>Ga0207692_10000002_pt1 | contig 453100 bp, 444 predicted proteins | sample LARL52metaG_FD_184345 | JGI IMG/M metagenome (GOLD analysis project Ga0207692, IMG submission 184345) | Corn, switchgrass and miscanthus rhizosphere microbial communities from Kellogg Biological Station, Michigan, USA - LAR L5-2 metaG... | ecosystem: Host-associated > Plants > Roots >...
GGATGGGCGCTGCTGCAGGCGCTCGGCGGCCTCTACGTCGACCACGTCGTCGGGCGCGTGGGCACCCAGACGAACGCCGTCTTCGCATTCGTGATCGGCCTGTTGTCGTGGCTGTACCTGGGCGCGCAGATGCTCCTGTACGCCGCCGAGGCGAACGTCGTGCGCGCCCGCCGTCTGTGGCCCCGCAGTCTGTTCGACCCGGCCACGGCCGCCGACATGCAGGCACTGCGGGCGGCCGCGCGCGTTGAGGAGCGGCGCGAGGGGGAGCGGGTGGAGGTGACGTTCGAGTCGCGTGATTAGCCTGCACCATCGGGGGAACTCTCATGTTCATAGCCATGAGGAGGGCTGTGAGAATGCGAGTGCGCATGCGTGGCGCGACCGCGATAGCGGTAGCGCTGCTGATCGGCGCCGCCGGGTGCGGCGGCGGCAGCAGTAACAACAACAGCAGCACGTCGGGCACCAGCTCCGGCGGCGGCCAGGCGGGCGGGACCGCGACCGTGCTGATGGGCACGGCGCCCGACTACCTCGATCCGCAGCTCGGCTACACGACGCAGTCGGCCGAGCCGGACTGGATCATCTACACGCCGCTGCTCACCTACCGTCACGCGAACGGTACGTCCGGCGGCCAGCTCATCCCCGGCCTGGCGACGGCCTTGCCGACCGTCTCCAGAGACGGTCTCACCTACACGCTCACGCTGCGGAGAGGGCTCACCTTCTCCGACGGCAGACCCGTCAGAGGGAGTGACTTCGCGTACACGATCATGCGCGCGATCAGAGTGAACTGGGGCGGCAAGTCCTTCTACACGAACTACATCGCCGGCGCCGCAGCCTACGACAGAGGCTCGGCCAGCACGATCTCGGGCATCACAACCGACGATGCGACCGGCAGAATCACGATCAGACTGACGCAGCCCTACGGCGGCTTCGCGAACGTGCTCGCGTTCCCGTCGTCCGGACTCGTGCCGAGCGGGACGGCGATGAGAAACCTCTCGAACACCCCGCCGCCCGGCGTCGGTCCCTACAAGTACTCGAGCGTGTCGGTCAACCGCGGGTTCACGATCGTCAGAAACCCCGCGTTTGCGAGATTCGCGATCCCCAACATCCCGACCGGTCACCTCGACACGATCAGAGTGACGATCGTCTCCAACACGCAGTCCGAGGCGCAGCAGGTGCTCAACAACCAGGCCGACGTGTTCGACGCCGGCGACACGCTCCCGCCGGCGCTGCTGCCGCAGATCGAGAGCCAGGCGAGCGACCGCTTCGGGCGCGTGCCGATCCCGTCCACCTACTACTTCTTCCTCAACGTCACCAAGCCGCCGTTCAACAACGCGAAGGCGCGGCAGGCGGTCAACATGGCGATCGACCGCCAGGCGATGGTCCGGCTGGCGAGCGGCTTCCTGAAGCCGACCTGCTGGTTCCTGCCGGAGGGGATCGTCGGCCATCCGGGCAACAACGTGAGATGCCCGTACGGCAGCACGCCTGACCTGGCGGCGGCCAAGAGACTCGTCCAGCAGTCCGGCACCGCCGGCACGGCAGTGACCGTGTGGGGCGAGCAGCGCAGCCCGCGCCGCGAGTACGTCGACTACTACACCGACCTGCTCAACAAGCTGGGCTTCAAGGCGCAGGAGAGAATCATCGCCGACACCGTCTACTTCCCGACGATCGGCAACGCGAAGACCGATCCGCAGACCGGCTTCGCCGACTGGATCCAGGACTTCCCGAACCCGTCCGACTTCTACCTGCTGATGGACGGGCGCTCGATCCAGCCGACCAACAACCAGAACTTCAGCAAGGTCAACGACCCCCACATCCAGGCCGAGCTGAACAGACTCAACCCCGTGCCCGCCACGCAGCTCAACAGCGTCGCGAACGACTGGTCGACGCTCGACCAGTACACCGCGAGCAGAGCGTACGTGGCGGTGTATGGAACGGAGACGATGCCGAAGTTCTTCTCGAACCGGATCAACTTCGGCGCCGCCGTCTTCCATCCGACCTACCTCAACGACTGGACCACGTTGCAGTTGAAGTAGGCGCTCGATGACCGCCACCGCCGATTCGACCGTCCGCGCCGGGGCCCCCGCAGGCCGCGGCGCGGACACGGCGGCCGGCCTGAGCCCGTATCGCCTCGGCCTGCGGCGGCTGCTGCGCAACAAGCCCGCGCTCGCGTTCGGGGCGCTGTTCCTGCTGATCGTCGTGCTGTGCCTGTGCGCGCCCCTGTACGCGAAGTACGTCGCGCACACCGGCCCGAACGACAACCACGTCACCGAGACGGTCACCGTCGGCGGCGTCAAGCACGACGTCGTCTCGCCGACAGGCCAGCCGATCGGGCCGACCTGGCAGGGCCAGTTCCTGCTCGGCGCTGACCAGAACGGCCGCGACATCGCCGTGCGGCTCCTCTACGGCGGCCGCAACTCGCTCGAGGTCGGCTTCATCGCCACGCTGCTGACGATGGTGCTGGCGACGATCGTCGGCATCGTCGCTGGCTTCTTCCGCGGCGTCGTCGACGGCGTGCTGGCGCGCGTGCTCGACCTGATCTGGGCCTACCCGGTCGTGCTGCTGGGGATCGCGCTCGGCACCTCGCTGGCGCTCGGCGGCATCACGATCGGGCCGCTCGACCTGCAAGGCAACTCGCTGCTCGTGCCCGCCTTCATCATCGGGATCGTCTACATCCCGTACGTCGCCAAGCCGATCCGCGGGCAGGTGCTCGGGCTGCGCGAGCAGGAGTTCGTCGACGCGGCGCGCGTGGGCGGTGCCGGCCCGATGCGGATCATGTGGAGCGAGATCCTGCCGAACCTCTCCTCAACGATCATCGTGTTCGTGCCGCTGATGATCGCGAACGCGATCCTGCTGGAGGCGGCGCTGTCCTACCTCGGCGCCGGCGTGCAGCCGCCGAACCCGTCGTGGGGGACGATGATCGCCGACGGCATCCGCCTGATCCCGAGCGCGATGCACCTGACGTTCGTGCCGGGCGCGATGCTGGTCCTGGCCGTGCTGGGGGTCAACGTGTTCGGCGACGGCGTGCGCGACGCGCTCGACCCGCGCGCGAAGGTGCGGCTCGAGGAGCACGCGGAGGAGGCGTCGCGATGACGCGCTTCGTCGTGCGGCGCGGGATCTCGATGGTGCTCGTGCTGTTCGCGATCTCCGTGCTGACGTTCCTGATCTTTCAGGTGATCCCGAACGGCGACCCGGCGCAGCGCATGGCGGGCCGGCTGTCGACGCCGGAGACGGTCGCCGCGATCAGAAAGACGTGGGGCTTCGACGACCCGATCTGGCAGCAGTACCTCACGACGATGAAGAAGATCTTCACGGGCGAGGTGATCTCCTACACGCAGCAGGTCAACGTGCTCGACCAGATCAAGCAGGACCTGCCGGCGACGCTGTCGCTCGCGATCGGCGCCGGCATCATCTGGTTCGTGCTGGGCGTGCTGTTCGGCGTCTTGAGCGCGCTGCGCGCCGGCCACTTCACCGATCGCGCGCTGACGGTGCTCGCGCTCGTCGGCGTCTCCACGCCGGTCTTCCTGATCGGCGCCGTGGCGCTCTACTTCCTCGCGTTCAAGGTCCAGCTGTTCCCGAACGGCGGCTACGTCCCGCTCACGCAGGACCCGGTGCAGTGGCTCTCCCACATGATCTTGCCCTGGCTCGTGCTGAGCGTGCTGTTCATCGGCATCTACTCGCGGGTGCTGCGCTCGAACCTGCTCGACACGATGAACGAGGACTACGTGCGCACGGCCCGCGCGAAGGGCATCTCGGAGCGGCGCGTGCTCGTGCGGCACGTGCTGCGCAACTCGCTGATCCCGATCGTGTCGCTGTGGTCGCTCGACTTCGCCGCGGTGATCGGCGGCGGCGCGATCCTCACCGAGTCGGTCTTCAACCTCCACGGCGTCGGCCAGTACGCGGCCGAGTCGATTCAGGCGCTCGACGTGCCGCCGGTGATGGTGGTGGTGATGCTGGGCGCGTTCGCCGTCGTGATCCTCAGCGCGATCACGGACGTCGTGTTCGCGCTGCTCGACCCGCGGATCCGGCTGGCCGGATGAGCGCGGCGAGCGGGCATCTTCTCGCGGTCGAGGACCTGCGCGTCGCGTTCCGCACGGAGGACGGCGTCGTGCAAGCGGTCGACGGCGTCTCCTTCCACGTCGACGCCGGCGAGGTGCTGGCGATCGTGGGGGAGAGCGGCTGCGGCAAGTCGGTTACCGGCATGACGTTGATGGGGCTGACACGCTCGCCGAACGCGCGCTTCGAGGGACACGCGCGGTTCGACGGCTGCGACCTCGTGACCGCGTCCGACGACGCGCTGCGGCGCATCCGCGGGGCGCAGATCGCGATGGTCTTCCAAGACCCGATGACCGCGCTCAACCCGGTGCAGCGGATCGGCAAGCAGCTCTCCGAGCAGATCCTCGCGCACGAGCAGATGGGCAGAGACGAGGCGTACAAGCGCGCCGGCGCGCTGCTCGAACGCGTCGGGATCCCGCGTCCGGCGGAGCGCCTGCGCGCGTTCCCGCACGAGTTGTCGGGCGGCATGCGCCAGCGCGTGATGATCGCGATGGCGCTCTCGTGCGACCCGTCCCTGCTGATCGCCGACGAGCCGACGACCGCGCTCGACGTGACGATCCAGGCGCAGATTCTGGAGGAGGTCGGGCGCCTGCGCGCGGAGACGAACGCCGGCGTGATCCTGATCACGCACGACCTCGGCGTGGTCGCCGACGTCGCCGACCGCGTCGCCGTCATGTACGCCGGGCAGATCGTCGAGCAGGGAACGCTCGACGAGATCTTCTACGACCCCCAGCACCCGTACACGTGGGGGTTGCTCGGCTCGATCGCGCGGATCGACCGGCCGCGTCCGGCGCGCCTGCCGGCGATCGCGGGGATGCCGCCGTCGCTGGCCGATCCGCCGCGCGGGTGTCGCTTCCGCCCGCGCTGCCCGCACGCGTTCGCGCAGTGCATGGAGCTGCCGCCGCTCGAGCTGCGCGCGGACCATCCCGACCGCTGCTGGCTCACGCCGGCGGAGAAGCGGGCGAAGCGCGAGGTCGGGGGCCAGATCGGACTGGCGGGCGGGGAGGTGGCGGCATGAGCGCGGATCCTGCGGCGCCGCCGCTGCTGGAGGTCGAGCACCTTGTCGTGCACTTCCCGATCAAGCGCGGCGTGCTGTTCGACCGCACCGTCGGCCAGGTGCACGCCGTCTCCGACGTCTCGCTGGCGCTGGCTGAGGGGGAGACGCTCGGCGTCGTCGGCGAGTCCGGCTGCGGCAAGACGACGCTTGTGCGCGCGATCGCGCGGCTTGTCGACGCCACGGACGGCGCGATCCGCTTCCGCGGCACGGACATCACGCACGCCGGCCGGCGCGCGCTGCAGCCCGTGCGGCGCGAGCTGCAGATGGTCTTCCAGGATCCGCAGGCGTCGCTCAACCCGCGCAAGCGCGTGGGGCAGATCGTCGGCGCGCCGCTGGGGTTGCAGAACGGCGACGGGAACGGCGACAGCGGCGAGGCGACCGTCGGCGCGCGCGTGCGCGAGCTGTTGGAGCGCGTCGGGCTGAGCGCCGAGCACGTCAACCGCTTCCCGCACGAGTTCTCCGGCGGGCAGCGCCAGCGGATCGGGATCGCCCGCGCGCTCGCGACCGACCCGCACCTGATCCTGCTCGACGAGCCGGTCTCGGCGCTCGACGTGTCGGTGCAGGCGCAGGTCGTGAACCTGCTCGACGACCTGCAAGACGACTTGAGACTCAGCTATGTGTTCGTCGCGCACGACCTGTCGGTCGTGCGGCACGTCTCGGACCGCATCGCGGTCATGTACCTCGGCAAGATCGTCGAGTCCTCGCCGGCGGAGGAGCTGTACGTCAAGCCGATCCACCCGTACACCGCGGCGCTGCTCGACGCGATCCCGATCCCGGACCCGCAGGAGAACCGCGCGCGCGAGCGCCACGTCGTGCGCGGCGAGCCGCCGAACCCGATCGACCCGCCGAGCGGCTGCCGCTTCCGCACGCGCTGCCCGCGCGCGACGGAGCTGTGCGCGCGCGTCGAGCCGCCGCTGGCGCAGTATCCCGGCGGGCATCTGGCCGCCTGCCACCACCCGCTCAACGTGTCCGAGCAGGAGATCGCGGCGGTGACGCGCTCGCCGCTGAGTCCCGCCAGCGCGGGGGAGGAACTGCCTGCGCCGCAGGAGGCGGCCGCGGCTTAGAAGGCTCCAACGCGTCGGACGGCTGCGCTACCTTGCGCCGCTCGCCGCGTTAGGAAGCCTGTACCGCGCCGCGGTGACCCGCCCCTTGCAAGCAATGCCGAAGGAGGACGCCCTCGTGCGCCATCGGATCTTGATCGTCGTGACCATGCTCGCCCTGCTCGTGCCGGCCGCTGTCGCGAGCGCGAGCAAGACGCAGTTCACGACCGTCGAGGCGCCCTCGGAGCTGCTGTTCAGCGGCTCGCCGGACGCCGCGCTCGACACCATCAAGGACCTCGGCGCCACCGCGATCCGGATCCAGATCACGTGGAGCAGCGTCGCGCCGAATCCGGATGCGACGCGCGCGCCGTCCTTCAACGCCACGGATCCCAACGCCTACCCCGCCGGTGCGTGGGCGCGCTACGACGCCGCGATCGACGGCGCGCGGGCGCGCGGGCTGAAGGTCTATCTGACGCTGACCGGGCCGGCGCCGCGCTGGGCCACGGCCGCGAAGCGCGACCAGCTCACGAAGCCGAGCGCGGAGGCGTTCAGCAAGTTCGCGAGCGCCGCCGGGCGCCGCTACGGGTCGAAGGTCTCGTGGTGGTCGATTTGGAACGAGCCGAACCTCGGCAAGCTGCTGAAGCCGATCAAGGGTCTCGCGAGCGCGACCGTCTACCGCCAGCTCTACCTGCAGGCGTACAGCGGGCTGCGGTCCGTCGGCGTGCGCGCGCCGATCCTGATCGGCGAGCTGGCGCCGATCGGCAACACCTTCCGCGATCAGGGCACGATCCACCCGCTGCAGTTCCTGCGCAAGGTGCTGTGCCTCGACAGCCGCTGGCACAAGGCGCGCTCGTGCGGAAAGGTGCCGACGCAGGGCTTCGCGATGCACCCGTACACGCCGCGGTTCGGGCCGTTCTTCCAGCCGCAGAACCAGGACGACGTGACGATCGGCGTGCTCTCGCGGCTCGTGAAGGCGCTCGACCGCGCCGCGTCCGCCGGCGCGCTGCCGCGCCGCCTGCCGATCTACGTGAGCGAGTTCGGCGTGCAGAGCTGGCCGGACAGACAGTTCGGCGTGCCGCCGGCCACGCAGTCGGACTTCCGCTCGATCGGTGAGCAGATGGCGTGGAGCAACAGCCGCGTGAAGTCGTTCTCGCAGTACCTGCTGCGCGACGACCCGCCGACCGCGGGCGCCCACGGCAAGTTCGAGTCCGGGCTCTACTTCTACGCGAACAGCGCGCCGAAGCCCGCCTACTACGGCTTCCGCCTGCCGCTTGTGGTGACGAAGAAGCCGCACGGCCGCGTCGTGCTGTGGGGCTTCGTGCGGCCGGCGCACGGCCGCGCCGGCTCGCTGGAGATCCAGGTCAAGGACCGCCGCGGCGGCTGGAAGAAGCTCGCGACGCAGCACTACGCCGGTAGCGGCTACTGGACGCGCGGCGCGGCGGCGAAGGCCGGGCGTCAGTGGCGCGTCGTGTGGACCGACCCGGCGACCGGCACGCAGTGGGCCGGTTCCCCCACCGTCGCGCGATAGCCGGCGCCGGCATCCCGCCAGGCATCGTCTTCGCCGGTTCACGTGCGATTGCACGCTTCACCGGCTGCATCCTTGCCTGGCGGGCGCCGGCATCCCGCTATCGCGCGCCGGTCGCGTAGGGTGCGGCGCGGATGTGCGCCGCACGACACCGCCGCACGCTGACGCTCGCCGCGATCGGCACTGCCGGCGGCCTCTTCAGCGGGCTGTTCGGCGTCGGCGGCGGGGCGGTGATGGTGCCGCTGCTGCTGTTGTGGCTCGGCTACGAGGAGCGTTCGGCGGCCGCCACGTCGCTGGGGGCGATCGCGATCGTGTCGGCGTTCGCGGCGGGCGCGCAGGCGCTGTACGGGAACGTCGACGTCGCCGACGCGCTGCTCGTCGGGATCCCCGCCGTCGGTGGCGTGCTGCTCGGCACGTGGCTCCAGCAGCGCCTGCCGGCGGACGCGATCGCGTTCGCGTTCGCGCTGTTGCTCGTGGCCGCGGCGATCCAGTTGGCGGTCTCGTCGTGATCCTCGCGGCGCTGATCGGCGTGCTGGCCGGGCTTGCGTCCGGTCTGCTGGGGATCGGCGGCGGGATCCTGTTCGTGCCCGCGCTGACGCTCCTGCTCGGCCACAGCCAGGTCGAGGCGGAGGCGACGTCGCTGCTGGCGATCGTGCCGGTGGCGGCCGTCGGGAGCTGGCGCCAGCACCGCTACGGCAACCTCCACGTCCGCGACGCCGGCCTGATGGGCGTGCTGTCGATCGCCGGCGTGCTCGCCGGTGTGGCGCTCGCCAACGTCCTGCCGGAGCGCGCGCTGCGGATTGGCTTCGCGCTGCTGCTGCTGAACATGGCGCGCCAGCTCGTGCAGCGCGGCATCGCCGGCCGGCGTCGGCGGCTCGCGTCCTAGACACGTCCGCGTTCGGCTCAAGTTCCGCGCTGCGCCGCCGACTCACGGGGCGTGAAGGGTTTTCTGGGCATCCGCTGGAGCGTCGGCCGCAAGCTCGGCCTCGCGTTCGGAGGCGTCGTCTGCTTCCTGCTCGGCGTCTCGATCGTCGCGCTGTACGAGATCGGGTCGCTCGCACGCGACCACGACCGTGCGATGCGGACGCTGCCGGCGATGCTCCACGACCCGCGCATCACGCACGCCAACGCGCACTTCCACTCGACCGTGACGTTCACGCGCTGGGCGATCGTCGTCGCGACGATTGCCGGTGCGCTGTTGGCGATCGGCGTCGCGATCTGGATCACGCTTGCTCTGCGGCTGCGCGTGCGGCGCGTGCTCGCGCGCCTGCAGCATCTGCGCGACGACGACGTGCGCGGGCTCGCCGACGGGCTCGAGGCGGTCGCCAACGGCGACATGACCATGGAGGTGCGGACCTCGACGCGCCCGATCCAGCGCATCTCCAGCGACGAGATCGGCGAGGTGTCGCTCGCGGTCAACGCGATCCACGAGACGACGCTGACCTCGCTCGACGCCTACAACCGCATGCGCGCTCGCGTCGCGACGATGCTGGGGGAGATCGCGCACAGCTCGGCTTCCGTCGCCGCCGCTTCGCAGCAGATGGCCACCACGTCCGAGGAGACCGGCCGCGCGATCGGCGAGATCGCGACGACGGTGAGCGAAGTCGCGCAGGGCGCCGACCGCCAGGTGCGCTCCGTCAAGGAGGCGCGCGAGCTGACCGCCGAGGTTGCCGCCGCCACGCAACAGAGCGCCGGCGACGCGCAGGAGACGGCGAGCGCGGCGCAGCAGGCGCGCGCGGTCGCGGAGGAGGGCGCGGCGACGGTGACGCGCGCGACCGAGGCAATGCGCGCCGCGCGCGACGTCTCGTCCGAGGCGACCAGCGCAATCCGCGAGCTGGGGGAGAAGTCGGAGCGGATCGGCGGGATCGTCGGCACGATCACCGGCATCGCCGAGCAGACCAATCTGTTGGCGCTCAACGCGGCGATCGAGGCGGCGCGCGCGGGGGAGCAGGGCCGCGGCTTCGCGGTCGTCGCCGACGAGGTGCGCAAGCTGGCCGAGGAGTCCTCGAAGGCGGCCGGCTCGATTTCAGAACTTGTGGGGGAGATCCAGCGCGAGACCGGCCGCGTCGTCGCGGTCGTCGAGGACGGCGCGCGCCAGACGGAGGACGGAGCGGCGACGGTCGAGCAGGCGCGTGCCTCGTTCGAGCGGATCGGCGGCTCCGTCGACGACATGCACGAGCGCGTCGAGCGGATCGCCTGCTCGATCGAGCAGATCGCCGCCCGCGCCGCGCGCATGCAGGAGTCGATGGCGCAGGTCGCCGCGGTCGCCGAGCAGTCGTCGGCGTCAAGCGAGCAGGTGTCGGCTTCGACGCAGCAGACCTCCGCCGCCACCCAGCAGGTCGCCGCCTCCGCTCAGGAGCTGGCGAAGACGGCCGAGGAGCTCGACCAGCTCGTCGGTCAGTTCACGCTCGCCTGAGCTGCGGGCGGGCGGGCCAGTCCTGCGCCCGCCCTTGCAACCCGCCCGGTCATGGATCACCACTGAACTACTACGTCCCAGGACTTGTGTCGATGCCTGGGCGGCGTGACACTCCCGGTCACCTGGACAGGCCGCCGACCCTGAAGGCCGGCGCGTTGCCGCGGCTGGGCTCCGAGGAGCCCGTGACCGAGTGGGCGATCCGCCGGATCACGAAGAATACTCCGGACATGCCGCTGGGATCGGGAGCACAGGCTCCGAGCTGGCGCGGCGGAACGAACGGCAACTTCGCCGCCGCGGTGTACGGCTCGATCCTTGCCGCGGGCGTCGTGGCGTCGCTCGACGTCGGCCACGTCAGCAGCGGTGGGATGACGATCGCGCTCGGCGGGACGATGCTGGTCTTCTGGCTCGCGCACGTCTGGTCGGAGGCGATCGCCGACCGCATGCACGACCCGCGGCCCTACAGCTTGCAGCGGCTGCGCGCGGTCGCGGCGTGGCACTGGCCGATGATCCAGGCGGCGTTCGGACCGCTCGTGGCGCTCGTGCTGGCAGACGTCGGGGCTTGGTCGCGCGCGACGGCCGTGACGGTCGCACTGCTGATCAGCGTCGTGCAGCTGGTCGGGTGGGGGATCGCGGTGGGGCGACGCACATTCGAGAGCTGGCCGGCGGCGCTCGTGTCAGGCGCCGTGGACGGTCTGCTCGGCGTCCTGCTGATCGCCTTGAAGACGCTGGTCCATTGACACACACGCGGACGGCGCGGCGAACCCGCCGCGCCGTCCGCGCACTGCCCACCACTAATACGCGTCAGGCGGAGGCGGGCCCACGCTGCGGCGCCGTCGCCAGTCCTCGCGTGCGCTGACCCACATGCCGAGGCCGAGGATCAGACCGGCGATCCCGATGACGATGAGAATCACGCCCACCGTCTGGAGGTTCACGCCGGCGACGCTCGCGGTCACGGCGAACTTCAGGATCGCGCCCACTGCGATGAGGAAGAGGCTTGTGCCGATCGTCATGGCGCACAGCGTCCCCGCCGTCGGCTGATCCCAACCGCGAAACTGTCCATCGATGCTGGACGAGAACGTGCGAGGCGCGTTGGTCGTCATGGCGCCCGCGTGCCGGGGTAGCATCCTTGCCACGCGAGCGGCCGCGCGCCCAGCGCTTAAGCGGCCGTAGGCCGCTGCCGATGGAGAATCAGCGCATGTCGACGCAGGAGCACACGCCGGACCAGGTCAAGCTCGACGAGCTGGCGCGCAAGCGCGCGGAGCGCGACGCGGCTGGCGAGCCTGAGCTGCGCGAGAGAGTGCGCCAGGAGGCGCGCCGCACGCAGCGCCGCGTCGCCGCGGCTGAGCGTGCCCGCCGCCGCGCCGGCACGCCGCTCCCGCCAACGCCGCCCGGTTCCGGGGGCGGCGGCAGCGTTGGCGCCGCCTGACCGTCCCGCGGCCGCATGCCGACCCATCGCGACCTGCCCGATGGCTTCCACGACGTCGCCCGCCGGCGTTCGGCGGAGGTGACCGAAGCGATCGAACGCGCGCGCGCCGCGCGCGAGACGAACGCCGCGGTAAGCCGCGACCAGCTCGCGCGTGATCGCCGGTCGCGCCTCGAGGCGGAGGACGCCGCCCGTGCGGGGACGAGCGTTCCGCCGCCGGCTGCTTGACCTCGGCTGCGAGAAGACCCCGTGCTACGCTGTGCCACATGGATGTCTCTGTGCGCGAGCTGCGTAACCACACCGGCCGCGTTGTCTCCGCGATTGAGGCGGGGGAGCCGGTCGTTCTGACCGTCCACGGTCGACCGGTGGCGGACATCGTCCCGCGCGTCGAGGCCAGCGAGCGTCGACCGACGGAGCTGTTCCTGTCCGACCTTGCCGCGCTCGCCGCCAAGGCCGCCGAGCTTGGCGTTCAGTCCGACGCCGCCGACTTCGACGTCGGCTGGACGACGGACGACCTGCTCGGATGAGCGGCTACCTGGCCGACACGAGCGTCTTCATCGCCGCCGAGCAGGGGCGACCGCTTGGCGAGCCGCCGGCCGGCGAGGCGCGCATCTCCGTCGCCACGCTCACCGAATTGCTGACGGGAGTGCATCGCGCGGACGACGGTGCGCTGCGCGAGCTGCGCGAGGCCACGTTGCGTTCTGCGCGCCGCTTCATTGCGCTTCCGTATGACACGCCGGTGGCCGAGCGGCTCGCGGCGTTGCTCGCGCAGGCCCGCACGCGGAGACGCCGAGCGGGCGCAATGGACGCGATCATCGCCGCAACGGCGCTTGCACACGACCTCGCGGTCTGGACGCAGGACGAGGACTTCGCCGTCCTCGCCGAGATGGAGCCGGCGCTGCGGGTCCATCACGGCTGAGCGGGGTTGTGCGGGCGAGGAGCGGGGCCACTGCCTGCCGCCGCATGTCCAACGCTCGATAATCGATCTTATGTAACCGAGGAGGGAAAAGCCCCGAAGCGCGGCCCGCCACGCGGCGAGCCGCGGTTCTCGGAGTTCTCGATCAGTCAGCGGCCTGATCTGGCTCTGGAAGCGGATTGATCATTAGTTCGACCAGCTGCTGGGAGCCGATCCGCACTCGTCTGAATCCCGCCGGGAACAGCACCAGAACGTCGGCGCCCGGCAGTGCTGCGCTCGGGACGAGTAGACCGAGCACGGCTGGTCGCGCGCGAACCAGCGCCGCGATCTCTCGACAATGCGCCGTCTCCGGGCCGAGGTCGTAGCCGTCGACCAGCTGCTTGCGGCGGACCCCGATGTGATCGAGCGCGAGCTCGTTCGCGAGGTCGACGACCTCGAGCTCCTCGACGACGAGTTCGGACATGCGTCGCGTCGGAAGCGGCGGCGGCGTCGCGAGGTCGCGCTCGAAGCCGCGTACGAGCTCAAGCATCGCCGCCTCCGGCGTGGTGCTCGCGTACGCGGGCCACGGATCGCCGGCCGAGTGCCAGCGGCCGCCGCGCACCGCTGTCTCGGGCAGGTCGAGCGGTTGGCGCTTCGGGTCGGTCTGCCGGTGGAAGATGCCAGTCAGCGGACGCGACGGTAGATCCTCGATGCGCTGTCGCATCGTCGCCGTGAGTCTCAAGGTGGATCGCCTCCCTTGGGTCGTTGGACTAAAGTCAAACTGCATTCTAGCGGACAAAAAGACAGCAGCAAGGCGGCCTAAAGCTAGGACTTTCCAAATGACGTTTCTGCGGATATACTGACGGCATGACCAATCGCACGATCCCCACTGCGCCCTTTCGCGGTATGTAGGACGTCGAGCTACGACGTCGAAAGCTGTGTTCGTGACGCCGACCGTTCCCCCGCGATCGCGCGTCGCAGCCGGGTCTGCAAGGCTCGTTCTGCAACCCCGGCGCATCCCCCTATTTCGAAGAGCCACCGGACCGATGCACGCGGCGTCGCCCCCACGGCGCGCGGAAAGGCAGGCACCCATGACCACACATACGTTCACTCCGGTGACGACCCAGCTTGCCAACAGGCAGCCTCGTCTCAGCGAGATCAGCAGCGCTCACGAGATCGTCGTCTTCCTGATGACTGAGTTGCAGCTCAGCCAACGGGAGATCGCTGAGCTGCTCGGCGCTGACGAGCGCACGGTACGACGCTTGCAGGCCGACTCCAAGATCAGGCCGCAGCAGCGGCACGCGCGTCGGCTGGACGACGTGCGCGACCTTGTGTCTCTCCTTCAGGATTCGCTTCCCGGCGAGCAGACGGGCCGTTGGCTGCGCGCGCGCAACCGCATGCTGGGCGGACAGCGACCGATCGAGTTGATCGCCGCCGACGACTATGAGCGTGTCCGCGACGCGGCGGAGGCGTTCGTCGACGGCGATCCGATGTAGGTGCGCTCTGCGGGCGGCCGGGTCAGCCGCCCCAGCTCGGCTCGCTGCCGTGGCGCACGAGGACGGTCGCGCGGCCGCCGGCGAACGGAACCGTCGCGATCGACTGGTGCTGCGGGTCGTCGAAGTAGCCGCGCTGCACGAGCACCGTGCGGCCATCGGCCGACAGGTCGGCGCCGATGACGCCGTCGACGCGGCCGGTCAGGTCGCGCGCGCGGCCGCTGGCGACGTCGACCGTCCATGCCTCGCTCGTGTCCTGGCCGCCGTACTCGGCCAGCAGTCGGCTGCCGTCTGCCGACCACGCGGTCGCCGTCAGGCCCGACAGCAGTCGCGGGATCCGCATGTGCGTGAGCTGGCGCTCGCCGCTGCCGTCGGGCCGCATCGTGCGCAGTTGGTAGACGGGCGCGTCGGCCTTGCGCAGTCGCTCGTGCGTGTACGCGATCCGCGTCGGGCCCCAGACCGGCTCGAGGCTGCGGCCGTCGTGCGTGATTGCGAGCGCGCCGGAGCCGTCGGCGGCGGCGACGAACACGTTCACGGGTGCGAGCAGCCGCGCCGACCGCGAGCGCGCGTAGGCGATCCGTCTCCCGTCCGGCGAGAAGCTCACGCCCTGGATCTGCCCGCGCGCGACGACGTGCCGTGCCCGGCTGGCGACGTCGATCACGACGAGTCGTGTGGTGTTTATGACAACCGCGAGGAGGGCCCCATCCGGCGACCACGTCAGCGGCCCGATCGCGTCGTTCGTGTGCGCGAGCGTGCGCGCCGCGCCGCCACCGGACGGCCGTACGAGCAGCGACTGCCCGTGCCGCGTGTAGGGCGTCACGATCGCGACGCGCGCGCCGTCGGGCGAGATCAGCGCGTCGACGCCGGTGCCGAGCGCGACCGCGCCGCTCCCGTCGGCATTCATGACGTGCACCTGCGGACGGACGCCGGCGAGGCCGGTCACGTAGGCGAGCTTGGCGGGAGTCGAGGCCTGGGCGGCCGTGGGCGCGAGCGCGAGCGCGCACGCGGCGAGGAGCGACGCGGGGGATTTCATGCCGGCCGTCCTACCCTGCGCGCCGGACAGCTCCACGGCTACTCTCAACGCATGGTCGATCCGACGTGTTCGAGCGGGGTCTGCGGCGCCGACGTGCCGCCGCTCGTCGGCAGCGTGCTGACGGGCACCGGCCTGACGCTCGCGCAGGCGGCCTCCGCGCTCGAGCGTGGCGAGACCCCGCCGCTCACCGACGTGCAGCGGCGGATCGTCGAGCAGTGGGCGCACGAGCAGGCGCTCGCGGCGGCGGCGCGTCGGTAGAGCGCGGCGCTCAGCCGGCGCGGCCGACCGTCTCGCGCGCGTGCGCGATCGCGTCCTCGAACGTCTGCTCCCAGCGGTGCGCGTGCTGTTCGATCGTGTGCTCGCGCGCCCAGCGCAGCCCCTGACGCCCGAGTCCGACCCGCTGCCCGCGATCGACGACGAGCGCTTCCAGCGCGGCCTCCCACTCCTCGTCGGCCACAAGCCGTCCCCCCTGCTGCTCGCCGAGCCCGCCGTACGGGCCGATCGGCGAGGCGAGCCACGGCACGCCGGCGGCCGCGTACTCCTTCAGCTTGATGTTCGAGCGGGCGCGGTTGAAGGGCGTGTCGCCGAGCGGGGCGATCGCGACGTCGAACGTGGCGATCGCCTGCGGCAGGTCCCCGTAGGCCACGATCGGCGTGTGTTCGTAGCGGTCGCGGCGCAGGCCGAGGTTGACGCCGACGCTGGCGAAGAAGAGGTTCTCGTGGCGCTCGAGCAGCGCTTCGAAGCGCTCGCGCAGGTGCAGCTGATCGACGTCGCGCTGATGCTCGCCGCCGGCGATCCAGCCGACTCGCACCGTCCCGGCCGCGCCGCCCTGCTGCAGCGCGGAGAACATCGGCGGCAGGTAGTTCTCGAGCACGCGCGCGTCGCAGCCGCTGACCTCCCGGTACCTCTGGGCGAGCAGCGCGCTCGGGGTCGTGACGGCGTTCGCGAGCGTCATCATCGACGTCATCGCGCGCGCGATGTCGCGGCCTTGCAGGCCTTGGCGCTGCTTGAAGTTCGGGTTGCCCTTGGTCGGCGTCAGCAGGTCGTCGTCGTTGTCCCACACGATCGGCACGTGCGCGTCGTGCAGCGCGCGCGCGAGGCGCTCCATCGAGGGGTGGCAGAAGCGCACGAAGTGCACCACGTCGAACGCGCGATAGGCCTCCGCGTTGCGCGGCTCATTGCGCTCCTCGATGTGCACGGCGTGGCCCCTGTGCGCGAGCGCCTGCAGCGGGATCACCGAGCGGTAGATGGCGTTGACTATCCCCTCCGGGACCAATGAGACAATCCGCATCGCCCCATCTTCCCAAAGTCCGGTCTGTTAATTGACAGTACGACGAAGTCCAGTGCGCACGGTGATCTGCGCTTCCGCGAAGATCGTCCCGTCGATCGATTAGGCTGGACCCATGCCCAGAGCGCGCGGCGGGATCGACCTCGGCGGCACGAAGATCCAGGCGGTCGTCGTCGACGCGGACAGCGCCGTCCTCGGTCAGGCGCGCCACCCCACGCCCACCAGCGGGGGTCCGGCTGACGTCGCCGCGGCGATGGCGCGCGCGCTGCGCGAGGCGGCCGCAAGCGCGGAGCTGGAGCCCGCGGCGCTCGCCGGCGTGGGCGTCGGGTCCCCGGGCGCGATCGACGCCGACGCCGGCACCGTCAGCGGCGCCCGCAACCTGCCCGGCTGGGCGGGCACGTATCCGCTCGCCGACGCGCTCGGCGCTCAGCTCGGCACGCCCGTTCTGCTCGGCAACGACGTGCAGGTCGCGACCGACGCGGAGGTCGCGCTCGGCGCCGGCCGCGGCTTCCGCTCGCTGCTCGGCGTCTTCTGGGGCACCGGCGTCGGCGGCGGGATCGTGCTCGACGGCAAGCGCTGGCTCGGGCGCGGCGCCGCCGGCGAGATCGGCCACATCGTCATCCGGCGTGGCGGGCGCAGATGCCCGTGCGGACGGCGCGGCTGTCTCGAGGCGTACGCCGGCCGCGCCGCGCTTGAGGCGCGTGCCCGCGAGAAGCACGCCGAGGGTGAGAAGACGGACCTCTTCAAGCTGATGGAGCGCCACGACCGCACGCGCCTCACGAGCGGTATCTGGGCGCGCGCGCTGGAGCAGGGCGACAAGCTCGCATCGGAGCTGATCGACGAGGCGGTCGCCGCGCTCGGCGCCGGGATCGCCTCGGCGGTCAACCTGCTCGACTGTGAGGCGGTCGTGATAGGCGGCGGCCTGGGCGTGCGCTTCGGCGAGCCGATGGTCGCGCGCATCCGCGAGGCGATGCAGCCGCACCTGTTCGTCGACGCGCGCCCGCCGGCCGTCAAGCTGGCCGCGCTCGGAGACCTCGGCGGCGCGATCGGCGCCGCCCTGCTGGCGCGCTGACCGCGCGGCGCGGCTCAGGCCGCGTGCGGTGCGCGCGCCTGCGCGATCGCGTCCTCGAGCGTCTGCTCCCAGACGTCGATATGCGCTTCGATCGTCTCGCCGGCGGCCCATCTCATGCCACGCTGCGCGAGCACGCGGCGCGTGTCGGCGTCGTTCATCAACGCGTCGATCGCGGTGAACCACTCGCCGTCGGGCACGAGGCGCCCGCCCTGCCGCTCCCCCAGCTCCGCGTACCCGCCGACCGGCGAAGCGAGCCACGCCACGCCGGCGCCGGCGTACTCCTTGAGCTTCACGTCGGAGCGCGCGCGGTTGACGACGGTGTCGGCGAGCGGCGCGATCGCGATGTCGAAGTGCGCGAGGTTTTCCGCCACGTTTGCGTACGGGATCCCCTCGAAGTGGACATAGCGCCTGCTGCGCAGCCCGAGATCGAGTCCGACGCCGGTGATCGTCAGATGCGCATGGCGCTGGAGCAGATGCTCGAGCGCCTCTCTGATCCCGAGCGCCTCGAAGCTGTCGGCGTGCGTCGGCATCGCCATCCAGCCGATGTGGATGCCCTCGTGCGGCATCACGCGCTGCGGCCGCCTGAACGTCGGCGGCAGCAGGTTCGGCAGGATCTGCACCTCGCGGCGGCTGTCGGCCGCGTGCAACCGCGCGAGCGCCTCGCTCGGGGTCGTGACGGCGTCCGCGGCCTTCGCCATCGCGCGCATCGAGGCGAAGAAGCGCTGGGCCGCCATGCCGTCCTGTCCGGGCGCTCTGGCGGCTTCCTCGAGCAGCGCGACGCGCTGGTCGTCGTTGTCCCACACGACTGCGACGCCGCGGCGCTGGAGCTGTCTCGCGAGCCGCACCATCAGCGGGTGCGATATGCGCATCACGTGGATCGCGTCGTAGTCGAGCAGCGCGGCCGGGTCGCGTATGTCGTCGCGCTCCTCGATGTGGACGCTGTGGCCCCGATGCGCGAGCGCCTGCATCGGCACGATCGAGCGATAAATTGACTCAATTGTCGTCTCGGGGACCAGCGACGCTATCCGCATGCGTCCCACCATCTCAGCCTCGCGGAGCCGCTGCAACCTCCTGCCGTCAGGCCGGATCGGCGCGGCTGCGCGGTGGGTAGAGTCACGACATGCGGATCCTCGTCGTCGGCGCGGGGGGAGTCGGCTCGGCAGTGCCGGCGATCGCGCAGCGGCGTGCGTTCTTCGAGCGCATGACGATCGCCGACCTCGCGCTCGAGCGCGCGCAGGCCGCCGTCGAGCGCCTCGACGAGCCGGATCGCTTCACCGCCGCGCAGGTCGACGCCTCCGACGAGGCCGCCCTCGTCGCACTGATTCACGCGCAGCGCGCCGACGCGGTCCTCAACGCGTGCGATCCGCGCCTGAACGAGCCGATCTTCGCCGCCTGCCATGCCGCGCGCGTCACGTACCTGGACATGGCGATGACGCTCTCGCGCCCGCACCCGAGCGACCCGTACGCGCAGCCGGGCGTGATGCTGGGCGATCTCCAGCTCGCCGCGGCGGAGGCGTGGGAGCGCGCCGGCCAGCTCGCGCTCGTCGGGATCGGCGTCGAGCCCGGTCTGTCCGACGTCTTCGCGCGCTACGCGGCCGACCACCTGTTCGCCCGGATCGACGAGATCGGCGTGCGCGACGGCGCCGACCTGCGCGTCGAGGGCTACGCGTTCGCCCCCACCTTCTCGATCTGGACGACGATCGAGGAGTGCCTCAACCCGCCGCTGATCTGGGAGCGCGAGCGCGGCTGGTACACGACCGAGCCCTTCTCGGAGCCGGAGCTGTTCAGCTTCCCCGAGGGCATCGGCGAGCTCGAATGCGTGAACGTCGAGCACGAGGAGGTCGTGCTGATCCCGCGCTGGGTCGACTGCGAGCGCGTGACGTTCAAGTACGGGCTCGGACGTGACTTCATCGACGTACTGAAGACCCTGCACACACTCGGGCTCGACGCCACCGAGCCGGTGCGCGTGCCCGGCGGCGCGCTGGTGGCGCCGCGCGACGTCGTGGCGGCCGTGCTGCCGGATCCGGCCGCGCTCGGCGAGCGCATGACCGGGCGCACCTGCGCGGGCACGTACGTGACCGGTACAGACCTCGACGGCCAGCCGCGCCGGACCTACCTCTACCACGTGGTCGACAACGCGTGGTCGATGCGCGAGTACGGCGCGCAGGCGGTCGTCTGGCAGACGGCGCTCAACCCGGTCGTCGCGCTCGAGCTGCTCGCCGGCGGGGCCTGGAAGGGCGCCGGCGTGCTCGGACCCGAGGCCTTCGATGCGGTCCCGTTCCTCGACCTGCTGGCCGACTACGGCGCGCCGCACAGACTGGACGAGCGCTAGCGGCGCTCCAAGAACGCCTCTGCCGCCGCGCCCATGATCCGCTGCAAGCCGCGCGTCTCGTCCGCGCTCGCGTGGGCGCGCACGAGCTCGTGCGAGGCGGCGGCGCCGAACTGGCCGAGGAAGCGCACGACCTCCGCCGCCGAGGCGCCGCCAAGCGTCGCCGCGTCCGCGTACGCGGTGGTCGCGGCGAGCGCCTCGCGCGGCGTGCCGGCGGCGAGCGCGCCCGCGAGCTCGTCGAGCCAGGTGCGGGAGCGCGCCAGTCCCTGCGGCGCCGCGAACCAGCCGAGCCGCTGCGGGTCGTAGAGCGAGCGCCCGGCGCGCTCGGCGAGCATGGGCCCGTCGTGCTCGAGCAGCTCGGCGCTCGTGCGCAGCGGGCCGTGCGGCAGCTCCCATGGGCGCAGCGCCGGCGTGCGGCGCCGCTCGCGCGCGAGGCGCCGTACGTCGGCGCGACGGAAGCGGCGATGGCCGCCCTCGGTGCGCGTGCCGGGCAGCGCGCCCTGGTCGGCGAGCCGGCGCACGGTGCTCGGCGAGACGCCGAGCGCGTCCGCCACCGCGCTCAGCGGCAGCAACTCGTCGGCGCCCTCGCCGGCGGCGCCGGCGCTGCGCTCGGCGGCGACGTCGAGCTCGAGCGCTTCCAGGTTCTCCAGCGAAGACGCCGGAGCTGGCTGGGCGATCAGATGACCCTGCGCGGCGTCGGCGTCCAACATGCGTACGGCAGTGAGCTGCGCGTCGGTCTCGATCCCCGGAATCGTGATCGAGAGCCCCAGCGCCCGCGCCAGCCCGACGACCGCCTCCGCGACCGCCGTCTCCCCCTCCCCGCCGTCGGGACGCAGCAGCGAGCGGTCGAGCTTGAGCCCGTCGATCGGCAGCCGCGCAAGATCCGCGAGCGACGACCGCGTGCCGCCGAAGCGGTCGAGCACGATCCGCACGCCGAGGCGTCTGAGCGCGTCGAGCGCCTTCTCGGCGTCGGCGCGCTCGTCGAGCACGCCCGGGTCCTCGACCTCCAACGCGAGCGTCGTCGGTGGCACGTCGGCAGCCGCCAGCGCGCGTGCGAAGCGCTGCGCGAACGTCGCATCGCGCAGCTCGCGGCCGGAGACGTTGAGCGAGACCGGCGGCAGCACGCGCTCGGGATGGCTCGTGCCCCAGCGCGCGACCAGCCGGCAGACGGCCGCCAGCATCCAATCGCCGATCGCGATGATCAGGCCGCTGTCCTCGGCGACGGGCAGGAACTGCGCGGGGCCGAGCAGCCCGCGCTCGGGGTGACGCCAGCGCACGAGCGCCTCGACCCCGACAAGCGTGCCGTGGCGCAGCGAAACGATCGGCTGCAGATAGAGCGCCAGCTCGTCGCGTGCAAGTGCTCCGGCGAGCTCGTGCTCCAGCCGCAGGCGTCGCAGTGCGCGCACTTGTGCGGACCCGTCGGCGACACGCCACGCGGCGCCGTCGTCGCGCGCTGCGCGCGCGGCCGCCTCCGCGTCGCGCAGCAGCGCCCCCGGGCCGCGGGTGGGCGGCGCGTCGGGGCGCGCGAGCGCGATGCCGACCGCGGCGTCGAGGCGGACATCGAGGGCGACCGCAGCGAGCGCGAACGGCGCCTGCGCGGCGGCCGCGAGCGCCTGCGCCAGCTCGAGCACGGCGGGGACGTCGGCGGGCGCGTCCGTCACGACCGCGATCCGCTCGCGCGCGACGCGCACCAGCGCGGCACCGGACGGCGCCGCATCGCGCAGCCGCTGCTCCAGCGCGGCGAGCGCCTGCTCGCCGGCGGCGTGCCCGCAGGCATCGTCGACGCGCACCACGTCGCCGGCGTCGACGAGCAGCAGCGCGAGCAGACGCTCCTGCGCTTCCGCGCGCGCGAGCGTCTGCCCGACTGCCGTCTCGGCGTCTCGTCGCGCGCGCTCGTGGTCCGGCTGGGCGGAGTCCGCGCTCACTGCGGCGGGCCGGGAATCGGCAGCTCGGGCCGCTCGGCCCAAGCGCGCACGTGAGCGGCGTCGAGCGCCACGAGCGCGAGCAGCTCGCGCACCTCCAACCGGCGCAGCGCCTCGCCGGCCGGCCGCTCGAGCATGATCGCGAGCGGAGCGTCTGGTTGGTCGTCGAAGGCGACGCGCAGGCCGGCTTCCTCGAGTACGGCCGCACAGTGCGCGGCAGCAGCCATCTCGGCATCCAGCAATGGATCCATGGCGGGCGCTGTGACAGCCGCCGGCTCTGGGCAGGTGATCGTCATCGGGTCCTCTCGTGGAATCGGGGGTGCGACCGAACCCGCCATCGGGTGTGGCGCGTGTGCGTTCAAGCGCCTGAGAGGTTTTTCAGCCTGGTGACAAGCTGATACCCGCTTCAGCGGGGGTTTCGGGAGATTCGTTGCGGGACGGCGTGCGGCGCGGCGGGCGCCTAGCCGCCGCGGCGGGGGGTCTGAGGCGTGCGCTTAAAAGCCGATCACGCTGCGGATGCCGTTTTGGGCCTCCATCAGCTCGAAGCCGTGGTTGACCTCGTCGAGCGTGATGCGGTGGGAGATGAACGGCTCCACGTCGAGCTCGCCGGCCATCCAGCGGTCGATCAGCGCGGGGACGTCCTCGCGTCCCTTGAGGCCGCCGAACGAGGAGCCGGCGATGCGGCGGCCTTGGATCAGCCAGCGCGGAATCACGTCGAGTGTCTCGCCCTTGCCGGCGACGCCGCACATCGTCGCGAGACCCCAACCCATCCGTGCGGCCTCGACGGCTTGTCTCATGACGCGCACGTTGCCGGTTGCCTCGAAGGTGTAGTCGGCGCCGAAGCCGTCGGTCATGTCGAGGATCCGCTGCACCGCCTCCTTCCCGCCGATCAGCGTGTCGGTCGCGCCCTGGCCGGTGGCGAGCGCCAGGCGCTCGTGCGAGAGGTCGACGCAGACGATCCGCTCGGCGCCGGCGAGGCGGCAGCCGGCGACCGCGCCGAGCCCGACCATCCCGGCGCCGAACACCACGCACGTCGCGCCGGGCTCGACCTGCGCGGTTCTGAGCGCCGCGCCCAGGCCGGTCGAGAGGCCGCAGGCGAACAGCGCGGCGCCGTCAAGCGGCGCATCCGGGCTGATCTTCGCCAGCGCGATCTCCGGCATCACGGTGTACTCGGCGAAGGTCGAGGTGCCCATGAAGTGCCGCAACGGCTCACCGTCGCGCTGCAGGCGTGTGGTGCCATCCGGCAGGTAGCCCTTGTTCTGCTGCTCGCGGATCGCGAGGCAGAGGTTCGTCTTCGGCGAGCGGCAGTGGACGCACTCCCCGCACTGCGGCGAGAACAGCGTGACGACGTGATCGCCCGGTCTGACGAGCGTCACGCCCGCACCGACGCGCTCGACCACGCCGGCGCCCTCGTGGCCGAGCACGCACGGCGCATAGCCGGACGGGTCGGCGCCCGAGGCGGTGTAGAGGTCCGTGTGGCAGACGCCGCAGGCGACGAGTCGCACGAGCACCTCGCCGGCGCCCGGATCGGTCAGCTCGACCTCCTGCACAACGAGCGGCTGGCCGAACTCCTCCAACACGGCGGCACGCATGCGCATTGGCCAATCCTACGGTGCCAACCGGCCGCGTCAGAAGGCGGCCTGCAGGCGCCCGGGATCCCCCGATCCGGACGCCTGCCTGCCCGCCTCACGCGCGGCGGCCGCCGGCGGGAGCCCTCTGCGGAAGCGTGAAGAGCTCCTCGTCGGCGACGGCCACCAACTCCACGTCGCGCTCTGCAGCCGCGCGAACGTCCTCGAAGCGTCCCTCCCCGAGGACGTCCAAGGGGCGCTGGTGGTCGAGTGCCGCGTTGCGTGACCGCAGCCATGCGACGATCCCCTCTTCGTCGTAGGTGGCGTTGGCGAGGAGATAGCCGACCGTCGCACACAGGTCGTCGATCGGCTCCCAGCGCTGTGCGGTGCGTGTCGTCGGCGGACCGTCCGTCCGCCAGCGCCGCACGGAGCGCGTCCCCGCGTTGGGTACCGCCTTCGCGATGTCGTGGTCGCTGAGGCCGAAGGCCGCGAGCAGCCGCAGCCGCTCCGCCAGACCGCGTGCGGCCACGAACCGCTCCTGCCACTCGGCCAGCCGCTTGAGTCGCGCCCGCAGCTCTGGTGAGACGGTGTTCCCCTGGGCGCTGCCCTGCGGCTCGCCGGCCTTGTCGCGGCGTCCCTCCTGCGCCGGTTCTCGCTCAGCGACCTGCTCCTGGTTGTGAATGTCGCCCATGGCGCTACCCCCTAACTCGCCGGTTCAACGTCCCTGTCGGATGCGGTGATGCACTGGTCTGGCGGGCCCCTGTGTGCGTCCTCCATGTGCCGCTCCTTATCGGTTGATGCCCCCGATAACACCTTAAAAGGGTGCTGTTGTGGGTGTCAAGACCGTGGCCAAACTTTTGTGGACTTTGGCTCACTAGCGCTAGACATAGGCCCCTCTTTGCGGGCAGATCGAGATTGATCTGGCCAAAGACGCGTCCAATACTTGCATGTTTTTTAGCACCGGCGTACGCTGCGCACCACATTAGAGCCATTCGGCGGTGGGGGATTTCCTAGGGGTACTGGTCGAGGTGAGGAGGACGTATGTGCAAGGCCTTGAAGCAACTCGCGACCGCGAGGGGGACGCTCGGCAGCGAGGTGCGCGGTGTGGGACGGCACCGCTGTGCGGAGGACAACTCGGTGTGGGACCGGACCGGCGTGCAAGAGGTCATCGAGCAGGCGAGGTACACGAGCGGCGGCATCTCCCTCCAACTCCCGCCGCGCTTCGACGGTGACGCGCCGCTCGCCTTCGCGAAGCGCCGTGACGGCGCCCCATGCGACGTAGCGGATTGCCCGTACGCATTCGTGCTGGCGGTGCCGACGCACAGCCGCGAGAGCTCTGAGCGGGAAGCTGCGCGCCAGCTCCGGCCGGGCGCGACGCGCTACTTCGTGCGGCTGCGGCTCGCGGACGCATGCGTGATGTCGTGCGAGCAGCTGACGCAGATCGACGAAGCGAAGCTGCGCGCCGCCGACCCGGTCGCAAACGCGACCTTGCGGCTGCTGCGCGAGGCAGGCGCCGACGTGCTGCTCGTGCGCGGGATCCTCACCCGCCGCACGGCCGTCGTCTTCAAGCAGTCAATCGGACGCAAGGTGCACGTGGTCGACGAAGCGGCCGCGACGGTCGGAAGCGACGGCATCTGGGTGCGGGAAGCGCTCGAGCCCGCGCGCGATCGCTGGCCGGCGCTCACGCGCATGCCGCGCTGGCTGCGGGATCGGCCGCGTGCCGGGCGGGTGGCGTGGGAGCTCGCGATCGCGCTGGCGTGCTTCCTTGCCGCCCCGCCGCTGGCGACGCTCGCCGGCACGACGCTGACCGTCCCCGTCTGGGCGGAAGTGCTGCTCGGAGCGGCCGCGGCCGCGGCCGCCGCCGTGACGACCTGGCGTGCGCTCGTTCCAGCGCGCGCCGAGGTCGCTCGTGTGCCGGAGCAGCTCGAGCGCGTCGAGCACCTCGTGCACGATCACGCCGGCTGACAGGTCCGCCGGCGCGGCCGGCGGCCGCTGTCAGCGCTCGGCTGCGCGGCTCAAGTCCTCGCGCGTGCTGCCGATGCTGCTCCTGCGAGACGACGCGACCGTCGCGTAGTCTGCGCACAGCGTCCGCCGGCCAGTCCCCGCTTCGCCTTGCCATGACTCGACACCGCTTCGTCCTTGTCGCTCTGTCGCTGCTCGCGCTCTCGGCGCTCGCGACGGCGTCCGCCGCCGCCAAGCCGATCCGCAAGGCCCGCTGGCTCGGCGGCGTGACGGTGACCGAGTACTACCCCGTGCCGGAGGCGTGGTTCGTCGGCAAGAAGGTCAGCGCGCCGGGCCTGTCCGGCAAGCACCGCATCGACTGGCTCTACTCCGCCTTCGGCGTCTCGATGGAGGGCGACGGGCTCGGTCTCGACGGCCGCACCTACCACATCGACGCGCTCGGATCGGGCGGCTGGGTCAACGCGAAGGGCAAGCCGAGCGTCGCCGGCCGCAGAGGCTGGAAGGGCGGCCCGCCCGTGTGGCGCGCCGGCGCCTATTGGCTCACGCGCAGCCACGAGGTGACGTTCCCGCTCGACGGCGGCGGCTGGTCGAACGGCGCCGGGCGCAAGTACGTGCCGCTGCCGGGCGTCTCGTTCGCGGAGGGCTCGTCGCTGCCGCTCAGCTTCTACAGAAGCCTCGCGGTCGACCCGAAGCTGATTCCCATGGGTTCGCGCATCTACATCGCCGCCTACCGCAACACGCCGGGCCACGGCTGGTTCACCGCGCAGGACACCGGCGGCGCGATCATCGGCCGCCACGTCGACGTCTACCGCTCGCCGCCGGCCAGCGCCGACATCGGCGGCAATCTCTACGAGGACCAGCGCATCTACGTGATCCCGCCGGGCAGATCCGCCGGTCCGGACGCACCATCGGCGGCGCGCGCGAGCGAGCCCGCCGGCGGCGGCTCCTCGGGCGGCGGCGCCGGTGCGCCGTAGCCGCCCGGGCGCGCCTCGAAGCGCTCGCGCCGACTAGACTGCTCCGCCTATGGCGAAGCAGCAGAAGCCGCGCATGACGCGGCAGGTTCAGGCCGGCAGCCTGGTCGCAATGGAGCGCTTGGAGCAGCGCAGCGACGAGGAGCTCGAGGCGGAGACGAAGTTCAAGGCCGCCGCATTCGCGATCCTCGGCGCGCGCGCCGCGGAGCGCTACGACGCGAGAGCGACGCGCGCCTACTACCAGAGAGCGCTCGCCGCGGCGCGTCCGCAGGAGCGGATGCAGCTGCGCCGCATGGCCGACGCCTCGATCGCGCTCGCCGAGCGGCGCGCAGGCGACCTGAAGGACGCCGTCACGCGCCTCGGGCAGGCGCCGCCGAGCGACCGTCAGCTGCTGATGCTGCGCCTGATGGGGCTTGTCGCCCCGCCGCCCGGCTCGAGCCCGCTGCTGCGCGTGCGCGGCTTCGCGGTGATCCTCGCGATCGTGATCGGCCTCCTGCTGATCGGCCTCGGCCTCGCCGAGCTGGTCTCGCTGCCGTTCGGCGGCGTCTCGATCGTCGGCGGGATCTTCCTCGGGCTCGTGATCGTGATCGCGATCCTCGGCGTGCTCGCCCTGTTCGGCAGGCGCAAGCAGGCGCGCGCGAGAGCAGCGCTCGCCGCCAAGCGGTAGCGGCCTCTCCGACCAGCCATGTGCGGCCGCTACACGCTCGCGTCGACGACGCCGGCGCAGTTGCGGGCGCGCTTCCCGCTGGGCGAGTCGGTGCAGATCGCGCAGCGCTTCAACGTCGCGCCCGGCGACGATGTGCTGGCGGTCGTGATGCGCGCGGCAGAGCCCGGCGGCGCCGTCCACCCGACCGGCGCGCTGCTGCGCTGGGGGCTCGTGCCGCCGTGGGCGGAGGACCCGAGAGTCGGCTTCAAGATGATCAACGCGCGCGCCGAGACGGTCGAGGACAAGCCGGCCTACCGCAACCCGTTCCTGAGAGGCCGCTGCCTGATCGTCGCCGACGGCTTCTACGAGTGGACGCGCGATGGCGCCAGACAGCCGTTCCACATCACGCGCGACGGCGGCGAGCCGTTCGCGTTCGCGGGCTTGCGCACCGCCTGGCGCGATCCGCGGAACCCCGAAAGCGAGTTGCTGCGCAGCTGCACGATCATCACGACGGAGGCCAACGCGAAGATCGCCCACATCCACCCGCGCATGCCGGTGATCCTCGACCCGGCCGACGAGCAGGAATGGCTCGATCCGAACACGCCGAGCGGGCGCCTGCACGAGCTGCTGCGCCCGCTGCCGGTCGACCTGACGCAGGCGCGGCCCGTCTCGAAGGCGGTCAACGACGCGCGCTACGACGGCCCGGAGTGCCTCGCGCCGCCCGAGCCGGAGCCGGCCCCGCCGCAAGGCGAGCTGTTCTGAGTCGCGCCGTCGGCGGGTGCGGGACGGCGCTGGGCGCCAGCGCGGGCCGGCGGCTCAGTTCGAGGTGAGTCTCGCCGACTGGATCACGACCGGCTCGGCCGGCGGGCCGTCGCCGCTCGACGGGTCTTGCAGCGGCAGCGCGCCGATCGCGTCGACCACGTTGAGGCCCTGCACGACTCTGCCGACGATCGCGTACTGCGGCGGCAACTGCGCGTCCGCGGCGGTCACGACGAAGAACTGGCTGCCGGAGGCGCCGTCCGGCTCGGTCGCCGCCTTCGCCATCGCCACGACCCCATGCGTGTACCGCACGTTGTGCGGCGGCTTCTCGACGATCGAGTAGCCGGGACCGCCGGAGCCGCTGCCGGTCGGGTCGCCACCCTGGATCACGAAGCCCTGCGCGATCCGATGGAACGTCAGGTCGTTGTAGAAGCCTTTTCTCGCAAGCGAGGCGAACGAGGCGGCCGTCCTCGGCGCGCGCGCGACGTCGAGGCGGATCGTGAAGGATCCGCAGTTCGTCGCCATCGTGACGTCCCAGTGCTTGCTCGGATCCAGCGACCCGGTCGGCTTCTTGAGATGGCCCTGGCCCCTCGGCGCGGGCGCCGCGACGGTTGTGCAGGGACCGCTGCTGGCGGCGGTCGTGCTCGTCTGCGCCTGCGTGCCGGTCCCAGTCCCGCTGCCGTCTGAGCTCCCGCAACCGGTCAGCAATCCGAGCGCGAGCGCGCCAAGGAGGGCGAGGAGCGCAAGTGGAGAACGCGGGCCGGGCACGGCGGCGAAGCATAACGACCGCCCCGGTCCCTCCCGCCGCCGCGCGCGGCGCGCCGCCGGCAAGCGTCGATACCGTTCCTCCGATGGAGCGCGACGTCGCCCTCATCGTCAACCCGGCGGCCGGCGGCGGCCGCGCCCTGCGCGCGCTGCCGGACAGCGAGCGGGCGCTGCGCGCGGCCGGCCTGCGCGTCCGCCTGGAGCACACGCGCGACATCGAGCACGCGCGCGAGCTGGGGCGCGCGGCCGGCGCTGCCGGCGAGGTCGCGGCGGCACTGGGCGGCGACGGGCTCGTCGGGGCGGTCGCCGACGGGCTGCGGCTGGCGGCGGACGACGGCTCGCGGGACGGCGTGCTCGCGATTCTGCCCGGCGGGCGTGGCAACGACTTCGCGCGCACGCTCGGGATCCCGCGCAATCCGGCGCGCGCGGCGGCGGCGATCGCGAATGGCCGCGAGCGAGCGATCGACCTCGGCGTGTGCGGCGAGCGGGCGTTCGTCGGGATCGCCTCGTGCGGCTTCGACTCCGACGCGAATCGGATCGCGAACGACACGCGCGTGCCGGGCGACGCCGCCTACCTGTACGGCGCGCTGCGTGCGCTTGCCGGCTGGCGCCCGGCGCGCTTCGAGCTGGAGCTCGACGGCGAGCGCGTGGAGCACGTGGGCTACAGCGTCGCGGCCGCGAACGGGCGCCAGTACGGCGGCGGCATGGTGCTCGCGCCGGACGCGGCGCTCGACGACGGCGTGTTCGACGTCGTGACCGTCGGCGACGTATCGAAAGGTCGTTTTCTGCGGGCGCTGCCGAGAGTCTTCCGCGGCGCGCACGTCCGCAACGACGAGGTGACCGTGCGGCGCGCGCGCGAGCTGACGATCGCCGCCGACCGGCCGTTCGCGCTCTACGCCGACGGCGACCCGATCGCCGAGCTGCCGGCGACCGTGCGAACCCTGCCCGCCGCCGTGCGGGTGATCGTTCCGTGAGCGCGCTGCGGCCGAAGCTGACGGTTGCGCGCGCGGTCGGCGGGCTCGCGCGGGCCGCCGGGCGCGGCGGCGGCACGTCGCTGCCGGGCAAAGTCCTCATGCGGCTCGAGCCGCAGGCGATCCGTGCGCTGGCGGCGCGTCTGCCGCAGGGCTCGGTCGCGATCTCCGCGACGAACGGGAAGACGACGACCGCCGCGATGGTCGCGACGATCCTCGAGCGGCACGGGACGCGGCTCGTGCACAACCGCGCGGGCGCGAACATGGCCGGCGGAATCGCCTCGACGCTGTTGGAGGCGGCGCGCGGCGGCGGCATCGACGGCGAGCTCGGCCTGTTCGAGGTCGACGAGTTTTGGCTGCCGCAGCTCGCGGCCGAGTTGCGTCCCCGCGCGCTGCTGCTCGGCAACCTCTTCCGCGACCAGCTCGACCGCTACGGCGAGCTGGAGACGATCGCCGACCGCTGGGCGGAGGTCGTCGCGGGCCTGCCGGCGGAGACGCGGCTGGTGCTGAACGCCGACGACCCGCTCATCGCCGACCTGGGCCGTGAGCGTGCGCACGTCACGTACTTCGGCGTCGAGGACGACGCGATGGCGCTGCCGCAGATGCAGCACGCCGCCGACTCGAAGCACTGCCGCAGATGCGGGCACGCGTACACGTACGAGGCCGTCTATCTCGGCCATCTCGGCCGCTACGCCTGCCCGCGGTGCGGCGCCCAACGGCCCGCGCCGCAGGTCGTCGCGCGCGAGGTGCGGCTGAACGGCACGCACGACGCCGCCTTCGCGCTGCAAGTCGGCGGCGGCTCGCCGCAAGCTGTCCAGCTCCCCCTCCCCGGTCTCTACAACGTCTACAACGCGCTCGGCGCGGTCGCCCTCTGTCATGCACTCGGCGTGCCGGACGCCGAGCTCGTCAGCGGGCTCGGCGCCGTCGAAGCCGCCTTCGGCCGCGCCGAGACGATCGAGCTCGACGGCCGCCCGCTGTCGATCCTGCTGATCAAGAATCCGGCCGGCGCGAACGAGGTGCTGCGCACGCTCGCGCTCGAGGCCGGGGCGGGCGGGAACAGCATCGACCTGCTCGCGGTCCTCAACGACAACGTCGCCGACGGACGCGACGTCTCGTGGGTGTGGGACGCCGACTTCGAGCTGCTGGCCGGGCGCGTGCGGCGCGTCACGTGCGCCGGCACGCGCGCCGGCGAGCTCGCGGTGCGGCTGAAGTACGCGGGCGTCGAGCCCGACCGGCTCGTCGTCGTGCCGGAGCTGGAGCGCGCGCTGGACGAGGCGCGCGCCGACGACGGCGACGCCGCCCAGCCGCTCTACGCCCTCCCCACCTACACCGCGCTGATCGCCCTGCGCGAGCTGCTCGCCCGCCGCGGCGCGGCCCCGGAGTACTGGCGATGACGGTCACCGACCTGCACGTGCTCTGGCACGACTTGGAGTGCGGTCGCTATGCGGAGGACCTGCCGCTGTGGCGAGAGCTGGCGGCGGAGCACGGGGCGGGCGGCCCGGCCTCCATCCTCGACCTCGGTGCCGGCGCCGGTCGGGTGGCGCTCGACCTCGCGCGCGCGGGCCACGACGTGACCGCGCTCGACGTCGATCCCGTGCTGCTGGCGGCGCTGCGCGAGCGGGCGGAGGCGGCCGGCCTCGCGGTCGAGACGGTGCAGGCCGATGCGCGCGACTTCGCGCTGGAGCGGCGCTTTGCGATCGTGCTCGCGCCGATGCAGACGATCCAGCTGCTGGGCGGCCCCGAAGGCCGCGCCGGCCTGCTGCGCTCGGCGCTCGGCGCGCTGCACCCCGGCGGACTGCTCGCGTGCGCGCTCGCCGACGCGATGGAAGGGTTCGACGCCGCGCACACCGAGCCGCCGCTGCCGGACGTGCTGGAGCACGACGGCTGGGTGTACGCGAGCCAGCCGGTCGCGGTGCGCCCGGACGACGAGGGCACGACGATCGAGCGGATCCGCCAGACCGTCTCGCCCGCGGGGGCGCGCACGGCCGAGGGCGACGCCGTGCGGCTCGACAAGCTCGACGGCGACACGCTTGAGGCCGAAGGCGTCGCGGCCGGCTTTCATGCCGCCGGCCGGCGCTTCGTCGAAATGACCGACGAGCACGTCGGCTCCGAGGTCGTGCTGCTGGCGGCGCCTCCGGCCACGCCCGAGGAGGCGCGCGATGCCTGAGACGCTGCGCGTCTGCGCGCTCTACCCCGAGCTGATGAACATCTACGCCGACCGCGGCAACCTGCTGCTGCTGCAGCGGCGCTGCGAGTGGCGCGGGATCGGCTTCGAGTTGACGCGCAGCGATCTGGGCGACCCGATCGACCCGCAGCAGGCGGATCTCTTTTACATCGGCGGCGGGCAGGACCGCGACCAGCGCCTGTGCGCGCTCGACCTTGCCGAGGTCAAGCGCGAGGGCCTTCACGCCGCCGCCGCGCGCGGCGCCGCGCTGCTCGCCGTCTGCGGCGGCTACCAGCTGCTCGGCCATTCCTACGAGCTCGGCGATGAGGCGCTTCCGGGCGTCGGCCTCGTCGACCTGCACACCGTGCGCAGCGATGGCCCGCGGCTGATCGGCAACGTCGCGATCGAGGTCGAGCTGGAGCCCGACGAGCGGCGCGTGCTCGCGGGCTTCGAGAACCACGGCGGGCGCACGCAGCTCGGTCCCGGCGCGCAGCCGCTCGGCCGCGTGCTGCGCGGGCACGGCAACGACGGTCGCAGCGGCTACGAGGGCGTGCGGGCTGGCAACGTGATCGGGACCTACCTGCACGGGCCGCTGCTGCCGAAGAACGTGTGGCTGGCGGACTGGCTGATCGCGCGCGCGCTCGGGCGCGACGAGCCGCTGCTCCCGCTCGATGACGCGCTCGAAGCGGCCGCGCACGCCGAGGCGCGCCGGGCTGCCGGCGTCTGACGCGCCCGGACGCGCATCGGCGCGACCCGATCGGGGGAAGGACTACCCTCGAAGGCCCCCTGCCGGGCCGCCCGGCCCAGTTTCCCCGCGTGAACAGCTCCAACACCGCCCAGACCGAGGGGCCGCACGCCTACCCGCGCGCAGCGTCGCTGGAGCTGCGCCATGTCCGCAAGGTCTATCCGGGCGCCGCGCGTCCGGCGATCGAGGACCTCTCGCTCACGGTCCCGGCCGGCGAAGTGTGCGTGCTCGTGGGGCCGTCCGGCTGCGGCAAGACGACCGCGATGCGGCTCGTGAACCGCATGATCGAGCTGACGAGCGGCGAGATCCTGCTCGACGGCGCGAGCGTGATGGAGCGCCGCCCGGCCGAGCTGCGGCGCGAGATCGGCTACGTGATCCAGCAGATCGGCCTCTTCCCGCACCAGACGATCGCCGACAACGTCGCGACCGTGCCGCGGCTGCTCGGCTGGGACAAGCAGCGCGTCGCCGCGCGGGTGCGCGAGCTGCTGGAGCTCGTGCAGCTTCCGCCCGAGCTCGCCGGCCGCTACCCGGCGCAGCTCTCGGGCGGTCAGCGCCAGCGCGTCGGCGTGGCGCGCGCACTCGCCGCGGATCCCCCGTTGCTGCTGATGGACGAGCCGTTCGGCGCGATCGACCCGATCGCACGCGCGCGCCTGCAGGACGAGCTGCTGCAACTCCAAGCGCGCGTGCGCAAGACGATCGTCTTCGTCACGCACGACATCGACGAGGCGATCAAGCTCGGCGACCGCATCGCGATCCTGCGCGAGGGCGGCGTGCTGGCGCAGTACGCGCCGCCGGACGAGCTGCTGGCGTCCCCCGCCGACGCGTTCGTCGCGCAGTTCGTGGGCCGCGACCGCGCGCTCAAGCGGCTCGCGCTCAGCCGCGTCGGCGAGCTGGCGCTGCTGCCGGCCGACGGCACGCTGCACGGCGCGACGATCGAGCCGGACACGTCGCTGCGCGACGCGCTCTCGCTGCTGATCTCGGACGGGGACCGACCGCTCGCGGTGTCCAACGAAGACGGCGGCGTCGCCGGGCTCGTGACGCTCGACATGATCCGCGCCGCCCTCCACGCCGAACCGGCTCGATGACCGCGCTCGCCGCCGCGCAACCCGTCATCCCCGACTTCGGCAGAGGCAGCTCGTGCGTGCGCGACAACGGGACCTTCTGCTGGGACTGGGTCCGCGCGCACTGGGGCGACACGTTGCGCCCGGCGCTCGTGCAGCACGTCGCGCTGACGGCGGTCGCGGTCGCGATCGGCTTCGCGATTGCGTTCGCGCTGGCGCTGCTCGCGCACCGCCGCGGCCGGCTCACGACGCCGGTCGTGCTCGTCACCGGCCTGCTCTACACGATCCCGTCGCTCGCACTGTTCCAGCTGCTCGTGCCGTTCACCGGGCTGTCGCGCACGACCGCCGAGATCGCGCTCGTCTCCTACACGCTGCTGATCCTCTTCCGCAACACGCTCGCCGGCCTCGCGGGCGTGCCGGAGGAGGTGCGCGACGCCGCGCGCGGCATGGGGCTCACGCCGCGCCAGCTGCTGTGGCGCGTCGAGCTGCCGCTCGCGCTGCCGGCGATCGTCGCCGGCATGCGGATCGCGACCGTGACCGTCATCAGCCTCGCGACGGTCGCCGTCTTCGTCGTCAACGAGGGACTCGGCGCGCCGATCTTCGACGGCCTGCAGCAGACCTTCAAGACCGAGCTGATCGCCGCCGGCGCGCTGTGTGTGGCGCTTGCGCTGGCGGCCGACGCGCTGCTCGTGCTGGTGCAGCGCGCGCTCACGCCGTGGACCCGCGTCGCGCGGAGCCGCTGACATGAACGACTTCGCCGACGCGCTGCGCTTCATCGCCGACAACACGGCGCTGCTGTGGCAGCTCACGCTCGACCACCTGGCGCTGAGCGGCGCCGCGGTCGGGATCGCGCTGGCGCTGGCGATCCCGCTCGGCGTGACGCTCGGTCACCTGCACCGCGGCTCGTTCGCGGCGATCAACGCCTCGAACGTCGGACGCGCGCTGCCGTCGCTCGCGCTGATCTCGATCGGAGTCGCCGTGCTCGGAATCGGCTTCGTCAACGTGATGGTCGCGCTCGTCGTGCTCGCCTTCCCGATCGTGCTGACGAACGCCTACGTCGCGGTCGACGGCGTCGACCCGGACGCCGTCGAGGCCGCCAGAGGGATGGGCATGACGGGGCGCGAGGTGCTGTGGAAGGTCGAGCTGCCGCTCGCGCTGCCGCTGATCTTTGCCGGCGTGCGCACCGCCGTCGTCTACGTCATCGCGACGGCCACGCTCGCGGCCGTCGCCGGCGCGCACTCGCTCGGCGACGTGATCGTCGACCAAGCGACGTATCGCTTGCCCGGCGTGTTGGGCGCGGCGATCTGCGTCGCCGTTCTCGCCTTGCTCGCGGAGCTGCTGTTCGCGGCGCTCCAGCGGGCCGTCACACCACGGGCGCTGCGACTGGAGGAGCGCGGCGCACCGTTGCTGGGGGGTCCCGGAACCACCAACGAAAGGACCACGTGAAGCAGGGTACGTTGCGCACCATCCTCGCCCTCGTCGCGGCGCTTGCGCTGACGACCGGGCTCGCCGCCTGCGGAGGCGGCGGCGGAAACAGCACCGGCACGAGCACGTCGGCCGCCTCGACGCAGCCGGGCAAGAACAAGCCGCCGGTCACGCTCGGCACGAAGAACTTCACCGAGCAGTTCGTGCTCGGCCAGCTCTACAAGCAGGCGTTGGAGGCGAAGGGCTTCACGGTCGCCCTCAAACAGAACATCGGCTCGACCGAGATCGCCGACAAGGCGCTGCGCAGCGGGCAGATCGACATGTACCCCGAGTACATCGGCATCTTCAACACCGCCGTGGCGGGCGACAGCAAGGCCTACCCGAGCGTCGACGCGGCGTTCGCGGCCGGAAAGAGATACGCGACCGCACACGGGTACACGCTGCTGCCGCTGACGCCGTTCACCGACGTCGACGCGCTCGCCGTCAAGCCGGACTACGCGAGAGCGCACGCCTTGAGAAGCGTCGCCGACCTGGTCGCGATCAGAGGGCTGCGGCTCGGCGCGCCGCCGGAGTTCCGCCAGCGCGAGACCGGCCTCGTGGGGCTCGCGCGCGTGTACGGCATCAGAGACGTGAAGTTCGCGCCGCTGACGATCGGGCTGCAGTACCAGGCGCTCGACGACGGCAAGATCGACACGGCCGACGTCTTCACCACCGACGGCCAGCTGCAGAGCGGCAGATACGTCGTGTTGACGGACCCGAAGAACGTCTTCGGCTTCCAGAACGTCACGCCGATCGTCTCGACGAAGGTGCTGCACGCCGAGGGGCCGGCGTTCCAGGACACGCTCAACGCCGTCAGCAGAGTGCTGACAACCCAGGCGATGCAGAGAATGAACGCGGCGGTCGCGATCGACAAGCAGTCGCCCGCGACCGTGGCGAAGGAGTTCCTGCAGGCGAACGGGCTCGTGTAGTTCGCGTGCGCGGAGCCGGTCGCCTTCGGGTGCGCCGGCTCCGCCCCGCGCGGGTATGGCTCCGCCCGGCATGCCCTACCCCGTTCGCATCGGCTGCTCCGGCTGGGTCTACAAGTCGTGGGCCCAGACCTTCTATCCGCCGAGAACGCCGGGCGCCCGCTGGCTGGCCTACTACGCGAGCGTGTTCGACACGGTCGAGCTGAACTCGACCTTCTACCGGCTCGCGCGGCCGGGCGCGGCGGCGAGATGGGTCGAGCAGACGCCGCCCGGATTCGTGTTCGCGGCGAAGGCGAGCCGCTACCTCACGCACATGAAGCGGCTCACCGACCTCGAGCGCGGCGTCGAGCGCTACTACGCGTCGATCGCGCCGCTCGTCGAGAGCGGGAAGCTGGGGCCGGTGATCTGGCAGCTCCCCGAGTCGTTTCACCGCGACGATGAGCGGCTCGCTGCCGCGCTGGAGCGGGTCGCGACGTGGCCGCCCGGCCGTCACGGCTTCGAGTTCCGCCATCCGTCGTGGTTCGTGCCGGAGGTCGAGGCGCTGCTGCGCGCGCACAAGGTCGCGCTCGTGATCGGCGACCGGCCCGAGCGGCCGTTCCAGGAGCACTGGATCACCGCCGACTGGACGCTCGTCCGCTTCCACCACGGGCACCGCGGTCGCCGCGGCAACTACTCCGAGACGGAGCTGCGCGAATGGGCCGCGCGCATCCGCGAGTGGTCGGCGCGCGTGGACGTCTACGCGTACTTCAACAACGACTGGGAGGTCTTCGCGCCGCGCAACGCGCTGCGCCTGCGCGCGCTGCTGGACGGCGCCGACCCATAGACGTCACCGGGGCCGACGCGCCTGACCGCACCGGCCCCGATGTTCCCCCCTCCGCGCGGCGTCCCCCGGCGCCGCACGCTCCCGGCCGTCCCCCGGCGGCCGACCCTTCGCTGAGAGAAGGTAGCGGGCGAACGCCGGCGTTTCGTAATGAGATCGTGAAGACGACGCGCTCAGCTGCCGCTGGAGCCGAAGCCGCCTTCGCCGCGCTCGCTCGGCGGCAGCTCGTCGACTTCGACGGTGCTCGGCAGCTCCAACCGCACGAGCACGAGCTGCGCGATGCGGTCGCCGACGGCGATCTCGCACGGCGTGTCACGGTCGGTGTTGAGCAGCAGCACACGGATCTCGCCGCGGTAACCGGCGTCGATCAGTCCGGGCGCGTTGACGAGCGCGATCCCGCTGCGGGCGGCGAGCCCGGAGCGCGGCAGCACGAGTCCGCCCTGGCCTTGGGGGATCGCGACGGCGATGCCGGTGCCGACCGATGCGCGTGCGCCGGGTGCCAGCGTGAGCGCCTCCGTCGCGTGCAGGTCGAGGCCGGCGTCGTGGGCGTATGCGCGGCTCGGGAGGACGGCGTCGGGATGCAGGCGCTTGACCGCGAGGGGGGCGACGGCGGGGATGGCGCGCGCGCCGTCGGCCGCGGCGCTCGACAGGAGCTCGCTCACGCGACGCGCCCGTTTCCGTTCACCGCGTAGCGCTCGAAGCGCGCCGCGACGGTCGCCGGCAGGCGCACCTTCACGCGCACGCCCTCGGGCGTGTCCTCGCGTTCGAGGTCGCCGGCGACTTCGTGCAGCTCGGCCAGGTGCTGACCGTCGCGGTACGGGAGCAGCAGCTCGACGTCGCGCAGCGAGCGGGCGAACTCCGTCTCGATGCGCTCGCCGAGCTCCTCCAGCCCCTCGCCGGTGAGCGCGGAGACGAGCACGCCGTCGGGATGGCGCAGGTGAACGTCTGCTCTCGCGGTCTCATCGAGCGCGTCGGCCTTGTTGAGCACGAGCACGCGGGGACGGTCGCCGGCCCCGATCTCCTCCAGCACCTCGTTGACGGCGCGCATCATCTCGCCCAGCTCCTCCTCGGGCGCGGAGGCGTCGACGACGTGCAGCAGCAGGTCCGCCAGCCGCGTCTCCTCCAGCGTCGCGCCGAACGCGTCGACGAGCTGGTGCGGGAGCTTGCGGATGAAGCCGACGGTGTCGGTCAGCAGGTAGTCGCGCCCGCCGAGCCTCCATGCCCGGGTCGTCGGGTCGAGCGTGTGGAACAGCCGATCGCGCACGCCCACCTCGGCGCCGGTCAGTCTGTTGAGCAGCGTCGACTTGCCGGCGTTCGTGTAGCCGACCAACGCGACCTCGGGGAGCTGCGCGCGGATTCGCTCGGCGCGCATCGTGTTCCGCGAGCCTCTGACTCTCGCCAGCCGGCGTCTCAGCGCGGTGATGCGGTCGCGGGCCAATCGACGGTCGGTCTCGATCTGCGTCTCGCCGGGACCACGGGTTCCGACGCCGCCGCCGAGTCGCTCCAGGTGGGTCCACAGGCCGCGCATGCGCGCGAGGTTGTACTCGAGCTGCGCGAGCTCGACCTGAAGCTTCCCCTCCGCGCTGTGCGCGTGTCCGGCGAAGATGTCGAGGATGATCGCCGTACGGTCTACGACCGGCGTTCTCAAGGCCTCCTCGAGGTTGCGTCCCTGACGCGGCGAGAGCTCGTCGTCGCAGGCGACCACGTTGGCGTCGTTGGCTCTGATCGCCTCTCTGAGCTCCTCCAGCTTGCCGGGCCCGAAGTACGTGTTCGGGTGCGCCTGCTCGCGGTGCTGGACCATCGTGCCGACGGTCGCGACGCCCGCGGTCCACAAGAGCTCCTGCAGCTCGCTCAGATCGTCGCCGGCGTCCAGCACGCCGATCGCCAACGCTCGCTGCTTCGCCCGTCCGTTCAATGCCGACACGGTTCTGAGTCTATGCCGTCGCGAACCCGGGCCCACGCCCCGCGGGCGACCTGGAACGGTGGCTGTGTGCCCGAGGACCGCGAATCAACCCACCCATCAGGTGGGCAAACTCGCGGTCCTCGGGACATCGCTCGGCTGGCGGCAGCCCAACACGGCGTGGTCTCCCGGGCCCAGCTCCTCGACGCCCAGATGACCGAGCGGATGATTGAGACGCGGCTCGCGACCGGCCAGCTCGTGAGACTCCACCGCGGCGTCTACGCCGTCGGCCATGCCCACCTGTGCCCGAACGGCTACCGGCTCGCCGCGATCCTGGCCGTGGGCCCGGGCGCCGTGCTGAGCCACCGCGACGCCGCGGCGCTCCACGGCATCCGCGATGGTGGCGGCGTGCGGATCGACGTCTCCACCCCGGCCGAGCGGAGAAGCACCAGACGGATACGCGTCCACGGACGACGGCGCCTGGACGACGCCGACGTCACGACCGTGGAGGGCATTCCGGTCACGACGGTGTGCCGCACGCTTGTCGACCTCGCCGAGGTCGTGCCGGCCGACGCGTTGCGCAAAGCGCTGAGCGAGGCCGAGCGGCAGCGAGCCCTCGACACGAAAGGCATCGAAGAGGTGCTCGGGCGCCTGCGCGCGCGGCGGACCCAGAGCGCAACACGCATCCGCGCGGCGCTGGCCGAGCTGGAGCAGCACGGCGCCACACTCACCCGCTCACGCTTGGAGGACCGCCTCCTCCCCCTCCTCGATGCCTACTCGATCCCTCGCCCGCGCGTGAACCTCCATGTCGAGGGCTACGAGGGAGACGCCGTCTGGCACCGACAGCGACTGGTCGTGGAACTCGACGGCTGGGACACGCACAAGACGCGTCGCGCCTTCCAGCACGACCGCACGAAGGCGAACGCGCTCACCAACGCCGGCTGGACGGTGCTGCGCTTCACCCACGACGACGTCGTCAGGCGGCCGCGCGAGACGGCGGCCGCCATCGCAGCTCAGCTCAGCCGAGCTGCTTGATCCGCTCGACCGCCTCGAGCAGCCGCTCGTCCGGCGTCGTCAAAGAGATGCGGAAGAAGCCCTCGCCGGAGGCGCCGTACGCACCGCCCGGGGAGATCACGACGCCCGCCTCCTCCAGCACGTGCTCGCAGTACGCGGCGGCGCTCTCGTAACCGTCCGGCACCGGCGCCCACACGTAGATCGTCCCTTTCGGAACAGTGACCTCGACGCCGGCCGCGCGCAGCGCGTCGCACACCAGGTCGCGGCGGCGCTTGTAGACCTCGTTCATCGCCTTGACCTCGGCATCAACGGACGGGTCCAGCGCGGCGACCCCGGCAAGCTGAACCGCCTCGAACAGACCTGAGTCGACGTTCGACTTGAGCCGCCAGTACTGCGCGATCGCCTCGGCGTTGCCGGCGATGAAGGCGCAGCGCCAGCCGGTCATGTTGTAGCCCTTGGACAGCGAGAAGACCTCGACGCCGACGTCCTTCGCGCCCGGCGTCGCGAGGAACGACGGCGCCACGTAGCCGTCGTACGTCGTCTCGCTGTAGGCGTTGTCGTGCACGACCAGGATGTCGTGCTCACGAGCAAACGCGACGACCCGCTCGAACAGCCCATCCGGCACCACCGCGCCCGTCGGGTTGTTCGGATAGTTGAGGAACATCAACTTCGCCCGCGCCGCGTCCTCCGCACTGATCGCATCCAGATCGGGCGCGAACCCGAGCGACGGCACCAACGGCATCAGCACCGCGCTCGCCCCCACGAGCGTCGGCCCGCCGGTGTAGACCGGGTAGCCGGGATCCGACGCCAGTGCCACGTCCTCGGGATCGAGGAACGCCAGCGACAGGTTGAAGATGCACTCCTTCGCCCCGATCGCCGGCATCACCTCGGTCTCCGGGTCCAACGTCACGCCGAAGCGCCGCGCGTAGAAGGCGGCGACCGCCTCGCGGAACTCGACGCGCCCCCGGTTCGACGGGTATTGGTGAGTCGAAGGATCCGCCACCGCCGCCTGTGCCGCCGCCACGATCGGCGCGTACGTCGGCGTGTCCGGGTCGCCGATGCCGAGCGAGATGACGTCGACGCCCGCCGCCTTCTTCTCGGCGATCTTGCGCTCGAGCTGCGCGAACATGTACGGCGGGATCTGATCGAGGCGCTTACTCGGTCGCATGCAGCTCCTTCAGGAAGTCGTCGGAGAGCGTCCCCGAGAACACCGGGACGGCCCAGCCTGTCAGGTTCACGTGCAGGTCCTCGCCGACCTCGACGGTCAGCTCGCCGCCGTCCAGCTCCACGACGACGGGTGAGTCCCCCCCGCGCAGCACGTGCGCGACGGCCGCGCCAGTTGCGCCGGTGCCGGAGGACAACGTCTCGCCGACGCCGCGCTCGAAGATCCGCGCGCGGATCCGATCGCCGGCCAGCTCGGCGTACCACGAGACGTTCGTGCGGTTGGGGAACAGCTCGCTGTGCTCGATGAACGGCCCGAGCGCCGGCAGATCCAAAGCCGCCAGCTCCTCCACCGAGTCCACGCGCATCGAGCACTGCGGATTGCCGATCGAGACGTGTTGGAAGCTCCACAGGCGGCCGGGCGTGCCGATCTCCCCTCTGCCGTCCTCGGCCCCGCCGGGGTAGTCCTTCGACGTCAACCGAGCGCGGCCCATGTCGACGCGGCAGGTGGTCTCGCCCGTGATCGTCGGGCGGATCTCGCCGGCGGCCGTCTCGATCGAGAAGACGTCGGCGTCGGTCCAGCCATGGCGGCGCAGGTACATGATCGCCTCGCGCGCACCGTTGCCACTCAGCTCGGCCTCCGAGCCGTCCGGGTTGAAGATCGTCAGCTGCGCGACGAAGCCGGGCTGCGTCGGCTCACTCAACAGCAGGATCCCGTCGGCGAAGACGCCGAAGTGCCCGGCGCAGATCGCCCTCACGCGGGCCGCCGTGAGCGGGAACGGAAGGTGTCTGCTCTCGATGACGATGTAGTCGTTGCCGAGCGCCTGCCACTTCTCGAACTTCACGGCGCCGCAGCCTATCGGCTCGCGATTGGCGGCAACCGTTCGGGCCGAAGCGCGCGTATATGACACGACGGACCTTCGATCCCCATCAGAACGGAGCGACGGATGTCCCCCATCTTCGCCGACTTCAACCTCGGCGACGCGCTGCTCTTGGCGCTCGAGATCTTCTTCTTCGTGATCTGGATCTGGATCCTGATCACCGTGCTCGTGGATCTCTTCCGCGACCACGAGATGTCCGGCTGGGCGAAGGCCGTGTGGGTCTTCTTCCTCGTGTTCGTGCCGGTGATTGCAGTGCTGATCTACCTGATCGCTCGCGGCAACGGGATGCGCGATCGCGCGATCGCCGAGCAGCGGCACATGCAGCAGGCGAGCGACGAGTACATCCGCTCGGTTGCCGGCTCCTCGCCCGTCGACCAGTTGCACAGACTGGACGATCTGCGCGCCAGAGGGGCGATCAGCCAGGACGAGTTCGATCGCCTGAAAGCGAGAGTGCTCGCCGCCTAGTCAGCCGGCGACTGCCGCCGCAGCGATCTCGTCCGCGACGTCCTCGGCCGCGCGGCCGGTGACGTCGATCGTCTGCACGCCGGCGAGCTTGCGCATCCAGGTGAGCTGCCGGCGTGCGTAGTTGCGCGTGCGGCGCTGCATCCCCGCAACGTCGCCGGTCAGCAGCTCGTCGAAGCCGAGCGCCTTGCGCGCGGTCTCCGAGGCGCCGGCGGCGTGCGCGCGCAGCACCTGCTCGCGTGCGCCGGCGGCGACCATCTCCTCCACGCGCGCGTCGATCCGCGCATACAGCGCCTCGCGCTCCATCGTCAGCCCGGCCAGCAGCGTCGGATGGCGGACCTCGTCGGTCCACAGCTGCGACGGCCCCTCCGGCGGCTCCAACTCACCGGCGTCGAGCAGCTCCAGCGCGCGCACGACGCGCTGGCGGTCGTTCGGGTCGATCCCCTCCGCCGCCCACGGCGCACGCCGCGCCAGCTCGGCGTGCATGGCCGCGACGCCTCGCACCGCCAGCTCGCGCTCCCACTTCTCACGGACGCCTTCGGGCGGCGGCGGCTTGAGTGCCAGCTCGGTGAGCGCCGCGCGCAAATAGAGGCCGGTGCCGCCGACGACGAGCGGCCGCCGGCCGGCCGCCAGCACGCCGTCGACCTCGGCGTGCGCGAGCGCCGCGTACTGGCCGACGCTGAACGTCGCGTCGACCGGCAAGAACGACACCAGCCGGTGCTCCAACGCCGCCTGCTCGGCCGCGCTCGCGACCCCGGTGAGCACCTCCAGCCCTGCGTAGACCTGCAACGCGTCGGCGGAGATCGCGACCGGCTCCGGCTCGCCGGCGGCCCGCAGTCGCGCGGCCAACGCGACCGCCACCGCGGTCTTGCCGATTCCCGTCGGGCCGAAGATCGCGATCACCTGCGGGGGCACGCGGCGGAGTATGGCGCGGGCTTGTGAACAGCGGTCGGAGCCGCTTCCGCGCCGGAGTATGGTGGGACGCATGGCCGTCAGGATCGGCACCGGCATCTCCACGCACGAGGATCCGCGCGTCGGCGCGATCGAGGCCGCACAGGCGGCCGGCGCCGAGCTCGACGGCGGCAGCGCCGACCTCGTCGTGCTGTTCGCCTCCGGCGGCCACATGGAGGATCCGGAGGCCACGTTGGAGGGCGTGCACGAGGCGCTGCGGCCGGGCGCGCTGGTCGGCTGCGGCGCCGGCGGCGTGCTCGCGTGCGGCGCCGAGCACGAGGAGGGCATGGCGGTCGCCGTGTGGGCCGCGTCGCTCGGCGGCGGAAGCGCTCAGACGTTCCACGCGATGGCGAGCGTGCACGAGGACACCGTCACGGTGATCGGGATGGAGGACCTCGCCGGCGCCCGCGGCGCGCTGCTGCTGCCCGACCCGTTCACGTTCCCGACCGACCCGCTGCTGCAAGACCTTGCGACGCGCGCGCCGGGCGTGCCGGTGATCGGCGGGCTCGCGAGCGCGCGCCGGCCCGATGAGCGCGGCGTGCTGTTCCACGGCGACGAGGTGGTCGACGGCGGCACCGTCGGGGTGCGCTTCGACGGCGTCGAGCTGCTGCCGTGCGTCTCGCAGGGCGCCACGCCGGTCGGGCCGGAGATGACGATCACCGAGGCGGAGGGCAACGTCATCAGCGAGCTGGCCGGGCAGCCGGCGCTGGACCGCATACGCGCGGTGATCGAGGAGCTCGACCCGGTCGAACGCACGCTGATCGCCGGCGGGCTGCTGATCGGGCTCGTGGTCGACGGCGGCCGGCCCGAGTACGGCCACGGCGACTTCCTCGTGCGTCAGTTGTTGGGCGCCGACCCGGTCGGCGGGACGCTCGCGGTCGCCGCGCCGGTGGAGCCGGGCCAGGTGCTGCGGTTGCATGCGCGCGACGCCGCCTCCGCCGACCGCGACCTCCAGGAGCAACTGCGGCTGCGCGTCTCCGCGCTCGGCGGCCGCCCGGCCGGCGCGCTCGCGTTCTCGTGCAACGGCCGCGGACGGGCGATGTTCGGGATCGATGACCACGACGCGGGCGCGCTGTCGGAGGAGCTGGTGGGCGCGCCGTCGGCCGGCTTCTTCGCGGCCGGGGAGATCGGGCCGGTCGGCGGCGCGAGCTTCGTGCACGCCTTCACGGCGACGGTCGCGCTGTTCGGCGCGTAGGGTTCGCCGGCATGACGGCGATCCAGGGCACCGCGCTCGTGACGGGCGCGAGCGGCGGCATTGGGCAGGCGATCGCGCGGGCGTTGGCCGCGCGCGGCGCGGAGGTCGTCCTGACCGGGCGCAGAGCGGACGTGCTCGAGCCGCTCGCGCAGGAGCTGCGCGGCCGCGCGCTGGCGGTCGACCTCGCCGAGCGCGATGCCGTCGAGCGGCTCGCCGAGCAGGCCGGCGAGGTGGAGATCCTCGTAGCGAACGCGGCGCTGCCCGGAACCGGACTGCTCGACGACTTCACCGTCACCGAGGTCGACCGCGCGCTCGACGTCAACCTGCGCGCGCCGATCGTGCTGGCAAAGCTGCTCGGCGAGCAGATGGCGCGCCGCGGCCACGGCCACATCGTCTTCATCTCGTCGCTGTCGGGCAAGGCCGCCTCGCCGCGCGGCTCGCTCTACTCGGCGACGAAGTTCGGCCTGCGCGGCTTCGCGCTTGCGCTGCGCGAGGACCTCAAGCCGGCCGGCGTCGGCGTCTCGACGATCTTCCCCGGCTTCATCCGCGACGCTGGCATGTGGGTCAACGCGGGCGCGAGACTCCCAAAGGGCGTCGGCACGCGCACGCCGCAGGACGTCGCCGACGGGGTTGTGCGGGCGATCGAGCGCAACCGCGCTGAGGTGGACGTGGCGCCCGTCGCGCTGCGCGTCGGCGCCGCGATCGCCGGGCTGGCTCCCGAGCTGTCAGCGCGCGTGAGCGAGCTGCTTGGCGGCACGAGAGTTGCCGAGGCGCTCGCCGACGGGCACCGCGGGAACCGCTGAGCGCCGTCGCGGCTCGTCCGCCGGCGCCGCGCGTCACGCCCCGCTCGCGACCCGCTCTCCTGCCACCTGGGCGATCGCGGCGAGGATCTCGTCCGCCAGCCGCGCGCCGTCGCGCGCCTGCTCCGGCGTCGCCTGGATGCGCACGATCACCTGCTCTCCGTCGACCTCCTCGAGCGCGATGTGCGGCATTGCGCGCAGCGGCACGTCGATCGCCTGCTGCAGCAGCGCCTGCACGTCGCTCGGCTTCGTGCCGTGGCGCAGCACGACGCGCACGTCGACCGGCAACGGCTCGCGCAGCGGGACGACCGCCGCGCCGAGCACGACGCTGTTCGGGACCATGATGCGGTCCTCCCCGCGCGCGAGCGTCGTGTAGAGCAGGCCGAGCGAGCTGACGACGCCCTCCGCCTGGCCGGCGAGACCGCCCGCCTGCAGGCGCACGCGCTCGCCGACACGGAACGGCCGGGCGCTCAGCAGCACCGCGCCGGCGATCAGGTTGCCGAGCGTCTGCTGCGCGGCGAGGCCGACGACGACCGCGGTGAAGGCGCCGCCGACGGCGAGCGTGCGCGGCGTGAGCCCGGCGATCCGCAGCGCGACGACCGTCACGATCGCGATCGTCACGAGCCGCAGCAGGAAGCCGACGGTACCGGCGGTACCGGGGTCCATCCGGCGCATCAGGTCGGGGCCGACGACGCGGCCGAGCGCGCGCGCGAAGGCCCAGCCGAGCGCGATCAACGCGATCGAGGTGAGGATCCGCACGAGCGTGTCGAGGTCGTGCCCGAACAGTCGCCCGCGCTCGGCGTAGACGACGAGGACGGCGGCGAGCAGCGGCAGCAGCACGAGCGTCTCGCGCCGCGCCCTGCGCGCGGCGGCGCGGCCGAGCTGACGCGAGAGCCCGACCTCCTCCCACGCGTGCGTGCGCGTCTGGAGCATCGCCTCCAGCGCTCGCTCGCGGCTTCTTCTCAGGCGCGTTCGCATCACCTCTTCGTACCGCGTGCAGCGTGAGAGTTACGGTGCTCTGGACGTGCGATGGGTCACACATCCGCCGTCAAGCATGCGAACATGTGTTCGCATGCGCTGGGACAACCTCACCGTCGCGGCCGACAGCAGGCGCAGCTGCCCGGCTACCGCGAGAGCGCGGTCGTGCGCCGCTTCGACGCGCCCGAGGCGCTCGACACGCGCTTCTACGAGGTGCGGGCGAGAAGCGCCCTGAACCGCGTGCCGAGAGCGTCGCGGGTCCCGTTCAACTGGACGGTCAACCCGTACCGCGGTTGCTCGCATGCGTGCGTGTTCTGCGCGTCAGGCGATACGCCGATCTTGATGGCGGACGGTCGCGCGAAGCCGTTGAAGGATCTGCGGTGCGGCGATCGGATCTACGGCACGGTTCGCGACGGGCGCTATCGCCGCTACGTGCCGACGGAGGTGCTCGACCACTGGTCGACGATCAAGCCCGCCTACCGCGTGACACTGGAGGACGGCACCGAGCTGATCGCGAGCGGCGACCACCGATTCCTCGCTGGTCGGGGCTGGAAGCACGTGACCGGCGCGATGAGTGGCCGCGACCAACGGCCGTACCTCACGACGAACGACACCCTGCTCGGCACCGGCAGATTCGCGTCACCGCCTGAACAGGGTCCCGAGTATCGCTGGGGCTACCTGTGCGGGATGGTCCGCGGCGACGGGCACGTCGGCTCATATGACTACGTGCGCGCCAACGGCTCGCGCGCCGAGCGGCACGGCTTCCGGCTCGCGCTCGCCGATGACGAGGCGCTGTCGCGATCGCAGGCCTACCTCGAGCAGGAGGGCATCGAGGCGACCCCATTTGCGTTCCAGGAGGCGAGCGGTGGGCGCCGCGCCATGCGCGCCATCCGCACCCAGAAGCGCGCCAACGTCGAGCGCGTCCGCGACATCGTCACCTGGCCGCTCGACCCGAGCGACGAGTGGCGCAAGGGCTTCCTCGCCGGGATCTTCGTCGCCGAGGGCTCCTGCAGCGTCAGAGAGGCGTGGCGCGTGTCGAACACCGACCCCCTGATCGTCGCGTGGTTGAAGGCATGCCTCGACCACTTCGGGTTCAAGTACGTCGTCGAGGATCCGAGACGGCCCAACGGCATCCGAGTCGTCCGCCTGCTCGGCGGCCTTGCCGAGCGCCTGCGCTTCTTCCACCTCACCGACCCCGCGATCACGCGCAAGCGCACGATCGACGGCATGGCGCTGAAGGCGAGCGGCTCGCGCCGCGTCGTCTCGATCGAGCCGCTCGGCCTTGCGATGCGCCTCTACGACATCACGACCGGCACGGGTGACTTCATCGCGAACGGCGTCGTGAGCCACAACTGCTTCGCCCGCCCCACCCACACCTACCTCGACTTCGACGCGGGGCGCGACTTCGAGCGCGAGATCGTCGTGAAGGTGAACGCGCCGGAGGTGCTGCGGACGGAGCTCGCGCGGCCGTCGTGGCGGGGCGAGCACGTCGCGATGGTTTTCTGCCCGTGGGTGGATCCGCATCTGTTGAACAGGGATCGCGGTCCGAAGATCGGGCTTCAGCAGTTTTCAGCCCCTATGGTTTTGACGGACGTGACGTCGGGCGGAGTCGTCGCCCGGAGGGCGGCGGCGGAGCCCGAGGTCACGTCCGCGAGAGGCTGACGGCACTGAGGGTCAGCGGCATCGTCTGGGGATGCCGCGTGAAGTGCTCGTTCGGCCGTGACGATCGCGCCCTCTCACACGTGTCTTCGCGCCGATGTCCTCGCCGCGCCGTTCCAGCAGGCATGCCAGTTCCTCCCGCAGGCCCACCAGGAGGTCGCGTGATGTCGATCGACGCCGCCCAGGACGCCAAGCAGGGCATCAACGCCATCAAGCGCAAGGCCGTCCTAGACGTCATCGCCACGATGGCACGCGAGATGGACCCGGCGCTTAACAACGCCTCGGAGATCGCGCGCCGCGCGGGGTGCATCGCAACTACGTCACCAAGAACTTCACGGCGGCGATCGCCGCAGCCAAGGACGAGGTCGGTCGCCGCTACACGGCCCGACAGTCCAACAGAACGGTGCTGACGCTCACCTCGATCCGCGCCGACTACGAGACCCTCAAGCACCACACCGGCGAGCTCGAACGCGAGAACCGCGCGCTGCGCCGCCGACTCGCCGTCCAACTCGGCGAGGAGGCCGCCGCCGAAGACCCACGACTCGATCACACGCCGGAGCTGGTGGCGCTGCACCTCAGAGGCGCCAACAGATGACCGCCTGGCGCATGTCTGCGGCGTTTCACGGAGGCGGCAGACCCCAGGCTTCACGAGGGTATGACGATGAAGCTGCGCCCGCTCGGCATGCCCTGGCAGTCGCGAGGCGACGCGCTGGCCTTTGAGGAGCCGGCCGAGCTGCCCGCACCCGCCTTCGCCGGCGGGGAGCGAGCGATCACCACGACCCCGGTCGTCGGCACGCCGCGACGCGAGTACGCGGAGCGCTTCGTCCCAGGTGAGGAGCGGCTCGAAGACGGGGAGCTGCGCGTCACGGTGCTCGGCAGCGGCAACCCGTGGGTGACGCGCGTGCAGGCCTCGGGCAGCATTCTGGTCGAGGTCGGCAACCCGCAGCACGACCTGTTCGTGATCGACCTCGGCAGCGGGTCCTTGGCGAACTTCGCCAGCTTGCAGCTGCCGGTCAACGCGCTCGACAAGGTCTTCATCACCCACCTCCACGCCGACCACACCGCCGACCTGATCACGCTCTTCGGGAGCTACCGCAAGTCGGGGCGGGTCGATCGCGGCATCCGCGTCTGGGGCCCCAGCGGGTCGCAGCCGCGCCTCGGGACCGCGCACTTCGTGGACGCGATCCGCGAGGCGTGCAACTGGGACTCCGACTCGACACGCTCGATTCACGCGCCGGAGAGCTTCAAGCTGACCGCAGAGGAGTTCGACTTCTCCCAGACCCAGGTCGTCTATGAGGCGGACGGCGTCACGATCACGTCCTTCCCGGTCGTGCACGCCCTCTCGGGCGCGGTCGGCTATCGAATCGAGTTCGCCGGCCTGACGTTCGTGCATTCCGGCGACACCCGGCCGTGCTGGCCGCTGGTGCGCGCCTGCGAAGGTCGTGCCGTGGACCTGCTGATCCACGAGTGCTTCCCGCCCGCCCAGGCGATCGCGTCGGCGATGGGGATGCCGATCGAGCGCGCCGAGGTGATCCTCAACCAGGCGCACACCTCGCCGCGAGGGGCAGGCAAGGTCTTCGACCTCACAAGACCCCGGATGGCGGGCCTCTGGCACACCCAGCTCGGGGCAACGACGGCCCCGCTGATCATCGAGGACCTTCGCAAGATCTACAGCGGCCCGGTGGTCCAGACCCAGGACCTCACCGTCTTCAACCTCACCAAGGACGCCGTGGTCGTCCGGCAGGCGCGCGTCGAACCTCAACCCCAGCCGGTCCCCGGCACGCCGCGCTCGGAGCCCGAGGCCCGGCCGCCGGAGGAGCCCGACTGGTGGGCCCACGCCCTGATCCCGCTCGACGACGTGCTCGAGTCGCCGTAGGTTGTGCGGTCCGCACAGGCCACCGGCACGCCTCGATCCGCCGAAGGCGCGCGCCGCCCCCCGGCCACACCGCTGCGGTCAGCTCAGCTACGTGCTCTTGGCCCGGCGGCTCGCAGGATGCGCGCAGCGCGCCGTGCGTCGGACCGCCTGACCTCCTCACCCGACGAGTGCAGGCGCACCTCACGACCAGCCCAAGCTGTGCAACGAGGAGTACACGACCGAGGGCAGAGAACAGTGGGGACAAACACCGATCCGCGGCCAACGGCGCGACCGGCGCCGGCGGGATCGCGCTGCACCTGCGCCCCGGTGTGCGCGAGGTCTTCATGGACTGGCTGCGCTCGCAGCGGCCCGACCTCGTGCCGCGCTACGAGCGGCTCTACGCGCGCGGGTCGTACGCGCCGAAGGCCGAGCGCGAGCGGATCGCGGGCGTCCTGGCGGCGGCGCGGCGCGCGCACCCGCTGTCCGGGATGCGCGCCGGCGCCTTCCGTCGCAACGCCCGCTCCTCGCGCTCGACCCCGCGTCGCCGCAGCGGCCGCCGCGCGCGCCGGCGGCTGCTGTGCAGCAAGCGCTCTTCTAACCGCTGCCGGCCGGACCCGCGGCCGATCCGGCCGGCGACAGCGCCGATCAGCCGCTCAGTGCGTCGGGCTGGGGCAGTTCGGCTGGTCGTTCGGCCCCTGGCACGGCGCGCTGTTCGGGTTGAAGTGCCCTGAGCTGCCCGGCGAGTTCGGGCCGCCAACCGCATACGCGGGACCGGAAGCCATCAGGGCCAACGCGGCGCCGAGCGCCGCGACCTTGCGGATGCGTTGCTTCCACATCGCGTTCTCCTTCGGTCGTGGAACCGTCTCTGCTGGGCCGGCCGGCTTGTCCAAAGCCTTCCCCCAAGATGCGCCGTCGAGGATCCTTGGAGGGCAGCGCGCGGACCCTTCGGCGCGCCAGGCGCCGGATCCAGGCGCGTCAGCGCCCGAGCAGTGCGGGGAGATCGCGCAGCGCGGCGAGCGGCTCTGCGCCGAGGGCGGTCAAGCGCGCGCCGTGCGCGCCGTCGCCGTTCGCGTAGCCGAACGTGCGCATGCCGGCTGCGCGGCCGGCGGTCACGCCGGTCGCGCTGTCCTCCACGACGACGCACTCCTCAGCGCGGAAGCCGCAGGCGCGGGCGGCGTGGAGGAACAGGTCTGGCGCCGGTTTGCCGCGCGCGACCATTGTCGCCGAGAAGATCCGCTCCGGCGCGAACCGCTCCGCCAGTCCGCTGACGCGCAGCGTCTGAGCCATCTTCCGCGGCTCGCCCTGTGAGGCGACGCAGGTCTCCCACCCGAGCACTCGCACGCCGTCGATCGCCTCGGCCGCGCCGGACACCGCGGTCAGCTCCCGCTCGAACGCGACCGTGCGCGCAGCGAACCAGTCCTGCATCCAGTCGGCCGGCGGCGGGGCACCGAGATGCGTCGCGAGCGCGCTGTCGATGTCTGCCAGCGCAGCCCCGTGGAACGCTGCGTGCACGTCGCGCTCGGCCATCGTCCCGCCGAGATCGGCGATGACCTGCGTGAGCTCCCGGATGTCGATGGCGACGCTGTCGACGAGGACGCCGTCGCAGTCGAAGATGACGAGGCCGCGGGCGCGGCCGTCCGCGCCGCTCACCGCGCGGCGCGCGCGAGCAGCGACTCCTCGCCCGCCAGCGTCTGGCTCGTCGCGCTCGCGATCTCGACCTGCACGTACTCGCCCGCCTGGGCGAGACCGGTGAAGTTGACCGCCTTGTTGTGGCGAGAGCGGCCGCGCAGGCGCGTCGGATCGGTGCGCGACGGACCTTCGACGAGCACCTCGAGCGTGCGGCCGACAAAGCGCTGCGCGCGCTCGCGTGCGCGCCGCTGGATCACCTCCACCAGTTGTTCCATCCGCTCGACCTTCACCGGATGCGGCACCTGGTCGGGCAGCGTCGCCGCCTCGGTGCCGCGGCGCGGCGAGAAGACGAACGTGAAGGCGCCGTCGTAGGCGACCTGCTCGCAGAGGCTCAGCGTCTGCGCGAAGTCCTCCTCCGTCTCGCCCGGGAAGCCGACGATGATGTCGGTCGTCAGCGCGACGTCGGGGACGTGCTCGCGCAGCAGCGCGACGCGGTCGAGGTAGCGCTCGCGCGAGTAGGTGCGGCGCATCGCCTTGAGGATCCGCGAGGACCCGCTCTGCAAGGGCAGGTGGACGTGCTCGCAGAGCGCCGGCAGCTCCGCGTGCGCGCGGATCACGTCCTCCTTCATGTCTTGCGGATGCGGGCTCGTGTAGCGGATGCGCTCGATCCCGTCGACCGCATCCACCGCATGCAACAGCTCGGCGAAGTTGGCGGCCGGCTCGCCGCGCCGCGGCAGGTCACGGCCGTAGGCGTTGACGTTCTGGCCCAGCAGCGTCACCTCTGTCACACCGTCGGCGGCCATCCGCTCAACCTCGGCGACGAGCGCCGCGAGCGGTCGCGAGACCTCGCGACCGCGGGTCGACGGCACGATGCAGTACGAGCAGACCATGTTGCAGCCGACGGAGATCTGCAGCCAGCCCTGGAACTCGCGTGCGCGCTTCTCCGGCAGGTCGCCGGCGAAGCCCTCGAACTCGAAGAAGCCCTGCGCGCTGAGCGAGTCGCTCGTGAGGAACTCAGCGAGCTTGTGCACCTGTCCGGGGCCGAACGCGACGTCGACGAACGGGAAGCGCTCGAACACCTCGTCCTTGACGGACTGCGCCCAGCAGCCGCCGACGCCGATCACGACGTCGGGCCGCTCCTGCTTGCGTCGCTTGGCGTGACCGAGATGCGCGACGAACTTGGTGTCGGCCGCCTCGCGGATCGAGCAGGTGTTGAAGAGGATCAGGTCCGCCTCGTCGGGGGTCGGAGCCTCCACGTAGCCGATCGACTCGAGCATGCCTTTCATCCGCTCCGAGTCGTGCTCGTTCATCTGGCAGCCGAACGTCGTGACGTGGTAGCGCTTCATCGCGACAAGGGTAACTCGCGGCGGGGCACGCGCGGATCGTCACGGGGCTACGCGGGTGTCGCGAATCCTCACGCGCACGCGGCCGAATCTGGCCTGCGGCGCGATAGACAGGCTTCGTCAGCGAGACGCGCTCGATCGCGCACCTCCCGATTTCGCGGCGGCTCCAACCGCCGCGCAGGGCGACGGCCCTGAGAAAGGAGGTGATTGCTATTGAGTCAGCCGTACTCCTGATAGTGCTGCTGGTGCTCATCCACCGGATGACGCAGTAGGAGCATTCATCCGGCGCCCGTACCGTGCGGGCGCCGGGTCCCGTTAACGGACGAGTCCGGGGTCGTCACCCCGGACTCGATGCGATCCAAGATCGCCGTACTCCTGATCGGCGAAGAATACCGCAGCCCCCGGCCTATCTCGCGTACTCGACCGAGCGCGACTCGCGGATCACGGTGACCTTGATCTGGCCGGGGTACTCGAGCTCTCTCTCGATCTCGCGGGCGATCTCGTGCGAGAGCAGCGCCATGCCGTCGTCATCGATCGTCGTCGGCGCGACCATCACGCGGATCTCGCGGCCGGCCTGCATCGCATAGACCTTGTCGACGCCGGCGTGGCGGGTCGCGATCTGCTCCAAGTCGCGCAATCGCTTCACGTAGCTCTCCAGCGACTCCCCGCGCGCGCCCGGCCGCGCCCCCGAGAGCGCATCGGCCGCCTGCACGATCACCGCCTCGACCGTCTGCGGCTCGACCTCGTTGTGGTGCGCCTCCATCGCGTGCACGACGGCCTCCGACTCGCCGTGGCGGCGCGCGAGGTCGCCGCCGACGAGCGCGTGCGGCCCTTCGATCTCGTGCGAGACCGCCTTGCCGATGTCGTGCAGCAGCGCCGCACGGCGTGCGGTTCTCGGCGAGGCGCCGAGCTCGTGCGCCATCAGCGCGGCAAGCTGCGAGCACTCGACCGAGTGCGCGAGCACGTTCTGTCCGTAACTGGTGCGGAACTTGAGACGCCCGAGCAGCTTGATCAGCTCCGGATCCAGTCCCTGCACGTTCGCCTCGAAGACCGCCTCCTCGCCGAGCTCGACGATGTGGTCTTCGAGCTCCGACTTCGCCTGGTAGTACATCTCCTCGATCCGCGCCGGGTGGATGCGGCCGTCGGCGAGCAGCTTCTCAAGCGTCATGCGGGCGATCTCGCGCCGCACGCCGTCGAAGCCGGAGAGCACCACCGCGTTCGGCGTGTCGTCGATGATGAAGTCGACGCCGGTGAGGTTCTCGAGCGCGCGGATGTTGCGCCCTTCGCGTCCGATGATGCGGCCCTTCATGTCGTCGGAGGCGAGCTGGACGACCGCGACCGTCGTCTCCGTCGCGTGCCCCGCGGCGATCCGTTGCATGCAGACGGAGAGGATGCTGCGCACGCGCCGATCGGCGTCACGCTTGGTCTCCTCCTCGAGCTGCCGGATCAGCTTCGCCGAGTCGTGGCGGACCTGGTCCTCCAGCTCCTTCAGCAGCAACTGCTTCGCTTGCGCGGCGGTCACGCCGGCGGCGCGCTCGAGCTGACGCTCGAGCTCCTGGCGTCCGTCCGCAAGCTGCTCCGCTTTGCGTTCGAGCGCCGCCGCCCGCTCGTCGATCGTGCGCTCACGTCGCGCGAGCTCCGCACGCTGCGCGTCGAGTGCCTCCTCCTTGCCGAGCACGCGCTCCTCGATCCGCACCAGCTCTGCCCGGCGCGCGTCGAGTTCGGCGTCGGCGGCTGCTACGGCGGCCGGCGACGGACGAGCGCCGTCGAGCGCCGCGCCCGGTCGTCCGCGTCCGTAGAGCACGGCGGCCAGCACGAGCCCCACTGCCAGCAGCGCCGCCGCGATCACGATCTCCATTGTGTTCCTCTTCCTGGAGTCCGGCGGGGGAGCCGGACCCGTCACGATCCGTTTGGGTAGCGTCCGACGGGCCGTGCGAGGTGCACGAGGTTGGTTTCCGGATGCGGCGCGCCGAGACGCCGCGGGGTCGCGCGCCGGCTAGGCCGGCTTTCGCGGCGGTGCTGCTCGCCGGGGCGTTCGCGCGGCGGTGCAGCTGGGCGGTCGGGTCGCGGCGGTCAAGGTCAGGTTCCGGAGAATCAGGCTATTTGCTGCTGTTTCAAAGCCCTCGCGGGCCATCGTTCGCTGGTGTGGATCGTAGTACCGGGACTGAAACGGCGCAATTCCGGGGGCGTGGCTCCCGGCCCGTGCCATCTCGCGCCCGGCGCGCCGCGGTCGTCAGTCGCCCGCGGCGCCCGTGTGGGCGCGGATGGCATCCCACGCGAGCTCCTGGCCGTAGCCCTTGCGCACGAGGACGCCGTACGCCCGCCGGCGCTCGCGTGGATTGTCGTCCAGCGCGGGGAAGCGGCGCCGCAGCAACGCGATCGCCGCGTCGAGCTCGCCGCTGTGATCGCGCGCCTCGACGGCCGCGCGCGCGACGCTCGCAGGGACCCCCAGCGCCAACAGCCGACGCTCGATGCGATCGGCCCCCCACTCCTCCAGCAGCCGCTTGTCGTCGGCGAACTGCTGCGCGAAGCGCGCATCGTTCAGATAGTTCTCGCGCTCCAGCTGCGCCAGCGCCTCATCGATCGCGCTCGGCTCGACGCGCTTGCCTTCGAGGAAGCGGCGCATCTCCAGCACCGTCCGGTCACGGCGCCCGAGGTAGCCGAATGCGAGGTCAAGCGCGTGCTGGAGGCGCAGCTCAGGATCGACGGCCTGCTCTCGCACCAGCGCGGCGAACGCCTCCACCGCACCGCTCCTTACGCTGCCGCCACCGATTCCAACGCCGCGGCGTCGGCTCCGTCCACCGCTTCCGCGCCCTCGATCGGCGCAACAAGGTCGCGGCTGAGGTCGAGCGCGGCGTAGATCTTGTCCTCGATCTCCCTCGCGATCTCCGGGTGCTCGACGAGGAACGCCTTCGCGTTGTTGCGACCCTGGCCGAGCCGCTCGTCGCCGTAGGAGAAGAACGAGCCGGACTTGGTGACGATGTTGTGCTCGATCCCGTAGTCGATCAGGCAGCCGGTCGTCGAGATGCCTCTGCCGAACTCGATCTCGAACTCCGCCTGCTTGAAGGGCGCCGCCACCTTGTTCTTGACGACCTTCACGCGCACGCGGTTCCCGACCGCCTCCGTACCGTCCTTGATCGTCTCGATGCGGCGGATGTCGAGCCGCTGCGACGAGTAGAACTTCAGCGCGCGGCCGCCCGGCTGCGTCTCCGGCGAGCCGAACATGACGCCGACCTTCTCGCGGATCTGGTTCGTGAACAGGCAGAGCGTCTGCGTGCGGTTGAGGTTCGCCGTCAGCTTGCGCATCGCCTGCGACATCATGCGCGCCTGCACGCCGACCGTCTGGTCGCCCATCGCCCCCTCCAGCTCCACCCGCGGCGTGAGCGCGGCGACCGAGTCGACCGCGACGACGTCGACGGCGCCCGAGCGCACGAGCATGTCGGCGATCTCGAGCGCCTGCTCGCCGTAGTCCGGCTGGGAGACGAGCAGCGAGTCGATGTCGACGCCGATCTCCTGCGCGTAGAGAGGGTCCATCGCGTGCTCTGCGTCGATGAAGGCGCACGTCCCGCCCAGCTTCTGCGCCTCGGCGAGGATGTGGTAGACGAGCGTCGTCTTGCCGGAGGACTCCGGCCCGAAGACCTCGACGATGCGTCCGCGCGGGACGCCGCCGATGCCGAGCGCGATGTCGAGCGACAGCGCGCCCGTCGGAATCGCGTTCACTCTCACCTGTGCGCCCGGATCCCCCATGCGCATGACCGTGCCCTTGCCGAACTGGCGCTCGATCTGCGTCAGCGCGCCTTGCAGCGCGGCCTGGCGGGCCTTTGCGGCCTTGTCATCTGCGGTCATGGCTGGAAGCTCCTTCTGCTCACGTGAGGGAATCACCGTACGCCCACCTTCGGACAGAACGCGGTCGAACGTCCGTTCGCGTACAAGCGGGATGGTAGGAGCGAATCTGCGGCAGGACAACACTGCCTCTGCGCAGTGTCTCAGGCGAGTCTGCCGAGCGCCAGCGGCTCGTAGCGGGACCCCGACGACGACAGGTGCGAGCGGTACAGCACGACCGCCGCGCCGTCGAAGGCAAGCTCCGGCATCGCAGGCAGCTCGCCGGAGCGCACCTGCGCCCCGCCACGCACGCGCGCGACCGTCACGTGCGGCAAATACGGTCGCGCCTCCGGCTCGTGCCAGCCGCCGTCGGACAGACGCGCGACCAGCCGCGCCTGCAGCGCGGCGAGCTGCCCGTGGCGATCCTCCAGCGCGACCGCCAGCACGCGCGGGCGCCGGCGCGGCAGCCACAGCGGCTCGCCGAGCGCCAGCCCGGCGACGCCTCCGGAGCCTGCCGCGCACCCCTCGACCAGCTCGGCAAGCGGTGCGATCGCCTGCTCGTCCTTCCAGCCGAGGAACGCGAGCGTGACGTGCAGCGATGCGCGCGGCACGGCGCGCAGCTCGTCGGCTCGCAGCAGCGGAGCGCGCCACGCGACGAGCGCCTCGACGACGGTCTCCGGCAGGTCGAGCGCGACGAACAGGCGGGGCTTCATGCGCTTCGACGAGGTCCGGGGGCCGCCTGACGAGGACGCAGGATCGAAGGCGTGCTTCGCACGTCGAGATCCGAGGACATGGTCAGGCGGTCATCCGGATCCGTCGATCTCTCCCAGCAGCAGCCGGCGCAGCAAGTGAAGCGCCACGGTCGTCGTGCGATCGCGCACGTCGGCGCGGCCGCCGGGCAGGTCGAGTCTGCGCGCGATGCGACCACCGCCTCCGGCGGCGGTGCCCCCGTCGCGCGCGGCGACCGCGACGTGCACGCGCCCGACCGGCTTCTCAGGCGTGCCGCCGCCGGGCCCCGCGACGCCGGTCACGCCGACGCCGACGTCGGCGCCGAAGCGCGCCAGCGCGCCGTCGGCCAGTGCGTCGGCGACCTCCGCGGACACCGCGCCGCACGCAGCGATCAGCTTCGGGTCTACCCCTGCCAGCGCCGCCTTCGCCTCGTTCGAGTAGACGGTTACGCCGCCGAGCACGTAGGCGGAGGACCCGGGCCGGTCGGTGAGCCGCGCGGCCAGCAGCCCGCCGGTGCACGACTCGGCGACCGCGATCGTGCGCAGCGGCGGGCCCGCCAGGAGCGCCGCGACCTGCTCGTCGATCGTCGAGCCGTCCTCCGAGAAGAGCTGCGCGGCGTGACGCGAGCGGATGAAGTCCACGAACGCCCCGTACGCCCCCTCCGCCCCGGGTTCGTACAGCGTCGCGATCTCGATCTCGCCGCGACGCAGACAGGTCGTGATCTCCAGCGGTGCAAGCTCGATCCCCGACTGCTCGGCGACCACGAGCGTCTCGGCGATCTCCGACTCGGGGATCCCCATCAGCCGCAAGATCGCCTGCTCGTACTCGGTTGCGCCCGCGATCGCGGCGCGGAAGGCGTCCGTCGCGCGCGCGGCGGCCCACATCGGCTGCAGCTCGCGCGGCGGGCCGGGCAGCACGACGACGGTGGGAGCGGCGGCGCCGTCGAGCGGCGGGACCACGACGCCCGGCGCCGTCCCGACCGGCTCCAGCACGGTCGCGCCCTGCGGCACGAACGCCTGTTTGCGCGTCCCGCGCGCCATCGCGGCGCGGTCGACGTTCGGCCAGCGCTGGGCGATCGGTGCGACGATCGCCGCGATCCGCTGCTCCAGCGCCTCGTCGAGCACCATCGCGCGCCCGGCGAACTCCGCCACCATCTCGGTCGTGAGGTCGTCGGCGGTTGGGCCGAGGCCGCCGCTGGTCACGATCAGCTGCACGCCCGCAGAGGCGAGGAAGCGCAGCGCGGCGGCCATGTCGTCGCGGCGGTCGCCGACGATCAGCGTGTGCGCATGCTCGACGCCCAGCTCGCGCAGCCGCTCCGACAGCCACGGTCCGTTGCGGTCGGCGATGATCCCCGTGAGGACCTCCGTGCCCGTGATGACGATGCCGGCGCGCGCGCTCACGTGCACGTGGGCGCTTGGTCGATCGGCAGCGAGCGTGCTCCTGAGGGCGTGATCTCGTACGCGATCGCCTGCGAGGACGCCGGTACCGCGAGCGGTCTGCCATCGACGTGCACCTGCACGGAATTGTTGCCGAGGGTCAGCCGCAGCTTGCGCGCCTTGTAGACGGGGACCTGTTGGCCGGCGGCGAACTGGCTGCCGGGGATCAGCACTCTGCCGGCGCCGTCGACGAGGCAGACGTAGACGGTTCCCGTCGGGACGATCCGCACGCTTGCCTGCGCGGGCGCCGCCGGCCTCGCGTGCCGTGGCGCGTGGCGCGGTGCCGTGGTGGTGCGCGCGACGTCGCCGGCTCTGTCCGTCGAGGCCGACGGGCCCGACCCGCCGCCACCGCTGTGCGATCCGATGAGTCCGAGCGCCACCAGGATCAGCACGATCGTCCCACCGACGATCAACCAGCGCGGCGCGACGCGCGGCGCGCGGTAGGCCGCGCCGCCTCCGCGCCGATCGCGGGCGAGTCTCGGCGACAGCGGCGCGAGCTCGTATTCGCTGGGCCGGTCGTAGCGCAGCTTGTACTCCTCTACCAGGGAGCGCGCGTCGAGCCCGAGGTAGTTGGCGTACTCGCGCAGGAAGCTCTTGATGAAGGTGGGACCCGGCAGCAGGTTCCATTCCTCGTTCTCGAGCGCGCGCAAATACTTCGCGCGGATCTTCGTCGCCTGCTCGACCTCGGTGATGTCGATCCTGGCGCGCATGCGCGCCTCGCGGAGGGTGGACCCGATCTCCGGCATGGCGAGGCGAAGGCTATCGCGCTGCTAGAGCGCGGCTTCGCTGGCTTCGCCCGCAGGATCGGGCGGCAGCTCGGGAGTCGGCTCAGGCGCGGTGGCGACCGCGGCGGGCGCGCTGCCGGCTCTCTCGTTGAGCGCGACGAGGATGCGCGGCACGTCGGCCTCGGTGATCAGCACCTGGCGCGGCTTGGAGCCCTCGTAGCCGGAGATGATCCCGCGCCGTTCGAGCATGTCGATCAGGCGTCCGGCGCGCGTGTAGCCGAGCCGCAGCCGGCGCTGCAGCATCGAGGTGGAGGCGGTGCCCATCTGCGCGACGAGGCCGATCGCCTCCTCCAGCAACGGGTCCTCGTCGGGGTCGAAGCCGTCATCGTCCCCGCCGCCGGCGTCCGACTCGTCGACGACCTCTTCGAGCAGCTCCTCCTGGAACTCCGGCTCGCCCTGCTTGCGCCAGCTCTCCGTCAGCTCGGCGATCTGCGCCTCGTCGATGTAGGCGCCCTGGATCCGCTGGAGCTTCGAGGAGCCGACCGGCGAGAACAGCATGTCGCCCTGGCCCAGCAGCGACTCGGCGCCGTTCTGGTCGAGGATCACGCGCGAGTCGGTCTGCGAGGACACCGCAAATGCGATTCGTGACGGCACGTTGGCCTTGATCATGCCGGTGATGACGTCGACGCGCGGAGACTGTGTCGCCAGCACGAGGTGGATGCCGACCGCGCGCGCTTTCTGCGCGAGGCGGATGATCGAGTCCTCGACGTCGGCGGGCGCGACCATCATCAGGTCGGCCAGCTCGTCGATCACGCACAGGATGTACGGCAGCGCGGGCTCGCCGCGCGCGGCGCGCGCTCTGTTCAGTTCGGGCAGCGAGCGCGTGCGCGCGAGCGACATGATCCCGTAGCGCTCCTCCATCTCCTTGACGAGGTTCTGCAGCGCGTTCGCCGCCATCCGCGGGCTTGTGATGACGGGCGTCAGCAGATGCGGGATCGACTCGTAGTGGTTGAGCTCGACCTGCTTGGGGTCGACCAGGACCAGGCGCAGCTCGTGCGGGTCGGCGTGCAGCAGCAGCGACGACAGCATCGCGTTGATGCAGCCGGACTTGCCGGCGCCGGTCGTGCCGGCGACGAGCAGGTGCGGCATCTTCGCGAGGTCGACGCCGATCGCGCGGCCGGCGACGTCCTTGCCGAGCCAGACAGTGAGCGGCGACCAGTCCTTCGGCGGCTCCTGGAAGACGTCGCCGAGATGGACGATCCGCCGCCTCGCGTTCGGCACCTCGACGCCGACCGCTTGCTTGCCGGGGATCGGCGCGAGGATGCGGATCTCGGTTGCGGCCAGCGCGTACGCGAGGTCGTCCTTGAGCTGCGCGACCTTGCCGACCTTGATGCCGGGCGCGAGACGGATCTCGAAGCGCGTGATGTGCGGCCCGGCGGTCATGCCGACGACCTTCGCCTCGATCCCGAAGTGGCCGAGCGCCTCGATCAGCTGCGCGGCGATTCTCTCCTGGCCGGCGGTGTCGGGGCGCGACTGGTCGGCTGTCGAGCGCTTGAGGAAGCCGCCGGTTGGGATTCTCCAGACGAACTCGGGGTCGTCGGTGACGGATGCGCGGTAGCGGCCCTGCGGCGTGAGGTCGGCGGGATCGACGTCGTCGGTCGGGCGCGCGCCCACCTCCTTCGCAGCAGCCTCCCCCGTGGTCACGCCCGGCTCGTTCGGCTCCTCCAGTTCGAGTTGCTCGATCGCCTGCGGCTGCGGCTCGGACTCGGGCGCCGGATCCTCCGGACGGAGCTCCTCGAACGCCTCATCGGTGGCGGGCGTCTCGTCGCCGAACAGGTCCGGGTAGCGCTCGCGCCCGTCGAGCGACGGTGCCTCAACGTGCGTCGCGCGCACGATCAGCCGCTCGTCCTCCGGCTCCGGCGGAAGGACCGGCTCGGCGTCGGCTCTTCTCGCACGTCTACGCGCGGTCGTGGTCGTGACGGGGACGGCTGGCTCGCGCCGCGGCGCGATCGTGGCCGCGCTGTCCGCCGCTCGCTGCAACAGGCTCGCGACCGTCACGCCGCTCAGCAGCAGCAGCCCGGCGACGAGCAGGAAGATCGCGATGATGTGCGCGCCGACGTCGGAGAACAGGTGCGACGTCACCCAGTAGAGCAGCGCACCGACCGCGCCGCCGTTCGCCTTCAGCGATGGTTGCGACCACAGGCCCTGCCCGATGTGGCTGCCGAGCCCCAGCGTTCCCGCCGCGAGCATCAGCGCGACGGCGGCGAAGAGGCACAACGTGCCGGCGCGCACGGGGCGCATCGACGGCACGAGCGTGCGCGCGACGACGAGCAGCCCGCTTGCCACGAACGCGACCGGCGCCGCATAGGCGACCTGGCCGAGCAGCAGCCGCAGGCCGTTGCTCAGCGCGCCTCCGACGGAGCCGCCGGCGGCGCCGAGGTAGAGCACGAACGCGAGAAAGACGCCAAGCGCCGCGAGCCCCAGGCCCAGCAGGTCGAGCTGGTGCGGCGAGAGCTCGGGCACGTGGAGCCCGCCCAGCGACAGGGACGGGCCGGCAGCACGCTTCGCGCGCGGTCTCGCAACTGTGCGCGGCCGCGCGGCGGCGCCTCTTGGACGGGCTCTCGTCTTCGTTGGCATCCGAGCGCTTCTTCGACGCGCGTGCAGCAGGCCCTCCTGCGTAAGAAGTGGCTAAAAAGCAGCCAAACCGCGTCACAGGCGATTAGCATCGTCCGCATGACCGACGTCTCGCGTCCGCCGCGGGTACTCGTCGTGGAGGACGACGACGAAATCGCGCAGACGCTGCAGCGCTCGCTGCGCATGGAGGGCTACGAGGTGCGCATCGCCAGCGACGGCGTCGCCGCGCTCGACGATGCGCACGCGTTCCTGCCGGACCTCGTCGTGCTCGACCTCGGTCTCCCCCGCCTTGACGGCATCGACGTCGCCAAGACGCTGCGCGCGAACGACGACGTGCCGATCCTGATGCTGACCGCGCGCGACGCGCTCGAAGCGCGCGTGGAGGGGCTCGACGCGGGCGCCGACGACTACCTCGTCAAGCCGTTCGAGCGCCAGGAGCTGCTCGCGCGCTTGCGCGCGCTGCTGCGCCGCCGGCCGCCGCGCGGCGCCGCCCCGCTCGTCGTCGGCGACCTGCAGCTCAACCCCGACACGCACGAGGTGGAACGCGGGGGCACCGCCGGCGGAGCCGGTGGTCGGACGATCGAGCTGACGCAGCGCGAGTTCGAGCTGCTCGAGTACCTGATGCGCAACGAGCGGATCGTGATCTCGCGCCAGCGCCTGCTCGACGAGGTGTGGGGCTACGACCCGTTCTCGACGACGAACACGATCGAGGTGTTCGTCTCGAACGTGCGACGAAAGCTGGAGGCCGGTGGAGAGCCGCGGCTCCTCCACACGATCCGCGGCGCGGGCTACGTCCTCCGGGCTTAGCGCGGCCCCGGGGGCGCTCGGGCGCGTCTACCGGCGGATCCCGACGCGCTGGCGGCTCGCCGGCGGCTCGGCCGCGCTCACGTTCGTGATCCTGTGCGGCTTCGCGATGATCGTGGGGCTGCTGACGACGCGGCAGATCCGCATCCAGTTCGACGACTCGGTGCGCGAGACGGCCGACTACCTGCAGTCGCGCGCGCACGTCAGCTTCGACGTGCAGACCGGCGTGCCGAACTGCGGGCGGCTCGGCGATCTCGCGAGCGGCGAGAGCGCGAAGGTGCGCGTCTACCTGCTCGCGCAGCCGCCGCACTTGATGTGCGCCTACGGCGGGCCGCGCCTGATGTCGCCCGCCTTCTCGCTCGACGGCGCGTTCCCGAACGACCAGCACGGTTACCGCGTCGAGGTGCGCCCGCTCAACGTCGATCCGGTCGGCCAGGCGATCCTGATCTACGCGCGCCCACTGTCGTCGATCGATAGGACCGCCGCCAAGGTGCGCTTCTTCCTGATCCTCGGCGTGCTGGGCGGCAGCGGGCTCGCGCTGCTCGCCGGCCTGATGGTCGCGCGCCGCGCGATGGCGCCGATCGAGCGGCTGACGGCGAGCGCGCGCGAGATCGAGCGCACGCGCGACCCGGGGCGGCACGTGCCGCTGCCGGAGGCGGACGACGAGGTCGCCGAGCTGGCGCGCACGCTCGAGGACATGCTGCAGGCGCTCGATGCCGCGCGCGCGGAGACGGAGGCGTCGCTCGTGCGCCAGCGCGAGTTCGTCGCCGACGCCTCGCACGAGCTGCGCACGCCGCTCACGAGCGTGCTCGCGAACCTGGAGCTGCTGGCCGAGCAGGTCGCGGACGAGGACGCGCGGGCGGCCGTCGCCTCCGCGCTGCGCTCCTCGCAGCGCATGCGCCGACTGGTCGCCGATCTGCTGCTGCTCGCGCGGGCCGACGCCGGCCGCAGCGTCCCCCACCATCCGCTCGACCTGGCGCAGGTGCTCGTGGAGGTCGCAGCGGAGCTGGAGCCGCTCGCCGAGCGCAGCGGACACGAGCTGACGGTCGGCGCGCATGAGCGGCTGCTGGTCGCGGGCTCGCGCGACGAGCTGCATCGGCTCGCGCTGAACCTGATCGAGAACGCGCTGCGCCACACCCCGCCCGGCACCCACGTCCATGCCGCGCTGGCGAGCGACGGCGACGACGTCGTGCTGTGCGTCGAGGACGACGGTCCCGGCATACCTGAGCAACTGCGCCCGCGGCTGTTCGAGCGCTTCGTGCGCGGCCGCGGCGACAGCGGCGGCGGCTCGGGCCTCGGGCTCGCGATCGTGCGCGCAGTCGCCGTCTCGCACGGCGGCAGCGTCGCCGTCGAGCATTCCGAGGCCGGCGGCGCGCGCTTCATCGTGCGGCTGCCGGCCGCGCCGACGCCCGCCGCACGGGCCGTCGCGGCCCAAGGCTGACGCGCGCGTCGGCCGCCGCGGCCATGTCGCAGCGGCGATGCGCCGACGTACGATGCCGCCATCCCGCTCACTCAGGAGGAGGGTGGAATGGAATCGGCCGCGTCGACAGCGACGGGCGACGACGCCCGGCTCGCAAGCCTCGGTTACCGCCCGCAGCTGAGTCGCGTGCTCGGCCTGTTCGCAAACTTCGCCGTCGCGTTCACCTATCTGTCGCCGATGGTCGGCATCTACTCGCTGTTCGTGCTCGGCGTTGGCACCGGCGGTCCCAGCTACGTGTGGCTGACGTTCGTGCCCGTGATCGGGATGCTGTTCGTCGCGCTCGTGTTCGGCGAGCTGGCGAGCCACTACCCCGTTGCCGGGGCGCTCTACCAGTACAGCAAGTTCTCCGTCGGCCCCAATTACGGCTGGTTCGTCGGCTGGTTCTACGGCATCGCGCTGCTCGTCACGGTCGCGGCAGTCGACACCGGCGTGGTGACGTACGTGGCGTCGCTGACGCACAACTGGTTCGGCTGGAACCTCAACCCGACGACGCACAGCACCATCCTCATCATCACGCTGATCCTCGTCGCGATCCAGACGACGCTCAACATCACCGGCGCGCGCGTGATGGGACAGGTCGCGAAGGCCGGCGTCTACGTCGAGGTGCTGGGGACCGTCGGCATCGCGATCGTGCTCGCGATCAACGGCTTCCACCACGACCTCGGCTGGCTGTTCTCTTCGCAGGGCGTCGAGCACGCCGCTACCAACCCGCTCGCGCTCAACTTCCACGGTCACTGGCTCACTGCCGCGGCGCTGGTTGCGGTGCTCGCCCCGGTGTACATCTTCTACGGCTTCGAGTCGGCCGGGGACATCGCGGAGGAGACGAGCGACGCCGGGCGCCAGGTGCCGCGCGCGATGCGGATGGCGCTGATCTACGGCGCCGCGACCGCGTTCATCCTGACGGCCGCGCTGCTGCTTGCGATGCCGGGCAGCGGTGCGGGAGCGGTGAGAGCGACCGTCGCCGGCGGCGGCGTCCCATTCATCCTCGGGCAGCTCCCCCAGTGGGTGCAGGACGTCGCGCTGGTGCTGATCATCTACGCCTTCTTCTCCTGCGGGACGTCGATCCAGGGCGCCGGCAGCCGGCTCGCGTTCTCCTACGCGCGCGACGGCGCGCTGCCGGGCTCCGGCTGGCTCAGCTCGGTGCACCAGCGCTTCCGCACGCCGATCAACGCGCTGGTCTCCGGCGCAGTCGTCACGACGCTGTTCGTGCTGCTGGTGTTCCTGTCCCCCAGCCACAACATTCACATCTGGTTCATCACCTATCCAGCGAACACGAACGTGCTCGTCTCGCTGGTCTCGTTCGGCGTCAGCGGCATCTACCTGTCGTTCCTGCTGACGGTGATCGCGGCGGCGATCGCGCGCGCCCGCGGGTGGGTGCCGGAGGGCAGCTTCCAGCTTGGGCGCTGGGGCTGGCCGGTGACGATCGCCGGGCTCGCCTACTTGGGCCTGATGCTCGTCAACGTAATCGTGCCGAGCGGGCTCGGCAGTGCGCGCGCGTACTTCAACCTCGACTGGATCACGCTCAGCGTGATGGCCGTGATCGCGGTCGTCGGCGGCGTCGTGTTCGCGCTCGCGCGGCCGGGGCGCCGGATCGCGCGCCACGTCCATGACGAGCTGGAGCCGACGGGCGCCGAGCGCGCGGTGCCGACTTAGCTTCTAGACCTCGACGACGACGGGAAGCACCATCGGCCGGCGTCTGAGCTTGTCGTAGACGAACGCGGCGAGGTCGTCGTGCAGCTCCTGCTGGACGAGGTCGCTCTCGCGCACACCGTCGGACGCCGACCTCGCGAGTGAGTCCTCGACGGCCGTGCGGATCTCCTCGATCAGCTCGTCGGCCTGCTCGACGAACGGCACGCCGCGGAAGATCACCTCGGGCGGCGCGACCGACTGGCCGTCCTGCTCGGAGATCGTCGCGACGACGATGAAGATGCCGTCGGCCGACAGCATCCTGCGGTCGCGGAGCGCGACGTCGGCCGGGTCGCCGATGTCGACGCCGTCGACGAAGATCATCCCCGACTGCTCTCTGGCGCCGAAGCGCGCGCCGCGCGCGTCGATCTCCAGCGGCAGGCCGTTTTCGCCCTGGAAAATGTTGTCCGGCTCGATCCCGACCGCCTCGGCGAGCTGCGCGTGCAGATGGATGCGCTTGAAGTCCCCGTGCATCGGCAGCACGTAGCGCGGCTTCGTGAGGTTAAGCATCAGCTTCAGCTCCTCGCGATAGCCATGCCCGGAGGCGTGGATCGGCGCGTCGGCGGTCGTGATCACGTCGCAGCCGATGTGGTAGAGCCGGTCGATCGTGTCGTTCACGGCGCGCTCGTTACCGGGGATCGGCGTCGCGCTGAAGACGACCGTGTCGCCGTCGTGAAGCTTGATGTGGCGGTGGTCGTTGTGCGCCATCCGCCGCAGCGCCGAGAGCGGCTCGCCCTGCGAGCCGGTCGAGATGATCACGAGCTTGTGGTCAGGGAAGTCGTCCAGCTCGCGCGGCTGCACGAGCATCCCCTCGGGCACGTCGATGTGCCCGAGCATGCGCCCGATGTTGACGTTCTTGCGCATCGAGCGCCCGACGAGCGCGACCTTGCGGCCGAGCGCCGCCGCCGCGTCCACGACCTGCTGCACGCGGTGGATGTTGGAGGCGAAGCTCGTCACGACGATGCGCCCCTCGCAGCGCGCGAACGCCTCCTCCAGGTGCGGCCCGACGCCGGCCTCTGAGGGTGAGAAGCCGGGACGGTCGGCGTTGGTGGAGTCGCCGCACAGCAGCAGCAGCCCGTCGCGCCCCAGTTCCGCCAGCCGCGACATGTCGGCCGGCCTGCCGTCGACGGGCGTCTGGTCGAACTTGTAGTCGCCGGTGATCAGCACCGTGCCGAGCTCGGTCGTGAGCGCGACCGCGTTCGAGTCGGGGATCGAGTGCGTCATGTGCACGAGCTCGATGTCGAACGGCCCCGCTTCGATCGTCTCGCCGTCGGCGACGTCCTCCAGTTCGACGTCCTTCATGCGGTGCTCGTCGAGCTTCGAGCGCGCCATCGCCATCGGCAGCGGACCGCCGTAGATCGGCGGCGGGTCGCTCTTGAGGCCGAGCTCGCGCAGCACCCACGGCAGCGCGCCGAGGTGGTCCTCATGACCGTGCGTGATCACGATCGCCTCAATGTCTTCGGCGCGTTCTCGCAGGTACGTGAAGTCCGGCAGCACGAGGTCGATGCCGAGCATGTCGGCGGTCGGGAAGCGCAGGCCGGTGTCCACGACGACGATGCGGTCGTCGTACTCGACGACCGTCATGTTCTTGCCGATCTCGCCCAGCCCGCCGAGCGGGAGGACCCGCAGGGTTCCGCTTGCCACTAGGAAACCGTCGCCAGCAGTCCGTGCCGCTCGAGCGCCGCGCGGATCACCGCGGTCTCGCGCTCGTCGGCCTCCACCATCGGCAGGCGCAGCCCGCCGACGCGGTGGCCGAGCAGTCTCAGCGCCGTCTTGACGCCGATCGGGTTGGTCGTCACCGACAGGGCCTCGTAAAGGTCGCGCAGGCCGGCGTCGATCTCGCGCCGCCGCTCCGGCTCGTCGACCATCCGCCGCATCTCGTCGCCGACGATGTGGCTGGCGACGCAGATGCCGCCGAGGCCGCCCATCTCCAACGTGTCGCACAGCACGTCGTCGTTGCCGGCGTAGAGCTGGAGGCCGTCGACCGGCGCGAGGTTGTCGTTGTTCGCCTGCTTGACCGCCACGACGTTGTCGATCCGCTCAGCCAGCTCGGCGAGGAAGTCGTTCGGCATGTCGGTGCCGGTGCGCGCGGGGATGTTGTAGAGGATGATCGGCTTGTCGGTGGCGGCCGCGCACGCCTCGAAGTGGGCGATCATCCCGCGCCGGTTGGGGCGGTTGTAATAGGGCGTGACGTGCAGCATCGCGTCGGCGCCGAGCGCGGTTGCGCGCTCGGTCAGCTCGACCGCGTGGCGCGTGTCGTTGGAGCCGACGCCGGCGACGACGGTTCCCCGTCCGCGCAGCGTCTCGACGGCCAGTTCGACGACGCGCAGGTGCTCCTCGTCGGTCAGCGTCGCGGCCTCGCCGGTCGTGCCACAGGCGACGACGCCGTCGGAGCCGTGCGCGAGCAGGTGCTCCAGCAGCGCGACGGTCGCCTCCTCGTCGACGCGCAAGTCCGCGTCGAACGGGGTCACCATCGCGGTCAGGATCGCTCCGAGCTCGGCCATCAGACGGCCATTATCGCAGGGCGTCGGTGAAGCGACGCGGGACGCGCGGCGTGCCGACGCGGCCCTCTTCCCACAGGGAGATCACGACCAGCTCGTCGCGCTCGCGCCGGCAGACGAACAGCAGGTCGCGGTCGACGAGGTCTCGGACGTAGACGGAGCCGCGTGGCGGCCGGGGGGCGGGCGGGCGCGATCCGATTCCGGACGGCGGATCCTCGCTGTGGCGCCCGGCCTCCCACGCGCGCCGCACGCGCCCGGCGATCTCCGGTCTGGGGTCGAGCAGGCCGGCGCGCGAGCCGACGCGCTGGCGGAAGCGCTCGACCGCGTGGTCGGTGACGGCGACGAGCACTAGAGCAGGTGCTCGAGGCCGACGAGCGGCGACTCGGTCAGCGACCCGACGCTGCGCACCGCCAGCAGCACGCCCGGCATGAAGCTCGTGCGGTCGATCGTGTCGTGGCGGATCGTCAGCGTCTGCCCCACGCCGCCCAAGATCACTTCCTGGTTGGCGACGATGCCCGGCAGGCGGACGGAGTGGATCGGCGGGGCGGGGTTGCCGCTCGCTGCGGCCATCAGCTCCGCCGTGCGCGCCGCCGTGCCGCTCGGTTTGTCGAGCTTTCTGTCGTGGTGGAGCTCGATGATCTCCGCCTTCGCAAGGTGCTTGGCGGCCTCGGCGGCGAACTGCATCATCAGCACGGCGCCGATCGCGAAGTTCGGCGCGAAGAAGACGTTGGCCCCGCGGGCGGAGCGCAGCGGCTCGATGTCGAAGCCGGTCGTCCCGATCACGACGTGCACGCCCGCCGCGACGCACTCCAGCGCGTTCTGCAGCGCCGTGTCGGGTCGCGTGAAGTCGACGACCACGTCGGCGTTCGGCAGGACGTCGGCGAGCGTCGTGTCAAGGGCAGGATCGGCGCGGCCCGTCAGCTCCATGTCGTCGGCGCCGTTGACCGCGTCGCACACGGTTGCGCCCATCTTGCCGGCGGCGCCGGCGACGGCGACGCGGATCACGCTGCCACCGCCTGATCGCCCGGCGCGAGCGGCGCGACCGCCGCGTTGAAGGTGTCCGCGTCCGGCCCGATCCCGGCGGCCGACAGGCGCTCGGGCGCGAACAGCTCGCCGGCGAGCGCGAGCAGATCCTCGCGCGTGACGGCGTCGATCCCCGCGATCACCTCGTCCACGGACAGCAACGGCACGTCGCCGAGAATATGCGAGCCGAGCCGGTTCATGCGCGCCCCGGTCGACTCCAGGCTCAGCACGACGCGGCCCTTGAGGTTCTCCTTCGCGCGCGCCAGCTCGTCGTCGCTGGCCGGGTCGCGGCGCAGCCGCTCCAGCTCGCGCGCGACCACCTCCAGCGCTGGCGCGAGGTTGTCGGGACGGGTGCCGAGGTACAGCCCGACCTGGCCGGTGTCGGCGTACTGGCCGGTGAACGAGGAGACGGCGTAGGCGAGGCCGCGCTGCTCGCGCACCTCCTGGAACAGGCGCGAGGAGGACGTGCCGCCGAAGATCGTGTCGAGCACCCGCAGCACGAAGCGGCGCTCGTCGTCGCGCGCGAGACCGAGTCCACCGATGCACACGTGGTACTGCTCAGTGTCCTTGCGCTCGAAGCGCACGCGCGCCGGCAACTGCGTGGCGACCGGCTGCGGCGCCTCAGCGAGCGGGTGGGCGGGATCCGAACCCGGCACGCGGGCCGCCGCCAGCTCCACAAGCGCATCGTGGTCGACCGCGCCCGCGGCTGCGATCACGACGTTGCGCGGCACGTAGCGCGTCGCGTGGAAGGCGCGGATCGCGTCGACCGGCGTGCCGGCGACGACGTCCGCGCGGCCGATGATCGCGCGGCCCAGCGGATGGTCGCCGAAGACCGCCTCGCCGAGCACGTCGAAGACCTTGTCCTGCGGGTCGTCCTCGTACATCGCGATCTCCTCGAGGATCACCTCCCGCTCGGCGTCGACGTCCCGAAACGCCGGCTGCCACACCATCTCGCTCATCACGTCGAACGCGTCGGGCAGGTGCGCATCGATCACCCGCGCGTAGAGCGAGGTGCTCTCCTTGCCGGTGCCGGCGTTCAGCTCCGCGCCCATCGTGTCGAAGATCTGGTCGATCTCGACGGACGCGTACTTGTCCGAGCCCTTGAACAGCAGGTGCTCGATCAAGTGCGACAGACCGGCCTCGGGCTCCCCCTCATGACGGGAGCCCGTGCCGATCCAATAGCCGAGCGAGACGGACCGGACGGAGGGCATCGCCTCCGTCACGATCCGCACGCCCGAGTCCAGCTCGGTGATCCGGTGGTCGGTCACCCGGGGTGCTGCCTGCTCAGCCGCGCTCGGGGTCGCGGTCGCGCCGCGGGCCGCGGTCGCGGTCGCGCCCGTTGCGGTCCCCGCTGCGCCCACGGCCGCGCGGGCCGCGGTCACCGCGATCGCTGCGCTCGCCGCGCGGCGCACGGTCCCCGCCGCCGCCGGAGCCGACGCTCGCGAGCTCCTCGACCGACTTGCCGGCGATCTCCGGGTCGTCGGCGAGGCGCAGGCCGATGCGGCCGCGCTCGCGGTCGACCTCGACGACGCGCACCTTGATCTCGTCGCCTCTGTTGAGCACGTCCTCGACCGTCTCGACGCGTCTGCCGGGCGAGATGTTCGAGATGTGCAGGAGGCCGTCGGTGCCCTTCGCCAGCTCGACGAACGCGCCGAAGGTGGTCGTCTTGACGACCTTGCCGGCAAATTCGTCGCCGACCTCGACCTCCTTGGTCATCGAGCGGATGCGGTCGGCCAGCGCGTCGCCGAGCTCGCCGTTCTGAGCGTAGATCAGCACCTGACCCTCGTCGTTGACGTCGATCTGCGCCTCGAACTCGTCCGACAGGCCGCGGATCGTTTCGCCGCCCTTGCCGATCAGCAGGCCGATCTTCTCCGGGTCGATCTGGACCGTGGAGATGCGCGGCGCCCACTTGGAGAGCTCGGCGCGCGGGCCGTCGATCGCCTCGGCCATCTTGCCGAGGATGAACGTGCGCCCCTCATTGGCCTGCTTGAGCGCGTCGCGCAGGATCTCGAACGAGACCCCCGTGATCTTGATGTCCATCTGAAGCGCGGTGATGCCGCGCTCCGTGCCCGCGACCTTGAAGTCCATGTCGCCGAGGTGGTCCTCCACGCCGGCGATGTCGGACAGGACGACGTAGTCATCGCCCTCCTTGATCAGGCCCATCGCGATGCCGGCGACCGGTCGCTTGATCGGCACGCCCGCGTCCATGAGGGAAAGCGACGAGCCACAGACAGATGCCATCGATGACGAGCCGTTGCTCTCGAAGATGTCCGAGACGACGCGCATCACATACGGGAACTCCTCGAGCGACGGGATCATCGGCACGAGGGCCCGCTCGGCGAGCGCGCCGTGACCGATGTCGCGGCGCTTGGGGCCGCGCATGAAGCCGGCCTCGCCGACCGAGAACGGCGGGAAGTTGTAGTGATGGAAGTAGCGCTTGGACGTCTCCAGTCCGAGCGTGTCGAGCCGCATCTCCTCGCGCGTCGTACCGAGCGCCGCGACGGAGAACGCCTGCGTCTGGCCGCGCGTGAAGAGCGCGGAGCCGTGCGTGCGCGGGGCGACGCCGACCTCGATCGAGATCGGCCGGATCTCGTCGGCCTTGCGGCCGTCCGGTCGCACCTTCTTGACGGCGATGCGCTCGCGCACGAGCGTCTTCTCGAGCTTGTCGAACGCGCGCTGGACCGCCTGGCGCGTCTCCGCGTCGTCGGCGTCGGGCGCGTATCTGGCGAGGACCTCCTCCTCGACCGCCTTCGTCGCGTCCTGGCGCTCGAGCTTGTCCTCGACGGACGTGGCTCTGTCGAGCTTTCTGCCGTGCGATCTCGCGATCGTTCTGTAGAGCTTGTCGTCGACCTGCGGGACCTCGACGTCCTTCTTGGCCTTGCCGGCCTTTCTCTGCAGCTGCCACTGGACTCTGCAGAGCTTCTTGATCGCGTCGTGCGCGATGTCGAGCGCGTCGAGGATCTCCGCCTCGGGGATCTCGTTGGCGCCCGCCTCGACCATCAGGATGGCCTCCTCGGTGCCGGCCACGACGAGGTCGAGGTCGGTGTTCTCGAGCAGGTCCTCCTCGTCGGGGTTGACGACGAAGTTGCCGTCGATCTTGCCGATCCGCACGGCGCCGACGGGCGTCGGGAACGGGATGTCGGAGACCATGAGGGCGGCCGAGGCGCCGTTCATCGCGAGCACGTCGTAGGGGTTGACGTGGTCGACCGAGAGCGGGATGCCGACGAGCTGCGTCTCGTAGCGCCAGCCCTTCGGGAACAGCGGGCGGATCGGGCGGTCGATCAGGCGCGCGGTGAGCGTGCCCTTCTCGCCGGCGCGGCCCTCGCGCTTGAAGAACGAGCCGGGGATCTTGCCCGCGGCGTACATCCGCTCCTCGATGTCCACGGTGAGCGGGAGGAAGTCCACGTCGCGCAGGTTGCCTGCGGTGGCGGTGGACAGGACCATCGTGTCGCCCGCTTGGACGACGACGGCACCGGAGGCCTGCTTGGCCATCTTGCCGGTTTCAAAGGAGATCTCCTTGCCAGCGATCTCCACGGCGACGCGCGTAACGGCGTCAGACATATGCGTACTCCTTTTGTCTCCGCCCGTCGGTCGGCGGAGTGCATCTCGAGTCTTTTCTGTATCCGAACCCGTCAATCGTAGCGGTCCACCCATCAATTGCCGCCAGACGTGGCACGTACTCCCCTGCATGCGCGCACTTTTGCTGACACGTGAGCAGCATCTGCCGCGCCGCGCCGCGCCGCATCGCGGAGCTGCTCAGCTGAGCGTCTGGCGCAGATCGGGTTGCTCGACGCCGTCGCGAAACGCCGTCGGGGTCGTCACGACACCGGCGCGCACGCCGCTCTCGAAGTCGCGCCGCACGCGTGCCAGCACCGCATCCGAGCGGCGATCGGCGTCGAAGCGCTCGACGTCGAGGCCGAGCGCGCGGGCGCGCTCCCACAAGTGCGGATCCTCCAGCCGCGCCTGGTCGGCGTACAGCGAGGCGTGCATCTCCGCGAAGCGGCCTTGCAGTCCGGCCGCCTCCGCCGCGCACGCGGCCGCCCAGGCACGCGGATGCTTCGATCTGACGGGGAAGTGGCGGAACGCCCACGGCTCGCCGGCCGCCGCGAGCCGCTGCTCGAGCACCGCGCAGTACGGGCACTCGTAGTCGGCGTAGACGATCAGGCGCGGCGCGCCGGAGCCGTCGCCGAGCACGTGATCTTCGGGCGTCAGCGGCGGAAGCGGTGCGCTCCCGAGCCCGCTCATGACGCGGCTACTCGCGCGCGGCGAGCGCGTCGAAGATCAGGTTCGCGCCCGGCAGGACGCCGGGGTGCTCCCCCTCCCAGCTCCACTGCACGATGCCGTCGGGGCCGATCATCACGAGCGCGCGGGTCGGCATGCCGCCCTTCTCGAAGTAGACGCCGAACGCTCTGCACGTCGCGCCCTTGGGCTCGAAGTCGGAGAGCTGCTCGATGCTGACGCCGAGCTTCTCCTTGAACGCCGTCTGCGACCAGATTGCGTCGCACGAGACGCCGTAGAGCGTCGCGCCCTGCGCCGTGAACTGGTCCAGCACCTCCTCGTAGAGGTTGAGCTGGTCGGTGCAGACGGGGCTGAAGGCGAACGGATAGAAGACCAGGACGGTCGTCTGGCCATCGAGGTCCGCGTTCGTGAACTTGGAACCGTCTGCCCGGCGAAGCGTGAAGTCGGGCGCGGGAGTGCCGGCCGCGACGACGCTCACTTGCGCAGGCCGAGCTCTCTGATGAGCGCGCGGTACCCCTCGAGGTCCTTGCGCTCCAGATAGTTCAGGAAGCGGCGGCGGCGGCCGACGAGCATGAGCAGGCCGCGTCGCGAGTGGTGGTCCTTCTTGTGGGTGCGCAGGTGCTCGGTCAGGTCGTTGATGCGCTGGGTCAGCATGGCGATCTGAACCTCGGCCGAGCCGGTGTCCGCGTCGCCCTTGCCGAACTTGGAGATCAACTCCTGCTTGCGCTCGCTCGTAAGGGTGCTCATCGGCGGGGAACCGTAGCAGAATGCGCGCTATAGACCCGCCGAGCGTCCTCGACGTCGCGGTGCATCTGCGCAATCAGCGCGTCGGCTGAGTCGAAGCGGCGCTCGCCGCGCAGGCGCGCCAGAAACTCGATCGTCAACTGCTCGCCGTAGATGTCCCCACTCCAGTCGACCAGGTACGCCTCGACCAGCACCACGAGGTCGGTCTTGAAGGTCGGGCGCACGCCGACGTTGACCGCGGCGCAGCGCACCTCCTCCCCCCACGACGCGCGCGCGACATAGATGCCGTGTCCCGGTTGGATCAGCGCCTGGTCCGGGATCAGGTTCGCCGTCGGGAAGCCCAGCTCGCGGCCGCGTCTGTCGCCTGAGACCACTTCGCCGCGCATCGCGAACGGCGCGCCGAGGAAGCGCTGCGCGACGTCGACCTCACCGGCCAGCACCAGCCCGCGGATGTGCGAGGAGGAGACGACCTCGCCGTCGGCCTCGACGAGCGCCACGACGCGCGTCTCGAAGCGGTCGTCGGCGCCGAGCAGGCGCGTGTCGCCCTGCGCGCGGTGGCCGAAGCGGAAGTTCTCGCCGATCGAGACGCGCGTCGCCTGCAGCGTCTCGACCAGCACGTGCTGGACGAAGTCCTCGGCGCTGCGCTGCGCGAACGCTCTGTCGAACGGGATTACGACGAGCTCCTCGACGCCCAACTCGGCGACCAGCTCGGCCTTGCGCTCGAGCGTGGTCAGCAACTTCGGCGCGGCATCCGGTCGCACCACGGTCAGCGGATGCGGCTCGAACGTCAGCACCGTGTCGCTGCCCTCGATGACGGCGCGGTGGCCGAGATGCACGCCGTCGAACTCGCCGACGGCGACCCGGCGCGGGCGCGGCTCGACGTCGGACAGGAAAGTGATCCGCATGAGAGCGGAACCTTAGCCGCGAAAGCCGACCACGGGCTTGAGTCGGCCGTCGCGCGGCTCGGCGAGCGCGATCAGGCCCTCCGCGTCGGTGAGGCGTACGACCGCGCCGACTGCGGATTCGATGCCGTCCGCTGCGGTCTCGCCTGCGGGCGCGGCGGTCAGCCGCGGGTCTTCGACGGCGACGCCGTGCGCTGCCCGCTGCGCCTGCTCGCCGTGCAACGGCGCCTCCGGCAGGAAGCCGAGCGCCGCGTCGAGCGGCACGATCCGCTCGGGGTCGGCGTCGGCGACGGCGAACGGGCCGATCGCCGTGCGGCGCAATTGCTCGCAGTACGCGTCGCCCAGATCGGCGATCAGCGAGCGCACGTACGTGCCCGCCGAGCAGCGGATCGCGAACGTGCGGTGGTCCCCGTCATGGCTCAGCTCCCCGAACGCGTACACCGTCACCTCGCGCTCGGGCAGCTCGACCTCCTCCCCGCGGCGGGCGCGCTTGTACGCCCGCTCGCCGCCGACTCTGACCGCCGAGTACGCCGGCGGGCGCTGGCGGATCGTGCCGGTCGGCAGGTCGAGCACCCCGTGCGGCACCTCGCCGGTCTCGACGATCTCGCCCTCGCTGTCGCCGGTCGTTGAGGTCGCGCCGAAACGCGCGACCGTGACATACGACTTCGGCAGCGCCATCAGGAAGCGCTGCACGCGCGTCGCACGCCCGACCAGCACCAGCAGCAGCCCGGTCGCGAACGGGTCGAGCGTGCCGGCATGCCCAACCTTCGTGCCCTTGCCGAGCCGCCGCCGCACCTGCGCCACCACGTCGTGCGAGGTCACGCCTGCCGGCTTGTCGAAGAGGATGACGCCGTCCATGCGCGGCGGCAGGCTACAGCTGCGCCGCCACCTGCTCGCGCAGGAACGCGACGAGCTCGTCCCATGGCAGCGTCGTCGAGAAGCCGGCCGCCTGGCGGTGGCCGCCGCCGCCTTGCGCGCGCGCGATCGCCGAGACGTCGACGCGGTCGTCGCTGGCGCGCAGCGAGACCTTGCGCTGCTCCGGATCGTCGGACCCGAGCCGGTCGCGCACGAGCGCCGCAACGGCGGTGCCCTCGATCGCGCGCAGGTGGTCGACGACGCCCTCGGAGTAGTTCTCCTCGGCGCCGACCGCGGCGAAGTCCTCGCGGGACAGGCGCGTGATCGCCACGCGCCCGTCGTCGTGGCGCTCGATCTGCTGCAGCGCGCGCGCGAGCAGCGCCACCTTCGCGTACGGGAGTCCCTCGTAGATGCGGTGGTAGACGTCGTGCACGTCGACGCCCGCCTCGATCAGTTCCGCCGCCATCACGTGCGCGCGCGTGCCGGTGTTCTCGTACATGAACTTGCCGGTGTCGGTCACGAGCCCGACGTAGAGCGCCTCGGCGATCTTCACCGTGGGCGTGACGCCCAGGCCGTGCATCAGGTCCCACACGATCTCGGCGGTGCACGACGCCTCCGGCACGACGTGGTTGACGGTGCCGAAGTGCGTGTTGTCGTGGTGGTGATCGAGGTTGACGATGTGCGCGTCGTCGAGCTGGAGCGCCTCGGCGGGATTGCGGTCGATGTTGCCGCAGTCGAGGAAGACGACCGTGCGCTCGCCGACGTCGGCCGGCGGCTCGCGGACGAGCCCGTCGAACGCGAAGAAGCGGTACTCGTACGGCAGCGGCAGCTCCTCGGCGGCCATGAACATCGTCGAGTCCTTGCCGAGCGCGCGCAGGATCTCGTGCATCGCCAGCAGCGAGCCGAGCGCGTCACCGTCCGGGTGCTCGTGCGTGACGAGCAGGAAGCGGTCCGCCTCCTGCAGTTCGGCCAGCACCTCGGCCCGCGTCGCGCGCTTGCCCTGCTCGGCGGTCGTCACGGCGTCTCGTCCTCGTCGTCGGGCTCGTCGCGGTCATCGAGCAACGCGCTGAGGCGCATCCCGCGCTCGACGGTGTCGTCGTATTCGAACGCGAGCGTCGGGGTGTGCTTGAGCCGCAGCTCCGAGGCCACTCGCCGCTGCAGGAAGCCGTGCGCCGAGTTGAGGCCGAGCAGGCTGTCGCTGCGGGTCTCCTCGTCGCCCAGCACGCTCACGTACACGCGGGCGTGGCGCAGGTCGGGGCTTGTCTTGACGGCGGTCACGGTGACGAACCCGACGCGCGGATCCTTGAGCTCTTGGGTGATGGCGTCGCTGAGAACGGCACGAACCGCCTCATCGACGCGACGCATGCGGCTGCCGCTCATCCTACGCTCCGCATCGGATCGGCGTTCCCCGACGCGTTGATTGGTGAAGATCGCGTCATGCCCGCAGGTCCTCCACGGACACCACGATCCGCTCGACGTTCACCCCCTGCGGCAGGCGCTCCAGCAGCCAGCGCTCGACGCGTTCGACTGCGCCGCTGAGCGTCGCCATGTCGCCGCTGACGAGCGCTGCCGTGAGCGTGCTGCGCTGCCACAGGTCCTGATGGCCCGTCTCCGCCACCGCGACGCCGAGCCGCGTCTGCAACTGGGCCTTCAGCGACGACAGCTCCTTGCGCTTGCCCTTGAGGCTGCCGGCGTCCGGAAAGTGCACGTCGATCACGAGCACGGCGACGAAGCCGCCCCCGTCGCCGGAGTCCATCAGGCGAGCTCGCGCTCGACCTTCCGCGTGGTGTAGGCCTCGAGCACGTCGCCCTCTTTGACGTCCGCGAAGTCTCTCAAGACGATGCCGCACTCGAAACCGGACGCGACCTCTCTCGCGTCCTCGTTGAAGCGGCGCAGCGAGCCGATCTCGCCGTCGTAGACGACCGTCCCGTCGCGCACCAGCCGCACCTTCGAGCCGCGCGTGACTCTGCCGTCGGTGACGTAGGAGCCGGCGATCGTGCCGATTCTGGAGGCGCGGAAGATCTGGCGCACCTCGACCGTCGCCGTCTGCTCCTCGACCTCCTCGGGCTCGAGCATGCCCTCCATCGCCGCGCGCAGCTCCTCGATCGCGCGGTAGATGACCGCGTAGGAGCGGATCTCGACGCCCTCGCGGTCGGCCACCTGACGCGCGTCGCCGACGGGGCGCACGTTGAACGCCAACACGACGGCGTTGGAAGCGGCGGCGAGCATCACGTCGGACTCGTTGACGCCGCCGACGCCGCGGTGGATCACGTTGACGGAGATCTCGCTCTGCGGCAGCTTCGCGATCTCGTCCTCGATCGCCTCGAGCGAGCCGGCGACGTCCGCCTTCAGCACGAGGTTGAGGTCCTGCAGCTCGCTCTTGAAGATGTCCTCGAGCGAGATGCGCTTGCCGGAGCGGCGCGCGAGCGCCTCCGTCTTCAGGCGGTTGGCGCGCTCGCCGGCGAGCTGGCGCGCCTTGCGGTCGTTCTCGACGACGCGCACGAACTCGCCCGCCTCCGGGACGGAGTCGAAGCCGAGGATCTCGACGGGCTCGCCGGGCTGAGCCTTCTTCACGCGGTTGCCGAGGAAGTCGTTCATCGCGCGGACCTTGCCCCAGTGCGATCCGGCGAACAGCGCGTCGCCGACGTGCAGCGTGCCGCGCTGGATCAAGACCGTGACGACCGCGCCGCGGCCCGGGTCGAGCTTGCTCTCGACGATCACGCCCGACGCGTCGGTGTCCTTGTTCGCGCGCAGCTCCTCGACCTCGGACATCACGAGGATCGTGTCGAGCAGGTTGTCGAGGCCCTCCTTGGTCTTCGCCGAGACGTCGACGAACTCGGTCTCGCCGCCCCACTCGACCGGCTGCAGGCCGAGCTGCGTCATCTCGGTACGGACGCGGTCGGGCTGCGCGCCCTCCTTGTCGATCTTGTTGACGGCTACGAGGATCGGCACCTCCGCGGCCTTCGCGTGGTCGACCGCCTCCTGCGTCTGCGGCTTCACGCCGTCGTCGGCGGCGACGACGATCACCGCGATGTCGGTCACCTTCGCGCCACGGGCGCGCATCGCCGTGAAGGCCTCGTGGCCCGGCGTGTCGAGGAACGTGACGACCTTGTCGCTGTGGTGCACCTGGTAGGCGCCGATGTGCTGCGTGATGCCGCCGGCCTCGCCTGCGGTCACCTCGGTGTCGCGGATCGCGTCGAGCAGCGACGTCTTGCCGTGGTCGACATGGCCCATGATCGTGACCACCGGCGGGCGCTCGACCAGCGAGTCGTCGGTGTCCTCGTAGACCGGGTCGGCGTCGACGTCGTCCGCCGCGTGCACGACCTCCGCCGTCTTGTTGAACTCGGTGGCGAGCAGCTCGATCGCCTCGTCCGACAGCGTCTGCGTGAGCGTCGCCATCTCGCCGAGCGCCATCAGTCTCTTGATGATCTCGGGGACCGGCACGTCGAGGTACTCGGCGACGTCCTTGACGGTCGAGCCGGAGTTGATGCGGACGTGCGCAGGGCCGGTCGGCTGACGCGTCTCGAGCGGAGCCGGCTCCTCGTAGGTGCCGCGCCGGCGACGGCCGCGTCGCTGGCGGCGCGGCGGCTGGTTGGGGCCCCCGCCCGGTCCGCCGCCCGGCGCGCGCCGGGAGGCCTGCGAGTCGATCACGACACGGCGGCGGCCGCCGGCCGCGCCGGGGGCGCGCTCGCCTTGCAGCGAGTCGCGGGTGGGGCGCTGTCTCTGCCCGCCGTCGCTGGGCGCGTCGCCTCTTCCTCTGGGAGTGGCTCTCGCGGCGGGTCTCGACCCGCTGCCGTTCGTGCCGAGCGCTCTCAGCGCCAGCGCCTCGTCGACGGTCGCGGACGGTGCCGCGGCATCGATGCCGGCGGCCTGCAGCTTCAGCAGGAGGTCCTTGACCTCCATTCTCTGCTCTTTCGCGATGTCGTTGACGCGCTTCTTGCTCATTCCTCGTCCAAGTGTACGTTTTTGCCGACCGCCGGCGCGGTGACCGCGCGGCGGAAGGCGCGGTTGAAGCCGCCCCGCCGCCCGGCTCGTTCGACGCAACGCCGGCTGCGACAGGTGTAGGCGCCGCGTCCCGGCAGCCGCGCCTGCGGATCGGCCAGGACCGCGTCGCCGTCAACAACCCAGCGCAGCAGCGACTGCTTCGGCGCCGCGCGGCCGCAGCCCACGCAGCGCCGTTGCGGCTCGCGCCCTATGACGCGCTGTCCTCCACCTCGGTCGCGACCGGCTCGTCTACCGCCGCGGGCTCCTGCTCGGCCGGAGCCTCGACGTCGGTTTCCGGACCGTCGGCCGCCGACTCGGGCGCTTCGGGCGCCGCGTCGGCCGGGGCGTCGCCGTCCTCGCCGCCGTCGGCGAGCGCGGCGACCTCGTCGCCTTCCACGTTGTTGAGTGCCTGGTGCGCGTCAAGGCCGCAGTAGCGCGAGCCCGGCAGCGCCGCGTTCGGGCAGCGGCGGCCGTTGGAGAGGATCGCGGCGCAGCGGCCCTGCGTCGCGTCTTCCTCCTCGTAGCCGTGCTCGGCCTCCTCCTGCGCGAACTCGGTCTCGGAGCGGATGTCGATGCGCCAGCCGGTCAGGCGCGCGGCGAGGCGCGCGTTCTGGCCTTCGCGGCCGATCGCGAGCGAGAGCTGGTCGTCGGGGACGATCACCGTCGCCTGCTTGGCCTCGTCGTCGACGAGCACCTCGCGCACGCGCGCCGGCGAGAGCGCCTTCGCGACGAAGCGGGCGGGCTCGTCGTTGTACGGGATGATGTCGATCTTCTCGCCGCGCAACTCGGAGACGACCATCCGCACGCGCGAGCCGCGCGGACCGACGCACGCGCCGACCGGGTCGACGCCGTCGGCGTGCGAGACGACCGCGATCTTCGAGCGGTAGCCGGGCTCGCGCGCGACGTTCGTGATCTCCACGAGGCCGTCGGCGATCTCCGGCACCTCCAACTCGAACAGCGACTTGATCAGCTCGGGGTCGCGGCGGGAGACGATGATGCTCGGGCCCTTCGTCGAGGCGGAGACGTCCTTGATGACCGCCTTGATGCGCTGCGAGTGGTCGTAGCGCTCGCCGTCGACCTGCTCGGACTTCGGCAGCAGCGCCTCGACGCGCTCGCGCAGCTGCACGAGCGTGTAGCGCGAGTCGGACTGCTGCACGATGCCCGTGATCAGCTCGCCGACACGGTCGCGGTACTCCTCGAACATCATGTCGCGCTCGGCTTCCCGGATGCGCTGGAGGATCACCTGCTTCGCCGTCTGCGCGGCGATGCGGCCGAAGTCGTGCGGCGTGACGTCGACGCGCTCGATCTGGTCCTCGTACTGCTTGAGCTTCTCGAGGTCGAGCTCGGGAGCGACCTCCTCGCGGACTTCGCCGGTCTCGGGGTCGACGTTGGCGATCTGGCCTTCGTTCTCGGCGGCCGCCTCGGCCTCCTCCTCCTGCTCCTTCAGGAGCTGCGCCTCGAGCTCCTCGGGGATCTTCAGCTCCCACACGGTGAAGTCGCCGAGCTCGCGGTCCATCTCCACCTGCGCGTAGGGCGCGGCGCCCGGGGTCTTCTTGTACGCCGACAGCAGGGCGTCCTCGAGCGCGACCATGAGCTTCTCGCTCGAGATGTTCTTCTCGGCGGCGAGGGCACGGACGGCATCCAGGATCTCTTTCGACATGCGGCTTACTCTCCTGGGACGAGGTTGGATCTGGCGATGGCGTTGTAGGGGATCGCGACGACGCCGTCGTCGAGGGCGATCGTCACCTCCTCGTCGGTTGCGCCGACGAGCTCGCCGGTGAACGACGTGTGGCCGTCGCGCGCATCGCGCGTGCGAACGCGCGCGCGACGACCGAGGAAGCGGTGGTAATGGGAGGGCTTCGTGAGCGGGCGGTCGGTGCCCGGCGAGGAGACCTCGAGCGCATAGCGCTCGCGGATCTGCGGAAGCTGGTTCGTCACGCGCTCGCACAGGGCGAGCGTGACACCGTCCGGGTGGTCGATGTACAGCCGCACCGTGTCGCCGGCGACCTCCGCGAGCAGCACCTCGACGTCCGGCTCGCTGGCGGCGAGCTGGTCCTCGATCTGGGTCTGGAGGGAAGGCTTGGGGGAGTCGCTCATGTCAACAAAAAAAGTGGGCGAGCGCCCACTTTCGGTACGACCGTCGGACGGGGCCCGACGCGAAAGCTGTGCGACGAGCTTAGCACCACACCCATGCGTTCGTTGAGCATTCCGTTGCAGTGCCGTAGCAGTCTGCGCGAGTCCGATGCGCACGTGCGCTCGCGTATCGTGTGGCTTCCGTGTCCGCTTCTGCCCCCACCGATCCGCGCAGCGTGGTGGACGCGTACATCGCGGGCCTGGAGGGCGAGACGCGTCAAGTGGCGTTCGCCGAGTGGGGCATCACGGTCGACGCCGCCGGCTGGCCGCTGCACGTCGGCGTCGCGCTTCGCGACGGCGTCCTGCGCGCGCAGGCGCACGTGATCGAGCCCGACCGGATCGACCCGCACGACCTGCTGCGCTGGAACCGCCAGATCCCGTTCCTGCGCTTTGCGCACACGCGCGACGGCGAGGTGTGGATCCAGGGCGACTTGCCGCTGAGCGCCGTCTCCCCCGCCGAGCTCGACCGCTTTCTCGGTCTGCTGGTGCTGAGCGCGACGCAGGCGCGGCAGGCGGCGCCCGCGCTCGACGCGGATGCGGCGTGAGCGAGTCGGCCGGCTACCGCGTGCTGCACGCGGCCGACGCGTTCTGGCGACCGTCAAACGCGATGGGCGTGCTGAACACCGATCTCGGCGGGCAGCTGGAGGCGGAAGCGCTCGGGGCACGGCTGTGGCGGCTGGCTCCGGGGCAGGCCTCGACGAAGCACCGGCACGTCACGCAGACCGAGCTGTACGTCGTGCTGGAGGGCACCGGCCGCATGCGCGTCGGCGACGAGCTGCTGACGCTCGCGCCGCTGTCAGCGGTGCTGATCGAGCCGCGTGTGGTGCGCCAGCCGTTCAACGACACCGATGCCGACGCCCTCTGGCTCGTGGTGGGCACCCCGCGCGAGTCGGTCGCCAGCACGCTTGAGATGACGCCCGAGCAACTCGCCGACATGTACCCCGACGGCGTCAGAGCGCTGCCGCCCGAGCTGGGCGGCTGAGGCTCAGGCGCCGCACGCGTCGCGGCGCCGCGCCCGCGTGCGGCTCAACCGCCGCCGCGTCGTATGCAGCGTCGCGTCCTCCGGCATCAGCATCGCGAAGCCGGCGTCCCGCGTGACCATGTCCGTCACCCCGCTCGCCAGCAGCGTCGCCGCGTGCACCGCGTCGTAGGACTGCAGCCCATATGCGCGCATGAGGTCCGGCACGGCGTCGGCGACCTCATGCAGCTCGACGCACTGCCAGTCAAGGGCGCCAAGCAACTCGCTCCAGTCACGCATCGCCTGGTCGAGCATCACGCCAGCTGCCCTCCGTGCATCACGGCGAGCATCACGCCAGCTGCCCTCCGTGCATCACGGCGATAGCGCGAGTGGCGAACGTCACGCTGACCGGTGTGGGTGCGCAGGGCGTGGTTGAACACCACCTCCCACAGCTCGGCTTCCAAGAGTCGGTTGTAGACGACGACCGTTCTCGCCTGTACGAGACGCCGAAGGAGTTCGTCGCATGCATCGTGTTCGGGTTCATGCCGGAGGAACGCCTCCGCGACGACGTTCGTGTCGATCACGACCGCGTCCGGAGGCTCCCATGTCGCGGCGTCGAACGCCACGACCGTTGCGCGGCGACGGTCGTACTTCGCGGGCATGTCAATAGCGGGTGCGTCGCCGGACGGTGTTTGCGCCAGGTGGCAAATCCAGACCGATGCGGTCGAAGATCTTCTTCACTTCTTCCGGATCGGTGACCTTGGCTCTCACCGTCCGCTTTCTGAGCGTCTCGGCGAGCACGCCGCGTTGCACGTTGTCGGGGGGTCGCTTTGGCATTCCACGAGGCTACGACCGCCCGGCGGCGCGGTCTACAGCGTGGAACTGTGATCGCGGAAAGTCAGCGCGCCGCGGCGGCGCGGGCGCGGTCGCGGTAGACGCGGTAGTCGCCGCGCTCGGGGCGCAGGCCGGCCGCCTGCGCGAGCGGACGCCGCGCCTCCGCGTGACGGCCGAGCTGCTGCAGGCAACGACCGAGGCAGAACAGGGCGAAGTCGTTCGTCGGGTGCTGGTCGACGACCGCGGCGAACTCGTCCGCCGCCTCCTCGTAGCGCTGCGTGTGGAACAGCGCGCGGCCGAGCGCCTCACGGATCGACGCCTTGTCCGGCGCGAGGTCGCGCGCGCGGCTCAGTGGGACCGCTGCCGAGTGATGGTCACCCGCCTCGAGCAGCGCGGTTCCCTGCTGAAAGAGGTGGTAGACGTCGCCCATCGCTCCAGTGTAGGAGGCGCCGGAAGCGGACCGGAAGGGTTGCGGCCGGCGGCCGGTCGGGCCGCGGACGCCGGCGCGTCAGGCCGGCGCGCGGCCGGCGCGCTCGCGCAGGTGCACGATCGCGTCGAGGATCGCCGCGGCGATCTCATCCTTCGGCGCACGTGCAATTGGGGACTCGCCCTCGGATGTGACGATCGTGACCTCGTTGTCGGTCGCGTCGAAGCCGATGTCGGCGCGTGAGATGTCGTTGACGACGATTGCGTCGAGTCGCTTGCGCGCGAGCTTGCCGCGCGCGTAGTCCAGCGCCCCCTCCCCATGCTCGGCGGCGAAGCCGACGATCGTCTGCTCCGGTCGGCGCCCCGCCGCCAGCCCGCTCAGCACGTCGGGCGTCGGCTCCAACGCGATCGCATCCGGCGCATCGGCGGAGTCCTTCTTCAGCTTGCGGTCAGCCGGGTCGGCCGGGCGGAAGTCGGCGACCGCGGCGGCCATCAGCAGCACGTCGCAGTGCGGGAACGCCTGCGCGCAGGCATCGGCGAGCTGCGCGGCCGTCTCGACCGGCACGACCTGCGCGCCGGCCGGCGCTGGCAGCGCGACGTTCGCGGCAATCACCGTCACGGCAGCGCCGCGCCGCGCCGCCTGCTCGGCGAGCGCATACCCCATGCGGCCGGAGGAGCGGTTGCCGACGTAGCGCACGGAGTCGATCGGCTCGCGCGTGCCGCCGGCGGTGACGAGCACGTGCAGGCCGGCGAGCGAGGCGGCCGGGGGCGGCGCGGAGGAGGCGATTGCCGCCTCGAACGCCGCCAGCAGTTGCGGCGGCTCGGCGAGACGCCCCACCCCATGCTCCCCCTTCGAGGCGAGCGCTCCGACGCCCGGGTCGACGATTCGCACGCCGCGCTCGCGCAGCTGCGCGAGGTTCGCCTGCGTCGCCGCGTGCTCGTACATCGCGTCGTTCATCGCCGGCGCGACGATCAGCGGGCAGCGCGCCGCGAGCGCCGCGCTCGTCAGCAGGTTGTCGGCGTGGCCGTGCGCGAGCTTCGCGAGCGTGTTGGCGGAGGCTGGGGCGATCAGGAACGCGTCCGCGTTGGCGACGAGCTGCAGGTGGCTGATCGGCTCATGCTCCGGCAGCGGATCGCCGGGGAACGCGCCGCGCAGCGGGTCGCGCGCGAACTCGCTCGTGAGGACGGGTGCTCCGGTGATGCCCTCGAACGACGCGACGCCGACGAAGCGCTCGCTCGCCGGCGTCTGAATCACACGGACGCTGTGGCCGGCCTTCGTCGCGAGGCGAACGAGCTCAAGCGCCTTGTAGGCGGCGATCCCACCGCTGACGCCGAGCAGCAGCCTGGCCATGTCGGGTCCTTTCGCTCCCGCGGGGCGAACCCCTACCGCCGCGCGCCCGGCGGCCGAACCGCGAACTAGCGGTAGTGGTACTTGATCTTGCCCGCGGCGACTTCCTCGAGCGCGATCGTGAGGTAGTTCTTGGAGCGCGTCTCGACCATCGGCGGCGGGAACTCGTCGAACGTGCCCTCGCCGAGGTTGTGGTAGTAGGAGTTGATCTGCCGCGCGCGCTTGGCGGCGACGACGACGCTCGCGTAGTCGGAGTCGACGTGCGTCAGCAGGCGGTCGATGCGGGGAGAGATCAAGAGCGGGGCCTTTCCTAGCGGTGAGCAGGGAAGTCTAGCCGGCCTGGCCGGCGGGCTCGTCATCGAGGTGCGCGCGCACGAGCCGCTCCAGCTCGGCGACCGCCTCCTCCTGGCGGTCGTTCAGCACCTGGTGGTGGAACTCCTCGCGCGCCGACAGCTCGCGTTCGGCGACGGCGAGGCGCCGCTCGATTTGCTCAGGGTCGTCGGTCCCGCGCCCGACGAGTCGCTCGCGCAGCGCCTGTTCGGACGGCGGCACGATGAAGATCTGCACCGCCGAAGGCAGCGTCTTGCGCACCTGGCGCGCCCCCTGCACCTCGATCTCCAGCACGACCGGCACGCCCGCCGCCGTGCGCCGCTCCAGCTCAGAGCGCAGCGTGCCATAGCGGCGGCCGGAGTAGGCGGCATGCTCGACGAACGCGCCCGCCTTGACCTTGCGGTCGAACTCCTCGTCGGTGAGGAAGTGGTAGTCGACGCCGTCGACTTCGCCGGGGCGCGGCGGGCGCGTGGTGGCGGAGACGGACAGCTCCAGCTCGGGAAGGCGCGCGAGCAGGCCGCGAATCAGCGTCCCCTTGCCGACGCCGGACGGGCCGGTGATGACGAAGACGCGGGCCACGCGCGGAGGCGCCGTCGCGTTAGCGGCGGAGCAGCGCGACCAGTTCGGCGCGCTGTCGGGGCGAGAGCCCGCCGATCGTCTTGCTCGGCGAGATGCGGCACTGCGTGAGGATCTTGTTCGCCTTCACGCGGCCGTACTTCGGGACCGCCAGGAGCAGATCGAAAACCTTCGCGGTCTCGACGTAGGTCGGCGGTTCCATCAGCAGCTCGTGGATCGCAATGCGGCCGGCCTTGAGGTCGCGCTTCAGTTGTGCGCGCTTCGTGCGGATTTCGTTGGCGCGCGTGAGCGCGATCATCCGCTGATGCAGCGAACGCTCTGGTGCGGTGGCGTGCTTGGCGGGCGTTTCGCTGGCGGCCGGCGACATCGGCGGCGAGTCTACAACGTGCGCGCAGCTCAGCAAGCGCCAAGCCCCGAATTCGCCTCGACCTCAACTTGAGGTCGAGCTATGTCGAGGTCGCCTGAGAGGATCCGATCAGTTTGCAGGCGTTTTGACAACCGGAACGTGGGCGTTCGCTCAAGCGCCGCTGGCAATCTCGGGTGACGGCGCGGTCGCGCCGCCGCGCTGCAGCTCCTGCAGCGAGATGACCGGCGCGCGGCCCCGGCGTGCGGCCGCGATCGCCCGTGCCGCCGCCATCGCACCCGTCATCGTCGTGATGCACGGGATACCGCGCGCGACCGCCGCCGAGCGGATCTCCCAGCCGTCTGCGCGGGCGCCCGTGCCGACCGGCGTGTTGACGACGAGGCGCACCTCGCCGAGCTCGATCTCGTCGAGCACGTTCGGAGAGCCTTCGCCGATCTTGCAGATCGAGCGCACCGGAATCCCCATGCGCTTGATCGCCTGGGCGGTCCCGCCGGTGGCGACCAGCTCGAAGCCGAGCTCGTGCAGCTGCGCCGCGACGCCGGCGGCGGCCGGCTTGTCGCCGTCGGCGACCGTGATGAAGACGCTGCCGGCGTCCGGCAACTGCGAGCCGGCCGCCGCCTGCGCCTTTGCGAACGCGGTCGGGAAGTCGCGCGCGATCCCCATCACCTCCCCGGTCGAGCGCATCTCCGGGCCGAGCAGCGAGTCGGCGCCGGCGAAGCGGTCGAACGGCAGCACCGCCTCCTTGACGCAAACGACGTCGCCGACTGGGTCGGCCGGCAAGTCGAGATCCCTGATCCGCTCACCGAGCATCACGCGGCAGGCGAGCTTCGCGAGCGGATAGCCGATCGCCTTCGAGACGAACGGGACGGTCCGCGAGGCGCGCGGATTGGCCTCGATCACGTAGAGCCTGCCGCTCGTGTCGACGGCGTACTGCACGTTGAGCAGGCCGACGACGCCGAGCGCCTTCGCGATCCCCTCCGTGTGCTCGCGGATCTGCGCGAGCGCGTCGGGCCCGAGCGAGTGCGGCGGCAGCACGCAGGCGGAGTCGCCGGAGTGGATGCCGGCCTCCTCGACATGCTGCATGATCCCGCCGATCCAGACGTCCTCGCCGTCACACAGCGCGTCGACGTCGAGCTCGATCGAGTCCTCCAGGAAGCGGTCGAGGAAGATCTCCTTGCCGCTGCCGTGGTCGGCGCCGACGCGGTCGAGATAGTCCTGCAGGCCGTCGAGCGAGTAGACGATCTCCATCGCGCGGCCGCCGAGCACGTAGCTCGGGCGCACGAGCAGTGGGAAGCCGACGTCGGGTGCCTTCGCGAGCGCCTCCTCCGGCGAATGCGCGGTCGCGTACGGCGGCGCCTCGTAGCCGAGCCGCTCCAGCAGCCGGCCGAAGCGGCCCCGATCCTCGGCGTGGTCGATCGCGTCGATCGACGTGCCGAGAATCGGCACGCCGGCCTCCGCGAGCCCGGCGGCGAGCCGCAGCGGCGTCTGCCCGCCGAACTGCACGATCACGCCCTCCGGCTGCTCCACCTCGCAGACGCCGAGCACGTCGTCGAGCGTCAGCGGCTCGAAGTACAGGCGGTCGGAGGTGTCGTAGTCGGTCGAGACGGTCTCGGGGTTGCAGTTGACCATCACCGCGTCGCGGCCGGTCTCGCGCACCGTCATCGCCGCGTGCACGCAGCAGTAGTCGAACTCGATCCCCTGCCCGATGCGGTTCGGCCCGGCGCCGAGAATCACGACCGATCTGCGCTCGCCGCGCTCGACCTCGGAGGCGGCTGGCCGCCCATCCGCCCGCGGCCGCTCGCGCGCGGAGTAGTAGTACGGCGTGCGGGCCGCAAACTCGGCCGCGCAGGTGTCGACCGACTTGAAGACCCGCTCCCCCGCCTCGGCACCGGCCGGATCGAGCGCCAGCTCCCGCAGCTCGCACAGGAACCACGGGTCGATTGAGGTGCGCGCGTGCAGCGTCTCGACGTCGACGCCGCGACGGAACGCCTCCAGGACGAGGTCGAAGCGGTCCGGCCCGCCGTTCTCCAGCGCGGCAAGCAGCGCCTCCTCGTCGGCTGGCGGCCTCACGCGCGCGTCCAGCTCGCGCGAGCGCAGCGCCTTCGCGAACGCCTGCTTGAACGTGCGGCCGATCGCCATCGCCTCGCCGACCGACTTCATGTGCGTCGAGAGGCCGGCGTCCGAGCCGGGGAACTTCTCGAACGCGAAGCGCGGCCACTTCACGACGCAGTAGTCGATTGTCGGCTCGAAGCTGGCCGGCGTCGCGCGCGTGATGTCGTTGTCGATCTCCTGGAGCGTGTAGCCGACCGCGAGCCGCGCGGCGATCTTCGCGATCGGGAAGCCGGTCGCCTTCGACGCGAGCGCCGAGGAGCGCGAGACACGCGGGTTCATCTCGATGACGACGATCTCCTCCGTCGCCGGGTTGACGGCGAACTGCACGTTCGAGCCGCCCGTCTCGACGCCGACCGCGCGGATCACGGCGATCGCCTGGTCGCGCAGCTGCTGGTAGAGCTTGTCGGTGAGCGTCTGCTGCGGCGCGACGCAGACCGAGTCGCCGGTGTGCACGCCCATCGGATCGAGGTTCTCGATCGAGCAGATGATCACGACGTTGTCGGCGTGATCGCGCATCACCTCGAGCTCGAACTCGCCCCAGCCGAGCACCGACTCGTCGATCAGCACCTGGCCGATCGGCGAGGCGGCGATCCCGCGCTTGCAGATCTGCTCGTATTCCTGCGGCGTGCGGGCGATGCCGCCGCCGCGCCCGCCGAGCGTGAAGGCCGGGCGGATGATCGCGGGCAGGCCGATCTGCTCCTGCGCGGCGAGCGCCTCCTCGACGGTCGTCGCGATCGCCGATCCGGGGACGCGCAGTCTCGCCTGCGCCATCGTCTCGCGGAAGCGGTCGCGGTCCTCCGCGCGGTCGATCGCCTCGTAGTTCGCGCCGATCAACTCGACGCCGTATCTGTCGAGCGTGCCGTCCTCGTGCAGCGCCTTCGCGAGGTTGAGCGCGGTCTGCCCGCCGAGCGTCGGCAGCAGCGCGTCGGGCCGCTCGCGCTCGATCACCTGCGCCACCGGGCCGGGGAGCAGCGGCTCGACATAGGTCGCCGTCGCGATCTCCGGGTCGGTCATGATCGTCGCCGGGTTGGAGTTGACGAGGACGACCTCGTAGCCCTCCTCCATCAGCACCTTGCAGGCCTGCGTGCCGGAGTAGTCGAACTCGGCTGCCTGGCCGATCACGATCGGCCCCGAGCCGATGATGAGGATCTTGCGGATGTCGGTGCGCTTCGGCATGGTCAGGCGGCGGCCTCGATCTCGGCGATGAAACGGTCGAACAGGTAGAGCGCGTCGTGCGGGCCGGGACCCGCCTCCGGGTGGTACTGGACGGTCGCGCCGGGCACGTCGCGCAGCGCGAGCCCCTCGACCGTGCGGTCGTAGAGGTTGATGTGCGTCAGCTCGGCGGCGCCGAAGTCGGTCTCCCAGCGCACCGGCTCGTCGGTCGGCAGCGTCTTCGCGCCGCCCGGGCCCAGCACCGCAAAGCCGTGGTTCTGACTCGTGATCTCGACGCGGCCGGTCGTCAGATCCTTGACCGGGTGGTTGGAGCCGCGGTGGCCGAACGGCAGCTTGTACGTCTCCAGGCCGACCGCCCGGCACAGCAGCTGGTGGCCGAGGCAGATCCCGTAGACCGGCTTCTTCCCGACCAGCCCGCGCACCGTCCCGACGACGTAGTCGAGCGCGGCCGGATCGCCGGGGCCGTTGGCGAGGAAGAACGCGTCCGGGTCGCGGATGAGCAGCTGCTCGGCGCTCGACGTGCACGGGTGCAGCTCGACGGTCGCGCCGCGCTCGCGCAGGTTGCGCACGATCGAGCTCTTCACGCCGGTGTCGATCATCGCGATCGTCGGGCCGCCTGACCCGTTGAGCGGCTCCAGCACGACCGGCTCGCCCGGCGTGACCTCGCGCGCCAGGTCGCGCCCCGCCATCGAGGGCTCCCCCGCGATCAACGCGCGCGCCTCGTCCTCGCCCATGCTCGCCGGGAACACGCCCCCGCGCATCGCGCCCTTGTCGCGGATGTGGCGCACGAGCGCGCGCGTGTCGAGGTCGGTGATGCCGGGCACGCCGCAGTCGCGCAGCCAGTCGAGCCAGCCGCCCTCGGCACCGGGCGCGTCTTCGCGGTTGGTCGCAGCCCGCATGATCGCCGCGCGCGCGTGGATGCGGTCGGACTCCATCGCCTCCGCGCTCACCCCGTAGTTGCCGACGTGGGCGGTCGTGAACGTGATCAGCTGGCCGGCGAAGCTCGGGTCGGTGACCGCCTCCTGATAGCCGGTCATGCCGGTGGTGAAGACGACCTCGCCGGCGGCGTGCGTCTCGGCGCCGCAGGCGAGCCCGTCGAAGCGCTCGCCGTCCTCGAGCAGGACGTACGCAGTGGAATCCGGGGTCATCACATCACCAGCTTCTGGATCGTCTTGAACTCGTCGGTGCCGGCCTCGCCGAGCAGCTCGAACAGGGCCGTCTCGACCGATGTGAGGATCGCGCCGCTCTCCTCCATCTTGCGCAATCCCAGCTCGCGGTTGGCGCCCGTGCGCGAGCTGACCGCGTCGATCGCGACGTGCGTCTCGACGCCGCCGGCGAGCAGGTCGTGGACCGTCTGGCTGACGCACACGTGCGTCTCGATCCCGCAGACGAGCGCCTGGTCGCGGCCCTGCAGGTCGAAGCCGTCGGCGCGGGCGGCCGAGAAGACCGTCTTCGGGAGGCGCGCCACCTCCTCGCCGAGCGCTGCGCGCACCGGCTCGACGGTGTCGCCCAGCCCGCGCGGGTATTGCTCGGTCACCAGCACCGGGAGGCCGAGCGTCCTGGCGCCCCGCACGAGGATCGCCGTCTGCGCCGCGACCTCGTCGAAGCGCTCGACCGCTTTCGCGAACGCCTCCTGCACGTCGATCACGACGAGCGCGGCGCGCGCTCGATCGAGCGTGCGCGCGGTCATGCGGCGACCTCGACCGGCGCGCGGTGCACGACCGTGCCCGCCGCGATGGTCAGCCGCACGACGCCGCGGAGCGTGCGGCCCTCGAAGCACGAGTTCTCGGACTTGCTCGCGTAGCCGCGCGCGCCGACCTCCCAGTCGGCGGCGAGGTCGAGCAGCGCGAGGTTCGCCGGCTCACCGACGGCGATCCGCGGCGGGGCGAGGTCGAGCAGCGCGGCGCCGGCCGTCATCCGCTCGACGACGAGCGCGAGCGGCAGCACGCCCGGTACGACGAGGTCGGTGTAGATGACGGGGAACGCGGTCTCCAGCCCGGTGACGCCCATCGGCGCCTCCTCGAACGGGACCTCCTTCTCGTGGCGCGCATGCGGAGCGTGGTCGGTCGCGACGCATTCGATCGTGCCGTCGCGCAGGCCCGCGATCAGCGCTTGGCGATCGGCCTCGGTGCGCAGCGGCGGGTTCATCTTGAAGCGCGAGTCGAGCGAGCGGACCGCCTCGTCGGTGAGCGTCAAGTGGTGCGGCGAGGCCTCACCGCTGACCTGCGCGCCGGCCGCCTTCCACGCCGCCAGCGCCGCCACCGACTCGACGCACGAGAGGTGCTGGAAGTGGACGCGGCCGCTCTCGTACGCGGCGATCGCGCTGTCGCGCGCGACCATCGTCGACTCGGAGATCGATGGGATGCCGGTCAGCCCCAGCCGCGCCGAGACCGCGCCCTCGTGCATCACACCCTGGCCGGAGAGCGTCGGGTCCTCCTCGTGCAGCGCGATCACGCCGCCGCACAGCCGCTGGTACTGCAGCGCGCGCCGCAGCATGCCGGCGGAGACGAGCGGTCTGCCGTCGTCGGTGAAGCCGAGTGCACCGGCGTCGCGCAGCTCCGCCATCTCCGTCAGGTCGGCGCCGGCGAGGCCGCGCGTGATCGCCGGCATGAAGCCGACGGGGACTTTCGCATCGCGCTCGGCTTGCGCGCACAGCGCCTGCAGGCCCGGCGCGTCGTCGAGCGTCGGCGACGTGTTCGGCATCGCGACGATCCCGCAGTAGCCGCCGGCCGCGGCCGCGGCCGTGCCGGTCGCGAGCGTCTCCTTGTGCTCCTGGCCAGGCGTGCGCAGGTGCACGTGCGGGTCGAAGAAGGCCGGGAACAGGTGGAGGCCCTCCCCGTCGACCACGTCGGCGCCGTCGGGCGCCGGCAGGCTGCCCGGCGCGCCGATCTCCGCGACGCGGCCGTCGCGCACGAGCACGTCGTGCGGGCCGTCGAGGTCGCTGCGCGGGTCGAGCGCGTGCACGCCGCGCAGCAGCAGCTCGGCGGGCTCGCCGGGGGCGTGGAACAGCCGCTGCGCGCTCATGCGGTCGCGACCGCCTCGGGCGCTTCGACCGCAGCCGCTTCCGCGGCGCCGGCGGGACCGCCCGCGAGCAGCTCGTAGAGCACCGCCATCCGCACGACCACGCCCGCCTCGACCTGCTGGGCGATCAGCGCCTGCGGCGAGTCGATTGCGTCGGCCGACAGCTCGACGCCGCGGTTGACCGGCCCGGGGTGCATCAGCAGCTGGTGCGGCTGCAGGCGCGCGGCGTTGACCTGGTAGCGCGCCGCGTACTCGCGCAGCGACGGCACGTACGCTTCGTGCATGCGCTCGTTCTGCATCCGCAGGACGTAGACGACGTCGGCCTCGGGGAGACGGTCGAGCGTCGCTGCGACCTGGCAGCCGAGCGCCTCGATCCCGCGCGGGATCAGCGTCGGCGGCCCGCTCACGGTGACCTCCGCGCCCATCCGCGCGAACGCCAGGATGTTCGAGCGCGCGACGCGCGAGTGCAGCACGTCGCCGACGATCCAGATGCGCTTGCCGTCGAGGGCGCCGAGCCGGCGGCGCAGCGTGTAGACGTCCAGCAGCGCCTGCGTCGGATGCTCGTGCTTGCCGTCGCCGGCGTTCACGACGGCGGCGTCGGTCCAGCGCGCGACGAGCTGGGCGGCGCCCGCGTGCGGCGAGCGGATCACGATCGCGGCCGGGTCGTAGGCCGTGAGCGTCTGGATCGTGTCCTTGAGCGACTCGCCCTTGGTGACGGACGAGGTCGCGGCGCGGACTGAGACGACGTCGGCGGAGAGGCGCTTGGCGGCCAGCTCGAAGGAGCTGCTCGTGCGCGTGGAGGCCTCGTAGAAGAGGTTCACGACCGTGCGCCCGCGCAGCGCGGGCACCTTCTTGATCTCGCGCCCGGCGACCTCGGCGAACGAGGCGGCACGGTCGAGGATCCGCTCGATTCCGGCGCGATCGAGGTCGTCGATCGAGAGCAGGTGGTTCATGCGGTCACCTCCGCTGGCTGGGAGATCGTCACCTCGTCGACGCCGTCCAGCTCCTCCACGCGCACGTTCACGCGCTCCTCGCGCGCGGTCGGGAGGTTCTTGCCGACGTAGTCGGGCCGGATCGGCAGCTCGCGGTGGCCGCGGTCGGCCAGCACGGCGAGCTGCACGCGGGCGGGACGCCCGTAGTCGAAGATCGCGTCGATCGCCGCGCGCACGGTGCGTCCGGTGTACAGCACGTCGTCGACGATCACGATCGTGCGCGCTTCGAGCGGGAAGCCGATGTGCGAGGCGTGGACGATCGGCGCGCTCGGGCGCAGCGTCACGTCGTCGCGGTAGAAGGCGATGTCGACGTCGCCGAGCGGGACCTCCTCGCCGACCAGCTCGGCGACGAGCTCGCGCAGCCGTGCGGCGAGCGTCGCACCGCGGCGATGGATGCCGACGATGGCGAGCTGCTCTGAGGGGTTCTTCTCGACGATCTCGTGCGCGATCCGCACGAGCGTGCGCCGCATGTCGTCGCGGTCGAGGACGACCTTCTCGGCTTCCAACCTGAACCTTCCTGGCCTCACGGGACCGGGTTAAAGGAACGGACGTTCAGGACTGTACCAGCGGCTCCGGCGGGGCGGGCGGCGCGGTCTGGCTCCATCTGACCAGCTCGGGCGCGCCACGCTCCGGGAACGGGATCTCGATCGCGTCGAAGTCGCGCGGGACGACCGTCGTCGGAAAGATCGCGCGCGCCTCCTCGCGGATCTCGCGCCCGCCGTAGCGCGTCGACAGGTGCACGATCGCAAGCATCCGCACCTCCGCCTCGAGGGCAGCCTTCGCCGCCTGTTCGGCCGTCGAGTGCTGCGTCTCGCGCGCGCGCTCGGCCTCCTCGCGGGTGAAGGTCGCCTCGTGCACGAGCAGGTCGGCGCGGTAGGCGGCTTCGACGAGCACGTCGCAGGGCGCGGTGTCGCCGGAGATGACGAGCTTGCGCCCGCGGCGGTCCTCGCCGATCACCTGCTCGGGCCGCACCCCGTTCACGACTTCGCCGCGCTGGAGACGGCCGAAGTCGGGTCCCGGCTTGACGCCGAGCTGCTCTGCGAGCGTCGCGTCGAAGCGGCCGGGGCGGTCGTCCTCGACCACGGCGTAGCCGTACGCCGCGCCGCGGTGCGCGACCGGGAACGGCTCGATCACGTACTCGTCGCGTTCGACGATCTCGTCGTCGGCGAGCTCGACGATCTCGACGTGGTAGCCGATGCCGCCCCACACGTGCTTGACCGACGCGAGCAGCTTCGCGAGCCCGGGCGGGCCGTAGATCGTCAGCGGCTTCTCGCGTGCGCGCAGGTCGAACGTCTTCAGCATCCCGGGCAAGCCCAGCCAGTGGTCGGCGTGGAAGTGGGTGATGAAGACGTCGGTGAGGTCCATCAGCCCGACCGAGCGCAGCAACTGGCGCTGCGTGCCCTCGCCGCAGTCGAACAAGATGCGGTCGGCGCCGCGTCGCAGCAGCAGCGCGGGCAGCCCGCGGCGCGCGGTCGGAACGGAGCCGGCGGTGCCGGCGAAGAAAAGAGAGAGGTCCATCCGGGTGGCTTCGTGGTCGGGGGACGACGAACGGATCGGATCGCCCCGCGTGGGCGCCGATGCTATCGGCTCGCATTGCGGTGGAACCGCACGCCGGACCGTGACAACGACGGCCCCAGGTGCGTACGGCTGCGCAGCGCGACGCGCGGCTCGTCCGCGCGCGTCCGCGCCGCATTGCCGATGTGCCGCGGTGCGCACGCCCGTTGAATCGTCGGTGACGCGCAACAGCCCCACTCACAGATCCGACAGGAGAAGCCATGGCTGTCACCCAGACACCGCAGCAAGACGGAATAGAGGAGCGCTTGAGCGAACTGGAGCGCGAAGAGCGCGAGCTCGAGCAGCGCACCGACGGCTACCAGTGGAATCACGCGATCGCGCTTGTGGCGTCAGTCGTGGCGCTGCTGCTGGCGCTTGCCGCCGTCGTGATCGCCGTCAACGCCGACCACCACACGACCACGGCCGCGACGCCCGCATCGATGGCCGGCGCAATGGCAGGCGCGATGTCGTCAGCAGGCGCCGGCGCACAGGGCGCGGGCGCCGCCGCCAACGCGGCGCTGCCGACGAAGCACGTCACGCTGACGATGAAGCCCGACGCCAAGGCCGGCAGCGACGGCAACAAGCACGACGCGACGCTGCCCGCCGACTTCAGCGTCAAGGCCGGCCAGACCGTGCGGCTGACGCTCTACAACTACGACGACATGCCGCACAGCTTCACCTCGCCCGGCCTCGCCCGCGGCGCGGCGATCCCGGTCGCGATGCAGCAGATGCAGGGAACGCCGCAGGACCTGAAGGTCATGCCGATGGCCGGCATGGGCGTCAACCAGACGATCCCCGGCAGCACCGGCGGACATCCGTCGAAGACCGTGATCACGTTCACGGCGCCGTCGAAGGCCGGCACGTACCTCTGGTACTGCCGCCTCCCGTGCGACGCATGGGCGATGGCGCATGACGGCTACATGCGCGGGCACGTGACGGTCACGAGCGCATAGCGCTCCCGGCGCGGCAGGCGGGTTCGGCGCGCGAACCTGCCTGCCGGCGTCGTACGGGCGCGACGCGCCCGGCAGGATTTGAACCTGCGACCTCTCGCTCCGGAGGCGAGCGCTCTATCCACTGAGCTACGGGCGCCTGACTCGCAGGAGCTTACCGCGGCGCGTCGGCGCCCGGTCGGGGCGCTCAGTCGGCGACCTGCGGGAGGCCGGCCTCCTCGAGCCGCTCCTCATAGACGCGGGCCAATTCCGTGAAGGAGACGCCGAGGCCGCGCGCGACGCGCACCATCGCTTCAAAGGACGGGTTCGTACGCCCGCTTTCGAGCGTCGTGAGGTAGTTGCGACCAAGGCCTGAGGCCTCACAGACTTCTTCTTGCTTGAGCGACTTGCGCACGCGCAACTCGCGCACAGCGATCGCCAACGCGCGACGCTCCCGATGCAGTCGATCTGCCACGCAGCAACCCTTCACTGGTTGCGCGGTTCAATCCACGCCCGAGAGCGTGGATCTTCCCCTGCGTAGCGGGTATCCCCCCTCCTGGCTGGGGGATCTCGGTTTGGCGCCTCGCCGCTCGCCGCGCGTCAGTGCGCGACGATGCGGAAGCGCGCGCTGGCGTGCACACGGCACGCGTCGAAACAGGCTCTCGCGACGAATGCGCCGGCGGATGAACGAGCCCGAATTCGGATCGTTGCGACGAAGCTGCCGCGCCGGCCCGTCTGTGCGCCGCCGATGCGCTGCGCGTTCGCGTGCGGCGCGCCGGCGAGCAGCGCGAGGTGCGCGTCATGTGGAAAGCCGCGGCCGGTGAGCGTCAGCGTCTCCCCCGGCTTCACGATGGTTGTGTCGGTCGTCAACTGCGGCGCTTGGGCTGCCGCCTGCGGAGCTGCCGGCGAGGAGGATGCCTGCGCGACGGCGACGGTGGCCGCGGGCAACAGTGCCAGCGCGGCGAGCGCGGTACAGCGCAACGGGGTCATCCCCGGGATTTTCCCAGTTCGGCGGATGGAAAACGTGACCGTTCGCTGCACGATCGCGCGCGCGGCGACGTCACCCGCCCGCGACTGCGGGCAGGATCGTGACCTCGTCGCCGTCGGAGACCTGCGTCTCGAGGCCGTCGAGGAAGCGGATGTCCTCGCCGCCGATGTAGACGTTCACGAAGCGCCGCAATCCGCCGTCGTCGGCGATCCGCTCGCGCAGCTCGCCGAACTGCTCGTAAAGCGCGTCGAGCACCTCCCCGACGGTGTCGCCCTCGACCGACGCGCTCGAGGCGCCGCCGGTCGCGGCGCGCAGCTGCGTCGGGATCTTCACCACGATCGCCATCAGGCCGCGACCGCCGTCCCGGCCTCGGCCACGCTGGCCTCGAAGGCGTCGTAGGAGGCCTCGATCTCGACCGTCTCGAACGTGCCGCGCACGGCGTCGAGCGTCTTCAGCCCCTCGCCGGTGATGACGGCGACGACCCGCTCGCCGGGGTCGATGTCGCCCCGCTCGGCGAGCTTCGCCAACACCGCCGTCGTGACGCCGCCGGCCGTCTCGGTGAAGATCCCGGTCGTCTCGGCCAGCAGGCGGATCCCCGCCTTGATCTCGTCGTCGCTGACGGAGTCGATGCCGCCGCCGGTCCGGCGTGCGAGCTCAAGCGCATACGGACCGTCGGCCGGATTGCCGATCGCGAGCGACTTGGCGATCGTGTCGGGCTTGACGGGCTTGCAAATGTCATGGTTGGCGGCGAAGGCCGTTGCGACCGGCGAGCAGCCCTCGGCCTGCGCGCCGTTCATCGTCGGCACCGCGCCCGCGACGAGGCCGAGCTCGATCCACTCCTCGAAGCCGCGAGCGATCTTCGTGAACTGCGAGCCGGAGGCGATCGGACCGACGATGCGGTCCGGCACCTGCCAGCCGAGCTGCTCGGCGATCTCGTACGCGATCGTCTTCGAGCCCTCGGCGTAGTACGGGCGGAAGTTGATGTTCACGAACGCCCACTCGCGCTCGCCCGAGACCTCGGTGCAGAGGCGGTTGACGTCGTCGTAGTTGCCTCTGACGGCGACGATCGTCGTGCCGTAGACGCCGGTCGCGAGGATCTTCTGCTCCTCGAGGTCGGACGGGATGAAGACGTAGGACTCCAGCCCGGCGGCGGCCGCGTGCGCGGCGACGGCGTTCGCGAGATTGCCGGTCGAGGCGCACGCGATCGTCTGGAAGCCGAGCTCCTTCGCGCGCGCCAGCGCGACGGCGACGACGCGATCCTTGAACGAATGCGTCGGGTTGGCGGCGTCGTTCTTGATCCACACCTCGCGCAGGCCGAGCCGCTCGGCGAGGCGGTCGGCGCGCAACAGCGGCGTCCAGCCGGCCGGCAGCGTGTCGCGCGGCGGCGGACTCGTCAGCGGCAGGAAGTCGCGGTAGCGCCAGATCGAGTGCGGCCCCGCCTGGATGCGGCGGCGCAGCTCGGCTGGTTCGACGTCATCGCGCGACGCGTAGGCCACCTCGAGCGGGCCGAAGCAGCGCTCGCAGACGTAGCTCGCGTCGAGCGGATAGACGGTGTGGCACTCCTTGCATGTCAATGACTCGGGCGGCATAAAAAAACCTCCGCCGGGTTCTGGGGCAGAGGTTCAAAACCGCTTCCCACATCTCCCAGGCTTGCTTGTTGCCTGATGGAATTGGCACCTTTCCCCTTGTCGGGGTGGTTGCCGCGGCTTCAAAGGGCCAGTCCCTCCACCGCTCTCGATGCGTACTGCTATGTCGCACTGCTGACTGCTCCGGGCAGTATAGCCCGGTCATCGGCAGGGCCGCAACAAAGCCGCAATCTCGCGTTCGTTTCTCCGAAATCCGCGTGTGTGGAGATACACTTGTCCCTGTGCCGACCGAGATTCCGCAGATGAGCGACGAGCCGCGAAGTCCCCATGCCGAGCTTGCCCAAGCCCCGCTTCGCGCGCGTGACGCGCGGTCGCTCCGTCTCGGCGCCCTCCGTCGTCGAGCCTGAGGCCTCGCAGGTCGAGGCCATCGAGGCGCTCGACATCCGCTGGGTCAACATCGAGCAGCCGCGGCACAGCCACCGCGCGTGGCTTGAGGAGCGCTTCGACTTCCACGCGCTCGACTACGAGGACGTCTTCTCGCGCAACCAGCGCCCGAAGATCGACGAGTACGACGACTACCTGTTCATCGTCCTTTACTTCCCGCGCTTCGACAAGCACGTCGGGCGCCTGAACGCGGCCGAGCTCGACCTGTTCGTCGGGCCCGACTTCCTCGTCACGCTGCCGAATCAGCCGCTGCAGCCGGTCGAGTACCTGTTCGAGCGCTGCCGCTCCAACGACGAGCTGCGCGAGCAGTGGTTCTCGAAGGGCACCGGCTACCTGCTCTACAAGATCGTCGACGCGTGCGTGGACGCCTCCTTCCCGATGCTCGCGAAGATGGGCAACAAGCTCGAGCGGATCGAGGACGAGATCTTCGAGGGGCGCTCGAAGGAGGTCGTGCGCGACATCTCCAACGTCAAGCAGGAGATCATCAACTTCCGCAAGGTCGTGCGCCCGCAGCGCGCGGTCTTCGGCGACCTGGAGCGCACGAAGCAGCGCTACCTCGCCGAGGACCTCGACCTCTACTTCGACGACATCAACGACGCGTCCGAGCGCGTGTGGCAGATCCTCGAGACCTACAAGGAGACGGTCGAGGCGCTGGAGGCGACGAACGAGTCGGTCCTCTCGCACCAGCTCAACGACGTGCTGCGCGTGCTGACCGTGCTGAGCGTCGTGTTCCTGCCGCTGACGTTGATCGCCTCGATCTTCGGCATGAACGTCGACTTCCCCGGCTTCGACAAGGCCGTCCCGTTCTGGATCATCATGGCCGTGATGGTGGCCCTCGGCGCCGGGATGATCGCCTTCTTCCGCCGGCGCAACTGGTTGTAACGCCATCCGCGCGGCGGAGTAGAAACTGATCGTGGCCGCCACCTCGATTGAGGCGCTTGAGCGTCTCGCCTCGCCGTCCGCCGCATCCGCCCCCAGCAAGCGGATGCTGGTGATCGTCAACCCGTACGCGACCACCGTCTCGGCCCGCCTCAAGCACCTCGTCGTCTACGCGCTGCGCGGCCGCTACGAGGTCGACTCGGTCGAGACGCAGGCGCGCAACCACGCGACCGAGCTGTGCCGCGAGGCCGCGCAGGAGGGCTACGACGTCGTCTGCGCGTTCGGCGGCGACGGCACCTTCAACGAGGCCGCCAACGGCCTGCGCGGCTCGGACACCCCGCTGACCTGCCTGCCGGGCGGCTCCACCAACGTCTTCTGCCGCATCCTCGGGATCCCGAACGACGTCGTCGACGCGACCGAGCACCTGCTGGCGATGGCCGACGCCTGGGCGCCGCGGCAGATCGACCTGGGTGTCGTCGGCGACCGCCGCTTCCTCTTCACCGCAGGCGTCGGGCTCGACGCGAGCGTCACGAAGCGCGTCGACGCGCGGCCGCGCCTGAAGGCGCGCTTCGGACCATGGTTCTACGCGACGGCGGCGGTCGGGGCGGTGAACCGCGAGTACACGGTGCACCCCCGCAAGCTGACCGTGGAGGTCGAAGGCGCCGCCTACGAGGGCATCACCGCCATCTTCCAGAACACGACCCCGTACACGTACTTTGCCCAGCGGCCGATCGACCTCGTCGAGGACGTCGCGCTCGACAGCGGCAACGTCGCAGGCGTCGTCCTGCGCCGCGCGAGCCCGGTCGACGTGCCGACGATCGCCTTCCGTGCGCTCACGAGCGCGCGCATCGTCCGCCACCGGCAGGTCAGCGCGTTCAGCAGCGTGACCGCGGCGACGGTGCGCTCACTCGACGAGCGGCCGCTGCCGCTGCAGGTCGACGGCGACTATCTCGGCGAGCTGCCGGAGATCGCCGTGCGCGTCGACCCGGGCGCACTGCGCGTCGTGAGCTGACCTCCGACACGCGTCCGCCTGCCCCGCAGAGCTGCCGCCGGCGAGGCTAGGGTTGCCGCCGTGCTCGCGCTCCTCGCAGCCGCCGCGCTCGCGCCGACGCTCGCCGGCTGCCCGCTCTTCCCCGCCGACAACGCGTGGAACCAGCGGGTCGACCGGCTGCCCGTGGCGGCGGCCTCCGCGCGCCTGATCCGCTCGATCGGGCTCGACGCTCACTTCCACGCCGACTTCGGCTCAGGTCGCTGGGACGGCGGGCCGATCGGGATCCCCTACACCGTCGTGAACGGCGCGCAGCAGCGCGTGCGGGTGAGCTTCGACTACGCGGACGAGTCCGATCGCGGTCCGTACCCGATTCCGCCGAACGCGCCGATCGAAGGCGGGCGCAACGCGGACGGCGACCGGCACGTGATCGTCGTCGACAAGGCGACTTGCCGGCTCTACGAGCTGTTCGACGCGCACCCGCGCGACGGCGGGCGCTCCTGGCACGCGGGGAGCGGCGCGACGTGGGATCTGCGCTCCGACCGGCTGCGGCCGAAGGGCTGGACCTCCGCCGACGCCGCCGGCCTCCCCATCCTCCCCGGACTCGCGCGCTACGACGAGGTGGCGGCCGGTGCGATCCGTCACGCGCTGCGCTTCACGGCGCCGCGCACGCGCACCGCATTCGTGTGGCCGGCACGGCACCAGGCTGGCGCCTCGGGCGACCCGTCGCTGCCGCCGATGGGGCTGCGCGTGCGGCTGAAGCGCGGCGTCAGCCTGCGCGGCCTGCCGCGGCAGGCGCGCATCGTCGCCACCGCGATGAAGCGCTACGGCCTGATGCTGGCCGACAACGGCTCGCCGTGGTACGTCAGCGGCGCGCCCGACCCGCGCTGGGACAACGACCAGCTGCACGCGCTCGATCGCCTCAGCGGACGCGACTTCGAGGTCGTGACCGTGCGGCCGCGTCGCTGAGAACTACGACGGGCAGGCGACGCGGTCGCCGACCCTCACCCACACGCCGGTGCCGTTGAAGAGGCGCACGCACGGCGGGCTGCCGTCGTAGCTCGGCGCGCGTATCAGCTGTGCGACGCGTGCGCCCGGCTGCGGCGGGTCGACGGCGTCGGCGGTGAGGCCGGCAACGTGCGCGAAGACCGCCAGGCCGACCGCTTCGAACATGTGGTCGTTCGGGTCGCCGCCGTCTTCCATCGCTATGCGCTCGACGCCGGCGGCCCGCAGCCGGCGCATCAGCGCCAGCACGTCGCCCGTGCGCAGCGGGCCGGAGACGAGGTAGTCGAGGCTCGAGTAGACGACGACGCGGTCGCGCGGCGGGACGCCCTCGCCTTCCTGGACCGCGCCGTTGCTGAGCGGGAGCTGCGCCGGCGAGCGGCCGACGCCGAACGTCGCGCCGAGCTGCGCGGCGACGACGGCGGCGACGAGGGCCGCCGTCGCGATCGCCTGCCAGCGAGCGCGCAGGCGCATGATCCAGGCGGTCCCGAGGACCGCGAGGTAGACGATCGCGCCCATCGCGTAGCGCACGTCGTGGTGGCGCAGCAGCGTGACGGCGAGCCACGCGCCGAACAGGCCCCACAGCAGCTCCACTGTCGGATCGGCCAGCGGCCGCGGCCGTGCACGCACCGCTCGCGTCAGCGCGGCCGCGACGCCCGTCGCGGCGAACGCACACAACGGCGCGAACAGCAGGCCGTTGAGCGTCGCCCAGCCGTACCAGCCGACGTTCGCGAGCGAGACGACCGGCGGTGCGGCGGCCGGCGGCACCGGTTCGGTTGTGCTGCCGGTGCCGGCCGCGCGTATAAATCTCTGCCAATCGCCGAGGTGCACGACGTACCAGGGCGCTCCGACGAGCAGCGCCGTGCCGGCGAACGCCGCGATCCCCCGCCGGTTCCGCCAGCCGCCGCCGCGCAGCAGCACGGCCGGCAGCAGGCCGAGCAGGTAGAGCGGCATCAGCTGCTTCGTCAGCACGCCGAGCCCGACGACGAGGCCCGCGAGCGCCGCCGGCCCGACGCGCGTGAAACGCTCGCTCGCGAGGATCAGCCAGACGGCGACGGCGACAAGCGCCGCCTGCGGCGCGTCGAGCATGAAGACGTGGAACTGCTCGCTGATCAGCGGCGCACCGAGCGCGAACACGACCGCGAGCGCGCCGGCACGCGGGGCGGGCGGGGATCGGGTCATGCGGCCGATGCGATAACAGGCGAGCGCGAGCAGCGGGACGAAGATCGCGTTCTCGACCAGCACCGGCCCATCCGCGCTCTCACCCGCGAGCCCCATCGTCGCGGCGCCCAGCAGCCGCATACCAGGCGGGTAGTACGTCGAGAACGTGATCGCTCTCAGCGGCTCGCCATGGCGGAAGAAGTCGCGGTAGAGCTGCGAGGCGTACAGGTTCGCGGCCCAGCTGCCGAACGGGACCGCCTCGTCCGTGAGCGTCCACCAACAGCTCAGCGCGAGGAACAGCAGCACGACCCCGCCGGCGATCCACGCGGCCGCGCTCCAGCGCGGCAGCCACCTCGCAGCGCGCGCAGGCGTGCGCGCGACGCCCGTCGTTCCCCCGAACACCCGCCGACTCTAGCCGACGGGTTGAGCGGATCTCAGGTCCCGGCTCTAGGCGCCTGCGCCTGGCGTGACGCGGTAGGCGTCGAAGACCGACTCGATGTTGCGCAGGCGGTTGATCGTCGAGTCGAGCGTCTTCGTGTCGGCGACCTCGATCACGAAGCGGTTCTTGATCATCGGCGGGTTCGACATGCACCGCGCCTCGACGATGTTGATGCCGGCCTCGGAGAACGTGCGGGAGAGGTCCTCCAACAGGCGGTGGCGATCCCAGCCGTCGATGTGCAGCTCGACCTTGAAGGCGGTCGAGGACTCGCCGTCCCATGACACCGGCGTGAAGCGGTCCGGGTCCTTTCTGAGGACCTCGACGTTCGGGCAGTCTTCGCGGTGGATCGTGATCCCGCGGCCGAGCGAAACGTAGCCGACGATCGGGTCGCCGGGGACCGGCCGACAGCACTTCGCGAGCCGCAGCATCACGTCGCCGACGCCGTCGACCACGATGCCGAACTTCGTCGAGGAGGTCGGGTGCCGTTCGCGCTGCGGACGCGTCTGCAGCAGGTCGTCGGCGGCGGTCGGCGTGCCCTCCGCCGCCTCGCCCTGCTTGAGGCGCTGCATCACCTTGTTGACGACGACCGTCGGCGAGATCTTCGCGCCGCCGAGCGCGATGTAGAACTCGTCGCCCTTGCGGAAGCCCATCTCACGGATCACGTCGGCCAGCAGCGGCGAGCCGACGATGCGCTGCGCCGGCAGGCCCTGCTTCTTGAGGTGGTCCTGCAGCAGCTCGCGCCCGGCGTGCTCGGTGTCCTTGCGCGTCTCGCTCTTGAAGAACTGACGGATCTTGTTGCGCGCGCGCGTCGTCTTGACGACGGCGAGCCAGTCACGCGAGGGACCGCGCTCGCGCTTGGACGTCAACACCTCGACGATGTCGCCACTTTTCAGCTCGTAGGAGAGCGGCACGATGCGGCCGTTGACCTTCGCGCCGACGCAGCGGTGGCCGACGTCGGTGTGCACCTCGTAGGCGAAGTCGAGCGGCGTCGCGCCCGTCTGGAGCGACTTGACCTCGCCCTTCGGCGTGAAGACGAAGACCTCGTCCTCGAACAGATCGACCTTCAAGGTGTCCATGAACTCCTTGGGGTCGCTCAGCTCCTGCTGCCAGTCGAGCAGGCGCTTGAGCCAGCGCAGCTTGCCGTCGTCGTCGGCGGTTCTGTTCTGCTTGTAGAGCCAGTGCGCGGCGATCCCGAACTCCGCCATGTCGTGCATCTCGCGCGTGCGGATCTGGATCTCCAACGGCCGCCCCTCGGGGCCGATCACCGTCGTGTGCAGCGACTGGTACATGTTGAACTTCGGCATCGCGACGAAGTCCTTGAAGCGGCCCGGGAGCGGCTTCCACAGCGAGTGGATGACGCCGACGGCGCCGTAGCAGTCCTTCACCGAGTCGACGATCACGCGCATCGCGGTGAGGTCGTAGATCTCGTTGAACTCGCGCCCCTTTCTCGTCATCTTCGCGTAGATCGAGTAGAAGTGCTTGGCGCGGCCGGAGATCTCCGCTTCGATCCCGAGCGCGTCGAGCTCTCTCCCCAGATAGGCGCCGGCCTCGCTGACGTAGCGCTCGCGCTCGGCACGCTGCTGGCTGACGAGCCCCTTGATCTCCGTGTACTTGCGCGGGTGGAGGGCGGCGAACGCGAGATCCTCCAGCTCCCACTTGATCGCGTGGATGCCGAGCCGATGCGCGATCGGCGCGTAGATGTCGAGCGTCTCCTTCGCCTTCTCGATCTGCTTCTGCTTCGGCATCGCGCCGATCGTGCGCATGTTGTGCAGGCGATCGGCGAGCTTGATCAGGATGACCCGGATGTCCGAGGCCATCGCGACCATCATCTTGCGGTAGTTCTCCGCCTGCGCCTCGTCGCGCGAGGAGAACGTCAGGCCGGTGAGCTTCGTGACGCCGTCGACGAGCGCGGCGACCTCTTCACCGAACGCCGCTCTGACGTCCTCCAGCGAGGCGCTGGTGTCCTCGACCGTGTCGTGCAGCAGCGCGGCGCACAGCGTCTCGGTGTCGAGCCGCATGCCGGCGCAGATCTTCGCGACGCCGACCGGGTGGATGATGAACTCCTCGCCCGACTTGCGCCGCTGGTCGGCGTGGTGCTCGCAGGCGTACACGAACGCTTGCTCGACCTGGTCGCGGTCGATCTGCACGGTGCTCTCGGCCGCGTGCTCCTCGACGATCGCGAACAGGTCGCCGAGCAGCTCGCGCTCGGTCTCGCTGAGCCCCTCCGTGCGGATCGGCGCGGGCGAGACCGGATGGTCGATGCCGTCGACCGCCAGCCGATGCTCGTCAGCCGCGGCGTCGAGGGCGACGGCGCTCGCCGCGCGCGTCAGGCGCGGATCGGGAGCCGCTGCGTGTCTGGAAGTTCCGTTGCCGTTCGTGTCAGCCATCTGCGGCCGTCCTCGTATCGCTGCATCGCCGCCCGGTAGGTCGGGGAGCGTTCGAGCTCGGTGCGCCCGGACGCCACGACCGCGAGGGCCTGCGTCTCCCGGTCGAGGCTGACGAGCCCCAGCTCCGTGAGGATGGCCACGAGACAGGACGCCTGTGCGACGGAGCGCCCGTGGATCGCATCCCCGCGAAGCAGGGCCTCGAGCTCCTCGCCGGCCGCCCCGCCGCGGTCCCGCAGGGCCCGGTAGAGCGGCACGAGCGCAGCGCGCAAGGCGTGCTCCGACTCATGGATCTGCTGCGCAAAGCGTAGCTCAGCGGCTCCCCAGCAGACGTGGGTGCAGCTGTGCGCCGCCCCGCCGCGGATGTGCGCGTCCTCGTCCGGGTGGGCCGGCGGGTCGAGCACGACGAGGTGGTCGAAGGCGTCGGCGAGCTGCGGCTCGCGCGCGAGCGCGGCGTGCGAGGTGAGCGCGAATCCGCCAGCCCGCTCCGAGAGGCCGCCGATTCGTCGCGGCACGTCGGCCACGATCGCAAGGACACGCTCCCCCGTATCGACCAGCTCCCGCAGCACCGTGAGCGACCCGTCGCCGCGGCGGTCGATGGCCGTGCGCCCAGCGCCGTGGCGGGCGGGTCCTGTCGCCTCCGGGCGCGCGCACACCGGCCTGTCGGCCGGCGCACGTGCGTCCTCAGCGCCACCCGCCCGATCGGCGTGCGCGAGGACCGCGTGCAGCCAGGCGCCGGCTGACGGCTCGCCGAGCACCTCGATGGCGCCCGGCTCGGTGGCCTGTGCGTGGCGCAGGCGCAGGCGCGGCTCGACGGCGCCGTTCCAGCTGTTGCGCTCGAGCCGGAAGGTCGCGTCGGCGGGGATACCGGCTTTGACCGGCAGACGACCGTCGCAGCCGAACGCGACGGCGCGGCAGCGCCCGCCGCCGGCCGCGACGGTGAAGCGAACGTGCTTGCCCTCCTCCCCCATCGTGCGGACGTCGCCGAAGTCGGCGCCCGGCACGAGCAGGTTGACCCCTGGGTTGCCCATGCCGGTCGGCTCCAGTTGCGCCAGCTCGTCGGCAAGCGCCAGCCCGAGCTGCCGCCCGCTCACCACGGCGTCGACGCGCTCCCGCGGGACGAGGTCCTCCGGCGCGAGCGCGGCGCGGGCATGCGCCTCGAACGCCTCGCGCAGCTCGTCCACGCGTGTCGCGTCGAGCGTCAGGCCGGCCGCGGCGCGGTGCCCGCCGTAGCGCGTGAGCAGCGGCGCGGCGGCGTGGAGCGCGCCGAGCAGGTCGAAGGCCGGGATCGAACGGCCCGAGCCGGTGCCCGAGCCGTCCTGCGAGTCGAGCGCGATCAGGATCGCCGGCCGGTGCGTGCGCTCGACGATGCGGGAGGCGACGATCCCGATCACGCCGGGATGCCAGCCCTCGCCGGCGAGCACGTACGCGGGGCGCTCCCCCAGCTCGCGCACCTGCGCCTCCGCCTCGAACAAGATGCGCTGCTCGGTGAAGCGTCGCTCCGCGTTGGCGACGTCGAGCTCGTCGGCGATTGCCGCCGCCCGCGCCTCGTCGCGCGTCAGCAGCAGCTCGACGCCGGCGTCGGCGCGGTGCAGCCGGCCGGCGGCGTTGATGCGCGGCGCGAGGCGGAAGCCGACCGCGCGCGCGTCGAGGCTGCTCGGGTCGACGCGCGCGACGCGCATCAGGGCGCGCAGCCCCGGCTTGCCGGTCGAGGCGAGCGTGCGCAAGCCGGCGCGCACGAGCCGGCGGTTCTCGTCGCGCAGCGGCACGAGGTCCGCGATCGTCGCGAGCGCGACGAGGTCGAGGTCGTCGTCGGCGTCCGTCGGATCCGCGCCGGCCGCGAGCGCGAGCGCCTGCGCGAGCTTGTACGCGACGGCTGCGGCGCACAGGTCGGGACACGGGTAGCCGCCCAGCGCCGGATGCACGATCGGCGCGTCCGGCAGCGCCCCGTCCGCGCGAGGCCGGTGGTGGTCGGTGACGACGACGTCCATCCCCAGGGCGCGCGCGAGCGCGACCTCCTCGACGGCCGTGATCGCGCAATCGACGGTGACGAGCAGCTGCGTGCCGCGCGCGGCGAGCCGCTCGACCGTTGCGGCCGACAGGCCGTAGCCGTCGTCGATCCGGCTTGGGAGGAACGCGTCGATCGCGTCCGCGCGACCGCCCAGCCGCCGCAGGGCGCGCAACAGCAGCGCGGTCGCGCACACGCCGTCGACGTCGTAATCGCCATGGACCGTGATGCGCGAGCCGGCCGCGAGGTGGCGCATGATCACTGCGACGGCGTCGTCCATGCCCGCGAACGCGCGCGGATCGTGCGCGTCCTCTGCAGCCAGGAACGCACGTGCCGCGTGCGGATCGGACAGCCCGCGACGCACGAGCACCTGCGCGAACGTGCGCGAGCAGCCGAGCGCAGCGCGCAGCCGCTCCACCGCGCGCGGGTCGCACGGGGCGAGCGTGAAGCGGGGCGCGGGCGGCGCAGCCGTCGGCGCGGCGGCGGATGGCGGCGACGGCGGGGGCGCGAGTGCGGACACGCGCTCAGGCTACGGGCGGGTCACGACGGAAGCGGCATCGCGCCCGACGCCGTCAGACGTACAGGAACCGCTCGCGCCGCACGCCCTCGGCGTAGACCGCCGCGATGCCGAGCAGCGCGCCCGGGACCCCCTCGAGCGCCGTCAGCAGGTGCGTGTCGTGCTGGCCGGGGACGGTGAAGCCGTTGATCAGCAGACCGGTGATGATCGCGCCGACCAGCGCACCCAAGAACGCGCCGACGATGCCGCCCCAAAAGCGGTCCGGCAGGAAGATCGTGAAGTGCCAGATGGCGAGCCCCATCATCACCCAGGCGAGCATGCCCATCAGCGCGACCTCCCGTGACGACGTCTGCCGGCGCGGCGCGGTCTGCGCGGCTCCTTGAGGACGCCCTCGTTCTCTGGTTCGTCGGGGGCGCGGCCGTTGCTCGCCTCAGGCCCGTCCGGGGCGCTTGCGGCTGGCCGCGACGGCGTCGCCGGGGTCGTACCGGACGGCGGCGGCGCGACGGTCGTCGCGCGGCGCCGGCGCGGAGGCGCGACCGCCGCTTCGTCGTCGACGTCGAGGTCGCGGCGCAGCGCGGCGAACTCCTCGTCGGTCAGCTGACCGGGCTCGTCCGGCATGGTGAGCCGGCGGCGCGGTCCCCGCTCCCGCTGCTCGGGCTCCGTGTCGACCGGCTCGCCGCCGACCGTCGTGACCGCGTACGCCGGCACGACGCCGCCATGCTCGGCCTCGATCCGCTCGCGACGAGCCTCGTAGACCGGCTCGCGCTCCTTCCAGTGCGTCAGCACCGGCGTCGCGATGAAGATCGACGAATAGGCGCCCGAGATCACGCCGACGAGCAGCGCGAACGCGAAGTCGCGCAGCGTCTGGCCGCCGAACAGCATCAGTGCGAGGATCGGCAGCGCGGTCGAGAAGGACGTCGCCAGCGACCGCGTCAGCACCTCGGACATCGAGCGGTTCGCGATCTGCGAGAACGCGGCCCTCGGCATCCGCGGCATGTTCTCGCGGATGCGGTCGAACACGATCACGGTGTCGTAGAGCGAGTAACCCAAGATGGTGAGCAGCGCGGCCACGGTCGCCGACGTCACCTCCCGCCCCGTCAGCGAGTAGATGCCGCTGGTGATCAGCAGGTCGTGCATCAGCGCGATCAGCACCGGCACCGCGAACTTCCACTGGAAGCGCAGCGCGATGTAGGCCGAGATCACCAGCAGCGAGGCGATGATCGCGATGACCGCGTTGTTCGCGACCGTCTGGCCGAAGGTCGGGCCGACCGATGAGCTGGAGAAGTTGCGGGTGCCGCCGAAGCGCTGGTCCAGTCTCGCTCTGAGGTTGTCGACCTTCGCCGGCTGGAGCTCCTTGGTCGAGATCTGCACGACGTTGGGGCCGAGCTCCTTGTTCTGGACCTTCTGGATCTTCGCGTCGGTGACGCCGTTGGCCTCCAGCAGCGAGCGCACCTGCGCCTCGGTCCCCGGCTGCACGAGCGCGGTCGTGATGCGCGTGCCGGACGTGAAGTCGATCCCGAAGTTGAGCCCCTTGCCGCCGATCGCGAGCGCGCCGATCAAGAGGATCACGCCCGACATCGAGAAGAACCACTTCGACTTGCCCATGAAGTCGAACGTCCAGCGCCTGCCCGCAAGGTGCGCGCCGACGGCGGCCGGGTTCGCGAACACGCGGCTGCGCCCGAGCGTTCCGAGGATCGCCTGCGTCGCCATCACGGCTGTGAACAGCGACACGAGCGTGCCGACGCCGAGCATGAAGGCGAAGCCCTTCACGCCGGCGGTGGCGAGCATGAAGAGGATGAACGCCGTCATGACGGTCACGACGTTCGCGTCGATGATCGCCGTCAGGCCCTTTCTGTAGCCGGCGCTGATTGCGGCTGCGATCGACTTGCCCGCGCGCAGCTCCTCTTTGACGCGCTCGAAGATGACGATGTTCGCGTCGGCCGCGACGCCGATCGTGAGGATCAGGCCGGCGATCCCCGGCAGCGTGAGCGTGATCGGCACCAGCTTGATCAGCGCGAACAGGTAGATCGCGTAGATGCCGAGGGCGCCCGTCGCGATCACGCCGAGCATGCGGTAGAAGAGGATCAGGAACAGCGCCACGATCGCGAGGCCGACCGCGCCCGCGATCAGGCCCTGGTGCAACGCCTGCTTGCCGAGCGTCGCGGAGACTTGCGACTGCGAGATCAGCTTCAGGCCGATCGGCAGCGCGCCGAGCTTGAGCAGGTTGGCGAGATCCTGGGCGCTCTGGATCGTGAAGCCGCCCTCGATCAGCGCCCCGTTCTCGCCGTCGATGCCGTCGGGCAGGTTGCGCGGGTCGATCGACGCGACCGAGATCAGCTTGCCGTCGAGCGCGACGGCGAAGTGCTGCAGCGCCGCGGCCGGCGCCACGCCAGGCAACTGGAGGCTCAGACCGCGCTGCGCGATCAATCGCGTGACGCTATGGAAGGCGCTCTTGCCGGCGTCCGTGAATCTGAACTCGACGTCCGGCTGGTCGCCGTTGGTGGAGTTGAAGCCCTGTGTCGGGTCCTTGATGTCCTTGCCGGTCAGCGCGACGTGGTCGCGCAGCACGTAGAAGCGGGCCGTCGAGTCGCCGATCGCGACTCTGTCGTGCGCCGACTGTGCGACTGCCTGCAGGACCACATATCCCTGCGGGACGGCAAGCACCGTGCTGCCGACCGGCAGTCTGGTTCTGTTGATCGCCGACAGCAGGTCGGAACGCAAGCGCTCGGGGCCCGCGAGGTACTGGTGCTGTCTGTCGAACAGGTAGTACGCGGGGCCGAGCCGGGAACCGTGTCTGTCGTTCACGGTCGCTCTCTGTCTGGTCGCCAGCGTCACCGCGTCATACAGCGGCTGCCCCTGGCCGACGTCGCCCGCTCCCTGACTGATGCGCTCTGCGGCCGGGTCCTGTTGCGGCAGCTGCGGCGCGACGGTTCTGCCGTCGGGCGTGATCGCGTTCGCCTCCCAGTCGTAGAAATACAACTGGGCCGGCGTGCCGACCTGGTCCTGCGCGCGTCTGATGTTCTGCACGTCCGGCAGGCCGACGGAGATCTGATCCTTGCCCGAGCGCTGGATCTCCGGCTCGCCGACGCCGAGCTGATCGACGCGCGAGCGGATGATGTCGAGCGCACGATCGAGCGCTTCGGGCGTCACCTTCGGCACCTGCTGCGTCGGCTCACCTTGGTAGACGAGCTCGACCCCGCCCTTGAGGTCGAGGCCCAGTCGCGTCGGCTTGAGCGCGATCACGATCGCCGAGACGACCAGCAGGCCGGCGACGAGAAGCAGGATGAGGCCGTTGCGGCGGCGATCGGTCATTCGCTGCCGATCCTACTTTGCCGGCGTGAGCACAAGCAGCAGACCGCCGTCGTCGTCGTACGCCGGAAACAGATCGGCAACGGCATGTGCGGGAAGGTCGCCCTCGGCGTTGACGGTGACGGGCTTGTTCAGCGCGCGGACGCCCCACTCTAGGACCGTTCCGACAACGTCCTGGCCGTCTTCGCCGAAATCGAGTCCGAGCACCTCTCTGACCGAGCGGCCGATGACCCGCTCGTCGTCAAGACCGGTCAGCTCGAACGAGCCGCGTCCGCAGCCGATCACGCGGCCCTCACGATCGCACACGAAGAAGGCGGCGTCGGGTGCCGGGTAGTAGTCGTCGAGCAGCTCGAACAGAAAGCCGAACCCGCATCTCGTGCAGCCCTTCGGCTCGCGGCGGAAGCCGGCGGTGCGATCGGTCGCGGTCGTGCGCGTGCCGCAGTTCGGGCAGATGAAGAGATGCGCCATCCCGGCACAGCATACGAACCTCGGCATCAACCGCGGTTAAGGAACCGCGACCCGCCGAGACGGCGCGAATCTCGCGTTCGCGCAGATCGATGTGCCGGTGCTCAGCCGAACAGATGGGCCGTCTCGGCGGGAGGCTCGAGGCCCAGGTGCGACCACGCGCGCCGCGTCGCCGCGCGGCCCCGCGGCGTGCGCTCGATGAAGCCGCGCTGCAGGAGATATGGCTCGTACACGTCCTCGACCGTGTCCTGCTCCTCCCCGACGGCGACGGCGAGCGTCGAGAGCCCGACCGGGCCGCCGCCGAACAGCTCGCAGACCGCGCGCAGGAGCTCGCGGTCGAGCCGGTCGAGGCCTTCGTGGTCGACCTCCAGCAGGTCGAGCGCGTGGCCTGCGACCGCGGCGGTGACGGTGCCATCGCCGCGCACCTCAGCGTAGTCGCGCACCCGTTTGAGCAGGCGGTTCGCGACCCGTGGCGTGCCGCGGCTGCGCGCCGCGATCGCCTGCGCGCCCTCGCTGTCGATCGCGATCCCCAGCAGACCGGCGGAGCGGCGCACGATCTGGCCGAGGTGCTCGGCGTCGTAATGCTCGAGGCGGTGCTGGATGCCGAAGCGGTCGCGCAGCGGCGTCGTCAGCAGGCCGGCACGCGTGGTCGCGCCGATCAGCGTGAACGGCGGCAGGTCGAGCGTGACGACCCGCGCGCCTGCCCCCTGCCCGACGGTGATCGGCAGCTGGCCGTCCTCCATCGCCGGATAGAAGGTCTCCTCCAGCGCGCGCGGGAGGCGATGGATCTCATCGACGAAGAAGACGGCGCGCGGCTCGAGCGCCGTCAGGAAGGCGGCGACGTCGCCTTTGCGCTCAAGCGCCGGTCCGGCCGTCTGCACGAACGGGACGCCGAGCTCGGCTGCGACGATCTGCGCGAGCGAGGTCTTGCCGAGCCCCGGGGGCCCGGCAAGCAGGACGTGGTCGAGCGCGTCGCCGCGGCCGGCCGCCGCCGCGATCGAAACGGCGAGCTGCTCGCGCACCGACGCCTGGCCGACGAAGTCGTCGAGGCGGCGCGGGCGCAGCGAACGGTCGAGCTCCTCCTCGGCCGGCAGCACGTCCGGCGTCTGGATCCGCGGCGCCGCGGTCAAGAGCGCGCCGCCTTGAGCGCGTGCGCGATCAGGTCCTCGGGCGTCTCGCCGGGTGCGCCGTCGAGCAGCTTGTCCGCCTCCTGCGCGCTGTAGCCGAGCCCGACGAGGCCCTCACGCGCGATCGTGCGCGGATCGTCGGAGGCCGTGACCCTGATCTCGCCGTCCGGCAGCGTGACGCCCGCCTTCTCGCGCAGCTCCACGATGATCCGCTCCGCCGTGCGCTTGCCGATACCGGGGACCGCCTGGAAACGCGCGCTGTCGCCGGCGGCGAGCGCCGCGACCAGTTCACGGGGCGAACCACCGGACAGGATCGCAAGCGCGACCTTCGGGCCGACCGACTGCACGCCGAGCAGCATCAGGAACAGGTCGCGCTCCTCCTCGGTCGCGAAGCCGTAGAGCGCAAGCGCGTCGTCGCGCACGATCAGGTGGCTGTGCAGCGTGACCGGCTTGCCGGCCGCCGGCACGTGCTTGAGCGTCTCGGAGGAGACCGCGAGGCGGTAGCCGACGCCGTTGACGTCAACGACCACCTCGCCGCCGCTCGGCGGTGAAGGCCGCCGCCCGGCGACCTCGCCGCGCACGAGCGCGATCACGCGGACGCTCCGGCGGCGGCCGCCAGCGGCGCGCGGTTGAGATGGCAGATCGCGACCGCGAGCGCGTCGGCGGCGTGGTCGGGTTGCGGCAGCGCCGGCAGCGACAGGAGCCGCTGCACCATCTCCTGGACTTGCAGCTTCTCGGCGCGGCCCGAACCGCACACCGCGCTCTTGACCTGCTGCGGCGTGTAGGAGCCGCACGGCAGGCCGCGCTGGCCGGCGGCCAGCAGCACGACCCCCCGCGCCTGTCCGACGGCGAGCGCCGAGCGCGCGTTCGCGCCGAAGTAGAGGTCCTCGAGCGCGACCGCATCGGGGGCGTGCTCCTCGATCAGCTCGCACGCGCGCGCGTGGATCGTGGTGAGGCGGCGCTCGAGCGGCAGGCCGGCAGGCGTCGCGATCACGCCGCCGTCGAGCGCCCGCAGCCGCCCCGGGCGCGCCCGGTCCGGCGCCACCACGCCGTAGCCCGTGCTGGCAGTGCCGGGGTCGATGCCGAGGACGATCATATGTTCGAGATTCTGCGCGGAGGCCCGGACGCCTTCCGACGCCGCAGGCGGATCGGAGAAGCCGCCCGCGCGTGGGCTCGGGCGGCTCAAGCGTGCGCGAAGCGGCAGCCGGACGGCATCGGAGCGGCCGGCCCGGTGACGACGACCACACGCCACACGCCGGCACGGGCGACAACCCGGTGCCGTGCGCCGCGGAGCGGGACGGCCGGGGTCGCGCCCAGCTCGGGCGAGTGCGGCCCGACGATGGCGATGCCGGCAGTGGCCAGTCTGTGCGCGACGCGCGCGAGCGGCACGCCGAGCTGCCACGCGAGCGCGGTCTGCGCGCTGCCGTTCGTGGCGATCGTGCCGCAGGCGCGGATCGCCGCCGGTCCCCCGGCCGCTGCGACCGCACGCGCGAGCTGCTCGTGCATCGACCCGAGCCGTGTCGCCTCGCGCACCTGGCCGCCGAGCGTCGCGACCGGCCCCGCCCACACGACGAGCAGCGTCGCCAGCGCGACCCCCACCGCCGCCGCACCGAGCGGTGGACGCGTCGGGAGCAGACGGCGCGCGAGCTCGACGGCGCCCACGCCGGCCAGCACGCAGGCGACCACCGCCGCGGGCAGCATGAAGCGCGCAAGGCCGGGATAGCCCGCCATCGTCATCACGGCCACAAGCGCGAGCCACGCCACCGCGCCGGCCGCGAGCACCCACACGACCCGATCGCGTGGACGCAGCGCGACGGCGAGTGCGGCGAAGATCCACACCGGTGCGACTGCGAGCCCGAGCCCGCGGCGCAGCGCCGTCCACCCCGGATTGCCGCCTGTCGCGCCCTGGTAGGCGACCGCGTAGTGGCTCGGCGAGAGCGCGTCGCCGAGCAGGGCAGGCGGCCCGAGCCACAACAGCGGCGCCAGCACGATCCCTCCGGCCAGCAGCCAGCGCTCACGCGGGCGCGCGCCGCGCCAGCACCACGCCGCGTAGACGAGCACGAACGCGAACGCCTCCGGGCGCACCAGCGTCGCCGCCACGCCGAGCGCGAAGGCGGTCCGTCGTGCGCCGGCGAGGTGACGCTCGATCGCCCACAGCACGCAAGCCAGCATCAGCGGCTCGGAGGCGCCACGCAGCGCCAGCGACGGCAGGCCGCCGAGCAGCACGAGCGCACCGACGGTCAACGCCGCCGCCCAGCGCCCGGCGAGACGGGCGGCGAGCGCCCAGCCGCCGGCCAGCGCGAGCAGGAACCCGGCGCGCGCGACGAGCAGCCACAGCGCGGGAGCGTCGCTGCCGCCCACGAGCGCGAAGGGCGCGGTGAACAGCACCGGGAGCGGCTTCCACGACGGGCCGCCGGCGACCGCGAACGTCTGCCCGGGAGTGGTCAGCTCACGGCCCCACACCAGCCATGCGAACGGGTCGTAGCTGGGACTCGACGGCATCGCCAGCGACACCAGCGCCCCGGCCAGCGCTGCGGCGATCAGGAGAGCCGCGACGACGGGCGCGGCATGGCGCGCGGACGCGAGACGCCACCCGGGCGAGAGCCGCTCCCCCGGCGTCGCCGTGCGATGGCGCACGTCGAACACTCCCATTGGTGGAGTATCCCCGCGCGGAAGCGCGCCAGTAACCGAACGCGGCGCGTCGGCGGCTAGGGGTGCCGGAGGCGGCCGCGTGGCCGCCGGAGGCGGGCCCCCGTGGGCTTACCCGGCCAGCTTCTCGAGCAGCTCGGCGTCGACGTCGAAGTTCGCGTGAACTGCGTTGACGTCGTCGTTGTCTTCGAGCGCATCGATCAGCCGCAGCAGCGTGCCGGCCTGCTGCTCGTCCACCTGCACGCGCGTCTTCGGCCGCTGCGTGACCTCGGCTGTGCCGATCTCGATCCCCGCCTGCTCGATCGCCGCGCGCACCGCCGCGAGGTCGGCCGGCTGGGCGAGCACCTCGAAGACGTCCTCGTCCTGCGCGATGTCCTCCGCGCCGGCGTCGATCGCGACGATCAGGTCGTCCTCGCTCCAGCGCTCCGCGTCGACCGTGATGACGCCCGTCTTGTCGAACAGGTAGGCGACCGAGCCCGGCTCGCCGAGATTGCCGCCGTGCTTGGAGAGCAGATGGCGGACGTCCGAGCCGGTGCGGTTGCGGTTGTCCGTCATCGCCTCGATCAGCAGCGCGACGCCGCCGGGGCCGTAGCCCTCGTAGAGGACCGTCTCGATCGCGTCCGCGTCGGCGCCCTCGCCGGTGCCCTTGGCGATCGCGCGCTCGATGTTGTCCTTCGGCATCGAGGCGTCCTTCGCCTTCTGGATCGCGTTCGCGAGCGCGGCGTTGGCGTCCGGATCCCCTCCGCCCTCCTTCGCCGCGACCGTGATCGCGCGCGCGAGCTTCGTGAACGCCGCGCCGCGGCGCGCGTCGACGATCGCCTTCTTGTGCTTGATCCCCGCCCACTTGGAATGACCGGCCATGCGGGGAAGTCTACGAAGCGGGGGCGCGGGAGCGTCGGCTCAGGCGAGCGCCTGCGGATGCGCGCGGTACCACGCGATCGTGCGGCGCAGGCCCTCGTCGAGCTCGACGCGCGGCTCCCAGCCGGTCAGCGTGCGCAGCTTCGAGGCGTCGACGTACTGGCGGTCGATCTCGCCGTCCGGCGTGCCGCTGCCGCGGATGTCCGGCTCCACGTCGGTGCCGGCGAGCGCGCAGATGCGTGCGACGACGTCGCGGACCGCGTGCGGCACGCCGCCGCCGGCGTTGAACGCCTCGCCCCTGGCGCCGTCGCCGTCCAAGGCGTCGGCCAGCAGCAGATACGCCGCGACCGCGTCCTCGACGTAGAGGAAGTCGCGCTCGGGCGAGCCGTCGGAGCGGATCACCGGCGCGCGGCCCGCGAGTGCCGCGCCGATCGCCTCGGGGATCAGGCGCGAGCGGTTGAGGTCGCCGCCGCCGTAGAGGTTCGCGAAGCGCGTCACCGCGACCGGCAGCCTGAACGTATGCCAATACGAGCGCGCGATCATGTCCGTCGCGGCCTTCGAGACGTCGTAGGGGTAGCGCGGGTCGAGCGGCATCTCCTCCGTGTACGGGAGCGTCGCGCTCGCGCCGTACGCCTTGTCGGAGGCCGCGACGACGACGCGCTGCGCGCCGTGCAGGCGACACGCCTCCAGCAGCGTCCACGTGCCGCGGACATTGCTCTCGAACGTGCCGAGCGGCGAGCGGTTCGCCGTCCCGACGATCGTCTGGGCGGCGAGGTGGAAGACCGTGTCGACCTCCTGCTCGCCGAGCGCGCGCGCCATCAGGCCGGGCTCGTTGAGGTCGCCGTGGACGACGTCGACCTGCTGCTCGAGGTCCTCCAGCAGCAGCGCCGCGCGCGGCGCGCGGTCGCGCTGCAGGACCGTCACGCGGTCCCCGCGCGCGACCAGCGCACGCACGAGCCACGAGCCGAGCAGCCCGTAGGCGCCGGTGACGAACACCGAGCGGCTCATGCGGGAATGCGCGCCTTCCACGGCGCAAGCCCCTGCGCCCACAGGTCGTTCAGCAGCACTGCGTCCTTGTAGGTGTCCATGCAGTCCCAGAAGCCCTCGTGACGGAACGCCCGCAGCTGCCCGTCGGCCGCGAGCCGCTGCAGCGGCTCGCGCTCCAGGACGCTGTCCTGCGCGAGGTACCGGCGCACCGCCGGCTCGAACACGAAGAAGCCGCCGTTGACCCACTGCTCCGCCTGCGGCTTCTCGCGAAAGCCCGTGACACGGTCGTCGCCGTCGAGCTGCGCGACGCCGAACTGCAGCTCCGGGCGCACGACCGTGACCGTCGCGAGGTCGCCGTGCGCGCGGTGTGCGGCCAGCAGCGCGTGCAGGTCGACGTCCGCAACGCCGTCCGCGTACGTGAGGCAGAACGGCTGCTCGCCGAGCATGCGGACCGCGGCGAGCGCGCGCCCGCCCGTCGGCGTGTCGAGCCCGGTGTCAAGGCACGTGACCGTGACGCCATCGGGCCACGGCTCGGCTGCGGCGAAGCGCTCGATCAGCTCGCCCTTGTAGCCGGTGCAGAGCAGGAAGCGGCGGAAGCCCTGCGCGACGTAGAGCTGAACCACATGCCAGACGATCGGCCTGCCCCCGATCTCCACGAGCGGCTTGGGGATCGACTGCGTGTGCTCCTGCAAACGCGTGCCGCGGCCGCCGCACAGGATCACGACCGTCAGCTCGCGCGGGTCCATGGCGCGGGATCTTGGCAAAGCGTCCGCCGTTCGGCGCCGCGTAGGATGCCCGGCCATGGCTTCCGTTTCCCCCGGCATCTTCAAGGCGTACGACATCCGCGGCATCGCGGGGCAGGACATCGACGGCGACGTCGCCGAGCTGATCGGGCGCGCGTTCGCGCACGTGCTGTCGCGGCTGTCCGGCAAGCCGATCGGTGAGCTGCGCGTCGGACTCGGGCGCGACATGCGCCTGACCGCCCCGGAGCTGGCAGGCCGCTACCGCGACGGGCTCGTCGCCGAGGGCGTCCACGTGCTCGACGCCGGCATGGTCGGGACCGAGATGCTCTATTGGCTCGTCGGCTCGCGCGAGCTGGATGGCGGGTTGATGTGCACCGCCTCGCACAACCCGAAGCCGTACACCGGCGCGAAGCTTGTGCGCGAGGGGGCGCTGGCGCTGTCGGGCGACGAGGGCATCCAGGACATCCGCCGGCTGATTGAGGACGGCATCCCGCAGTCACCTGCGGCGGGCGGCGGCAGCGTCGAGCAGGTCGACCTCTACGCGCCCTTCCACGAGGCGGCGTTGAAGCTCGTCGACACCAGCGCGATCAAGCCGCTGAAGGTCGTCGTCGACGGCGGCAACGGGATGGCGGGCCCGATGGTCGGTCCGCTGCTCGAGCAGCTCGGGCTCGATCTCGTGACCGCCTACTGGACGCCGGACGGCAACTTCCCCGACCACGAGCCGAACCCGCTGCTGCCGGAGAACCGCGCGTTCATCATGGAGAAGGTCGTGTCCGAGGGCGCCGACCTCGGGATCGCGTGGGACGGCGACGCGGATCGCTGCTTCTTCATCGACGACGCCGGCGCGTTCGTCGACGGCGACTTCCTCACCGCGCTGCTCGCGCAGGCGGTGCTGGAGAAGCAGCCCGCTGCGACGATCCTCTACGACGTGCGCGCCAGCCGAGCGGTCGCCGACACGGTCGAGGCGGCCGGCGGCACCGCGCTCGTGAACCGCGTCGGCCACGCGTTCTTCAAGAAGCGCATGCGCGAGACCGGCGGCGTCTTCGGCGGCGAGGTCTCGGGCCATTACTACTTCCGCGACTTCTACAACGCGGACTCCGGCACGCTGCCGGCGCTGCTGATCCTCGAGCTGCTGTCGCGCCGCGGCGCGAAGCTGAGCGAGCTGGTCGCCGACCTGCGCTCGAAGTACTTCATCTCCGGCGAGATCAACTCCGAGGTGGCCGATCAGCGGGCGAAGATGGCGGAGATCGAGGCGCGCTACGGCGATGCCGCGATCACCCATCTCGACGGCGTGTCGGTCGACTACGACGACTGGCATTTCAACGTGCGCCCGTCGAACACCGAGCCGCTGCTGCGGCTGTGCCTCGAGTCGCTCGTCTCCGAGCAAGACATGGAGCGGCGGCGCGACGAAGTGCTCGCGCTGATCCGGGGCTGAACGCCCGAAGGATGACGGCGCTCGACCCCCAGCAGGCGCTTGCCGAAGCAGCGCAGGCGGGGATCAACTGCATGGCGATCCCGACGCCGTTTCTCGTCGGGCGCGTCAACTGCTACCTGATCGACGACGACCCGCTCACGCTCGTCGACACGGGCCCGAACTCCGGCAAGGCGCTCGACGAGCTGGAGCGCGCGCTGGCCGAGCACGGGCGCCGCGTCGAGGACCTCGAGCTGATCGTCGTCACGCACCAGCACATCGACCACATCGGCCTGCTCGATGTGCTCGTGCGTCGCTCCGGCGCCGAGGTCGCGGCGCTCGATCTGCTCGTGAACTACCTGGGCGACTACCGCCGCGCCGCGGAGCTCGACGACGAGTTCGCCGTCGCGCTGATGCTGCGTCACGGGATCCCGCCGGAGATGACGCAGGCGCTGCGCTCCGTCTCCTCCGCCTTCCGCGGCTGGGGCAGCGGGGCGCCGGTGACGGTGCCGTTGCACGACGGCGGCGAGCTGCGGCTGCGCGACCGCACGTTCGTCGTTCACCACCGCCCCGGCCACAGCCCCTCCGACACGGTCTTCTGGGACGAGACGAGCGCGACGCTGCTCGGCGGCGACCACCTCATTAAGCACATCTCGTCGAACCCGCTGATCGCGCGGCCGCTCGACGCGCCGTCGGACGCGCCGCGACCGCAGGCGCTGCGCACCTACATCGCCTCGCTTACCGCCACGCGGGAGCTGCCGGCGCGCGTGGTGTTGTCCGGTCACGGCGAGCCGGTCACCGACCACCGGGCGCTGATCGACGAGCGCTTCGGCCTCACCGAACGGCGCAAGCGCAAGATCTTCGGTCTGCTCGCCGACGGGCCACTGACGGCGCACGAGCTGGCCCAGCGGATGTGGGGCAACGTCGCGGTGACGCAGGCCTTCCTGACGCTCTCGGAGGTGCTCGGCCACCTCGACCTGCTGACCGCCGACGGCGCCGTCGTGGAGCACGACGAGAACGGCGTCGTGCGCTTCCAAGCCGTCGCGCCCACGGCGGCGTAGGCGGCGCGCCCGCCGCGCCGGCGGAAGCGGCGCGCGTCCCATACCTGACGGGTACCGTCAACACGCTGTGATCGCGGATCCCCCGAACGCGGTGCGCGCGGCTCCGACGTGCGCATGGTGCGAGCAGCCGCTCGAGCGCGGTCCGCTGCGCGGGCTGGGGCAGCTGCGCTGCGACCACTGCGGCGCGACGACCGCGCTCGACTGGCCCGCTGAGCACGAGCTCGTGCGCGTGCCACTCATGCCGGTTGCGCAGATGCGCAAGGCGCACCGCGTCTGCACGCTCGGCGAGGCGACGCGCCGGCGGGTGCGTCGGCGCCTCGCGACGCGGATCGCCCGCGTGGCGCCCCCCGGTCCCGTCCTCGACGTCAGCAGCGGCGACCGCCTGCTGCTCGATGCGCTGCGGGCGACCGGCCGCCTCACGACCGGGATCGTCTCGGGGCGCTCCGCGGCGGCCGAGCGCGCCGGGCTCCAGCAGGCGGAGATCACCGAGCTCGGCGGCCGCTACGCGGCGATCGTCTTCTGGCAGTCGCTTGGGCGCCTGCGCGCGCCGGGCGTCGCGCTCGAGCACGCCGCGGCGCTGCTCAAGCCAGGCGGCCTGTTGGCGATCGCACAGCCGAGTCCGGCGCGGTTGCAGGCGCGCGCGCTCGGCGAGCGACTGATCGCGCCGGGGGTGCCGCGGCACCGCGTCGTGATCCCGCCGCACACGCTGATGGAGCGCCTGCGGGCGCTGGGCCTGCAAGCCGACCGCATCGACCATCTGCTCGACGTGCCGGCGGCCGGCGGATGGCTCGGCAGCATGCTGGGCGGCGTGACGGCGATCGAGGCGCGCCGCTAGGCCTGCCGAGGCCGTCGCGCGCTGCGGCGCTCGGTCGCTTCGGTGACGATTCGCACGACCTCGTCCGTGTCGTCCACGATCGTGAACAGATCGAGGTCGCTGGCCGAGATCTTGCCGTTCCTCAGCACGTGCTCGCGCAGCCATGCGAGCAGCGGCGTCCAGTAGGCGCTGCCGACGAGCACGAGCGGGAAGGTGCGGATCTTGCGCGTCTGGATCAGCGTCAGCGCCTCGAACAGCTCGTCGAGCGTGCCGAAGCCGCCGGGGAACACCACGAACGCGGACGCGTAACGGACGAACATCACCTTGCGCGTGAAGAAGTAATGGAAGTGCAGGGGGCGGTCGATCCAGGGGTTCTCCGGCTCGTCGAACGGCAGGTCGATCGCCAAGCCGATCGACAGCGCACCGACGTCGCGCGCGCCCTCGTTCGCGGCCGCCATGATGCCGCTGCCACCGCCGGTGATGATCGCGTAGCCCGCCAGACCGAGCCGTCTCGCGACCTCGACGGCCTGCCGATACTCGGGATCGTCGGGATGCGTCCGGGCCGAGCCGAACACCGTCACGCCGTGCTCGACGTCGGCGAGCGCCGCGAAGCCGGTCTCCAGCTCGCGCCGCATGCGGCGGATCCGCATCGGGTCGGTCGCGACCTCCGGCGGACCGACCAGCAGCTCCTCGTCGGGCGTCCGGGCCGGCTCGTCGTCGTCGGGCCGGAGATCTTGGGCGTCAGTCACCCGATCAGACTAGGCGACTTCGTCGTACGCGGGGCGGCGGACCTGCACCCGGCGGTTGTCGTCGCCGGCGAGCACGAGGGGGTCGCCGCACATCTCGACAAGGCGGGAGAAGTTCCGCTGCGTGATGTGATCCGCCAGCGGGCTGGGGTCGGCCGGGTTCGCGTCGGGGCGATCGCCCGTCAGGTCGCACGTGAAGACGATCGAGCGCTGATTCTCGTAGCGCCCGTTGATGATGTTGTAGAGCTGCTCCAGCACCCAGTCGGTCGGCCGTGCGACAGCCAGGTCCTCGATGTGCAGCAGTTCGACGTTCGTCAGCCGGTCGATCAGGTCCAGCGTCGATCCGCTCTCCTCGCCATAGGTGCGGCGGATCTCGTCGAGCAGCCGCGGCCCGGTGTAGATCGCGACCGAGCGGCCGGCGGCGAGCGCGGTCTGCGAGATCAGGTAGGCGAGGTGGCTCTTGCCGGTGCCCGGGCTGCCGAGGAACCACATGCCCTCGCCGCGTTCGAGCATCTCGTCGATGCGGTCGCAGTAGCGGCGCACGGCGCGCACCGCGTCGGGCGCGACGCGGGCGATCGACGGGACCGGCTCCCGCTCGAAGCTGAGGTTCTGAAAGCGCCGCGGGATCGCGTTGGAGAGGCGTCTGGACCGCTTGCGCGAGACCTGCTCGGGCCAGCAGCGGCAGCGGTACGTGGTGTTCTCTGCGACGTCGACGACCATGCCGCCACCGTCACAGAGGCCGTAGGGACATTCGCGCGCGCCGGTGGACACGCGCCCGAGTCTAGTCCCGCTCGATGTTGCCGACGTGCGCGACGTTGGCGACGTCGTCGTCGGCGGCGCTCGGTGCCGCCCCGAACCACGCGTCGAGGATCTCCTCAAGCTGCGCGGCGGACGTCGTGCGCAGGCTGAGGGCGAGCACGTTCGCATCGTTCCAGCGGCGGGCGCCGGCGGCCGTCTCCGCGTCGCCGCACAGCGCCGCGCGGACGCCGCGCACCTTGTTGGCGGCGATCGATGCCCCGGTTCCGGTCCAGCAGCAGACGATGGCCTGGTGCGCACGACCGTCGACGACGTCGCGCGCGGCGCGCTCGCTGGCCCACGCCCAGTCGCTGCGCTCGCCCGGCGCGAGCGCCCCGTGCAGCAGCGGCTCATGCCCGCGCGCTCGCAGCGCCTCCGGCACGAGCTCGGCGACCCCGGTCAGCTCGTCCGCTGCGACGGCGATGCGCATGCATCGAGTCTACGGAGCTGGCGCGGAGGCTCCCCCAAGCCTCCGCGCCTTGTCCCGTAAGAAGCGTGGCGCGGGGGTCCCCCAACCCCCGCGCCCGTCCCCCAAGCTCGTGTCCGGCGCTACGGCGCCCCCTGCGCCATCGGCCGGAAGCCGGAGAGGAAGATCTCGGCCGCGCGACGGTTGCCGCCGATGCGCAGCCCCTCGATTCCATGCGCCGGCCCGAGCGCGCGCGCCCATGCACCGGACGTCCCCTTGATGACCGTGTCGGCGTGATCGGCCGGCCGGTGCACGACCGTGGCGGCGCCGCTGGCCATCCGCAGCGTGTACAGGTCGAGCGCGACCCCCTGGTCGTCCTCGACGATCAGCTCGACCTCGGCGTTGGCCTCCGGCGGCGGTGCAACGACGCACCCAGCGAGGCGGAACATCGCCGTCACGTCGACCCACTCGTCGGGCTGGGGCGCCGACCAGGCCCAGCGCAGCGCCCACTGCACCATTGGCGCGAGGATCGCAAGCATGTCGCGGCCGGAGTCGGTCAGCTCGAATTCAACGCGCGGCGGCACCTCCGCATAGCGATGGCGCTCGACGAGCCCTTCGGAGGTCATGCGGTTGAGGCGCTGCTCCAGCGCACCCGTCGACATCCCCGGGAAGGCACGCTGCAGCTCGGACAGGCGCATCGCGCCGAACGCGAGCTCCCGCGCAATGAGCAGGATCCAGCGGTCGCCGACGACGCCAAGCGCTCGCGCGTCCGGCGACCACTGTCGCCGCCGTCGAATCCCGGACACGTCGGATCGAGCCACCACTGGTCCCCTCTCCTCGGCTCCTGGGCGCTGCACCGCAGACCGAATCGACTCCGGGCCCTCGTCTGCGCCCCGCACAAGGACCCGCAAGCACCGCCCAGCTCTCAGCAGGAAACTACCATGACTCCTGGTGGGGTGTCCACCGTCTTCTGCGGCAATTCGCGCGTCTTGTGTTGCTCTTTGCCACGGCGCAATTGCTTGATCAACATCAGCGCATTGCTCAAGCTATCTTTCGCGCTCAGAACAACGGTCCCTGAGCGGAATGAGGGGATCCACTACGGGAAACGTGCGCGTCTGCGGGAGCGAGACGGCGCGTGGAGGCCATGGACGCGAGCGGGACGACGGACGCGGGTGACGGCGGGGATCCGTTCCCGCGCGCGCTCCCCTGCGAGACGCAGCGCGAGCGCCTGCTGCACGGCATCGCGGAGACCGTCGCGCGGCGCGGGTACGCCGCGACGCCCGTGGCCGAGGTCCTGAAGGCCGCGGGCGTTTCGCGCCGCACGTTCTACGAGCAGTTCGCCGACAAGGAGGACTGCTTCCTCGCGGCGTACGACGCGATCGTGACGGTGGCCACGGAGCGCATGGTCGCCGCCTACCACGCCGGCGCAACCTGGGAGGACGGCATCGCACTCGCGTTCGACGCGCTGCTGGGGACGCTCGCCGCCGAGCCCCACTTCGCGCATCTCGGCGTCGTCGACGTGCTTGCCGCAGGGCCACGCGCGCTCGCGCGCCGCGAGGCTGCCCTGCGCCGCCTCGCGCGCTTCCTCGACTACACCCGCGAGCGTTTGGAGGCGACCACGCGGCCGCCCACGCTCGTCGGGCAGGCGATCGTCGGCGGCATCCACGAGCTCGTCTACTCGCAGATCGTGCGGGGCGAGACGCGGCGCTTGCAGCGGCTGACCGACGAACTGCTGCACTACACGTTCATGCTGCTCGGCGTCCCGCGCCCGGTCGGCTGAGCGCGGTTGCGTTGGCCCCGCGATCCGGGTACATGGATCGCATGGCCGTCGCGACGAAGGTGACGCTGGCACTGCTGCTGCTTGCCTCAGTCGGCGTTGCCTTCCTTGGTCCGCCACCGCGCCGGCGCGTCGCGGCAGGCGTGCGCGGAGCACTGCTCTCGACGGGCATGGCGGGCTACCTGGCGGCGGCTGCCGTGCTCGCGGCCGGTGCCCTGCTGCCGGGCGCACTGCTTGTCGCGGCGGCCGGCGAGCTCGTCTGCGCGGCCGGCTGGCTGAGCCGCGGCGACGCGCCGCCGAGCGACGATGACGGCGATGACGGAGGCGGCGGTGGAGGCGGCCGCAGACCGAAGCCCCCGCCGCCGGACTGGGACGCGTTCGAGCGTGCGTTCCGCCGCTACGCGCGGGAGCACGAGCGCCAGCGGGTCTGATGGCGCGGCGCGGCGGCCGAGACGTCAACGCCGCGCCGCGAGGCGCGCACGCACGAGCTCGAGGAAGCGCGCATGCAGCCGCGCCTCGCCGCTCAACTCGGGATGGAACGAGATCGCCAGCCGGTCGCCCTCGCGTACGGCGACGGGACGCCCGTCGACCTCGGCCAATACCTCGACGCCGTCGCCGTGCTCGGCAACCCACGGCGCGCGGATGAAGACCGCGCGCACCGGGCCGCCGTCGATCCCCGCGACGTCGAGGTCGGCCTCGAAGGAGCGCACCTGGCGGCCGAACGCGTTGCGCTCGGCGCGCAGGTCCATCAGGCCGAGGTGGTCGCGGTCGAGCATGATCAGCCCGGCGCAGGTGCCGAACAGCGGCGTGCCGCGCTCGGCCAGCTCGCGCAGCGGCTCGGCAAGCTGCTCGCGCTCGATGCCCAGCGTCATCGTCGTCGACTCGCCGCCGGGGATCACAAGGCCGTCGAGGCCGTCCAGGTCGGCCGGCACGCGCACCTCGCGCGGCGCGGCGCCCAGCTCGCGCAGCATGCGGCCGTGCGCCGCGAAGTCGCCCTGCAGGGCGAGGATGCCGACAACCGGCGCTTCCACGCCGGCTCCGCTACCAGCCGCGACCGGCGAGCTGCTGCTCAGGCTCGAGCTTGGAGGACTCGAGGCTCACCATCGCGGGACCGAGACCGGTGGAGGCGGCCGCGACGCGCTCGGCGTCGGCGTAGTGGGTCGTCGCCTCGACGATCGCCTTCGCGCGCCGCTCGGGGTCCTCGCTCTTGAAGATGCCGGAGCCGACGAAGACGCCCTCGGCGCCGAGCTGCATCATCAACGACGCGTCGGCCGGGGTCGCGATCCCGCCGGCGCAGAACAACACGACCGGCAGCTTGCCGCGCTCGGCGACGCCGCGCACGAGATCCAGCGGCGCCTGATGCTGCTTGGCGGCGCTCGCGAGCTCGGTCTCGTCCATCACGGTCAGCTGCTTGATCTCGCTGGTGATCTTGCGCATGTGCGTGACCGCGTTGACGATGTCGCCGGTGCCGGCCTCGCCCTTGGAACGGATCATCGCGGCGCCCTCGCCGATGCGTCGGAGCGCCTCGCCCAAGTTCGTCGCGCCGCACACGAACGGCACCTTGAACGCCCACTTGTCGATGTGGTTGACCTCATCGGCCGGCGTCAGCACCTCGGACTCGTCGACGTAGTCGACCTCCAGCGCCTCCAGCACCTGCGCCTCGGCGAAGTGACCGATCCGCGCCTTCGCCATCACCGGGATCGTGACGGCCTCCTGAATGCCCTTGATCATCTCCGGATCGGACATGCGCGCGACGCCGCCGTCGCGGCGGATGTCGGCCGGCACGCGCTCGAGCGCCATCACCGCGCAGGCGCCGGCGGCCTCCGCGATCCGCGCCTGCTCGGGCGTGACCACATCCATGATCACGCCGCCCTTGAGCATCTCGGCCAGACCGGCCTTGACGGTGAACGTCGCCTCGTCGCGCATCGTGGCTGCAATATAGCCACGGCGCGGCGCCGGATGCCGTGCGGTTAGCCTTCGCGGCCGTGGCCGAGGCGATCTATGTTCCGGAGGGTCAAGATCGCTTCGCTCCCAGCGAGCTGGCACGCGGTCCGTGGGACGCCGGCGCCCAACATGGCGGGGCGCCGGCGGCGCTGATCGCACGCGCGGTCGAACGCACGGAGAGCGCGGTCCCGATGGACGTCGTGCGGCTCACCTACGAGTTCTTGCGGCCCGTGCCGCTCACACCGCTCGACGTGCGCACGCGCGTCCTGCGCGATGGCAAGCGCGTCCAGCTGGTCGAGGCGACGCTGCACGCCGACGAGGTGGAGGTGGCGCGCGCGACCGCCTTGCGGATCCGCAGCGAGGCGGTGCCCGCGCCGGCCGCCGAGCCGGAGCCGCCGGCGCACGGCGGCCCGACTGACAGCGCGCCGATCGACATGCCCGCGTTCGACGCCGGCCCGACGATGTTCGCGCGCGACGGCATGGAGGTGCGCTTCGCGCAGGGCGCCTTCGCCGACGTCGGCCCGGCGTTCGCGTGGTTTCGCCTGCGCCACCCGCTCGTCGCCGGCGAGGTGCCCTCTCCCTTGCAGCGACTTGCCGCTGCGGGCGACTTCGGCAACGGGATCGCGACCGCCGTGCCGTGGGCGACGCACGTCTTCATCAACCCCGACCTGACGCTCTACGTCGAGCGGCTGCCGCAGGGCGAGTGGGTCGGGCTCGACGCGGTCACGCGCGTCGGCGAGGCCGGGATCGGCGTCAGCGACAGCGCGCTCTACGACGAGCACGGACGAATCGGCCGCGCGCAGCAGGGCCTGTACGTCGCCGAGCGGTGATCGCCGCCCGCCGGCCCGCCGCGTGGCGCGACTACTTCAACCGGAACGCTTTGATGCGCGTCTCGTACTGCTGCGCGTCGCGCGCGTAGACGCCGTAGGCCAGCCCCTGCAGCAGCGACAGCAGCGCCACGTGCGAGCGCACGTAGGCCGGGCTGTTCGACGAGTAGTAGAGGCGGATGCGCGCGAGTCTTGACACCTCGGAGAGGGTCGCGTCGGTGATCGCGAGCGTCGGCGCTCTGCGGTGACGCGCGAGCTTCATCGTGCGCGCGATCAGCGGATGCGGACGGCCGGCGGAGAGGCCGATCACGAGCGTCAGCTCGTCGATGCGCGCCAGCCGTCCGAGCGCCTCCTGCGAGGGCGATGCGACGACCTCGGCGCGGATGTCGAGCAGCATCAGCAGGTGGCGCAGGTAGCTGGCGAAGAAGGCCATCTGGTCGGTGCCGGCGATCAGCACGCGCTCGGCGCTCGAGATCGCCTCGATCGCCGCGTCCATGTCTCTGCGCGAGAGCTTGCGCGCCGTCTCCTCGACGTTCACGTGGTCGGTCGCGAGCGCAGTCTCGTACTCGTTCTGGTCGAGCGAGAAGAGCGGTGCGGCGACCGTCACAGCGCCCCCGCCGCTCTGCCCGGCGCCGGCGTGGCGGCGGTACTCCTCGCGCGCGGCCTGCTGGAGCTCAGGGAAGCCTTCAAAGCCGAGTGCCTGCGAGAAGCGCACGACGGTGCTCGAGGAGGTCGACGCACGCCGCGCGAGCTCCTCCGCCGTCTGAAAGGCCGCCTCGTCGAGATGGTCGACGATGTACTGCGCGACGTCCTTCTGGGAACGCGAGAACTCGTCGAAGCGGGCGGTGATGTAGTCGGAGAGCGCCTGGTGGCCGTGCGGACGCGGCGGCTCGGCGGTGGTGGCGATGGAGGCTCGCTTCATGGGCAGCGATGGATTCGACGCCGGCACAGCGCTCTCCTTCACGCGGCCCTCGCTCTATGCTGCCGGCCGATGCAGATCCTGCCCACCACCCTCGACGGCGTGCTCGAGATCGAGCCCGACGTGTTCGGCGACCACCGCGGCTTCTTCGTCGAGACGTTCCGTGCGCAGGCGCTCGCCGACGCCGGCGTCGCCGTCACGTTCGTGCAGGACAACCACTCGCGCTCGCGGCGCGGCACGCTGCGCGGGCTGCACTTCCAGACGGCGCCGGGCCAGGCGAAGCTCGTGCGCTGCGCCCGCGGCGCGATCTTCGACGTCGCAGTCGACCTGCGGCGCGGCTCGCCGACGTACGGCAGATGGGCCGGCTTCACGCTTGACGACGAGTCGATGCGCGAGGTGTTCGTGCCGGCCGGCTTCGCGCACGGCTTCTGCGTGTTGAGCGACGTCGCCGACGTCGTCTACAAGTGCTCGAGCTACTACGACCCGGCGACGGAGGCGGAGATCGCCTACGACGACCCGGACATCGCGATCGCGTGGCCGACCGAGGTCGAGCCGATCGTCTCCGAGCGGGACGCGAACGCGCCGCGCCTCGCCGAGGTCGCGGCCGCGCTGCCGTTCTGACGGTCTCGACGCCGTGGCGTCGGGCGTCAGACGTCGAGCTGGCTGCGGTGCTCCTCGTTCTGCTGGCGCTCGCCGAAGACCTGAATCACCGCGTAGACGATCAGGACGTTGGCGATCACGCCGATGCCGAGGAACGTCACGAGCAGGCCGAAGGTGAAGTGGAAGGCCGTCGAGGTGGCGAGAGCAGCGATCACGCGCGGGAGCTTAGCGAAGGGCCCGGCGAGTCGTCCCTGCCGGCGGATGCCGCCGAGTCGATGGGGTACCGTGATCGACATGGACGAGTCCCCCCGCGAGCGCGCCTGCCCGAACTGCGGCGCCCCCGCTCCCGTCCCCCAGCGCTGGTGCCTGGAGTGCGGCCATGAGCTGCCCGGGCCGCGCCGCGCCGGGATCCGCTCGGTGGTCGGCATCGCGACGACGCTGGCGGTACTCGTCGGCGCCGCCTCGGCGGGCGGCTACACGCTGCTGCAGGACGACAAGGTGCCGCCGCCCCCTCCGACGACGGTCGCGCAGGCGCCGCCCGCCACCACGTCAACCGGGACGCTCCCCCCCGCCACGGCGGAGCCGCCGTCCTACTCCTACATCCCGCCCTCACGCAGCACGACGCTGCCGAGAACCGCGACCTCGCACTTCGGCAGCTCCTCGCACAGCTCAGGCGGCGCGTCGACGTCAGGCTCGAAGTCCACAGGCACCACCAACACCGGCAGCGGCTCTGTCGCGCCCGTGACGCACACGCCGACGACCACGACGCCGCCGAAGCCGCAGTTCGCGCTGACCGACGTTGCGCTGGGCGCGGCCGCCGTCGCCTACGCGCCGTACGCGCAGCCGAACGTGGATCTGGGCGACCCGAGCCGCGCGGTCGACGGCTCGACGCGCACGGCGTGGAAGGCGCCGGCCGCCGCCGATCCGACCGCGCCGCCGCAGCTTGGCGTCTACGTCGATCTGGCCGGCAAGATGAAGTTGCGCGCGCTCAAGCTTCAGACGCCGACGCCGGGCATGAGCATCGAGATCTATGGTGCGACGAGCGGGCCACCCGCGTCGATCACGGACGCCGGCTGGGATCACCTCGCGAGCCGCGCCGCGATTGCCGCCGAGACGAAGGTGAAGCTGCCGAATCGGCCCTACCGCTATGTGCTCGTGTGGATCGTCGGCGCCCCGCCAGACGGGTCCCGTCCGGCGATCTCAGAACTGTCGCTGCTGAGCCTGCAACCGGAGTAACGCCCTGTCGCAGGGGGTTCCGACCCATGCGACGGTTGTCACTTGAACGTAGGCGGTCAGACTGGGAAGCTGACGTATCCCATCCGCAGCACCCGTATCAGGAGGACGTGTCAGTTACACCTGTCGCATCGCGACGGGGTCGCGCGTGAGGCCAGGGACGCCTCAGCGGACCGGTTGTTGCACGCCGTCGCGGTCCTCACCTGCCATCGGGGGGCGCAAGCTTAGGAGGAGCAGATGTTCAAAACGGCCCGGGAGTACGTCACCGGCCTTGGTGAGTGCGTGAGCGAGTACGAAACGGTGCTCGAGGGCGCGCGCAAGCTCGCTGAACTCGGCGTCGATGCGCTGCCGATCTGCGGTGAAGACCGCAACGTCCTCGGCATGCTGTCCGAGCGCGACGTTGTCCGCATCGTCGCTCAACGCCGCGATCCGGACGCCGTTCGGATCGGTCGCTTGCAGGTCACGGCGATCGCCAGCGTCGACGCCGATGCGTCGATCGAGCACGCCTGGACGACGATGCTCGAGCACGACCTCGTGCAGGTTCCCGTCACCGACGACGGCCGCTTGATCGGCATGCTGCGGCGCATCGACATCAGCGCCACCATCGGCGTGCGCTCCGCCGTACCGGCCTGATCGCCCGCCGCGCCCCGGCCGGCGTGCGCAGCGCAGACTGAAGTAGTGACGCGGCCGGGGCGGATCCCATCCGCACGCCCCGGCCGCGTCGAGCGCAAGGCTGGCACGTAGCCTCGCACCGGGTGTTCCTTCGGGAGGACGAAGTCCTGCCTTGGGAACGTCTTGGCTTCTATGAAGGCCGATCGCGCTCACGCATGACGATGGGCAAGCGCGCGCCGCAAAATCATAAACAAGCCCGTCTTTTGTTGTCAACGAGCGCCGCATTGGTTACTGTCGGCGAGATGGGGGCTCGATCGACAGCCAGCCGGACGATCGGCCGCACGCTTCAGCGACGCGCCGCCTCCCAGGGGCGGTCGGCACACGAACGGACGGGGGACGGCGATGTTTCCTGATGGCGATTATGGTCGCACGGTGATCGCCACCGACCGCGTTCCCGAGCGCCTGCCGCGCGGGCGGCATGGGCTCCCCCGCCGCTTCATCGTCCACAACCAGCGCGAGCGCATGCTCCTTGCCGTCGCCGAAGCCGTCGCCGAGCAGGGATACGCCACGACGACGGTGGCCGACATCATCGCCCGCGCCCGCCTCTCGCGTCGCACCTTTTACGAGCACTTCGCCGACAAGGAGGAGTGCTACCTCGCCGCCTACGACACCGTCGTCGAGCAACTGCTGGGCGCGGTCGGGCAGGCATACGAGCAAGCCGAAGGCTGGACGCAGAAGGTCCACGACGGGCTCGAAACGTTCCTCGCCTACCTCGCCGCGGAGCCGGCCTTCGCACGGATGTGCATCGTCGAGGTCGTGGCCGCGGGCCCGGAGGCGCGCTCCCGCCGCGACGCCGCCATGCGCGTGTTCGTCGAGTTCCTCGAACCGGGCCGCGCGGAGGCGCCGAGAGGCGTCGTCGTGCCGGCGCTCGCCTCCGAGATAGTCGTCGGCGGCATCTACGAGATCATCTACTCGCGCCTGCAGCGCGACGCCGCCGGCGAGCTCGTCGAGATGCTGCCCGAGCTGCTCAACTGCGCGCTGATCCCGTACGTCGGTCACGTCGCGGCGCAGAGAGCGGTCGCTACCGCGCGCGAGCGCGCGGGCGCCGCGTAGCGCGGCCGGTGATCGATCTCCACTGTCACATCCTGCCCGCGCTGGACGACGGCGCCGCCGACCTCGAGGACAGCGTCGGGATGGCGCTGCAGGCGCAGGCCGACGGTGTCGAGACGGTCTGCGCGACGCCGCACGTGCGCCACGACCACGCCGTCGAGCTGGCGTCGCTGCCGGCTCGCGTCGCCGCGGTGCAGGCGGAGCTCGATCGGCGCGGGATCGCCGTGCGCGTCGTCGCCGGCGGCGAGGTCGCGCAGACCGAGCTGGACGCGCTCGACGACGCGGCGCTGCGCGCCGTCTCGCTCGGCGGCACCGGCGGCTGGGTGCTGCTGGAGCCGGCGCCCGGACCGTTGAGCGCCGAGCTGGAGCTGTGCGTCGAGCGCCTGCGAGCGCGCGGGCTGCGCGCGGTGATCGCACACCCCGAGCGGCACGCCGACGCCGATCTGGAGATGCGGCTGGAACTGCTCGCCGCGCACGGCTGTCTGATCCAGTGGACCGCCGCGTTCGTCGCCGACCCGGGGCTGCGCGAGTGGATTGCCCGCTGGGCGCGAATGGGGCTGATCCACCTGCTCGGCAGCGACGCGCACTCCTCGCGCTTCGGGCGGCCGCTGGCGTTGGGCGACGGCTTCGCCGCGCTGCGGGAGCTGCTGCCGGCGAGCACCGTCGAGTGGATGGCGCGCGAGGCGCCGGCGGCGGTCCTGCGCGGCGAGCCGGTCGCGCTTCCGGCGTTTGGCTGAGGACGGGCCGCCGCACGGCCGCGCCGCGACGCGCGCGCGCACCGCAAGCGGACTGCGAGCCGGGAGCGGACGCTCAGCGTGCGAACGGCTCGACGCGGACCGCGGCGCGCAGCTCGGCGACGACGTCCCGGGTCGCGCTGCCGAGCCCCTGGCGCAGGAACGTGCCGGCGCCGGCCGCGGCGCCCACCAGCACCGCCTCCTCGAAGCGCGCGCCCTGCGCCCACGCGGCCGCCAGCCCGCCCATCATCGCGTCGCCGCAGCCCTCGCGCCAGCCGCGCTCGAAGCGCGGCGGCACGATCCACCAGGCGCGCTGCTCGTGCAGCACGAACGCCGGCTGCTCGCCGCGCGTGACGATCACGCTGCGCGCGCCGGCGTCGCGCATGCGCTCCGCGGCGGCGCGCAGCTCCCGCGGCTCGGAGACCGGGCCGCTCACGTACGCCGCCAGCTCCCAGTCGTTGATCTTCACGAGATCCGGCTGACCCGTGAGCGCGCTGTCGAGCCGCGGCGATGACAGGTCGACGAGCGTGCGGACGCCGTTCGCGCGCGCGTCCGCGACGAGATCCCCGTACACGCTCAACGGCAACGCCTCGGCCGGCATCGGGTTGGCGACGACGAGCGTGCCGCACCCCAGCGCCTCCGCGCAGGTGAGCGAGAAGAGCGCGTCGAGCTCGTGGCGCGAGGGCGGCTCGCTCGTGGTGAAGGCGAGCGCGTCGCGTCTGCCGGCTCGGCGGTCGACGACGTAACAGCCGCTCTCGCTCGCCGTCTCGACGAGCCGGCGCTCGCCCGGCAGGCGTTCCAGCAGCGGGCGCAGCAACGCGCCGGCCTCGCCGCCGACGAAGCCGCAGAGGACCGGCTCGGCGCCCAGCTCGCCCGCCTGCCGCGCCACCCACACGCCCTGCCCCCCGGCATGGAAGTGGACCCGCTCGCGCTCGTCGTCACCCTCGCGCTCGAGCGAGACGGTGAGCAGCGGGTGCGGGCCGAAGATCGCGATGCGCGCGCACATGACGTGTCGCGAGCCTACGCGCCGCCGCGCGCGACGGCGCAGGCCAAACTCGTTGCGCGTACAATGGTCAAACAGATGGCGCTCCAGATCGAAGACCTCGTCAAGCGCTATCCGACCGGCACCGAGGCGCTCAAGGGCGTCTCGCTCGCGATCTCCCCGGGGCAGTTCTTCGGCCTGCTGGGTCCCAACGGGGCCGGCAAGTCGACGCTGATCCACTGCACGACCGGGCTGGCGGCGCCGACGTCGGGTGCGATCCGCGTGTTCGGCCACGATGCCGTCTCGCACTACGAGCAGGCGCGGCTCGCGGTCGGGCTCGCGCCGCAGGACCTCAACCTCGACTGGTTCCTGACCGTCGAGGAGACGCTCGACTACCACGGCGGCTACTTCGGGATGCCGCGGCGCGAGCGGCGCGAGCGCTCGAGAGAGCTGCTGGAGGCGTTCTCGCTCGTGGAGAAGAAGGACGACCGCACGCGCACGCTGTCGGGCGGGATGAAGCGGCGGCTGATCCTCGCGCGGGCGCTCATGCACCGGCCCAGACTGCTGATCCTCGACGAGCCGACCGCCGGCGTCGACGTCGAGCTGCGCTTGGAGCTGTGGCAGTACGTCCAGCGCATCAACGCCGAGGGCACGACGATCCTGCTGACGACGCACTACCTCGAGGAGGCGGAGCAGCTGTGCGACGCGATCGCCTTCATCAACGGCGGGGAGATCGTCGCGCAGGGCACAAGCGGCGAGCTGGCCGAGCGCTACGGCGTCTCTTCGCTCGAGGACGCCTATCTCGAGCTCGTCGGTCGCAAGGAGCTCTCTCGCGCGCACCTGGTCGCTGAGGAGGCGGTGTGAGCACGCTCGCCGACAAGCCGACGACGCCCGCCCAGACGCCGCAGGAGGAGCGCGGCGGGCGGCTGCGCTTGAGCGGGCGGCAGATCCGCTTCCTCGCGCTCGTGCGGCGCGAGTGCAACCGCTTCATGAAGATCAAGCGCCAGACGGTCGGCGCGCCGCTGCTGGAGACGTTCCTCTACATCTCCGTCTTCGGCGCCGCGCTCGGCTCGCGCATCCACACGCTGCACGGCTACAGATACATCGTCTTCGTGATCCCCGGCCTGATCATGATGGCGTGGGCGATGAACGCGTTCTCGAACAACGCCTCGTCGATCCTGCAGCAGAAGTTCCAGCGCTCGATCGACGACCAGCTCTCCTCCCCCGCCTCGCCGCTGGAGCTGCTGCTGGCCTTCTCGCTCGGCGGCTTCCTGCGCGGCGGAACCGTTGCGGCGCTGACGTTCGCGGCGAGCGAGATCCTCGTCGACCTGCCGGTCGAGCACCTGCTCGTGCTGCTCGCCGGGCTGTTCTTCGTCGGCTTCTTCTTCTCGCAGCTCGGCGTGCTCGTCGGCGTGCGCGCGGAGCAGTTCGACGACGTCGCGGTCTACCAGCAGTTCGTGCTGATGCCGCTGATCTTCCTCGGCGGCGTCTTCTACTCGGCGACGCTGCTGCCGCAGCCGTTCGAGACGCTCACGCACATCAACCCCGTCTACTACATGATCGGGATCGTGCGCTACGGCTTCCTCGACTACAGCGACGTGAACGTGGCGCTCGCGCTGCTCGTGCTGGCGGTCGCGACGACGGCGCTGTTCCTCACGAACCTGCGGCTGTTCGTGCGCGGCTACCGCCTGCGCGCGTAGCGCGATGCAGCTCGACGTGCGCGTGATCCCGCGTGCGTCTCGCGACGAGGTTGCCGGCACGCGCGACGGGCGGCTGCTCGTGCGCGTGACCGCCCCGCCGCTCGACGGGCGCGCGAACGCGGCCGTCTGCGCGCTGCTGGCGCGGGCGGCCGGCGTGCCGAAGGGTGCCGTGTGCGTGGTGCGCGGCGAGGCCTCGCGCGACAAGCAGGTGCGGATCGACGGCGTCGACGAGGCCGACGTGCGCGCGCGGCTCGGGCTCGTCTGAGGTCGCAGCCGGCGCGTTGCGCGCTACGGGACCAGCACGACCTTACCGACGTTGCGCCGCTCGGCGATGATGCGGTGGGCGTCGGCGGCGCGGTCGAACGGGATGGCGTCGGAGACGAGCGGTCTGATCGTGCCGTCCTCCATCAGCGCGGTCAGCGGGTCGGTCCACGGCTGGAGCGTGCCGCGGTCGTCCCACAAGCGCAGCATGTTGAGGCCGATCACGGACTTCGAGTCCGACATCTGTCTGATCAGATCGAAGCCGCGCAGCATAGGCAGGCCGGCGCGCGCCGCCTTCAACAGGTTGCGGCGCTCGCCGGGCTGCACGGCGGAGGCGCCGAACGCGACGAGCCGGCCGCCGACGCGCAGCATCCGGTAGGAGCGCTTGAACGAGCTGCCGCCGATCGCGTCGAGGATCACGTCGAAGCGGTCGTTGAGCTCGTTGTCCCAGCTCGGCTGCGTGTAGTCGTGCGCGACGTCGACGCCGTTGGCGCGGATCGCGTCGTGCTTGCGGGGCGAGGCGGTGCCGTGCACCTGCGCGCCGTGGCGCTTGGCGATCTGCGTGGCGGCGATGCCGACGCCGCCGGCGGCCGCGTGGATCAGCACCACCTCGCCGGCTCTGAGCGAGCCGTAGCCGAGCAGTCCCGCCCAGGCGGTCGCGTAGACGACCGGGATCGCGGCGCCCTGCTCGAACGTGAGGTGGTCCGGCAGCGGGACGACGGCGGCGGCCGGCACGACGACCTGCGACGCGTAGCCGCCGAAACGCGTTCCGGCCATCACGCGCGCGCCCTGCTCGACGCCCTCGACGTCGGGCGCGACCTCGGCGACCGTGCCGGCGACCTCGTACCCGACGACCATCGGCGGCTTCGGCGCATCCGGGTAGAGGCCGGTGCGCGCCATCGTGTCGGCGAAGTTCACGCCCGCCGCGGCGACCTCGATGCGGACGTGCCCCGCGCGCAGCTGTGGGTCGGGGCGCTCCTCCACCCGCAGGACGCTCGGGTCCCCGTGCTTCGGAATGACAACGGCGCGCATCGGGCGGAGGCTACTGGGCGTGTCGCCGGGTAGGGCCAGTCCCCGGTTCGCACGGCGGCGCCTCCCGCGGGATGGGGGACGGGAGGCGCCGCCACCGCCGAACCGGCTCGAAGGCCACTGGCGGGAGATCGGACACGGCGATCGTCTTGGGGGAGCCGACGCGTGTCCGGCATGCACAGCTCGTCCGTTCTTGGGGGGATGGACGGCTGTGCGAGGCGCGCCAAGCTAACACACCCCTCACAGGTGTACACCCAACGGTGGAGATGTCACCCGCACTTTCCGACCTTTTCAGGTTGGGTTTTGTCGCAGTGACGCTCACCTGGCGTTCACCGTGAACGGGCTGGGTGTGACGCGCTCACGCGCGCCGCAGGCGCAGCACCGCTGCGGGTGCGGGCGAGGTGACGCCGCGCACGACACCGCGGCTGATCGAGAGATGGCGGTCGACGCCGCCGAGCTGGCTGACGTCCGCGGCGCTCAGCAGCACCGCGATGCGGTCGCTGCGGGCGATCGAGACGATCAGCTCGAGCAGGCCCTGGCCCGCGAATGCGTCCAAGCCGTTCATCGGCTCGTCGAGCACCAGCAGCCGCGGGTGCATCACGAGCACCCGCGCGAGCGCCGCGTGGGCGATCTCGACCGGGTCCAGCTCCGCCGGCGTGGCGTCGGCGTGGCCCGCGAGGCCGACGCGCGCGAGCGCGGCGAGCGCGCCGCGGTGGACCTCGTCGCCGGGCGTGCGGCTGCGGCGCGCGGCGATCGCCACCTGCCGCGCGACCGTGTGACCGTGGTCCGGCGGGAACGCCGTGTGCCACACGGCGATTTGCTCACGTCCGCCGCGCCGGCGAGACAGGTCCTCGCCCTCGAACCGGACGACGCCCGCGTCCGGCCGCTCCACCCCGGCGGCGAGCCGCAGCAGCGTCGAGCGCCCCGAGCGGCGCCGGCCCCACAGGCCGACGACCTCGCCGGCGGCCAGGTCGAACGACACGTCGACCGCGCCGATGCCGCGCTCGAAGCGCTTGCTCACCGCCTCCATCGCGAGCGTGCATGCGCGGGAGGACTGCACCCGACGATCCTAGCCCCGCGGTCGCGTCGCATGGCTTACTCAAGACGTGAGTAGTCTGATGCAGACTAGGCATCGAAGCGCAGCATGGGCAAGATCGAAATGTGGCATTTACCGCCTAGAGCCCGCGATCGTCCCGCTCGGCGCCTCCCTCGGCGGAGCCGTCTTCGGCCGAATCCCCCATCGGCGAGCGAGGGCGATCGCGACGGGGCCGCACCATCCGGTCATCGCACCCATGCTGCACGCGTGACCTGCGGTCCCTGTCGACGCGCCCGCCGTCTCCGCACCGGTCCCCCCACCGCGGAGACGGCGGGACGTCGCGTGGGCGCTTCGTCGGATGCGCGCGAGCTGTCGATAAGCCGCGAGCACCTGGCACGTCAGCCGAGTGGTCTATTCGTGGAACGCCATGCGCTGCTCGACGCATGCTGCGCGCGCGCTCGCGAGCGCGATCAGCGCGAATGCGGTGCCGAGGATGCCGGCCACTACAACCGCCACCTGCGCCGCGCTGATCGCGAACGGGGCCGGGTACCCAGTTGAGTCAGTCAGCCAGCGGGCGAGCAGGCGGTGGCTGGCAAGGCCGGCGAGCAGGCCGGCGAGCGCGCCCGGCCCGAGCACGAGCACCGCCTCCAGCAGCAGAACTCGCCACAGCTCCCCCGGCAGGTGGCCGGAGATGCGCAGCGCCGCCAGCGAGACGCGCCGCTGCCAGATCGCCGCAACCGTGCCAGCCGCGAGCGACAGCGCCGCGGCCACCACAAGCAGGAGCGTGATCTGGCTGATCCGAGCCAGGCCGTCGCGCGCCAACGCGCGGAACTGGGCGTCGCGCTCTGCCGCCGTCTGCGCCCGCAGCGCCGAGTCCGACCCGAGGGCCCGCTGCACCGAGCGTCGCGTCTTGAGCAGGTGTGTGCCGGGTGCGAGCCACAGCTGGAGTCCTGATGGCTGCGGCTCACGCCAGTCGCGCAGGTACCGGTCGGCGGCCATGATCACCGCGCCCGGGCCCCAGCCGAGGTTCGTGGTGATCGCGGCGACGCGATACTGCTCCACGCCGGACGGCGTCGGCAGCGCGAGCACGTCGCCGACGCCGGCGCGCTGCTTGCGCGCGAGCGCGTTCGAGACCGCGATCCAGGGGCCGGAGCGCAGCCGCGTCGTCGCCGTGCGCAGGTTCCCCTCGAGGATCTGACTGGGTGGGATCAGATTCGTGTCGTGACCATCGCGCGCGATCACCCACACGCGGCGGCCGCCGACGTCGAGCATGCTCCCGTAGTACGGGTCGATGCGTGCGACGCCAGGCACGGCAGCGAGTCTGCGTGCCGTCGCAGCCGCCACAAAGCTCTCCGTCGTGAGGCTGTTCTCCGTTCCACCGGCGGTGACCCACAGGTCTGCCGAGCCGAGGTACTCGCGGAAGTTGCGATCGAGGCCGCGCAGCACGTCGCGGTGCGCGCCCTCGATCGCGACGCCACCACAGACCGCGACGGCGGCCATTGCCGCGAGCGTGCTTGCACGCACCGTGCGAGCACGAATCCCTTCGGCAGCGAGGTCGAGCTCGTGCCAGTTCGTGCGGGCGGCGACCCGTTGGGCGTGCCCCGCCACACCTACGCACAGCGCCGGGATCAGAAGCGCCGTCGCAGCAGCGACGGCGCCGATCGCCGCAACCGTTGTCGCCGGATCGACGGCGACGAGCAGGCCCGCGCCCATCAGCAGCGCCAGCGCCGCAGCGGCCATCTTGTGGCGCGCGCGCTTGGGGAGTCGCTGGCCGGCCTCGCCCTGCTCTTGCTCGACGGCGTCGAGCGCGCGACCGCGCCGCAGGTCCAGCAGCGGCGGCGCCGTAGCCAGGCACGTGATAAGTACGCCAGCGGCCCCGGTGGCGAGTGCGGCGCGGAAGGGGATCGCGACCGTGTCGCTGACCGCGAACGCGAACGTCAGGAAGCTCGGCGCGCCCGAGAAGGCGGTCTTCGCCAGCAGCACACCGAGAGCGATCCCGGCGGCGGACGCAATCGCACCGAGGACAAGCGCCTCAAACAACAGCAGCTCGACGATGTCGCGCGGACTGTAGCCGGCGGCCGTGCGCAGCACCGCGATGCTGCGCCGTCGCTCCGGTGTCGTGAGGATGACGAGCAGGGTCCCACAGAAGGCGACGATCGCGGCGAAGAAGCCAGTCGCTTGGTAGCTCGGCGCAGCCGCCTGCGACATCAGCGCCACCTCACGGTCGACCGGCGCGACCGTCAGCATGCCGCCGGCGACGCGCTGCAACTGTGCGCGCGCGGCGGCCGTGCGACCGGGCTTCGGCGTGACGAGGATCCGCGTCACGCGACCAGGCAGGCCGGCCAGTGCCTGGGCACGCGGGAGCGGCACGATCGCCAACACCGCGTCAGCGACTGGTCCCAACGTCGCGTCGTTGAGGACGGTCGCGACGCCGACACTCCGGGCTCGTCCCCGCACCTCGAGCATCACCTGCCGCTCCCTCGCGCTTGTCGGCACGCCGACCTCCTGCGCCAGCCTGCTCGGCAGCATTACGTCCGTCTTCAGCAGGGTCAGCAGCGCCGGGTCGAGCTGGCGCGTCGCGGCGCCCCCGAGGTCGGTGATGCTGCGGTCGACGCCGACGAGGCTGACGGTGCGCGTGCCGGACGGCCCCCGGACGCGTGCGCGCTGCTCGAGCACTGGGCTCGCGACGGCCACGTCGGGAAGCTCACGCACCTGCTGGGCGATGGTCTCTGGAAAGCCGTCGCTGCTGCGGGCGCTCAACTGCAGCTTCGCGGAGCCTGCGATGCCCCGCACGAGCGCACGCTCATTGCTCGCGATGCTGCCGTTCGCCACCACCACGGCGAAGGCGAACGCGACGCCGATCGCAACCCCGGCACCGGCGAGAAACTCCTGCACCGGATGCGCGCGCACGCGGTCGCCGTAGTGCTGGAGCAGCCCGCGCAGCGTCATCGACCCGGCTCGCCTCCAGCCCGCACCCCATCGAGCTCCGCGCCGACGGCGCTCGCGAGCGCGCGACGCACCAGCTCTCCCGCGTCGTAGTGCTTGACGACCGCGCGGAGCTCGAGCCCCGTCATCCGGCGGACTCGCTTCGACGCAACGCGATCACGTCCGCCGGCCGCGGAACGGTCACGCCGCGCAGCGCGCCGCCGGCGATCGACAGATGGCGGTCGACGCCGCCGAGCTGTCCGACCTCGGCGGCGCTCACCAGCACGGCGATGCGATCCGCGCGCGCGAGCTCGATCACGAGCTCCAGCAGACGCTCGCCCTCGATCGCGTCGAGGCCGGCCAGCGGCTCGTCCAGCACGAGCAGCCGCGGGCGCATCACGAGCGCCCGCGCGAGCGCCGCGCGCACGAGCTCCCGATGGTCGAGCTCCCCGATCGGCGTGCGCGCGCAGTCCGCGATGCCGACGCGCTCCAGCGCCGTATGCGCGTCCGTCCAGGCGCGCTGCGTGGCACGACGACCGCGGCGCGTCGGGATCGCCACCTGCTGATACAGACGACGGCCGTGATCGCGCAGGAAGCGCGGGTACCAGACGGCGATCTGCTGGCGCACCGCCCGCCGCTGCGCGCGCTCTCCCTGCCACAGGTCGACGCCGTCGACGCGCACCGCGCCGGCATCGGGTTGCTCGATGCCGGCGGCGACGCGCAACAGCGTCGTGCGGCCTGAGCGGCGCCGGCCCCACACGCCCACGACCTCGCCGGCGTCGACGTCAAGCCTCACCCCATCGAGTGCGACGCGGTCCGCGGCGCCGTGCCTGAAGCGTTTCTCGACCGCGTCCAGCGCGAGCGTCGTCATCGCGGGCCTTCGGGCGCGATCAGCCGGAGCGCGGCGTCGCGCGCATCCTGGATCCAGCTGAGTCGGCCCTGCAGATGGTGCTGCTGGTCCTTCACGAACAGCCAGTCGCCCAGCTCGTGCAGGCGTTCCGGGCGCCGCGGCGGACGCAGCGCGTCAAGCCGCGCGGTGACGCGCAGCTCAAGCTGGTCAAGCAGATCGAGAACCGCGTCAGAGCCGTTCCACGAGGCGATCCGCACGGCCAGCACGAAGTACTCGCGCGGGACCTCGAGCAGGTCGAGCCTCTCCATGAACCACTCGAGCTCGCGCTCGCCCTTCTCCGTCAAGCGATACGGGGTGCGCTCGCAGCGCGAGCTGATGCGGCGCGCCTCCTCCGGCACCGGCTCGATCAGGCCCTTGCGCTCAAGCCGCGCAAGCGCGTCGTACAGCGCCTGCGGCGAGACCTCCCAGGCCGGGAACGCCGACTCGAACTGCTGCGCGAGCATGTAGCCGTAGACCGGCTGCCAGCGCAAGAACGCCAGCACACCCCACTTCGCGCTCGCTGCCGCCGCCACGTCCTCCCCTTCCAGGCCGCCCATCCGACGGCCTGCCTCCATCCGCAACTGCACGCCTGCGTTTGCAGGACGCCGACACACTACATCGGCGTTGCTGTGCTGCTCAAGTCGGTCGCCGCACCCCTGGGGGCCGGCAGACCCCCGATGAGGTGATCGTCGCGCGCGTGCGGCCGGAACCGGCCGCGGCGTCTTCTACGGTCGCGCCGATCGCTGCACGAGGGGGAAGGGGAACCGGATGTCGATGCTTTCGATCTCCGTCGACGACGTCGCCGGGATCATCCGCGCGCAAGTCGGCGACAAGCTGCCGGCCGACGTCGCGCTCGGACCGGACGCGGTGCTGGAGCAACTGGGGCTCTCGAGCCTCGACGTCACCGAGCTGTTCGTGTCGATCGAGGACCTCGTCGAACGCGAGCTCGACGCGGTTCCGGCCGCCGACGCCAAGACGCTCGCCGAGCTCGTCGCGGTCGTCAACCGGCAGCTCGCCGCCGCCGAGCCGAGCAGCGTCTGATGACGGCGCTCGCCGCGACCCCCTACGCCGGCGCGTCGGCCGACGCGATCGCGCACCACTACGACGTCGGCAATGACTTCTACCGGCTGTGGCTCGACGCGACGATGACGTACTCATGCGCGCTGTGGGCGGAGGGCGACACGCTTGAGCGCGCGCAGCAGCGCAAGCTCGACCACCTGATCGCGCTCGCCGGCGCCGGCGGCGCCGAGCGCGTGCTGGACGTCGGCTGCGGCTGGGGCAGCCTGCTGCGGCGGCTCGTCGAGCGGCACGGCGTGCGCCACGCGAGCGGGCTGACGCTCAGCCGCGCGCAGGCGCAGGCACTGTCCGCGGCCGCCGACGCGCGCATCGCGGTCCACGTCGAGAACTGGTCCGAGCACCGGCCGGCGCAGCCGTACGACGCGATCGTCTCGATCGGCGCGTTCGAGCACTTCGCGCAGTTCGGCCTGCCGCGCCACGAGCGCGTCGCCGCATACCGGCGCTTCTTCACGCGCTGCCGCGAGCTGCTGGCGCCCGGCGGTCGGCTCGGCCTGCAGACGAACGTCAAGGGCTCGAACGTGCGCCTCGACCGCAGGACCGCGACCGAGCTGCGCTTCGTCGCCGAGCGGATCTTCCCCGAGTCGGAGCTGCCGTGGCCGTCGGAGATCCTCGCGGCGAGCGAGAAGCTGTTCGCGGTCCGCAGCGTCCGCGACGACGCCGAGCACTACGCGCGCACGTGCGCGGCCTGGCACGAGCGGCTCGCCGCCGCGCGCGAGCACGCGACGCGGCTTGTCGGCGCGAGCACCGTGGAGGACTACCTCCACTACCTCGACGTGACGGTCGGGCACTTCCGCAGGCGCCACCTCGGCCTGCTGCGGATCAGCTTCGAGCGGGTGTGACCGGGAACCGCGAGCAACGAAAGGGAGACAGGGGAATGGACGGGCACGCACATCGGAACTTCATGATCGCCGCGGCGATCGTCCCGCCGCTCGGCGTCGCGCTGGCGATCGTGCTGCTGTGGAACAGGCTGGTCGGCTGGACGGAGCTGGGGCTGTTCGCCGGGCTCTACTTCTTCACCGCGGCCGGCATCTCCGTCGGCTACCACCGGCTGCTCGCCCACCGCTCCTTCACCGCCGTCAGGCCGGTGCGCCTGCTGCTCGTGCTGGCTGGCACGCTCGCTGCGCAAGGACCCGCGATCACGTGGGCCGCGCACCACCGCAAGCACCACAGCCTCGCCGACCAGGACGGCGACCCGCACAGCCCCCATCTCGACCACCACGGCCTCGACGGGCTGTGGCACGCGCACATCGGCTGGCTGTTCGACCGCAGGCTCACGTCGGACCCGCTGCGCTACGTGCCCGACCTCGGACGCGAGCGCGCGATGCGCTGGATGAGCCGTCACTTCGTCGCGCTCGTGGCCGCCGGCGTCGTGGTCCCCGGCGTGCTCGCGTACGCGCTCACGGGACGGCCGCTCGCGCTCCTGACGGGCATGCTGTGGGGCGGCCTCGCGCGCATCTTCCTGCTCGACCACGTCACGTGGGCGATCAACTCGATCGGCCACGTCGCCGGCCGGCGGCGCTTCTCGACGAACGACCACTCGCACAACCTGCCGCTGCTGTCGATCGTCTCGCTCGGAGAGAACTTCCACAACAACCATCACGCCTTCCCCAGTTCGGCGGCGATCGGCCTGCACCGGACGGAGCTCGACCTCGGCTATCTGCTGATCCGCGGCCTCGAGCACCTCGGGCTCGCATCGGACGTGAGGCGGCCCAGCGACCGGCGCGTCCGCGAGCGCACCGCCGAGGCGCCCGCGCCGGCGGCCTGAGGGCAGGAGCGGACGTCGATGCACCTGTGGGACGCGCTCACCCGCGAGCAGCACGGCGGCGGAACGCTCGACTGCTGGACCGGCGAGCGGTTCGAGCGGGCGGCGTGGAGCGACGTGGTCGCAGACGCGCGGCGGGTCGCCGCCGCGCTGCGCCAGCTCGGCGTCGGCCCCGGCAGCCGCGTCGCGAGCGTCCTGAGCAACTCGCGTGCGGCGGTGCTCGGCGTGCTCGGCGTGTGGCTCGCGGGCGGAACGCTCGCGTCGTTGCCGGTGCCGGCCCGCGGCATGGACGTTGAGGACTACCGCCAACAGCTCCGCGCGCTCCTCGCGCACCTCGAACCGGCGCTGTTCGCGATCGACGCCGAGCTGCGCGCGCTCGTGCCCGAGCCGCTCGGCGCGACGCAGGTCGTCGCGTGGCAGGCACTCGACGGCGCGGCGCCGCTCGACCCGGCGCCGCCGGAGCTCGACGACGTCGCCTTCATCCAGTACTCGTCGGGCAGCACGGACACGCCCAAGGGCTGCATGCTCACCGCGCGCGCGATCGGCGCCCAGCTCGAGACGATCCGCGCGATGCTCGACGGCGAGCCGGGCCGCGAGACGGTCTGCTCGTGGCTGCCGCTCTCGCACGACATGGGCCTGTTCGGCACGCTGCTGTACGCGTGGGCGTGGGACCACGACCTCGTGCTCTCCAACCCGCAGCGCTTCATGGTCGCGCCGCGCTCGTGGTTCGAGGACATGGCGCGCAGCGGCTGCACGCAGACGGCCGGGACCGGCTCGGCGCTGCATCACGCGGCGCGCGCGCAGCGCAGCGCGCGGCTGCCCGAGCGGCTGCGGCTGCGCAGTCTCGTGATCGGCGCCGAGCGCGTCGAGCCGGCCGTGCTCGCCGACGCCCTGGCGACGTTCGGGCCCAGCGGCCTCCTCCCCACCGCCCTGCGTCCCGCCTACGGGCTCGCGGAGGCGACGCTCGCCGTGACCGCCACGCCGACCGACGCGGCGCCGCGCGAGCGGACCGTCGACGCGGCCGCGCTCGCCGACGGGGAGCTGCGCGCGGCGGACGTCGGCGACGCGAGCGCCACGACGCTCGTGTCGCTCGGGCCGCCGTGTCGCGGCGTCGCGCTGCGCTTCCCGCAGGCCGACCGCGTGTCCGAGCTGCACGTGCGCTCGCCGAGCCTCTTCAGCGGCTACTACGCCGAGCCCGAGAGGACGCGCGAACGCCTGCGCGACGGCGAGCTCGCCACGCGCGACCTCGGCTTCCTGCACGACGGCGAGCTGTACGTCGTCGGGCGCACCGACGACATGCTGTCCGTCAGCGGCCGCAACGTCTACACGAGCGAGATCGAGGCCGCCGTGAGCGCGCTCGACGGCGTGCGGCACGGCTGCTGCACGATCGTCGACCTGCCGGGCCGGCGCGCGCCGCACCTCGCGCTGCTGGTCGAGCTGCGCGACGGCCACGACCGCTTCGAGGCGATCGCGGCGGCGGCCGCGCGCACGGCGACGGCCAAGGCCGGCGTGAACCTGAGCGAGTGCGTGTTCCTCGCGAGAGGCACGCTGCCGAAGACGCCGACCGGGAAGATCCAGCGCTTCCGCTGCCGCGAGCTGCTGCTGAGCGGCCGGCTGCCGGCGCTGCGTCGCGTCGCGACGGGTGGCGGGCGTGGCTAGCGCGCTGAAGCGGCGGCGCAGGACGATCGTGCTGACCGGCGCCTCGGGCGTCGTCGGCAAGGCGCTGCTGCCGGCACTGGCCGAGCATGAGCTGATCTGCCTCGTCAATCGCGGGACGCTCGCGGGCGCCGGGACGGTCGTGCGCGCAGACGTGACGCAGCCGCGGCTCGGGCTCGACCGCTCCGCCTACGCGCAGCTCGCGCGCCGTGCCGACTGCGTGATCCACGCGGCGGCGCTCACCGACTGGGCTGCGCCGACCGAGCGGATCCGGGCGACGAACGTCGACGGCACGCGCGCCGTGCTGGAGCTCGTGCGCGACGCGGGCGCGCCGCTCTACCTGCTCAGCACCGCCTTCGTGACCGCGATCAGGCCGGATGCCCCGCTCACGTTGCCGCCGCGTCACATCATCGTCGACTACGTGACGTCCAAGCGCGACGCCGAGCAGGCGGCGTGGGCGAGCGGGCTGCCGGTCACGATCGTGCGCCCGACGAACCTGATCGGCGACTCGCGCACCGGCGCGATCGCGCGCAACCAGATCATCCAGCAGGTGATCGGCTTCGTCTGCCGCGGCAAGGTGCCGCTCTATCCCACGCGCCGCGAGACGCGCGTGGACGTGATCCCGCAGGATGTGCTCGCGCGGGCGATCGCCGGCCTCGTGCGCGACGGCGAGGTCGGCGGCGAGCACTGGCTCGCCTACGGCGAGCGGGCATTCACGGTCGTGCGCGCGCTCGAGCTGTGCGTCGACTTCATGGCGGCGATCGGGCGGCCGATCGCGCCGCCGCGCGTCGTCGACCCGGACGCGCTGGAGGCCGATCGCACGGCGATCGACGCGCTCGCGTCAGGCCCGCGGGCGCTGTTCGCGCGGTTGCTGGAGTTCGGCGACGGGATGACCGCGTGCGGAACGTTCCCGAGCGACGTCGCGGCGCTGACGACGCGCTACGAGCTGCCGCGTCCGTCGCTCGAGGATGCCTTCGTGTTGGGGCTCGCCTCGTGGGCGCGCGCAAAGGGGATCGATCGTCGGCGGGCCGCGTGAGCGGCGGCCGGTGGCCCATCGCTCAAGTCCGTCTTACTAAAGTTCGGTTTGATGTGGAGGGGAGCTCATACGGGGAGCGCGTCGCGTCGCGTCACCGCCGCGCTCGCGCTGCCGCTGCTGCTCGCGTTCGCGTGCGTCCCGGCGGCGCGCGCGGCGATCCCCGCGCACGGCCGCGCCTGGGAGCTCGTCACGACGGGCCCGACGAACGGCGCGCCGCTGTTCGGAGCGCGCGCGTGGAGCGGCGACGGGACCCACGTCGTCTACCAGAGCCTCGGCCCGATGCCCGGCGCACCCGCCGGCGACATCTTCGCGCTCGGCCAGGCGACGCGCGGCGCTGACGGCTGGGTCAAACAGCCGCTCGGCGAGCCCTACACGCTGACCGCGCCGGAGCTCCAGACGACCGACGCACTGGCGATCGACGACAGCTTCGCGTCATCGGCATGGCGCAGCGACCGGCCGCTGCTGCCGGACGCTCCGGCCGCTCCCGAGACCGCCTACTACCGGCGTGCGACGGACGGGACGCTGACGCTGCTGGGCGCCGTCGGCAGCATCGGCGAGTCTCGCTTCGTGACCGCCTCGGCCGACACGCAGCACCTCTTCTTCCAGAGCAGCGCGCACCTGCTGCCGGGCGACGCCGGACGCGTCGCCGGCAGCGACGGCTACGAGTTCGCCGGCAGCCAGCTGCGTCTCGTCGGCGTCGACGATGCGGGCGCCGCGCTGTCCGCGTGCGGCAGCTTCGTCGGCGACGGCTTCTCCGAGGACGACGTGTTCACGCACCCCGTCTCGCGCGACGGCGCGCGCGTCTGGGTGACGGCGCCGGCGACGAGCGGCTGCGCCGGGCCCAGCCGCGTGTACCTGCGCACGAACGGCACGCACACGGTCGAGGCCTCGGCCTCCGCGTGCACACGCCCCGACTGCGGCCCGCCGGCCGACGTGCACTTCGCGGGCGCCGCGCCGGACGGCTCGGCCGCGTTCCTGATCACCGAACAGCAACTGACCGACGACGACACCGACACGACGCCTGACCTCTATCGCTACGACGTCGCCAGCCATGCGCTCACGCGCCTCTCACGCGGCGCGCCGGGCGTCGCCGCCAACGTGCTCACGTTCGTCGTCGCGAGCTCCGACGACGGCACGCGCGTGTGGTTCATCGCCTCCGGTGCGCTGGTCCCCGGCGAGGGCGTCGAGGGGCGCCGCAACCTCTACGCCAGCGATCACGGCACCGTGCACTTCGTTGCGACCGTCAACAGCTTCGACCTGCACCGGGCGGTCGTCTCCGCGGACGGGCGCGCGATCGCGTTCGCGACCGCCGAGCAGTTGCTGCCGAGCGACATCGACCAGCAGATCGACGTGTACCGCTACGACGAGCGCGTCGGCGTGCTGCAACAGGTCTCGCTCGGCGCCGGCGGCCGCGGCAACGAACCGCTCGACGTCACGTTCGCCACCTCCCCCGACCGGCACCCGCTGCGCCAGGAGGACACGCGCTGGCTGAGCGCGGACGGCCAGCGCGTCGTCTTCGTGACCGCGGAGCCGCTCGTGCCCGAGGACGTCAACGCCACGCCCGACGTCTACGAGTGGGTCGACGGGACGCTCGGGCTCGTGAGCTCGGGCGCCGGTGACAGCACGCTCGCGTACGACGGCATGAGCGCCGATGGCAGCAGCGTCTTCTTCAGCACCGACGAGTCGCTCGTGCCGGAGGATCGCGACGGCGGCGACGGCGACCTCTACGTCGCGCGGCTCGGCGGCGGCTTCCCGTCGCCGCCGCCGGCGGGCGCGCCGTGCGACGGCGACGCCTGCCAGGGCGCGCTCGGCGTGCGCCTGCTGCGCCCGCTGCCGCCGACGCTCGGCCACGTCGAGCCGCCGCCGCTGCCGCTGCGGATCCGGCCGCTGACGCACCGCGCTCGCGCACGGCTGGCAGTGGGCGGCCAGGTGCTCGTCGCCGTCGACGTGCCGACGGCGGGACGCGTGTCGCTGCTCGTGCGCGCGCGCATCGACGGGCACACGGTGCGGGTCGCGCGCGCCGCCGCCACGCCGCGCGGTGCGGGAGCGGTGCGCCTGCGCGTGCGGCTCGGCGCGGCCGCGCTGCGGATCCTGCACGGCGGTCATCCGCTGCGCCTCACGCTCGTCCTGCGTCAGGCCGACGCGCGGGCCGTCTCCTCGCTCACCATCCAGGCGCGGAGGCGGTCGTGAGGCGACGCCGCCCCATGGTGGCGGCGATCCTGCTGCTGCTCGCGCTCGCCGCGGCATCCGGCAGCGCGCGCGCCGAGCTCACGCTGATGCCCGACAGCTTCGCCGCCGCGCCGCTCGACGCGGGCGGCCAGCCGGACCTGCGCGCCGGCGTGCACCCCGATCGCCTGCTCGTCAGATTCGCGTTCAGACCGCACGACGACGGCACCGCGGATGGCAATCCGCGCGACGTCGTGATCGACCTGCCGCCCGGCTACTCCGGCGACCCCACGGCAGTGCCCGCCTGCGCGCGCGGCACGTTCCTGCAGAACGGCTGCGACCCAGCCGCGCAAGTCGGCACGCTGGGCGTCGTGGTCGCCGGAGCGAGCTCCCCCATCGTCATCCCGCTCTACAACATCGCGCCGCGCGAGGACGAGGTCGCCGAGTTCGGCGGGACCGTGCTCGTGCTGCCGGTGCGGCTCACCGTGCGGCTGCGCGAGGAAAGCGATGACGGGATCGAGATCCGGCTCCTCGACCTGCCGCAGAGCATCCCGCTGACCGGCGCCGAAGTCGAACTGTGGGGCGTGCCGGCCGACCACCAGTCCGGCACGAACATCGCGCGCAAGCCGCTGCTGACGGCCCCGACCGCCTGCGACGAGTCGGCGCCGACCGTGCTGCGCGTGCGCCCGTGGGAGCAGCCGGACCGCTGGCTGACGGCGAGCGCGGCGCCGTCCGGGCCGCTCACCGGCTGCGACCAGCTCGCCTTCGCTCCGATCCTCAACGCCGCGCTCGACACGCCCGCCGCCGACACGCCGAGCGGGCTCGCGATCGACGTCGCGCTGCCCCAGAACGACGATCCCGACGGGCGCGCCACGAGTCAAGCCGCCGCGCTGACGGCGACCCTTCCGGGCGGCCTGACGCTCTCCCCCGGCGTCGCCGCCGGCCTGGGCGCGTGCGACGACGCCGACTTCGGGCTCGGCACGGCGAACCCGGCGCACTGTCCCGACGCCTCCAAGCTCGGCACCGTCGAGCTGTCGACGTCGGCGCTGCGGGAGCCGCTCAGCGGCGCGATCTACCTCGGCCGTCCGCTGCTGTCGGATCGCTTCCGGCTGTTCGTCGCCGCCGCCGGGTCGGGCGCCGAGATCAAGCTCGCCGGCTCGCTGCGGCCGGACCCGGCCACCGGCCGCGTCGCGCTCGCGTTCGACAGCTTGCCGCCGCTGCCGGTCAGTCGCCTGCGGCTGCACTTCAAGGACGGACCGCGGGCGCCGCTTGCGACGCCGCCGAGCTGCGGACCCGCCGCCGTCACGGTGAGCATCGTGCCGCGGCGCGGCGGCGCGCCGGTCAGACGCGCGGCGGTGCTCGAAGTGAACGCCGGGCCGAACGGGACGGCGTGCGCCGGCACACCGCCGTTCGCACCCGGGTTCGTCGCCGGCAGCGCGAGCGACGTCGCCGGCCGCGACGCGCCGTTCGCGGTGACGGTGACGCGCGCCGACGGCGAGCAAGCGCTCGACCGCTTCGCGGTGACGCTGCCGCCCGGCGTCAGCGCGCGGCTGGCGAGCGTTACGCGCTGCCCGACGTCGCTGGCGGTGCAGGCGGCCTGCCCGGCGGACAGCCGCGTCGGCGACGTCGCCGTCGAGGCGGGTGCTGGGGCGCATCCGCTGGCGCTTGCCGGCGACGTGTTCCTGACCGGGCCACACGCCGGCGCCCCGTTCGGACTGGCGCTCACGCTCGACGGGCGCCGCGGCCCGCTCGACCTCGGCACGCTCGTCGTGCTGGCGGCGCTGCAACTCGACCCGGCCGACGCGCGCGTGACCGTTGTCACCGATCCGCTGCCGCAACTGCTCGGCGGCATCCCGCTGCGCCTGCGCACGCTCGCGCTCGACGTCGACCGCCGCGGCTTCATGCGCAACGCGACGTCATGCGCGCCGGAGCGTGCGAGCGCCGTCTTCCGCTCGCTCGACGCCGCAAGCGCGCAGGCCGCGGTGCGCTACGCGCTCGGCGGCTGCGCGCGGCTGCGCTTCGCTCCGTCGCTCGCGCTGCGGCTCGGCCCGCGGCGCGCGCTGCGCCGCGGCGGCCGGCCGCGCGTGACGATCGCGCTGCGCGCGCGGCCCGGCGACGCGGCGCTGCGCACGGCGGCGGTCGAGCTGCCGCGCGCGCTCGCGCTCGACCCGCCGCTCGGCCTCACCGTCTGCACCCAGCTGCGCGCGCGCGACGGCCGCTGCCCGGCCGCCTCGGCGGTCGGCACGGCGCGCTTGCGCACGCCGCTGCTGCCGCACGCGCTCGTCGGCGACGTGAGCCTCGTGGAGCCGCGCAGCGGCGTCCAGCCGGAGCTGTGGACGACCGTGCGCGGGATGGGCGTGCGCTTCGAGCTGCGCGCGACGACGTCGGTGCGCAGAGACGGGCGTGTCGCGACCCGCTTCGTCGACCTGCCCGACGTGCCGCTGTCTTCGCTGCGGCTGACGCTCGCCGGCGGCAGCGGCGGCCTGCTGCGGCTCGCCGGCGGCGACCTGTGCGCGCCGGCCGCGCGCTCGCGTACGGCCGTGCACGCGACGCTGGTCGGGCACAACGGCGGCACGCGCGCGTTGCGCCTCGCCGCTGCGCCCGCCTGCTGAGCGGACGGCGCGCGCGGCGCACCCCCCTCGGGCTGAGTCTCGACCCCCACATGGTGGAACCGGTCGCGCCGTCGTCCGTCGCGCCGCGGCGCCGCCGGCAGACTCGCGCCATGTCCGACCGAGCGCCCACGCTTCCCCGCAGCGGCCTGCGCAGCCTGCTGCGGGCCCAGCTCGACCCGCGCGTCGGCTTGCGCAAGCCGATCAGCCTGGGCGTCCTGCCGCGCCGCGCGGCTGACACGTTCGGGCGCGTGCCGATCCACCTCGATCGGCCGCTCGACGTCGATCCGCAGCAGCGCCCGCAGCTCGACTACGTCGCGCACGCGCTGCTGGTGGAGGAGCTGTCGGCCGCCTTCCACGCCGCCGGCGTGCGGCCGTGGGACCGCGTCGCGATCGTCAAGCAGCCGAGCTTCGACGTGCTCACGCTCGCCGCCGCGGTCGCGCGGCTGGGCGCGATCCCAGCGCTCGTCTCGGCAAGGCTCGACGGCGAGATCCTCGGCATCCTGCTCGACCGCCTGCAGGCGCCGTTCGTCTTCACCGACCAGGCGACGGTCGAGGCTGCCGGCCTCCCCTTCGACCGCTGGCACGCGCCGGGCACGCGCGTGATCGGCGCCGTCGAAGGCGGCCTGCCGCTCGAGCAGCTGTGGGGCGGGGCGGTGCCGGCCGCGACCCCGCGACGGGATGACGAGCCGGTCGTGATCACGCACACGTCGAGCACGACCGGGATCTCGAAGCTGGCCGAGAACTCGGTCGCCGGCGTCGGCTTTATGGCCTTCATGGAAGCGTGGCCGCCGTTCGCGCACTCGCGCCGCGAGCTGGTCGCGAGCTGCATTTCGTTCGTGCACGTGCGCGCGGTCATCACGACGATGGCGGCGCTGTCGCGCGGCTGCAGCCTGCTGCCGCTCTCCAGCACGGACGACGAGACGGTGATCGCGACGTTCGGCCGCCACCGCCCCACCGCCGTCGAGTCGCACCCGAACGTGTTCGTGCGCTGGGAGCGGCTGTGCGACCACCCCGACGACCTGTTCGCGAACGTGCGGATATTCCTAAACAGCTTCGACGCCGCCCACCCGCGCACGATCGAACGCTTCCTCGCCGCCTCGCGGCGCACCTTCCCGGTGTGGCTCCAGGTCTACGGCCAGACGGAGGTGCAGGGCATCTCGATCCGCGGCTATCGGCGCGGCGGCCCGCGGCGGATGAGCCGGCGCGGCACGCGCACGCGCAGCCTCGGCTGGCCGATCCCGGGCGTACGCGTGCGCATCGTCGACCCGGCGACGCAGCGGCGCGTGCTGCCCGGCAGGCCAGGCGCGATTCAGGTCAAGACGCCCGCGCGCGCACTGCAGTTCGTCGGCACGCCGGACAAGTACTGGGAGCGCCGCCACGGCGACTGGTTCGACACCGGCGACTGGGGCCGGCGCGGCGCGCGCGGCGACATCGAGATTTTCGACCGCGTCGCCGACCGCATCGACGGCGTCAGGAGCTGCCTGTGGATCGAGGACGTGCTGATGAGCCGGATCCCGCAGGCGGCCGAGATCGTCGTCGTGCCGGACGCCGCCGGCCTGCCGGTTCCGGTGCTGTGCCTGCGCGACGGCGCGCGGCTCGACCCAGCCGTCTGGCATGCGGCGGCCGACGGGCTCGGCCCGCTCGGCGAGCCGGTCGAGGTCGCCGAGTCGGACCTCAAGCGCACCGCGACCGAGAAGGCGCGCCGCTACCTGCTGAGCGAGCTGGTGAGCGCGCGCGAGCGCACGGACGAAGCGCCCGTCGCGCACGACCGCGCCGACGTGCTGCTGCGCGAGGGCGCATAGCGAGACACCGACGAAGGGGGACGTCGTGGAGGTCGGACAAAGGAGCCTCGCGGACGCGCGCCGCGAGCTGGTCGAGCACCCGATCTACGAGCAGATCAGGACGGCGGACGACCTCCGCACGTTCATGAAGCACCACGTCTTCGCGGTGTGGGACTTCTTCTCGCTGCTCAAGCGCCTGCAGCGCGAGGTCACGTGCGTGGAGACGCCGTGGCGCCCGCGCGGCTTCCCCGAGCACGGCCGCTTCGTGATGGAGATCGTGCTCGCGGAGGAGACCGACGCCGACCTCGACGGCAGCCACACGAGCCACTTCGAGCTCTACCGCCGCGCGATGGACGAGTGCGGCGCCGACGCGCGCCCGATCGACGCATACGTCGCGCGCGTGGCGGCCGGCGCCGACCCGATCGCCGCGCTCGAGGACGTCGCGATCCCGGACACCGTCCAGGAGTTCGTCACGCACACGCTCGACGTCGCGCTCAACGGCAGCCCCGCCGCCGTCGCCGCCTCCTTCTGCCACGGCCGCGAGGATCTGCTGCCCGACGTGCTCGGCGCGCTGCGCGCGAACGCCGGCGAGCTGCTCGACGCGACGCCGATCTTCCGCCACTACGTCGAGCGCCACATCGAGCTCGACCACGACGAGCACGGTCCGCTCGCGCGCAGGCTGCTGGCGGCGATGACGGACGGCGACCCGGACGCCGAGCAGGCCGCGGAGCGCGTCGGGCTCGACGCCGTGCTCGCGCGCGCCCGCCTGTGGGACGGGATCGTCGAGGAGATCCGCGACCGACGGGAGCGCTGAGCGACCATGAGCCTGACCCGCTTCATCGAGAAGGTCGACCTGCCGGCCGCCGAGCTGCCGGACCGCTGGTACAACGTGGTGCCCGACCTGCCGCGCATGCCCGACCCGTACCTCGACAAGGACACGGGCGAGCCGCCGAGCGCGGAGGTGCGCGAGCGGCACGCGCCGCCGTCGATCATGGCGCAGGAGTTCTCGTTTGAGCGCTGGATCGGGATCCCCCAGCCGGTCCTCGACGCCTACCGCCTGTGGCGCCCGACGCCGCTGATGCGCGCACGCGCGCTCGAGCGCGAGCTCGACACGCCGGCCGAGATCTGGTTCAAGTACGAGGGCGCCAGCCCGTCCGGCAGCCACAAGCTCAACTCGGCGCTCGCGCAGGCCCACTACGCCAAGAACGACGGCGTGCGGCGGCTCGTGACCGACACCGGCGCCGGCCAGTGGGGCTCGGCGCTGGCGATCGCCGGCGCGCTGGCAGGGATCGAGGTGCTCGTCTACATGGTGCGCGCGAGCTACCACCAGAGGCCCTACCGCCGCCACCTGATGGAGACGTACGGGGCGACGGTGCTGCCGAGCCCCGGCGAGGGGACCGCGTACGGGCGCAAGCTGCTCGCCGCGCATCCGGACCATCCCGGCAGCGAGGCGACGGCCGTCTCGGAGACGATCGAGGCGGTGCGCGCCGACGAGGGCGCGCGCATGGCGGTCGGTGCGTTCGCCAACCACGTGCTGCTGCACCAGACGATCGTCGGGCTCGAGCTGCAGGAGCAGCTGCAGCTCGTCGGCCGCACGCCCGACTACCTGATCGCCCCGGTCGGCTGCGGCAGCAACATGGGCGGCTTCTGCCTGCCGTTCGTGCCGGACAAGCTCGCCGGCGCCGAGCTGACGATCCTCGCCGCCGAGCCCGCCGCCTGCCCGACGCTCACGCGCGGCGAGTACCGCTACGACTTCGGCGACGCCGAGGGCGCCGGGATGCTCGCGCGCACGTACACGCTCGGGCACGACTTCGTGCCGGCGCCGATCCACGCCGGCGGGCTGCGCTTCCACGGCGCCGCGCCGCTGATCGGGCAACTGCGCCACGAAGGGATCCTCGACGCGGTCGCCTACGACCAGCCGGAGGTGTTCGAGGCGGCGACGCTGTTCGCGCGCTTGCATGGGCTGCTGCCGGCGCCCGAGACGGCGCACGCGATCCGCGCCGTGATCGACGTCGCGAACGGCTGCCGCGCGAGCGGGCGCAGGGCGACGATCGTCTTCTGTTACAGCGGCCACGGACTGCTTGACCTCGAGGCGTACGGGCGCTTCAACGCCGGCCAGATCGAATCGAGCGCGGACGAGCCGTTCGTGCTGGCGGGGACGGCGCCGGTGCTCGGCTGATGCGGTCCTACCCGCTGCACATCGGCGGCGCCGACTGCGAGGGCAGCGGCTGGACGTACGTCGTGAAGGTCGACGAGCTTATCCGCGACCCGCGCGGCGCCTTCCGCGTCAGGCGCGCGCTGGAGCTCGGCGAGCAGATCGACCCGGCGCACACGGCGATCGTCGCGGGCCGCTGCGCGATCGGCACCGCGGCCGACAACGAGCGCGCGCTGGAGGCGGCCGCCCGCGCCAGCAGGCCGCTCGCGCGGATGCCCGCGCAGGCACGTGAGCGGATCGGCGTCGCCTTCCACGAGCGGCTGCGCTCGCACGCCGGCGAGCTGGTCGAGGTGCTGATCGCCGAGGGCCATCCGCGGCAGGTCGCCGAGCGCGAGACGGAGGGCATCCTGCACAGCTGCAGCCCCGAGCAGCTGGAGTGGACGTTCGCGCAGCTCGCGCAGCGCTTCGAGCGTCCCGACAGGAGCGTGCTGCTGACGCGCAAGCCCGACGGCGTCGTGTGCGTCAACCCGCCGCAGAACGCGCCGACGACCAACGCGGCGCTGGGCATGATGGCGCTGCTGGCCGGCAACGCGCTCGTCGTGAAGGCGCCGAAGACGGCGCCGCTCGGCGTGATGCACCTGTTCCGCGAGATCGCGCTGCCGGTGCTCGAGGCGCACGGCGCGCCGCCGGGCGCGATGAACCTCGTCTCCGGCTACTCGAAGCAGATCCTCAGAAGCTGGGTCGAGAGCCCGCTCGTCGACGACGTGATGTTCTTCGGCGACAGCCGCGTCGGCCTGCGCTTCGCGCAGGAGTGCCTCGCGCACGGCAAGAAGCCGATCCTCGAGCTGTCCGGCAACGACGCGTTCGTCGTGTGGCGCGACGCCGAGCTCGACCGCGCCGCCGCGATGCTGACGGAGGCCTTCTACGGCTCCAGCCAGATCTGCATGGTGCCCAAGCAGGCGGTCCTGCACCCGGCGATCGCGGACGAGTTCATCGCGCGCTTCCTCGCGGAGGTCGAGCGGATCCGCCCCGCTTTCATGGACGCGCCCGGCGCGCTGCTGAGCCCGGTGCTGAAGATGGACCGCTTCTTCGACTATGTGAGCCAGGCGCGCCAGCACGGCGCGCGGCTGCTGTGCGGCGGCGCGCGCGTGGGCGTGGACGGCGCCCCGGCGGTCGACGGGCTGTTCCTGCAGCCGACGGTCATGCGCATCGACGGGCTCGAGGGCGCGCGGGCACTGGACTGCGTCGTGCAGGAGACGTTCTTCCCGCTGCTGCCGCTGATCGTGGCCGATGACGACGGCGACGACGACGACGCGCTGTTGGCGCGCATGGTCGCGTGGTGCGACGCCAACCCCTACGGCCTGCGCAACTCGATATGGGCGCGCGACGAGGCGGTGATCGACGCGTTCGCGGTCGGCCTGCGCAACGGCGGGCTGTTGATATTCAACGACTCGCACCTGGGCGTCGCGCCGCGCCTGTCGACGCACGGCGGCACCGGCCTGAGCGGCGGGCCGTTCGGCGAGCTGCACTACCCGGCGCTGCGCGCCTCGCACCTGCAAGGCATCACGTTCGGGCGCGCCGGATGACCGCGCTGCTGGCCGGCAAGCGGGTGCTGGTGACGGGCGTCATCACGCAGCGCTCGATCGCGTGGGCGGCGGCGTGCGCGGCGCAGCGCCACGGCGCCGAGGTGCTGCTGACGAGCTTCGGCCGCGTGCGGCGCCTGACCGCGCGGGCGGCGGCGGCGCTCGATGCGCCGGTCGACGTGCTGGAGCTGGACGCCGACGCGCCGCAGGACTTCGCGCGGCTGCGCGACGAGCTGCGCGAGCGCTGGAGCGCGGTCGACGGCGTGCTGCACGCGATCGCGTTCGCGCCGCCCGACGCGATCGGCGGACGCTTCCTGGAGACGCCGGCCGCGAGCGCCGAGCGGGCGCTGCGCATCAGCGCGATCTCGCTGCAGGCGCTGGCGGCCGCGCTGGCGCCGCTGATGCCGCCCGGCGCGAGCGTCGTCGGGCTCGACTTCGACGCGCAGCGCGCGTGGCCCGACTACGACTGGATGGGCGTCGCGAAGGCGGCGCTGGAGGCCGTCAGCCGCCAGCTCGCGCTCGTGCTGGGACCGCGCGGGATCCGCGTGAACCTCGTCTCGTGCGGACCGCTGAAGACGGTCGCGGCGAGCGGCCTGGCCGACTTCGACGAGCTCGCCGACATGTGGCATCTGCGCGCGCCGCTCGGCTGGGACCCGCGCGACACGGAGGTCGCGGCGGGGCCGGTGTGCTTCCTGCTGTCCGACCTCTCGACCGGGGTCAGCGGCGAGATCGTCCACGTCGACGGCGGCTTCCACGCGGTCGGCGCCGCGCGCGGCGTGCACCGCTGAGGATGGGTCAGAGGTGCTGCGCGACGATCCGCACGCCGTCCGCCGCCAGCCGCGGCGTCAGCTGCGCCAGCTCGAAGCACTGCTGCGGCTCGTGGCAGCCGGGCGCCAGTTCGCGCGCGGCCGCCGCCTCGGCGAACGCGACGGCGGCGCTCGCGGTGCCGCGGTAGTCGCCCGCGCACTCGACCGTCATCGCCGCCAGGCGGCGGCCCGCGCGCGTGACGGCGACCCACTCGGCGACCGGGTCGCGGCTCGCGCCGTCGGCGCCGGCGGGCCGCGCGGAGGCGAACTGCGCGCGCGGCAGCAGCCGGCACGCGCCGAGCGCGTTCGCGGCCAGCAGGCCGCGCTGCTGGAGCCGCTGCACGAGCAGCAGGTGCGTGCGGACGTCGCGGCCGTCGGCGAGCGCGCCGAGCCAGCCGTCGCAGCCCTCCGCGAACTCGATGCAGGTGCGCGGCCCGAGCGGCGGCGGCAGCGGGACGGTGGTGGTGCGGTGGCGGGCGCGCGTGCGCAGGTTGTCGTAGGCGAACGCGCCGCCGGCGCGCCCGCGCGTGCCCGACGCGGAGCCGGTCAGCACCAGCTCGACGCCGTCGGCGTCCGGGTGCGCGCGCAGCAGCGCGGCGGCGGCGAGGTTCGTGAGGCCGGGCATGATGCCCGCGTTGGGGATGACGGTCCCGCGCGCCTGCGGCGCGAGCGCGACGAGCGGCCGCGTCTGTGCGCGCGTGAGCGCGACGACGCTGAGCAGCGTCCCGCCGTAATCGAGCACGTGCCGCTCGGCGACCAGGCCGGGATGCTCGACGGTCGTCACGGCGAGGTCGACGCCGGCCAGCGCCGGCGCGAGCGTCTGCGGCTCGTCAAGGTCGACGTGGACGTCGTGCGGGCCCGCGGGCGCGCCGCGCGCGCCCCGCCGCACGCGCCAGCCCGCGCGCTCGAACGCGTCGGCGACAAGTCCGCCGAGAACGCCGCGCGCGCCGATCACGAGCACCGATCGCATGTCCAATAAACCTACATACTGTCTGGTATCTTAGGCGCTGATCTTGTCATTCTTAACGAGGGGCACCATGCCCACGGACGACCGGAACGGCAACAGCGACGACGCGCGGGGGACGTCACGCGAGCAACTGCTCGACGCTGCCGCAAGCGTCTTTGCGGAGCGCGGGTACAGCGGCGCCTCGATGGAGGCGATCGCACGGGCGGCCGGTGTCACCAAGGGGGCGCTGTACTGGAACTTTGAGAGCAAGGCCGACCTCTTCTTCTCGCTGCTCGAAGAGCGCGTCGACCAGCGGCTGCGCGTGCTGCTCAACGCGGCCGAAGCGATCGCGGGCGAGGAGACGGTGACGCCGCTGGTGAGCCGCGAGATCTCCGCGCTCGCTGACGAACAGCGTCAGATTCACCTGCTCACGCACGAGTATTGGTCGCTCGCTGCCCGCGATCCCGAGCTCGGCGCTCGTTATGCGGCGCGGCAGAGAACGCTGCGTGAATTGATTTCGCATGCGCTCGTCGCCCACCACGAGGCCACGAGCGTCGCGCTCACGCATGACCCGCTGGAGCTGGCGACGGCCGTGCTCGCGCTCGCCACGGGCCTCGGCATGGACCGCCTCATCGATCCCGATGCAGTGCCGGAGACGCTGTTCGGTGAAATCTTGCAGTTGATATATGACGGCCTCGTTCTGCGTTCAGCATCAGCGGCGCTGAGACCCGCGGGCGACGCAGTTGACGATTGACGGCATACTGACCGGAATGTAGAGTTTTGCCCGTATGGCGGGCGGGACCGTTCACAGGTGGCTGCGTCGCAGCCGAGCAGAGGACTGAGCGCGCGATGCGCTCGCTGACCGCCCTCGCCCTGCGCCGCCCGCGCAGCGTCCTCGCGGTCTGGGGCGTCGTGATCCTCGTCTTCTCCGCGATCGGGCTCGGCGCGCAGAGCAGGCTCAGCACCGGCTCGATAGAGACGCCCGGCAGCCAGACGGCGCGCGCTTCGACACTCGACCGGGAGGGCTTCGGCGCGAACGAAACGGTGCCGGTGCTGCTCACCGGACCGGCCCGCCAGCTCGACCGCCAAGGGCGCCGGCTCGTGCGCACGTTGCGCCGCGACTGGAGCGTCCTGTCGCCCTGGGACCCCGGACGCGCCGCGCAGCGCCTGCGCCCCGCCCGTGGCCGCGCGCTCGTGCTGGTGAACCTGACCGGGAGCTCCGAAGACGCGCTCGGCAGGCGCATCGAGCGCATACGCCGGACGGTCGACCGCACGCTGGCAGCGCCGGTCAGCGCGCGCGTCACCGGCTTCACGGCGATCGGTCAGGCGCTGCGCGACGAGACGCTGCGCTCGGCCGCGCTGGCGGAGGAGATCTCGATCCCGATCCTGATCGTCGTGCTGCTGCTCGTCTTCCGCGCGCCGATCGCGGCGGTCGTGCCGGGCCTCGTCGGCTTCGCGACCGTCTCCGCCTCCGCGGGGATCATCTGGCTGCTCGCGCACCACATGGACCTCACCGCGCTCGCCGTCAGCACGGCCGCGATGATGGGACTGGCGCTCGGCGTCGACTACTCGCTGCTGATCGTCTCGCGCTTTCGCGAGGAGCTGAACGCGGACCCGCCCGTCGCGCCGGCGGAGGCGGCGCGGATCGCCTCCGCGACGGCCGGGCGGACCGTCCTGTTCGCCGGCGCCGTGCTGCTGATCGCGATGCTCGTCGCGGTCGTCCTCTCGCCCGGCGACGTGCTCGTGTCGGTGACGGTCGGCGTGACGATCGCCGTCGTCCTCAGCATGCTCAGCGGCGCGATCGTCGTGCCGGCGCTGCTGCTCCTGCTCGGGTCGCGCATCGACCTGTGGCGCATCGGCGGACCGGTGCGGCCGGCGACGATCCTCCCGGCGCTCGCCGGCCTCGCCCGGCGCAACGCGCCGATCGTGCTGCTGCTGTCGCTGCTCGCGCTGCTCGTCGGCGGCCTGTTCGCGCTCGGCCTGCACACCGGGGCGCTCAACCCGGAGGCACTGCCGCCCGGCGACCACGCACGGCGCGACTTCGACAACGTCACGCAGCTCGTCGGCGCCGGCTACGTGCTGCCGTTCGAGCTCGCGCTGCACACGCCGCGCGAGCTGATCACCGAGCCGCACACGCTGAAGGCGATCGAGCGCTTCCAGCGCCGGGTCCTGCGCGACCCGGACGTCGCGGGCCTGGTGGGCCCGGGCGCGCTCGCGAGCCGCACCGGCTCCGTGCTCGAGGTGCCGGCGCGGATCCCGACACTGCGCCGGCAGGCGCAACGTGCGACCCGCGGCGTCGAACGGATGCGGGCGGGGCTCGCGCAGGCGAGCGCCGGCGCGAGCCAGCTGCGCGACGGCGCCGCGCAGGCGCAGACGGGCGTCACGCGGCTGCAGGGCGGCGCGCGCCAGCTCGGCGCCGGCGCTGCGGCGCTGCGCGGCGGCGTGCAGGCGGCCGCCGACGGGACCAGCAGACTGGCGGCCGGCGAGTCGGCCGCGGCGCGCGGCGCGAGCCGCCTGCACGACGGCGCGAGCGCGGCCAGCGTCGGCAGTCGCAGACTGCTGCAGGGGATCGACGCGATCGACACCGCCGCGGCCGAGGTTGACGCCAACGCCCGCCAGCTCGCCGGCGCGCTGCTTGCCAGCTCGCGCGCCATGCCGAGCCAGCTCAACGCCCCGGCGGGCGTGGCCGCGCAGCAACTGCGCGCCGCCTACGACGCGCTCACGCGCATGACGAGCGGGCGCGACGATCCCACCTACGAAGCCGCGCTCGACGCCGTCGGCCAGGCCGCCGGCACCGCAAGCGGGACGAACCCGGTCACCGGCGGGCACGTCGACGGCGCGATGCCGAGCGCGACCGCGGCGGCGCTCACGACGGTGCAGGCGTCGGTCGCCCAGGCCAACGACCTCAGCGCGAGCGCCAGCGCGCTGGCCGCCGCCGTGCGGCAGGCGCAGGGCGGGGCGAGCTCGCTCGACAGCGGCATCGGCCGGCTGGAGCGCGGCGGGGCGCAGCTCAGCTCCGGTCTCGACGACGCCGCCAGGCGCGTCGCAACCGCGCAGACGCAGTTCGGCAGGCTGCTCGCCGGCGCCGGCCGGCTCAGCGCCGGCACGTCGCGGTTGACGAACGGGATCGGCCAGCTCGGCGGAATCGGCGCGCTCGTGCGCGGCGGCGACGAACTCGCCACGCGCCTCGCCCAGGGCTACCGCGACGCGGCGCCGCTCGCGCCCGGGCTGCGCCGCTCGGCGCGCGCGATCGACGGCTTCCCGCAACTGCGCGGCGAGCGCGCCGCCGGCCACCTCCTGCTCGCCGGCGCGCAGTCGGCGAGCGCGGCGCGGCGCAGTCAGTTGCAGTACGTGCTGGACCTCGACGGCCCCGGCCAGGGCGCCCGCATCTTCGTCTTCCCGCGCGTCTTCCCGGCGACGGACGCCGGCGCGCACCTTTACGACCGGCTCGTGCGCCAGACGGCGGCGTTCGGCGTCGCGCAGGGCGTCGAGGCGGGCGTCGGCGGCCCGGCGGCGCGCTTCACGGACTTCCAGCGCGTCGTCTCCGCGTTCATCCCTCGGCTGATCTTCGTGCTGTCGCTGCTGACGTTCCTGCTGCTCGTCGTGATCCTGCGCGCGCTGCTCGTGCCGGCGATCGCGATCGCGCTGAACCTCGCGATCGTCGCCGCCACGTTCGGGCTGATGACGGTGCTGTTCCAGGGCGACCATCCACTGCTCGGCGGCCCCGGCTTCGTCGACGTGACGACGGCGGCCGGCATCTTCACGATCCTCTTCGCGCTGTCGGTCGACTACCAGGTGTTCCTGCTCACGCGCATGCGCGAAGGCTTCCTGCGCAGCGGCGACGCGGACGCCGCGATCGACCACGGGATCGCGCATACCGCGCGCGTCGTGACGGGCGCGGCGATGATCATGGCGACCGTCTTCCTGTCGTTCGGCGCAAGCAAGTTCGCGGTCCCGCTGCAGCTCGGCGTCGGCCTCGCGATCGCGGTGCTGCTCGATGCGCTGTTGCTGCGCCTGTTCATGCTGCCGGCGGCGCTGCACCTCGCCGGTAGCGCTGGCTGGTGGCTGCCGGCATGGCTCGACCGCGCGCTGCCGCACCTCGATCCCGAGGGCGGCGAGGCGCCGCCTGCCCCGCGCGCGCGGCTCGTCCCCGTCGAGGGGTAGCCACTGAACGCATGCCTGGATGAAATCGATCACACATAGCTCTTTTGTGTGTAGCATTTCATCCATGCGCCCGGAAGGTGTCCTGGAGCTTGCGCGCGCCGCGGGCGGAACGATCACCTCTTCTGAGCTGATTGCCGGCGGTGCTCGCTGGGAGGACGTCTACGGCATGCGCGACCGCGGGGCCCTCGTCGAGATCTCGCGTGGGATCTACCGCGTCGCGGATGCGGCGGCCACGGCTCATCTCGATCTGCTCGCCGTCTGCCGTCGCGTCCCGGACGGGACGATCTGCCTCAACTCGGCCGCGAGCTACTGGGATCTGACCGATGAGCTGCCCACCGCGGTACACGTGGCCGTGGCGCGCGGCCGGCACCGCCCGCAGATCGCCCATCCGCCGACCCGAGTGCACGTCTTCGCAGCCGTCACGTTCGAGCTCGGCCGTGCGCAGCCGCGCATCGAGTCCGGCGAGTCGATCGCGATCACTTCGCGCGAGCGCACCGTCGTGGATCTTCTGCGCCTCCGCTCGCAGGTCGGTCAAGACCAGGCGCTTGCGGCACTGCGTCGGTACCTGCAGAGCGACGGCGCGCGCCCGGGAGAGCTGCTCTCCCTCGCACGGCGGTTGCGCGCAGGCACCGTCGTGGCAGCCGCGATGGAGCCGCTGCTCGCGTGACGGAGCGCACGCCACGCCGGCGATACACGGCCTTGCAGCGACTCGCGCGCGAGCAGGGCCGCACGAGTCAGCAGCTGTTCGAGCTCTATGTCCATGAGCGCTTCCTCGCGCGCCTGGCGGCGTCTTCGTTCTCACAGCGCTTCGTGCTGAAAGGCGGCATGCTGCTCGCCGTCCTCGACGTGCGGCGGCCAACGCGCGACGCCGACCTGCTCGTGCGGGGACTCGTCAACGAGCCGCAGGCAATCCGAGCGGTCATCGACGGGCTGGCAGCAGACGGCGCGATGCGATGGAATCCCGCCGACGAGCGTTGGGTTTCCCGCACCTGACTGCAGCACAACCTCCTACACCGCGTGCGTGCGCCGCTCGCGCGCGATCAGGCGCGCGTACTCCTCCGGGTCGACCAGCAGGTGGCCGGAGGAGTCGTAGAAGCGCTTGTCCTGCCGTGCGCGGGCGGCGCGAATCGTCGCCCACATCGCGCCGCGCTCCGGCAGCCGCACGCTGCCGGCGAGCAGGTCGCCGATCCACTCCGCCTGCGCCTCGGCGACCGGCATCAGCGCCGTCATCGAGTGCACGAGGCCGACGAAGTAGAGGTCCGGGTGCTCCGGTGAGACGGCGAGGTGGTAGAGCGGCGGGGCGTCGTCACCGCCCACGACGAGCCGCTCGTCGAGGAACGGGAACGCGATGCGGTAGCCGGTGCAGTGGACGATCGCGTCGAACTCGCGCCGCGAGCCGTCGGCGAAGTGCACGCAGTGGCCCTCCGCCCGCACCGCCTGCGGGGCGACGGTCAGCCGTCCGTGCGCGATCGCCGGCAGCAGCTCGGTCGTCGCGATCAACGGACCTCTGCCGGGCGCGTACGGCGGCTGCGGGAGCCCGTAGTTCGTCGGCGCGCCGTTGACGATCGCGAGCATCGCGCGCAGCAGCGGCCGACGCGCCTCCGGCGAGAGCCTGCGCAGCAGCGGCGACGTTTCGTCGACCGGTCTGCCCAGCACGAGCTTCGGCACGACGTAGTGGCCGGTGCGCGCCGACAGGCACGTCGCAGCCGCGACGCGCGCGATCTCCGGCGCAACGTCGGCGGACGTCGCGCCGAGCCCGATCACCAGCACGTGCTGCCCGGCCAGCTCGCTCGCGTCGTGATAGTCGAGCGCGTGCAGCGTGCGCCCGGCGAACTGGCCGGCAAGCTGCGCGTAGGCCGGCTCGCCGTGGCGCCCGCCGGAGGCGACCATCACGGCGCGGTAGCGGTGCGTTGCGCCGTCGCCGAGCCGCACCTGCCAGCCGCCGCCGGCGAGCGGCTCGACCGCGCTCACCTCCGTGTTGAAGCGGATCCGCTCGCGCACGCCCCAGTGGTCGACGTACCCGTCGAAGTAGCGCGCCACGAGCGTGTGATGCGGGTAGTGCGGGAAGTCGTCGGGCATCGGCAGGCTCGGGTACTGCATGACGCGTCTGGACGTGTTCGGGCACAGCGAGTCGTAGGCGCAGCTGCGCCCGTCCGCGGCGTCATAGCGCCACAGGCCCCCGACCGCCGCACGGCGCTCAAAGCAGTCGAACGAGATCCCGCGCAGCGCGAGCGAGCGGCACATCGCGATGCCGGCCGAGCCGGCGCCGATCACGCACACCTCGGCGGCGGCGCTCATCGTGCCGCCCTTCCGTCCGCGAGCAGACCCGCGAGCCCCAGCGCGGTCGCGACGCCGGCAGCGCCGACGTCGACCAGCGCAGACGCGCGCGGCTTGCCGTCGCGGAGCGCAAGCAGCCCGGCGGCGACGTCGAGCGCGTCGCACGCGATCGCCGTCTGCCACCACAGCCGCCGCGCCGGGCGCTGGCTCAGCAGCAGGCCGGCGCTCAGTGCGACGTTGCGCGCCGCGAACAGCCGCACGAGGTAGGCGCTGTGCGGGCCGCGCTCCAGCGACAGGATGCGCGTCGCGAGCTGCGGCGTCGCAAACGCGCCGGCGCCCGGCAGGCGCAGCGCGCTCAGCAGCACGGCGAAGGCATTGCGGTCTCGCTTCATCGGTCTCCTCCACGGATCGGCTCTGACAGGACGTCCGGCGCCGCGGCGGACGCCGCCTCGCGCGCCAGCTCGCTCAATGTGCAGCCGCGCGCGTGCAGCACGACGCCGGCGGCGCTCAGCGCAGCGATGTCGGCCGCCGGTCGGGCGCTCTGCTCGGGGAACGAGACGCCTGCCGGCAGCTCGACGTCAGCCAGCCCGAGCACGCGCTCCGCGGCGAGCGCCGCGCCGACGGCGCCGAGGTGCGCCTGCCCCTGCATGTCGATCGCGTCGATCGCGAGCGTCCGTTCCGCGCCCGTCACCGCGACCGTGAAGGCGCTCAGGTCGCCGCTGCCGGAGCGCTCCAGCAGCCGCCTGCGCACGCCGCGCAGGCGCGGCCGCTCGAACGCGCGCAGCGCGCCCGAGCGCTTGAGCGCCACGACCGCCCACAGCTTCGGCTGCTCGAGCATCGCAAGGCGCGCCTGCACCGTCGGCACGTCGAGCGTCATTGGCAGCGTCACCTGGTCGAGCGTCGAGATCTGCACGCTTGGACGCGTTTCCCCTTCCGGGCAGCGCACCGGCCGCACGTCCGTGAAGGGGTGCGCGACGCGGCGCGTGCGGTCCGTGACCGCGTGGTGCGGCCACGCCCAGCGCCTGCTGAATCTCCAAGCACCGTCGCCCACGCGGTCGTTGGAGGAGACGACGACGGTCAGGTCGATGCGCGACGGCGCGTCGACCGCGCGCACCAGCGCGGCCGCGAGCAGCGCCGCCGTCCCGCCCTTCCACGCGCCCGCCAGCAGCACCGGCGTGCGCGGGCGCACGCGGCTGGCATGCAGCAGCGCGTCGAGCGCGGCGACGCCGTCCGCGCGGTCGACGTCGGCCAGCGGGATGCCCGCGCGCAGCGCGTCTGCGAGCAGACGATCGGATGGGTCGGGCGTCGTCGCGAGGATCGCCGCCGGGCGCTCGGGCAGCGTCGACAGCGGCCGCTCCGCACGCACGTCGACGCGCGCCGTGGTGGCGCCGAGCATGTCCGCGAGCCCCGCCGCGGTGGCGGGGTGGCGGCCGGCCAGCACGAGCTCAAGCTGCGGGTTGCGCGCGCGCAGCAGCGTCGCCGCGTGCGTGCCGATGACGCCATAGCCGCCGACGATCACCAGCGGGCCGGCGCTCATCGCCGCGCTCCGGTCGCCGTCGCGTCGCGTGCGAGCGCGAGCGTCGTCGACCAGCCGCCGGCGCCCGTCGCGCCGGTCACCACGTAGGCGCGCTGGTCGAGCGCGCGCGCCGCCAACAGGCGCAGCCCGATGCCGGCGCCGGGACCGCGGCGGGCACGCGCGAGCACACCATCGTTGTGCGCGCGGATGCGGACGTGGCGCTCGTCCGCGGTCACGCTCAGCACGATCGTGCGCGCGTCGGCGTGCTTGACGGCGTTGCGCAGCGCCTCCACGACGAAGTCCGCGACCAGCTCGCCGGTTGTGGAAGAGACCGTCGCATCGGCCTCCAGCTTGAGCTGCACGGAGCAGCCGTCGGGTGGGACGGACGCCGCCCGCACCGCCTCGACGACCGTGCCGAAGCGGCGGGTGGGCGGCTGCTCGACGCGGTCGTTGAGCAGCAGTCGCAGCGCGCCCAGCGCAACCTCCAGCTCGCGATGGCTGCGGACACGGTCGGCGGCCAGCAGCGCGCCGCCCGCACCGAGCACGGCGACGACGCTCGAGACGCGCTGCACGACCTCGTCGTGCAGCCACTTCGCGACCTCGGGTGAGCACGCCAACGTCTGCCCGCGCTGCGTCCGCCCGGCCGACGACCAGTCGACAGTCAACGTCCTCTCCCCTCGGTTGCTCCGCCGATTCGTACTCGATTCCGCGATCACCTCGTCCCCCTTTGACCCAGCAGCTCCAATGCGGCGCACAGGCGTGCGCGCGTCTCGCGCGGCGCGATCACCGCGTCGAGGTAGCCGTCGCGCGCGGCCGCGTGCGCGAGCTGGTGCTCGACGACGTAGCGCTCGCTCAGCTCGCGCTCGCGCCGCTCCGGCCGCTGCGACTGCGCGATCTCGCGGCGATGGACGAGCCGCACCGCGTGGCGCGCGCCCATCACGCCGATCCGCGCCCGCTGCCACGCCAGCGCGTAGTCGGCGCCGAGATCCTTCGAGCTCATCGTGATGTAGGCGCCGCCGAACGCTTGGCGCGTCACGACGCTCAGGCACGGCACGCGCGCGGCCGCGAAGGCGTGCAGCAGCTCAGCGCCGTGGCGGATCACGGCGCGCCGCTCCTGACCGCTGCCGGGCAGGAAGCCGGGCGTGTCGACCAGCACCACGAGCGGGAGCCCGTAGCTGTCGCAGACGCGCACGAAGCGGGCCGCCTTCTGTGCCGCCTCCGCGTCGATCGCGCCGCCGAGGTGGCGCGGCTGGTTGGCGACGAGCCCGAGCGGCCGTCCGTCGAGGCGCGCCAGCGCGGTCACCACGTTGCGCGCCCAGCGCGGCGCGACCTCGCGCAGCGCGCCGCCGTCGACGATCGCGCGTGCGACGTCGCGCACGTCGTAGACCCTGCGCAGGTCGGTCGGCGCGCAGTCACCCGGGTCGCCGCCGAGCGGGGCGCGCACCGGCGCCCGCGGCGGCACCGCGCCCGCGCGCTGCGGCAGGTGCGCCAGTACGTCGCGCGCGACCGCAAACGCGTCGAGCTCGTCGTCGGCGACGAAGTCGCAGACGCCGGTCCGCGCGTGCACGCCGACGCCGCCGAGCGCGTCCGCGGCGATCTCCTCGCCGAGCGCCTCGCGCACGACGCGCGGCCCGGTCAGGAACATCGCCGCCGCCCGTGTCATCACGACGAAGTCGGTCAGCGCCGGCGCGTAGCTGCCGCCCCCGGCGCACGTCCCCGTCACCACCGAGACCTGCGGAACGCGGCCCGACAGCGCGACGATCGCGCGGAACACGCGCGCGTAGCCGGCGAGCGCCGCCGTCCCCTCCTGCACGCGCGCGCCGGCGGACGCGAACAAGCCGACGACGGGGACGCCGGCGTCGGCGGCGTGCCCGAGCACGCGCACGATCGTGTCGGCCTGGGCCGCGCCGAGCGAGCCGCCGGCGACCGTCTCATCCTGCGCGTAGCAGACGATCGGACGCCCGCCGACCGCGCCCCAGCCGGCGACGACGCCATCGCCGGCGGGCGCCGGGCCGCCGCCGCGGCGCGACGCGACGGTCCCGCGCAGCGTCGTGACCGAGCCCGGGTCGCACAGCAGCGCGAGCCGCTCCGCCGCCCCGAGCCGCAGCGCGGGCGATGCGGCGGTCGGTGCCGGTGTCGGTACGGCGGCCACAAACACGCTCACGCGGCGATGCAGAGCACCGCGTTGTGGCCGCCGAAGCCGAACGAGCTCGAGATCCCGACGGCCGGCCGCGCGTCCGCCGCCGCGCGCAGCGGCTTGGCGCGGCTGGGCACGTAGTCGAGGTCGAGGCCCGCCTCCGGCTCGGCCCAGTTGACCGTCGGCGGCGCGATCCGCCTGCGCAGCGCGAGCAGCGTCGCGACCGCCTCGACGGCCCCGCTTGCGCCGAGCAGGTGACCGATCGCCGACTTCAGCGAGGAGACCGGCAGGCGTGCCGCCTGCGTGCCGAAGACGCGCTTGATCACGTCCGTCTCCATGCGGTCGTTCAGCGGCGTCGCGGTGCCATGCGCGTTGACGTAGTCGACGTCCTCCGCGCGCACGTCGGCGTCCGCGAGCGCCAGTGCGATCGCGCGCGCCGGCCCGTCGCCGGTCGGGTCGGGCGCGGTCAGGTGGTGCGCGTCGGCGGTCGCCGCGCAGCCGAGCAGCTCGCCGAGCGGCGCCGCGCCGCGCGCGCGGGCCGCCTCCGCCTCCTCGAGCACCAGCACGCCCGCACCCTCGCCGAGCACGAAGCCGTCGCGGCGCGCGTCGAACGGGCGCGAGACGCCCGTGCGCGAGGTCGCCTGCATGCGCGCGAAGGCGGCGACCACGACGGGCGCGATGCCCGCCTCCGCGCCGCCCGTGACGATCGCGTCGACCTCGCCGCTGCGGATCAGCCAGGCGGCTGTGGCGATCGCGTGCGCGCCCGCGGCGCAGGCCGACGCGACACACCAGTTGGGGCCCATCAGCCCGTAGCGCATCGCGACCGCGCCGGCGGCGGCGTTGGGCATCATCATCGGAATCCCGAGCGGCGAGCAGGCGGCGACGCCGCGCGCCTGCAACGTCGCGTGCTGCGCGTGGAAGGTTTCGACGCCGCCGACGCCGCTGCCGATCACGCAGCCGATCCGCTCCGGCGCGCAGGGCAGCTGGTCCGCCCAGCCGGCGTGCGCGAGCGCCTCGGCGGCAGCCGCCAGCGCGAGCTGCGTGAAGCGGTCGCTGCGGTGGATCTGCTTGCGCGTGAGCGTCTGCGCGGGATCGAAGGCGGCGCAGCGGCCGAGCCCGTCCTCGATCCCGCTCGCACCGGCGCTCCAGCGCTCGATCAGCGCGTCGGCGCCGACCCCCAGCGGAGTGATCGCGCCGATGCCCGTGATGACGACGCGCCGTCTCACAGCACGAGCACGCGTGCGGCGATCACGTCGAGCGCGTCGCCGACGGTGGTGACGCCGGCGAATTCCTGCGGGTCGAGCTCGACGCCCCAGGTCTCCTGCACGAGCTGCGCGATCTCGACGAGGTCGAGCGAGTCGATGTCGAGGTCCTCGAGCGTCGCGTCCCGCGTGATGTCCGCACGGTCCGGGCCGATCTCGGCGATTGCGTCGAACAGCGTCTGCTCGAGCGACTGCTGCGTGGTCTCTGGCGACGACATCGATCCTCCTTGGTGGTTGGTGCGGCTACGCGGTCATGCCGCCGTCGACGACGAGCGTGGCGCCGGTGACGTAGGAGGCGCCGGGCGAGACGAGAAAGCGGATGCAGGCGGCGACCTCGTCAGGGGCGCCCGCGCGGCGCACGGGGATCGCGCGCGCGAGCGCCGGGTCAAGGCCCTCCGTGAGCCGCGTCTCGATCAGCCCCGGCGCCACTGCGTTGACGGTCACCCCGCGGTGCGCGACCTCCCTCGCGAGCGTTCGCGTGAGGCCGACGAGTCCCGCCTTGGAGGCGGCGTAGTTGGCCTGCCCGGCGTTTCCCACGCACGCGCCGACGACGGACGCGACGTTGACGATGCGACCGAAGCGGTTGCGCACCATCGGCATCACGGCGCGGCGCGAGGTGCGAAACGCGCTCGACAAGTTCGTCTCGACGACGCGCGTCCAGCGCATGTCGTCGAGCTGTGGGACGAGCCCGTCCGCGGTCGTGCCGGCGTTGTTGACGAGCACGGCGACAAGCCCGAACTCGCGCTCGAGTGTCGAGAAGGTCTGCTCGACGGCGTCGGCGTACACGACGTCGGCGGCGACGGCCACGGCGGTGCCGCCGGCGTCCTCGATGGACGCGACGACGTCCGCTGCCCCGGCCTCGTCGGTGCGGAAGTTCACGGCGACCGGCCAGCCGTCCTGGGCGAGCGCGCACGCGGTCGCCGCCCCGATCCCGCGCGAGGCGCCGGTCACGAGCGCGCAGCCGCGCCGCTCGGCGCCTCCCGTCTCCCCCGGACCTGCAGCCATCACGCCCCCCTCACATGCGATCGGTCCGGGCGAGCGTGCCAGCGGCGCAGCGTCCATCTGATGGCGCCTCCGCATTGCCTCCCCCAAATGGGTGATCGATTTCGGCTCTGTTGGTGCCCGGCGTCAGCGCGCCGCGCGGCAGCCGCAAACCCGTCACGTTTGCGCAGCGCACCTCTTCTCAGTAGTTTGAGTCGACGGGGGATGTCGGTTAACGGAGGGGACGGCCAGAAGATGGGGCTTCCGGCCACGACGGGGCAGATCAACCAACGGCAGCTGCGCGTGCTCGTCGTCGACGATCACGAGGTCGTTCACTGGGGCTTGCGCGTGCTGCTGACGCACGAGCCGTGGGTGCAGCGGTACCTGGCGACGGACGAACCGGAGCGGGCGCTTGAGCTCGCGCGGCGCTACGAGCCGCATGTGGCGCTGGTGGACGTGTTTCTGGGCGAGGCATCGGGGACGGAGCTCTGCACGCGCTTGTGTGACGCGTCCCCCGTCACGCGCGTGCTGTTGATGTCGGGTGTCGGTCGCATCACCAGCACGGCGGCACGCCGCGTCGGCGCGTTCGGCTTCGTGCCGAAGAACTGGTCGATTCGCGACATGGCGCACGCCGCGCGGATGGTCGCGCTCGGCATGACGGTCTTCCCGCCGACCGAGCACCCGAGGCCCAACACGCTCTCCGATCGTGAGTGGGAAGTGCTGAAGTTGATCGCTGATGGATCAACAAATAAAGAGATCGCCACTCGTCTCTACATCTCTCACCACACAGTCAAGGACCACACCCGCACGCTGTACAGACGGCTCGAAGCGCGCAATCGTGCGGAGGCGATTCAGAAAGCGCAGCGGATGGGGCTGCTGGGGTGATTGCGCTCGGTCGCCCCCAGCGCGGCCGCGCCGTCCGTCATGGGGACAGCCCGCTCTGGCCCGCAACCGCCGCCCGCAGCGCCTGCAACGCCGCCCGCAGCTCCCGCGAGATCTGCATCTGCGAGCAGCCGATGTCGCGAGCGATCTCGCGCTGCACGCAGTCCTGGCCGAAGCGCAGCACGAGGATCCGCCGCTGGCGCGGCGTCAGCTCGGCGAGCGCCGGCGTCAGCGAGACGGTCTGCTCGATCCGTCGATAGCCCGGGTCCTCGGCGCCGAGCAGATCGGCGAGCGTGGCCGTGCTGTCCGCACCGTCGACCTGCACCGGCTGGTCGAGCGACGTGATCCGCTGCGCGGCGCGCGCCTGCAGCGCCTCCATGACGAGCTCCGCGTCGAGGCCGGTCGCCGCCGCCAGCTCCCGCACCGTCGGCGCGCGGTCGCCGTGCTGCAGGATCCGTTCGCTCGCGTCGCGCACGAGCAGGTACGCCTCCTGCACCGAACGCGTGGCGTGGAGCGCCCACGCCGCACTGCGAAAGTGCCGGCGCAGCTCCCCGGTGATCGTCGGCGCGGCGAACGTCGTGAAGCGCGCGCCGCGGTCCGGGTCGAAGCGGTCGACCGCCTTCACAAGCCCGACGTTCGCGACCTGCACGAGGTCCTCGAGCGGCTCGTGGGGGTTGCGGTACTTGGTCGCGAGCCGCCGCGCGAACGGCATCCCGCGGCACACGGCGCGCTCGCGCCACGACGGGTCCCCGGAGCGCCGCCAGCGGGCGATGAGCGCCTCGACAGGCGCCGCATCGCCCGCGGACCGGCGGAGCCGGGGAGCGCTGGTCGCGCTCACTGTCCGTGCCGGACGCCCGGCTCGCCAAGCTCGAACTCGATCGGTTGGTGCGCCACGCGGCCGGGGATGTTGGCCGCCTTCGATGGCTTGCCGAGCGGCAGGATCACGCGACCGAAGGTGCTCTCGATCATCATCGCGCTCGCCGTGTACCAGGCGAGGATCGCGGAGGCGATCAGCACCCAGCCGCCGGTGTGCAGCCAGCCGCTGCCGCCCGTCAGGTAGCCGACCGCGAGCAGACCGGCGCCGACGGCGAGCGTCAGCAGCACCCCCGTCAGGCCGAGGCTCTCGGCCGTTGCCGCGATCACGCCCGACGCGGTGATCGCCGCGAGCGCCAGGAACCAGAAGCCCAGCTCGGTGAACGTGCCGGTCGGCAGCGTGAGGACGCCGACGGCACCGAGCAGGTTGAGGATCCCGTAGGCGATCCAGAACGAGCCCCACATGCCGTGCATCGCGGTCGCGAGGCCGTCGCGGGCGCGGTAGGCCCACATCGCGGCGGCGAACTGCGCGACGCCGCCGAACGCGGCCGCGAACGGGAACAGGTACTCCGGCGATCTCGTCGTGCCGTACCAGCCGGCGAGATGCGTGGCGACGATGAAGGTCGCGCCGGCGAAGCCGAACAGTCCGAGGATCGACGGCGCCGCGATCGGTTGCAGGAACACGCGCGTGTGCTCGCGCCAGTCGGTCAGGTCGCGGGGATCGTGATGGCCGTTGCGTTGATGAGCCGGGATCGTCCCTGGTGTGGTGGCGGACATCTGCACCTCCCTCAGGTCGGGGTTGTTCTCCCTCTGAAATGCCCGCCAACGTCGGGCGTAGCCGCGCTCGCGTCGCTGCCGTCACGAATGTGACGAAATGGCGCCGCCGTCAATCGCCGCTCGCGCCGATGCGCTCCAAGCCCGCGCGCGCGTCGCCGTGGAGCAGCCAGGCGCCGCGCCGCTCTTGCGTCACGAGCCCGCGCTCGCTGAGGCGGCCGAGCGCCGAGCTGACGGTGGGCCGGCGCGCGCCGAGGATCACCGCGAGCGCATCGTGCGTGAGGCCTGGGAGGATCAGCTCGCAGCCGCGGCCGGTGACGCGGCCGAAGCGGTCGGCGAGGTGCCACAGCGCCATCCACACGCGCTCGTCGATGCGCGCGGGCCGCCGCGTCGCCAGCTGGTAGGTGAGCCACCGCGTCCGCTCGATCGCACGCGCGAGCAGCGCGGCGGTGACCTCTGGCCACGGTGCGACGCGCACCGCGAAGTCGCGGTCGAGGACCGCCATCCGCGTCGGCTCGATCACGCGCCAGCGCGCCTGCGCCGGGAGCGTGGAGCTGGTCTCGTTCACGCGCGTCCACGGCTGCAGCAGGTCGCCGGGGCCGAGCAGCTCCGTCCAGCTCATCGCCCCGACCTCGACGTTGCGCGCCAGCAGCCCGTCGAGCACCAGGAGACCGAGCCACCCGCGGAAGCGCTCCGGCTCCGGCGCGATGTCCCAGTCGCCCGGCGAGGCGTCGATCACCCGCGCCTGCGCGGCCGCCTCAGCCCGCCGCAGCTCCTCGCCGCCGAGCGCCTGCGCAAGCCCGCGGTCCGCGCGCAGCACCGCGACGACGCGGGCAGGTTGCTCCAGTGGGGAACGGCCAGCGGCCGAGCGGGCATTTGTGCTCATTGCCGGAGGGTTGTACCCGCGCCCCTGTTGCCGGCACGGCTAGGGTGCGGCCGCCTGTGCGGCCGGAGCGGCAGGCGCCTGAGCGGTCGATGCGGTGGCACCGTCGGCAAGTCGAGCGAGCGCGCCGATCGACGGCAGAAAGAAGTACTCGCCGCCGGTCATGCGCACGAACTGCGCCTGGAGCGCGAATGGATGCACACCGTCGTTCGCCTGGCGCAGCGTCACCTGCGCTCCGCCTTCGTGCTCCCCGACGATCGGATCCGGTCCGTCCGCCGGTATGCCCGGAGCGGGCTGGGTGTACGGGCCGCCCGGCGTGCCGGGAGCGCCGCCGTTCGGGAAGTTGGGCTCGTTCAGCCAGTTGCGCTGGACGAACTCGAACTGCCGCGCGAGGTCGGCGACCACGCAGATGAAGTGCAACCCCCGCTCCGCACCGTCGTCCTGCGCGGCGCCGGCCGGCAGCGGCTGGCCGAACGGCGCCCCGCGCCGGATCATGCGGTGGCGCTGGGTCGGATCGCCGGCCGCGTCGGGCCGGTCCTCGTCGCGCGGGTTCGCTTTGCGGATGTGGGAGAAGCGGGGCGTCTTGACGCCGTCGCCGTCGTCGGCGAACGCGAACGCGTTCGTGACGCCGCTCTCGCCCGGATCCGCGTCCGGGCTCACGGCCGTCGGCGTCCCGCTCGGCCACCGGCCGACGAGCTTCGCGGCAAGCTGCTCTGGCGTCAGCTGCGGGTCTGCGTCCGGGACCTGTGCCGCGACCTGAGCGCGGAAGGCCGCGACGTCCTGGCACAGGCGCCGGAAGACCACGAAGCTCCCGTCGCTCCACAGGTCGCCGACGGGGCCTGCACCGGCGTTGCCGGTCTCGTCGGGATAGCCGAGGACGAACTCGCCGAGCGCGACGGCGGTCGGTTCGTCGGCCTCTGGCGGCGGCTCGAAGCCGGCGATGGACGGCTGCGAGACGCCGTCCTTGAAGCCGAAGTGCTCGTGGCCGCGCAGCGCGTCCGGCAACGTCTCCCCGCGCTCGTACCAGACTTGCTCACAGCCGGTTGCCTCAATTTGCTTGTGCAGCGCGTCGAGCGCCTCATCGAGGTCGTCGCGCGAGTCGGAGGCGAGCACGATCAAGGCATGAAGCCCGCCGTCTCTGAAGGCGTCCAGCCACTGGTCCGGGCTATCGGTTGGACGGGTGTCGCCGATTTGCGCGGCGCGCCCGAGCATGCCGGAAGCAAACGCGGCGCTGCCCTCGCCAGCGGGAAGCTCGTTCGTGTTCACACCCAGGACGCTGTAGCCCTTGGCGCTGATCAGCAGCCCGTGCCACGTCGCCTCAACGATTCTCTCCATGCCACCGGTGCGTCTGCGGATCTCGGAGAACAGCGCGTTAAAGGCGCGGACCTCCCACGCGTTTGCTGTCAGGGGCGTGGCGACTTTCAGCAGCCGGCGCCCTGCGTCGGCCGAGCGAAAGCGCACCCCGATCAGGTCCTGGATGTCCTTCCGGAACCCGGCGAGGCCAAGGCCCTGGATGTTTCTGAGTTGCTCGTCGGTGAGATCGGCCATATCTCGTTCCCCCATCTCCGAGAATTGCTGTTTAGTGAGATTTCTGGGCCAGCCTACGCGTCGGGTAACACAGAAAGATGGTCCATAGTGCGAGACGGCCAGTCCTGCACAGCTCGTTCGAACTCGCGGTGATGGCCGCGGGACCGCGGGCAACATCCTTTGACCTCCGAAGGGAGCGCTTCGCGTCGACTACGGCAGCGTTCCTGAAGGCGCCAGCCAGACTGACTCGAACTCCATGACCTCTGCGAGCGTGTCGTAGTCGCGGTCGTAGTGGATGACCGCTGCGCCCATCTCCTGGGCGGTGGCTGCGATCAGGTAGTCGATGACCGGCAGTCGCTGCGATCCCGCCGAGCGGTGCGCGAGCGTGCGCATCGCGTCCTCGGCGGCGCGCAGCACGCTGGTCGTGAGCGGTGCTGGACGGAGGGCTGAGAGCTGGGCAGCGAGGGAGTCGAACGTCGCGCCGTCGCGTGCCGTGTAGAGGATCTCCATCCGCGCCGGCGGCGCGAGCCGCAGGCGGTCTTGACGCAGCGCCTGCTGCCAGGGTTCCCGGACCTCGGGGTGGCTGGCCCGTGCGAAGGCTGAGGTGTCGATCAGCAGCGGCAGATCTCCCCAGCCGCCCGCGGAACTACCGGAGCGGCCAGGCATGCTGCTTGCTCTCGCGCAGCGCGTCCCAGTCCAGTCCTGTGTCCCCCTCCTCGAACCGCCGCGCCAGCTGCTCCAGCAGCTCGTGCCGCTCAGCCTCGCCCTGCGGGACGGCCGCGAGGTGACGCGCGCCGGCGATCGCGAGTTCGCGCACTTGACGCGAGCGCGAGAGTCCTCTCGGCAGGTGCGGCGCGGCGGCCTCGAGCGCGTGCGCGAGCTCAGGGTCCTCGGTGACCTGGATGCGGTGGTGGCGCGTCGGCATCGAGCCAAGTGTACCACCGGGTACCACCACGCTCAGACCTCGACAACGACTGCTCCCCCAGTGGCGCCGCTAGGACTCGAAACCTAGGACCAACGGATTATGAGTGGCGGGGTTGGTGGCTGACGGCGTCTTGATGCCGATGGATGCGGGGCGATGCGTCCCGTTGGGTCCGTTGGATCCAACGATTCGAACGTAGGCTGGAACGTAGAGGCGCGCCTGGTCATCAGATGCGGCGTCTGCGTCGGCCGCGCGTGAGCAGATGGACCTCGCGCAGGAAGCCGTCGAGCGCTTCGTCGTGAAGGTCGGGGACGCCGCCTTGGCAGCAAGGCGGCTTGTGGTGGCCTTCGGGTGGGTTCGAGACGCCGAACAGGTCGTGGAGGATCGTCCAGGCGTCGGACGCCCGGTGGCGCGGCTCCCGTCTGGCGACGAGCAGGATGATCACGCGGCGGCAGCCGCGCGGACGCTCGGGTGGCTGCATCGTGAACGCAAGCCGCCAGCCGTTGCGCAGGTGTAGACCGCAGACGGCCGGTTCCAGCGGGCCTGCGAGACGGTAGGCGCCGAGGCGCTCCGCACAGGGGTCGCGCTCGAGCTGCGCGTCGACCTCTCGGTAGCCGGCGCGCTGACCGGCGAGCTGGTCCACGAGCGGGCGAATCGCCCGCGGGACGATGACTTCAAAGTTTGGCACGCGCCAAGTCTGCGCGAGCGCCCGGACCGATGAGCCGGGTCAGTCGTCGGGACCGAAGTCCCGCCCCGGCGCGGCCGAGACGAAGTCGCCTTCGCGCATCGCAGCCAGCCCTGGCCCGTACAGCTCGTCAAACTCGCGTTGGTACTGCGGGTCCTCGCGCAGCATCCGATCGACGGCCATCGCGACGAGGTGGCGCGTCTCACCGGCTCTGCGCAGATCCTCGACGCGCTCGGCCAGATCGAGCACGGGATCGCGCAGCACACGCGGCCGCCCGCTCGCCGCAACCTCGACCGGCAGCAGACCCCGATCGATCCACTTGTCGAGCGTCGGCACGCTCACCCCGATCACCGCCGCCGCCTGCCGCTTCGACATCGCTGGCGCCAGTTCGTCGCGCAGCTCGTCGATCACCGGCGCCAGTTCAGTGCGCACCTCGCCTCCGCGACGCGCGGTGTGCCGAAGTGCCACCACGTGACGGGCGGTGCGTACTGCCGTGCTGGTAGACGCGGAAGCCATGGCGAGATTAGGTTAGCGCTTTTCGATGGTTTTTCGCCAATTCGTCACCCGCGAACCGTCGGGTGTTGCGCCGGCAGTCAGGATGCAGAGCGATCTGACAAGTAGCCCGTCGAGATCGTCCACGTGAAGGGCTGGAACCACGCCTGGATGCGCTGGTCTGCCACGCCCGCCTGCTGGTTTCGCCACGAGTGCCCGGCGAGTGCCGCATCTGCGGGCTCCTCCATGTCAAAGAGGTCGAGCACGTCGTCGTCCTCGAAAAGCTCGAACAGGCTGCGGAGCGTCGGGGTGGCGTGCTCGGCCTCGTCGTACGTGATGCGTCCGGTTTCCATTTCCATCTCGATCCAGGACTCCGCACGGCCCATGAGCTCCACCGCGACGATCTCCTCCGCGACGCATCCCGCCGGCTGCCCATCGGAGAGACGCACCAAGAGCGCCACTGCAGCCGCGTAGAGCTGGAGCGCCAAAAACTCAGTGATGGCCGGCTCAAACGCGTCCGGGACAAGGCCTTGGGCGAATTCGATTCCACGGCCTCTGAGGAGCGCCATTCGATACTCGTCGACGAGCACCGTCCCCGCACTGATGAGCGCCCGGCGAGCATTCAGGTCATCAACGTACTTGGGGAGGAACTCGAGGATCGAGGGTTCGATCTCGCCCTTCGCCGCGAGGTATTGGCGGCCTGCATGCTGAACCGCCGCGGCGAACCCTTCACCGCCAAGATCAGCCAGGCCCGTGCTCTCTACGAAGCTGAAGGCTTCAGCCATCTGTGGCGGACTGACGTTCAGGTCGCTCGCCAACGCGTCGGCGACCACATCGTCAACCGGCACATCAGCAATTTCAGCCTTCTCGATCCTGTCGAGGACGGCCGCGACCAGAGCGAAGTCCACCAGTACATTGGATCAAGCCGACCTGCGGTCGCGCAACTCCGACCCGCGCGCCGAGCACTGTCAGTCCGCGAAGTCCCCCCAGTGGCGCCGCTTGGACTCGAACCAAGGACCAACGGATTATGAGTCCGCTGCTCTAACCAACTGAGCTACGGCGCCGTAGCGCGTTCGACGCTACCAGAGCTCGACACCCCGACGCTCGACCAACCGCGACCTGCCTGGTGGCCGGCGGTTACCGTCAGGCGATGGCCGACGGCGCGCCGCTGCTCGTCTCGCACCCGAACCTCACCGCCCGCACGTTCGCGCCCGCGAGCCGGCAGACGGTGGCGCTCGAGCGGGCGCTGCGGCGCACGTGGATCCCGCTCGCGCGCGGCTGGCGGATGACGCCGCGCGGCGTGCGCATGCTGCAGCGCGTCACCGAGCCGCCGCGCCGGCGGGTGCCGATCCTGCGAGGCAGCGTCGTGGAGCACACGCGCGTTGCCGGCCTCCCCGCCGAGTGGGTCCGCGGCCCGCGCGCGCTCGGCGCCGCGGCGCACAGCGACGACCGCGCCATCGTCCTCTACCTGCACGGCGGCGGTTACGTGTTCGGTTCCCCGCGCACGCACCGCAACCTCGTCTCGCGCCTCTCGCACGTCACCGGCTTGCCGGTTCTCTCCCTCGACTACCGCCTGCCGCCGGTCGCCACGCTGCCGGCCCCGATCGAGGACGCGCTCGCTGCGTACCGCCACCTGCTCGACGAAGGCCACGCACCCGAGCGGATCGTCGTCGCCGGCGACTCGGCCGGCGGGCACCTCGCGCTCACGCTCGCGCTGCACGCCGCCGAATCCGAGCTGCCCAGACCGGCCGCGCTCGTGCTGCTCTCGCCCTGGACCGACCTTGCCCTCACCGGCGCCACCTTTACGACGAACGCGGACGTCGACCCGTTCCTCCCCGGCATGGCGCTGCGCCGCGCCGCGCGCGTCGCGCTGAACGGGGCCGATCCGACCGACTGGCGCTCCTCCCCCCTGTTCGCGCCCCCAGACCTCTACGCAAAGCTGCCGCCGACGCTGCTGCAGGCCGGCTCGACGGAGGTGCTGCTCGACGACGCGCTGCGCACCGCCCAGCGGATCGCCGAGGCCGGCGTGCGCGCCGAGCTGCAGGTCTACGAGCGTCAGCCGCACGTCGCGGCGCTGTGGGCCGGCACGCCGGAGGCGCGCACCGCGCTGCGCGAGATCGGCCGCTTCGTCGACGAGCTGCTGGGACCGCGCGCCGCGCCCGCGCCGCCCGACGCGCAGACCGCCGCCGAGGCTGCCGCGCGCGAGACGTCTACTGCGTGAGCCGCGCCGCCAGCGCCGCGTCCGGGGCGAGCGCGACGCGCACCTCCACGCCGCGCACGCCGACCGCCGTCGCCGACCCGGCCGGCAGCCGCCCGGCCCACCGCCGCAGCGCGCGCGCCAGGCGCGCCGCCGAGCGGGCGCTGTCGACGCGGACCGCGAGCAGCGCCGCGTCGCGCGCCCGGCACGGCGTCGCACAGGCCGCGGTCGCAGCGAGCGAGCCGCGCCGCCACAGCGCGTAACGGCCGCCGCGCCACCCCGCCGTCACGCGCCGCGCGAGCACCGCCCCGCTCGACGGCGACAGCAGCGCCGCGACGTCCTCCGCCCCGAGCGTGGAGGCCGCGATCCGGCGCCACCCGCCGGCGAGCAGCGGCAGCGACACGCGCTCCGGCTGCAGCGCCGCCAGCCAGCGCGACGGCTGCAGGATCTCCGCCGTCGTCTGCGGCGGCCGCGCGCGCTCCGCCACGTTCACGAGCGTCCAACCCCCGCCGTCCGCGTCGAGCAGCGCCCGCACGAACGCCTCGCCCTGGAAGTAGGGGAACACGAGCGAGCGCGCGACGTACTGCGGCAGCGGCGTCCCGCTCGTCACCTGGCCCACGCCGCTGAGCGCGTCGCCGAGCGACACGCCGCGCGTCCAGCGCGCCGCGTAGCGCTCCATCACGAGCGTCGCCGAGCCCTCGACCAAAGCCTGCTCCGCTGTCCGCCTGTCGTCGTCCGCATGCGGCTCGCTCCCGAGCCGCTGAAGGTCCGCGTGCTGGTCCTCCAGCGCGTGCGTCAGCTCGTGCGCGAGCGTTACGTCGTCGACGCCCGCGCCGCGCACGAGCGCGAGCCGCTTGCGGCGCGGGTCGTAGTAGCCGGCGACCTGCTCGCTGTAGATGTCGCCCGCGATCGCCCGCGAGTCGGCGCCGGCGGGCAGCAGCGCAAGCAGCTTCAGCAGCTCGTCGCTGGCGCGCTCACCTGCGAGCGAGCTGCTGCGCGCCGCGTCCGCCAACCCGTCGCGCCGCGCCTGTGCCGGCGAGACGATCGCGACCGGAACCGGATGGCGGAAGCGCAGGCCGCGCAGCGCCTCCACGCGCCGCTCGACGAGCCGGATGTGCGCCGGCGAGACGATCGGCGCGCGGTGAGCGGCGGAGCCGCCGCTCCCGCCCCCGAGCGCGATCGCACCGGCCGCCAGCGCGACCGCCAGCAGCAGGATCAGCAGCTCTGGCGTGCGGGAAACCGGCGAGTCGGGACGGCGCTCTGTGATTCGATCCTCACCTCAGGACGACGGGACCATCTCGGAGGAAGGGACAGCATGGCGCAACGAGCGGCGATCGTGACGGGCGCATCGAGCGGCATTGGCCTGGCGATCGCGCGGATGCTCGGCGAGGAGGGCTTCGCGCTCACCGTCGCCGCGCGCCGGCCCGACAAGCTCAGAGACGCCGCCGACGGGCTGCGCGCAGCCGGCTACGAGGTGCAGGAGGTCGCTGCCGCGCTGTCCGAGGAGGACGCCGTCAAGCAGGTCGTCGCCGCCCACCGGGACACGTACGGCCGCCTCGACGTGCTCGTCAACAACGCCGGCGTCGGGATCGGCGCGCCGGTCGCCGAGATCCAGACGAAGCGGCTCGACATGCAGCTCGACGTCAACCTGCGCTCCTACGTCCTCTTCTACCGCGAGTGCATCGACCTGCTGCGCGCCGCCGCGCAGGAGACCGGCTCCGCGCAGGTCGTCAACACCTCCTCGATCTCCGGCAAGCGCGGCCAGGCGTGGCTGTCGGTCTACTCGGCGACGAAGGCGGGCGTCGTCGGCTGGACGGAGGCGATGAACAAGGAGCTGGCGCCGGAGGGGATCAAGTCGTGCGCGCTCTGTCCCGCGTTCGTCGACACGCCGATGACGGACTTCGCGAAGGCCGGCGGCGTCGCCGCCGAGCAGATGATCACGACCGAGGACATCGCCGAGTCGGTGCGGCTGCTGCTGAAGGTCTCCAGAGCCTGCCTGATCCCCGAGATCATTTTCGAGCGACCGGGGGACCAACTGTGAAGCTCGGCGTCCACATCGGCTACTGGGGGCTCGGCCTGACCGCCGCCGAGCAGCTCGAGATCGTGCAGGAGGCCGAGCGGCTCGGCTACGACTCCGTCTGGGCGGCGGAGGCGTACGGCTCCGACACCGCGACCGTGCTCGCCTGGCTCGCCGCCGGCACAACCAGCATCAACCTCGGCTCGGCGATCTTCCAGATCCCCGCGCGCTCCGCCGCAATGACGGCGATGACGGCCGCCACGATCGACAACCTCTCGAACGGGCGGATGCGCTGCGGGATCGGCGCCTCGGGTCCGCAGGTCGCGGAGGGCTGGCACGGCCAGCGCTACGGCAAGATGCTGCAGCGCACGCGCGAGTACGTCGCGGTTGTGCGGATGGCGCTCGCGCGCGAGCGCGTCGAGTTCCACGGCGAGACGCTCGAGCTGCCGCTGCCCGACGGCCCCGGCAAGGCTTTGAAGCTGACGATCGCGCCGGTGCAGGAGCGGATCCCGATCTACCTTGCGGCGATCGGCCCGAAGAACACCGCGCTCGCCGGCGAGATCGCCGACGGCTGGATTCCGACGCTGTTCGCGCCCGAGCATGTCGCCGAGTTCCGTACCTACCTCCAGGAGGGCGCGGACCGTGCTGGCCGCAGTCTCGACGACTTCGACATCGCGCCGACCGTCAACGTCCTCGTGACCGACGACCTCGCGACCGGCCGCGACGCGATGCGCCCCTACCTCGCGCTCTACATCGGCGGGATGGGCTCGCGCAGACAGAACTTCTACAACCGCCTTGCTGTCCGCTACGGCTTCGAGGAAGCGGCGAGACGCGTGCAGGACCTCTACCTGGAGGGCAAGCGCGAGGAGTCCGGCGCGGCGCTGCCGGACGAGCTGATCGACCTCGTCACGCTGTGCGGGCCGAAGGAGCACGTGCGCGAGCGGCTGGCGGTGTACCGCGACGCCGGCGTCGGCACGCTGATGGTCACGCCGATGGCGTGGACGGCGCAGGAGCGCCTGTCACAGCTGCGACTGACGGCCGAGCTGGCCGCTGACGCGTAGGCGCCGGCGCCGGCGGCTCGAGCACCCCGAGCAGCGCCTCGACGACGCGCGGGTCGAGCTGCGTGCCGGCCACGCGGCGCAGCTCGGCGTGCGCGGAGCCGCTCGTGCGCGGTGGGCGCCACGGCCGCGGCGAGGTCATCGAGACGAACGCGTCGCACGCCAGCAGCACGCGGGCGGGCAGCGGGATCTCCTCGCCGACGAGCCGGTCCGGGTAGCCGGTCCCGTCGAAGCGCTCGTGCTCATGGCGCACGATCGGCGCGGCCTCCGCAAGCAGCGGCAGGCTGCGCAGCATCCGCTCGCCGATCAGCGCGTGCTCGCGCAGCACGGCGCGCTCGTCGTCGCGCAGCTCGCCGGGATGCGACAGCAGCACCGCGGGCACGCCGACGGTGCCGACGTCGTGGAACAAGGCGGCGAGGTAGAGCGCGCGCAGCTCATCGTCGGGGAGGCCGAGCGCGCGACCGGTCTGCCACGCCAGCTCGGCGATCCGCCACGACTCCGTGCCGGCCGCCGCCGCGCTGCCGACCGCGACGCGGTACAGCTCGCCGAAGCCGGCGCCCTGAAGCCGGTCGAGCAGATGCCGGCAGGTGAGCGCGCGCGCGAGCTGCTCTGCGATCGCCTCTGCGAGCGCACGCTGCGCGAGGTCGTAGGCGTGCGGGCGGTCGGAGGCCACTAGCACGTAGCCCCACGTGCGCGACTCCTCGCGCACCGCGACCGCCAGCTCGCTGCGCACGCGTCCGCCGTCGAGCCAGCGTCGCTCGACGTCGTCGTCGACGACCGCCGGGCCGGCGGCCGCGAGCGCGCGCTGCACGAGCGGGCGGCGCCCCAGCATGCCGACCTCGTCGGCGTCCGCGTCGCCGGAGCTGACCGCGGCGACGCGCACGTCGTCCGCGCCGTCCTCGCCCAACCCCACGACCGCGGCGCCGACGGTGTCGAACGCGCCCGCCAGGAACGCGACCGTCGTCTCCGCCAACGCGCGCTCGTCGCGGGCCGCCGGCAACGCGCGCGCGAGGCCGGCAAGCAGCGCGAGGCGGTTCGTCGCGCTCACGCCGGCGAGCACGGCGCGCCCATCGCCCACGGTGCCGCCTCCGTCGCGGACGCCGCGGCTGCGTCCGCCGGCGCCGCGCTGCGCGTCGCCGTTCGTGCGCTTCGTCTGGCGCAGCGCCGCGTCCGCGCGCAGGATCAGCTCGTCGACACTGCGCGCCGGGGCGCCGAACGTCGCCCAGCCGATGCTCGCGCCGAGCCGCCGCTCGCCCTCCGCGCCGAACGGGATCGACTCGATCGCCTGCGTGAGGCGCTCGGCCAGCTCGCGTGCCTCTTCTTCGCCGGCCCGGACCGCGATCACGGCGAACTCGTCGCCGCCTTGGCGACAGCAGACGTCCTCCTCGCGCAGCGCGTCGCGCAAGGCGACGGCGACGAGCCGCAGCGCGTCGTCGCCAGCGAGGTGGCCGAGCTCGTCGTTGATCGCCTTGAAGCCGTCGAGGTCGAGCAGCACGAGCGAGAAGGGATCCTCGTAGCGGCGGGAGCGGGCGACCTCGGCCGTCAGCGCACGCATGAACATGCGGTAGTTGCCGAGACCGGTGAGGTCGTCGAGCTCGGCCATCCGCAGCGCGTCCTCCTCGCGGCGCAGCAGCGCCTCATGCTCGCGCCGCAGCGCCGCCAGCGACGCCGCGAGCGTGGCGCCGGCGAGCAGCGCGATTGCGCCGATGCCCGCCCCGAGCGCCGAGACGAGCGTGTCTTCGCCACCGACGATCGCGAGCGCGACGAGCCCGAGAATGGCGAGCACCAGCACCACGCCCGCGGCCAGCGCCACGTTCGCGCGGACACGCGAGCGGCTGGCGCCGGACGTAGGCGTCTCGCCGTATCCTCGCGACCGGTCGCGACCCTGCGTGTCGTCCATCCGTCTCCGTGCGCTCATCGACATCCGTGCCGAAGGTGGTTAAAGCTCACCAAAGCTACCAAGACCTGGGGCATTTCCCAGGGAGTGCCGCGCCGACGCGTCTGCGCCTGTTCCTTGGCGCGTTCGGCGACCCCGGCCATGCGTTCCCGATGCTGGCGCTCGCCTGCGCGCTTGCCAGACGCGGCCACGAGGTCGTGTTCGAGACGTGGGAGCGGTGGCGTCCCGAGGCTGAGGCGGCCGGTCTGACGTTCGTCCCCGCGCCCGAGTATCCCGTCTTCCCGACCGGCAGTGCGCCGCTCAAACCGTACGAGGCGGTCGTGCGCGCGGCCCGTGACACGCGACCGCACGTCGCGGCCTTGAGACCCCATGCGGTGGTGGCCGACATTCTCACGCTGGGGCCCGCGCTTGCGGGGGAATTGGAGGGTGTGCCGGTCGCGACGCTGATCCCCCACGTGCACCCGCACCTGCCGTCCGGATGCCCGCCCTACTCGTTCGGCGCGCGGCTGCCGCGAACCGCGTTGGGGCGGCGCCTGTGGCGGGCGACCGACGGGTTGGTGATGCGCGGGCTGGAGCACGGCCGGCGCGACCTCAACGATGCACGCGGGCGGCTCGGGCTGGCGCCGCTCGACCGGGTCCACGGCGGCATCAGCGAGCGGCTCTGCCTGGTAGGGACGTTCCCCCAGCTCGAGTACCCGCGCGCGTGGCCGGAGTGGACGCACGTTGTAGGCCCGCTGCTGTGGGAGCCGCCCTACGCGGACGTCGAGCCGCCGCCGGGCGAGGAGCCGTTGGTGCTCGTCGCGCCCTCGACCGCGCACGACCGGGGTCATCGTCTGCTGCGCGCCGCGCTGGCCGGGTTGGAGGGCGAGCCGGTGCGCGTGCTGGCTACATGGAACCGGCGGCCGCTCGACCGGCCGCTGCGCGTGCCGGCGAACGCGCGCCTGGTCGAGTGGATCTCCTACGCGCGCACGATGCCGCGCTGCGCGGTCGTCGTCTGCCATGTGGGGCACGGGACGATGGTGCGGGCGCTCGCGTCCGGTGCGGCGGTCGTGGCGTGCCCGGTCGCGGGCGACATGGCCGAGAACGCGGCGCGTGTGGATTGGGCGGGCGCCGGCGTGCGGCTGCCGTGGCGCTTTGCGACGCCTGCGGGTGTGCGCGCGGCGGTGCGGCGTGCGCTGGCCTCGCCGTCGACGGCGCGGCGCGCCGGGGAGCTGGCGGCGTGGGCGCGGGCGAACGACGGGGCGGAGCGCGCCGCCGACCTGGTGGAGGAGCTGGCGCGCGGTGAGCGGTGAGCGCGCGCGTGAGCTGCCCGTACTGCACGGCGAGCGGGTGACGCTGCGGCCGCTGACGGAGGCCGACCTCGACCGCCTGGTCGTGTTGCTCGCGGATCCGAGCGTGCGGCGCTGGTGGGGCACCGTCGACGGACCGGAGGCGCTGCGCGAGGACCTGCGCCACGACGGCGGCGCGTTCGCGATCCGCGTCGAGAAGGTCACGGCCGGTTGGCTCGGGGTCGTCGAGGAGAACGAGCCCGACTACCGCCACGCGGCGCTCGACATCGCGCTCGGCCCTGAGCACCAGGACCGCGGCCTCGGGCCGGAGGCGCTGCGGACCGTGATCCGCTGGCTTGTGCGCGAGCGCGGCCACCACCGCTTCACGATCGACCCGGCGGTCGCGAACGAACGCGCGATCCGCGCCTATGCCGCCGTCGGCTTCAAGCCGGTCGGCGTGCTGCGCCGTTACGAGCGCGGGCCGGACGGGACGTGGGAGGACGGCCTGCTGATGGACCTGCTGGCGGAGGAGCTCAGGTAGCGCGCGGGTGCGCCTGCGCCCACGCGACGATGTTCTTCGACTCGTGGATCGCCTCGCCGTCGTCGGTCACGAGCACGGGGACCCACGTCTGGCCGGTCAGCTGTTTCACCTTCCTGCGCCCGGGCGTGATCGCCGGCAGCGGCCCGAGGCCGTACGTGCGGATCACCTTCGGGTCGTGGCCGGCGGCGCGCAGCGCGTCGTAGGCGTTCTTGCACGGATGCCCGCCCGGTCGCGGGGTCGGGAACGTGCCATAGCAGACGTAGAGCTCCATCGCGATTCCTCCCTTGGCGGTCAGATGCGCCGAGCATAGGCATGCCGCGCCGCCCGCAACCCCGCTACCATGCGTCCTTCCGCCTTCCCCGGTAGCTCAATTGGCAGAGCATTCGGCTGTTAACCGAAGGGTTGTTGGTTCGAGTCCAACCCGGGGAGCTCGCAGCAGGCGACAGGCCGAGGCCCGCACTCGCAGAGGGCCGCTTTTTCGTCCTTTAGCGGGCGTTTTCTGGTATCTTGGCTGCTCAGCCAATGCGGGACCCGCCGCTTGGTGCCTTCGCAGCGCTCTCACCAGCTGTGGGCCCCGTCCAACGAATGGGGGACACATGCGTCACCGTGCGAACGTGCGGCTGCTGGCGCTCGCTGCCGCGCTCGTGCTTGCAGCCGGCGTCGACGATGCTGGTGCTGCGGGCCTGAGCCTCGGCACTCAGAACATGAGAATCACCTGGAGTGCGCTGTCGTTTGAAGGAGGTTTTGGCACTGTCAGATGCGCAGTCACGGTCGAAGGCAGCTTCCACGCAAGAAGTCTCACGAAGACTGCCTCTTCGCTAGTCGGTTACATTACGAGCGCCACGGCCGGCGCATGCGCAAGCGGCGGGATGACGGTGCTAAGAGAAACTTTGCCCTGGCACGTCCGGTACGAATCCTTCAACGGAACGCTACCGAACATAACGTCAATGAACCTGTTGGGGGTCGGCGCCGCGTTCTTGATAAGAGAACCTGCCTTTGGAATCACCTGTCTAGGGAGAACATCCGCGGAAAGCCCGATGACCCTCGGCATCGCACGCGAAAGCGGGGCGCTGCTCACGACCGCAAGCGCCGGTGGGACCATAGGGACCTCATGTGGCATCAACGGAAGACTCAGCGGCTCTGGGACCGTCACGCAGACGGGCTCCTCCACGAGGATCAGGCTTGACCTATTCGAAAGGGCGGGCGCCGGAGACCTCACCATAGGCCCAGCCGAAGAACCCAAGAGGGTCGCCGCCGGAGCAGCGGGCATAGACATGACGCTGGGGATCAGGGGCACGCTCGGGTTCGGCACTGTCACGATAACGGAAATAAGGGTGACAAACAATCCGGGGAACTTTGAAATAAGGGATCCGAACATATGCCTGAACTCGACCCTCTCCGCACACATCCTGGCGGCCAACGACGAATGCAAGATCAGGGTGTTCGCCATGAATGCGAACGAAGCAGGCGAAGTGACGATAAGGTACACGAGACCAGAAGCTGCGGCGAAGACCGTCAGGGTGGCATCATGACCGCTGCTAATTAAGGCTGGCTCGGGCCAGCGCTAGCCGCTCTGCAGCAAGCCACTCAGGTGCCGCAGCCGGGTGCGGACCTGCTCGCGCTCGGCGCTGAGTCTGCTGATGCTGCCGGCGTCGCCGCCCTCGGCGGCGCCGGCAGCGACGCGCGCGAGCTCGATCGCGCGTTCGAGGCGTGCGAGCTCGAGCGTGAGCCAGGCGTGCTCCAGGTTTCCCGGCCGGACGCTCCCGCCGCCGCGGGCGGCTCTCGCGTCGAGCTCGCTGACGTAGCTCGACAGCTCGGCGTCGTCAGCCGGCAGCCCCTCAAGCGGGGCGTCGGCGTGCGCTAGCAGGTGCGCGGCCGCGCGGCGCGCGAGGTCGGAGCTGAAGTGCTGCTCCGGCTCCGCCTCCTCCAGCAGCGCTCTGCCCTCGCGCGGGAATGCCACACACAGCGCGAGGAACGTGCGCTCCCCGCGCTCGCGACGATCGAGCGCGACGGGGACCGGGGGCGGCGGAGCGACGCTTGCGTGCGCGCCGGGCCGCGCGATGTCCGGGGTCGGGGCGGCATGTGGCGCGGGCGCGCGGGCGGCGGCGGCACCGGCGTCCGCCAGCAGCGACGCGGCGAGCTGGTCGCTCAGATCCAGTCGCCCGGCCACGCGCCGCACGAGCTCGTCGCGCAGCACGCTCGCGGGCAGCGGGCCGAGCAGCGGGCGCAGCTCCTCCAGCGCGCGGTCCTTCCCCTCCGCACTGCCTACGTCGGCCCGCGCCAGCACGCGCTCGACGTGAAACTCCACGAACGGCACCGATCTCCCGATCCGCGCGCGCACGGCCTCGACGCCTTCCTGCTGGACGAGGTCCGCCGGGTCGAGGCCGGCCGGGAGCGCCGCCACGCGCAGCTCCAGCGATCGCCCCTCCGCCACGCGCGCCGCGCGCAGCATCGCCTCCTGCCCGGCGCCGTCCGCGTCGAGCGCCAACACCAGCGTGCGCGCGGTGCGCTCGAGCTCTCTCGCCTGCTCGTCAGTGAACGACGTGCCCATGATCCCGACCGCGTTCTCGATCCCAGCCTGGTGCAGCGCCAGCACGTCCGTGTAGCCCTCCGCCAGGACCACGGAGCCGGCGCGCGCGGCGGCCTTGCGCGCGAGGTCGATCCCGAACAGCTGACTGCCCTTGTGGAAGACCTCCCCCTCGCTCGTGTTGAGGTACTTCGGCGGCTGGTTCTCGCGCATCGCGCGCGCGCCGAAGCCCACCACGCGCCCGCGCGCGTCCGCCAGCGGGAACATGATCCGCCCGCGGAAGCGGTCGTAGATCGAGCCGCGCTGCTGCTTGGAGCGCTGCGCCAGCCCGGTCGCCAGCAGCTCGTCCTCGCTGAAGCCCGCCTGCCGCGCGACGAGCAGCAGCTTGTCCCACGCGCTCGGCGCGTAGCCGACGCGATACGTCTTCAGCGTCTCCTCCGCCAGCCCGCGGCCGGCGAGATAGGCGCGCGCCTCCTCGGCCTCCCCCGCCTCCCACAGGTAGCGCGCGTAGTAGACGGCGGCGCGGTCGAGCAGCGTGTGCAGGCGGTCGCGCCGCTCGCGGCGTGCGCGCGCGGCCGGGTCCTCGTCGGCAACCTCCAGCGTCACGCCGAAGCGCTCCGCGAGCGACTCCATCGCGCCGACGAAGTCGAGCCCTTCCGTCTCCATCACGAAGCGGAACGGGTCGCCCGACATCTGGCAGCCGAAGCAGTGGTAGTGCTTCTCCTCCGGGCGCACGTGGAACGAGCCGGTGCGCTCCTCGTGGAACGGGCAGCGGCCGAAGTACGAGTTGACGCCGGCGCGCCGCAGCTCCGTGCGCGTCGAGACGAGCGCGATCATGTCGACCGCGTCGCGCACCTTCTCCTTCGAGTCGTCCGTGTAACGGGGCAACGCGTCAGTCCGAGGAGGGAAACGCGCGCGGGACTGCCAGCGCCTCGAAGCGACGGATGCAGAAGCGGTCGGTCATGCCGGCGAGGTAGTCGGTCACGCGCGTGGCGAGGTCCGCGTCGGGGGCGAGCGGCGGGATCTCCTCGGGATGCTCGCAGTAATGGTCGAACAGCGTGCGCACGACCCGCTCGATCTTCTTGTGCTCGGCGCGCGCGGCCGGCGCCAGGTAGACGCGTTCGAACATGAAGTCGCGCAGCGCGCTCATCGCGCCGCCCAGCTCCGGCGACTGCACGATGTCGCCGGCTTGCTCGGAGGCCTCGACGACGTCGTGCACGAGCGCGTCGATCCGCTGCGCGCCCGTCTCGCCGAGCAGCGCGATCGGCTCGCGCGGCAGCTCCGCCTCGTTGAGCACGCCGGCGCGCAGCGCGTCGTCGATGTCGTGGTTGACGTAGGCGACGCGGTCGAGCAGCCGCACGATGCGGCCCTCGAGCGTGCGCGGCATCGGCGCGCGGCCGGAGTGGCCGAGGATCCCGTCGCGGACCGGCTCGGTGAGGTTGAGGCCGGCGCCGTCGCGCTCGAGGCGCTCGACGACCCGCAGCGAGTGCTCATGGTGCTTGAAGCGGCGGCCGAAGCGCTCCTGCAGGCAGTCGTCCAACGCCGCCTCGCCGATGTGCCCGAACGGCGGGTGGCCGAGGTCGTGCGCGAGCCCGATCGCCTCCACCAGATCCTCGTTGAGCCGCAACGCGCGAGCGACCGTGCGGGAGACCTGCGTCACCTCCAGCGTGTGCGTGAGCCGCGTGCGGTAATGGTCGCCCTCCGGCGCGACGAACACCTGCGTCTTGTGCTTCAGCCGCCGGAACGCCTTCGCGTGCACGATCCGGTCGCGGTCGCGCTGGAACGGCGTGCGCAGCCCGCACTCCTCCTCCGGCCGCTCGCGCACGGCCGGGTAGGACGGCGTCGCGAGCGGCGAGAGCGCCGCCGCCTCCTGCGCCCGCACGCGCGCGGCGAACGCGTCGGCAACGGGACCGCTCGGGTGCGGGTGCGCGGGGGATCGCACGGCCATGCCGTCGATTCTCGCACCGGTCGGGGCGGTGGCGCGGGCGGCGCCTACACGCGGGCGGTGTCGCGCCGGAACGCGCGCATCGCGAGCCGCGCCAGCACGACCGACCAGACGGCCATCACGAGCCAGCCGCGCGAGCCCCACCCCGCGCCCCCGAGCGCGACGTGTCCGGCCTGCACCAGCCAGTACGACGGCAGCAGTTGACCGACGACGTGCAGCGCGCCGTGGTCGGGGATCGGGAACCAGGTGCCGCCGAGGAACGCGAGCAGCGCGACGCCGCCGCCCATCGCCGGCCCGATCGCCTCGACGCTCAGCAGGTGCCCGAGCAGGATCCCGAGCGCCGCGAACGGCACCAGCCCGACGAGCAGCAAGCCGGTCATCTCCAGCCAGCGTCCGGCCGGCAGCGAGACGCCCATCGCCGCGCCGGCGACGAACAGCACCGCCATCGTCAGCAGCGCCATCAGGTACCCCGTCAGCACCTTCGCGCGCAGGTAGGCGCGCGGCGGCAGCGGCGTGATCCGCACCTGCCGGTGCCACCCCGCCTGGCGCTCGGCGGAGATGCGCGCGCCGCTTGACAGCATCGCCGACATCGCGCCGAACGAGACAAGCCCGACCATGTAGTACAGCGGCGCGGACAAGCCGCTGTCGCCGAGGTCCTTCACGTTGCGCGACGAGCCCGCGACGAGCAGGTAGAAGACGAGCGGGAAACCGAGCGAGAGGAACAGGAAGCGGCGGTTGCGCACCGTGCGCAGCAGCTCGAAGCGCAGGTACGCGGCGTTCATGCCGTCGCCCCCGCCGGCGTGGCGTCGCCGGTCAGCTGCAGGAACGCCTGCTCCAGCCCCGCCCCGCCGATCTCGATGTCGCGGGCGTCGGGGTGCGCGGCGAGCAGCGCGCGGATCGCGGCGTCCGAGTCGGCGCACACGAGCACGACCGCCTCGCCGCGGCGCTCCGCGCTGGTCACGCCCGGCAGCTCCGCGAGCGCGTCGAGCGGGACGTCGGGCAGCGTCGCGCGGATCGTGCGCGCGCCGACGAGCCCCTTGATCTCGGTCGGCGGCCCGTCGGCGACGATCCGCCCCTGCGCCATCAGCACCACGCGGTCGGCGTACGCGTCGGCCTCCTCCAGGTAGTGCGTCGCGAACAGGACCGTCTTGCCGCGCGCCGCGAATGCCCGCATCGTCTCCCAGAAGCCGCGGCGCCCCTCGACGTCCATCGCGACCGTCGGCTCGTCGAGCACCAGCAGTTCGGGGTTGCTGACGAGCGCGATCGCGAACCGCACGCGCTGCGTCTGACCGCCGGAGAGCTTCTGCGTGCGGCGGCCGGCGACCGCCCCGAGCCCGGACAGCGCGAGCGTCTCCTCAACGTCCAGCGGCTTCGGGTAGAGCGAGGCGACCATCGCGACCAGCTCACGCACGTCGAGGTCGCGGATCAGCTCGCCGGTCTGCAGCATCGCGCCGACCGCGCCCGCTGCGACGGCGTCCTCCGGTGCGCGCCCGAACACGCTGACTGTCCCGGCATCCGCTCTCGCGAGGCCGAGCAGCATGTCGATCGTCGTCGACTTGCCGGCTCCGTTGGGCCCGAGCAGCGCAATCGTCTCACCGGCGGCGATCGAGACGTCGATCCCGCGCACCGCATGGACCGGTCCCTCAGGCGAGGCGAACGTCTTCGTGAGCCCGCGCAACTCGATTCCGCTCATACGAGGCGGAGTGTCGCAAACCGCGGCCTGCGCTCAGGCGCCGGCCGCCACCGCCGCCTGCGCCGCCGCGACCCGCGCGATCGGGACGCGGAACGGCGAGCAGGAGACGTAGTCGATCCCGGAGTGGTGGAAGAAGTCGATCGAGTCCGGGTCGCCGCCGTGCTCGCCGCAGACGCCGAGCTTCAGGTGCTCCTTCGTCTTGCGGCCCAGCCAGGCCCCCATCCGCACCATCTGACCGACACCCGGCGCGTCGATCGTCTCGAACGGCGAGCGGTCGACGATCTTGCGCTCCAGGTATGTCGCGAGGAACTTGCTCTCCACGTCGTCGCGCGAGAAGCCGAGCGCGGTCTGCGTGAGGTCGTTCGTGCCGAACGAGAAGAAGTCGGCGTGGTGGGCGATCGAGTCGGCCAGGAAGCACGCGCGCGGCAGCTCGATCATCGTGCCGACGAGGAAGTCGCGACCGACCTCCAGCCCGCGCTCGTGCGCGGCGTCGACCACGAGCTTGCGCATCAGCTCGAGCTCCGTCTCGTAGTCGACGAGCGGGATCATCACCTCCAGCAGCGGCGCCTTGCCGGTCCGCTCGCGCACCGCGAGCGCCGCCTGCACGATCGCGACCGCCTGCATCTCGTAGACCTCGGGATAGAGGATCCCCAGCCGGCAGCCGCGCGTGCCGAGCATCGGGTTCACCTCCTCCAGCGACTGCACGCGCTCCAGCGTCGCCTCCAGCTCGGCGGCGTCCCCCTCGCCCGTCGTCCGCGCGTGCTCGAGCTGGCGCTCGACCTCGAAGCGGTGCGGCAGGAACTCGTGCAGCGGCGGGTCGAGCAGGCGGATCGTGACCGGCTCCCCTTCCATCGCCTCGAACAGGCCCTCGAAGTCCTGCTGCTGGAGCGGCAGCAGCTCGGCGAGCGCGGCGCGGCGAGCCTCCTCGTCGGAGGCCATGATCATCGCCCGCATCTTCGGCTGGCGGTCGGCGGCCATGAACATGTGCTCGGTGCGACACAGGCCGATCCCCTCGGCGCCGTAGTCGCGCGCGCGTCTCGCGTCCTCGGGCGTGTCGGCGTTGGCGCGCACGCCGAGCGTGCGCAGCTCGTCGCACCAGCCGAGCACCGTCTCGAACTGCTCGCTCCAGCGGGCCTCCACCAGCGGCACGTCGTCGAGCGTGACGATCCCCTCCGAGCCGTCGATCGCGATGCGGTCGCCGCGCTTCAGCTCGGTGCCGTTCACGCGGACGGTCTCCGCTTGGAGGTCGATCTCCAACGCCGAAGCGCCGCACACGCACGGACGCCCCATTCCGCGCGCCACCAGCGCCGCATGCGAGGCCTTCCCCCCCTCGCTCGTGAGGATCCCGCGCGCCGCGTGAAAGCCGGCGACGTCGTCGGCCTCGGTGAACGGCCGCACGAGGATCACGTCCTTGCCGGCCGCTGCCGCCTCGACCGCCGCGGGCGCGGTGAAGACGATCTCGCCCTTCGCCGCGCCTGGTGAAGCCGCCACGCCGTGCGCGAGCACGTCGATCTCCGCATGCGGGTCGAACGTCGGGTGCAGGAGCGCGTCGAGCTTGCCGGCGTCGATCGTCAGCAGCGCCTGCTCGCGCGTCAGCAGCCCTTCGCTCACCGCGTCGGCGGCGAAGCGCACGGCCGCCTGCGCGGGCCGCTTCGCGTTGCGCGTCTGCAGCATGTACAGACGCCCCTCCTCGATCGTGAACTCGGTGTCCTGCATGTCGCCGTAGTGCGCCTCGAGCGTTCTCAGGATCTCCATCAGCTCGGCGTGCGCCTCCGGCATCACGTCGGCCAGCTCGGCGATGTCGCGCGTGTTGCGCACGCCGCTCACCACGTCCTCGCCCTGCGCGTTCTGAAGGAAGTCGCCGGACGGCTCCGGTGCGCCCGTGACCTCGTCGCGGCTGAAGGCGACGCCAGAGCCCGACGTCTCCCCCTTGTTGCCGAACACCATCTGCTGGACGTTCACCGCCGTACCCCACTCGTCGGGAATGCGGTTGATGCGGCGATAGTGGATCGCACGCTCGCCCATCCACGAGTCGAACACCGCACGGATCGCCTGGCGCATCTGCTCCTGCGGATCCTGCGGAAAGTCCTCGCCGGTCTGCTCGCGGAAGAGCGCCTTGAAGCGGTCGGTCAGCTCGCGCAACGCGTCGACGTCGAGCTCGGTGTCGAGCTTCACGCCCTGCTCGTCCTTAAGCGCCTTGATCGCGTCCTCCAGCTTGTCACCGGGCACGCCGCGCACGACGTTGCCGAACATCTGCACGAAGCGGCGGTAGGAGTCCCACGCGAAGCGCGGATTGTCGGTCTTCGCCGCCAGGCCCTCGACCGACTCGTCGTTCAACCCCAAATTCAGAACCGTGTCCATCATGCCCGGCATCGACTCGCGCGCGCCCGAGCGGACCGACACGAGCAGCGGATCGTGCGCGTCCCCGAGCCGCTTGCCGACCGTCTCCTCAAGCCGGGCGAGCGCCTCCGCCACCTGCCCGTCCAGCCCGTCGGGCTCGCTGCGGTCCGCCTGCATGTAGGCGACGCACGCCTCCGTCGTGATCGTGAAGCCGGCGGGGACGCGCTCGGGACCGAGAATGCGCGTCATCTCGGCGACGTTTGCGCCCTTGCCGCCGAGCAGGTCGCGCAGCTCGCGCGAGCCCTCGGCGAAGTCGTAGACATATCTCGTGGCGGCGGTTGTCTCGGGCATCGGCGGAGTCTAGGACGGCCTTCGATGGAATACCCGTTCCACGCGGGAGGGCGCCCGCCTGTCCGGTCGCGGGCGCCCTTGATGCGTGTGCTGCTTCCGGTCAGCCGATCAGGCCGCCGAGCGAGCCGAGCGGGCCGCCCTCGCAGGGATCGCACTGCGGCACGCAGTGGTCACTGGCGGGCCGGCAGTCGCCGCGATGCTGCTCCTTGCACGGCTGCGGCTTGGGCCGCTCGCACGGCTTGGGCTGCGGGTGGCACGGCTGCGGGTGGCACGGGTGCGGCTTGGGCTGGTCGCACGGCTGGCGCCGCGTATGGCACGGCTGCGGCTTGGAGCCGTGGTCCTCGCGACCGCGGACCGCGCCGTGCTGGTTCTGGTCGTTGGACTGGGTCGTGTTGTTGGAGTTCTCGGACTTGGAGATCGTCGTTGCATCGTTGGACTGCTTGACGTCGCCGTTGTTCGAGCCCCTGCTCAGGACGCTGATCGGGGCGTTGACGTTGACCTGCTTCGTCGTCGCCGTCGAGTCCGCGCTCTGGCTGGTCGAGTTGTCATTGCTCGCCTGCTGGGACTGCGAGAGGTCCCCGCCGCCGTTGCGCGAGTTGCCGACCCAACCGCGCTGGTTCTGGTCGTTCGATTGCGTCGTGTTGTTGGAGTTCTCGGACTTGGAGATCGTCGTCGCGTCGTTCGACTGCGTGACGTCACCATTGTTCGAGCCCTTGCTCAGCACGCTGATCGGGGCGTTGACGTTGACCTGCTTCGTCGTCGCGTCGCTCGAAGCGCTCTGCGAGGTGCTGTTCTCGTTCTTGGCGCTCTGGTCCTGGCTTGCGTTCGAGTCGCCCTGCTGCCGGTCGCAGCCGCAGCCCGAGCCGCCGCCCTGGACGGAGCCCTGCTGGTTCTGGTCATTCGACTGCGTGGTGCTGTTCGAGTTCTCGGACTTGGCGACGGTCGTGGCGTCGTTGGACTGGTTGACGTCGCCGTTGTTCGAGCCCTTGCTCAGGACGCTGATCGGGGCGTTGACGTTGACCTGCTTCGTCGTCGCCGTCGAGTCCGCGCTCTGGCTGGTGCTGTTGCTGTTCGTCGCCTGCTGGACCTGGTCGAGCGTCCCGCTCACGGGGTCGCTTCCGGCCAGCGCGGCGGTGGGCGTCAGCGCGAGCGCGAGGGCGCCTGCGCAGACGGCTGTACGAATTCGCATCGTGGTTTCTCCTTCGTGTGTGCTTGCGTTCCGAGCGCCGGGAGCGCGCGTCTGTCACGCGCGGTCCGGCGCGAGCTGAGTGCCGCGCCGGCGGCTCAGCCGGGGCGCTCGGGGAGCAGCACGAAGGGCTGGGGCCGCAGTGCCCGGGAGGCGGACAGCAGGCGGCCGGCGCGCCGTGGCCCGGACAGCAGCGCCACGGTCGCGAGGAGGAAAATGAGGAAGGCGACGGTCGAGACGCCACCGGACGCGGTCGCCGCGCTCGCGCCGAGCGGGGCGAACGGCACGGGGAGCGGCGCTGGAGCGGGCGCTGCCGGCCGGCCGACCGCTGCATAGGCGGTCGACGCTGCGGCGGCCTGGGCCAGCGTCGCGGCGACGGTCGTCGCGGCGCTCGAGGCGGCGGAGCGTGCGGCGTGCGCGACGTGCGCCGTCTGCCAGCCGCCGACCGCGCCGCTCGCGCGCTCGACACGGCCCACCGGGAGCGACGGTGCCATCGCGGCGACAGTCGTCGCGGTCGGAGCGAGCCCCGCCGTCGGGGACGCGGGCTGCGGCGCCGGCTGGACGGTCGACGTCGGAGCGAGCGAGCCGCCGCCGCTGCGTGCGTTCGCCGGAGCGCTCGGAAGCATGCCCGGGAGAACGGTGCCGCTCGTCGCCGGAGCGAGCGTGCCGGTCACGGCGACGCCGACCGGAGCGAGCGCGCCGGTCACGGTGGCGGCGGCCGGAGCGAGCGTGCCGGTCACGACGGTCGGTGCGGCGGCGAGCGTCTCCGTGGCGCCGCCGGCGGCGGTCCGGATCGTCGCGGCGGCGCGGTCGACGGTGCCGGTCGCGGTCGCAAGCGCGGCGTCGGCCGTCCGCTGCACGGTCGGGGGCGCCGACTGGTCGAGGGTCGAGCCGGCGGTCGCGGCGGCGACGTCGGCCGTCGTCCTGGCGGCGTGCTCGACGACGGCGCCGCCGCTCGCCGCGGTCCTCGTCGCGGCAGCAGCCACACGCTCGACCGTAGGTTGAGCCTGCGCAGTCGCGGTCTGGACCGCGCCGGCAACGGCGTCCGCGGGCCTCGGTGCCGTCACGGCGGAGTCGGCCGGCGTCGGCGCCGTCACGGGGACGCTCACCGGCGGGGGCGCCGCCGGCAGTGCGGTCGCGCTCGTCGCCTTCGCCGTCGTCTGCGTCACGACCGCTGGAACCGACTGCGTCGCCGTCGACGTCGCCGGCACGGCGTCCTGGACGGAGCCGGCAGCCGGGACCGGCCCGCCGAACTCGGCGAGCGCAGACGACGAGGCGCACAGCAGCAGAAGCAGGGCCAATGCCCCGCTCGCCACCGCCCGCGCCCTGCGCGTGAGCGGTCGAATCGTCATGAGGTTTACGCAGCTCGGTGCAACTTTGATGAGCTTTCGCCAGCTTTGCGCGGGGCTCCGGATCGCAAACGCGACACACCGGAGGGCGGTCAGACGGGAGACCGCGCGCTGCGCCTCACGCCGCGCGCGGAAGCGGCCGCAGATGCACGTGCGCGTGATGCTCTGCGGTCTCGCCGATCGCCCGCTCGGCCTGTCTGAGCGCGCGCGGCGAGGCGTCCGGCGCCTCCGCGAGCGGGCGCGCGAGCGCCGCCACGAGGAAGCCGTGCGCCTCCTCGCTGAGCGAGAACGACGACGCCTCGCAGGCCGTGCAGACGACGCCGCCGGCTGCCCCCGAGAAGCCGACGAGGTGCTCGGCGTCCCCACACGACGCACAGCTCGCAAGCTGCGGCGCGAAGCCGCCGGCGACGAGCAGCTTGAGGCGGAAGGCGAGCTGGTGCGCGGGCCCCGCGGCGCGCGGGTCGTCGTCGAGCAGGCGCAGCTCGTTGGCGAGCAGGTTGAAGACGGCCGGCGAGGGGTCGTCGGTCTCGAACAGGCGCGCGACGGCGTCGCAGGCGCGCGCGGCGGCGTCGAGCGAGGCGGCGCGCTCGCGCAGCGGACCGTGCGCGTCGAGCGTCTCGGCGGAGGTCACGGTCAGCAGCTCGGACCTGCCTTGGTAGAGGATCGCGCGCAGATGGAAGAACGGCTCGAGCCGCGCGCCGAAGCGGCTCTTGGTTCGCCGCGCGCCCTTCGCGATCGCTGACACGCGCCCGCGATCGGGCGTGTAGAGATGCAGGATCCGGTCAGCCTCTCCGTAGCGGATCGAGCGCAGCACGATCGCCTCGGTGCGGATCGATCCGGGCATCAGACGACCGCTATACTAAATGAAGTAATGGCCAAGAAGATCACGCTCTACACCACCGACAAGTGCTCCTCGTGCCTGCGCGCGAAGGCGTTGCTGACGCAGCGCGCCGTGCCGTTCGAGGAGGTCAATCTCTCACGCGATCACGACGGACGCGCGGCGCTCGTCCAGCGTACCGGCATGATGACGTTCCCCCAGATCCTCGTCGGCGACGAGCCGCTCGGCGGCTTCGAGGCGCTCGCCGCGGCCGACCGCGACGGCCGCCTTGCCGCGCTGCTCACCGGCTGAGGAGCTCCCCCTTGCGCGCCCGTTCGCGCGTCGGCTAGCGTAGGCGCGCGGCCACACCGGGGGAACGGGGGAACGATGAACATCGCCGCATTCTTCTGGGGCGAACACCCCAGCTCGAGCTACCGCGCATTCCATCCGCTGACGGAACTCACCCGTCGCGGGCATCTCGTCGCGACGTACACCCAGATGGAGCAGCTCAAGGTCAGCGACGAGGACCTCGAGGTCCTGCTCGACGACTTCGACGTCGTCTTCATGGCGCGCTACATAGAGCCGGAGGCGGTCGAGCTGGCGCGGCGGCTCACGGAGGCCGGCATGGGCATCGTGTGGGACTACGACGACGACGTCGTGAGGCCCGAACGCCGCGCCGGCTTCGACGCGATGGTCCCGCTCGTCGACGTCGTCACGACGACCAACGAGCAGCTCGCCGAGCGCTACCGCGAGTACGGCGCGCGCACCGTCGTGCCGGTCCCCAACTTCATCACACGGCCCTCGCTCGTCGCGCCGAGACGCAAGCACGACGGCACGGTGCTGGGGTACATAGGCTGGGTCGACCACCAGGATGACTGGGACGAGCTGAGGCTGCAGGAGATCGTGGAAGACCTGCTCGACATCCACCACGACCTGCGGATCGAGAGCGTCGGGCCGATCGACCTCAGACTGCCGGACGACGTCTACCACGGCTACGGCGTGTTGCAGTTCGACCGGCTCCCGCAGGCGATCGCCGGCTTTGACGTGGCGATCGCGCCGCTCATAGACAAGCCCGGCAACTCCACGCGCTCGGACATCAAGCTGAAGGAGTACGCGATCGCCGGCGTCCCATGGCTCGCGTCCGAGTACGGCCCCTACGTCGGCTACGGCGAGGAGCAGGGCGGCCGCCTCGTGCGCGACGACGAGTGGTTCGACGCGTTGAACGACCTGCTGTCGGACGGCAAGGCGCGGCGCAAGCTCGCCAAGAAGGGTCAGAAGTGGGCGAAGGAGCAGACGCTGGAGCGCAACGCGCCGCTGTGGGTGCGCGCGTTCGAGCAGGCGATCGAGCTCGCGGAGCAGCGCGTTCCGAGCTAGCGAACCATCGGGACGATACGCGCGCCGCGCGGGCGCGGCTGGCAGCGCTCGCACACGTACGTGCCGCGGCCGGCGGCGAGCAGCTTGCGCACCGGTCCGCCGCACTGCGGGCACGGCTCGCCCGCGCGACGGTGCACGAGAAAGCGGTCCTGGAATGAGCCGCGCGCGCCGTCGAGGTCGCGGAAGTCGTCGATGCTCGCGCCGTTGGCGTCGATCCCCTCGGTGAGCGCCGCGCGGACCGTGTCGCGCAGCGTCGTCCACTGCGCGCGGGTGAGTCTGCCGGCCTCGCGCAGGGGGTGAATCCCGGCGCGGAACAGCGCCTCGTCGGCGTAGATGTTCCCCACGCCGGCGATCCGCTTCTGGTCGAGCAGGAACGCCTTGACGGGCGCGCGGATGCCGCGGGCCAGCGCGTGGAGGTGCTCGCCGGTGAAGTCCTCGGAGAACGGCTCGACGCCGAGCCGCGCATCGAGATAGGCGTCAAGCGCAGGCTCGCCGGCGAGCAGCCAGCCGGTGCCGAAGCGGCGCGGGTCGACGAAGCTCAGCGTGTGCTCGTCGTCGAAGCCCATGATCGCGCGCGTGTAGGGGGCGCCTGGCTCGGCGTCGTAGAGCAGGTTGCCGGTCATGCGCAGATGCATCAGCAGAAACAGCTCGTCCTCGAACTCGGCGATCAGGTACTTGCCGCGGCGCTGCAGCCGCTCGACGCGGCGGCCGACGAGCGGGCCGAGCACCTCGTTCGGCGAGCGCGGCGCCGTCCAGCGCGGATCGGAGACGCGGTAGACGACGAGCATCCGGCCTTCCAGCCGCGGCGCAAGCTGGCGGCGGACGGTCTCGACCTCGGGCAGCTCGGGCATCGCCCGCTCAGCTTACGAAGGGTCGGCCCGGCAGGTCGGGCTCGTCACGGCCGGTCAGCCAGCGCAGCACGCTCGCGCCGACGTCGGCGAGCGGGCCGTCGTGACGGCGACCGTCGTGGCCGTCGAACGCGGCCAGCAGCGGCGCGTGCTCACGCGTGTGGTCGGTGCCGGGATGCAGCGGGTCGCAGCCGTGGTCGGCGGTGAGGATCAGCAGGTCGTCGGGGCGCGACAGCTCGAGCCAGCGCGCCACGGCCGCGTCGATCGCGCGCAGCGCGCCGTGGAAGCCGGCGACGTCCTTGCGGTGGCCGTAGACCTGGTCGGTCTCGATCAGGTTGACGAACAGGAGCCCCGTGTCGAGGCGCCGCAGCAGCGCGGTCGTCGTCTCGATCGCCTCGGCGTTGGTGGCACCAGGGTGCGCCGCGTCGATCCCGTGCCCGGCGAACAGCTGGTCGACCTTGCCGACCGCGTGGACCGGCACGTGCGCGTCCTGCAGCGCGTCGAGGTGGCTGCGTGTCGGCGGCGGAAGGGCGAAGTCGCGCCGGCGCGACGTGCGCTCGAAGCCCGTCGTCGCCAGGCCGTCGAACGGCCGCGCGATCACGCGCCCGATCGCATGCTCGCCGCTCATCACCTCGCGCACGCGCGCGCAGATGCCGTACAGCTCGCCGACCGGCACGGCCGCCTCATGCGCCGCGATCTGGAGGACGGAGTCCTGTGAGGTGTAGATGATCAGCCCGCCCTCCGCGAGTGCCTGCGCGCCGTGGTCCTCGATCGCCGCGAGGCCGTCGCAGGGGGCGTTGCAGAGGACCGCGCGGCCGGCGATCCGCTCGATCTCGCGCACGATCTCCGGCGGAAAGCCGTGCGGGTAGGTCGGCGGCGGCGCGGCGGCGACGACGCCCATCAGCTCCCAGTGGCCGCTTGTCGAGTCCTTGCCTGGCCCGAGCGCGTGCAGGCGGCCGTGGAGGACCGGGTCGCTCGCCGGTGGGACACCGTCCAGCGGCAGGATCGAGCCGAGCCCGAGCCGTTGCAGCGTCGGCAGCTCCAGGCCGCCGGCGGCCTGCGCGAGGTGGCCAAGCGTGTTCGTGCCGGCGTCGCCGTAGTCGGCCGCGTCCGGCAGCGCGCCGACGCCGCAGGCGTCGAGCACGACGACGAGCGCGCGCCGCCCCATGCGCTGCGGTCAGTCCGGCCGCGCGCCCGACGCGCGCGGGTGTGCGGCGAAGTACACGTCGCGCAAGCGGTCGGCCGACAGGTGCGTGTAGATCTGCGTCGTCGCGATGTCGGCGTGGCCGAGCATCTCCTGCAACGAGCGCAGGTCGCAGCCGCCGGCCAGCAGGTGCGTCGCGAACGTGTGGCGCAGCGTGTGCGGGCTCATCTTGTCCGCGAGACCGGCGCTCTTCGCGTGGCGCTGGACGATCTTGTAGAGGCCTTGGCGCGTAAGCCCCTGCCCGCGCTGGTTGACGAACACGTGCGTCTCGTCACGGATACCGACGAGCTGCGGGCGCCCGACGGTGAGCCACGCGAACAGCGCGGCGACCGCCTTGCTGCCGATCGGGACGAGCCGCTCCTTCGAGCCCTTGCCGTTCGCGCGCAGCACGCCCTCGTCGAGGTCGAGCTCGTCGAGGCGGATGCCGACCGCCTCGGAGGCGCGCAGCCCGCACGCGTACATCAGCTCCAGCAGCGCGCGGTCGCGCAGCGCGGCCGGTGAGCTGCCTCTGGGCTGGGAGAGCAGCAGCGCGACCTCGTCGCGGGTAAGCACCTTCGGCAGTCTCTTGCCGCGCGGCGGGCCCTTCAGTTCGGCGGTCGGGTCGCGGTCGAGCAGCTCCTCGCGGCGCAGGTGGCGGTAGAACGAGCGCAGGCAGGCGACCTTGCGCTGGATCGTGGTGGAGGCGGCGGGCGCTTTCCCGTCGCCGCCTGCGGCAAGTGTCGCGATGAAGGCCGCGAGGTCGGTGTGCTGGACGTGCAACGCGTCCTTGCCGTTCGCCGCGAGCCAGGCGCCGAACTGCAACAGGTCGGAGCGGTAGGCCTCGAGCGTGTTGCGGGACAGGCCGCGCTCCAGCTCCAGGTAGGCGACGAAGTCCAACACCAGGTCCTCGTGGGACCCGCTCGTGCGCAGCGCTGGCAGCTCGTGGGTGGCGGACATGTCCGCGGTCTCATTCGCGCTGCGGCGCGGGGGTCCTGCCACAGCGCCCTCCGGCGGCGCCGCCGCGGCGGTCAGGGCAGCAGCAGTGCGACTGGCTCAAGCGGAGTCTGCCCCGCCACCGACCGGCTCGTCTGCGCGAACGCGCGGCGCAGCGGATGCTCCTGACGCGCGGCCAGGTGATCGAGCGCCCGCTCGGCGCGAGCAAGCTCCTGCCTCACGCGGCGCCTGAGGATCCAGGCCGTGCGCAGGCTGGCATAGGCGCGCGCCGCCACAAGGCTCGTCCAGAAGCCGACGACGGGAAGTTCGGCGCCGGCCTCGGCGTCGAGTGCGTCGGCGAGCTCGCAGGCGCGTGCCGCCTCTCCCGCCTCCCGTTCGAGCTCGATCAGCCCCAAGTGACCGTAGATGCGTTCGAGCACGTCGAGATCGCCCGTTCGCGCGCGCGCGGCCTGATAGGCGCGGTGCGCATCTTCTCGTCTCCCGCGCAACCGTGCCACCTCACCGAGGCCATAGTGCGCGATGGTCACGGTAACGGGATGGTCGTCGACCTCGACCTCGGCGAGCCGTCCGAACAGCGTCTTCGCCTCCTCGAGGCGATCGCCGGCGAGCAGCGCCTGTGCAAGGCTGCGCGAGGCCATCAGCGTCGAGCGTGGCTTCACGCCGTCATTGGTGGCGAGCGCCGTGCTCGCTGCGCTCGCCACGCCGATCGCCTCGCCGGGCCGGCCCTCCAGCCGCAGCAGGTGGGCGCGGACGATGTCCAGCAGAATCTCCGCCTCGGGCTCGGGATCAGCGCCGTAAGCCTCGCGCGCGTCGACCAGCAGCGACGAGCAGTCGACGTACCGGCCTGCGCGACGAGCGATCTCGGCGCGGTGCCGGAGCAGGTGCGCCGGCTTGCGCTTGAGGTGGCTCAGGCCGAGTACGCGCGCCTCGTCGCGGTGCCCGTTGTCGTCGCCGAGCAGCGGCTGGAGCATCGTCGTCGCGTCCGCGGCCAGCAACTCGGCGTGCGCGAGCCGGCCGCGGTCGCGCGCTATGAGACTTGCCGTCCACACGCCCTGGAACCGGGCGACATGTCCTTCGCCGCGCGCCAGCACGACCTCGACCTCCTGCTCGGCGGCAGCGAAGCGGCCGCGCATGCGCTCGCAGCTCGCGAGGCCCTGCGCGGCGCGGATCAGCAGCTCGGTCTCCTCCGGCTCCTCCGCGGCCAGCCGCTTGGCAGCGCGGAAGCACTCCTCGGCGAGCACGTAGCTGCCGGTCCCGTAGTAGCTGCGCCCGGCCATCTCCTCGATGTCTGCGCCCCAGCGGCGATCCTCCGAGCGGACGTCGCGCGCAAGCTCGATGAGGGACTCGCAGCGGTCGAAGCGCCCCTGCTCAAGCCCCGCGAAGAAGGCCACGCGGAAATCCTCGGTTACCTCCTTGTGGTCGACGCACAGGCGGTGAAACAGCGCCTCCGCGCCGAGCGCGAAGCGGTGGTCCTCGTCGGTCGCCTCCGCCGCCAGTTGCTCGAAGCGCTCGGCGGCGCGCCGGTGCCAGCGCTCGACCGCCTCCGGCTCCGCCTCGTCGGCGGCCCAGAACTCGCGCAGGAACGAGCGGACGCGGAAGGATGTTCCGCCCGTCTCGCCACGCCGCCGCAGCAGCTTCGACGGCCGCGGCGAGACGACGAGCGGCGTGCGCACGAGCTCGTCGAACGTCTCGCCGCGGAAGTCGTCGTCGAGCGTGTATGCGAGCAGGTCGCGGTCGAAGCCGCGGAAGATCGCGGCCGCGCGAGCATGCCATCTGAGGGCGTCTGAGAGACCGTCAGCGACCGACGGAGCGACGAGCGCGCAAAAGCCCTTCACCCACGACTCGTCGAACACCGCTCTCGGATGCCGCTCCATCAGCTGGCGCAACTCGTCGAGCATGCGCTCTGCCTCGAGATCGTCGCTCGACACGTCCTCGCCCGCCGTCCCGAAGAGCATGCCGAGGAGGTTCAGCGCGAGTGGATGACCGCATGAGAGCTCGACGAGGCGCGGCGCGATCGCCTCCGGCACGCCCTGGTGCATCAGCTCATACAGGCAGGCGTCCTCGGGCAGCTCGTCGAGCGTATGGACCTCCACCGCGGGCGATCCGTCGAACAGGCCCAGCTCACGCGGCGCGTGGAAGCGCTGCTCGTCGTGCTCGAGCCGCTGGCTCCAGAGGCGCTGACTGCGACACCCGAGGACGAGCATGATCGGCGCGCCGGCAGCGCGCAGGTCGTCGGCGAAGTCGGCGACCCACGAGCGCGGGACGCCGCTCGGCGTCTCGGTCAGGTCGTAGCCGTCGACAAACACGACGCCCTCGGCGAGGTGCAGCAGGCGGCGTCTGCTCGCGGCCGCGAGGTCGGCTGCCATCGCGCGGCTGAGGCCGCGCTGCAGCTCAGCTGTCATGAAGCGCTCGCGCGGGCCGCGCACGCTCGTCGACTGGATGCGCCGCATCTCCTCCTTGACCCAGCGGCTCGCGGCCGTGAGGCCAGCGTGCTCCCACGCAAGGCGCAGGATCCGGAGGACTCCCGCACGGCGGGAGAGCGGGACGAGCGGCAGGCCGCCGTGCGCGATCGCCGATCTGATCGCGGTGACGGTCTTGATGACGGCGGCGGCGTCTTCGGCGCCGTGGCCCTGGCCGGCGACGGCGCCGATCTTGATGCGGTGGCGCCAGAGCCGCGCCTGCATAATCGCGAAGCGCGGGGTGAGCACGATCGCAGCGGTCCGCCGCCAGAAGGGACGCCGCGACCGCAGCTGTGCGCGCAGCAGCGCGAGACCCGTCTCGACTGTCCGCGAGCCCGCCTCGGTGAGGTCGAGCCGCATGTCGACCGAGAGGCCGACCCACCAGTTGACGCGGCGGCGGTAGCCCGCCTGCAGATGTGTGATGAGACGACCCTTGCCGCTACCGGGGACGCCCTGGATCACGAACACGGGGGGCTCCGGCCGTCTGCGCACCTCGTGGAAGTGGGCGACGAGCTGCGCACGGCCCGAGAAGTGCTGCATGTCCGACGGACCGCGGTACCGAAGCCACGCCAGGACGCGCTGGCGCAGGCTCAGCTTGGGGGTCCGGCCCCGCTCCTCCTCCATTAGTCAGAAAACACTACCGTACACCCGCTGCCTCGGGGACAGGCGCGCGGTCTCAGCGCCGCATGCGCAGGAGCATGAGGCCGATCAGCGACTTCGCGTCCTCGCACTGGGCGATCGCGTCGTCGAGGCGGTCGAGCGGCCACGGCACGATCTCGATCCGCTCGTCCTCCTCGGCCTCCGGCTGAGCGACGTCGCGCAGGTCGGTCGCAAGCCAGACGTCGATCCGCTCGTCGGTGAAGCCGGGACTCGTGTAAATCCCCTTCAGGTGCTTCCACGTGTCGGCCGCCTTGCCGATCTCCTCGGCGAGCTCGCGCGCCGCCGCGCTGCGCCCGTCCTCGCCCGGCTTGTCGAGCTTCCCGGCGGGGATCTCCAGCAGCGCCGCCTCGCCGCAGATCTCGCGCGGCTGGCGGATCAGCCACACGTGCTCGTCGTCGACCGGAACGATCGCGACCGCGCCGGGATGCGCGACGTTCTCGCGTGTGACGACCTCGCCGTCCGCGTGGCGGTAGCGCTCGACTCTGACCGTGCCGATGTGCCCGGACCAGACGTCCTCGGACCCAACCTGCTCGAAGCTCATCCTCGTCCCTCCGCGATCAGGTGCGCCAGCGCTCCGCCGGCCGCGAGCGCCGCAGCGAAGAACAGCCGGTCCTCGTCCAGCGTGCGTCCCATCGTGCGGGTCGGCAGGCCGCTTGCACGGTAGCCCTCTACATCAACCTGCGCCTCGATCACCTCGTGGCCCCGCGCCCGCGCCGCGTCGAGCGCCGGCCCGATCCCGTCGAGCTCGGCGAACAGGCGCGCGCCCGGCGGCATCGCGAGCGTCACCGGTCGCAGCAGCAACTCCAGCACCGTGCGCGTGTGGTGCGAGAGGCCGCGATGGCGCTCGCGCGGGTCGCCCGAGCTCATGCGCGCTGCCAGCAGCGTCGGGCAGCCGAGCGCGAGCGCGGCGTGCGCCGAGTCGAGCGCGACGATCCCGCCGTGACCGAGCGCCGAGCCGGAGCCGAGGATCCCCGGCCCGGGACCGACGAGCGCGACGTCCCAGCCCTCGGTCGCGAGCCCGTCGTGGATCGCGCCGGCGGTCGTGATCGCCTCCTGCCCGCCTCCGAAAGCGGGACCGGCAGTCGTGTGGCCGGCGAGCAGGCCGCGCGTGAGCAGCTGGCGGACCGTGTCCGACATCCCGCCCGGCAGCGCGCCGCCGGCGGTCTGGACGTAGCCGACCTCGAGCCCGCTGCGCGCCTGCGCGAGCGCCCATGCGATCGGCGCGAGCTGCCCATGGAGCTGGAAGACGCCGACCGGTCTGCCGAGCGGGGTCTCGAGCTCGCGGCCCTCCGCGGGGATGACCGCGTGCTGCATGCTCGTGTAGTTGAGCTTCATCACGTGCGCCCCCGGCATGCCTTTGCCGTCGAGGCCGCGCGTGAGGTTGACGTGCACGATGTCGAAGCCGCCGGAGCCGAGCCCGAGATCGAGCGCCTGCGCGTTGACAACGACCTCGTCGCCCTCCGCGCACATGCCGACGAGGGCCGTGTCGGCGCACGCCGGCCGCTCCTCCCCCGCGACCTGCACCGTGAGGCGCTGCCACGGCTCGGGCGGCTCGGCGGCGACCACCGTCCCGCGCCGCAGCCTCAGCACCGCGACGCCTCGTCGATCAGTGCGAAGGCGACGTCGAGCATGCCCTCCAGCGCGGCGACGGAGACGGACTCGTCGGGCTGGTGGTTGCGCTCGGTTCCGTTCGCGAGGTTCGTGCACGGGAAGCCGGCGAGCTCCAAGGCGTTCGCGTCCGAGCCGCCGCCCGTCACGATGTGATGCGGGACGTAGCCGCACGCGCGCAGCGCACTCTCCGCGACCTGGACCTGCGGCGCGCTCGGTCTCGTGCGATAGCCGTGGAACAGGCGCGAGACGTTCACGTCGAGATCGCACTCGGCGGCGTTCGCGCCGTCGGTCAGGTGGTCGACGAGCTCGCTCACGAGCGCTTCGACCTTCTGCTCGTCGAGCGAGCGCACCTCCGCCTCGATCAAGCAGCGCTCCGGCACGACGTTGATGCCGGCTCCGCCGGAGATCGTGCCGACGTTCGCGGTCGTCTCCTCGTCGAGGCGGCCGAGCGGCATCGCGGCGATCGCGCGCGCGGCGGCGACGATCGCGCTGCGACCGGCCTCCGGGCGGATCCCTGCATGCGCGGCGACGCCGTGCAGCTCGGCGACGATGCGGTGGTAGTGCGGCGACGCCAGCACGATCTCGCCGATCGGCGAGGCGTGGTCGAAGACGTAGCCGAAGCGGCTGCGCAGCTTGGCGGGGTCGAACGCCTTGATCCCCGCGAGCGCATGCTCCTCGCACACGGTGAACAGCAGCTCGACCGGCGCCGGCGGCGGCTCGCGCACCCAGCGCCGCGCGGCCTGCACGATCACCGCGACGGCGGCTTTGTTGTCGGCGCCGAGGATCGCCGGGTGGCGGTTGCGCCACACCCCCTCCTCGCAGACCGGCTCGACCGGCCCGGTCAGCGGCACTGTGTCGAGGTGGGCGCACAGCAGCACGCCGCCGTCGGTGCGACCGTCGGCGGCAGGGACCCGCGCGAGCAGGTTTCCTGCATCGGAGCCGGCGAGCGCGCCGGCGTCGTCCTCCTCGACCGTCAGACCGAGCGCGCGCAGCTCGCCGGCGACGGCGTCCGCGCACGCGCGCTCATGTCCATACGGCGACTCGATCGCGCACAGCGTGGCGAACAGCTCGCCGAGCGCGGCGCGCTCGGCCGCGTCCGCGCGCCTCACGCCGTCGTCGCGCGCGTGACCGACGGCTCGTGGTCGCCGGCGGCCGCCTCGGCGCGGTCGAGCGCGGCGCGGACGAAGCCGCGGAACAGCGGAGCCGGACGGTCCGGGCGGGACTTGAACTCGGGGTGGTACTGCGAGGCGACGAAGAACGGGTGCTCGCTCGCCGGCAGCTCGACCGCCTCAACGAGCTGGTCGTCGGGCGAGGTCCCGCCGATCACGAGGCCGGCGTCCTCGATCCGGCGCCTCAGGTGGTTGTTGACCTCGTAGCGGTGCCGGTGGCGCTCGTAGATGACCGGCTCGCCGTACAGCTCGCGGATGCGCGTGCCGTCGTGCAGCTTCACCGGATCGGCGCCGAGCCGCATCGTGCCGCCGAGGTCGGAAATCTCCTTCTGCTCGGGCAGCAGGTCGATCACCGGCCACGGCGTCTCGGGGTCGAACTCGGTCGAGTTCGCGCCTTCCATGCCGACGACGTGGCGCGCGAACTCCGCGACCGCGACCTGCATCCCGAGGCAGATGCCGAGGTACGGGATCCCGCGCTCGCGCGCAACGCGCGCGGCCGCGATCTTGCCCTCAATCCCGCGCCCGCCGAAGCCGCCGGGGATCAGGATCCCGTCGGCGTCCGCCAGCCGCTCGGCCGCATTCGCGACGTCGAGCGTCTCCGAGTCGATCCAGTCGATCTGCACCTTCGCGCCATGCTCGATGCCGGCGTGGCGCAGCGACTCGGCGACCGACAGGTACGCGTCCTCGAGCTTCACGTACTTGCCGACGAGGGCGATCTTGACCGGCTTCGTCGCACGCGCGGCGCGTTCCGTTATCGCCTCCCACTCGGTCAGGTCAGGGGCGGCGGCTTCCATGCGGAAGTGGTCGAGGATGAAGTCGTCGACCTGCTGGTCGCGGTAGTTGAGCGGCACCTTGTAGATGTCGTCGACGTCGGAGGCCGAGACGATCGCGTCGACCGGCAGCGAGGCGAAGAGGGCGATCTTCTTGCGGATGTCGGTCGACAGCCGCTCCTCGCTGCGGCACATCAGCATGTCGGGCGCGATGCCGATGCGGCGCAGCTCGTTGACGGAGTGCTGCGTCGGCTTCGTCTTCAGCTCGCCGGCGTGGCCGATGTACGGCACGAGCGTGAGGTGGATGAACATGCAGTTGCGCCGGCCGACGTCGACCGGGAACTGGCGGATCGCCTCCAGGAACGGCAGCGACTCGATGTCGCCGACGGTGCCGCCGATCTCGGTGATGACGACGTCGACGTCGCTCGCGTCGGCGACGAGCTTGATGCGGTGCTTGATCTCGTCGGTGATGTGCGGGACGACCTGCACCGTGCCGCCGAGGTAGTCGCCGCGGCGCTCGCGCGTGATCACCGAGTTGTAGATGCCGCCGGCCGTGACGTTGGAGCCGCGCCGCGTGTTGGCGGACGTGAAGCGCTCGTAGTGGCCGAGGTCCAGATCGGTCTCGGCGCCGTCCTCCGTCACGAACACCTCGCCGTGCTGATAGGGCGACATCGTGCCGGGGTCGACGTTGATGTACGGGTCGAGCTTCTGCAGCTGGACCGTGAGGCCGCGCGCGACGAGCAGCCGCCCGATCGAGGCGGCCGCGATGCCCTTCCCCAGCGAGGACACGACGCCCCCCGTCACGAAGATGAACCGGGTTGTGCCGTTCGTGGGGGCGTCAGGCATGCGCGTCATTCCTTCCGAGCGAGTCTATCTGCCGCAGCAGCGGCGTACGTTCGATGAGCGTGTTGAGCGAGCGGAACTCGCCGAGGATGGTGATAGCGAGGACGATCGCGAGCGCGATCGCCTGGCCGGTCGTGTCGAAGGCGTAGATCAGCCACAGGCCGGCGACCGCCCCGATCAGGTTCGCGCCGACGTCGCCGAGCATCGTGCGCTCCTTGAGGTCGAAGAAGCCGACCACGAGGATCGGCGCGGCGAGCGGCCCGACGGCCCACAGCGGTACCAAGCCGAACTCGTCGGGGTAGCGGCCGTGCCACGCGACGACCGACAGCAGCACGCCGAGCAGCAGGAACGCCTTCGCCGAGCGGCCCGGCCGCAAGTCGAGCAGGTTGAAGAGGTTCGTCGTGAGGACGAGCAGGGCGACGGCGAGCAGGTATGCGCCCACGCCCTCCGCATAGCGCGTCCCCTGCAGGTCGTACAGCGCGAGGGCGAGCGCGCCGACGGCCTTCAGCGCACCGGTGCTGAACTGGCCGGCCAGCACGGCCCGGCCATGGCCGCGCCAGCCGCGGGACGTCCCGGCGAGCAGGTCGTCGACGAGGCCGAGCAGGGCGACGCCCAGCGGGTATGTCAGGTCGATCGGCAGGCCGGTGCCGAACAGGTCGACGTTCCCGACGGTGGCGACCGCGACGCAAGCCCCCAGCGCCAGCACCCCCGCCGCCACGATCGCGATCCCGCCGGGGAACGGCAGCCGCGCGCCGCGGTAGTTCTCGCGCGTGAAGCCCTCCGCCTGCAGGTGCCGCAGGATCGGCGGCGTCAGCAGGAGCGCCGCGGCGAGCGCGACGAGCGTTGGGAGGGCGTGCACTCCGGCAAGGTAGCCGCCCCGCCGGATGGCCGAGCGGCCGTGCGGCGGCGCACGCGCGACGCGCCGGCCGCGCCGGTCACTGCAGGATCGGCGGGAGGCGGCCGCCGTCGGCGGTCGCCTTCACGCCGAAGCTGCCGCGCTCGCCGGCGAGCGCGAACACGACCGCGGCGCGTCCGATCGGGTCGTCGAGGTCGTCGACGCTGGACAGCTCGTGGTCCTTGAACCATTCGACCTGCGAGATCTCGGCGTCGGTCGTCTCGACGCCGACCACCGGCACGTCCTGCGCCCGCAGTCCCCGCAGCAGGCCGTCCTCGAACGTCGCGATCGCGTCGGCCTCGTCGTGCTTGAGCTGCTGCGGCGTGTTGCGGACGATCACGACGCCGTCCGCGCCGTTCAGCGCCCCGCTGCCCTGCAGCAGCAGATCGCGGCGCACGAGCCGCAGCAGCCGGCCGCCCTGCGTGAACTGGATCCCGATGCGCGTCGCGAACGGGTGCAGGAGGTCGGCGTTCGCGGCGAGCTGTTCGTAGCGGGTGCCGTGGGCGGCGGCGGCAAGCTCGTCGAGCTGCAGCGGCTCGCGAATCACCGAGACGGACGTGAGGCGGGCGCCCGAGCCCTGCAGCGCGTCCTTCGTGAGGTTCCACATGCGGTCCGACGCGCCGCCCAGCTCGATCAGCGCGATCCGCCGTCCAGCCAGCCGGCCGCTGACGAGCGCGGGATACGCTTCCCGCTCGAACTGCTGGCGTTCCTGAAGCTGCGCGCGCGCGTCGTCGCGCTCCGCCTGCGCCTTGCGCACGTCGCCGCGCAGCGAGGCGCGCACGTCCTTCTCCGCGCTGGAGACGAGCCCCTTGTCGCCGATCGCGACGCCGAGCAGCAGCCCGATCGCGAGCGACAGGAAGACGGCGACGAGCGACAGCGCGTGGTAGCGGAAGTTCAGCATCGCGCGCGGAAGACTAGGCGCCGATGCCGAGCAGCACTTGGAGCTTGAGCCACAGCAGGTCGGCGACGTCGTGCAGGCCGGGCGTCGCGAGGATGACGGCGACGAACACGACGAAGCCGGTGAGCGCGAGCAGCCCGATCGGGGCGAGCCCCGGCCGCGGCCGGTAGAGGCGGCTCACGCCCTTCGCGTCGACCAGGATCTCGCCGACGCGCAGCCGCGTGAGGAACGTCGAGGCCATCCCGCGGCGGTTCTTGTCGAGAAACTCGACGAGGTTGAAGTGCGAGCCGACGGAGACGAGCAGCTCGGCGCCTTTCTCGGCCGCGATCAGCATCGCGATGTCCTGGCTGGTGCCGGGCGCGGGGACGATCTTGTGGTCGAGCCCGAGGTGCTCCAGGTGGTCGCGGCCGGGCGCTTTCCCGTTCGGATAGGCGTGGACCACGAGCTCCGCTCCGCAACGCAGCGTCGCCTCCGCGGCGGAGTCCATGTCGCCGACGATCATGTCCGGCTTGAAGCCTTCTTGCAGCAGCGCGTCGGCGCCGCCGTCGACCCCGACCAGCACCGGCTTGAGGTCGCGGATGTATGGACGCAGCGCCTTGATGTCGCGCTTGTGGTCGACGCCGCGCACGACGATCAGCGTCGGACGGTCGCGGAAGTCGGTGTCGAAGCTCGGCAGGTCGATGCGGCCGGCGAGCAGGTCGCGCTCCTCCAGCATGTACTGGACGGTGTTGTGCGCGAACGCCTCCAGCGCCTCCCCGATCTCGGCGCGGCGCTGGTCGGTCTCGGCCTGGAGGCGCTCCGCTTCGAGCAGCGTGCCGACGGCGACACGCTCGCCGCGGCACAACACCTCACCGCCCTTGACGACCACGGGGTCGCCGTCGTGGAGGCGGTCGAACAGCTCGTTGCCGGGGACGTCGACGAGCGCGATGCCGGCCTGTGCGACGAGCAGCGGGCCCATGTTCGGGTAGCTGCCGGTGCTGGAGGGCGCGCAGTTGATCACGGCGCTGACGCCGCAGGCCACAAGATCTTCACCCGAGACGCGGTCGAGGTCGCGATGATCGATGATCGCGACGTCGCCCGGCCGCAACCGCTTCACGAGGTGCTTCGTGCGCTTCCCGAGCCGCGCGATGCCCTCCACCTCGCGCACCGGCGCGCGGGGGGTCGGCGTGGCGGTGGTTGAGGGGGTGACGGCCACGAACCCGGGATTCTACGGACGTGTTCGGCCGGGCCCCAACGCTGCTGCGGGCGGGTCCTGTCCCCTCCGGGTGCGCGCACACCGCCCTTCGGGCGGCGCACGTGCATCCTCAGGGCCACCCGCCCGATCGGCGCCGGCGTCAACCCGTCTTCAACAGCTCGCGTGCGTGACGGCGCGCGGCTCTGTCCTGCTCGTCGGCGCCGAGCATGCGCACCAGCTCCTCAACGACCGCGTCTCTTCTCAGCTCGGTCACGGTCGTGATCGCCGTCTCCCCGCGACCGTCCTTCGCGATGCGGAAGTGGCGGTCGGCGTGCGCGGCGACCTGCGGCAGGTGCGTGATGCACAGCACCTGGCGCTCGGCGGCGAGCGCGTGCAGTTGCGCGCCGACGGCGTTCGCGGTGCGCCCGCCGATGCCGGCGTCGACCTCGTCGAAGACGAGCAGCCTCGCCGCGTCCGGCGCGGCGTTCGCGACACCGAGCAGCGCGAGCATCACGCGTGAGAGCTCGCCGCCGGACGCCACCTCGCGCAGCGGCCCGGCGGGCATGCCGGGGTTGACCGCGATCAGCAGCTCGACGTGGTCGGCGCCGGTCGGGCCGACCGCGTCGGCGTCGGACGCCTCGCCGGTCGTGCTGCGGCGCGGCTCGATCGCGACCTCGAAGCGCGCGTCGGGCATCGCGAGCTCCGCGAGCCGCGCGCGCACCGCCTCCGCGAGCGCCGGCGCCGCCGCGACGCGCGCCGCGTGCAGCTCCCCCGCGACCGCGGCGAGTCGTGCCCGTGCCGCCTCGAGCGCAGCCGTCGTCTCTGCCAGCGCCGCCTCGGCGCCCGTCAGCTCGTCGCGCCGTGCGCGGCACGCCTCCGCATAGGCAAGGACGGCAGCGATCGAGCCGCCGTGCTTGCGCTCCAGCCGCGCGAACGCCTCGAGCCGTTGCTCGACCGCTTCCAGGCGCGCCGCTGGATCCGCCTCGTCGTCGGCATCGACGTCGAGATAGCGGTGCAGTTCCAGCGCGAGGTCGTCCGCCTCGATCGCCAGCGCGCGCAGCCGCTCGCCCAGCGCGTCGAGTCGCGGATCGACGCCGACGATCGCCTCGAGCTCGCGCGCGGCGCCGCCCAGCAGCTCCGCTGCGCCGCCCTCTCCGTCACCCGGCGCGATCGCCTCGGCGCCCGCGCGCGCTGCGCCGCGCAGCGCCTCCAGGTGGCACAACCGCTCGCGCTCGGCCGTCAACTCGACCTGCTCCGACTCGCTCGGAGCGGCCTCCTCGATCTCGCGCAACTCGAACTCCAGGAGATCCAGCTCCCGCTCGCGCGCGCCGTCGAGCGCCCCGAGCTCCTGCGCGCGGCGTGTCGCCGCTCGCACCTGCGCGTGCGCCGTCGCGGCCTCCGCCCGCCGCGCCGCCTGCGCGGGGCCGCAGAAGCCGTCCAACACCTCCAGTTGGGCGGAGGCAAGCATCAGTCGTCGATGCTCGTGCTGGCCGTAGAAGGCGAGCAGCTCGCCGCCCACCTCGCGCAGGTCGGCGACCGTCGCCGCGCGGCCGCCGAGATACGCGCGCGTGCGCCCGTCCGGCCACACGCGCCGGGCCAGCACCAGCTCGTCCGCATCGGCGGGCAGCCGCTCGCCGAGCAGCTCGCGCACGCGCACGTCGAGCGCGAAGACGCCCTCGACGTACGCCTCCTCCGCCCCGGGCCGCACGATCCCGCTGCGCGCTCTGCCGCCCAGCAGCAGGTCGAGCGCGTGCGCAAGCATCGTCTTGCCGGCCCCGGTCTCGCCGGTGAGGACGTTGAGGCCCGCGCCGAGCCGCAGCTCGGCGCGCTCGATCAGCAGCAGGTTCTCGACACGCAGCTCGTGAAGCATGCGAACAAGTGTTCCCCCTGCGCCGGACGGATCCTGCAGGCGGTGCCGCTACACGGACGCCTCCGGCGGCGCCTGCGCCTCGCGCACGCAGATCGCCTCGTGCACCTGGGCCGTCAGGTGGTTGAGCTGCTCCGCGAGCGTGTGGATCTGCTCGGTCAGATCGGTGTTGCGCTGGAGCAGCTCCGTCTGAAAGCTCCCGAGCTCGTCGCGGTGGCGCGCCGCGGCCTCCTCGTTGGCCTTGTCGGTGCGGGTCTGCGCCTTCTGGGCGATGATCACCAGCGCGCCCGTGTAGAAGGCCACGGCCGAGAAGACGAGGTTCAGCAGGATGAACGGCGCGGGGTCGAAGCCGGTGCCGTTCAGCAGGCCGTCCCACGACCGCGTCAGGAAGTGCACGACATGGTTCGTGAGCGCCCACGCGAGGATCACCGTCGTGCTGACGACCAGGAATCCGACCGTGCCCATCCCACTCGCGACCGCCTCCGCGACGCGCTCCATGAAGCTGCTGCCGCCCGCATAGGGCGACGATCCCCGCGCGTCATCCTGGTAGTGCGCGTGGTGCCGGAGGGGATCCGGCTGCACCGCCGCCGAGCTGCCGTCCACCGCTGTCGCCATCTGCCGCCTCCTCGTCGTACACGCGTAACGGAAAGCGGAGTGATACACCCGCGAGGTACTGGCCGGCTGAGCTACACGCCGCTCGCCAGCCGCCCGAACTTCTCGCGCAGGCGGTGGTAGAAGCTCGCGCCCGGCGTCTGCGCGAGCGTGCCGACGCCGTCGCGGAAGCGCGCGCTGACGCGCCCGCCAGGAGGCAGCTCGCAGACCGGCCGTCCGTCGACGCTCACGTCGACCGGCTCCTCCTGCGAGCGGCTGCGCACCGCGATCGGGTCCTGCGGCGCGACGACGAGCGCGCGCGCGGTCAGCGAGTGCGGCGCTATGAACGAGACCGCGAGGCCTTCCACGCCCCACGCCATCACGGGGCCGCCGTTGGCGAGGTTGTAGCCGGTCGAGCCGGCCGGCGTGGCGATCACGAGGCCGTCGCAGCGCACGCGGCCGACCTCCTCCTCGGCGACGTCAAAGGAGAGGTCGGCGACGCGCAGGCCCTGCTGGCGGTGGAACGAGACGTCGTTCATCGCCAGCCATCTGCTGGTGCCCGACTCGACCTCAATTCCCGGCAGTGCGAGCGTGTCGAACTCGCCGCGCAGAGCGCGCTCGACGCCGGCGCTCACGCCGTCGGGATCGATCGTCGCGAGAAAGCCGACCTCGCCGAAGTTGATGCCGAAGACCGGCACGCCCGTGTCGGCGTAGGCGCGCAAGCCGTGCAGGATCGTGCCGTCGCCGCCGAGCGCGATGCAGAGGTCGGCGTCGCGCGCGACCGGCGCGTCGAGGATCAGGGCGTCGCCGGGCGCGAGGCCGTGCTTGCGCGTCTCCTCGGGCGTGAAGTGCAGCGTCCAGCCCTCCGCGCGCGCGGCCTCGACCAGCTCCGCCAGCGCGGCCCGCGTCTCGTCGGGGCGGCGATGGGTGAAGACGGTGGCGACCTTGCCGCTCATGGCTCGACCTCGCGTGCGGCTGCGTCGAGATCGGTCACCGCGCCGGCACGGTCGGCCTCGGCGAGCCACACGAAGCTCTCGCGGTTCCCTTTCGGGCCGGGCAGGCCGGAAGAGACGTAGCCGAGCACGCTCGCGCCGAGCGCTTGCGCCGCCGCACCGGCGGCGATCAGCGCGGCGCGGCGGTCGTCGGGGTCGCGCACGACGCCGCCCTTGCCGACCTTCTCGCGGCCGACCTCGAACTGCGGCTTGACGAGCGCGAGGCAGTCGAAGCGCGGCCCGGTGGCGGCGAGCACCGCCGGCAGCACTTTCGCGAGCGCGATGAACGAGACGTCGATCACGACGAGGTCGGGCGCGTACGGCAGCGCCGCCGGGTCGAGCTCGCGCGCGTTCGTGCGCTCCAGCACCGTCACGCGCTCGTCGGTGCGGATCCGCCAGTGCAGCTCGCCGTAGGCGACGTCGAGCGCGACCACGTGCGCCGCGCCGCGTTGCAGCAGGCAGTCGGTGAAGCCGCCGGTCGAGGCGCCGACGTCGAGCGCGCGGCGGCCGGCCACGTCGAGGCCGAACGCGTCGAGCGCATTGGCGAGCTTGCGTCCGCCGCGCGAGGCGAACTCCTGCTCGGCCGTGACCGCGACGATGACGTCGTCTGGGACGAGCTGGCCCGGCTTGTCCGCGCGTCGCCGCTCGTCGCCGAGCAGCACCTCGCCGGCCAGCACGGACGCGGCCGCGCGGGAGCGGGAAGCGAAGACGCCCCGCTCTGCAAGCAGCGTGTCGAGCCGCACCTTCGTCGCCATGGCGCGGGAAACGCTACCGGCCTGGCAGGGCAACAAGGCACCGCCCCCTCTAAGGGGGCTTCGCACAGCACGCGCGCTCTGTGCGCGAGATCACACACAAACCTCGCACAAGCCCCCACCATGGTTCTCGCAATGACCGCGCTTCGCCCCACCATCTCGCTCCCGACACACGGCGCCTTCGAGCTGCCGGTCGGCGTGCTGGCGCTGATCGCGCCGTTCGCGCTCGGCTTCGGGCTGGCGGGTGCGGTCCTCTCCGTCCTGATCGGCGTATGCGTCGTCGGGCTCGCGCTCGACGCCGCACAGCAGCCCGCTCAGGTCTCCGCTCACCAGGCGTTCGACTACGGGATCGCGTTCGCGGCCGTGTTCGTCGCCGTCCCGCTCGCGCTCACCGGCGACACCGCCGCGGCGCTCTTCCTCGGCGCCGCCGGCAGCGCGCTGCTCGCGCTCCACGGTGCCACCCGCTACAGCCAGCGGGCCTCCTAAAACTTCCCCCACCGATCAAGCAACACCACATAGACACATCTCTCCTCCCTGGAAACGGCTCGCTTCGGCGGGCCGTTTCCTTTTGGGGAACCGGCGTGCCGTACACGAGCGCCAAGGAAGACTGCGCCGATGCTCCGGTCCGTGGTCACTGCGCCGCTGCCCACACTGGCGCTGCGCACACTGGCGAGTCTGTTGGCACTCGCCCTCCTGCTGCTCCTCATCTGGCAGTACGCGGATCGAACGACGCGCTCCCTTCCCGGGGCGCCACAGTCGGTTCCTGAAGCCGTCCTCACCCCGCCAACCGCCCTCACGCCCCTGACAAATCCATGCCCTTGGCATGGCGCAGCCGCCTCCCTCCGCCTGCTCGTGCGGCGTCTCAACCTGCGCGACGGCGTCGTCACGGTAGACCCGACGCTCTGCATTCCCGCGCAGGTCGTGCAGTCACTGGGGAGCAACTATCCACGCGCTTTCGGGCCCCACGGTCCTGTGGCGCAAGAGACAGAACTCGGTCTCGTGATCAGGCGCCCGTTCCGCGACGATGAGATCGGGCTCGCGCTGAGTTCCGTCGTACCGCCCATTTTTCACATGCAGTGGATCAAGCTCGGCTCACTTGAGGCTTTCTCGATGGCCCCTCTGTGCAGCGACTCCACGAGCAGGTGCTGCCCGTGATCGGCAACCCGCAGGACTATCCGCTGGACGAGTATTCGCTCGACCTCGGCGCTGTGGCGCGGCTCGATGGCGCTGTTGTTTACCACCGTCATGGAAGCAATGGCAAGGCGTTTGAACTGCCTCTCACTGTTAGCGCAGTTGCGGCGACTGACATGCGCGGGCTGCGGGCGGAGCAGCGCGGCGATGGGCATGTCGAGATCGCGATCCGCTTGACGCGCCGAGCGCCGACGAAGGCGTTCGTGATCAGCCTGCTTCTGATCCCGCTGCTGCTGACGGCGGTCTTGGCGCAGACGACCAAGTCACGGAAGGCGGAAAGCACGGAGACCGTGGTGGGCGCAGCCGCCGTGCTGCTCGCACTGCTGCCCATCCGTGCAGTGCTCGTCCCGTCCGACATCGCCGGGCTGACGCTCGTCGACTACGCACTGGCCTTCGAGATGGCGCTGCTCGCCGCGCTCGTGGTCTGGCGCGAGACCGCCGCATAGGGAGGCTGGACGGTCGGTCGGCACGCGGACGGACTTGCTCAAGACCATCCCGGGACCCGGCCGATGAGCCGGTAGAAGCTGCCTGCCATGTTGCGTCTCCTGCCCCGCCTCATCCTCCCGCTGCTCGCAGCGCTCGCGCTGCTGACCGCCCCCGCCGCCGCGCACGCGGCCGGAACGGTCAGCCTCTCCTCCGACGCGTACTCGGTTCAGGAGAACGCCGGCGCGGCGACGATCACGATCGAGCGCAGCGATCCGCGCGGGCACGGCGAGGTGCGCTACGGCGTGTGGACGAACCACAGCGCCACGGCCTACGTCGACTACGAGCCGGTCTCGGGCCGCGTCGACTTCGCCGACGGCCAGCGCGAGGCGACGTTCCACATCCCGATCCACGACGACACGAACGTCGAGGGCGACGAGACGGTCAAGCTCGGCATCTACGGCGCCTACCCGATGCAGCTCGCCGAGCCGACGCGCGCGCTGCTGACGATCGTCGACGACGACACGGTCTCCGCCACACGCGACCCGCTCAATCCGCTCGGCCTCACCCCCGCCCCGACGAACGGCAACCCGCTGCAGGGCGCGCGCTTCTTCGTCGACGAGCAGTGGGGGCTCGCCAACCGCGTCGCCGACTCGCTCAAGCACCGAGATCCCGCGACCGCCGCCAAGCTGCGCGTGATCGCCGACCAGCCGGAGACGAAGCGCTTCGGGAGCTGGACCCCGAACCCGCAGCACGAGATCGCCACCTACCTGCAGCGCGCGCAGGCGACCGATCCGGGCGCGATCCCGCTGCTCGCGACCTATCGCCTCAAGCACCTGCAATGCGGGCACGTGTCCGACTCGCCGGCCGAAGCGGACGCCTACAAGCGCTGGTACCAGGAGTTCGCGCAGGGCATCGGGAACCACCCGGTCGTCCTCTTCTACGAGATCGACGCGCTGATCACGGCGCCGTGCCTGTCCCACAACGGCCTGAAGGTGCGCATCGACGAGATCCGCTCCGCGATCGGGACGCTGTCGAGACTCCCGCACGCCGTCGTGTACGTCGACGCCGGCGCCGGCGACGCGCACGACAAGGGCTTCATGGCGCGCATGCTCAGATGGGTCGGCGTCGACCGCATCCAGGGCTTCTTCACCAACTCGACGCACCAGGACTGGACCAGCAAGGAGATCAGCTACGCCTCCTGGCTCGTCAACCGCCTCGGCGGCAGACCGCACTACGTGATCAACACGGCCGCGAACGGTCGCGGGCCGCTGATCCCGAAGAACCGCGTCAAGGACGGCAACTCCTACCGCTGCAACGCGCCCGGCCGCGGTCTCGGCCCGAGACCGACCTCCGCCGTGCCCGCGCAGTACCGCAACCTCGACGCGCTGATCTGGATCGGGAACCCCGGCCGCTCCGCCGGCCAAAGATGCAGCCGCGAGGCCGGCGCCCCGCCCACGGGCGACTTCTGGATCGACTACGCGCTCGAGCTGATCCGCAACGCGGACTTCCGCATTACGTAGCGCTTCGGCGCCAAAAGCCGGACGAAAGCTCCATCCGACCGTGGGGTGTGTTGGCGCGGGTATGGCTTCGGCCATGCGTCGCCATCGGGGAACCGCGCTCGCGCTGCTTGCCGCGCTCGCGGCATGCGTGCTGCCGGCTGCGTCCGCGCTCGCCGCCGGCACGGTCCGTCTCTCCAGCGCCACCTTCAGCGTGCGCGAGGGCGACGGCGCGGCCACGATCACGGTCGAGCGCAGCACCGCGAGCGGGCACGGCGAGGTGCGCTACGCGATCTGGCAGCGCAGCGCGGTCGAGAACGCTGACTACAAGAAGGTCGGCGGCCGGCTCGACTTCGCCGACGGGCAGGCGACCGCGTCGTTCGACGTGCCGATCGTCGACGACGACCTCGTGGAGGCGCCGGAGACGGCCGTGGTCGGCATCTACGGCGCCTACCCGCAGAGCCTCGGCGCGCCGACGCGCGCGACGCTGACGATCCTCGACAACGACGTGCTCGGCGTGCGCGACGCGGCCAACCCGCTCGCGCTCAACCCGCCGCCGCCGGGCACCAACCCGCTGGAGGGCGCGGTCTTCTACACCAACTCGTCGACCAACCTCGCCGGCACGGTCATCCGACAGATCCGACATCGCCGGCCGAAGACCGCCGCGCTGCTCAGAGTGATCGCCGACCAGCCGGAGACAAAGCGCTTCGGCGGCTTCAACGACCAGCCGGGCGCGGCCGTCGCGCAGTACCTCGACACCGCGCGGCGCGACGAGCCGGGCGCCGTGCCGCTGATCGCGACCTACCGGCTCAAGCACGTCGCCTGCGGCCGCTACGCCGACTCGCCGCGGGAGGTCGAGCGCTACAAGCGCTGGTACGACGCGTTCGCGAAGGGGATCGGCAGCCACCGGGTCGTCGTCTTCTACGAGATCGACGCGCTGATCACGGCGAAGTGCCTCTCGCACGTCGGCCTGCAACGGCGCGTCGACGAGCTGCGCACGGCGATCGGCGACCTCGCGCCGTTGCCGCACGCGGTCGTGTACGTCGACGCGGGCGCCGGCGACGCCCACGACCCCGCCTTCATCGCGCGGCTGCTGCGGCGCATCGGGGTCGACCGCATCCAGGGCTTCTTCACGAACTCGACGCACCAGGACTGGACCAGCAAGGAGATCCTTTACGGTCGCGAGCTCGTGCGCCGTCTCGGGGGCACGCCGCACTATGTGATCAACACGGCGGCGAACGGGCGCGGGCCGCTGATCCCCAACAGCCGCGTGCGCTTCGGCAACTCGTTCCGCTGCAACGCGCCCGGCCGCGGCCTCGGGCCGAAGCCGACCTCCGTCGTACCGAAGCGCTACCGCAACCTCGACGGCTTCTTCTGGATCGGCAACCCCGGCCGCTCCGCCGGGCAGAGATGCAGCCGCGAGGCCGGCGCCCCGCCGACGGGACAGTTCTGGGTCAAGTACGCGCTCGAGCTGATCCGCAACGCCGACTACCGGATCCGCTGAGCGCCCGCGCGGGCGGGCGCGGGCGCCAGCGCTACCCGAGCAGCCGCGCCTTCTGCTGCGCGAACTCCTCCTCGGTCAGCACGCCCTGGTCGCGCAGCTGGCCGAGCTGGCGGAGCTGCTCGATCGTGTCGGGCGTCGGGCCCGCAGGCGCGGCGGGCGCCGGCGGCGGCGCCCCGTACGCCTGCTGCTGCTCCACCTGCTCCAGGCGCGCCTCCTGGTCGGACTCGCGCTGCTGCGACTGCGCACGGCGCTTGCCGGCGACGTACGCGCCCCCACCGACGGCGGCGGCGCGCAGCAACGGACGACGGCGGACGAGCGGCATCTCAGGCCTCCCCTCCGCCGTTCGCGCCGGAGTCGGGCAGCGCGAGTCCCAGCGCGAGCATGATCTCCGGCGCGGCCGCGATGATGCGCGGGCCGCCGACCTGCGGCGCGACGGCGCGCATGACGCCGAGCACGTCCTCCGCCGTGGCGCCCTCGTCAATCGCGTTGCCGACCTGCCACGCGTACGAGGCGGGCGGCGCGTCCAGGGCGATCAGCGCCGCGATCTTCACAAGCGCGAACGTGCGCGCGTCGAGACCGGTGCTGGCGAGATAGGCCTCGCGCATCCCGATCGCCTGCTCGAGCATCGTCATGTCACCCGCCGAGATGCCGGCGAGCGTCTCCTGCGTCTCCGGCGCTACCGATGCCATGGGGTTCCTTTCGTCGTGGATGTGGTGATCGTCGTTCCGGCACTGGGCGCCGGCCATGGGAGCCGCCCGCGGACGCGCGTCCCGCGGCCCGGCCACGCCGCGATCGCGAGCGTGCCGCCGAGCGCGTCGATGCGCTCGCGCATGTGCGCGAGCCCGCCGCTGCGCGGTGCGCGCGCGGGCGGCGCGAAGCCGGCGCCGTCGTCGCGCACCTCGAACGTCAATGCGCCGCCGCAGCACGCGAGCGCAACCGTCGCGCGGGCGCCGCGGCCGGCGTGTTTGGCTGCGTTCTGCAGCGCCTCCAGGCAGGCGTAGTACACGGCCGCCTCGCACTCCGGTGCGCTGCGCGGCACGGACCCGACGACACGCACCGGCAACGGCGCGCGGTCGCCTTCGGCCGCCAGCGCCGCCGCCAGGCCGCGCGTCGCCAGCAGCGGCGGGAACGCGCCGTGCGCGATCGTGCGCACGCCGTCAAGTGCGGCCTGCGCCTCGTCGCCCAGCTCCAGCAGCAGGCGGTACAGGTCGGCTGCGCCGAGCTCGGCTGCGCGGTCGGCGGCGAGCCCCAGCTTGATCCGCACCGACACCAGCAGCGTCTGCGCACCATCGTGCAGGTCGCGCTCGATCCGCCGGCGCTCGGCGTCGGCCGCGAGCGAGCGCGCTGGGCCGGGAGCTGTGGGGGTGTTGAGTGCGGTCATCGGGTGTCCTCCGCGCCCCGAATCGCGGGTCGATCCTCGCAGGTTGGATTTGCATTCCCATCCGGGTAAACCCCGTACTCCAGATCGAGGTAGACCCCGGGACCGGGAGACGACGATCAGCGAGCTGGACGAGGCGTCTGACGGCGACGGCGCGCGTGCGCCGATCCGCGTCGCGCTGGCCGATGACAGCTTGCTCGTGCGCGAAGCGCTCGAGCGGATTCTCGAACGCGACCCCGCGGTCGAGTTGGTCGCGAGCTGCGGCGACGCAGCCGCGCTGCTCGCCGCCGTCGAGCGCGAGCGCCCGGCGGTCGTCGTGACGGACGTGCGCATGCCGCCGCGCTTCGAGGACGAGGGCATCGCCTTCGCGCAGCGCTTGCGCAGCTCGCATCCGCACGTCGGTGTCGTCGTGCTGAGCCAATACGCCGACCCGCACCTGGGGCTGGCGCTGCTCGAGCAGGGCTCCGACGGGCGCGCCTACCTGCTGAAGGAGCGCGTGCACGACCGCCGCGAGCTGATCGCCGCGATCGAGACGGTCGCACACGGCGGCTCGCTGATGGACGCGCGCGTCGTCGAGGCGATGATGGAACAGCGCCGCCGCGACGAGGCGTCGCCGCTCGCGGAGCTGTCGCCGCGCGAGTTGGAGATCCTCGGCGAGATCGCGCAGGGCAAGAGCAACGCGCGCATCGCCGAGGAGCTCGTGCTGACGAAGCGCGCCGTCGAGAAGCACATCAACGCGATCTTCCTGAAGCTCGGCCTGAGCCACGCCGAGGACGTCAGCCGCCGCGTGAAGGCGGCGCTGATCTACCTGGCCGACCATCACGACTGACGTGCCGGCCTCCCTGCGGGCGTGGTGGACACACCCTTGAGCGGCTGCGGGGCGCGGTGGCACGGTGAACGCTCCGCCAGCGCACAGGAGGTCTGCATGTCCGTCCAGTCGGGGTCAAGCCCCAGTTACCAGACCGGGGACAACGTCCGCTCGTCGTCGGCTGCCCGCTACGAGGCGGACACCGGCTACGGCTGGGTCGTCTTCGCCGGGACGATGCTAATGATCATCGGGATCCTCAACGTTGTCTATGGCATCGCCGCGATCGACAACGCGAACTTCTTCGTCAACGGCGCGAAGTACGTCATCAGCGACCTCAACACCTGGGGCTGGGTTGTGCTGCTGACCGGCGCGGCGCAGGTCCTCACGGCCTTCGGCGTGTGGGCGCGCAACACGTTCGCGACCTGGCTGGGCATCGCGTTCGCGTGCCTCAACGCGCTCGGCATCCTGCTGATGCTGCCGGCCTACCCGCTGCTGTCGATCACGATCTTCGCGGTCGACGTGCTGATCGTCTACGGCCTCGCCGTGCACGGCGGTCACCGCGCGGAGGTCTGACGCTTCCCCCCTTGCGGAGGCAGGCGCAATGACATCCTCGTCAGCCGCCGCGTCCCCGCCGCCCCCGCAGCAGCGCCTGCCGCGGGGGCGGCGCTATGCCGTCCGCACGCTGCTGGTGCTCGGCACCGTCGCGGCGATCCTCTCGATCGTCTCCGTGTGGGCCAACCGGCAACTCCTCAACGCGGACAACTGGGCGAACACGAGCACCGCGCTGCTGGAGAACCAGGCAGTCCGCACCGCCGTCTCCGGCTATCTCGTCGACGAGGTGTACGCGAACGTCAACGTCAGCGCCGAGCTGTCGAGCGCGCTGCCGACGCGGCTCAAGCCGCTCGCCGGACCGGCCGCCGGCGGACTGCGCGGCCCGGCGCAAGACGTGACCGCCAAGGCGCTCGGCCTGCCGCGCGTGCAGCAGCTGTGGCGCAACGCGAACAAGCTGGCGGCGCAGCGCTTCATCGCGATCGCCGAGGGCAACTCGCGCTACGTCACGATCAACGGCAACACCGCGTACCTCGACCTGCGCGCGCTCGTGCTGGACCTCGTGCAGCGGCTCGGGCTGTCCGGGAACCTCGTCGGCAAGATCCCGCCTGGCGTCGGCAGAATCGCGATCGTCTCGGGCAATCAGGTCTCCGCGGTGCAGAACGTCGCCAGCGCGCTGCGCGGGCTCGCGATCGTGCTGCCGCTCGCCGCCTTCCTGCTGCTGGGCGGAGCGATCGCGGCTGCACGCGGGCGCCGCCGCGAGACGCTGCGCGCGGTCGGCTGGTGCCTCGTGCTCGCCGGCGTCGTCGTGCTCGTCGCGCGCGAGATTGCCGGCACCCGCGTCGTCGACAGCCTCGTGAGAACGGAGGCGGTCAAGCCTGCCGCGGAGGCCACGTGGTCGATCGGAACGAGCATGCTGAAGGACATCTCATGGGCCCTGGTGCTCGGCGCCATCCCCGTGATCGCCGCCGCATGGCTGGCCGGCGCCACGCGGCCGGCGGTCGCGCTGCGCCGCGGCATGGCGCCGTGGCTGCGCGAGGAGCCGGTCGTCGGGTACGCGGTCGCCGGGCTGCTGTTGCTGCTCGTGATCGCATGGGGCCCGATCCCCGCGACGCGGATGGTCGTGCCGGTGCTCGTGATGATCGGGCTCGTCGCGCTCGGCGTCGCGGCGCTGCGGCGTCAGACCGCGCGCGAGTTCCCGCACGCCACCGTCGCGCAGGCGCAAGCCGACTGGCACGCGCGCATGGAGCGCGCCCGCGCGCGCGTCGAGGACGCCCTGCACCGGCGCCACCGCCCGGCGCACGACGGTGTGCCGCTGAGCGCCGGCAACGGCGCGCACGCGCCGGGCGACGGAGCGCCGGTGCTCGGCGCCGCCGAGCGCGTCGCGCTGCTCGAGCGCCTCGCAGCGCTCCACGACCGCGGCCTGCTCAGCGACGAGGAGCTCGCCGCCGAGAAGGCCGCGCTGCCGCGCGCCTAGAGGGTCCCGTCGGCGGCGAGCGCCGCCAGCAGCGAGATCGCCGCCGCGACGGTGAACAGCGGCCACGCGATCCCGGCGAACACCGAGCTGTGCTCCTCCGCGCGCCCGAGCGGCGGGCTGCCCGGCTCCTGCTCGGCGATCAGATGCGCGGCGCCGGTGCCGGTGACCGCCGAGCCGGCGATGCCGAGGCCCCACGCGATCCACATCAGCCCCGCCGCGTTCCCGCCGCCGACCGCGAACAGGACCGCCAGCACGAGTCCGGCGATCCCGAGCGGCGGCACGAGCCCGAGCGGCGGCGCGACGAACGCGCTGCGCCCGGTCGGCAGGGCGACGGCCGCCACGAGGATCCAGAGGGCCAGCGCAAGCCATTCCATGGAGACCTCCTTCGTCGGGTGCGCCCACGCTAGGCGCGGAGCGCCCGGGCGGCATCGCCCGAAGCGGGTGATCTACGGCGTTCCGCACGGACGCTCCCCGACCGCCCTCGTGCGCGCCTCCCCGCCCCGACGTGTCCGCGCCCTTGTCCGCGCGCCCACGGCGCGCGACGGTGAGGACGCGGTGATGGACGCGACGCTTCCCACCGGCCCGGCGCTCGCGCCGGTCCGCCCGCCGGCCGGCCTCGACGTGCCGCGCACGCGGCTGCTGCGCCGCCTCGCCGTCGCGGACGGCGTCGCCGTCGTGCTGCTGCGCGCCCCGGCCGGCTATGGCAAGACGACGCTGCTGTTGCAGTGGGCGGCGACCGACACGCGACCGTGTGGTCACATCGACCTGCACGACGTCGCCGTCGACGGACAGCTCGCGGTCGCCGACGCGGTCGCCGCGATCGCGCTCGCACTCGACGCGATCGAGCCGCTCGCGCCCGCGCCGCGCGCCGCACTCGGGATGACGACCACGCTCGACCGTCCGCTGCTGCGCACGCTCGCCGGCGTGCTCGCCGCGCGGCGCACGCCGTTCGTGCTGATGCTCGACGAGGCGCACCTGCTGCGCGGCCACGACGCCGCAGTCCTGCTCGAGCTGCTGGCGGCGCACATGCCGGCCGGCTCACTGCTGGCACTCGCGGCACGGGCGGAACCGCCCCTGCCGCTCGCACGGCTGCGCGCCGACGGCCTGCTGCTCGAGCTCGGCGCCGCGCAGCTCGCGTTCGACGCCGATGAGAGCGCCCTGCTGCTGAGACGCGCCGGGCTGGCGCTCGCCGGCACCGATGCGCGCACGCTTGCGGCACGCACCGAGGGCTGGCCGGCGGCGCTCGCGCTGGCCGTCCGCGCGCTCGTGGACGGCGAGGCGCCGAACCGGGCGCTGGCCGACTTCAACGGCGCCGACCGCATCGTGGTGGCGTACGTACGCGAGCAACTGCTCGCCGCGCTCGCGCCCGAGGAGTGCGAGCTGCTGCTGCGCTGTGCCGCCTTGAAGCCGCTTTCCGGCGAGCTGTGCGACGCCGTGCTGCGCCGCGGCGGCAGCGGGCTGGTGCTGCGCGAGCTCGCGCACGGCAACATGCCGCTGTCCGCGCTCGACCGCGCGGAGCGCACCTTCCGCCTGCACCCGCTCGTCGCCGAGGCGCTGCGCGCCGAGCTGCGGCGCACGGACCCCGGCTGGGAGCAGCAGGCGCATCGGCGCGCGAGCGCCTGGCACGAGCGCCGCGGCGACGCCGCGCGTGCGATCGACGACGCGATCGCAGCCGGGGACACGCCGCACGCCACCGCGCTGATCCGCGCGGCGCTGCCCGCGGCTGCGCTCGGCGGCGCTCCCGGCCGGCTGCGCGATTGGCTCGACGCGCTCGGGCCCGAGCGCATCGAGGCGAGCCCTGAGCTCGCACTCGCGGCAGCACTCGAGCGGATCGCCGCCGGGCACGCTGACACCGCCGCGCGCCTGCTCGCGGCGAGCGCCGCCACGGGCACCGCCCCACCCGCCGCCGCGATCGGCAACGGGACGGCGATCGTGCGGGCACTGCTGGCGTGCGACGGTCCCGCGCGCATGCGCGCCGACGCCGCGCACGCGCTCGAGCGCTGCGCGCGACCGGGCTGGCAGGCGCTCGCGGCGCTCGCGGCCGGCGTCGCCGACCACCTGCGCGGCGCGCCGGAGGCGCAAGAGCGGCTTGAGGACGGCGCCTGGCACGCCGGCTCGCTGCCATCCGTGCAGGCGCTGTGCCTCGCGCAGATCGCGCTGCTCGCGCTCGACCGCGACGAGCCCCAGCGTGCGCTTGTGAGCGCACGTCAAGCGGTTGCGAGCATCGAGCAGGCGCACCTTGCGCAGGCGCCGCTGTCCGCCCCGGTGCTCGCGATCGACGCGTTCGCGCAGGCGTGCAGCGGGTCGCTCGAACACGCGCGCAGCCAGCTCGCCCGTGCCAGACGGGCGTTGCCGGCGGACGCCGAGCTGCCGCCGTGGCTCGCGGTCGAGCTGCGCTACGCGCGGGCGCGTACGCTGCTGCGGCTGGCCGACGCGCCCGGTGCCCGCGCCGAGCTGACGCGCATGTCGCGCGCGCTGCGGACGCTGCCCGACGCGGTCGTGCCGCGCCGCTGGATCGCCGACGCGTGGGCGCGTGCGGACGCCTTCGCGGCCAGCGCGGTGCGCGGTCCCGCGCGCCTCACGCTGGCCGAGCTGCGTGTGCTGCGGCTGCTCCCAAGCCACCTGTCGCTGCGCGAGATCGCCGTGCGTCTGCACGTGTCCGCCAACACGGTGAAGACGCAGGCGCAGTCGGTCTACCGCAAGCTCGGCGTCAGCTCGCGCTCGGAGGCCGTCGCGCGGGCGCGCGAGGTCGGGCTGGTGGACGTGCGGTGACTGACTGGACCGGCTACGTGCCGGCGACCGACTCCGGCGCGCCGACGGCCGCGAGGATCCGCGCCGCGATCGCCTCGCCGGTGAAGCCGACTTCCTCGTGCAGCAGCTTCGGTGCGCCGTGCGTGACGAAGCGGTCGGGCAAGCCGACGCGCACGATCCGCGACGGCAGGCCCGCGTCCGACAGCGTCTCCCACACGGCCGAGCCGAAGCCGCCGGCGAGCACGCCCTCCTCGACTGTCACCAGCAGCTCGTGCTCGGCCATCAGCTGCGCGACGAGCCCGGCGTCGAGCGGTTTGGCGAAGCGCGCGTCGGCGACGGTCGCCTCGATTCCGTGCTCGCGCAGCAGGTCGGCCGCCTCCAGCGCCTTGCCGACGCCGCTGCCGTAGCCGAGCAGCGCGACCTTGCCATCCGCGCCGGCGTGCAGGATTTCTCCGGTGCCGATCGGCAGCGTGAGCGCGCGTTGCGGCAGCGGAACGCCGACCGCCTCGCCGCGCGGGTAGCGCAGCGCGATCGGGCCGTCGTCGTAGGTCAAGGCGGTGTGCAGCATGTGCACGAGCATCGCCTCGTCGCGCGGCGCCATCAGCACGATGTTCGGCAGCGGCCGCAGGTAGGCGATGTCGAACACGCCGTGGTGCGTGGGGCCGTCGTCGCCGACGAGGCCGGCGCGGTCCATCGCCAGCACAACGTTCAGTCGCTGCAGGCAGACGTCGTGGACGATCTGGTCGAACGCGCGCTGCAGGAACGTCGAGTAGATCGCGGCGACCGGCTTGGCGCCCTGCAAGGCGAGCCCGGCGGCGAACAGCAGCGCCTGCTGCTCGGCGATGCCGACGTCGAAGTAGCGATCCGGCAGTGCCTTTTGGAGGATGTCGAGGCCGGTGCCGGTGTTCATCGCCGCCGTTATCCCGACGATCCGCTCGTCGCGCTCGCATTCGCGCACGAGCGCGTCGCCGAAGACCTTCGTGTATTGCGGCGGCCTCGGCGGCGCGGGCGCGGCGCCCGGAAGCGGCTTCACCGCCGGCGCGGGCGCGCCGTTCGCGATCGAGTTCGGCTTCGCCGCGTGCCACTTCTCCATCCCCTCCAGGCCGCCTTCCTCGGCGGGCGCGAAGCCCTTCCCCTTCACGGTCGCGATGTGCACGACGACGGGACGGTCGGCGGCGAGCGCCTCGCGCAGCGCCTCGCGCAGGTTCGGCACGTCGTGGCCGTCGATCACCCCCATGTAGGCCCAGTCGAGCTCCTCCCAGAAGAGGCCCGGCGCCCAGAACGCCTTGATCGACTCCTTCAGCTGCGGGCCGAGCCGCTCGAAGCGCGCGCCGATCCCGCCGGGCAGCTTCGTCAAACCGCCCTCGACGCCCTCGCGCGCATGCCACCACTTCGGGTTCAGGCGGATGCGGTTGAAGTAGCGCGACAGCGCACCGACGTTCGGTGAGATCGACATGCCGTTGTCGTTCAGCACGACGACGATCGGCGTGCCGAGCCCGCCGGCCTGATGGACCGCCTCGAAGGCGACGCCGCCGGTCATCGCGCCGTCGCCGATCACCGCGACGACCTTGCCGTCGGGGCCGTTGCCGTGCCGCATCGCCTCCTTCAGACCGACCGCGTAGCCGATCGAGGTGGAGGCGTGGCCGGCGCCCATCACGTCGTGCTCGGACTCCTCGATGCAGCAGAACGGCGTGAGCCCTCTGTACTTGCGGATCGTGGCGAGCTGGTCGCGGCGGCCGGTGAGGACCTTGTGCGGATACGCCTGATGGCCGACGTCCCAGAGGATCTTGTCGGTCGGCGAGTCCAGCAGCGAGTGCAGCGCGACGGCCAGCTCGCAGGTGCCGAGGTTGGCGCCGAAGTGCCCGCCGATCTCGCCGACGGTGTCGATGATGTGCTCCCGCACCTCCTGCGCGAGCTGCGTGAGCTGCTCGTCGGTGAGGTCGTGGAGGTCCTGCGGGCGATCGATGCCGGGAAGGATGTGGTGCGCGTCGTTGCTCATGAGCTCCGGGTGGCGATGAAGTCGGTGATCTGCTCCAGCTCGACTGCACCCCCGGGGGCGGCTTGAGCCAGCGCCGCCCGCGCCTTGCCATGTGACTTCGCTGCCAGCTCGCGTGCCTGCTCCAGGCCGAACGCGCTCACGTACGTGCGCTTGCCGAGCCGCTCGTCGCTGCCGCGCGTCTTGCCGAGCGCCGCATCGCTGCCGGTGACGTCCAGTATGTCGTCGACGATCTGGAACAACACGCCAAGCTCGCTCGCAAAGTCGCGGAACAACTCGATTCTCGCAGGTTCCCCCGCCAGCGCCAGGTGAAGTGGGCACACGATCGAGGCGGCGATCAGACGGCCGGTCTTGAGCGCGTGGATCGTCCTCAGGCCCTCCGGGCCGTCGGGTGCACGGCCGGTCACGTCGAGGTACTGGCCGCCGACCATCCCGTTGACGCCGGTCGCCGCCGCCAGCTCGCCGACGGCCGTAAGGATCGCGGCCGGATCGCCGTGCTGCCGCGTCAGCACGTGGCGAAACGCCTCCGCGTAGAGCGCGTCGCCGGCGAGAATCGCGACGTTCTCGCCGAACGCCTTGTGGCACGTCGGCCGGCCGCGGCGCAAGTCGTCGTCATCCATCGCCGGCAGGTCGTCGTGGATCAGCGAGTAGGTGTGGATCAGCTCGAGCGCCGCGGCGAGCGGCAGCATGCGCGCCGGGTCGGCGCCGGCGGCTCTGGCGGACGCGAGCGCGAGCACCGGGCGGATGCGCTTGCCGCCGGCCAGCAGCGAGTAGCGCATCGCCTCCTCGATGCCGTCGAGGCCGGGGATCTCCGGCGCGGCGAAGCGCAGCTCGGCGAGGTAGGCCTCGACCTGCCGGCGCAGATGCTCGGGGTAGGCGACGTCGCCGCTCATGACGCCGGCGACGGCGGCGCGCCGGGCGCCGCCGGCACGTCCGCGGCGGCGCGGGTGCGCCGGTCCAGCTCGGCGGCGGCGTCGCCGGCGAGGCGCGCGCACTCCTCGACGAGACGCCCCGCCTCCTGCGGCTCCAGCTCGCCGTCGCGCAGCCTCGCGGCGGCCTGCTCGAGCTGCTCGGTCAGATGCTGGAGGGGGTCGATCCCGCTCATGCTTCGGCCGCCTGACGCTCGCGCAGGACGGCGGCGAGCACGCCGTTGACGAAGCCGGGCGCCTCCGCCCCGCAGTAGGCCTTGGCCGTCTCGACCGCCTCGTCGATCGCTCCCTCGGGCGGGATCGGACGCTCGCCGGCGACCGCCTCGGGGTGCAGCATCTCCAGCAGCGCGACGCGCAGGATGCTGCGCTCCAGCGGGGCGATGCGATCGAGCGCCCAGCCCTTGGCGTGGTCCGCGATCAGCGTGTCGAACTCGGGCTGGCGCTCGAGCGCGGCCTGCGCGAGCGCGCGCGTGAACGGCGCCGCCTCGCGCGGGAGCGTGTCGTCGAGCGGGCGGCCGGTGAGGTCGTGCTGGTAAAGCGCGAACACGGCTCTGCGGCGCTGGTCGCTGCGGCGGGCCACGCCGGCCTTACGCGCGCGAGACGTAGTCGCCGGTGCGGGTGTCGACGCGCACCTTGTCGCCGATGTTGACGAACAGCGGGACCTGGACGGTGGCGCCCGTCTCCAGCGTGGCCGGCTTCGTGCCGCCGCCGGAGGCGGTGTCGCCGCGCAGGCCCGGCTCCGTCTGCGTGACCTCGAGGTCGACCGCGCTCGGCAGCTGAATGTCGGCCGGCTGGCCGTCGATCGACAGCAGCTCGACCTCGTCGTTCGGCCGCGTCCACTTCAGCGGGTCGGCGAGCGTCGCCTCGGGGATCGCGATCTGCTCGAACGACTCGGCGTCCATGAAGTGCGCGTCGCTGCCGTCGGCGTAGAGGAACTGCATCTTGCGGACCTCGGTGCGGACAGGGCGGAACTTCTCGCCGGCGCGGAATGTACGGTCGATCACGGCGCCATCGCTCGCACGGCGCAGCTTCGTGCGCACAAACGCGCCGCCCTTGCCGGGCTTGACGTGCTGGAACTCGAGGATCTTGAAGATCACGCCCTCGACGTCGATGTGGTTGCCGTTCTTGAACTGGTTGGTGGAGATCACGGCGGGGATTCTAGGGAGCGAGGGGGCGAACGTCCGGCAGCCTTCGGCACGTCCACCATCCGGATCTCGCGGCGCCGATCACGGTGTACAACGGTGACACCGCCCGAAGGCCCGTTGACCCGCACGTAGCCGGCGTCAGGCGGCTACATCGAGCCTGCTGGCGGCGGGCAGCGGACGACTGTCTCGGCCACGGCGCGAGCGCCGTCCGCGAACGCAACTTCTCCACGGAAGCGGAAGCCGCCGCGGGGGCAGCGGGAGGGCAAAGCGACGCCTTCTGGGCGGTAGCGCTTGCCGGTCCGTGCGCGGTAGACGATCGTGTGTGAGCCGATCGCGAGACGCATGTCGGTGAGCGCCACGGTCGCCGTCCCGGCCAGCGATGGGATCGCTGGGAGGTGTGCGACGAGCGCGCCGCCAAACGGCGCCGGGGCTGGGCGCAACTCGCCTGCGTAGACGAGCCGCGCTCCGAACGGGCGGACACCTTCGACGAAGAAGACCAGGCCAATGCGTCCGTTGACGACCGCGCCGGACAGCAGCGCGACGGTCGCGAACTCGCGGATCACCTGGCCGTCGCTCAGTTGCACGTCCGCGCGCGCGGACCCGTCCGCCATGACGGCGTTCGGCGAGCATCCGCCGAGCCGGGGCGCGGTGATAAGGACGGTGACAAAGTCAGACGCCGGGCGCCGGCAGGCGACGAGCCCCAGACCGCTTGAGAGGATGCCGAGGCTCGCCGGGTAGTACACGCGAACCTCCGTGGCGGGCGCGCGTCGCGGAGCAACGTGCAGCTCCGCATCGAGAACCGTGGCGGCGCCGAGCGTCGCGCCGCGCGCGAACGTGGCCGTCAGCTTGATCGGCCCGGCCACGGCGTTGGCCGAGCAGCTCGCGAGCAGCGCGAGCGCGACGGCGATAGCTCGTGCGCAGGGCACCGCGGCGCGCGCGGCTAGTACGTGAGGGTGCCCCTGGCCGTCGCGGTCACTGCCCATGTTCGACGGTTGACGGACCCCGACAAGGTTCCGCTTCCGACGGCGCGGGCGTACTTCCCGCTACCGCGTCGTACAGCGAAGTTGCCGGCGAACTTCGACACCGACCCCGCTGGATGGACGACCGCCGTCACGGTGATCGAGCCGCCGCCGTAGGGCTTGAACGTCATCGTCCCGGTCGTCTTCGCAACGTTGGAGACGTTGAAGCGCGCGGTCACCGTGCCTGCGGGCGTTCCGGTGACGGTCCCGCGCTCGTGCAAGATCGAGCCGTCCTTCTTGACGAGCCTCAAGTGCGCGGTCGCATTGACCTTCAACGTCGAGCGCTTCGCCGTCTGAGCAGCTGGCCTTGCCGAGCTGGCGACAGTGGCCTGCCAGAGCGCGAGCGTGCCGACGAGGATCCCGACCGCCCACGCTGCCTTCCACGTACGAAGCCCCTGCTTGATCATGCGTCGTCCCTCCCGTCTGCCCGTTCCAAGATGCGCCCGAGCCGTAGCCTAACGCTCCACCGCTAGAAGGTATACGGGCCCGTTTTCAGGACTGGTTGGCCGCGAGGCGAAGGCTCGCGCATACGTCGAGCAGCGTGCCCCATCCAAGGCCCGCCCATCGAGCCTCCTCGTTAACGCCCGCCGCCGCGCAGACGGCGGCGGTCCGTCGCGGATTGCCGTCGCGGAATGCGTTGAGCAGTTCGCCAACCGTCGTCTCGTCCCAGCCGGCAACGCTGCCAAGCGGATCGAGTTCGATCGCGAAGGCCAGCGCTGGGAAGCCTCGCTCCCGATCGAGAAGCCGTACGGCCAGTTCGACTGTGGAGAGGTCCGAGTTGCCTTCCATCAGCGCCTCTGCAGCAGCGCCAGCAATCTCGTCGATGGTCACAGCGAGCGCATGGTCGCCAGGTGTGGCGGTGGCCGCGATCATGTCCATCTGCTCGGCGGTCTCGCGCAGCGTGGAGACATCGTTAAGAACAGCGTGCCAGCGATCGGTGTCCAGCTCGACGCCCCCCTCTGCGTGCAGCGCTGCCGGCACGAACGAGTCCAGCTGGTCGCACACGCGCTGAGCGCACGTGGCTGCTGCCTCTGCAAGCCACGTGAGTTGCGCGAGGCTCCAGGCAGGCTTTGCGCCGTCATCTGCTGCGCTTGTGGTTCCGGGCGTCATGCAAACAGGGCGCTCTCCGCCCAAGCCCGTAGACAGGGACGGGGAGAGGGGGCGGCAGCCGAGGTTGCCGCTCTGTCTCCCCTCTCCCCGTGGTGCCCGCGGGCTCGGCGGGGGCTGCGTTGGGGGGAACGTCCCCGCCGACGACAAGCTAGCCGAGGACTACGCGAGTGCCTATACCCTGCTCTCACTACTTGGCGTAACGCTGCTGTTCTGCCAAGTAGTCACGCGCAGGTATAGCTAAGTCGGGCATAGCGATCTACGTTGCTGCTGGATCGGCCCCCGGTCCCCCTAACCAGGCCGATCCTTTCCCATCCGAGGGGCGCGGCGCGTGCGAGTCTGCGGCACGGCTCCGCGCGCTCGCGCTCCTCACCCTTGCAACGGCACCCATGACCTCCCGTCGTCCCTCCCGTCGTCGCTCCCGGCCGTCACGCGCCGCGTTGCATGACACCGAGGGAAGCCTGCACACGCTCGCGGCCTACGTTGGAGTTCTCCAAGGCCGTCTCGCGCTCGCGCGCCTTTCGGGGAAGCGCACCGAGTTCGAACGTGTGACAGACGGCGATCTCGCAGTGCTCGCCGTCCAATGCCAGAAGGTGACCGACGCGCTGGACGCGATCCTTGAGCGGATATCGCCCAATCTCGCGGCCAGCGCCGCGTCGGTTGCCGACATCGAGCACCAGCGAGCGTTCACAAGACCGCGCCCCCCTGCCGCCCCGCACCTTCGAGCCGTAGACAGCGAGCGAGGCGCGTGAGCGACGACGAGCTGACGCGGTCGATTGGCGGAGCAGTCGCGCTCGCGGCGATGCTTCGACGCGTCCGGGCAGATCGCGACCTGACGTACGAGCAGCTCGCCGCACGCATCTATTGCACGCCTGCCTGGATCGCCGCCCTAGAAATAGCGAGATCGCGCGACCTCACACTGGCGACCGTTTCGCTGCTCGCGCACGCATGCGAGGTGAGCGTCGCGCTCTTTGTCGCGAGCTTCGCCCTACCCGCAGGCGAGCCGCTGCCTTGGCCGCGTGAACACCGCGCTCCCGTCGACCCGCCTCACGTCCGTCTCGCCGGACCCGTCGCCTTCGGTGCCACGCTGCGCGAGGAGCGCCTCCGACTGAACTGGTCGACTGCGGCACTTGGCGAGCGAGCAGGACTGCACGAAGGCGCGGTCGGCAGGCTCGAGCGCGGCCACGTGGCCTTTCCCACGCTCCTTGTCGTGACCCGACTAGCCCGAGCGCTGGCCACCACGCCGTCACGGCAGATCGCGCACGCGGCACAGCTCGCCCAGACCTATGCGGGCGAGATCCCCGCACCACCGCTGCGCAGGATCGCCTACCCCGATCAGCACGAGCCGCCCGCCGCGCCGGACTGACCCCTGCTTACTGATTCTGGAAGCTGACGCTGGGCGAGACGCGCGACGCTGCGTAGCCCGGCACGGACGCGATCACGAGGGCGATGAGCGCAACGCCGCCCAACGTGAGGACAGCGAGCAGCAGCGCCGGAGAGAAGATTGTCGGGAACCCGGTTGTCAAGCCTGTCCAGCGCGTCGCGAGGACCTGCCCGGCCAGCCCGAACACAGCGCCGAGAACTGCGCCGATCGTCAGCACCAGGGCGCTTTGCAAGAGCAGTACGCGCCACACCTGACCTGTCTCGAAGCCTTGCATGCGCAGCACGGCCAGCCGGCGACGCTGCTGCCACACGGCCGCGCTCATCGCTGCCGCCATCGAGATTGCGGCAGCGAACAGCATCAGCTTCGAAATCTGACTCAGACGATCGAGGCCCTCGCGCGAGAGACGCTTCAAGCGGTCGAGCCGCTGGGTCGCGGTCTCCACGGTGAGCGCCGAGCCCGGACCGAGCGCTGATCGCACCAGTGCACGCCCGGCTGCCGGCGACGTCCCAGGGTTGAGATTCACTTCGACTGCGGAGACATCCGACGTGCCCCACCAACGGCGGTAATCCGCACCGCTGAGCAAGATCGTTCCCGGCGACCATCCGAGGTTCGTCGTCGTCGCCACGAGCCGGACAGCGACTGTGCCCGACGGCGTCGGGATGTGGAGCGTGTCACCGACCGCGACGCCGAGGTGCCTGGCCAGCCCGACTGAGACGACCACCGCGCCTCCGTCACGGAGGTGAGCGGTCGCCGCCCGCAGATCGCCGTCGACGAGCTGACCGGAAGGAATCGGCGCCCGCTCCGAGGGATCGCGCGCGACCAACCACACCCGCCGCCCAGCCAGATCGAGAAACCCGCCGCGGTACGGCCGCGCGGCGGCGATGGCACCGCCTCTCGCGAGCAAGCTCAGCGTCGGCGGCACCGCAAAGGGTGTCGTGGTGAGGCTGTTCTCGTCGCCGCCCGCACTCACCCAGATGTCAGCCGTGCCAACGTACGCCGTCTGATTGGCGTCGAGCCCTCGCAGAAGGTCGCGGTGCGCGCCCTCGATCGAGACGCTGCCGAAGACGGCGAGCGCTCCCGTGGCAGCGAGCGCGATGGCGCGCGTCGTCCCGGCGCGCAGCTCCGAGACGGCGATGGAGAGTAGTCCGCCGCGCATTTGGAACGAGGCGCGGTCGGCAAGTTGCAGGCCGCCGATGAGCACGCTCGGAAGGATCAGCACCATCGCGCCACCGAGCGCCAGGATTCCGGTGTTCGTCCAGCTCGGCCGCACGATGAGGACAGCAGCCGCGTAGGCAATGAACACAGCGGAGAACGCGACCATCCAGCGTCGGACGCGCGTCGGCACCCCCTCCCCGGGCTCCTCGCTCGCGCGGTACGCGGCGTCGCTCGGCGTCCGCCGCATCACATCTGTGAGCGTTCGCGCCGTCGCCAGCAGCGTCGCTGCAATCCCACCAGCGAACGCGAGCGCCAGGTCGCCGAAGCTCACGATGCGCGCGTGCCCGATCGGGAACGCAAACGACAAGTACCCGGGGACAGCATGGAAGACGTGGCGGGAGAGCTGATCGCCAAGCGCCAGTCCAACGAGCGACGCGACGACGCCGAGCGCAAGCGCCCCAAACAGGAGGATCGTCGTCACCTGCATGCGGCTGAATCCCTGCATCCGCAGCTCCGAGACGAACCGACGGCGCTCGGGCGCCGTGAGCAGCATCGCGTTCGTCGCGAACAGGAAGCCGACGACCATCGAGATGAGCGCGAACATCCCGGTCGACTGCTCGACCGGGCCGGCCGCTTGTCGGATCAGCCGCGCGTCGTTGTCGCTCGGGACGACATCCAGGCGGTCCCGCGTGACCTTCGTCAGCTCGGCTTGCGCGGCATGCTCGCGCCCGGCGCGCGGCGCCACCAGGATGTGCGTCACGCGGCCTTCCATGCCGGTGACATGCTGCACGTAGGACATCGGCCCGACGACGATCGGGCTGTCGGCGAGCGCGCCGACCTGTTGGCGCCCCACGACGGCGGCGACGCGCACGCGCTCCTCTGTCCCGAATACGCTCAGCCGCAGCTGGTCGCCGGCACGGACGCCGAGTTGGGTAGCGAGCGCTTCCGGGAGCAACAGCGAATTTGACAGGCGCACGCCGTAAAGGCCGCCGAAGCTGCGTACGAGTCTTCCGCTCACCGTCGCGAAGTCCAGCGTGACGCCAACCAGCTCGACCGTCGTGTGCGCGCTCGCGCTGGTCACCGATGCGCGCGCCATCAGCAGGGGCGCCGCGGCGCGCACGTCGGGCTGCGCCTTCACAGCTCTGAGAACGTTCGCCGGGAAGCCCCGCTGGTCGCGGGCGACGACGCTGTACTTCGAGCCGCCGGCGATGCCGTCCACGAGCTGCTGAACCGAGCCGATGACGCTCGTGTTCGCGACCTGCACCGCGAACAGGAGCGCCACCCCGGTCGCGATCCCGACGCCGGCCAACGCCTCCTGAGCCGGCCACTTGCGCAACCAGGACCAGTACAGCCAGGCCGGGATCGTGGGCTTCACGTTCTCGTGCCCCTCACCCGGCGTCGCCGATCGCGCGAACCGCGCGCGTCCCGGCGGCACGGGGATCGACGTTCGCGAGCTTGCCGTCGCGGAGCGTGTGGACACGATCCGCGAAGCCGGCCGCCTCGGGGTCGTGCGTGACGAGCAGCACGCCCACACCCTCGCCGTGACTGATGTCCGCGAGCAGAGCGAGAACCTCCTGCGCGCGGCTGGTGTCGAGACTTCCGGTCGGCTCGTCGGCGAGGATCAATCTGGGTCTGTTCGCAAGCGCGCGGGCAATCGCGACGCGCTGACGCTCCCCGGTCGAGAGCTGCTCCGGCGGATGGTCCCGGCGCCCGTCCAGGCCGACGCGCTCGAGCCACCGGGCGGCCTCCTTGCGAGCGGCCCTGCGGCCGCTGCCCTCGGCGACGAGCTTCAACGCCGCGTTGTCGATCGCCGGCATGCAGGGGATGAGGTGGAACTGCTGCAAGATGAAGCCCAGCTCCGAACGGCGAAATCGTGTGCCGTCGCGCTCGCTCAGCGCACCCACCGAACGACCGTTGAACAGCACGTCGCCGGCGTCGGGCTCAGTCATGCCGGCCGCGAGCAGCAGAAGGGTGGTCTTCCCCGACCCGCTCGGGCCGTAGAGCGCGACGACCTCTCCCGGCTCGATGGTGAGCGAGACGCCGTCGACCGCGGGCACGACCTCGGTGCCCGTCCGATAATGCTTGACGACGTCGCGCAGCTCCAGCATGACTCAGCCGCCGAGCCGCCGATCGCGCGTTCTGAATGGCACGACGTCTCCGGGATCGTCAGCCGGACTAGGACGCTCGCGCTCGCTGACTCGCGGCTCCACGAGCCGCCCACCGCTGAGAGCGAGCAGTCGGCTGCAACCAATCGCGCCATGTGAGTCGGCGGCTGTGATGAGAACGGTGACGCTCTCGTTTGCGAAGCTTTGGAGCAATCCCAGCACCGTGCTGCGCTCGATCAGGTCGAGCGTGTCGGTCAGCTCATCGGCGATCAGCAAGCGAGGATTACGCACGCACGCCTGCGCCAGCGCGACTCGCGCACGCTCCCAATCCGCCAGGTCGCTCACGCGTGCGTCGATGTAGTCGCGGGCACCGACACGCTCGATCATCCCAGCCGCGGCCCGCTGGCTCTCCTTGACCCCGCGTCCGGCCGACAACAGTGGCAGCGCAACGTGACGCAGGACGGTGTCGAAGACCAGCGGCACGGACCGGTTCATGACGCAGCCGATGTCGCTGCGATGGAGTTGTGTCCGCAGGGCATCGCTCGGATTAGTGATGTCCTGGTCGGCGAACCACACGGTTCCCTTGTCGGGACGCGTGTAGGCCGCCGCGATCTCCAGCAGCGTCGTCTTGCCCTCGCCACGTCCTCCTATGACGCATGCGAAGTCGCCCGGCTCAAGCTCCAGCGAGACATCGTCCAAGACGGTGACCTCGCGCACTCCGCGCGTGTAACGCTTGGTGACGCCGATCAGCGACAGCAACGCCGACATCTCACCCCGTCCGATCCGACTACGAGACCGCCTCCAAGAGCCTATCCCGCGGAACGGTTCCGCCCTGGGCATCAGCCCATCGGAGGACGCCGAGCGTGCGTCGGATGAAAGCCAGATCGCCGTTGAGGTGATCGAGCGCACGCGAGTCGAGCAGCAATCGTCTCGCCGCGCGCCAGGACACCGGGTCGCTCAGGTCGTGAGTAAGCGGCACCCCGACGGTGTGAGCGGCGATCTCCTCGACGCATTCCAGCTCGAGGCGCTGAAACTCCTCTCGGAACTTCGGCAGCCGATCGGGGTCGACCAGCGCGAACTTCAGGTACAGGTCATCGCGCATTCTTGTACGGGCCAGCGGCTTGCCCAGCCACCTCTCATACAGATCAACACCCTTTTGGGTTGGGGCGAACACGGTCGCCGTCTGCTCGCCACGAAACCTTCGACCGACGACCTCGACCTCGCCTCTCGCCTTCATGCTGCGGAGCGAGGTGTGCACCGTGGACTCGGAGATCGCGAGTTCCGGCCCCAACCGCTCGGACAAGCGGTTCGCGATCGCGTATCCGTAGCTCGGCCGCTCCATGAGCATGCCCAAGACAGCGTGCTTCACAGGCAACGTACCGCTCCTCCCACTGCCGACATCTCACCGGAGAAGCGGTCGGCGGTCGACCGCTCCCCCTCCGCACGATCGCCCGAGTTTCGGGCAGCATCCAGAACCCTAAAGCACACGCCCGCGTTTATGCGGAAATACTCAGGACTGGCATAGCAGTCGCGCCCGATCCGGCGGCTACTGTCTGCCACAGACCCGTTCCAACCCAAGGGGAACCGCGATGAGCGGAGGCGACGCCGGGTGGTTCGGCCCCGGCTCGGCCACTTGGGCGATCAACAGCGAGGCAGCCCTGATGCTCGGTGGCGGCTGTGCCCTCATCCTCCAAGTCGCTCACCCACTAGTAGGGGCAGGCGTCGAGGCTTATTCGCGCTTCAAGACCGACCGTTGGGGACGCCTGACCCACACGCTCGACACCATGGGCCAGATCATCTTCGGCGACACCGCGACCGCCGAACGCGGCGCCGCCCGCATGCGACGAGCCCACGCACGCATCCAAGGCGTGGTCACCTCCGGCCAGGCCGCCGGCGCGGCCTACGACGCCACCGACCCCTCACTCGTGCTGTGGGTCTGGGCGACACTCGTGCACACGTCGATCGCCACATATCAGCGCTTCGTCCGTCGCCTCCCGCCGGCCGACATCGAGCGCTACTACGCCGAGCAGAAGCGTTTCGCGTACGCCTGCGGCGTGCCCCTGGACGGCTGCCCGCCAACCTACGCCGACTTCACGACCTACTTCGAGCGGACGGTGGAACGCACGCTTGAGCCCACCGTCGCAGCTCGCCACGTCGCCGCCATCGCCCTCAACCCGCTCGACCTGCCCGACCGCGCCACGCCGCTCCTAGCCCTCGTGCGCCTGCCCACGCTCGGCCTGCTGCCCGATTGTCTCCGCGACAGCCTCGGCCTCCAGTGGAGCCCCGGCCGAGCGCATGCCTTGGCGGTGACGGCGTTCGCCTGCCGGCGTACCGTCCCCCTCCTCCCCCGCCGCCTCCGGCACGTTCGCTCAGCGCGTGCAGCGGCGCACCGGACAGGCTGCTCCCCGGAGGTGCCCGTCGCCGCGCCGACCGAGTCCTACTAGAGAGCGCCGTGCGCTGCGACCGATCCGTCAAACCCGCATGTAATGATCATTTTCCCCACGAACAGAACTGGTTGGTGGAGATCACGGCGGGGATTCTAGGGAGCGAGGGGCGAATGCCGGCGCGCCGCCGCCTCGACGCGGCCGTGACCAAGAAGGTTCGGGAGTTGGATACCACCCCCGACAACACCGACGCCCACCAGCGGCCGACTACTGGACCCGGACGAGGCCGCTCCTCGCAAGCACGGGCTCTATGCACTCGTCGATGGTGCTCGCTTTGAAGACCACGCCAAGGTTCAAAGGGTCTGCGAGTCGGATGCCGTATCGCGTCGGCACCTCGACGATGTCCGCCTCCACCTGCCGCACCCTGACTGCGTGGAGGACCCCCAGCAGGGCGAAACGGCCGCCGATCACCACCGCACCATCCTTGCCTCGGTACGAACCAGATCGATCGAAGAGGATCACTGGGCTTCCGCTTGAGCCGGGGAAAACAGATGCGTCAATGAGAAACTGCGGCCGACCGGCGAAATCGAGAGCGATCGGCGTCGCCGTGACTCCTGTACGGACGACCGGCGTGAAGTTGTAGGTGTCGAAGATGTTGTCTGGGTATCCAACGAAGAGCACCTCCTCCACCGCGTCGACCGTCTGATCGAGCTGTTCAGAGGTCAGCAGATGCTCCCGCGAGAGAGGCCAGAAGTAGGGCACGTTTCCGGCTGCCTCAAGGTAGTTGAGGACCGGGCTGAACGGCAGAACAGTGACATCTACGTTCGGGTCTGGATGATCCGAACGCAGGGCGTTGACGTCCGTCAGCTCTGCCGTCGAGGCCCGCCCGAAGTTCGGCTTGCCTCCGATTGCTGACACCATCTGAACGAGAAAGGCTGTCCGACGCAGCGTCGAGGACATGCTTGTTGGTGACGAGAAAGTGCGCAGTACCGCGCTCGGTCTCGACCCCATAGATGAAACCGGTCCCGCCAGTGAAGCCTGCCTTCGACACACCCGGTCAGATGCGCTGGGATGAAGAAGAGTCGCTCGGCGATGGTGGTGACCTGCACTACGGCACCTTTCCGTCGTCGATCGCGATAGGCCTCGGCAGCCTAGCCCGATAGTCGTCGCCGAATGCGCGAACGTACCGGCGGTAGTCGGCGTCGGAGAAGAGCGGTCCCGACGGTTTGTCCATGCCGCTGATGACGACGATCTGCGGCCCGGAGAAACCGCGTTCGGCAAGTTCCTCCGGCGTGCCGTTCTCCAGGCGGCAGAAGAGCCGGTATTGCCGCCGCCCTGGTCCGGTGACACGGATTTCGTAGTAGCCGCCCATCGTGCCGTGCATCGCTTCCCATTTGCCGCCGCCGCTGAAGGCTGGCGGCGGAGCGCGGCGTACGGCCTCAAGGACGGCGAGGATCGTCGCCTCGACCTTGTCCGGGCATCGGTCGAGGAACTCGTCGGCCAGAACCCGACCGTCAGCGGTTCTGTAATAGACGACGCCCCAGGACATCGCTCGAATGTAGGAGAGCGCCAGGACGCGTTGGCGCGCTACGCCACTTGCGTCTTGCGGCGTGCCGCAGTCCGCTTGCGCGGGACGATGCGGACGTCCGCGTCAAGCGCGTCAGCCAAAGCGACGACCGTACGCAGCTCGGGGTTCACCGGCGCCGTCAGCAGGCGACGGATGCTCGCCTCGTTCTTGCCGATCTCCCGAGCCAGCTCGGCCTTCGTGAGCTTTCGCTCCGCGCGCAGCTCGTCGAGCGTGTTGATGACCGCGTCGATCGCGGCGATCTCTCGCTGTTGACGCTCGAACTCGGCGCGAAACTCCGGGCTTTCGCGCCGTCGGCGCTGCAGGCGACGATCGTGATGTCCAGTGTCCAGCACGGACAGAGTGTAGCATCAGCGCAACGCGTCGCGTTGCATCTATGCAACGGCGCTGATGAGCAGCATCCGTCGCCTGAGCGGACTCGAGGAGCTTCGATGACGCGGTATCTCGTGATCTACGAGCAGGGCCCCGACTCGTGGGGCGCCTATCTCCCCGACCTTCCCGGGTGCGTCGCCGTCGGCGCGACGAGACAGGAGGTCGAGGAGCTCATCGGAGAGGCAGTGGAGGCGCACATCGACGTGCTGCGAGCGGAAGGACTCACCGTCCCACCGCCCGCCAGCTTCTCCGGCTACGTCGCCGCGTAAGCCGCTCAGAGCGCGCGGACGACGCGCGCGGGGACGCCGGCGACCAGCGTGCGCGGCGGGACGTCGTTCGTGACGACGGCGCCCGCCGCCACCACCGCATCGTCGCCGACCGTGACGCCTTGCAGCACCATCGCGCCCGCGGCGATCCACACGCCGCGGCCGATGCGGATCGGGGCGGTCGTGATCTGCGAGCGGCGGGTCTCCGGGTCGAGCGGATGGCCCGAGCTGATCAGGTGCACGTTCGGCCCGATCATCACGTCGTCGCCGATCTCGATGCCGCCGAGATCCATCGCGGTGCAGCCGTGGTTCACGAACACGTTGCGGCCGAAGCGGAGGTTGCGCCCGCCGTCGGTGTGGAACGGCGGAAGCACCCGGACCGACGGGTCGAGCTCGGCGCCGGTCAGCTCGCCGAGCAGCTCGCGCATCGCGTCGAAGTCGCCCGGCGCCAATGCGTTGAGCCGCCCCAGGATCTCCCAGGCGCGCTGGACGTCGGCGTACATCGCGCGAGACTCCGGCGTCCCGGCATGCGTCACAGTCCGGCGCTGCGCTGATGCCATCGATTCGCGGTCTCCGTCAGACGTCAAAGCCGCGCGAGACGCCCGTCGCTGGCCGCGGCCGCACCGAGGCCCTTGTCAAGGGTGACGAGCTGCACATCGAGATCACGCGCCAACGCGAGATAGGCGGCGTCGTAGGCCGTCAGCGTATGACGCAGGTCCCAGACAACGTCCGAGAGATCGATCACGGGATAGCGAAGGACGCGGAGGTCGGCGAGTGCTGCCAGGGCCTCAGCTGCCCGACGCTGGCTCAGCTCTCTCCGTACTGCATAGCGACGCAGCACCGACAGCACCTCGACGTGGAAGTGCTCCGGCACGTGCAGCTCTGCATGAGGCGCGAGGGCGGTGCGAACCGCCGAGGCGTGTCGACGCGCAAGCAGCACCTCGGCGATCGCACTTGCGTCAGCGACGATCACGGATCACGCCGGTCACGCTCAGCCGCGAGCGCTTCAGACGGCGACTCGCCGACGTCGACAGGCGCCCATGTCGTGCTGCGCTCGAGCCACTCCCGCATCGTCGGCCGGATCGCGAGCGAGCGGAGCTCGGTGAGGAGATAGTCCGAAAGCGTCATGCCTGCGCGCGCTGCGCGCGCTTTGAGATCGCGATGCAGCTCGTCCGGGACGTTGCGGATCTGAATCATCGACGACATGTGGTTTAGATGGTCGCATGTGATTCACATGGTTTCAAGGCCCTGTGCCTGCTCGTCGCGGCGCTTGACGAGCAGCCACTGCGGCGCGCCGGGGCCGCGGCCGCGCGAGGTGCGCTGCAGCGCGAAACCGCCGCGCAGCTTCTCGCCGTGCAGCACGAAGACCGCGTGGCCGCGCTCGAGCGCCTCCGGCCACGGGACACGGCCGCCCTGCTCGTAGGTGCCGTGGTCCCACGACTCGTCGGGCGGGGCGGCGGCGTCGGCGTGGCCGGGCGCGAGCTCGATCGCCAGCCGCTTCGCGGCCGGATCCATCGACGGTCCTTTCGGCACGGCCCACGCGCGCGTTGTGCCGTTGAGCTCCAGGCGCAGCACGAACGGGTCCTGTTCAACCACGAAGCGGCCGGCCGGCACGCCGCGGATTGCGAACTGCTCGTGCCCCTCGGGCTTCACGCGCTCAACCGCAAGGCCCTCGATGCGCGCGCCGGGCGGTCCGGCGGCCAGGAACTTCTCGAACGCGGCGAGCGCGTCGGTGCGACCTTCCGCGTGCACCTGCACGTCGCCGCTCTCGCCGTTGCGAACCCAGCCGAGCAGGCGCAGCTCGCGCGCGCGGCGCACGGTCGCGTCGCGGAACCCGACGCCCTGAACGGCGCCGCGCACGACGGCGCGCATCGCCTCCCAGCCTTCCATTGCTCGAAGTGTGCCCAAGATCGCGGTCCTTTTCCCGCCGGCACAGAAAGTCCACTTTTTGGCGTGCCGCCGTTGAATGGTCAAGACAACTAGCCTGCACGATGCGTGCACGCTTTCCCTCGGCTCTGGCGCGAAACGGACTTCCGCTGGCTCTTCCTCAGCCAGACGATCTCGACGACGGGCGACCGTCTCGTGCTCGTCGCGCTCGCCCTGCTCGTCACCGAGCAGACCGGCTCGACGACCGACCTGGGGATCGTCATCGCCGCGCAGACGGCCGCGCTCGTCACGTTCCTGCTGATCGGCGGCGTGTGGGCCGACCGCCTCCCCCGCCACCGCATCATGGTCTCGACCGACCTGATCCGCTGCGGGCTGCACGCGCTGCTCGCGACGCTGATCTTTGCGCACGCGCTGGAGATCTGGGCGCTCGTCGCGATCGAGGTCTGCTTCGGCGCCGCCGAGGCGTTCTTCCGCCCCGCCTACAGCGGCCTCGTCCCGCAGACCGTCCCCGAGGAGCTGATTCAGGAGGCGAACGCCGCCAACGGCCTCACGCAAACGCTCGCGGAGTTCGCCGGACCGGCGCTCGCGACCGTGCTCGTGCTGACGCTCGGCACCGGCGCCGCGTTCGCGGTCGACGCCGCCACCTTCCTCGTCAGCGCCGGCCTGCTTGCGCTCGTGCGGCCGCGACCGCGCGGCGAACGGCCGCAGCGCACCTCGCTGGTGGCGGAGCTGCGCGACGGCTGGCATGAGGTCCGCGCGCGCGCTTGGGTGTGGGTGACGATCGCGGTGTTCGGCGTGCACCTCGTGCTCGGCTTCGCGCCCTACGTCGTGCTCGGCCCGACGGTCGCCGCCGAGCGCTACGGCGACGCCGCGCTGTGGGGCTGGGTCGCCGCCAGCGTCGGACTGGGGACGGCCGCCGGCGCGCTGATCGCGCTGCGCTGGCGCCCGTCCTTCCCGCTGCGCACGGGAATCCTGCTGACGGTCCCGTTCGGGCTCGTGCTGCTCGCGTTCGCGCTCGGCGCGCCGCTGGCGCTCGTGCTGCCGTGCGCAGGCGCGGCGGGCATGGGCCTGGCGCTGTTCGGCGTCTGGTGGGAGACGGCGCTGGCGCAGCGGATTCCGCCGCAGGCGCTCTCGCGCGTCGCCTCCTATGACTGGATGGGCTCGTTCGCGCTGCTCCCGCCCGGCCTCGTGCTGATCGGGGCGATCGCCGAAGGCGTCGGCCCGCGGACCGTGATGGGCGTCGCGGGCGCGGCCTCCTCGCTGCTCGTGCTGCTGGCGCTGCTGCCGCGCGAGACGCGCGCGCTGCGGCGGCTGTCGGACAGTCCGACGCCGGTGCTGCACTCCGGCGTTACGCCGGGCACGTCCGGTGACGCCCTCCCATGATCAGCCGATCTGCTGGAGCGCCTTCGGCAGCGCGTTGAGCCGTTCGCAGCCGTCGTCGGTGACGAGCACGAGGTCCTCGATCCGCACGCCGAGCTCGCCGGGCAGGTAGACGCCCGGCTCGACCGTCACGACGTGGCCGGCGGCGAGCGTCGCCTCGGACGCTCTCGACAGCCGCGGCGCCTCGTGGATCTCCAGCCCGACGCCGTGACCGAGCCCGTGACCGAAGCGCTCGCCGAAGCCGCCCGCCTCGATGACGTCGCGCGCGGCCGCATCGGCGTCGCGGCCGCTGACACCGGGCCGCACGGCGTCGAGCCCCGCGAGCTGCGCCTGCAGCACGAGCTCGTAGATCTCTCGCGCGCGCTCGCCCGGCTCGCCGACCGCGAACGTGCGCGTGCAGTCCGAGCAGTAGCCGTCGAGCTGCGCGCCCCAGTCGATCGTCACCAGGCAGTCCGGCGTGATCGCGACGTCGCGCGGGACGGCATGCGGCAGCGCGCCGTGGGCGCCGGACGCGACGATCGTGTCGAAGCTCGCGCGCTCGGCCCCGAGACGGCGCATCTCCTGTTCGAGCGCCATCGCGACGGCGCGCTCGCTGCGGCCGACAAGCCCGTCCTCCAGCGTGCGCTGCAAGGCCGCGTCGGCCAGCTCCGCCGCCGTCCGGATGCGCGCGACCTCGTCGGCGTCCTTGCACTCGCGCAGCCGCTCGACGGCGCCGCCGGCCGGCACCAGCTCGACGCTGTCCGGCAGCGCCTCGCGCAGGCGGTCGAACGTGCGGACCGCCATGTGCTGGTCCTCGATCCCGAGCCGCACGTCGCCGTCGGGCAGCGCGGCGACCGCGTCGTCGAGCAGGTCCTGTTCGCCGATCCGCCGCTCGAATCCGTGCACTTGCTGCTCGGCCTGCGCGACGTAGCGGAAGTCGGTGATGAAGCAGCGCAGCTCGGGTCCGACCAGGGCGACGCCGTTGCTGCCCGTGTAGCCCGTCAGGTAGCGCACGTTGACGAGGCTCGTGACAAGCAGCGCGTCCAGCTCGCGCTCCTCGACGAGGGCGGCGAGGCGTTCGGCGCGCGTGGTCGAGGTGACGCTCATGCCGCCGATCTTCCCAGCTCCGCGTGCAGTCGCGCCAGGGCGTCGCGGTAACCGTCCGGACCTCTGCCGGAGATCGTCGCGACGCACAGATCGCTGATCACCGAGACGCGGCGGAACTGCTCCCGCGACTCGACGTCGGACAGGTGCACCTCGACCGCCGGCAGCCCGGCGATCTCGAGCGCATCGCGGATCGCGTAGGAGTAGTGCGTCCACGCACCGGGGTTGAGCAGCAGCCCGTCGACGGTGTCCTCCAGCCGGTGCAGTTCCTCGACGAACGCGCCCTCGTGGTTGGACTGGAAGAACTGCACGCTGAGGCCGAGCTCGTCGGCGAAGCCGGAGATGCGCGTCTCCAACTGCATGAGCGTGAACGTGCCGTAGTGGCCGGCCGGGCGGCGGCCGAGCTGGTCGAGGTTGACGCCGTGCATGACGGCGATCCGATTCCGCAACCCGCCCACCCTGCTCACGACGCGAGCTCCCGCACGGCGGCGCGCAGCTCGCCGTCCTCGACCTGGCAGCCGGGGCGCGCGGCGCCCGGCGCGTCGAGCAGCACGAACGGGACCGGCTCGCCGCTGCGGCGCTTCTTGTCGCGCGCGGTCGCGACGAGGATCGCGTCCGGGTCGACGCCCTCGTCGAGCTGCGTGGGCAGCCCGCGCGCCGCCAGCAGCGTGGCGACTTCGGTGCGCAGCGCGTCCTGGCCCGACAGCCGCAGCGCGGCCAGCAGGCCGAGCCCGACCGCCTCGCCGTGGCGGTAGCGCGCGTACCCGGTCACGGTCTCGATCGCGTGGCCGACCGTGTGGCCGAGGTTCAGCACTTGCCGCAGGCCGGCGTCGCGCTCGTCCATCGCGACGACCGCGAGCTTCGTGCGCGCACACGCGAAGATCACGTCGGCGTCGGGGTCGTCGCCGCGGCGCACGCGCTCCCACAGGTCGCCGCCGGCGATCAACGCGGTCTTCAGCACCTCGGCGTAGCCGGCCGCGGCCTCCTCCGGCGGGAGCGTCGCGAGCGTGTCGACGTCCGCCACCACAGATGACGGCTGGTGGTAGGCGCCGACGTAGTTCTTGCCGTTCGGCAGATCGACACCTGTCTTGCCGCCGTAGGCGGAGTCGACCTGCGCGACGAGCGTTGTCGGCACCTGCACGAACGGCACGCCGCGCTGGTACGTGGCCGCGACGAAGCCGGCGAGGTCGCCGACGACGCCGCCGCCCAGCGCGACGAGGTGGTCGCTCTGCGTCATGCCGCGGTCGGCCAGCTCGATCCACACGCGTTCGGCGGTCGCGAGCGACTTGTGCTGCTCGCCGGCGGGGAACTCGATGCGCGCGGCCAGCTCGCCGAGACGGTCGGCGTAGCACGGCCCGACCTGGTCGTCGGTCACGAGGAAGCCCTGGCCGGGCACCGGCGAGAGCTCGGCGCCGAGCAGCCCGCGGCCGACGAACACCGGATAGTCGCCGGAGGCGGACGTCGCCCACAGCAGCCGCGTGCCGACCGGCGCCGTGGCGAGCGCGAGGATCGACGGCAGCGCGTCGTCGATGCGGTCGCGCTTGTCGGCCGGCAACACGACGTCGGCGGCGCCCATGTAGAGCGGGCGGCGTTTGACGTAGAGGTCGCGGAACTCCTGCGGGTCGCGCGCGAGCGGGCGGCCGCGACCGGCGGCGCGTTCCCATGCGACGTTGACGTCGACGTCGAGCAGCACGGTGATGTGACGTCTGAGCGCGTCGCGGATCCGCTCCGAGTGCAGCGCCCCGCCGCCGAGCGAGTAGACGCCGCCGTCGGCCCGCTCCAGCATTTCGCCGACAAGCTCGGCCTCGATCCCGCGGAACGCCGCCTCGCCCTGCTCGGCGAAGCAGCGGTCGATCGGCATGCCGATGTGCTCCGCTATCGCGGCGTCGGCGTCCGTGACCTCCAGCCCGAACGTTCTCGCCAAGCGGCGCGCGGCGGTCGTCTTGCCGGCGCCCATGAAGCCGACGAACACGAGCGCGCGGCCTTCCGGCGCCCGCAGCGGCCCGTCGTGCGTCAGGGGCGGCGCCACCCGATCCGCTCCTCGTAGGCGCGGACCGCCTCGCGGACGTCGTCGATGTGGTCGCCGCCGAACTTGCGGCGATACGCGTCGGCGAGCACGTAGGCGAGCATCGCCTCGCCGACCACGCCGGCGGCCGGCACGGTGCAGGAGTCGGTCCGCTCGCGCAGCGCCTCGGCCGGCTCCTTCGTGTCGATGTCGACCGAGCGGAGCGGCTTCGTCAGCGTCGGGATCGGCTTCATCGCGACTCTGACGACGAGCGGCGTGCCCGTCGTCATGCCGCCCTCAAGGCCGCCAGCGCGGTTCGTCTCGCGGTAGAAGCCGCCGTCGTCGGTGTAGAAGATCTCGTCGTGCGCCTGCGAGCCGGGGCGCTCCGCCAGCTCGAAGCCGTCGCCGATGCCGACGCCCTTCATCGCCTGGATCGACATCATCGCCATCGCGATGCGGCCGTCGAGCCGCTCCTCCCAGCTGATGTGCGAGCCGAGGCCGGGCACGAGCCCGAACGCGATCACCTCGAAGGTGCCGCCGAGCGACTCGTTCGCCTTGCGCAGCACGTTGATCTCCTGCACCATCGCCGCGCTCGTCTCGGGGTCGAGGCAGCGCACCGGCGACTCGTCGACGCGGTCGAAGTCCTCGACGGTGAGCGGCTTCGCGGGTGCCGGCGCGGTCACCGACGTGATGCGCGTGACGTGCGAGCGGACTTCGACGCCGAGCGCTCTGAGGAACGCCTTGCAGAGCGCGCCGCCGGCGACGCGCGCGGCCGTCTCACGGGCGCTCGCGCGCTCCAAGATGTTGCGCACGTCGTTCGTGCGGTACTTCCACGTGCCGACGAGGTCGGCGTGACCGGGACGCGGCAGGTGCACCTCCGGCACCTCCGCCTCGACCGGCCACGGGCTCATGCGCTCCTCCCAGTTGGCGAAGTCTTTGTTGGGGATTTGGAGCGCGACCGGGCCGCCGAGCGTCCGACCGTGACGCACGCCGGCGGTCACGTCGGCGCGGTCTCTCTCGATCTTCATGCGGCCGCCGCGACCGTGGCCGAGCTGGCGGCGCGCCATGTCGCCGTTGATCGCGTCCTGGTCGAGCTCCAGACCGGCGGGCAGACCCTCGACGATGCAGGTGAGGCCGGGGCCGTGCGACTCGCCGGCGGTGATGAGACGGAGCGCCATGAGGCCGTACAGGTTACGTGCGCGTCGGCGCGCACGCCGCGTCGGCGGGCTACGGCGCGGGCGTCAGGTCGGCGAGGTGGCCGCCGGAGATCGCGCCTTGGGCGCGCTGCGCACGAGCGCGCTTGGACGCCCACGGCGCGATGTGCAGCACGCCGCTGCGCGCGACGTAGCGGAACGGGAGCCGCCGACGCTGGCCGGCGCCGTCGAGCGAGATGCGCGCGGAGCCGCCGCGGATGAGCCGCTTCCCGACGCGTGAGACGCGGGCGTACGCCTGCTGCGCGAGCGCCTGCGAGTGCGTCGTGTGCAGCGTCACGGCGTCGAGGTCGAGCTCGTACTGCTGCACGTTGCCGTCGGACTGCGTGTAGTCGAAGAACGCCGTCTCGCCTCTGCGCAGCGCGATCGCCTCGCAGTCGAGTCTCGACGGCGTGCAGTGGCCGAGGCCCTGGACGTGCACGTCGGTGGAGACGAGGAAGACGGCCGTCTCGCGGTCTCTGCGCATGCCGAGGAAGACGATGATCGGATGGGTCGCGTTCGGCAGCGGCGCCAGCCGCGGCACGTCTCTGATCGTCCGCAGCGTGTGACCGGCGTGACCGAAGCGCACGTCGATCGTCGCGTACTGGTACGTCGGCTCCGTGTTCGGGGGCGCCGGGTTGCCGGAGCCGCCGGAGCCGCCCGTCCCGCTGGGAGCCGTCGGCGCGGTCGTGCCGCTGCTGCCGCCGCTTGACGGGGCGGTGGCGGTGGACGCGGTGGTCGACGTCTGCGTCGAGGCGGCGACGTGCTGCTGGCGGAACGGGTTCTTCGCGTGGCCGCGCAGCGGAGCCTTCGGCTCCCGCGCCTGCGCGACGCTCACAACCGGGTCGCCGCCGGGCGGCGCGTCAGCGGACGCGCTGGCGGCCGCGGCCGCCGGGCTGTCGGCGGGCATGGTCGCGGTCGCGCTGCCGCTGTCGCCAGCGGAGCCCGGCTTCGCGAGCAGGACGGGCACCGCGACGAGCGCGAGCACGAGCAGCAGCGCGAATGGCCACAGGCGGCGCTCGACAAGTTCGTTCAGGGCGTTGCGCAGGGGTCTCATCTCACCACCGGGGTCACGGTTGCCACGCCCATCGGGCCGGTCGGCGGGGAGCTGCCGCTGGCGCCGGTCGCCGGCGCACCGCCGGCGGGCGCGGAGTCCGTCGCGCCGTTCGTCAGGCCCTGGCCAGCGGGCAGCAGGTAGGTCGTCGCCACCACGTTCGCCTGCACGCGCGGGAAGCCGCTCGGCGCCGCGCTGAGGGCGATCCCGTCAAGCGTCATGAACCGTCCGCTGACGAGCAGGCGGCGGTTGCCGACGACGAGGAAGCGCTCGAGCCGGCCGACGAAGTCGGACAGGTGGAAGAAGTCGCCGGTGAAGGCGAACGTGAACGGCATCGTCGGGAAGCCGGCCGCACCGACGGCCGCGCCGGGAGGCAGCGTCGCCGTCGTGACCTGCGTCGCCGGCGCGCCCGGGGTCGCGGGCGTGGTCGGCGCGGGCAGCGGCGGGGCGGCGGCGCCGGATGCCTGTCCGACTCTCAGATCGCGGAAGTCGACGTCGGTCGCCTGGGCCGCGCGCTGCACCTGCAGCAGCAGCGAGGGCACGTTGTCGTCCTCTGGGACGGCGGCGCCGAGGCGCGCGACGGTCGTGTAGGCGTGCGCGTAGCCCTGCTTGGCGGCGAGGCCGGCGGCCGCGTCCGCCTGCGCCTGCGTGAGCGCCTGACGCTCGGTCGCGACCTCGTCGGAGAGCTGGCTCGCCTGCTTGCGCTGCGGTCCCAGCACGAGGAACCAGGCAGCCGCGGCGATGAGGACAGTCACCGCAACGGCGATGAGGGTGCGGTCGCGCTGGGTCATCCGTTCCCGCCCCCTTGCGGCGTCGTCGAGCCGGCCGGCGGCGTCGGGGACGTGGTCGTGGGCGTCGGCGCACTGCTCGGTGCCGGCGTCGTCGTCGTGGCGGCGACCGGCGCGGCGGTGCCCGTCTGCGTCGTGACGGCCGGGGCGATTGTCGGGATCGGCGCGAAGAAGATGACGAGGTCGAACTGCGGGAAGTTGGTGTTGCCGTGCTGGCAGTCGCCGCCGCCGTCCTTGGTGGAGTCCGCCAGCGACACGTGCTGCACGCCGCGCATCAGGCGCAGGTGCGCGATGAGCCGCACGACGGCGTCGTGGTCGACCGTGCAGCCCTGCATCGTGATCGCCGGGTTCGGGAGCGCGGCGCGCAGCGTGGTCGCCCCGCCGCTGTCGCCGCCGGCGACGTTCACGCCGGCCGTGACGGTGCCGGTCAGCGACGTCAGCCACACGTCGTCGGGGATCACCGTCGCCAGGTCCGCGAACGCGCGGTGCCAGTCGAAACGGGCGGAGCCGAGCTGGCGCACGGTGTCGATGCGCGCTCTCGCGAGCGCCGCGAAGTCGCGGTACGGTCTCGTTGCGTCGGCCTCGCGCTGCGCAACCGCGAGCTGGCTCTGGACCGACGCCAGCTCCGCTCTGCGGTCCTTGATCGTGTTGCCGGTCAGCACGTGCAGCGTCACCAGCACGAGCAGCGCGGCAAGGCCGCCGAGCAGGAGCAGCGGCCCAGTGCTCGCCTTGCCGGAGCCGGCGACGTCCGCCGGGATCAGATTGACGGCTCTCATGCCGCCTCGCCCTCCGGCTCGGGCTCCGGCGCCGGAGTCGGTGTCGGCTCGGGCTGCGCAGCGAGCGGCGCACGCTGTGGCGCCTCCTCGATCGCGAGGCCGGCGGCAATCGCCAGGCGGCTGGCAGCGATCCCGCCATGGCCGCCGGCGCGCGTCTCCGCGACCTCGCCGGCGCGCACGGGCAGACCGGTCGCCTCGCTGAGGTGCTCGCAGAAGCCGGGGATCGCGACGGCGGGACCGGTCGCGATCGCCTGTTGCGCGGCGAGCGCGCCCGCCTGCGCACGATGGAAGTCGAGCGAGTTGCGCACCTCGTCGGCGATCCGGCGCACGCCGTCGAGCAGGATGCTGCGCGCCTCCTCGACGATCTCGGGGTCGCCGTCGAGCGCGTCGAGCGGCGTCTGCAAGCCGACGTGCGTGAGCCACTGGCGGGCGTGCTCGAGCGTCAGGCCGCGGCGCTCGGCGAGCGCGGCGGCGAGCGCCTCGACGCCCCCGGGCACGACACGCGTGAAGAGGCAGGTCGTGCCGTCGGCGAGCGCGAGGTTCGTCATTCCCGCGACGCTCACGTAGAGCGTCACGCCGGGCGTGCCGTCGTGCAGGGCGCGGATCATCGCGAACGCCGCCAGGTCGATGCCGACCGGCCGCAGCCCGGCCTGCCGCGCGGCGGCGTGGAAGCGCTCGACGACGTCGCGGCGCGCGGCCACGAGCACGACGCGCGTGCGCGGCCCGTCCGGCGTGTCGACGATGCCGAGCGGCTGGTGCGAGAGAACCGCCTGGTCGAGCGGCATCGGAATGTGGTCCTGCGCCTGGAAGCGAACGGCCGCGTCGATCTGCTTGGCGTCGTCGAGCGGCGGCAGGTCGATCGTGCGCACGACGATCCGCTGCGTCGCGACGCCGAGCCGCACGCGCTTGCCGAGCTTGTGGGTGCCGAACAGCTCGCGCAGCGCGTCGGCGAGCGCCTCGACGTCGGCGACTTCGCCGTCGCGCAGGACGCCCGGCGGCAGCGTCGCGCCGGCGGCGCGCTCGACCGCGACCGTGCCGTTCACGCGCACGTGCGCAGCCGTGACGAAGCCCGGCTCGATGTCGAGCCCGACGACGGTCTTTCCGGAGGTTCGCGCAGATGCCATGGGGGTTCAGGACGGCAGCGGAGTGCCCGCTGGGACGGCGTCCGTCCTCCTATCGGCGTTTCGGCGCGCGGGGTTGAGCGCCCGCGCTGCAACGGATGCGCGGACGGTCTCGGGCGCGTCCGCGAGCAGCCCGATGAGCGCGCATGGCACGACCCACGCGAGGTACAGATAGGTCCAGTAGTTGCCGGCCAGCTGGAGGCCGAGCAGCACCGCGCCGGCGAGCGCGGCGAGGCGCACCGGGTCGCCGGCGAGCGCCGGGTCGCGGCGCACGCGCACCGTCGCGCCGGCGACCAACGCGAGCACCGCCGCCTGCCCGAGCGGCTGGAGCGATCCGACGTGCAGCAGCTCCCACGGCGAGTGCAGCGTCCGGCGCTGCACCTGGTAGGCGACGGCGTGCAGCATCGCGCGCGGCGCGCCGGTGCCGCCCAGCGCCACCAGCGCGAGCAGCGTCAGCGCCGCCGAGGCCGCGATCAGGCCGAGCGCGGCCGCGAGACGGCGGCCGCGCAGGCGCGCGAGCCAGATCGGCAGCAGCACGAACGGCACGACCTTGAACCAAGCGGCCGTGAGCAGCGAAGCGGTCGACGCGAGCGGCCGGCGCACGAGCGCGAGCGCGGCCAGCACCAGCACGCCGAGCAGCACGTCGTTCGTGCCGGTCGAGACGGTGACGAGCAGCGGCGGCAGCGTCAGCCAGGCGAGCGCGGCGCGCAAGCCGGCGGCCTTCGCGGTCAGCTCGCCGGCGTCGGCGCTCGTGCCGTCCGCGCGCGCCGCGACGGCGCGCCCCAGGCGGGCAAGCAGCCACGCGCCGGCGACCGCGGCGAGCGCCGCGACGATCAGCGCCCCGTTCGCGACGTCCCACGCGTCGTGCACCGGCATGACGAGCGCGAGCGGCGCGTAGACGGCGTAGCTCAGCAGCGGATAGACGTCGCCGTGGAAGACGTCGCCTGGCATGTGCCCGTAGGGCAGCGTTCCGTGGACGAGCAGCGTCCCCCCCTCCATCACGGCCTGCGCGACGTCGACCGTCGTCTGCGCGCTGACGGTGATCATCACCGTGCAGGCCGCCGCCACGCCGACCGCGAGCCGCAGCAGCCGCACGCGCTGCGTGTCGTCCCATGCGGGCGTGAGCACGTCGAGCAGCGGACGTGCAAGCGCAGCGGGCGGCGCGCTGGGACGCAGCGCGCGCCAGCCGCAGCGGCCGGTCAGCCACAGCAGCGACGGCAGCGCGGCAAGCGTGCTCGCCTCCGCGAAGCGGTCGTCGAGCAGCACGACCGGCGCGACGAGCGCGAGCAGCGCCAGCACGTCGAGGTTGCGCAGCCGCCGCAGCGGCACGACGGCGGTCGCGAGCACGAACGCGAGCGCCGCGACGAGCAGGAACAGCGGCCGCTGCGTCAGCGGCACGCCGTAGGACACGCGCAACTGGCGGAAGTCGAGGAATCTCTCGAGCGAGCCGTTCGGCCGCAGCGCCGCCTGCGCGACGATCCGCGGCCCGTCGAAGAACGTCACGCGCGTCGTCGTCGCGTCGACGGCGCCGACCTGCACGCGCGTCCAGCGCTCCCCGCGGGCGAGCTGACGGGCGGCTCTCGGGTTCGCCAGCACCGCGTGCACCGCCGTCGCGCGGTCGAGCGTGCGCGGCGTCGAGCGCGTCGCGCTCAGCGCAGCCCAGCCGGCCGCCAGCACGAGCAGCGCGACGAGCAGGGCCGGGCGAGTGCGCAGACGGGACCGCATGCGTCGTGAATCGGCGCCGGCGGGCGTGCGCTTGAGTGGCGAGAGGCCGGGCGGCAGCTACGCGAACGTCGCGAGATACCAGTCAACGATCGCGGGACCGGCGAGCAGCGCCACGACGCCGCCGAGCGCGAGGAACGGACCGAATGGGATCGCCGTCTTGCGGCCCTGCTCCACCCCGCGGCGCGCCATCACGACGACGCCGACGAGCGTGCCGACGACAAGCGCCACCAGCAGCGCGACCGCGACCTCACGGCCGAGGAACAGCCCCAGCATCCCGGCGAGCTTGACATCGCCCATCCCCATCCCGCCCGGGCGCGCGAGCGCGGCCGCCAGCAGGAAGCCGCCCGCCGCCACGCCCGCGATGAGCTGCTGCGGCACGCCGCCGAGGTCGGTCGCGGCGCCGATCGCGAGCGCGGCCACGGCACCGAGCGCGGTCAGGCGATTGGGGATGATGCGGTGGTCGAGGTCGATCAGCGCGATCGGCACGAGCAGCGCGACGAGCACGAGCCCGAGCAGCACGTCGTGCGTCCCGTCGTTCGCCAGCACGACGCCGACGGCGAGCGCGGCCGTGAGCGCCTCCACAAGCGGGTAGCGCGCGGAGATCGGCCGACGGCAGTCGCGGCAGCGGCCGCGCAGCAACAGCCACGAGACGACCGGCACGTTGTCGTAGGGGCGCACCGGCCGGTCGCAGCCGGGGCAATGCGAGCCGGGCGCGACGAGCGACTCGCCGCGCGGCAGCCGCCACGCGACGACGTTGAGGAACGAGCCGACGCACAGTCCGCCGACAGCCGCGATCAGGACGAGCAGCACGAGCCCAGATTCGACCACGACTGCGCCGAGACCTGCCGCGATAGCTACGGGTTGACGCCGTTGCTGCCGATAGATCCTCTCATGCGAGCGCGCATCTCCGATCAGGGCGGCTTCACGATCGTCGAGGTCCTCGTCGCGGCGTTGGTACTCGTCATCGGCCTCGGCGGCCTGCTGGAGATGCTGATCACGGCCGACCACGCGATCTCCACGACCCGCCTGCGCCAGGAGGAGACCAGCATCGCGCGCGAGGTCTTGGAGGACTCCCGCGGCCTCGCCTCGACCCAGCTGACGTCAAGCACGATCGCCTCAGCGCTCCAGTCGGTGGTGCCACAAGCCGCGCTTTCGGGGTCGAACCTCGTCGTCACCCGGAACGTGTCGTCCAGCACCTCGACGAGCTTCACCGTCTCGTTCACCGTCTGCGATCTCGACGATCCAAGCGACGGGTACGGCAACCACAGCTCGGCGCCCACGAGCGGCGGATCGTGGTGCCCCGATGTCGCGGCGACCGGCACGCAGGACTCGAACCCGGACGACTACAAGCGCGTCTCGGTGACGGTCACGCCGACCAGTCGCAGCACGCCGACGATCCAGCAGACGATCCTGATCTACAGCCGCGCGGTCAACGGGCCGGCGGTCACGTGCCTCAGCACGTCAGCGACCTGTCCTGGGCCGAGCGTCACCGTCACCAGCGGTTCCTCGTTGACCTTCAACGTCACGACGACGGCGGTCGCCGCCCGCATCCAGTGGCTCGTCAACGGCAATACGCCGCCGAGCGCACAGATCGGGGGCAGCTCGACGGATCCCTATGCCCCGTCGAGCACGTCGTCGTCGTTCATCTGGAACTTCCCGACCGCCGACGGCACGTACACGATCACGGCGGTGGCGTACGACACGAACGGCAACAGCGGGACGCGCTCGACCGTCGTCGTCAGATTGAACCGCCATGTGGTGATCGCGCCGACGTCGTTCAGTGCTGGATGGAACGACCTCACCGGAGGCGTCGAGATCCAGTGGGTGCCGAGCGCCGACCAGGACGTCCTCTACTACCACGTGTATCGCCAGTACGGCGCGACAGCGGCCCAGCTCGTCACCACCTGCGGCACGAGCGGCAACGTCACCGGAACGAGCTGCGCGGACGCGCCCGAGGCGGCCTTTGCGCCGCCGGTCGCCTCCAGCCGGCCGAACCCGTGCACGAGCTCCGCTCAGAGCTACACGACCACCGACTACTACTGGGTCGTCGGCGTCGACACCGATCCGTCCACCGGGTCGGCGCGCGAGAGCACCGCCCAGTCTCCGAGAGTCGACGCCAACCTCTGCGACCACCAGCCGTATGCCCCGACCACGCTCTCGGGGACGCTCAACAACGGGCAGCTGGCGCTGAGCTGGAACGCGCCCTCCCCCGCCGCGTCCGACAGCTGGAACTCGATCCAGGCGTGGCGCGTCTACCGCTGGCCGTCGAACCGCTCGGTGCAGATCCCGGGGGATCGCTACCAGCTCGTCGGCAACTCCCCCGCCGCCACCAGCTACACCGACGGCTCGCCCGATCCGGGCGGCGTGCAGCAGAGCTACTGCGTCACCGCCGTCGACACCCACCTCAATGAGTCGCCGTGCTCGCCGGTGCTGACGCAATGAGCGCGCTGCGCCGACACGACGGCTTCACGCTGGTCGAGCTGCTCGTCGCGATGGCGCTGTCGCTGGTCGTGTTCGGCGCCACGCTGACGATCCTCGACTCCTACCTCCGCCAGTCCAACGCCGCCACCAAGCGACTCGATGCGCAGGACCAGGCGCGGCTCGCCGTCGACCGGATCGTGCGTGACCTGCGCAACGTCTCGAGCCCACTCACGACCCCGAAGCTGCTGGAGCGAGCGACGCCGTACGACGTCGTATTCCAGACGATCGGCACGCCGAGCGGCGCGAACGTGAGCGGCATCCAGCGCGTGCGGTACTGCATCCCGCAGGACACGAGCGCCGGGAGCGCCAGCCAGGAGCAACTGATCGCGCAGACGCAGACGTGGACGACCTCGACGGCCGACACGAACCCGTGGACGTCTGATCCGTCGCAGACAATCGCGTGCCCTGACCTGACGTTCGCCGGGGGTTACAGGGTTCTCGCCCAGTCGATTACGAACCGCTACCAGCAGACGTCTAGCTATCCGGCCTTCAGCTTCAACAACGGGCTCGACGGCAACAGCGTCACAGCGACGGACCTGCCCCAGATCTCGACGATCCAGGTCAACCTGCGCGTCAACCCGACGCCGACCCTGACCGGCGCGACGACACAGATCCAGAGCTCCGCCTACCTGCGCAACAAGCAACACGCCCCAGTCGCGCAGTTCACCTACACCGCGACCGGGAGCGGCGGGGTGATTCTGAACGCCGGGCAGTCGTACAGCCCCGACAACGAGCAGCTCTCCTACGCCTGGGCCTGCACGTCCTCTCCATGCGCCGCGGCCAGCTCGCTGTCGATCGCGTCGAACGGCTTGGTGAGCTGGCAACCCGGCGCCGGCACCTACATAGTGGCGCTGACCGTGACGGATCAGACCGGAGTGCAATCGACAACGACTCAACAGGTGACGGTGACATGAGGCTCAAGACGCTGCCCTGCGATGAGCGCGGATCGGCGCTCGTCTCCGCGATCATCATCCTGTTCGTCGTCCTCGGCTTGGGGATGGCCGTCCTCTCGCAGGCGGACGTGCAGAGCCATCAGACCGGCGTCGAGGCGTGGGGCGAGGCGACGTACAACAATGCGGAGGGCGCCCTCGACGCGCAGGCGAACCTGCTGCAGCAGTCGTGGCCCACCGCCGCCACGTCCACCTGCAACCAGAGCTCGGCTTCGAGCACCTTCTGCCCCGGCAGCGCGCTGACGAACAGCTTCAGCACCGCGTACGCCGGGAAGCTGTTCGCCAACCCGCAGTGGACGATCCAGATCGTCGACGACAGCGGTGGAGAGAGCAGCAACTACTACAGCGACGCGGCCGCCGCCGGCGCGCCGTCCTACGACGCCAACAGAAACGGCAAGCTGTGGCTCCGGGCGCAGACGATCATCCAGGGCCAGAAGCGGATCGTCGTCGCGGAGATGGTGCGCCAGACGACGGTCGTCCAGTTGCCGCGCAACACGATCACGTCCGGCGGTGTGTTCACCAGCAACCGCGGCAACAAGGTGATCGTCGAGACGACGGACGCCGCCGCGGGGTCGTCCCTGGCCGGGTCGATCAACGTGCGATGTGGCGACTCGAGCTACACCCCCAGCTACGGAGACGCCTGCGAGGGGTGGGACCCGAGACAGGGGCAGCTCGACCCGGCGAGCAACTACCAGAGCGGCTACGTCGACCCGAGCGGCGGCTACCAGGCGGTCTCGACATCCGATCTCGCCTCGCTCAAGCAGGCCGCCCAGTCGAACGGCACGTATTACAACGGCACGTGTCCGACCAGCCTCACGGGGTTGGTCTACGTCGACAACCCTCCGGGCGGCAACTGCACGTTCCTCGGCGGCACGTGGAACATGACTAGCTCCCCGCCGGCGAAGACCGACGTCCCCGGCATGATCATCATGGGCGACGGCACGCTGACGTTCAACGGCAACATCAACTACTTCGGCGTCATCTACATGGTGAACGCGTCGGGTAGCACACCCGCGAGAAGCGGCGACGCATGCACGACCGCGGAGCAGAACGGCCCCGTCTTCGAGGTGCACGGCACCGGCTCGATCTACGGATCGATCTTCGTCGACAAGTGCGGCATCATCGATGCCGGCAGCAGCGCGTACAACATCATCTTCGACTCCGACGCATTCAACGCCGCGACGGCGTACTCGCTGCCCAACCTGGCGAAGAACACGTTCCGGATCATTCCGAACAGCTGAGGCTCCGCTCCTCGGAAGCAACGTCGCCCAGCGCCTGACGGGCGCACTGCGCGGCGAGACGCTGCCCACACCCTCTCAGCAGGCCCGACTCACCTCAGCGAGATCAGGTCCCGCCGCTTCGCCAGGTCAGCGCCTCGCGAACCACTTGGAGCGCGCGTCGCAGGGTGCGGGGGCCGCAGGCAACCTTGATCTGGCCGTCCTCAAGCCGTGCATACAGCCACTCGGTGCCTTCCTCCCACTCAACGGGCTCGAAGGCGACCGCCTCATCGCCCACGTCGAGCGTGATGGACCATCCGGGGTTGTCAAGCGTGTCGATCTGCACGCCGTATTGGTGCTCCCACTCGCCGTCGCAGTGCGCGACATACCACCGCTCGAGCCAATGAATCACATCCGCCAGATCGGCAGAGGAGCCAACCCCGGCTGTGGCCGGCATTGCAGGAGGCAGCCCTTGGCCGCCGCTGATGAAGCCATCAACCCAAACCGTCCCAGCTTCATTTCTGCGGTCGAGCTCCAGCACAGTGCCGACCGGCCGCAGCGCGTCAGAGATGTCCGATGGGACAAGGCCCTCTGGGCCTGTCAGCCGAAATGCCCCGTTTTCCGCGTCTACTTGCAGGTCCCAGTCGGGCCGCTCGCCTGCCGGCACGTCGGTGCCGAGTTGCAGCACAAGGTCGAAGGGATCGTATGACCGGTCGCGCTCAACTTTCGAGTAGTAGATGTCGAGATCGGCAGGCACGGTTTCGAGCAGACGCCTTTCCCCGCTCTCAAGGGTCTGCCAAAGCTCGACGCTGCCGGAGCTGAGCATCTCGTCGATGAGCTTGAAGAACGACGCGATCGAAACCCGGCCGCCAAACTCGTCGGTGACAACCCAATACATCGAATAGAGCGGCTGCGGCGCCATCCGCAGCAGCTCCAGCACTGATGACTCGAATGGGGTCACGGCGCGTCGAACTTCCCGTACGAACGATGGGTCTGATGTTGGACCTCTCCCTCGGGACCATAGATGCGATGGCGGAACAACGCGTCGTCGCCCCGCTCGAAGACCTCTTCGATGCTTATTCCGCCGCGATACCTGCGGCCTGTGGCGAGCTCTATGTGCGCAGGTCCGCGCATCCATCCGTCGCCAGCCCTGAGCTCTTGGATGAGCTTCCCCTCGGGGGTCGCCGCAGCACGCTCGACGCGAGCGCCAAGCCTTATCTCGCCCCCGAAGAACATGCTGCCCGCAAGACCCAGCAGGCGGCCGAAGCCGTAGCCGGCACCCGCGCACGAGCCGTCGACGCCGGCGATGCTGTTGCTGAGGCCGAACGTGACTTCGTTGAGTGCGCCGGCGGCGGCGTTGGAGATTGCCATGCCGATCTCGCTCAGCGAGGGGAACGTCCCACTCGGGTCGGCGTAGGCCAGCGGCGAACCGGACGCGTAGCCGTAGGGCTGACCCGTCACGGACGTGAGCGGGTCGCGGCTGAGGAACTGGCCGGTCGCGGGGTCGTAGGAGCGGGCGCGGAGATACTGCAGGCCGGACTCGGCGTCGGTGTACTCGCCGGCGAAGCCGAGCGGCGTCGTCTGCGTGCCGGTGCTGCCGGTCAGCGCTCCGTAGGCGGCGTAGCTGAACGTCGCGGTCGCCGCGCCTCTCGCTTCGGTCAGCATGCGCGTGGAGCCGATCGCGTCGTGGTGCAGGTAGGTGACTTTGCCCGAGCCGTCGATCTGCTCCAACGGCTGGCCGTCCACGCCGTAGACGTACCGGTTGGTGCCGTCACTCAAGAGCAGCGGCAGTTCGTCGCTGACGTGATCCCAGGCAAACCTCTCGACCGTCGAGGAGACCGTCTTCGAGACGCGCAGGCCGTCGCCGTCATACGCGTAAGTGCGTCTTTCGACGCTCGGCGCGACGTAGCTGACGAGCCGATCCGCTTGGTCATACCCGTAGGTCGTCGCGCTGCCGCCGGCCGGCGTCGCGCTCGTGCGGTTGCCGTCTCTGTCATAGCCGAACGTCGCGGTGACACCCGCGGAGCCGGGCGGCACCGGACCTTCCCTCAGCTCGTTCGCTTCGTCGTAGGAGAGCGGTCTGGTGCCCGCGAGCTGCGTCAGGTTGTCAGCCGCGTCGTAGCTGTACGCCGACCCCTGCGCGGTCGCGAGCTGATCGAGCGCCGTGTACGTCCCGGTCATGTTCGACCCGGGCAGGCCCGTCTGCGGCTCGTTCGTCGGCAGGCCGGTGTTGTCGCGCGTGTAGGTGAGCGACGCCAGCTGCGTCGTTCCCTGCCTGAACGACGCGGACGAGACGCGACCGGCGTTGTCGAACGAGTAGGCGTCGGAGTTCCCCGACGCTTCCGGCTGCACGATCCTCGTCAGCTCGGAATCGGGGTCGTACCCGAATCTAGTCACGCCGCTGAGCCAGTCGGTCACGCTTGCGAGCCGACCCGCGTTGTCGTAGGTGCGGGTGACAGATTCATTCCCCGGATACGTCAGTCTCGTCACGTTGCCGGCAAGGTCGTATTCGTATCTGACGGTGTTGCCGAGGCCGTCGGTGTGCTGCGTCAGGCGTCCGAGCGAGTCCCAGGTGTAGCCCGAGGTGCCGCTCCCGTCACTCATCGTTTCCCGCCGCCCGGCGTTGTCGTATCTGAGCGTGACGTTCGGCGTGACGCCGTCCGAGTAGGTGATCGAGGTGAGGCGGTTCGCGTTGTCGTAGCCGTACGTGGAGGTGCGTTCCGCCGGGTCGACGAGTCTCGTGCGGTTGCCGGCCGCGTCGTACGCGAAGCTCGTCGCGCGTCTGAGCGGATCGGTGACGCTCGTCACCCGCTCGCGCGCGTCGTACCCGTAGCTCGTCGTCTTGCCGGCGCCGTCGGTCGTCGAGGTGAGGTTGTCGTCGGCGTCATAGCCGCGTCTGAGTGTCGTTTCGTCCGCCCGTCTGATCGACGTCAGCAGATCGGCGGCGTCATAGCCGTAGTTGGTCGTGTGCGCCTTCGGATCGGTCGTCGATTCGAGATTCCCGGCGGCGTCGTAGACCCATCTCGTGACGTGTTCGAGTGGATCCGTGATCTGCGTGAGCAGCCCCGCCGCGTCGTGCACATACGTGGTCGTGTGCTGTTCCGGTCTGCCGCCCGTGGTGTTGCCGCGCGGGCTGACGACCGTTCTCACGTTGCCGGACGCGTCATAGGTCATCGTCGTCGTGTCGCCGAGCGGATCGGCGACCGACGTCGGATTGCCGTTGCCATCGAATCTGAACGTCGTCGTTCTCCCGCGCGGGTCGACGATCGACGTGATGTCGCCGGGATGCGACGCTTCGCCGTGCACGTATCTCGTCAGTTCGCTCGATTCGGTGCCGGTGAGCGGCGTCGAGCGCGTCAGCAGGTTGCCTCCTTCGTCATAGGTCATCGTCGTCGTGACGTTGGTCGCGTCGACCCACGTGAGCATGTCGCCGAGCGAGTCGTACGTCGCTCTCGTCGTGTGTTCGAGCGGATCGGTCGTCGAGGTGCGCCGTCCGGCGGCGTCGTACGTCGCTCTCCACGTGTGGCCGTTCGGGTCGACGACCCTCGTCGTGCCGTGCGTGGTCGCGTCGTATTCGTATCTCCACGTGCCGGCCGCGCCCGTCCCGACCGCGTCTTCGCGCTGTATCAACTGGCCGCTGGCGTACCAGTCGCGGCGCACGTTGCCCGCCGGGCTCGTGATCCGCGTCATGCCCGGCCTGTAGGCGAATCTCGTGACGTGTTCGTTCGCGTCCGTCTGGCTCGTGACGCGGTCGGCACCGTCGTAGGCGTTCTGCACGTCGAGGTGGCCGTTGGGATCTATGCGTCTGGTGAGGCGGTGCGCTTCGTCGTACGCGTATCTCCACGTCTGTCCGCGCACGTCGACGACGCTCGTGAGGTCGCCGCTCGTGTAGCCGTATCTGACCGTGCGACCGGCCGAGTCGGTGAGCGTTTCGATGCGATTCGAGCCGTCGTAGACGAGTCTGATCGTTTGGCCGCCGGCGTCGGTGACCGTTCTCAGCCGGCCGCTTTCGTCATAGCTGAGCGTCGTCGTCTCGCCGTTGAGGTCGAGCTCTCTGACCAGGCGCCCTGCTCTGTCGAAGACGAAGCGGCCGCGCTGGCGCCGCGTGAGCGTCCAGCCGCCGCCTTCGTTCGCCGTCAGCGTCGCGAGGTACGCGCTCGTGGAGGATCCAGCCGACGGTGCTTCTGGGTTCGATCGGTCTCTGCAGCGTGAGCAGCGTGGAGTCGAGCCAGTCGCTCACATAGAGGTTGTCTTCGGCGTCGATCGCCAGGTCGTCGATGCCCGCGAACTTGCCCTGTTCGACCGGTCCCCCCGGGTACGGCGGGCTGGGGACCGATTCGAGCCAGGAACGCCCCGCGATCGGGTAGAGCGTCCCTTCCGGCGTGACGACCCTGATGTAGCTGTCCGTGGTCGCGAAGTAAAGATTGCCTCTCGAGTCGACCGCCAAGCCGGCGACTCCGTGCAATTCCGCTCTCGTCGCCGGACCGCCGTCGCCGCTGTTCGACGTGCCGCCGTTGCCGGCTATCGTCGTGAAGGCGCCTCTGCGGTCCATCTTGACGATCTGCTGACCATAGAGGCCTTCCGAGAAGTAGAGGTTGCCTTCGGGATCGAACGCCAGACTCGACGCGTACGCCGACCGTTCGGTGCCGAAGCCGCCGTACCTCGCCACCACCACCCCGGATTCGTCGATCTCCCATATGGCCCTGGCGCACGCGTCGAGGACGTAAAGATGGCCGGACACAGGATCGGTCGCTACGCCGGACGTGTACATGCCGACTTCGGCGGCGACCGCCCCGACGCTCGGATGCGGGCCCCCGTATGAGAATTCCAGGCAGTGCCATTCCGCCCTGCCCGCCCATGCGGCGATCCTGCCGGTCGCCTGCGATATGCGCCGGAGCGCGTAGCCGTCCGAGCTGTAAACGTTCCCGGACCCGTCGACGGCGAGGCGCCTGCCGGGTTCCACCTCTGCGCTGTAGGCCGAACCCCCGTCGCCGCTGGTGGCGCATCTGCCTGAACCACCGGCGAGCACCTCCGGCATGCCCGTCGCGTTCACGGACAGGATCCGGCAGATGTTGCCGTCCGAGTCGCCGACGTAGACGACGCCGGTTCTCGGGTCGACCGCGACGCCTTGCGGTTTCATGGTCTCGCCCACGAGCAGCAAGCCGGCGTGTGCCGGCGGCGCCCTCAGCGCGAGCGCCATCGACCCGATCGTGATGGCGACCATCGCCACCCGCCACGACGCCGCCCAGCGTCGTGCCACGCGTTCCCGCGGCTGCATGCCCTCTGTCCCCCTGTCCGTGTTGGGCGCCTCGCGCCCCGCGACCCTTCTCCGGCGAACCTAACCGAGTCGCGTCCACAGATGCACGACAAGTCGGGCTTCAGACGCAGAACGGGGCGGCCCATGGGCCGCCCCGTGCTGGCGTCTTGGTGCCTGCTGCGATGAGGCTGGTGGCTACCAGCTGCCGCCGGCGTTGCAGCCGCCGACGCTCGGTCTGTCGCAGGTGCGAGTGACCGCGCTGCCGCTCTTGGTGATCGTGTACGTCACCCCAGACGTGCCCTTCGACTTCGCCGAGACCGTGAAGCCCGTCGCCGACCCGGTGGCGCTTACGTCCGCGGCGTTGCCGTCCGGGTAGTCCGCCAGCGAGGACTCGACGCCGACAAGCGTCGCGACCGAGTTCGCGTACGTGCTGTTGTCCGTGAAGTACGTCTCCTGCGCCGTCTGCATGTTGCGGACGTAGGACTTCGCGGCAGCGTCGTTCGCCTTGTCCTTCTGATTCAGGAACGACGGAATCGCGATCGCGGCAAGGATGCCGATGATCAGGATCACGACGAGCAGCTCGATCAGCGTGAAGCCTCTCTCGTCGTTCAGGCGTCTGCGGATAGCTTGAAGCAGCATTGTTCCTCCTGGAACCGGTGGGGCCGTTCGTTCTCCGCCAGATCCCTGGACGGGGGCCGCTCGGGCCTCACGGCTCTGGCACGCCACTCATCGGCACCGCGCGCGATGGGGTTGAGACCCGATGGACGTTTGGTGGAGGTCTTGCAGGCGGGCGTGACCGAAAGCCGGTCCCACGCGTTCGGCGAAGCGGCGCGCTCAGGTGCCGCCGGCGGCCGCGCGCAGCTCCACACCGGCCTTCTGCGCGTCGCGCGCGGGATCGCGCACGCCGCTGCCGCCGCACCACGGACACGTGATGCGTCTCTGCTCACCACCGAGCCCGGAGATCACCGTGCCGCTCCCTCTGCAGGGATGGCAGATCGTCTCGTCGCGCGTGTCGTCTCTCGCAGCCATGCGTCGGCGCGCGAGGGTAGCGGGTTACGCGACCGGGCGCAGCGCGCGGAGACCGCCTACGCGCCAGCCGGCCCCGCGCCGTGGCGTCCGTGTACGACCGCGTGGCCGCGTCCGCGTGCGATCAGCCAGCGGTTCGCCGGGAACGCGGCCGCCCCGGCGACCAGCAGCGACAGGGCGAGGCTGCCCCAGAACAGCAGCTCGTCCAGTGAGGCGTCGATCGCGCCGGGGATCAGCAGCATCAGCGTGTTGTCGACGATCTCCATGATCGCGATCGAGATCGTGTCGGAGGCGAGCGCGAGCGGGACGACGGCGCTCAGCGCCAGGCCCGAGCGCAGCAGGGGCAGGCTCGTGAGCGAGTAGCCGAAGACGAACGCAAGCAGGACCGAGATCGCCACGGTGGCGCCGTTCGCCAGCCCGACGGCCGTGCCGATCACCATGCCCAACACCTCGCCGATGGCGCAACCCGTGAGGCAGTGAGCGGTCGCGCTGAACGCCAGCCGGTTGAGCGAGCCGCCCGCGTGCGGTGCGCTGCTCTCGCCGGGCTGATGCGCATGCTCGATCGCGCTCACCCCCGTCGCATCAGGCGCCCGACGGCGCCCATCAGCTCGTCGGTGCGGTCGGCGCGCTCGCCGTCCGGCGCGCCCATGACGCAGTGGCGCGCGTGCTCGTCGAGCAGCCCGAGCGCGACCTTGTCGAGCGCCGCCTGGATCGCGGAGATCTGCGTGATCACGTCGATGCACCAGCGGTCCTCGTCGACCATCCTTTGCACGCCGCGCACCTGCCCCTCGATGCGGCGCAGGCGTCTCTGCAGCTGATCCTTCGTGGCGGTGTAGCCGCGCGTTGGCGTGTGTTCTCCGGTCGTCATGACGACGATCGTATCATACCCCCTACGGGTATATGCTAGGCTCGTTTGGAATACCCCACCTAGTACGGGGAGGAGCTCACCGATGACCACCGAGACCCGCACCTACACCGTCGCCGGCATGACCTGCGCCCACTGGGTCGCATCCGTCCGCGAGGAGGTTTCCGAGCTGTCCGCCGTGGACGCCGTCGAGGTGGATCTCGCGAGCGGGCGCCTCACCGTGACCGGCGCCTCGATCGACGACGCGGCTGTGCGCGCCGCGATCGCCGAGGCGGGCTACGAGGTGGCGCGATGATGGAGGTGACGTCATGACGGCCACGCCCGCGCCAACACATGTCGAGCTGCCGATCGAGGGGATGACGTGCGCCTCATGCGCGAACCGCATCGAGCGCAAGCTGAACAAGCTCGACGGCGTGCAGGCGAGCGTGAACTTCGCGCTTGAGCGCGCCGCGGTCGACTACGACACCACCGCGGTCGCCCCTGAGCAGATCGTCGAGGCGGTGGCCGCAGCCGGCTACCGCGCGACGCTGCCGGCCGCCGCAGCGCCCGCGCACGGCAGCGCGCCCGACCACGGCGGCCACGACCACATGGCCGAGCCGACGGCCGACGAGGCCGCTGCGCTGCGCCGCCGCCTGCTGATCTCGGTTGCGCTGGCGGTCCCCGTGATCCTGCTGTCGATGATCCCGCCGCTGCAGTTCGACGACTGGCAGTGGCTGGCGCTGCAGCTCGCGACGCCCGTCGTCGTGTGGGGCGCGTGGCCGTTCCACCAGGCCGCGTGGGCGAACCTCAAGCACGGCGCGGCGACGATGGACACGCTCGTCTCGCTCGGCGTGCTCGCCGCCTTCCTGTGGTCGATGTACGCGCTGTTCGTCGGCGACGCCGGCATGACCGGCATGAGAATGCAGTTCGCGCTCGTGCCCGCGCGCGGCGGCGGCAGCGACGAGATCTATCTGGAGGTCGCGGCCGGCGTGACCGTCTTCATCCTCGCCGGGCGCTACTTCGAGGCGCGCGCGAAGCGCAGCGCGGGCGCCGCCCTGCACGCGCTGCTGGCGCTCGGCGCCAAGGACGTCGCGCTGCTGCGGCCCGACGGCGCGGAGGAGCGCGTGCCGGTCGAGCAGCTCGCCGTCGGCGACCGCTTCGTCGTACGCCCCGGCGAGAAGGTGGCGACCGACGGCGTGATCGAGGAGGGCGCGTCGGCGGTCGACGAGGCGCTCCTGACGGGCGAGTCCGTGCCGGTCGAGAAGCAGGTCGGCGACGCGGTCGTGGGCGCGACCGTCAACGCCGGCGGGCGGCTCGTCGTGCGCGCGACGCGCGTCGGCTCGGACACGGCGCTCGCGCAGATCGCGCGGCTCGTGACGGCCGCGCAGTCGGGCAAGGCGCCGGTGCAGCGGCTCGCCGACCGCATCGCGGGGATCTTCGTGCCGATCGTGATCGCGCTGGCGCTCGCGACGCTCGCCGCCTGGCTGGTCGCCGGCGAGAGCGCGGCGTTCGCGTTCACGGCCGCGGTTGCGGTCCTGATCATCGCCTGCCCGTGCGCGCTCGGACTCGCGACGCCGACCGCGCTGCTGGTCGGCACCGGCCGCGGCGCGCAGCTCGGCCTGCTGATCAAGGGGCCGGAGATCCTCGAGTCCACGCGCCGCGTCGACACGATCGTGCTCGACAAGACGGGCACGGTGACGAGCGGACGGATGGGGCTCGTGGAGGTTGTGCCGACGGATGGCGTGGAGCGCGCGGAGGCGCTGCGGCTCGCCGGCGCGCTCGAGGACGCTTCTGAGCATCCCGTCGCACGGGCGATTGCGCGCGCGGCGCGCGAACAGCTCGACGCCGCCGGCGGCGACCGCGACGGCCGCACCGCTCTCCCCCCGGTCGCGTCGTTCGCCAACCGCGCGGGGCTTGGCGTCGAGGGCGTCGTCGAGGGGCACGCGGTGGTCGCCGGGCGGCCGGCGCTGATGTCCGAGTGGTCGCTTGCTGTGCCAGCGGAGCTGGACGCCGCGCGCCGCGCCGCCGAGTCCGCCGGCCGCACCGCGGTCTTCGTCGCGTGGGACGGCGCGGTACGCGCGCTGTTCGTCGTCGCGGACACGGTCAAGCCGAGCTCGCCCGAGGCGATCGCGCAGCTGCGCGCGCTCGGCCTGCGGCCGGTGCTGCTGACGGGCGACAACGCGGCGACGGCCGCCGCGGTCGCGGACGAGGTCGGCATCGACACGGCGGACGTGATCGCCGAGGTCCTGCCAGCCGACAAGGCGGCGGTCGTCGCGCGGCTGCAAGCCGAAGGCCGCGTCGTCGCGATGGTCGGCGACGGCGTCAACGATGCGCCCGCGCTCGCACAGGCCGATCTCGGCCTGGCGATCGGGACCGGCACCGACGTGGCGATCGAGGCAAGCGATCTGACGCTCGTCTCCGGCGACCTGGGCGCCGCCGCCGACGCGATACGCCTCTCGCGCGCGACGCTGCGCACGATCAAGCAGAACCTCGGCTGGGCGTTCGGCTACAACCTCGCCGCCCTGCCCCTCGCGGCGGCCGGCCTGCTCAATCCGCTGATCGCCGGTGCGGCGATGGCGTTCTCGTCGGTCTCGGTCGTGCTCAACGCGCTGCGGCTGCGCCGCTTCGGGCGGTAGCGCGTCCCGAACTGGCGCGGGAAGGATCGGCGCCGGCCGGCGTCTTTGAGAGTCGAACCCCATACGTAGAAGGGCACCGACCCCGCCCGGGCCGTCCTTGGGGGAGCGGCGGGGGCGGCGAGCGGCGGTCCCACCGCGTCGCCGCCCCTGCCCGGCGCGCCGTCCGCCGACACCTCGCCGCCCCCGCCCGGCGCTTCACCTCTGGCCCGACGCGCTGCCGCCGAGTTCCGCGGCGCGCCGTGCGGCGAAGCGGGTCACCTCTCGCTCGACGCGAGCGAGCGACGCCAGCTCCTCCTCCAGCCCCCGCGTCGCATCGACCGGATCCTCTGACGGCTCGACGCCTCTCGCGCCGACGACGTATCGGCCAATCGCCAGCGGGTTCGCCATTCCGCGCAGTGTCATGCGCGCTTCCGTCTCGTCCCGGCCGGTGCAGAGGATGAACGGGACGCGCGACGAACTCGTCGACGGCATTGACGTAGAGGTTCATCTTGCCTGCGTACTCGGGCTTGAACTTCGTGAGCTTCAGGTCGATCACGACCCAGCGCGCCGTCGGGTGGTGGTAGAAGAGCAGGTCAAGCCGCACGCTCGCGTCCTCGCTCAGATCGATCGCCCGCTGACGGCCGGCGTACAGAAAGCCGTCGCCGAGAGCGTGCATGAAGCGCGTGATGTCGGCAACGAGCGCGTTCTCCAAGCTCCGCTCGCGCCGCACGTCGGCGGCCGTCACGAAGTCGACGACGAGCGGATCGCGCAGCAGCGGCAGCGCATCGTCCTCGTCGTCGCCCGCTGGCAGCGACTCGTCGAAGTTCGACAGCGCCGCGCCCTCCCGCTCGTGCAGGCGCGTGTGGATGTGATGCTCCAGCACCGTGCGGGTCCACTGGCCAGCGCGGGCGGCGTACCAGTCGCGAGTCGGGCGGTCGTCGAGCCTGTCGAGGAGGATCGAGATGTGGCCCCACGGCAATGCTCCCACACCGTGTGGGAGCATTTTCTCGTCGGGCCACGCCGCAGCGAACTTCCGCATGCGCAACAGGTTGTTGACTGAGAATCCGCGCATCTCGGGGAAAGCGGTACGAAGGTCCGCGGACAGCCGCTGCACGATCTTCGGCCCCCACGACCCCGTCTATTTCCACCCTCCTCCTGCCGCCGCAGGATCTCCTTGCCGATGTGCCAGTAGGCGCCGATCAGCTCGGCGTTCGCCGCGTGGACGGCGCGGGTGCGGGCGAGATGCACCCGCGATTTGATGTCGGCGAGCAGCTCTTCGTAGTCGGGCGACGTCGCCGCGGCATCGCCCTGTGCGACCAGGTTCTCTGACATGCGCCGGACCCTAGGACTGAACTCGCCAGGGGTCTACAGCGTATGCATTTGATTCCTCAATTAATGCCGCCGACGCTGCGCTCTGCGTGTCGCGCGCCACTCCGCGAGCGGCCGGCGGCCGCGGCGGGCTCAGACGTCCAGCTGGGTACGTCCGCCCCGCGCCAGCGACAAGAGCAGCGGCCCGGCCTCCGAGACGTCGTCGTCCATCATCTCGCGGGGCGTTCTGTCACCGAACTGCTCGCGCGAGCGGTCGAACCACATCAGGATCCCGTGTCCCGTCCACGAACTGCGCAGCTCGTAGACGAGCCGGCCGATCAGCACGATCCGGTCCGGGTTGCGCTTGATCTGCTCGACGCGGCTCTCACGCCAGTTGCAGACCGACTTCGTCGTCACGCCGAGCAGCCGGGCGACCTCGCCCACCGCGACGTTGCGCAGCTCGTCGACGATGAGTCTGGCAGCGACAACGGGGTCGTCGATCGCCTCGTGGTCGAGCTGGCGCAGCATCGCGCGCACGACGTCCTCCATGATCTTCATCGCGTAGCGGACCTTCCAGCCCTCGTCGAGCGCATCGCGGTCGGCCGCGATCTCGGCGCGCAGGTCCTCCAGCGTCAGCAGCAACTCGCGCGCGAGCTGGTGGTCGCGCCACGCCGGATCGCGCGCGAGCCCCAGCACCTGGCTGCGCACACGCTCGAACCAACGATCGCGATCGGTAACACGCCGCTTGCGCGAGACGGGGTCGTTGCGCAAGTCACGCGCGCTGGGCTCGTCGTAGGGCTTGAGTGCCGCGAAGAGGTCGTGCGCGAGCGTCTCGATGCCCTCGCGCACGGCGGCGTCATTGGTCATCGGAGCTGGAGCGGCCATTGCAGATACGCTGCGAACCGTAGGACTGAATTCAGCCCGTGTCTACAGCGGATGCATTGGATTCACGATGCGCGCCGAGCGCTTCGTCAATCCAGCTCGACGCGCATCGCCGCCGCGAGCCCGCCGCCCAGCACCACGTCTCCCCCGCTCCCGCCGAAGCGGACCGTCAGCGGGCCGCCAAACGGCTGGCGCTCGACGACCTCCAACTCGTCCCCCAGCCGCACGCCGCGCTCGGACAGGTAGCGCAGCATCTCCGGGTCGGAGTCCGAGATCCGCACGAAGCGCCCGCGCGCGCCGGGCTCAAGCTCGGCGAGGCGCTGCGTGTCGCCCTCCTCCATCACGAGGTCGGCGTCGGGGATCGGGTCGCCGTGCGGATCGTGCGTCGGATGGCCGAGCTTCGCCGCGATGCGCGCCTCCAGGTCCTCGGAGATCACGTGCTCCAGCGCCTCCGCCTCTTCGTGCACGCGGTCCCACGGCACGCCGAGATGCTCGGCGAGGTAGAGCTCCAGCAGGCGGTGATGGCGCAGCACCTCCAGCGCAACGCGCTCGCCCTCCGGCGTCAGCACCACGCCCTTGTAGCGCTCGTGCACGACCAGTCCACGCTCGGCCAGCTTCCTCAGCATCGCCGAGACCGACGCCGGCGTGACGCGCAGCCGCTCGGCGAGGTCGTTCGTCGAGACACCGGCCTCGCCGCCGGCATGCCGCTGCAAGGCGTAGATCGCCTTGGCGTAGTCCTCGATCGCCTCGGACGGGCGCGTGGCCGGTTCGCTGGACATGGTGCGCAGGATACGGCCGCGCCCAACTGGGAGCAGCAGCGACGAGAGCCGCCGTGAGACGTCACCGCGCCGCGGCGAGCGGTCCGCGATATGCGTAGATCCCGTACAAGACGCCGAAGACCGTCGCCATCAACGCCACCGCGGCGCCCAGCCACGCCATGCTCTCTCCCACCGTCCATGCGGCGGCACCAGAGCCGACTGGCACGACGACGAGGAACAGCGCGACGTGCCATCGCCGCGAATGCAGCCGCGGGCGGTGGCCCCGGCAAAGCAGCCCCGCACAGTATCCGACCGCAGCATCTGCAGCTACGAGCGTCCCGATCGGAATCGCACCCCGAGCACGGCCCATGAGAACGAGCAGCAAGATGCCGACCGCGGCCGCGATCGCCGAGGCGCCGAGCAACACCCCGGGTACGAGAACCCGAAGCAGCTCGATCGTCCGGTCGCGTTCGATCACCGTCTTCTCTGTGGCAGTGCGCTGCTCCCTCAGCTGAAGCTCCAGAATCCGATTGTGACCCTCGCTTGTCCGCAATGACTCCAACGTTGCGTCGATCCGTCGTTCAGACGGTTTGAGGAGCGTCTCTTCGAAGCGCTCGAGCACCACTGTGGGCGTCTCGTGCGTGACTGCGTTCGCGTCTCCATGGGTGACGTCGAGCAGGGGCTCGCGCGTCTCCATGCGCATCACAAGCAACTTGACCTGTTCCTCGGTCAGCTCCCCGGCTTGCTGCTGCTTCTCGATCGCCTTGAGATACCGCTCATACAGCTCAGGCGGCCCCAGGGCGAGCGCGGCGCAGCTCTCGGCGACCAACAGCTTGCGTGCGATCCCGGGGCTGCGGTCCGGTCGCCGGATCCAGAGCTGCGTCGTGAAGGAGACGTCGCTCACGCAATGCCGGATTCGACGCTCGAGGCCGTTGTGCCCGAAGTAGCCGGCGCTCGCCCGAACGACCGCAGCGTTGGAGGTGACGAACATCGCCGGCGTGACCTCCAGCGTTCGGCAGTCGCGGTTGCGCCGCAAGTTGTGAACCCCGACGAGCGACTCGACGTCCTTGCGGCGCGCCGCAAGCGACTGTCCGGTGACGACGTCCTCGAGCGTATGTTCGAGCGCGCTCTCGTCAATGTCCGGTCGGGCCGGCCGAGCGGGGGCCTCCACGACCTGAACGCCGAGCTGCCGCAGCTTCGCGGGCAGGTCGGCGGCAAACGCGTGGACGTCGGCCGCGCTCCATCGCTCAGCGATCAAATGGTCGAGCACCTCACGATTGACATGGATGAGCTCGGTGGCCCGCACGTGCGGCTCGGCGGCACGACCGATGCGCTCGGCAACCCCGTCGAGGATTCCTTCCATCTCCTCGACGGTGTGCCGGAACGCGCGCAAGGCCACGTCGAAGGAACGGGCAAAGCTCACCAGCTCGCCTGCCGCCGCCGCCTGCTCGCTCGGGGCCAGCCCCAGAGCGCGCAACAACACGCCGGTATCCAGGTACGCCTCCAGCGCGGGGAGCCGAGCCTTCCACTCCCCGAGTCCCTGGAAGTAAATGACGTTGACGAGCATCGAGCCCTTGACCATGTCCTCGAGGAAGTCGAGGAGGCGACCTCCCTTGCGGATCACGGTGCGGACGAAGGCGTGCACGACGGCGACGTCAGCGCGCATCGTCCGCGCGTCGATCGCCAGGGCTCTCGAGCGTCGCGCCAGGGCGAGCTCCGCGCTGAACTCCTGCACATACGCTTCGAGCGCTCGCTCGGTGCGCGCGTCTGTCCACGACGCTCTCGGCCCGTTCGCAAAGGCGCGCAGCGCGCTGCACAAGGCTTCCATGCGCTCCAGCGCCGCCTCACGCGTAGCCTCGAGGTCTGCTACCTCTCGCAACCGTCGGGGGTTCGGCTCGTAGACGGTCTTAGCGCCCGGAGCCTCCCGAACGACGAGATAGCCGTCACGGTACAGGCGATCACGCAGAATCTGTGCGGTGTTGATTGGAATCTCGGGCAGGGCGAAGCGCCGAGCCAGCTGCTCGCGCAAGCGCTCCGGCTTCACCGACTCCCCCACCGGCCAATGCTTGACGCAGTCGAGCGCAAACGGCTCGAAGTTCGCCAGGAAGTCGCGGTTGACGTCGTAGTTGGCCTTCATGATGGCCATCGTCGTCAACAGCGAAGCTCGCTTGACCGCTGGAATCCGCTGAGGATCGAGCATCAAAACCGCCCTTTGTCGACATCTGCGCCCCGACGGGCGCTCCCCCCGGCGATCGACCGGACAGCGAGTTTAGACGATGTCAACCCCGTTCTAGCGGGGGCTGCGCGCGGCCTGAACGCCTATCTGATCGCGTCGTAGACCTTGAACAGCGGCATGTACATCGAGATCACGATGAAGCCGACGATGCCGCCGACGACGATGATCATCAGCGGCTCGAGCAGCGAGGTGAGGCCCTTGACGGCCGTCGCGACCTCGTCCTCGTAGAAGTCGGCGACCTTGCTGAGCATCGTCTCGAGCGCGCCCGTCTCCTCGCCGACGCCGACCATCTGGACGACCATCGCCGGGAACACGGGCGCGTCGCGCAGCGGAGCGGAGATCGTGCCGCCGCTCTTGACCGACGCCGTCACGTCCTCCATCGCCTTCTCGACGACCGCGTTGCCGGCGGTTCTGCCGGTGATCTCGATCGCCTGCAGGATCGGCACGCCGGAGGCGACGAGCGAGGACAGCGTGCGCGACCAGCGCGCGAGCGCGATCTTCTGCACGACCGGGCCGATCTTGAAGGGGAACTTGAGCCGGATGCGGTCCCACTGCGGCCGCCCCCACGACGATCTCTTCCATCTTCTGAAGGCCACGACCAGCAGCGCCAGGCCGATGATCAGCACGTACCCCCGACGCGTGATCAGGTGCGAGAGCCCGACCGTGAACTTCGTGATCGGGGGCAGTTCGCTGCCGAACTCCTTGAAGGTCTTCTCGAAGACAGGGACCAGGAACGCGACCATCGCGATCAGCACGATCCCCGCGAAGCTGAAGATGACCGTCGGGTAGATCATCGCCGACTTGACCTGGCGGCGCAGCGCGTCGTCCTTCTCGAGCTGGTCGGCGACGCGCATGAGCGCCTCGGCGAGGCGGCCGCCGCTCTCGCCCGACTCGACCATCGCGATGAACAGCGGGCTGAAGACCTTCGGGTGGCGCGCCAGCGCGCCGGAGAAGAGCAGGCCCGCCTCGACGTCCTTGCGCACGCCGACGACCGCCTCTCTGAGCGGTCTCGACTCGGTCTGCTGCTCGAGCACGTAGAGCGCGCGCAGCAGCGTCATGCCGGACGCGATCATCGTCGCGAGCTGACGTGTCATCACCGTCAAGTCGCCGGGCTTCACGCGCTCGAACAGCGCGAAGTTGAGCTCCTTCGACTTGTGCTTGTCGGAGATGTCGACGACGACGAGGCCGCGCGCTCTCAGCTGGTCGGCAACCGCCTGCTTGGAGACCGCTTCGACCTCGCCCTTTGCGGCCGCGCCGGCAAGGTCGATCGCTCTGAAGACGTAGGTGGCCACGTGTCCGCTCCGCTCTCGCTAGACCGTCGCGTACGCGCCGTCGCCCGGCATCCCGGCGCCGCTCGCGCCGAGCAGGCGCCGCAGCTCCTCCGGCGTCGTCGAGCGCGTCTCGGCGAGCTGGCGGGTGATCCGCCCCGACCGCACGAGGCCCGCCAGCGCGGCGTCCATCGTCTGCATCCCCTGCGCGCCGCCGGTCTGCAGCACCGAGTAGATCTGGTGCGTCTTGCCCTCGCGGACCAGGTTGCGCACCGCCGGCGTCGGCACCAGCACCTCAGCAGCGACGCAGCGGCCGGCGCCGTCGGCGGTCGGCAAGAGCTGCTGCGTGACGATCCCCTGCAGACCGATCGCGAGCTGCGTGCGCACCTGGGCCTGCTGGAAGCCGGGGAACACGTCGATGATGCGGTCGACCGTCTGCGGCGTGTCCTGCGTGTGCAGCGTGGCGAACACGAGGTGGCCGGTCTCCGCCGCGGTGATCGCGGTCGAGATCGTCTCCATGTCGCGCATCTCCCCGACGAGGATCACGTCCGGGTCCTGGCGCAGCGCGGCCTTCAGCGCGTCGGCGAAGGTCGTCGCGTCGGAGCCCAGCTCGCGCTGGTTGACGATGCACTTCTTGTGGCGATGGAGGAACTCGATCGGATCCTCGATCGTCATGATGTGCTCTTCGCGCGTGCTGTTGATCACGTCGATCAGCGAGGCCAGCGTCGTCGACTTGCCGGAGCCGGTCGGCCCGGTCACGAGCACCAGCCCGCGCGGGCGGTTCGCCATCTCGGCGACGGCCGGCGGCAGCCCCAGCGACTCGAGCGGCGCGATGTCGAACGGGATCAGGCGGAAGGCGGCGCCGAGCGCGGAGCGCTGGAAGTAGGCGTTGACGCGGAAGCGCGCGCGGCCGGGGACCTGGTAGGCGAAGTCGATCTGCCAGTGGTTCTCCAACCGCTGGCGCTGGTCGTTGCTGAGGATCGAATAGACGATCTCGCGCGTGTCGGTGGGCGTCAGCGTCGGATAGCCGTCAACCGGCGCCAGCCGCCCGCGCACGCGCACCATCGGCGGCGAGCCGGCGGTGAGGTGGAGGTCGGACGCGCGGCGGTCGACGACCTCCAGCAGCAGCTCTGCGAAGTCGATGTCCATCGCGACTCCTATCGGCAGGAGTCGCGATGGACCTGAGCGGCGTTACACCTCGATCGCGACGGCCACCGTCTCCTCGCCGCGCTCTTCCACCGGTTGCGCCATCGCAGGCTTCGCGCGCGGGAGGAACAACGCCGGGATCGCCGCCAGCGCGATCAGCGCGAACGCCCACCAGTACGTCTGTCCGAACGCGTCGGCGACGCGCGGCGCGAGCGCGGCGCGCGCGGCCGGCGGGATCGACTGCGCGGTCTGCAGCCCCTGCCCCGCGTTCGCGGCCCCCGGCAGGCGGTCGGCGAGCTGGCCGGCGAGGATCACCGACATCAGCGCCACGCCGAGCGCGCCGAAGCCGCGGTTGACGATGTTGAGGGCGGTCGTCGCGCGCGAGACCTCCGCGTGCGAGAGCGTCTGGTACGCCGCCGCCATAGTCGGCATCATCGTCGCGCCGATGCCGAGGCCGGCGATGAACGAGGCCGCCATCAGCTCGAGATAGGGCGTGTCGGCGGCGACCTGCGTGAAGAAGCCGAAGCCGGCCAGCGTCAGCACCAGGCCGGGCAGCACGACCCGCGCGGCACCGGTTCTGTCGACGACGCGCCCAGCGAACGGCATCATGATCGCCGCACCGACACCCTGGGGGATCATCAGCAGGCCGGCGTGGAGCGCCGACTGGCCGCGCGCCACCTGGTAGTAGAGCGGCAGCAGCAGCATCGCCCCGAAGAAGGCGGCCGCGAACAGCGCCATCGTCAGGCCCGAGACGGCCGGCGTCTTGCGCTTGAACAGCCGCACGTCGATCAGCGGGTCGTCGGCGCGCAGCGCGTGCCACACGAAGCCGACGATCAGCACGATCCCCGCCAGCGTCGGCAGGATCTGCTTCGGGCCGTCGAAGCCGCCGTGCGAGCCGGTCTCCGCGAGCCCGTAGACGAGCGCGGCCAGGCCGGGCGAGAGCAGCAGCAGGCCGAGCAGGTCGAGCTTGTGGTGCGGTCTCGGCTGGTCCGGCTTGAGGATCCGGTAGGCGAGCGTGAGCGCGACGACGCCGATCGGGATGTTGACGTAGAAGATCCAGCGCCACGAGACGTCATCGACGAGCCAGCCGCCGAGCACGGGCCCGAGGATCGGGCCCAGCAGCATCGGCGCGCCGACCACGCTCATGATCCGCCCGACGCGCTGCGGCCCGGCCGCCTGCGTGAGGATCGTCATGCCGGCCGGCATGATCATGCCGCCGCCGAGCCCCTGCAGCACGCGGAAGGCGATCAGCGAGTGCGCCGACCAGGCCGCGCCGGAGAGCGCCGAGCCGGCCAGGAACAGCACGAGCGACGTCATGTAGAGGCGCTTCGTGCCGAAGCGGTCGGCCGCCCAGCCGGTCAGCGGGATCACCGTCGCGAGCGCGAGCAGGTAGCCGGTCGCGACCCACTGGATCGTCGGCAGCGGCGCGTTGAAGTCCTCGGAGAGGTGGTTGATCGCGATGTTGACGATCGTCGTGTCGAGGATCGACATGATCGTGCCGAGCACAACGACGGTCGCGATCCCGAGCAGGGCGCGGTCGAGGCCGGCCACGGCCGTGCCGGTCGCAGGTGGACGTCCGTTTCCATCGGCGCTCATCGCGCCTCCTCTCTCTGCTCTGACTCCCATTGGGCGAAGACTGCGGCGAGGCCGGCCGCGAGCGACTCGCGCTCGTCCTCGCCGAGCGTGTCCGCGAAGCGGCGCAGGCCGGCGAGGCGCGCCGCGTTGATGCGCTCGAGCGTTGCGCGGCCGGAGCCGGTGAGCGCAAGGCGCTTGATGCGGCGGTCGACCGAATCCTCGCTGCGCGTGACGAAGCCATGCCGCACCAGCCCGTCGACAGCGCGACCGGCGGCGGCGACGGACAGGCCCATCTGCGGCGCCAGCTCGGTGAGCGCGAGCGCATGGTCGGCGACGTCGAGCATGAACAGCCCGCGCATCTGCGCCATCGTCAGCTCCAGCTCGGCGATCAGTGCGAACAGCTCCTGCTGCTCGCCCTTCATGCAGCGGGCAAAGAAGCGCTGGAGATCCTCGGCGAGCTGGCGGCTGGAGACGCCCTTCGAAGTTTGCATGGACGCAACTATATGCGCCCAAGAGATATTTGCAAGCGTGCGACGTTCGTGCCTAGGGGTGCCGAAACCGGCCACATGGCCGGTGGAGGCGGGCCCCCGTGGGAGGTACAGGATTCAGGTGGTTCCCGTGATGCGTGCGATCTCAGCCAGCGAGGTCAGCCCCGCCTTCACCTTCTCGAAGCCGTCGTCGCGCAGCCGGCGCATCCCCTCGCGCACCGCGATCGCGGCGAGCTCGTCCGCCGGCGCCCGCGTCAGCACGAGCTTGCGGATCTCCTCGCTGACGACCATCACCTCGTAGATGCCGAGCCGGCCCTTGTAGCCCATCCCGCCGCAGCGCCCGCAGCCGACCGGCTCGTAGCACTCCAACTCGAAGTTCACGTTGAAGCCGCTCTCGCGCAGCACCTCTGCCGGCACGAGCGTGCGCTTCTTGCACGTCGGGCAGAGCGTGCGCGCGAGCCGCTGCGCGACGACGCAGTCGATCGCGGAGGCCACCAGGAACGGCTCGATCCCCATCTCGATCAGGCGCGTCACGGCCGTCGGCGCGTCGTTCGTGTGCAGCGTCGAGAGCACGAGGTGGCCGGTCAGCGCCGACTCGACCGCGATCTGCGCCGTCTCGCCGTCGCGGATCTCGCCGACCATGATGATGTCGGGGTCGGCGCGCATCATCGAGCGCAGGCCCGTCGCGAACGTGAGCCCCGCCTTCGGGTTCGTCTGCACCTGCGTAATGCCCTCGAGCTGGTACTCGACCGGGTCCTCGATCGTGATGATGTTCTTCTCGGTCGTGTTGAGCTGCTGCAGCGCGGCGTAGAGCGTCGTCGACTTGCCGGAGCCGGTCGGTCCGGTCACCAGCACGGCGCCGTGCGACTGCGAGAAGCCCGTCTCGAAGCGCTTGCGCTCGTGATCCTGCATGCCGAGCTTGTCGAGGTCGACGCGGATGCTGTCCTTGTCGAGGATGCGCATCACGATCGACTCGCCGTGCACGCTTGGCAGCGTCACGACGCGGATGTCGACCTGGCGGCCGTCGACGCTGAGCCCCACGCGGCCGTCCTGCGGGACGCGCTTCTCGGCGATGTCGAGCTCGGCCATGATCTTCACGCGCGAGACGACGCCGGCGGTCATGCGGGCGGGGATCGTCGTCGAGACGTGCAGCACGCCGTCGATGCGGAAGCGCACCCGCAGCTCACGGCCGTCGGGCTCGAAGTGGATGTCGGAGGCGCCGCGCTCGGCCGCCTGCGCGATGATCGAGTTGACGAGCTTGACCACCGGCGCGTCGTCGGCGGACTCCTGCAGGTCGAGGACCTCCGCCTCCTCCTGCACGTCGCCGACGACTTCGCGGACCGAGTCGCCGAAGCGGTCGAGCCGCGCGACGAGCGTGGCGATGTCCTCGCGGCTGGCGACCGCCGGCCGCACGTCGAGCCGCGTCAGCATCGCAATGTCGTCGACCGCGAGCACGTTGGCGGGATCGGCCATCGCCACGACGAGCGCTCTGCGCGTCTCGTCCGTGAAGGCGACCGGCACCGCCTCGTAGCGCTTGGCGGCGGACGAGTCGATCAGGTTCGCCGCCGCCATGTCGATCGGGAAGACCGTCAGGTCGAGGTGGTCGAGGCCGTAGCGCTCGCCGATCGCGCGCGCGAGCTGGTCCTGCGTGATCCCGTCCTGTTCCAGCAGCACGCGCTCGGGCGGCTTGCCGGTGATCCGCGCGGCCTCCAGCGCGGCATCCACGCGCGCCTGGTCGACGAAGCCGAGATCCACCAGCACGTCCGTGAGGAAGCGGCCGGAGCCGCCGCGGCGGCTCGGCGGCGTGACGCCGTTCCACTCCTCCTGCGGATCCGGCACGCGCGCCAGCGCGCCGTCGATCGGCGGCGGGTCGTCGGGCCCGACGGCGCGCAGATGCGGCGGCCCCGGCGCGGTCGGGTTCGGCGGCGCGATGCGGGTGCGCGGCGGCGGGGACGGCGGCTCGGGCGTGGCCAGCTCCTCGACCGCGGCCGGCGGCTCCTCCTCCGCGGGCGGCTCGGGCGCCGGCGCGGCCGGCTCCCCCCCGCCCATCGCCGACCACTCCGGCGGCAGTTCGGCGTCGGCCTGGCGGGCGAACGGGTCGAAGACGGGCGGGTCCGCCGCTGGCGGCTCAGGCAGCCGGCTCCGCGGCGGCGGGCTCGCCTCGCGCGGCGGCGCGGAGGACGTCGAGGGGGGCGGGCCGCCCGGTCCAGCGCTCGAAGCTCCGCGCTCCCTGTCGAACCAGGATCTCAAGGCCGTCCACCACCGTCGCGCCGGCTGCCTGCGCAGCGCTTGTCAGGGCCGTGGGGCCGGTTCCGTACACAAGGTCGACCAGACATGGATATCCGTCCATCGCATCGACCCCGAGGGGGAGCGCCTTGAACGGATCCTCGCCGTGCAGACCAACGGATGTCGTATTCACGAGGAGATCGGCCGCGGGCGGGGGGTCTTGAGTCGCCCGACCGCCGACGTCCGCGCACAGCCGCTCGGCCCGCTCGGGCCTGCGGTTCCACACCAGCACGTCGGCGCCCGCCTGCACGAGCGCCCACACCACCGCCCGCGCGCTCCCGCCGGCGCCGAGCACGACCGTGCGTGCGCCGGCCGGGTCGAACGGCAGCGCGTCGAGCAGGCCGGGCGCGTCAGTGTTGTCGGCGTGGATGCGACCGTCGGCTGCGAACGTGAGCGTGTTGGCGGCCCCGATCGCGCGCGCCGCGTCGGTGGCGTCGTCGGCGAGCGCGAGCGCCGCCTCCTTGTGCGGAATCGTCACGTTCGCGCCGATAAAGCCGGCGCCGGGCAGCGCCCGGACCGTCTCGTCGAACAACTCCGGCGGGACCGGCAGCAATTGGTAGCGCCAGTCGTCGAGGCCGAGCGCCCGGTAACCGGCCTCGTGCATCGCCGGCGAGCGGCTGTGCCGCACCGGCCAGCCGAGCACGCCGCAGATCGGCATCAGCTCAGCACGTCGTCGGGGACTTGCCGCCGGCGGCGGCGCGCGCGGCGTTGTAGCGCTGAACGTCCTGCTGGAACTGCGCATCGGTCGAGGAGAACGCGTGCTGGCCGCACGTCCCCGGCTTCACGACGTAGTAGAGGTACGGAACCTTCGCGGGGTGCGCGGCCGCCTCGATCGAGGCGAGGCCGGGGTTGCCGATCGGCCCGGGCGGCAGACCGGGGTGGTTGCGCGTGTTGTACGGCGTGCCGCTCGCGAGCTGCGAAACGGTGAGCGGTTGCGTCCAGTCGTTCAGCGCGAAGCGCAGGGTCGCGTCGATGCCGAGGTTCATGCCGTCTCTGAGGCGGTTGTAGATGACGGCGGCGACGAGCGGACGCTCTCTCGCCACCTCCACCTCGCGCTCGACCATCGAGGCGATCGTCAGCACGTCGAAGACGGTCAGGTTCTTGGAGCGCGCGTAGCGCAGGTTCACGCCGGCGAGGTTCTGTCTGAAGGCAGCGAGCTGCTCGGCGACGAGCTGCTGCGCCGTCGCGCCGCGTCTCAGTTCGTAGGTCGCCGGGAACAGGAAGCCCTCCAGCGTCGCGCCGCGGGGCGCGCCGTAACGACGCGGGTCCAGCGCCGTGGAGCTGCGCGAGGCGGCCACGTAGTCGCCGCGCAGGCCGGCCTGGCGCGCGAGCGCGGCCGTCTCGCGGCGGCTCTTGCCCTCCGGGATCGTGATGCGGATCACCGGCGGCGGCGGAGGCGTTCTGGAGAGCGCGTCGAGCGCCGCGCCGTAGCTCATGTCCTGTCTGAGCGTGAACGTGCCGGACTTGAGATCGCCGCCGCTGCCCGACAGCTTCGCGCGCAGCTTGAAGAAGAACGGCGAGTCGATCACGCCTCTGTTGGCGAGCAGGTCGCCGATCGCGCCGACGCTCGCGCCTTGCGGGACCTTCACGACGACGCGGCCGCTGCCGTCGCCCGTGCCCGGCTGGTAGATCGACCACAGGACCCAGCCGGCGAGGACGATGACCGCGAGCGCGACGATCGCCACGATCCGGCGGCCCCAGCGCATCCCGCCCGTCCGGGTGCCGGCGGGGCGCGGCGTACGGGCGGGCTTCGGCGCGCGTGCTCGGGGGGCGGCCGGCGGCCGCACACCGCGCGTCACGCGGCGCGTGCCGAGCGGGACCTCGCTGTCATCGGTCGCGGCAGGCGGCTCGGGCGCCGGCATGGTCGGTTCGGGCTCCGGCGCCGGAGCGGCCGGCTCCGGCGGCGCCGCCACGGCCGTCCGCTCGTCCGCCCACGTCATCGTCACGTCGAACGCCTGCGTCGGCTGGGGGTCGTGGACGGGCTCGAGCTGAGGAGCGCGAGTTTGCCCACCTGTGAGGTGGGTGGAATCGCGCTCCTCGGCGGGCGGCGCGGCGGGCGCGGGCGGCGCGGGCTCCGGCGGCAACGGCCGGCCGGCGCGCGCGGCGCGCTTGCGCTCGCGTTCGAGACGGGCGGCTTCGCGTTCCTCGGGCGTGCGGCTCATCCGGCGACCTCCGAGCCGTGGCGGGCAAGCCAGTCCTCCAACAGGACGGCGGCGGCGCGCGAGTCCTCCGACGTGGCGGTGCCGCCGGCGCGCTGCGCGATCGCGGTCGTGAAACGCTCGTCGTAGAGGGAGACGGGCACGTCGAGGGCGGCGTCCAGGCGGGCCGCGAACGCGCGCGCCTCACGCGTCTGGGCCGTGTCGGCCCCGCTCAGGCCAAGCGGCAGTCCCACGACGACCCGACCGGCCTCACGGTCGCGGACGAGCGCCGTCAACGCGGCGAACCCCTTTCTCGATGCCGGACGGAGGACCGGCGCGATCGGGGTGGCGAGCGTGCCGGTGGGATCGGAGATCGCGCACCCGCAGCGCGCGGCCCCGTAGTCGAGCGCGAGCACGCGCATCAGCCCGCGAGGGCCGCCTCGATCGCCGCGCGGGCGGCGGCGATCGCCTCCGGCAGCTTGTCGGGATCTCTTCCGCCGGCGCGCGCCATCGTGTCGCGGCCGCCTCCGCCTCCGCCGACGATTCTCGCGGCCACCGCCACCGCGGCCCCAGCCTTCGCGCCGCGCTCGACGAGCGCCGGCGAGACGGTCGCGACCAGGGTCACCTTGCCGTCCACGACCGCGCCCAGCACGACGGCGGCGTCGCCCAACTTGGCCCGCAGCTTGTCGGCGAGGTCGGGGAGCGCCTTGGGGTCCGAAACGTCGACGACTTCGGCGAGCAGCGCGGCGCCGCCCACGTCGGAGGCGGAGGCCAGCAGCGCGTCCACGTCCACCGCGCCGTTCGCGCCTCCCCCCTTCGCGGCCGCCTTTTCCAGCTCCTTGACGCGCGCCCGCAGCGCCTGCACAGCGCTCGGCACCTGCTCGGGAACGGCGCGCAGATCCACAGCCACCGACCGCAGCACGTCGTCGTGCTCGCGCACGAGCGCCACCGCCGCCGGTCCCGTCAGCGCCTCGATCCGGCGCACGTTCGCGGCCGACGAGGTCTCGCTGACGATTCGGAACAAGCCGATCTCCGCCGTCGAGCGCACGTGCGTGCCGCCGCACAGCTCGCGCGAGAACGCACCGTCGCCGACCTCGACCATCCGCACGACGTCGCCGTACTTCTCGCCGAACAGCGCCATCGCGCCGCGGGACTTCGCCTCGTCGAGCGTCGTCGTCAACGCGCGCACGGGGTAGTTCGCGACGATCCAGCCGTTCACGTCGTCCTCGACCGCGCGCAGCTCCTCGGGCGTCAGCGCGGCGCCGTGCGTGAAGTCGAAGCGCAGCTTGTCCGGCTGCACCGCCGAGCCGGCCTGGCGCACGTGCGTGCCGAGCCGCTGGCGCAGCGCCGCATGCAGCAGGTGCGTCGCCGTGTGGTTGCACTGCGTCGCGTGGCGGGCGGCGTGGTCGACCACGGCCCGCACCGGCTCACCGTCCTTCAACTCGCCGCGCTCGGGCGCGAGCACGAGCACCTGGTCCTCGCCGCCGGCGAGGCGGAAGACCTGCTCGACGCGCGCGCGGCAATCGCCGTCGGCGCACTCGACGTAGCCGGAGTCGGACACCTGCCCGCCGCCGGCCGCGTAGAAGGGCGACTCGGCGAGCTTCACGAGCACGCGGCCGTCCTCGGCGTCGAGCGCGGCCACGGCCGTCGCGCGCTCGGTCTCCTCGTAACCCGTGAAGACGGTCGCCTGGGTACGGCCGGCCAGCTCCTGCGCGCGGGCCCGCAGGTCATCGCCGCCCGCGGCGCTGCGGCCGCCGGCGCGCGCCCGCGCGCGCTGCTCCTCCATCAGCCGCTCGAAGCCGGGCTCGTCAACGCCGAGGTCGTGCTCGGCGGCGATCTCGCGCGTCAGGTCGATCGGGAAGCCGTACGTGTCGTGCAGCTTGAACGCGTCCTCGGCGCCGAGACCCTCCTCGCCCTGCTCCTGCGCCTGGGCGATCAGCTCGTCGAGCAGCTTCGTGCCCTGCTCGAGCGTTCTGCCGAAGCTCTCCTCCTCGGCGGCGAGCCACTTGTGGATCGCGTCGCGCTGCTCGCCCAGCTCGGGATACGAGGCGCCCATCGTCTCCTCGACGACCGTCGCGAAGCGCGGCAGGAAGCCGGGCTCGAAGCCGAGCGCGCGGCCGTGCTGGATCGCCCGGCGCATCACGCGGCGCAGAATGTAACCGCGGTCCTCGTTGCTCGGCACGACGCCGTCGGCGACGAGGAACGTCATCGCGCGCGTGTGGTCGGCGAGGATCCGCAGCGAGCGCGTCGTCGCGAAGTCCTGGCCGTACTTCACGCCGCCAAGCTGCTCGCCGAGCTCGATCAGCGGCTGGAACTGGTCGGTCTCGAACACCGACTCCTTGCCCTGCATGATCGCCGCGAGGCGGTTGAGGCCAAGGCCCGTGTCGATGTTCGACGCCGGCAGCGGCGTGAGCGTGTTCACCGGATCCTGGTTGAACTGCATGAAGACGAGGTTCCAGAACTCGAGGAAGCGCTCGTTCTCGCCGCCGGGGAGGTCGTCCTCTTTGCCGAAGGCGAGCCCGCGGTCGAGGTACAGCTCGCTGCACGGCCCGCACGGCCCGGTCGGACCGGCCTGCCAGAAGTTCTCCGAGCGCGGGCACTCGACGATCCGCTCGCGCGGCACGCCGATCTCCTGCCACAGCCCGATCGCCTCCTCGTCGGGGCCGAGGCCGAGCTCCTCGTCGCCGCCGAAGACCGTCACCCAGATGTCGTCGGCGTTGAAGCCGAAGCCCTGTGTCGAAAGCTCCCACGCGAACGCGATCGCGCCCTGCTTGAAGTAGTCGCCGATCGAGAAGTTGCCGAGCATCTCGAAGAAGGTGAGGTGCCGGTGCGTGTTGCCGACGTTGTCGATGTCGGTCGTGCGGAAGCACTTCTGGCAGCTCGTCATGCGTCTGCTCGGCGGCTGCTCCAGCCCGAGGAAGTAGGGCTTGAGCGGATGCATGCCCGCGGTCGTGAGCAGCACGGAGGGGTCGAAGTCGGCCGGCACGAGCGAGCCGGAGCGGCGGCGCAGGTGGTCGCGCTGCTCGAAAAACTCCAGGTAGGTGCGGCGAATCTCGTCCGAGGTCATCGTCATGAGTCTGCGCAGTGTAGAGGCGAGATCGTTACGGTCGTGCGTCGCATGAGTGCGCTCTCACCGCAGACGCTGACGGGCGCGCCGGCGCGCTTCCCCGGCGGGTTGCGGGAACTGGCGCCGCGCACGTGGGCATGGCTGCAGCCCAACGGCGGGCTCGGCGAGTCGAACGCGGGTCTGGTCGTCGGCGACGGCGAGGCGCTGCTGATCGACACGCTGTGGGACGTGCGGCTGACGCGGCGGATGCTTGACGCGATGCGGGAGCCGCTCGCCGGCGCGCCGCTGCGGCGCGCGTTCGTCACCCACCCCGACGGCGATCATTGGTGGGGCAACGCCGTGCTGCCGCGCGAGGTCGAGATCCTCGCGACAGCCGCATGCGCGCGAGCGATGCGGGCGGAGGCGCTGCCCCGCGTGCTGAACGCGATGGCGCGGACGGCGGCGCTCGCGCGGCACGCGCCTGGGCGCGTCGGCGCGACCGCCCGCTTCGGCCACACGCAGCTCGCGCCGTTCGCGTGGCGCGGCGTGCGGCTGCGCCACGCGGACCGGGCGCTTGCGTCGGCCGCGGACGCCGGTCGGGCGGGTGGCGCTGAGGACGCACGTGCGACCGCCGAACGGCGGTCGTGCGCGCGCCCGGAGGCGACAGGACCCGCCCGCAGCAGCGCCCGAACCACGCTCGAGGTCGGCGGTCGCGAGGTGCGCATCCTCGACCTCGGGCCGACGCACAGCCCCGCCGACGCGGTCGTGCACCTGCCCGATGTCGGCGTCGTGTTCGCCGCCGACCTGCTGTTCATCGGCGTCACGCCGATCATGTGGCACGGTCCGGTCGAGACGTGGCTCGCCGCGCTCGATGCGCTGCTCGCACTGGACGCGGAGGTGTACGTGCCCGGCCACGGGCCGCCGTGCGGGCGCGCGGAGATCGAGCAGCTCGCCGACTACTGGCGCTGGCTGCGCGCGGCGGCCGCGGATCAGCGGGCGGCGGGGCGCTCGGTCGGCGAGGCGGCGCGCATCCTGCTGCGCTCGCCCGAGCACCGGCCGTTCGCCGACTGGCTCAACCCCGAGCGGCTGCTCGTCAACATCGCGACCCTGTACCGCGAGCCGGGCGAGCTCAGCCCGCCGGCACGGGCTCGGCTGCTTTTGCAAATGTGGAAGATGGGCGCGGAGCTGGCGTCGGCGCGAGCGTGATCGTCCCCCAGCCGACGATCGTCTCCCCGGCCATCAGGCACGCCATCTGCCCCGGCGCGGCGCCGTCGACCGGCTCAGCCAGCTCGAGCTCCAGCGCGCGGTGGGCGCCGGCGGCGGGCATGCGGCCGTCGGCGTCCGTCGCCAGCCGGGCCGGCAGCGGCTTGGCGCGGTAGCGCAGCTTCACGCGGTCGACGCGCGCCCCGTCGCGGAACAGCCGCGCGCCGCGCACGTGCACGCGCGTGGTTTCGAGCTCCTGTCTGGTCCCGACCGTCACGCGGTTCGTGCGTGCGTCGACGCCCAGCACAAACAGCGGTTCGCTGTTCGCCAGCCCCAGCCCTCTGCGCTGCCCGACGGTGAAGCCGTGGTGGCCGCGATGGCGGCCGAGCACGGCGCCGGCGCTGTCGACGATCTCCCCCGGCTGCTGGGCGATCCCGCCGTGCTTGGCGAGGAACGCGGCGCGCGTCGTGCCGGCCAGGAAGCAGAGGTCCTGCGAGTCGGCCTTCGACGCGACCGGCAGCTCGGCCTCGGTCGCGATCCGCCGCGCCTCGGGCTTTGTAATCCCGCCGAGCGGGAAGCGCATGCGCCGCAGCGACTCAGGCGCCAGCGCGGCGAGCATGTACGTCTGGTCCTTCCACGCGTCGGCCGCCGCGGCGAGCAACGGGCCGTCGGGATGGTCGTGCTCGACGACGCGGGCGTAGTGCCCGGTTGCGAGCGCCTGCGCGCCGAGCCGGTCCGCCAGCTCCAACATCGCATCGAGGCGCACGTTGCCGTTGCAGCGGATGCACGGGTTCGGCGTGAGGCCGGCTCTCCAGTCGGCGAGGAACGGCTCGACGACGCCGGCGCGGAACTGCTCGCGCAGGTCGAGCGTGAAGTGCGGCAGGCCCATGCGGTGCGCGAGCCCGCGCGCGAGCCGCACGGCGGAGGCGGAGCAGCACGAGCGCTCGCCATCGTTCGCCTCGTCGGCCCACAGCTCCAGCGTGACGGCGACGACGTCGGCGGTCGGGCCGGGCGCGTCCGCGTCGGCGAGCTCGCCGACGCCCCGCGCGCACAGCAGCGCGGCCACGGCAGAGTCGACGCCGCCGGACATCGCGACGAGCGTGCGGTCGCGTCCGTCCGCGGGCGGCCCGATTCGCGCGCCCTCGAACGCCGCCGTCCCCAGCGCCCGCGCGAGCGCGTCGGCAACCAGCTCGGCGGCGTGGAACTTGCCCGGCGAGAGCCCGCCCAGCTCGTCGGCGACCTCGCGCGCGCCGATCCGCGCCACGTCGAGCAGCTCCATCCCGACGATCCGCTCGACGACCGCGCTGGCGGCGGCGATCGTCGCGCCGCAGGCGTCCGCCTCCCAGCCGGCGTCGGCGACGCGCGTGCCGGTCGCGTCGAGCGTCAGACCGAAGCGAATCACGTCGCCGCAGGCTCTCGTGCCGGCGACGCCGCTCGCGCCCTCCCCCGGCACCTTCCCCCGGCCCCGCGGCGAGCTCAGGTGATGCTCGAACAGCTCGGAGTCCACACGGGCGAGTCTAGAGCCGGCGCGGGAACGCGTCAGCGGGTGCGCAGCAGGCGCCGCCGCGCGGCGGCGTCGAGCGGGTCGACGCGTCTGATGCCGCGCACGCCGTCGAAGCCTCTGTCCGCGGTCACGATCGTGCCGATGCCGTGGGCAAGACACGACGCCACATGCAGGCGATCGTTCGCACCGAGCGTCGGCACGTCGACCGCGAGCGCTCGTGCGAACGCTTCGTCGTCCACAGGCAGCAGCGGAGCGAACAAGCGATAGGCCCGCTCGGCCACCCCTTCGAGGCGCCCCAGTCGTCCCGAGAGCTCAAGGTGCCAGATTTCTTCCAGGACCGTCACGGAGGCGCGACCGTCCGCTCCGGCCGCGACGGCACTCAGCACTTCGGCGCAGGCATCGCGCTGCTCGCATTCGACCGCCGCGTAGATCACGACGTTCGCGTCGATGAAGAACGTCACCGCTTGACCGTGCGCATCAGCTCGTCGAGCTGATCCTCGTGCTCACTCTCCACGATGCGGTTCAGCTCCTCCGGCGTAGCGAAGCGCCCGCCACGCATCGCAAGGATCTCGTCGAGCGCCGCACGCCGGTCCGCGGCGGTGGGCGCACCCAGCTGCGCATCGACGGCGTCACGGATGACGCTCGCGACCGACGTGCCGCGCCGTTGCGCCTCCTGCTCCAGCCGCCGGCGTTGGTCCGTCGAGACGAGAATCTGCAGACGCTCCTTCAGCATGTGTAGAGCATACACATGTCCTGGCCGTCCGGCCAACACGTGCGTCGCGCGCCTGCCATCATCGACACGGTGAGCGCTGCCAGCTCCCCGACCGCTCCCGCGAGCCTCGTCGCGCGGCTCGCGCGCTGGGTCGTCCACCATCGCGCGCTGGCGATCGGCGGCTGGGTGGCGCTGCTCGTCGTGCTGATCGCGCTCGCCAGTGCCGCCGGTACGCGCTACGCGGAGACGTTCACGCTGCCCAGCACCGACTCCCAGCGCGCCTACGACCTGCTCCGGCACGACTTCCCCGCGCAGTCGGGCGACAGCGACCAGATCGTGCTGCACGCGACGCACGGCGCCCTCGCCGCGCAGCGGGCGCAGATCGACGCGATGCTGGCGCGCGCCGCGCGACTCCCCCACGTCAGCGACGTCTCCAGACCGGTCGTCTCGCGCGACGGCACGATCGCGTTCGCGACCGTCTCGTTCGATCAGCGCGCCAACGTGCTGCCGAGAGCCGACGCGCAAAAGCTGATCGACACCGCGCAGGCGATCGCCTCGCCGCGGCTGGAGGTCGCACTCGGCGGACACGCGATCGAGCAGGCGCAGCAGCAGAGCTTCGGCACCGCCAGCGCGATCGGCCTGCTGGCGGCGATCGTCGTGCTGCTGGTGACGTTCGGCTCGCTGACCGCGATGGGGATGCCGATCCTCACCGCCGTCCTCGGCCTCGGCACCGCGATCGGCCTGATCGGCCTGCTGACGCACGTGTTCGACGTGCCGTCGGTCTCGACGGAGCTGGCGGCGATGGTCGGGCTTGGCGTGGGGATCGACTACGCGCTGTTCATCGTCACGCGCTACCGCGAGGCTTACCGCGGCGGCGCGCGCGTCGAGGACGCCGTCGTGACGGCGATGGACACCGCCGGGCGCGCGGTCCTGTTCGCCGGCGTGACGGTGATCATCGCGGTGCTGGGGATGTGCCTGCTCGGCGTCGACTTCCTCTACGGGATGGCGATCGCGACCGCGCTCGGCGTGCTGATGACGATGCTCGCGTCGCTGACGCTGCTGCCGGCGCTGATGTCGCGCTTCGGCGACCGGCTCGGGCGCTTCGGCCGTCGCGCGCGGCGCCGCATCGAGGACGGCCGCCCGCACGACCGCTTGTGGACCACGTGGGCCGAGCTGATCGCGCACCGCCCGTGGCCGGCGCTGCTGGCCGGGCTCGCGATCGTGCTGACGCTCGCGGTGCCGGCTCTGTCGCTTCGGCTCGGCCAGAGCGACGCCGGCAACGACGCGCAGGGCACCACGATGCGCCACGCGTACGACCTGCTGGCGGAGGGCTTCGGACCCGGGTTCAACGGCCCGCTGCTGGTCGTGGCGCACCTGCCGCCACAGGCGGGCGCCGGCGCCGCCGAGACGAGACGCGCCGTCGCGCAGGCGAGCGCGACGCTGCGGCGCGCGCCCGGGATCGTGGCCGTCAGCGCACCGCTGCTGAGCCCGAACGGCCGTACCGCGACCGTGCAGGCGTTCCCCAGATCGGCGCCGCAGGACGCCGCCACGACACGGCTCGTCAACCGGCTGCGCGCGCAGACGCTGCCGCCGGTGGCGCGCGCGACCGGCGCGTCGTTCTACATCGCCGGCTCGACCGCGATCGGGATTGACTTCTCGAACGTGCTGGCGAGCAAGCTGCCGCTGTTCATCGGCGTCGTCGTCACGCTCGCCGCGCTGCTGCTGCTCGTCGTCTTCCGCTCGCTCGTGATCCCGCTGCAGGCGGCGGCGATGAACCTGCTGTCGATCGGCGCGTCGCTCGGGGTGGCGGTCGCGGTCTTCCAATATGGCTGGCTGTCGGGCCTCGTCGGCGTGCAGGCCGGCCCGATCGACGCCTTCATCCCCGTGATGCTGTTCTCGATCGTGTTCGGGCTCTCGATGGACTACGAGGTGTTCCTCATCTCCCGCGTCCACGAGGAGTGGGTGCGCCGCGGCGACGCGCACCGCGCCGTCGTGCAGGGGCTCGCGAAGACGGGTCGCGTGATCACCGCGGCGGCGACGATCATGATCTGCGTCTTCCTCGCGTTCGCGCTCAACGACGACCGCGCGATCAAGCTGTTCGGCGCAAGCTTCGCAGTCGCCGTCTTCATCGACGCGTTCGTCGTGCGCTCGCTGCTGCTGCCCGCGCTGTTGCAGTTGCTCGGGCGGCGCACGTGGTGGCTGCCGGCCGCGCTCGACCGCCGCATGCCGCACCTCGCGATCGAGCCGCCGCAGCGCGCGGCGGAGCTCGCCGCGGAGGACGCCGGCGAGGACGAGCCGGCGCTGACGCGTTAGCTCTGCGGCTTCGCCTTGAGCGCGTCGGCGAGGCGCTGCTCGATCTCGACGCGATCGGTGGCGCCGACGATCATCGTCGCGCGGCGGCGCGGGTCGACGATCACGACCGTCGGGGCGACCGTGACCTCGACGCTCTTCGTGATGAAGCCGTAGTCCGACAGGTCGGCAAGCGGCACGCTGAGCGTGAAGGCCTTGCCGCCGAAGTGGGAGACGTGCAGCAGCTCGCGGTCCACTGAGCGCGAGTCGGCGGTGGCGGAGTCGACGAAGGCGATCGCGATTGCCTTGTGCAGGCGCAGCGCCTCGCGCACCGACGCGACCGGGCCGTGCGTGTGGATCGGCTTGGTGGAGACGTGGGCGCCACGGTTGGCGTGCGCTCGCGCCGGGGCGTGTGCTCTGGCCTGCGCGGGCGCGACCGCTCTCGTGGCGGCGGCCCCGCCGGTCGTCGAGGCGGCGTTCCCCGCCGCGCGCTCGCCGGCCTGATCCGCCGTCGTGACGGCTTGGTGCGCCTTGTCGACCGCGCGCGCGAGGCCCTGCGTGCCGGGCGCCGCGCCGCTCACGGGCGCGGGCGTCGTCTGGGCCGCGGAAGGCGCGGGCGCGGCGGCCTCGCCGCCGTTCTGCGACTTCGGTCGCAGCGCGACGAACCAGACCGCGAAGAACAGCAGCACAGCGGCCAGGGCGATCTGCATCGGACGGGAGACCTGGGACATCTCCCCCCTATTCGGCAGAAGGCCGGCTGAGCGTTAGCCCTGAGGACGCGGCGGGACGCTGACGCCCAGCTCTCTGAGCTGGCGCGCGTCGACGGGCGCGGGCGCGCCGGTCAGCGGATCGGCGCCGGAGGCGGTCTTCGGGAAGGCAATCACGTCGCGGATCGTCTCGCGGCCGGCGAGCAGCGTGACGATGCGATCGATCCCCATCGCAATCCCGCCGTGCGGCGGCGCGCCGTATCTGAGCGCGTCGAGCAGGAAGCCGAAGCGCGCCCGCGCCTCCTCGGCGCTCATGCCGAGCAGCTCCAGCACCTTCTGCTGGACGTCCGTGCGGTTGATGCGGATCGAGCCGCCGCCGATCTCGCTGCCGTCCAGCACGAGGTCGTACGCGCGCGAGCGCAGCGCGCCCGGATCGCCGTCGAGGTCGCCCTCGGGCGCGGTGAACGGGTGGTGGAGCGCGGTCCACTCGCCGTCGTCGGTGCGCTCGAACATCGGGAAGTCGACGATCCAGAGGATCTCGTGCGCTCCGTCCGGCACGAGCGAGAAGCGCTCCGCCAGCTCCAGGCGCAGCGCGCCGAGCACCGCGCAGACGACCTTGGGCTCGTCCGCGGAGATCAGCAGCAGGTCGCCGGGCTGCGCGTCGAGCCGCTCGGCGACGCCGGCGCGCTCGGCGTCGGTGAGGAACTTGGCGATCGGCGAGCGCCAACCGCCGTCCTCCTCCACGAACGCCCACACGAGTCCCTTTGCGCCGTGCTGTCTCGCCAGCTCGGTCAGCTCGTCGAGGTCTCTGCGCGCCAGCTCGCGCGCGCCCGCGTTGATGCCGCGCACGACGCCCCCGCTCGCGAGCGCGCCGCTGAAGACCTTGAACTCGGACGACGCCAGCGCCTCGCCGACGTCCGCGATCTCCAGCCCGAAGCGCGTGTCGGGACGGTCGACGCCGAAGCGCGCCATCGCCTCGTCGTAGCCCATGCGCCGCCACGGCGGCGGCGGCACGTCGAAGCCCGCGGCGTCGAACACCGCGCCCATCACGGCCTCCATCGTCTCGATCACGTCGTCCTCGGCGACGAAGCTCATCTCGAGGTCGAGTTGCGTGAACTCCGGCTGGCGGTCGGCGCGCGTGTCCTCGTCGCGGAAGCAGCGGGCGATCTGGTAGTAGCGCTCGTAGCCGCCGATCATCAGCAGCTGCTTGAACAGCTGCGGCGACTGCGGCAGCGCGAAGAACGTCCCCGGGTCGATGCGCGCCGGCACGAGGTAGTCGCGCGCACCCTCCGGCGTCGAGCGCGTGAGGATCGGCGTCTCGATCTCGAGGAAGTCGCGCTCGTCCAGCACGCGGCGCATCGTCGAGATGACCTTGTGGCGGAGCGCGAGCGCCTCCTGCAGCGGGCGGCGGCGCAGGTCGAGCGTGCGGTGGCGCAGGCGGATCAGCTCGTCGACCGGGCCGTCCTCGTCGATCGGGAAGGGCGGCGTGTCGGCGTCCGCATGCAGCGTGAGCGCGTCGACCGCGAGCTCGATCTCGCCGGTCGGGATGTTCGGGTTGACGTTCGCCGCGTCGCGCCGCACGACCGTGCCGGACGCGGTCAGCACGTCCTCGGAGCGCAGCGCGTGCGCGGCGGCGTGCGCCTCAGGCGCGCGGTCCGGGTGGAAGACGAGCTGGACGACCCCGGAGCGGTCGCGCAGGTCGATGAAGATCAGGCCGCCGTGATCGCGGCGGCGGTGAACCCAGCCGGCGACGCGCGCCGGCGTCTCGGCGCGCTCGGCGGTCAGTGAACCGGCCCACGCGTCGCGGTAGGCGTTCGCGCGCGGCGCGGCTCTCACAGCGTCCTCCCGCGCAGCACGTGATGGACGACCGCCCCCGGCTCGACGACCTCTTGCGAGCCGGCCTCCATGTCTTTCACCGTCGCGCCCTCCTCGCCGAGAATCGCGACGAAGCGCGCCCCGATGCGATCTGCTTGCTTGAGCTGTCCCTTCAACGAGCGCCCCGCCAGCTCGAGCTGCGCTGCAAGCCCGGCGCGGCGCGCCTCGTGCGTGATCTGGAAGCCGGCCGCGCGATGCTCCTCGCCGGCGTACGCGACGAACAGGTCGACGACCGGCTCGCCGACCGGCTGCGCGTCAGCCGCGAGCAGGATCCGCTCGATCCCGGCCGCCCAGCCGACGCCGGGAGTTGACGGCCCGCCGAGCTGCTCGATCAGCGCGTCGTAGCGGCCGCCGCCGCCGACGCCCGACTGTGCGCCGAGCGCGTCGCTCGTGAACTCGAAGACCGTGCGCGCGTAGTAGTCGAGCCCGCGCACCAGCGTCGGGTCGACCTCGTACGTCAGGCCGGCGCCGTCGAGCAGCGCGCGCACCCGCGCGAAGTGCTCGGCGTCCTCGCCGGAAAGGCGGTCGAGCAGGCGCGGCGCGCCGGCCATCACCTCCCGTGTCCCGGGGTGATCGGCGTCGAACGCGCGCAGCGGGTTCTGGTCGATGCGGGCGCGGACCTCCTCGGACAGGCGCTCCTCATGCGCGCGCAGGTACGCCTGCAGCTCCTCGCGGTAGGCGGCGCGCGTCTCGGCGGTGCCGAGCGAGCCGAGCCGCAGGCGCACGTCTCTGACGCCGAGCGCGTCGAGCAGCTCGGCGAGCAGCACGATCGACTCGGCGTCGAGGGCGGGATCGGCCGAGCCGATCGCCTCCGTGCCGACCTGCCAGAACTGGCGCTGGCGTCCGGCTTGCGCGCGCTCGTAGCGGAAGAAGCTCGACAGGTACCAGAGCTTCACCGGCTGCGGCAGCTTCTGCATCCCGTGCTCGATGTAGGCGCGGCAGACGGGCGCGGTCCCCTCCGGACGCAGCGTCAGCGAACGGCCGGAGCCGTCCTCGAACGTGTACATCTCCTTCTGGACGATGTCGGTTGAGCTGCCGACGCCGCGCGCGAACAGCTCCGTCGCCTCGAACGCCGGTGTCTCGATGCGCCGGTAGCCGGCGCTGCCGAGGATCCTGTGCGCCGCGTCCTCAACCGCCTGGCGGCGGATGGCGTCGTCGGGCAGCACGTCGTGCGTCCCCCGCGGGGCTTTCAGCTTCGCGCTCATCGGGCGGGCCGGAGGCTACCGGGCGAGCGCTTGGAGGAAGGGATTCGTCGCGCGCTCGGCGCCGAGCGTCGTGATGCCCATGTGGCCCGGGTAGACGGTCGCGTCGCCCGGGTAAGCGTCGAGCAGCTCTCCGATCGACTGCAGCAGGCGCGCGTGGTCGCCGCCGGGCAGGTCGGTGCGGCCGATCGACTGCTGGAACAGCACGTCGCCAGAGAAGAGGGCAGTGTCGGTACCGTCGTCGTTCGCTGTCACGTAGGTGACGTGGCCGGGGCTGTGACCGGGCGTGAACCTGACGTCGAAGTCGATGCCCGCGAGCGTCAGCCGCTCGCCGCCGGCGACGAGGTGGTCGGCCTCGTAGGACTCGAACGGGCCGAAGCCGGGCCACGGCACGTATCTCATGATGTCCGCGAGCACGCCGCGCTCCAGCTCGGGGCAGTAGACCGGCGCGCCCGTCGCTCTCGCCACCGGCGCAACCGCGCCGACGTGGTCGAAGTGCGTGTGCGTCAGCAGGATCGCGTCGAGCGTGACGCCCCACTGCTCGATCGCTGCCAGCAGGCGCGGAGCCTCCTCACCCGGGTCGACGATCACGGCGCGGTCCGCGCCCTCGCGCCGGACCAGGAAGCAGTTCTCCTGCACCGGCCCGACGGTGAGCATCCCGACCTCGATCATCTGGCGGTGCCGTCGCGCTTGGCCGCCTGCTCGCGCACTCTTCTCGCCTGCCGGCGGCGGTAGATCCAGAGGTCGGTGTAGTAGCCCATCGGGATGTAGACCGCCAGCATGAAGGCGGCGATGCCGAGCTTCGGGCCGAGCTGCTGGTGGCGGAAGAAGAAGATCAGCAGCACGAGGAAGAGCGCGGCCGCGATCAGCGCGCGGTTGATCGCGCTGCGCCACGTCGGCGGCTGATCGAGCCGAGCGGCGCGCAGCTCGCGCGCGGTCGGCTTGCGCTCGCCGTCGGTCGGCTTGCGGCCCGTGCGCCCGCGCGCCTCCACCATCCCGGCGGCGTTGCCGCGGTGCTTCGTCTGCCGCTTCTTCTTTGTCTGCGCCATCGCTGCTGTGGAGGTTAGAGGGTGGCGAGCGCGCGCTCGATCAGGTGCGCGTTGGGGTCGAAGCCGGGGATCGGCAGGTCGGCCGGGAAGCCCTCGAAGGCCTGTTCCGGCGCGAGCCCGATCAGCTCGGCGGCGGACGGCTCGGCGTGGCGCGCGATCGCCGCGACGACATCCTTGAGCGGTGTGAGGTCGGGGCGCTCGACGTTCATCGAGACCTGGATCTCCTGCTGCTTGTCGAGCCGCAGGCCGATCGCGCGCAGGCCCGGCAGTCCGTCGGGCCCGCCCTCGCGGATGCGGGCGGCGATCGCTTGCGCCTGCTGGAGCGTTGCCGGCGGGCGCAGCGTCACGTTGAAGGCGACGAGCGGCGGACGGGCGGCGCACAGCGTCGCGCCGGCGGTCGGGTGCGCGGTTGGCGGGCCGAAGTCGGCGGCCAGCTCGTGCGCCGCGAGGCGCCGCGCCAGCTCGGCGGGGCCGCCGCGGCGCAGCTCCGCGCGCATGCGCCCCTGCGCGAGCGCGCCGTACATGAGGACCGGAAGGTCGAGCTGCCGCGCGAGCAGGTCGGCGGTCACGAGCGCCTCGGCGCAGGCGGCGCCGCGGTCGCGGTCGCTCAGGTGCACGATCGGCGCGACGTCGAGCGCGCCGACGTGCGGGTGCACGCCCTCGTGGCGGGTGAGGTCGATCCGCTCGACCGCGACGCGCGCTGCGTTGACCAGCGCGGGCGCAAGCGTCCCCGGCGCGCCCGCGAGCGTGAAGACGCAGCGGTTGTGGTCGGGGTCGCGGTGTGTGGCCAGGAGGCGCACGCCGGCGGCGGCGGCGCCCCCGCGCGTGAGCGCGTGCCCGAGCGCGTCGATCGTCGCGTCGTCGCGGCCCTCGGAGAAGTTCGGGACGGCGAGCAGCACGGGACGCCCGCCCGCGTCGGCGCTCACAGCACCCAGCGGCCGGCGTCGAGCACGCGCGTGCCGCCGACGTCGAGCGTCGGCTCGGTGACGACCACGTCGAGGTGGATCGGGACGGACACGGTCCCCCCGATCCCCGCGCTCGCGCCGAACGCGACGTGCACGGTGCCGAGGATCTTCTCGTCCTCCAGCACGTTGCCGGTGAGGAGCGCCGCGTCGTTCGTGCCGACGCCGAGCTCCGCGACGTTCGTGCCGTTCGGGCCGTGTGCTTGGAGGCGGCTGAGGAACTCGGGGCCGAGCGGCCCGTTCGCGGCGGTCAGGTGGCCGCCCTCGACGGTGAGGAGGACCGGCTCGGGCGAGATGCCGAGCGGCGCGAGGCTCGTGGCGGCGAGTGTGCCGTGCGCGCTGACGGGGCTCGTGAAGCCCTCGCCGGCGGGCAGGTTGCCGAAGGAGTTGCCGGTCGCGATCTCGCCGTAGTCGGCGAGGCCTCTGCGGCCGGTGAGGTCGAGCGTGAGGTCAGAGCCGTGCGCGCAGGCGATGTGCGCGCTGTCGGCCTGGTCGAGCAGCTCGGTGATCTGCAGCGTGCGCGTTTTGAGCGCGTCGAAGTCGATCGCCATCATGCGCGCGAGCATGTCGGCCGTGACGCCGGGCAGCGTGGCGCCGCGCGCGCCGGCCTGCGTGGCCTGACGGCGCGCCTCGGTGTGCGAGAGCGAGCGGCTGGTGGGGACGATGTAGACGTCGCAGGCGGCGAGCGCGGCGGCGATGGTGGGCGGCGGCTCGCTGCCGTCGTTCGCGCGCGCGTCCATGAGCGTGAGGACGGCGTCGGCGCCGTAGCGCGCGGCGGTGTCGCGCAGCGCCTCCGCGAGCACGTGCGAGTCGCCGTCGTCGTCGCCGATCACGAGCACGTTCTCGCCGGTGCGGATGTCGAGGCAGCGCCCGATCACGGTCTCGAGCGCGCGGTCGAGTTGCTCTTTGGGCGGCGTCGCGGCGGTCACGCGCGAGACGCTACCGCGTCCCGGCGTACGCCCGCGACGACGAGGCCGACCCCGCCAGTCCCCCGGTACACTTCCGATCCCCCGCCGGAGTAGCTCAGTCGGTTAGAGCAGCGGAATCATAATCCGCGTGTCGGGGGTTCGAGTCCCTCCTCCGGCATCGTCGCTATTGCCCACTTCTCTCGGGCTTTCTTTGGCTTTGGCGGCGATTCGCGCTAGGGAACCGCTGACCGGCGGGGTATCCTCGAACCATGTCGTTCGCCTACTACGACCCAGACGCGGACATCGCTTGAGCTTCGTCGACACCTTCAAGACCGAACTGATCCGCGATCGCGTCTGGCGCACCCGCACCCAGCTCGAGCTCGCGATCGTCGAATACGTCAGCTGATTCAATACCGACCGCCTCCACGAGAGCCTGCACGACCTGCCACCCGCAGAGTTCGAGACCCTCGCAGCGACCCGATAGGTTCCGGCTCCTCTCTCAAAAAAGAAAAGACGGAACCACCAAAACCGGTCTCCGCGAAACCCAGCCCGGCTCACGCCCGACTCGGGTCTATGGCGGGGCGCCGTTTTGGACCGAGGCGCAGGAATGCCGTCGTGACGGGGATGAGTGCATCCCGACGCGTCGAGTCTCAGGCCGCGCGCAGAGCAGAACGTGCGGCGAAGCGACTGGCTCGGCCGAGGGCTAGAGCTGGCGTGAGGACCAGAGCAGCGCGGCGAGGATCACCGACACGAGCCCCACGACCAGGCCGACGATCCACCCGGCGACGTCCTGGCCTACGAGCACGGCGCCGAGGATCACCGCGACGCCGATGATCCCGCCCGTGGCGATCAGCCGCATGAAGCCGCGCTCGATGCCGGTGCGGCGACGCTCCCGGCCAGGGACCATGCCCTGGGGTCGCTGCCGTCGCCCCTTGCGCGTGGAGCGAGCGGGCTCGGGCGGCGCCGAGCGCGGCTCGTCGGGGGTATGGGATCCGGACCCTGAAGAGCTCACATCTCCTGTCTTACCCCGATCGGGACGCAGGCGTTCTCGCCTTGTCACAACCATGCCGTTCGCGCGATGGCGGAAGCGGCCGTCGATCCGAGCGGCGTCGCGGGCTCGGGCGAGAAGATGCCGGGCCGCCGGACGGCCAGTACACGATCCGCTCCCACGAGCTGGAGCACTCGCTCCACCGGCGACGTCGGATTAGCGATCGCGAACGTTCCGGATGCCGCGCGAGCACGCGTGTCGGCGGCGAGCAGGATGCGGACGCCGCCCGCGTCGATGAACGTCGCCGCACTCAGGTCGAGCACGACGCTCTGCGCGCGCGCCTGCGCTCCGCGCAACGCGTCGGTCAGCCGCGACCCGGTTGCGAGGTCTATCTCGCCGACGGCGCTCACCCGCTCGTAACCGGGAGCGACGGCGTGGCACTGGCATGCGAGCAGCGCATGGATGCATGTGGACACTGGGCTCCTCGAGTCGCTGGACATGAGCGAAGCTCGGAAGTCAGACGGCGCTGCGCGGTCGATCGAGGTCCACCGCACCCCGTCGCGGGTGCCCTCCTTCAGTCACCATAGCGCTTGGCGCCCCAACCGCGCGAGGGGCGATGCGTGCGAATCGCGCTTTCGACGAGCATGCGAGGTATTGATGGTGATGCGCACCACGAGCGAGCGCTCGGTGGCGGACCGGATGCGAAGCTTCGGTCGTCGTCGGCGCGTTCCGATCACGGTCGTCGGCTCGCTCGCCACGGCGGCGCTCCTCGCGTTCGTGCTCGCTGGGCGCCGGCACGAGTTCGCGGTTGCGCTCGGCGACGCGACCGTGCGGGTGCTCGCGGTCGCGGTGCTGCTGCAGATCGTGGCGCTGCTGGGGCGCAGCGAGGCGTGGCATCTGAGCATCCAAGCGGCGGGCGGCACAGTGCCACGCCGCGCGCTCTACCGCGCGTCGAGCATGGGGGTGCTCGGGGCCCTGCTCAACGGGCAGCTGGCGGTCGCCGTGCGGGTCGGTGCATTGCGCCGCTCGTCCCCGCTCGTCAGCCCGCAGGTCCCGACGCTGGTCGCCGCCGAGTTCCCGATCCTCGCGATCGAGGCGACGCTGGCGGCGCTGACGTCGTTCACCCTCGTCGCCCCGCTTGGGCTGCCGTGGTGGCTGCCGCTTGTCGCGCTCGCCGTGATCGCGACCGCAAGCGCAGGGCTGCGACATCTCGCCCTCTCGACCGGTCGCGAGCTGTGGAGAGGCCTCACGGTGCTTCGCGAGCTGAACGGGGGAAGCCGCGTGTTCGCGTTCGTGCTGCTCGCCGTCTTCGCGCAGATCTTCCGCAACTGGATGTTGTTGCACGCTGTCGGCGTCGATGCCTCGTTCTTCGACGCGATCGCCGTCCTGATCGCGGTTGTGACGCTCAGCCAGCTCCCGGTCGGTCCCAGCGTCGGCGCTGCGGCGGCGGTGCTCATCCTCGGCAGAGACGGCGTGGCGGCCGCCGCGGCCGCCGGATTGCTGTTGACGGCGACCGGCACGGTCGGCGGCCTGTGCTTCCTCGGATGGGCCAGCGCCGACCGGATCTGGTCCGGCCGCCGACGCAGAGTCGACCGCGGGACCCCGTCCGACCGTCCACTCTGACGTGCACGGTACGTAACCACACCAAGCTGGGAATGGAAGGGAGCGGGAGACGGCCGGTTGCGGGCCGGCAAGGGGGATGCGGCACGCGCGCCGTCACCCGCTCCCTTCGCTGGGAGGAAGCTTCTCCAGCGCGCGGTCGGCGCCGGTCGGGGTACGTCAGCTTGCGCCGCCGGCAGGCGTCGGTCGGTCGTGATCCCGGGGCGAGGCGAGGCGCTCGCGTGCGAGCAAGGCAAGATTCCTGGGGGTCATCAGACTCCTCGAGTCGCTGGATGCGAGCGAAGCTCGGAAGTCAGGTGACGCTGCGCGATCGTGGCAATGCCGATCGCACCTCGCCGCGGGTGCCCCTCCTCAACCGATCGTACTGCGGTGCTGCGGGAAAAGCGAACGGCGATGGAGGCGGCGGGAATCGAACCCGCTCGTCCCGAACAGACCGGCGCAGCACGCCGATAGCCGGGCATACCTGTCGCCCCCGCAAGTGCACCGCGGCTCATCGCGGGTTCTTCCCCGGCAGCCTGCGCCCACAACTCGGGCAGACGCGCGTCATGATCGGCTCCACATGGGATGCGTCGCCGAGCTCGTAGAAGCGACGGTGGCGGTCACGGCCGTAGACCTGCAGCTCGTGGCCGCAGGCGCAGGCGAATGGAGCCCGCGTCGCCGTCGCGGTCGGCGCGTTGTAAACGATCATCTGTCTCACGGCTCCTGCATGCCGCGGCCGCCCTCGTCCAGCCAGCGTGCGGCGGCAAGCGCGTCGGACGGCGCGTCTGAACCGGTGGTCCGGCCGGAGGCATGAGGGAGAGACGGGAGTTCGCCGGCCGTCGCGCGCAAGGCGTCGTTGGTCAGGAAGCGGAGTCCGACCAGCGCGGTCAGGTCGCGCTCGGACTCCAGCGTGCGCCCGCAGAGCGGGCATCTGTCCTGTGCGGCGCTGATCGCGACGTCCAGGCCCGAGCGGCGGATCCGGCAGTGCGAGCACTTGAACCAGGGCATGACGTGCCCCTTCCGTTGATGTACGTCCGACAGTAGCAGGAAGCACAATTCTTGAAACAAACTTCAGTATTCTTTCTCGCCCGATGGCCCAGTGGACGTTCCTCAGCAACCACGCCCAGGTGCTCCTGTGCGTCGCGCACGATCCAAGCAGCCGCTTGCGCGACATCGGCGAGCGCGTCGGGATCACCGAACGCGCCGCGCACCGCATCGTCGACGAGCTCGTCGAGGCCGGATATTTGACGCGCGAGCGTCGCGGCCGTCGCAGCCACTACACGATCGTCGACCACCTGCCGCTGCCCGATCCGCTCGTGCGGGAGCAGCGCGTCGCCGACCTCCTGCGCCTGCTCGCGCCGTCCTGAGCCCGAGGCACCGGGTGCTACCGTGGGATCGTCGATCGCCTCGTCGCGATCGTGCGTTCGCCCGGTCCTCTTGACCTCTCTGCCTCGCGATCGCAGCCCTTGAGAGGCTTGCGAGGAGCGCCATGAACGTCGCCATGCTGGCTCCGCCCTGGATCGCGGTGCCGCCGCCGGGATACGGAGGCGTCGAGTCGGTCGTCAGCGTGCTCACCGACGCGCTCGTGCGGCGCGGCGTCGACGTGACGCTCTTCTGCGCGCCGGGGTCGACGTCGAGCGCGGACGTCGTGTCGCTGCTTGCGGAGCCGCATCCGGACGAGATCGAGCGCTCGCTCTACGAGGCCGACCACGTCGCCCGCGCGTTCGCGGAGATCGAGACCGCGTTGCCCGCGTTCGACGTCGTCCACGACCACTGCGGCTTCACGGCGCTCGCGATGGCCGACCGGCTCGCGACGCCGTTCGTGCACACCCTGCACGGACAGTTCACCGCCTCCACCGCCGCGTTCTACTCCCGTCACGGACACAAAGCGGCGCTCGTCCCGATCAGCCGCACGCAGCTCGCGTCGGCGCCGATGGGCCTCGCGACGATGGACGCGATCCCCAATCCGGTCGACATCGCGGCCTGGCCGCTGCGCGAGCGCAAGGACGACTACCTGCTGTGGGTCGGGCGGATCACACCCGAGAAGGGCCCACACCGCGCCATCGCCGCGGCCCGCGCGGCGGGCGTCCGGCTCGTGCTCGCCGGCGTCGTCCAGCCCCGCCAGCAGGACTTCTTCGAGCGCGAGGTCGCGCCGCATCTCGACGGCGAGCAGGTGCACTACGCGGGCGAGGTCGGCGGCGCGGCCAAGCATGCGCTGTTCGCCGGTGCGCGCGCGCTGCTGATGCCGATTCGCTGGCGCGAGCCGTTCGGGATGGTGATGGTCGAGGCGCTCAGCTGCGGGACCCCAGTGATCGCCTTCGCCGAAGGTGCGGCCGCCGACCTCGTCGTGGACGGGACGACCGGGTTCCTCGTCGACGACGAGGCCGCGATGGCCGCGGCAGTCGGCCGGCTGCCGGAGATCGCTCCGCGCGACTGCCGCGCGTGGGTCGCGCGGCACTGCGACGTCGACGTCGTCGCCGCCGCCTATGAGGGGACGTACCGGTGGGCAATGCAGCAGGACGCCACGGGGAGCGCTGTCGCGCTTGTCTGAGCGCACGCTCAGCGTCCTCGACGGCAGCACCTTCCTCGTCGGCGATCGCCGCGGCGACATGCGCGCCGAGGAGGGGCGCGAGCACGGCTTCTTCTCGGAGGACACGCGCTTCGTCTCGCGCTGGGTCCTGCGCGTCGACGCAACGCCGCTGCAGCTGCTCGGGCTCGACCAGAACGCCCACTATGCCGCCCGCTTCTTCCTGGCGCCAGGCGTGCGCCCCGACGTGGCGGCGCCCTACTCCGTCATGCGGCGGCGACTCGTCGACCACGTGTGGATGGAGGAGGTCACCGTCACCAACCACCGCCACGCCGTCAGCGACCTGGCCGTGACGGTGGAGGTCGACGCCGACTTCGCCGACCTGTTCGAGGTCAAGGACGGCGTCGTGGCGGTACGCCACATCGCCTTCCACCACGACGACCGCACGCTCGTGCTCGCCTACGAGCACGGGAGCTTCCAGCGCTCGATCGTGGTGGCCGCGAGCCGGCCGGCGACCATCACCCGCGAGGGCTTCGCGTACGCGCTGCGGCTCGCGCCCGGCGAGCGGTGGTCGACGACCTTCACCGTCACGCCGCACGCCGCCCAGCCCGGGGCGAGCTTCGCGCGGCGCGAGGTGCGGGCCGGGCTGGATGAGCTGAGCCGGCTCAAAGCGGCCGAGCTCGACGCGTGGCTCGCCGGTGCTCCGGCGCTGGAGACCGAGGACGCCGCCCTCGCACGCACGTATCGCGCGAGCCTCAGCGACCTCGCCGCGTTGCGGCTGCATCCCAAGCTGACCGAGCACGCGACGCTGCCGGCCGCAGGGCTGCCGTGGTTCATGGCGCTGTTCGGCCGCGACAGCCTGATCGCCAGCTACCAGGCGCTGCCCTACCTGCCAGGCCTCGCCGCCACGACGCTGCGCGCGCTCGCCGCACACCAGGCGTCGACGCGCGACGACTTCCACGAGCAGGAGCCCGGCAAGATCCTGCACGAGCTGCGCTTCGGCGAGCTGACGGCGCGCGGCGAGCGACCGCACTCCCCGTACTACGGGTCGGCGGACGCCACGCCGCTGTTCCTCGTGCTGCTCGACGAGTACCACCGCTGGTCGGGCGACGACCAGCTCGTGCGCGAGCTGGAGCCCAACGCCCGCGCGGCCCTGGCGTGGATCGAGGACGAAGGTGACCTGGACGGCGACGGGTACGTCGAGTACGCCCGCCGCAACCCGCTCACCGGGCTCGTCAACCAGTGCTGGAAGGACAGCTGGGACGCGATCCAGTTCGCCGACGGCACGCTCGCGAGAGGACCGATCGCGACGTGCGAGATCCAGGGCTACGTCTACGACGCGCAGCGGCGCGCCGCGCGTCTTGCGCGCGTGGTGTGGGACGACCCGGCGCTCGCCGAGTGCCTCGAGCGTCGCGCCGCCAAGTTGCGCGAGCGCTTCCGCCGCGACTTCTGGATGCCCGAGCGAGGCTGCCACGCGCTCGCGCTGGACGGCGACAAGCGCCAGGTCGACAGCCTCACCTCCAACATCGGCCACCTGCTGTGGTCGGGACTGCTGGACGAGGGCGAGGCGGCCACGACCGCCGAGCACCTGCTCGGCGCGGAGCTGTGGTCCGGCTGGGGGGTGCGCACGCTTGGCGCTCGCGAGCGCGGCTACAACCCGCTCGGCTACCACACCGGCACGATCTGGCCGCACGAGAACTCACTGATCACGGCCGGCCTCGCGCGCTACGGCCACCATGAGGCAGCGAGAACGATCGCGTCCGCGATGCTCGGCGCGGCGCCGCACTTCGAGCACCGCCTGCCCGAGGTCTTCGCCGGCTATGCCGCCGCGGAGACCGCCGTGCCTGTCGCCTACCCCACCGCCTCCCGACCGCAGGCATGGGCCGCGGGAACCCCGCTGCTGCTGCTCACCACCCTGCTCGATCTCCAGCCGGGCGACGCCGGCGCCGCGGCCGCGGCTCCGGGCGTCGTGCTGCGCCGGCGCGCGGGCACCGCAGTCGGCGTCGGCAGCGTGGTCAGCTCGGCGTAGCGAGCATGAACAGCTCGATCTCGAGATCCGGGCCGACGTGGTGGTTGGAGATGAACGCGAGCACACGCCGGCCGCTGAGGCGCTCGACCTCAGCGATGAACTTCTGCTGCATCGCCGTCTGGAACGCGCTGCGCGTCTCCTGCACGATCGCACCGCGCTCCAGCTCGATCATCGTCTTCTCGACGTCGTTGTAGACCCCGCCGAGCACGCACGCCAGCAGGTCATCGCCCATCATGCGGCTCTTCGCGTTCGCCGGCGCGCGACCGTAGTAACGCTCGTGCAGGGCGGACATCGAGCTGCTCACCGCGTCGAGCAGCTCGTCACCGTCCAGGAAGCCATCCAACACCATCGTGACCCGCGTTTCCCACCCTCGGTTCGAGGCGTGCGTGCGCGTGGCGGAGAGCGAGGGCCGTGCGGACGCCGGTCAAGGACCGGACCTGTTACTCGATAGTAGGACTACGCTGAGCGAATGCGCGACCGCGATCACGATCCGCCGACGGCAACAAGCCACGAGACGGCACGACAGGCCCGCGGGGAGATCCTCACGGCGGTCTCCGACGGCATCGTCGCGCTGTTCAAGGAGTTCTACGGCAAGGGCCCGACGCGCGCGAAGACCTATTACGAGGACGACCTCGTCGTCTGTTTGCTGCGCGGCGGGTTCACGCGCGTCGAGGAGACGCTGCGCGACGCCGGCCGCGGCCACGAGGTGATCCTTCAGCGGATGGCGTTCCAGGACGTCATGCGCGACCGCTTCGAGAGCGTCATCCAGGAGGCCACCGGCCGGCGCGTGATCGGCTTCATGAGCGGCAACCAGCAGGACCCCGACATGCTCTGCGAGATCTTCGTGCTCGCGCCGAGCGACCTCATCGACGAGGACCCGTCCGCCGTCACCTGAGCGGCCTTGTTGCATGCCTGCGCCGACGGGCGTACGCTGGTTCAGCAGAGGAGGGCATCTGCGACGGGGCACGGTCCGCAGAGGGGATCGCGCAGCGCCGCCTGACTTCCGAGCTTCGCCAACCAGCGACTCGAGGAGTCCCGGCATGACCAAGCAGCATGCCACCGCGGCAACCGTACCCTCACCATTCGCCGACGACGGCCCCAACGTCGATTTAAGCGCCGGCCAGGACGCCTTCACCGCGCTCGCGCGCGGATTCATCGGGGCGTTCAACGATCGCGACGCCGATCGGCTCGTCGCGTTGGCGCACTCGCGCATCGTGTTCCGCCCCACGACGCTGATCGGCCAACGCAGGACCTACCACGGCCACGCGGGGCTGCGACGCTGGGTCGCGGAGATCGACTCCACCGGCACGGACTTCCAAGTCCAGATCCGCGAGATCCGCCCGCTGCGGCCCAGCGGCTTCGTCGTGCTCTCCAAGCTGCGCGTCGGCGACGAGCTCATCACCGACTCCGCGATGATCGCCTCCGTGCACCAGGACAAGATCATCGAGGCCCACGCCTACCTCAGCGACGAGCAGATGCTCGCCCGCCTCGGCCTGGTCACAGATGCGCCTCGATTGCCGCTCTGAGCTGCGCCGCGGCACGGGAGCCTGATGATGCAGCCGCACGCACATGACGATCGTGACGCGCGCCAGCTGGCGGGAGCGACGACTCGAGCACGCCGTGAGCTCGAGACGCAGGCGCTGCAGGAAGCCGACCAGACAGCGGCGGATCTCAATCAGACGCAGGCGGACGCCGACCAGACAGCCACGGAGCTCGCCCAGAACGCCTCAGACGCCGACCAGGCGCTCGCCGATCGCGACCAGCACGCCTCCGACCGCGATCAGGCGGCTGCCGATTGGGAGCGAACACATGCGCCTGCCGATCCAGCGGCGATCGAGGCACGCGAAGCCTCCCGTGTCGAGCGTGAGGAGGGCAGCCGCGAGCGGGAGCTCACGGCGGCAGGACGCGCAAGGACAACCGCTCAGCGGATCGAGACGGCGACCCACCGGGACGAGATCGCCCGGCTGCGCGACCTGACCGCCGAGGCGCGCGATCGGATCGCCCAAGCACGGGACGGCGCGGCAGCCGCGCGCGACCGGGGCGCCCAGGTGCGCGAGCAGCGCGCCATCGACGCCGGACTCGTGGACGACGCGATGCTCGTGCTGCAGCAGGTGCGGCGAGCGGCCGCTGAGGCGCGCCAGCGCGCGGCGGACGAGCGAGCCGCGGCGGCAGCCGATCGCCGCGCCGCGGCCGACGACCGCGAGCATGCGGCCAGCGACCGCCGGCTCGATGGACTGGACGAGCTGACCGGCGTCCTGCGCCGCGGCACGGGCGAGCTGGCCTTGACGCACGAGATCGACCGCGCGCGCCGGCTCGGACGCCGCTTCGCGTTGGCTGTGCTCGACGTCGACGAACTCAAGGACGTCAACGACCGCGCAGGCCACGCGGCCGGCGACGCGCTCCTGCGCGACGTCGCGATCGCGATCACCTCGACACTGCGCTCCTACGACATCACCGTTCGCTGGGGCGGCGACGAGTTCGTCTGTGCAATGTCCGACGTGACCGTCGAACTCGCCGCCGAACGCATCGCCGACATACAGCGCACCCTCACCGCACGAAGCCCCGCCGCCTCGATCAGCGCCGGACACACCGCCCTGTGCGACGGCGACACGCTCGACTCCGTCATCGCACGCGCCGACGCCGAGCTCTACCTCGCCAAGCGACGCTCCAGCACCTGAAGCGACATCCCGTGCAGAGCCGCCACCGGCACTGGCACAGCTCATCAGCCAGAGATCGCCGAATGCTTAGCGAAGCACGGCCGGGCGTGTGTACACTGTCCGGACATGGCTGCGACCACCCGTCCCCACCGCATCGACGTGCGCGTCAGCGCTGAGCAGGACGCGATGATTCGTGAGGCGGCCGCATTGGCCGGACAGACCGTCACGCGCTTCCTGCTCGACGCCGCCGAGGATCGGGCCCGCGAGGTGATCGACGAACGTCGCGACCTCGTGATGAGCAAGGCCACCTTCGCGCGCTTCGCTGAGGCGCTCGACGCGCCCGGCGAGCCAGTGCCCGAGTTGGCCGAGCTGTTCCGCCTGCCGCGCATCCCGTCGGCGTGAGCAGCCTGCGTCTCGCGCTGCTCACGGCAGAGCACGACGTCTCCTCCTTCGACTGCGGCAACGATCAGCTCACGAGCTGGCTCGTCCGTCACGCGCTCGCGAGCCAGCGCGCTGACCTCGCGCGAACCTATCTCGCGCTCGAAGGCGACCGGGTCGCCGGTTACGTGAGTCTCACCACCGGCTCCGTCCGCCGCGACGAGGCACCCAGGCGCTACGCGCGAGGCATGCCTGCCCACCTCATCCCGACGATCCTCATCGCGCGTCTCGCCGTCGACCGTCGCCATCAAGGACGGCAACTCGGAAGCCGCCTGCTCGCCGAGGCGCTGCGCCTTGCGGTCACCGCCAGCGAGGCGGCTGCGGCGCGTCTCGTCGTCGTCGATGCGATCGACGCGATGGCGGCGGCCTTCTATCGCAAGCGAGGCTTCATCGATGTGCCCGAGAACCCGCTCCGGCTCTACCGCAAGGTCTCTGACATTCGGCGCTCGCTCGACGAGCTCCGCGGCGGCCGCTGACCCGCGTCGAGAAGTTCGAGGACGCCGACCTCGCGTTCCTCTACCAGGAGCACAAGGCCAGCGGCGAGGACAGCACCTTCTTCAAGCTCGTCTCGCGCGAAAACGCCGACCTCGACGACTGACCCGTCCGCCCCGCCCCGGCGGCGACGGCCGGCGCGCGGTCAGCGCGAAAGCACGACGTGCTCGAAGCGCAGGCCGTCCCGACCCGTGGTCGCGATCCCCATCGTGTGGTGCGGCGCGCGGCGACGCTCGGTCGGACTGCCGGGGTTGAACAGCTGCAGGCCGCTCGTCGGGTCCGCTTCGTGCAGCGGCAGGTGCGAGTGCCCGAAGACAACCGCGTCGGCGTCCGGAAACCGCCGGCGCATCCGCGCGAGACGACCCGCTGCCGGACCGGCGTCATGCACCAGCGCGATCCGGACGCCGCCGGGCAGCGCGACGACGCGCTCGGCAGGCAGCAGACGTTGCAGCGACTCCTCATCCACGTTGCCATGGACGGCGAGTACGTCGCCGCACCGCTCGAGCTCGCGCAGCACCTCGACGCGGACGAAGTCGCCGGTGTGCAGGATCAGATCGGCCGCCTCGAGCTGCTCCAGGCACGCCGCCGGCAGCGCCCGCCGTCCCTTCGGCAGATGCGTGTCGCCGAGGATCGCGACTCGCACGGACACAGCGCGGGCGCCACCGAGCGCGGTCCGCGGTGCACGGCCTGGTGCTCGCGGCGCGCTCAGACGCGCTCGCGCGACTGCTCCGCGACCTGCGCCGACCAGGCCGCCGTCCACAGCTTGCGCGCCGCGCTCCAGCGCGCGTCGAGCCGGCCTTCGGTGCGCTCGACGATGTTCAGCCACGACAGCGCGCGTTCATAGTCGCCCTCGCGCGCGGCGCGCTCGGCCCAGCGCAGCGACTGGCGCATCGACAGCGCGCGGCGCTCGGCGGCCGGGAGGCGTGCGGCCGGCGCGGCCGGCGGCGACGGACGATGGACGGTGCCGCGGCGCAGTTGCGCGTGTGCGTCGCTGAGCGAAAAGGCGACTCCGACCGTCGACGGCACCATGGCGGCCAGCTCCGATCCGGGAGGGACGACGACAACCGCCTGGTAGCTCGCCGGGCGGCCGGCGAAGACGGCTGCCAGCAGCTCACATTCCTCGCCCGTGAGCGCGATCGACCCGGCGTCGATCAGGAAGCGGCGACAGCCGCGCTCAAGCAGTTCGGAGACGCGTGTCCACAGCCGGCCGGCAAGCGCCGCGTCGAGCGGGTCGACGAGCGTCAGCGAGCGCACACCGTCGGCGAACGTGTGCGAGCGCCAGCCGGGGTGCCGGCTGGCGTGGGCGAGCTCAACACACTCGCGCGTCATCGAGATCTGCATCGTCGTCATCCCTTCCTCCCTGCTTGCGCAGCTGTTCGTTACGGGGAGCGGAACGGAAGGGCGCCATCACCGGCGCGATGTCGGGGGGCCGCCGGCCAGCCGTCCATGACGCGGCACCCTTCCGTCCGCTCGTTCGGCCCGTCCGCTATCGCGGTCCCGGACCGGCGACGCCGCCGACGTGAGCGTCGGGACGACGGCGTCAACCTCGAAGCTCGATCACCCCTTGCTGCACCCCGGCCCGCACTGGTCCCCACGGACGGAGGCGCCTCCCCGCATCCGGACCTCCACCCGTCGCGGACACCTGATACGCCGTTCCGAACTTCGCCTACCCATGCAGTCGCGCCGGTCAATCCACGCCTGCGATCGCCCGGGTGCCAACCTTCCGGCCCCGTCGGCGACCTGCATAGCGTGACCGCGCGAACGGCCCTCCACGCGGCATCATCTGTGCCATGAGCACGGCCTCCGCCAACCGTCCGGACCTCGCCACACGCGACGACGTCGAGCGGCTCGTGCGCGCCTTCTACGGCAAGGCGATGAGCGACCCGATCATCGGCTGGCTGTTCACCGACATCGCAAGACTGGACCTCGACGCGCACATCCCCCAGATCGCGTCGTTCTGGGAGACCGTGCTGCTGGGGGTGAAGTCCTACTCCGGCACGCCGTTCGAGCCGCACGCGCGGCTGCACGCGAAGGCGAACCTGCGCGCCGGGCACTTCGGCCGCTGGCTGGCGCTGTGGATCGAGACCGTCGACGAGCTCTTCGCCGGCGAGCGCGCCGAGCTGGCGAAGGCGCACGCGCTGCGCGTCGCGCAGGCGTTCCACCGCCGTCTGCAGTCCTACGAGGCGCCGCCGCTCGGCGCCGACGACCCGAACGCCCAGCCGCCCGCCGACCCGCGCCTCGTCGTCACCCGCCACGGGTCCGACACGCCGACCGGCGGCGTCTGACGGCGCGCGCGCTCAGCGCACGCCGGCCGCGCCGCGCGCCGCTGTTACGCCGAGAATCAGCTCCGCCGTCTCAAGCGGCACGTCGAGCTGCGGCAGGTGCCCAACACCTTCCAGCTCGACCCAGTCGGCCTGCGGAAAGTCCGCGCGATAGCGCGCGGCGGCCGTCGGCCATCTGAGCAGCTTGTCCTCCGTCCCCCACACGAACCGAAGCGGGCACGTCACCGCCGCGGCGTCGACCTTCCAGCCGTGTGCGAGTGCGTGCGCGACAAGCGCCGCTGCAGCCGTGCAACCCGCCGCGCCGCGGATCTGGTGCGCGAGCAGGTCGGCGGGGATGTGCTCGAAGCGCTCGGCCGTCATCAGCGTCGCGCGGCGTCGGCCCTCCGGCGTCGCGACGATCCGCTCGGCGTGCGGCGCGGCGTGGCGCAGCAGCTCCTGCGCGCTCGTGAAGTAGGCGAGCGTGTCCTTGTACGACTCGTCGCCGTCGGCCCAGCCGCCGGCCGGCGCGAGCGCGACGACCGAGCGCGCGCGCCCCGCGGCGGCGACGTGCAGCGCGACGTAGCCGCCAAGCGAGTTGCCGACGACGTGCGCCGTCTCCCAGCCGGCCGCGTCGAGCGCTGCCGCGACCGCGTCGCGCACGGCTGTCTCCGGATCGCCGCTGTCGATCGGCGGCCCGCCCGCATGGCCCGCGAGCGTGATCGCGAGCACGTCGTGGCGGCGCTCGAGCGCCGGCAGCACCAGCTCCCACGTCCGCCACGTGTCGGTGAAGCCGTGCAGCAGCAGCAGCGGCTCACCGGAGCCGCCGCGGTGCGATGCGGTGAAGGCTGCGTCCATCACCGGCACGCTACCTTCCTGACGTTCGCGGAGGCGCAGGCTGGGTACCAGTCCCGGACATGGGAACTCGCACGCTGGACGAGCAACTGGTCGTGTCGCTGCGCGACGCGCACGCAATGGAGCAGATGGCGCTGGCGCAGTTGGAGCGCGCGCCCGCGGTCGCCGGCGAGGAGGCGCTGAAGCTCGCGCTGCGCGACCACCTCGTGGAGACGCGCGTACACGAGCGGCTCGTGCGCGAGCGGCTGGAAGCACACGGCGCGAGACCTTCGGGCCTGAGAGACCTGGCGGCGGAGGCGGGCGGCGCCGGCTTCGTGCTGTTCGCGCGCGTGCAGCCGGACACGCCCGGCAAGCTGGCGACGCACGCGTTCTCCTACGAGCACCTTGAGCTGGCCGCCTACGAGCTGCTCGCGCGGCTCGCCGACCTCGCCGGCGACCACGAGACGGCGATCGTCGCGCACAGGATCCGCGGCGAGGAGGCGGCGATGGCGACGCGGCTCGCGGCCACGTTCGCGCGCACCGCCGCCGCGTCGCTGGAGCAGGGTGCGCGCGAGGACGCCGGTGCCCGCCTCGCGACCTACCTGAGCGACGCGCACGCGCTGGAGCAGCAGGGCGTCACGCTGCTCGAGCGCGCCGTTGAGATCGGCGGCGACCCCGCGCTCGTCCAGGCCTACCGCGATCACCTCGGCGAGACGCGCGACCACATAGGCGCGCTGGAGGAGCTGATCGCGCGGCACGACGGCGGGCCGTCGCGGTTGAAGGACGCCGCGCTCGCGCTCGGCGCGCGCAACCTCGGCATGTTCTTCCGCGCGCAGGCCGACACGCCCGGCAAGCTGGCCGCGTTCGCCTACGCCTTCGAGCACCTGGAGATCGGCGGCTACGAGCAGCTGCGCCTGGTCGCGGAGGCGGCCGGCGACCGCGAGGCGGTCGAGGCGGCCACGCGCATCGTCGGCGACGAGCGCGCCGCCGCCGAGACACTGCTCGCGCTGTTCGACGTCGCGGTGCAGGCCTCGCTCGAAGCGGTCGGCGCGCTGCACTGAGCGGCGCGGCGGCCCTACGCCGCCGGGTCCTCGCCCCAGCCCGCCACCGCCGCGCGCAGCAGCCGCTCCACCACGCGCACCTCCGCCGGCGGCTCGCCGGCCGCCGGCAGCACGAGCCGGTACTCGCGCTCGAAGCGCAGCCCGTCGACCGCGACCTCGGCGAACGACGGCGACAGGACGTGGCGCGAGAGCAGCAGCGGCGCGTCGCGCGCGAGCGCCTGGCGCTTCGCCGCGCCGGGCGTCGGCGCCTCCGCGAGCGGCGGCGCCGCCTCCAGCCGCGCTTTGCGCAGCACCGCGTCGACGGTCCAGCGCGCGTTGGAGGAGCGGTCGCGCACGACCATCGGCGTGCGCAGGAACTCGGCGCGCGCGATCTTCCCCCGCCCCGCCCACGGATGCGATCGCGGCACCGCGCAGACGATCGCGTCGGCTGCCAGCGTCAGCTCCCGCACGGCCGGGTTCGGCGTCGCCCCGGGCCGCGCGGCGGCCACGCCCATGTCGGCGCGCCCTTCTCCCACGAGCGTGCGCACGACCTGGCTGTTGGCCGTCAGCAGCTCGACGGCGACCCCGTCCTGGCCGGCGAGCGCCTCGGCCACGAACGCCTCCGTCGAGGAATGACTCGACGCGAGCCGCACCGGCGCGGCCCGCCGCGCAAGGCCGGCGGCGACCTCCTCCAGCGCGTCGGCCGCCGCGATCAGCGGCTTTGCGTGCTCGTACAGCCGGCGGCCGGCGGGGGTCAGCGCGACGCCCTGCTGCGAGCGCTCGAACAGGCGTGCGCCGACGTGCTGCTCCAGCGCCTGCAAGCGCTTCGACAGCGTCGGCTGCGAGACGTGCAGGCGCAGCGCGGCGCGCCCGATGGTGCCGGAGTCGGCCGCAACCACGAGGCTGCGGAGCTCTCCCAGCTCCAACCTGCGCGACGGGGGCGACGCCATCGTCCGCGCACCTTACGCGGCCGCTCCACTGGAATGCAGCGGAGCCCCACTCCGTGACTTCTACGCAGTCATGCGCGGAGGGAATGAGACGGCCTGCCGCGCCTCATGCCTTTCGCCGTTCGCACCCTGGCGCGCAGGCCGCGCGCGCCCGAGTATCGCTCCCAGAAACCGATCTTCAAGGAGCACCGTCATGGCCCTCATCTACACCGAGCAGGAGCAGCAGGAGCGGGCCTCCGCCGCGGAGGCTCCGGACGAGCGGCGCGACTGGCTCGCGCTCGGCATCGGACTCGTCGCGCTCGTCGCGGCGATCGCGATCGGCCTGTCGGTCGCCGCGCTCGCCACACGCAGCAGCGGCGCCGGCAGCGGCGCGGTCACGGCAACCGCCGCGCCGGCCGCCGCCACGCCCGCCAACCCCGCGGACGCGCCCGCGCCGACGATCGCGCAGGCGAAGGGCGTGGCGTTCGAGCCCTACCGCTTCGTCGACCCGACGCTGCCGGCCGTGCCGCCGGGCGCCGTCAAGCGCTTCACCGTCGGCGTCGACCAGCACGTCGTGCAGGTCTCGGCCGCGCTCGCGCCGACGGAGGCGTGGACCTACACCGTCAACGGCACGGGCTACCCCGGCACCGCCGCCTCACCGCCGATCGTCGTCAACGAGGGCGACCGCGTGCAGATCCGCTTCGTCAACGGCGGCTCGAAGGCGATGCACGTGACGATGGCGCACTCGATCGACTTCCACTCCGCCGAGGTGGCGCCGAACCAGTACTACAAGGACGTCGCGCCCGGGCAGAGCGAGACGATCTCGTTCGTCGCCAAGCACCCCGGCGTGTTCATGTACCACTGCGCCACGCAGCCGGTGCTGATGCACGTCGGCGCCGGCATGGCAGGCATGATGGTCGTCCGCCCGAAGGGCCTCGCGCCGGTCGACAAGGAGCTGTGGATCACGCAGGGCGAGTACTACCTCGGCAAGCCCGGCGCACCGACCGACATGGCGAAGCTCGCGGCCGAGAAGCCCGACGTGATCGCCTTCAACGGCTACGCGGACCAGTACAAGCAGCACCCGATCGCGGTGCGACGCGGCGAGCGGATCCGCATGTGGGTGCTCAACGAGGGACCGTCGAAGTGGAGCGCCTTCCACGTGATCGGCACCGTCTTCGACACCGCGGTCGTAGAGAACACCGCCTTCCACGACTCGCAGACGATGAGCCTCGCGCCCTCGCAGGGCGGCTACGCCGAGTTTACGCTCGACCAGCAGGGCAACTACCCGTTCGTGACGCACGCCTTCGGCGACATGATGAAGGGCGCCGCCGGGATGCTGCACACCGAAGGCGCGCCGGCGATCCCGGCAGGCTGACGGGGACGAAGGCGGCTCGTTTCACCTCCCGGGAGTGGGGTAGCGCTTGAGGGCAGCGCACCCCGACCCTCCGGGAGGTGAACGTTTGATGCCGAAGACCACCGCACGCGGCACCGCGAAGCAGAGCGAGCTGCCGGACACGCTCAAGCGCTCCCCCGCGAAGGCGCAGCGCACGTTCGCGAAGGCGCACGACGCGGCCGCGCAGGAGTACGGCGAGGGCGAGCGCGCGCACCGCGTCGCCTACGCCGCGTTGAAGCACTCGTTCGAGAAGGTCGGCGACCACTGGGAGCCGAAGGACAGACCGGGTCCCTCCGACCCGCGCGCGAAGAACCCGCGGGCGCGCGAGAACAGAGGCAAGACGTACGGCGGCGTCGACTACGAGGGCCACACCCGCCAGGAGCTCTACCGCCGCGCCGCGAGACTCGGCGTGCGGGGTCGCTCGCGCATGAAGAAGGGCGAGCTGGCCGAGGCGATCGCGCGCAAGCAGTAGCCGAGGCGACGTCCGCGCGGCAGCTACGCCGGCGCGAAGCGGGCGAAGTAGCCGAGCGGGCTGCCGAGGCGGCTCTCGAAGCGCAGGCCGGCGCGCTCGGCGCGCGTGCGCAGCTTGCCCGGCGCGACCCAGTGCGGGTCGCCGAACAGCTCCCCCACCACCACACGGCCGCTCGGCTTCACGACCCGCGTCAGCTCGCGCAGCGCTGCTTCCTGGTCGGGGATCTCGCCGAGCACCGTCACGAGGTAGGCGGCGTCGAAGGTGTCGTCCTCGAACGGCAGCGCGCATGCGTCGCCTTGCAGCGCGTAGATGTTGTCGAGGCCGCGCTGCTCGGCGCGCAGCAGCGTGTGGTCGAGCATCTCCTGCTGCAGATCGAACACGTCGAGGTGCCCGGGCGCAATCCAGCTCGCGACCTCGAGCGCGTAGTAGCCGGTGCCCGGTCCCACCTCGAGGATCCGCTGGCCCGGCGCCGGCGCGAGCGCCTCGCGCAGCCGCGGACGCGTGGTCAGCGGATGCGGCGCCTGCACCCAGAAGCGCTGGTTGTACGGGCACGCGGACGGGTTGCGACGCCACCACAGGGCGGCGCCCACGAGCGCGACTCCGACGGTGGTGGCCGTGCGCTTGAAGGTGATGCGCATCGGAGCCAGTCTAGGCCCCGGCGCCGAGGGGCCGGCGCGTAGTGGCCAACGGCGATCCGCACGGAGACGCCAACACGCCTATCAGGTGCTTCGTCTTGCCGCTCTTCGGAATATCATCGGCGGAATGGCGAGCTTCGGTGCACCGCCGACGATCGCCGATCGTCAGGCCGCCTGCCCCTTCTGTCAGCCGGACCCGCGGCGCGTGTACCTCCACAAGCCCACCGCCTACGCGTACCTCGCCCAGGACGCGATCGCGCCCGGGCAATCGCTTGTGATCCCCTTGCGCCATGTGGGGTCGCTGGCGGAGCTCTCGCCGAGCGAGCTGGCAGAGGTCGTCGCGCTCGCGCTCGAAGCGCAGGCCTGTCTGAGAGCCGTCGGTTACGACGGCGTCAACTTGATCGTCAACGACGGCCCAGCCGCCGGTCAGCAGATCCCCCACCTCCACATGCACGTGCTGCCGCGGCGCGCGGGCGACCTCGCAGAGCCGAGCCGCTGGCTGGCCGCGGAGCTGTTCGACCGGCTCTACCAGCCCGATCGATCCGAGTTCGTGTCGCTCCGAGGACGACTTCAGAGCGAGGCCGTTCGCGGAGAGGCATCAGCCGGGTACCCCACGCCGAACGCCGGCAACTGCGCCATTCACGTCGGCAGCGGGTGCTCCATCGCACCCGACGTGATCCTCGGACACCCTGCGACGCGGACGCCCACAGCCACGGAGGTGCGGATTGGCCCGCGCAGCGTCGTCCGCAGCGGCAGCGTCGTCTACGAGGGGGTGCGCATCGGCGCCGGTGCCGACATCGGCCACGGAGTGGTCATCCGCGAAGGCACGACGCTGGGGGACGACGTGTACGTCCTCCCGGGCACGCAGATACATGCGGACGTGACGATCGGCGACGGCGCACGCGTCCACGGCTTTGTCGGGAACGGCTCGGTGATCGAGTCCGACGCCAGCAGCCACGGACTTCTGGTCCATCGCTACGAGGGCCGCCGGCGCGGTGACGTCGAGGACGCGCCGCGCATCTGCAGCGGAGCGGTCGTGGGCACGGGGGCCGTGGTGATCGGCGGCGTCGTCGTCGGCGCCGGAGCGGTCGTCGCCGCGGGCGCCGTCGTGACGCGGTCCGTCCCTCCGAACGCCGTGGCCGCGGGTGTGCCGGCACGGCATACCGACGCCGTCGTGGCCGACATCGCATGAGCGCAGACGCCGTGCTGCCACAGCCAGCCGCGCTGGTGTTCGACATCGGCGACACGCTGCTGCCGGCCACAGCGATCGCCGATCTCGCCCTGTCGGCCGCAGCGGACTGGCTGTTGCAGCGGACCGGCGTCGATCCCGACCGCTTCATCGCCGCCTATCGCAGAGCGGATCAGCGGCAGCACGGCGCGACCGTCAACCACCTGTGGGGTCTTCCATTGGAGATCTTCGGCGAGGCGTGCGGCGAGCTGGGCGTCCCCCCAAGCCTCGGGCTCGCCGTCGGGGCCGTCTACCGCGATCGCGTGCGACAGGCGATCCGCTACGACCCGGAGCTCGTGCGGACCTTCCATGCGCTGCACGACGCCGGCATCCGCCTCGGCATCGTCAGCGACGGAACAACGGTCGAGCAGCTCGATACGTTGCACCTGCTGGGTGTTCTGCCGTTCGTCGACGCCCTGGCGATCAGCGAGGACGTCGGGTGCGAGAAGCCGCGTCCCGAGATCTTCGAGACGGCGCTCGCAGCGCTCGCGGTGCCTGCCGACCGGGTCTGGTACGTGGGCGACGACCTCGACGTCGACTACCGGGGAGCAGCGGCGGTCGGCATGCATCCCATCCTGGTCGGCAACGACCGGCCGGACGTGCGCAGCATCCGCGCAGTGCCGGAGATCCTCGCGCTTGTGACGCTCGCGGAGGCGCCGTGAGACTGCTCGACCGGACAGCCACGATCCTCGGGAGCTTCCTGCTGCTCGTGGCCGGGGCGCTCGTCAGCATCGCCGTCACGTCGGTGCCGATCGGCTACGTGATCCTCTCCGGCGCGCTCGTGGTGTCCGTCTACGTCTCCGTGGTCGTCATCGGTCGACTCAACGCGCGGCTCAGACAGGGAGAGTCTGCCGACGACGACCGCCTCGCCGTGCAGACGGTCTACGACGACTCCGAAGCGGCCAAACGCGACCTGTACGCGGCGATCCAGGCCGCCAAGTCGGCGGTGACGCTGCTCGGCATCAGTCACCGATCCCTCCTGAGCGACGACAAGTTCCTGGAAGCGATCGACGCCTTCCTGGCCAACCGGAACGCCCGACTCGTCATCCTCTTCGCCCACCCCGCGTCGGACGATCTCGCGCAGCGCGCGATTGACGAGGGCGATGAACCGGAGACGTTCGCGTCCGACGTCCGTACCAATCGTCGCCGCTTCGAGGTGTGGGCCACGCGCCATGCATACAAGTCGTGCATCGAGATTCGCTACTACCGCGGCTATCCGACGTGGCGGATCGAGGCGATCGACGACCAGGAGCTGTTCGTCTCGTGCTATCCCGAAGGCAGCACCGGCCAGCACTCGGTCGTCCTGCGACTGGTGCGCTCCGGGCGTCAGGGCTCGTTGTTCGACGCCTTCGCCAACCAGCTCGCGCGCATCGCGCGCGCCAGCACGGTGGCGCCCACGGACACGGCGAACCTCGAGCTGCCCAAGGCCGAGTAGCTGAGCGGCCGCATGTGGCTGCGCCGTCGCGCCGGGCGCCTCCGGTACGGTCGGCGCACCGTGCCCGCCTCGCGACACGACGCCGACGCGCTGCGCGGCCTCGAGGCCGTCCCGCTCGACCTGCCGGTCGGGCTGGAGCTCGAGTGGCTCGGCGTCTCCGGCTACCGCATCGCCTACGAAGGCGTCGCGCTGTTCGTCGACCCCTACGTCTCGCGCGTGCCGCTGTCGAGCCTGCTGCTGCGGCGCAGCGCGCTGCCCGACCCGGCGCAGCTCGACCGCTGGGCCGGCGCCGGCGGCGACGACGTCGCGGGCGTGCTGGTCGGGCACACGCACTTCGACCACGCGGTCGACGCGCCGGCGATCGCCCATCGCTTCCGCGCGCCCGCGTACGGCTCCGCCTCGCTCGTGAGACTGATGCAGCTGCACGGGCTCGGCGGCCTCGCGGTCGAGGTCGAGCCGTACCGCCGCTACGAGCTCGGCCCGTTCGTCGTCTCGTTCACGCCGAGCGCACACTCGAAGCTGATCCTCGGCCGGCGCGTGCCGTTCGACGGCGAGCTGAGCTGCGAGCACCTGCACGGCCTCGCGCCGAGCGCCTATCGCTGCGGACAGGTGTGGGGGATCCGCATCGAGGTCGCCGGCACGAGCTTCTACCACCAGGGCAGCGCGAACCTCGTCGACGCAGCGCTGCGCAACGAGCCGGTCGACGTGTTCCTGGCGGGAATCGCCGGTCGCTCGGTCACGCCCCGCTACTGGGAGCGCGTGCTGCCGCGCCTGGACCCGCGCGTCGTCGTGCCGACGCACTACGACAACTTCTTCAAGCCGCTCGGCGAGCGGCTGCGCTTCGTCAGCCGCGTGCGGCTGGAGCGCGTGCCCGACGAGATCCACGCCGTCAGCCGCGACGCGACGCTCGCGGCGTTGCCGCGGACCGACGCCGACCGCCCGCCCGTCGCGTGAGCGAGCTCGCACGGCGTTTCCAGCAGGCGCGCGGCGACGAGCGCCTGGCGCTGCTGGAGGGCTTTCACGCGCTCAAGCACGCGCTGCGCTTCGGGGCTGAGGTCGAGCTGGTGGCGGCGGCCGACCCGGACACGCTGGAGCGGCTCGCGGCCGAGCTCGCGCCCGACCTCGCCGGCCGCTTCCGCGCGCTCGCGCAGCCCGTCGACGCCGCCGAGCTGGAGCGCCTCGTGCCGCGCGCGCCGCGCACGCAGGTCGTCGCGCTCGCGCGGCGTCCGCCCTTCCGCACGCCCGACGCGGGCCTCGTCGTGCTGCTGGAGGACCCGCGCGATCTCGGCAACGTCGGCGCGGTCGTGCGCGTGGCGGCCGGCGCCGGCGCTGCCGCCGTGGTGTCGACCGGCCTGCACGACCCGTGGGACCCGGCGGCGCTGCGCGGCGCGGCGGGCCTCCACTACGCGCTGCCGGTCGGGCGCGCGCAGGACGCCGCGCTCGGCGACCGCCCGCTGCTCGCGCTCGACCCCGACGGCGACGTGCTCGATCCCGCTGCGCTGCCGCCGGACGCGGTGCTGGCGTTCGGGACCGAGCGTCACGGCCTCTCGGACGCGCTGCTCGCGCGCGCGGACGCGCGCCTGCGCCTGCCGATGCGCGCCGGCGTCTCCAGTCTCAACCTCGCGACCGCGGTCGCCGCCGTGCTGTTCGCGTGGCGGCTCAGCGACGCGGGCGCGGGCGCGGGGCCGCCAGGGTGAGTCTGCCCTTGAACGTCTGACCGCCCAGCACGATCGTCACGCGCACGGTCACGCGGTGGCGCTTGCGGAGCACGCTCAGCGCTCTGCGCGAGAGCTTGATCGTCAGTCTCACATGCCCGCTCGCCGGCACCGTGAACGAGCGCGCGCCGAACGCGATCGCCTTCGTCTTGCCGTGCTTGGGGATCGTGAAGCGAATGCTGCCGCGCAGTCTCGGCGTCGCGTCGAACGCGAACACGAACGCGTTGTGGCGGTTGAGTCTCGCGCTGCGCGTGCGCAGTCTGACGCTCGGTCTCGCGCTCGGTCCCAACGGCGGCGGCGCAAGCTGGTCGGACGCCGTCGTGAAGGTGTGGTCGGCGCCGCTCGCGACCTGCACCCCGTCGCGGAACGCGACGACGCGGAAGTGGTACGTCGTGCCGGCCACCAGCCCGGACACGCCGGCGCTCACGCCGACGGCGGCGCCACCGGCGCCCGCCGAGGCGGTCCCGCTGCTCTGGCCGTAGGCGCTCGTCGTCCCGTAGTCGAAGCGGTACGTCGTCTCCGCGCCGCCGGGCGTGATCGAACCGGCGAGCGTCGCATCGCTCTTGCTCACCCCGGTCGCGTCGCCGGTCGTCGCGACCGGCAGCGTCGTGCTGGTCGAGCAGGACGGCTGGTCCGTGTCGATGCTCCAGCCGTTGAGCGTGCCACCGCTGTCACCGGAGAAGTTGTCGGTCACGCGCAGCGTCCAGGTGCCAGCGCGGTCCTGGCCGGCGAACGCCGTCAGCGGCTCGTCGGGCGCGTAGGTCGCGCCGAGCGATCCGGCGCCGTCGGGGACGTCCTGAATCTCCTGGGACGCGGCGTCGTCGAACGTCACCGGCCCGAACCAGTTGAGGCCGGAGAACGGCGTCTCGACGAGGTCGACCCTCGTGCCGGCCGGCGAGGTCAGCCACACGTGCAGGTCGCCGACCGCGGTGTGGGTGATGTTCACCGTCGCGCGCAGGTGGTCGATCCGTCCGCTCGACGGCACCGTCAGCGTCGAGACGGCGCTCGTGCTCGTCGGCGCGTTGTCGGCGATCCCCTTCGGGAACGAGTCAGCCGAGGAGAAGACGCTGTCGCCGGCGCCGAGGGAGATCGTGAGCGGCACGTCGAACGCGCCCTGGGCGCTCGTGACGTGCAGCGTGAGCTGGACCTGGCTGCCGCACGCGAGCGTCGGCGCGAGCGTGAGCGCATAGTCGGTCGCGTTCGTCGCACTGTGGCCGGCGGCGATCGTGCCGAAGTCGGCGTCCGGCACGACGACCGACACGCCACCCGTCGGCGAGCTGAGCGTCCCGTGCACGTTGGTGAGGTCGACGAGGCCGGGGTTCTGGAGCAGCACCGCGAAGCGCAGCACCTCGCCGGGCTCCGCGACGCCGTCGCCGTCGCCGAACGCGCCCGAGTCGTCGTAGGCGCTGTCGAGCGCCTCGACCAGATGCGGCGGCCCGAACGACGCCTTCGCGCGGGTCGCGTTCGGGCTTGTCGTGACCGCGCCGAAGCCCATCCCGCGGGCCGCGAACACCTGCCAGATCGCGTCGTGGTGGGCGCCGCCGTCGTCGGCCTGATCGGCCAGCAGGATCGCGTCGCGCTCGTCGAGGTACGACGGGTTCAGCGGCGAGAAGCGCATTCCGTCCGTGATCAGTCGGCGGGCCGTGACCGCGCCGAGCGCCTTGCGCAGATCCCACAGCGTCTCCGACCAGATCTCGCCGTCGTCGTGGACCTCGAACGACGGGGTGCTGCTGTCGAAGCCGCCGACGCGGCCGAGGTCGGCGTACGTGAAGCCGCCGCTGTGTCTGGCGGTGGCGCTGCCGACGCAGGCGGAGGCGCCCGAGCCGACGGAGCAGTCGAGCGGCTGGTGGCGGATCCCGCGCACGCTGTTGTCCGTGACGTACTCCCCGACGCGGACCTCGCCGTCCGCGCCGGTGTCCGACGCGAAGCCGTGCGCGACGAGGTAGTCCATCGCGTACCAGTCGCTCCAGCCCTCGCCCATCGCGGCGGACTGGTTGGTCTCGAGGCCCTGCGCGTGGAGCGGATCGACGAGGCGGTTCGAGAGCCCGTGCGTGTACTCGTGGTAGACGACGCTCGCGTCGTCGCCGCCGTTGACCGCCGGCCACGGCGCACCGCTCAGTCTCTGGAACAGGTACATCTGCATGCGCGGCGAGGTGCCCTCGCCGAACGTCGTCATGTTCGCGTTGTCGGTGCCGCCGCCGTCGTCGGCCTCCGCCTGCACGGGGTCGTCGCCGAACGGGCCGCCTCTCTCGAAGTTGCCCGACGAGGCGGTGAAGTCAATCGGGTCCTGCGCGAGCCAGTCGTGGAAGGTGTTGACGTAGTAGAAGACCTGCGTCGTCGCCTCCGCGCGGTTCGTCGGCTCGGTCGTGCCGAAGTTGGCGCCGTCCCACGTGCACGTGGCGGTGAAGCTCGAGCAGAACTGGCCGCTGGCGGGCAGGACCGGCGTCTGCAGGTAGATCCAGTTGCCGCCGCCGCTCGGGCCGATGTCCACCGGCGCGCCGTCGGTGTTGCCGTCGTCGTTCGGGTCGGCGTAGGCGTGCGCGTTCGGGCCGGTGAGCGTCGTGGCGGAGGCCGCCAGCCATCTGCTGATGTCGACGGGCGTCTGCGTCCCGCCGACGGCCGCGCCCGGGTGGTAGTCGAAGACGTCCGCGGTCGCGGCGAAGTCGGTCAGCGAATGCCGTGCGAGCAGCGCGCCGGTGTTCGCGTCGATCGCCTCGTCGAACACGTACGGCCCCTTGCCGGCGACCGTGACGCGCCACGCGAGGCGATCCCCGCTCGGCGACTCGAACGCGACGAGCCGTGCCGCGTCGCCGTTGCTGAACGTGGTCGCACGCTGCGGGCCCGCGCTGGTGCTGGCGCGCGGGAGCGCCGCCTTCGCGCCCACGTCGCCCTGCGCGATTCCGAGCGCCTGGGAAGCGGTGAGCCGCGGCGTCGTCGTCGGCAGTGACAGCCCGCCGAGCGGCGGCCCGCTGGCGGCGACCACGCGCCCGTCGCGCGTGACATGCACACGCAGCACGCTGTCATAAGCAGGCACGCCGCCGCGCATCGGCACCCACGTGAGGTGCGTGACGCCGTCGTTGGAGGTTGTGCGCACGACCAGCCGCAGCGCAGCCAGGTCGGCGTCGGTGAGCCCGAAGACGTTCGCGTGCGCCCGCACGTAGGCAAGCGCGACGTCGGCCGCGTCGCCCGTGCGGGGACCGCTCAGGAAGCCGTTCGTGCGGTCGAGCACGCGCACGCCGCCGCCGACCGGATCGGTCGCGACGTGCGCCTCGATCCCGAGCCGCTCGGCCAGCGCGTGACGCGCCGTGCGCATGCCGGCCGGGATCGCGGCGCGCTCGCCCGCGCGCGCGTCGAACTGCGGGCGCGCGCCGGCCGGCGGGCCAGGCTGCACCGCGGCAGCAGGGACCGCCGCGACGGCCGTCAACGCCGCCGTGAGCACACCGATTGCGATCCGTCGCACGCCCATCACCGCTTCCCCTCGTCGCCTCCGCTTGCCGGCGCGGAACGGTATCCCCACCTTTCGGTGCGGTCAACCGAAGGACAGCCGCGGCCTGGACACACCGCAAGGCGATGTATGCTGCGTACATCGTGCGCCGCACGCAGATCTACCTCGCGGACGCGCAGGAGCGCGCGCTCGCCGCGCGCGCCGAGCGCGTCGGACGCACGAAGTCGGCGCTGATCCGCGAGGCGATCGACCGCTACCTCGAACCGAGCTCCGCCGAGCGCAGTGCGCTCGCGCAGATGCGCGCCGCGGTTGCGGGCGCGAGCGGCTGCGCGGCCCACCTGCCGCCGGGCGAGCAGTACGTCGAGCAGCTCCGCGCGGGCGATCGCGAGCGCGCACGCGAGCTCGACGAGCGGCTGCGCGGACGCTGAAGACATGCACGTCCTGGACACGTCGGTGCTGATCGACGTGCTGCGCGGCTCGCAGGCGGCGACCGACTGGCTCGCCGGCCTCGACGAGGTGCCGCTGTGCTCTGAGATCACCCGCGCCGAGGTGCTGCGCGGCGTGCGCTCGCCTGAGCGTGCTCGTACCGAGCGGCTGCTCGACGCGCTGCGCTGGGCGCCGGTCGACGAGGCGATCAGCCGCCGCGCCGGCGAGCTCTGCCGGCGCCACCGCCGCAGCCACCGCGCTCTCGGCGTCGCCGATCTGCTCGTCGCCGCGACGGCGCTCGTGTACGAGGCCGAGCTGGCGACCGGGAACGTGCGCCACTACCCGATGTTCCCGGGGCTGCGCCCGCCGTACGTCGCCTGAGCTTCTGAGCGGCCCCCAGCCGATTCCCAGCCCGCTCTCAGACGGGCGTGGTGCCATGTCGCCGTCGTTCGAGTCCAATCGACCCGAGGAGCATGTGACCGTGGACAGCAGACGCAAGCGCGCCGTGGCGATCGGCGCCGCCGTGGCGGTGGCGGTCGCCGGCGGCGGCGTCGCCTACGCCGCCGCGACCAACACCGACCCGCGCGACGCCGTGCTGAGAGATGCCGCGCAACGGCTGAACGTCAGCCCCGACCAGCTCAGATCGGCGCTCTCGGGCGCGATCGGCGACCAGCTCGACCAGGCGGTGAAGGACGGCAGACTCACGCAGGCGCAAGCCGACCAGATCAAGCAGCGGATCGCCAGATACGGCGTGCCGCTCGGCGGCCCGGGCGGTCCGGGCTTCGGCCACGGGCCGTTCGGCGGTCCGGGCCACGGTCCGTTCGGTCCCGGGCTCGACGTCGCGGCCTCCTACCTGGGCCTCACGAGAGCGCAGCTCGGCAGACAGCTCCAGACCGGCAGAACGCTCGCGCAGATCGCGAGCGCGCAGGGCAAGTCCGTCGACGGCCTCAGGCAGGCGCTCGTCGACGCCGCCAGAACGCAGCTCGATAGAGCGGTCGCCGACAGACGGATCACCTCCGACCAGCGCGACCAGATCCTCAGAGACATCCAGCAGCACGTCGCCGACCTCGTCAACGGCAGAGCGCCCGGCCCGCTCGGCGGCCGTGACTGGCACCACGACCGTGGCATGGGACCGGGCGGTCCTGGCGGCCCGCCCCCAGGCGGCTTCCCCGGCCCCTGATCCTCACCGGGAATCACCTCTGGGTTAACGATGGCGGGCCCCCGATGATCGAGGGCCCGCCGTCAGCTCGTCGCACGCTATCTCGAAGAAGAAGAAGTTCTAGAGATCGTGGCTATGCGGATGCGCGTGTGCGAAGAAGAAGTAGAAGAGACGGATCTCCGCCCAGAAGCACCCGCGTGCTTGTAGACGTAATCCGCGCGATCAATGGTTCGAAAGGGAGAGATACCGGTGCGTGCGTCGAGCTGATGCTTCGGCCCCAAACCTTCCGGGGCAGCAGGATCGAGCCTGCTTCGAAGGGTCGTGAAGGGAAGCTTGCTCTCGATCTCGTATCCCCGGCCCACCGGCATCGCGCGGGCGAGGTGCCGGTGGATCAGAAGGTTTACGAGGACGAGAACCGGAACCATCACGACCGTCGTGGCCGTGATGGGATCCATCGCTTCGCCCTACCGACCCAGCTTCCTCGACATCGACTGCTCCTTTCTCTTGAGGAGGTTCCACACTCGATTCTTTCAAATCGACTGGTCGCCGTCAGCGCCCGTGGAGCGTGTGCGACGCTCCGCCGATGCGCCGCATCACCTGGCTCGGCCACGCGACCGTGCTGCTGGAGCTCGCCGGTGCGCGACTGCTGACCGACCCGCTGCTGCGCCGGCGCGTCGCGCACCTGCGCCGCCACGCGCCGCGCCCGGTCGCGCTCGGCCCGGTCGACGGCGTGTTGATCTCGCATGCGCACCACGACCACCTCGACCGTCCGACCCTGCGAACGCTCGCGCGCGCGGAGACCATGGCCGTCGTGCCGCGCGGCGTCGCGCCGTTGCTGCGCGGTCTGCCGTTCGGCGTCGTGCGCGAGGTGCGCGCCGGTGACGCGGTCGCGGTCGGCGGCGTGCAGGTCGAGGCGGTCCCCGCCTGGCATCCGACGCGCCGCTTCCCGCACCGCGCGACGCACGCGGCGCTCGGCTACCTCGTCGAACGCGTCTGGTTCGCGGGCGACACCGACTTCCACCCCGAGATGGAGGCACTGCGCGGCCGCGTCGACGTGGCGCTCGTGCCGATCTGGGGCTGGGGACCGACGCTCGGCCCCGGCCACCTCGACCCGGCCTCCGCCGCGCAGGCAGTCGCGCTTGTGCGGCCCGAGGTTGTCGTGCCGATCCACTGGGGCACGCTGCTGCCGCTCGGCATGCGCCGCCGCCACCGCGCCGTGCTGACCGCACCGGCCACGGCGTTCGCTGCTCAGGTCGCGCGCGCGGCGCCACGCGTGCGCGTCGTCACGCTCGCGGTCGGCGCGTCGCTCGACGCGTAGTCCGCTTGGCCGAGGCGCCCAAGCCAGCCGCGCAGCAGGCGGTGGACCGCCTCTGCCCCCACGACCTCCTCGCGCGGCCACGGCAGCGCGACCGGATGCAGCACGAACGGGTGCGACTGCCCGCCGCCGAGCCCGCCGTGGGAGCCGACCAACTCCTCGAACGCCGCCACCTCGTCAACCTCTGCCCAATACGTGCTGTTGACGACGACGTCCGGGCAGCTCGCGAACGCGTCGGTGCGCTTAACGTGCGCGGCCGCGCGCGGGCCGAACGGGGCGAGCGGGTCCTCGCCCTCGACGCGCGGCCCGCCGTCGTCGTCGAGCAGCCGGCGCCCACGCGCACCCAGCACGACCGCGCCGTCGCGCTCGGAGCGCACCAGCACGAAGCCGATCCCCGGGTGGGTGCGCAGCGCGTCGAGCAGGCCGGGCCGGCGCGCCTCGATCTGCTCCAGCGTCACGCGACCAGGCTCGCGCGGGAACGAGATCAGCCCGAGGTTGCCGGACGCCATCACCGCGACCTCCGGCAGCTCGGCGGCCGCTGGCTTGGGCGCCTCCTCCCCGTTGCCCGCGCCGGCGAGCGCCTTCGCCGCGCGTCCGGTGACGGTCGGGCGCGCAGCCAGCTCGGTGAGGCCGGCACCAGCCTGCGCGCGCCCCTCCTCCCCGCCGCCGACCTCCGCGTGCACCGCCGCCCCGCCCGCGTGGCGCTGCACGAGCGCCTCCAGCGTCTCGCCGTAGCGCTGCAGGAAGGTCGCGCCCTGCGACTGCCCGTGGTCGCTCAGCACCACCAGCTCGTACGGGCGCGGCGCGTGCTCGACCGCGCCGGCGATCCGCGCGATCGCGCGGTCGACGCGGCGCAGCGTCGCGAGCGTGTCGGGCCGCTCGACGCCCGAGTGGTGCGCGACCTCGTCGTAGGCGAGGAACGTCGTGTAGACGACCGGCCGCCCGGCGAGCACGTCGGCCGTGACGGCGGCGACCTGCAGGTCGAGCTGCACGATCGTCGCGTACGCGCGCACGAACGCGTAGGAGACGCCGCGCTTGATGCGCGGGCGCACGTCGCGGCGGCGCTGCTCGATTGCCGCGAAGCGCTCCGCGACGACCTCGCCAAGCGCGCGCAGCAGCGTCAGCGCGACCCCGTACGGGCTCGCGAAGTAGGCGAAGTAGTCCTGACCGAGGCGGCCGTGACGCTCGCGGTCGAGGACGGTCGACATCGTCAGCATCGAGTGCGGCGCGTCGCCGGAGAGGATGTTCGCGCGCGAGGCGCCGTCGCCGTGGAGCAGCCCTCTGCCGTCGGAGTGGCGGCGCTCCAGCTCGGCGGCGTCGCGCGGATGGTTCGTCACGATCGCCGCGCCGCGCTCCTTCTCCCACCAGCGAAACGCCGGCATGTCGCCGTTGGAGCCGTGCAGGATCCCCGCTTGGCAGGCGCCCGTCTGCGAGGACCAGTCGGTCTCCCAGCGCTCCAGCCGGTGGCTGCCGTCGTGCACCCAGCGGGCGAGCGCCGGCGCGTTGCCGTCGCGCAGTGCGCGCCGCAGCACGTCGTGCGCGAGCCCGTCGATCTCCAGGAAGAGGACGCCGGGCACGTCGCTTTGCACCGCGAGCTTGGTGCGCTTGAGCTGGCGCACGACGACGTGCCGGGTCCACAGGTCGCCGTTGTCGAGCGCGAGGATCGCCTCCGCGACGCTCGTGAGCGCGGTCAGCAGCAGCGTCACGACAAGCGCGCTGCCGAAGTCCTCGACGTGGACGCCGTAGTCGATCTGCGCGATCGCCAGCAGCACGAGCGCGTTGAGCGCGAGCGCGCCGAGCCCGAGCGTCAGGACGGTGAACGGCAGCGCGACGCGGATCAGCAGCGGCCAGATCAGCGCGTTCGCGAGCGCGAGCAGGGTCGCCAGGATCAGCGCGGCGCCGAAGCTGTCGGCGTGGAAGCCCGGCAGCAGCGCGCTCAGCAGCAGCAGCGCACCCGCGTCGACGAGCGCGACGGTGGCGAGCCGGCCGAGCAGGCGTCGCATGTGGGGAGCCTACGCCGGTTCGTTCGCCCTGCCCACCCTGCGGGCAAACGTCCGTTCCATCCGGCCCGCGCGCCATCGTGGACGGCACGATGCGCCTGCTCCACACCGCAGACTGGCACCTCGGCCGCGCCTTCCACGGCGAGGATCTGCTGCGCGCGCAGGCGGCGTTCGTCGACTTCGTCGTGGACGCGGCGCGGGAGGCGGCGGTCGACGGCGTGCTGATCGCCGGCGACCTGTACGACCGCGCGCTGCCGCCGGTCGACGCGGTGCGGCTGGCGAGCGAGGCGCTGGCGCGGCTGGCGGAGGTGGCGCCGGTCGTCGTCATCTCCGGCAACCACGACTCGGCGGCGCGACTGGGGTTCGGGGCGGAGCTGCTCGCGCGCGCGGGCGTGCATGTGCGCACCGACGCGCTCGCGGCCGGCGCGCCCGTGCCGCTCGGCGACGGGTTCGTCTACGCGGTCCCCTATCTCGAGCCGGATCTCGTGCGCGAACCGCTCGGCATCGAGGAGCGCTCGCACGCCGCTGCGATGGCGGCGGCGATGGCGCGCGTGCGTGAGGACGCCGCTGCGCGCACCGGGCCGGTGGTCGTGATGGCGCACGCGTTCGTCGCCGGCGGCATGCCGTCGGAGAGCGAACGCGACCTCGCGGTCGGCGGCGCGGCGAACGTGCCGGCGTTCGCGTTCGAGGGCGCCGACTACGTCGCGCTCGGCCACCTGCACGGGCCGCAGGTCGTCGGCGGCGGGCTCGGACGCTATGCCGGCTCGCCGTTGGCGTTCTCCTTCAGCGAGGCGGGGCAGTCGAAGTCGGTCGCCGTCGTGGAGGTCGTCCCGGGCGCGCTGCCGCTGGTGGAGCTGCTGCCGACGCCTGTTCCGCGCGCGTTGGCGAACGTGCGCGGCACGCTCGACGAGCTGCTCGCCGACCCGCGCCTGGCGGACGCCGAGGACGCGTGGGTGCAGGCGACGCTGACCGACCCGGTGCGGCCGGCTGACGCGATGGAGCGGCTGCGCCGCCGCTTCCCGCACGCGGTCGCGCTCACGTTCGACCCGCAGGGCGAGGGCGCGCGGCCGGAGGACTCCTACCAGCGCCTGCGCGGCCTGGACGACGACGAGCTGGTGCAGCGCTTCGTGTCCGACACGCGCGGGCGCGCGGCGGACGACGACGAGCTGGCGCTGCTGCGCGACGCGCTCACGGCGCGGCGGGTGGCCGAGCTGGCGGCCTAGGCCGGCGTCATGCGGCTCCACCGCCTGCGCGTCTCCGCCTTCCAGGCGTTCGCCGGTGCCGAGGAGGTCGACTTCGACGCGCTATCCGAGTCGGGCTTGTTCCTCCTGCACGGCGACACCGGCGCCGGCAAGACGACGCTGCTCGATGCCGTCGCGTTCGCCTTGTACGGGCAGGTCCCCGGCGCGCGTGCGCGCGACGCGCGCCTGCGGAGCGACCACGCCGACGCCGGGACGCGCACCGAGGTCGAGCTGGAGGTCACGCTGCGCGAGCGCCGCCTGCGGATCCTCCGCCGCCCCGCTCAGGAGCGCCCGAAGCTGCGCGGCGAGGGCGTCACCGAGGATCCGCCCACCTGCACCGTGCAGGAGCTCGATCCCGCCGGCGAGTGGGTCACGCTCGCCGCCCGCCCGGACGAGGCGAAGCACGAGCTCGACGCGCTGCTCGGCATGTCGTGCGACCAGTTCTGCCAGATCGTGCTGCTCCCGCAGGGCGAGTTCGCGCGCTTCCTGCGCGCCGACAGCAGAGAGCGCCTGCCGCTGCTTGAACGCCTCTTCGGCACGGACCGCTTCGCGCGCGTGGAGCACTGGCTGAACGACCGCCGCAAGGCCGCGTGGGCCGAGCTGCAACGGGCATCGCAGGACGTGCGCGAGATCCTCGCGCGCGTCGCCGAGGTCGCCGACGAGCCGGCGCCCGAGGAGATGGACCTGGCGGCCGAGTGGGTCGCAGGACTGGGCGTGCGCGCCCACGCCGAAGCCGAGTCCGCGGTCGCCGCGCGCACCGCCGCCGCCGCCGCGCGCGCCGAAGCCGAGGCGGCGCTCACCGCGGCTCGCGCAGTGGAGGAGCGCCGCTCCCGCCACGCCGAGGCCGTCGAGTCGCTGGCCCGCTGGGAGTCCAGACGCCCGCAGCGCGACGAGGCGGAGTCCCAGCTCGCCGCCGCCCGTCGCGCCGCCCCGCTGGCAGCCCTGCTGGCGCGAGCTGTGTCACGCAGGGCCTCCCATACCGACACAGAACGACACACATCGACTGAGGAACTGCGGGCGCGGGCGGCCGAGGCCCGCGAGGAGGCCGGCGCGCTCGACGCGCTCGTGGCGGTCGAGGCGCGGCTGGCCGCGGCGGACGAGCAGTTGGCGGCGCTCGCGCGAGGCGCGGAGGAGGCCGGGGCCTGCGCCTTGGCGGCCACCGCAGCCATCGAGGAAGCGGCCAGCACGCGCGCCGCCCTCGATGCCACCGTGCAGGCCGCGCGCGACGCGGCCGCCAGCGCGGAGCGCCTGGCGGCCGAGGCCCAAGCCGCGGGCGAGCGCGCCGAGCAGGCGACCGAGCGCGATCGCCTGGCGGCCGAGCGAGAGCGCGCCGACGAACGCCGACGCACCGCAGTGGACGCCGAGCAGAACGCCCACGCCGCCTGGCTCGACCTGCGCGAGCGGCGGCTCGCCGGCATGGCCGCCGAGCTGGCGGCGGACCTGCGGCCCGGCGAGCCGTGCACCGTCTGCGGCGCGACCGACCACCCGGCGCCCGCACACGCCACCCCGACCGCTGACGCCGCCGAGCCGGCCGCCACGGCGGAGCGCGCCACCCGCTCCCTTCCCCTCGATGCCGATCGCCGCACGCCCAGCTCGCTCGCCGAGCAGGAGCAGCAGGCTCAGGCCCAGCACGAGCGGGCCGTGCAGGAGCGCGCAAATGCCGAGCGCGCCTTGGCGGAGCTGGACACCGCGCTCGCAGCCGCCCGCGCCGTGGCCGGCGACATCCCCGCCGACCAGCTCGCCGCCGACGCCGACCGCCTCGCCGCCGAGCTGACCGCCGCCCGCACGGCCGCCGCGGGCGGCGACGCCGCCGACCAGCAGCTGACCGCGCTCGCACAGCGCATCGAGGCGCACGAGCATGCGCGCCAGCAGGCGCAGCACGAGGAGGCGACCGCCCGCGCGACACACGCGGAGCGCAGCAGCGCCCTCGAAGCCGACCGCACGCGCGTCGAGCAAGCGCGCGGCGATGCTCCCTCGATCGCCGAGCGCGCGCAGGCGCTGCGCGCCGAAGCGGACGCCGCCGAGCAGGAGGCGGCCGCGCGCGAGGCCGGCTTTGCCGACGCCGCCGCGGCGCGCGCCGCGCTGCTCGACGCGGACGCCCAGCAGACCCTCGCCCAGCGCATCGAGGACTACGACCGCGGACTCGCCGAACGGCGAGCGCTGAGCGAGCAGCTCGCCCGCGAGCTGGCCGAGGACGACGGCGCCGCGACAGGCGACACACACGCGACCGACACCGCCTCGCCGACCGCGCCCGCTCCTCTCCCCCTCGATGCCCTCGCGGCCCGCGCCACAGAAGCGATCGAGGCCGACGAGCACGCCACGAAACGGCACGCCCTCGCCGAGCAGCGCCTCACCGCGCTCAGACGCCTCGCCGCCGCGCTCGAGGCCGCCCTCACCGACCTCCAACCCGTCGCCGAACGCGAGCGCACGATCAAAGAGCTGGCCAGCCTCGTCGACGGCACCGGCGCGAGCAACCGCTTGCACATGCGCCTCTCCGCCTACGTGCTGGCCGCTCGCCTGGAGGAGGTCGCGCAGGCCGCGACCGTTCGCCTCGAAAAGATGTCAAACGGCCGCTATCAGCTGATCCACACCGACGAGCGCGCGCGCGGCGAGCGGCGCGCCGGGCTGGAGCTGCGCGTGATCGACGGCTGGACCGGTCAGCAGCGCCCGCCGGCGACGCTGTCCGGGGGCGAGACGTTCCTCGCGAGCCTCGCGCTCGCGCTCGGCCTCGCCGACGTCGTTGCCGCGGAGGCCGGCGGCAGCCGCCTGGAGACGCTGTTCGTCGACGAGGGCTTCGGCTCGCTCGACGAGCGCACGCTCGACGAGGTGCTCGATGTCCTCGACGGCCTGCGCGAGGGCGGCCGCACCGTCGGGATCGTCTCCCACGTCGCCGAGCTGCGCCAGCGCATCCCCGCCCGCCTGCGCGTGATCAAGGGCCGCTCCGGCTCGCGCGTCGAGCACGAGCAGGCCGCGCTCGCCGGCTGAGCGCGCACGCCTACGGCAACGCGGGTAGGACTCCGCAGCATGTCCTTTCTCCCCGACACGATCGCGCGCGTCGACCGCACCGTCGGGGAGCAGTTGGAGCGGCAGGTGCGCGACCACCACCGCCGCCGCCTCGCCAAGCTGGGCCACGCGCACGTGCTGGAGCAGCTCGCCGATGGCCGGCAGGACAGCCCGTGGGCCGCCGGCGACCCGCCGCCCCGCGCCGGCAACGAGCTCGACGTCCTGGTCGACGGCGAGCGCGCGATCGGCGAGATCTGCAGCGCGCTGAAGGCGGCCAGATCGCACGTGCACATCGCCGGCTGGCACGTCACCCCGTCGTTCGCGATGGAGCGCAGGGACGACTCGCCGCCGCGCACGCTGCGCGAGCTGCTCGCGGAGCTGGCCGAGCGCGTCCCCGTGCGCGTGCTCGTGTGGGCCGGCCCGCCGGCGCCGGTGTTCGAACCGAAGCGCTCCGACGTCAAGCAGGTCCGCGACGAACTGACGCGCGGAACGCGGATCAGATGCCTGCTCGACGCGCGCGAGCGCACGATGCACTGTCACCACGAGAAGCTGGTGATCGTCGACGACGAGATCGCGTTCGTCGGCGGCATCGACCTCACCTCGCTGTCCGGCGACCGCTGGGACGACGAGGAGCACCCGGCGCGCGGCCGGCTCGGCTGGCACGACGTCGCGACGCGCCTGCGCGGCCCGGCGGTCGCAGACGTCGCCGAGCACTTCCGCAACCGCTGGCAGGAGGTCGCGCACGCGCCGCTCCCCCCGCCGAGACCGCAGCCGCCGGCCGGTGACACGACCGTGCAAGTCCTGCGCACGGTCCCCGACCACACGTACAAGTTCATCCCACGCGGCGACTTCCGCATCCTCGACGCGTACGTGCGCGCGCTGAAGTCCGCGCAGCGGCTGATCTACCTCGAGAACCAGTTCCTGTGGTCGACGGAGATCGCCGAGATCCTCTCCGCCAAGCTGACCGATCCGCCCACCGAGGACTTTCGTCTCGTACTGCTGCTGCCGGCGCGGCCGAACAACGGCGCCGACACGACGCGCGGCCAGCTCGGCCGGCTGATCGAGGCGGCCGACGGCAGCGACCGTCTGCTCGCCGCCACGATCAGCGCCCGCTCCGGCACCCGCACGCACGCGCTCTACGTGCACGCGAAGGTCGGGATCGTCGACGACCGCTGGCTGACGGTCGGCTCCGCGAACCTCAACGAGCACTCGCTCTTCAACGACACCGAGATGAACGTGCTCACGCAGGACGAAGGGCTCGCGCACAGGACGCGGCTGGAGCTGTGGTCCGAGCACCTGGAGCTGCCGGTCGAGCGGGTGGACGGCGACCCGGCGCGCGTGGTCGACGAGCTGTGGCGCCCGATCGCGAAGGACCAGCTGCGCTTGCACCGCGCCGGCCTCCCCCGCACGCACCGGCTGATGGAGCTGCCCGCCGTCTCACGCCGCACGAAGCGGCTGATCGGCCCGATGCGCGGGCTGCTCGTGGACGGCTGAGCGCTACGCGGCGAGCGGGTCGAGCCAGCGCACGCGCGCAAAGCGTGCAAAGCCACGATCCCGCGTGGCCACCGTCGCGCCGTGCTCGATCGCGACCGCCGCCAGATGAGCGTCCGGCACGAGGTTTCCGCGCGCGTCGGCGTCGGCGATCACCTGCCGCACGATCTCCCAATGGCGCTCGCCGGCGGCGACGGGAACACAAGTCGGCTGCTCGAACAGTCCGTCGAGGAAGCGGAGCGCCTCACCCAGCGGCGTCGGGTCCGCGAAGACCCGCGGGTTGGTGACCACGCGGAGGAAGCCCGCGACGGCGAGGTCCGCCAGCGCAAAAGGCTGGTCGGAGTTGACCTCGTCGACGAGCCACGCTCGCATCGCCGCATGGCCGTCCTGATCCTTCCGGTGCGCGAGGACGAGGACGTTGACGTCGGGCAGGATCACGTCTCGTCCATCAGATCGCGAACGGCCGCGTTGTTCGTGAGGTCGACGCCGGGCAACGTTCCGGCCTCACCGAACGTCACCGGCTCGTAGCGTGTGCGACCCCGTCGCGGTCGTCGAGCGATGCGCTCGCGCAACGCTTCCGTCACCAGCTCGCCGAGCGTTCTGCCTTCAGCAGCGGCACGTTGCTTCGCGCCTCGCAGAACGTCGTCGTCGATGCTGATGGTCGTTCGCATGCATCAAATCATACAGGTGGTGCATCAAGATGCACCGAGCGGCCGGCTAGCGTTCGCCGCGTGACCGGGGCGCCTCAGGAACGGGTGGACGGCCTCGCGGTGCGCGGGCTCGCGGTCGGCCACGGCGAGCGCCCGGTGCTGCGCGACGTCTCCTTCGACGCGCCGAAGGGAACGGTGACGGCGCTCGTGGGCCCGTCGGGCGCCGGCAAGAGCACGCTGCTGCGCTGCCTCAACCGCCTGCTCGTGCCGCACGACGGCAGCGTTCTGCTCGACGGCGAGGACACGGCCGCGCTGGAGCCGACGATGCTGCGCCGGCGCGCCGGGCTGGTGGGCCAGATTCCGGTGATGCTTCCCGGCAGCGTGCGCGAGAACCTTGCGTACGGGCTCGACCCGGCTGCAGCGGCAGACGACGCCGCGCTCGCAGAGGCGCTGCATGCCGCCGGCCTCGCCGCCGCCTTCCTCGACCGGCCGGCCGGCGAGCTGTCCGGCGGCGAGCGGGCGCGCGTCGCACTCGCACGCGCGCTCACGCGCAAACCGGAGCTGCTGCTGCTCGACGAGCCGACGGCGGCGCTCGACGCGGCTGCCGCCCGGCACGTCGGCGCGACGCTGCGCGCGCTCGCGCACGACGGCCTCGGCGTCGTCGTCGCAACGCACGACCTCGCGTTCGCGCGCGAGCTGGCCGACCGCGTCGTCGCGCTGCGCGACGGCAGCGCGGTCACCGGCGCGCCCGCGGAGCTGCTCGCGGCCGGCCCCGTCGGGGAGCCGCCCGCATGAGCCAGCCGCTCGTGCAGGTGCTCGCGAGCGCGGCGTTCGTGCTCGCCGCCGCATGGCTCGCGTACCGCCAGCGCCTCGGCCTGTCGCGCTCGCTGCTGACCGCGGCGCTGCGCGCGGCGGTGCAGCTCGCGGCCGTCGGCGCGCTGATCGCGCTCGTCTTCAAGGTGCCGGTGCTGGCGATCGCGTTCGTCGCGATCATGGTCGCGACCGCCTCGCTGACGGCCGGCTCGCGCATGCGCGCGCTGCCCGGTTCGCGGCGCATCGCGATCGGCGCGATCGCACTGCCGGCGCTGAGCGCCGTCGGCGTCCTGCTGCTCGTCGGCGCGTTCGACGCGACGCCGCGCGCGACGATCCCGACCGCCGGGATCCTGATCGGCGGCGCGATGCTCGCGACGACGCTCACGGGCCGCCGCCTGGTCGAGGACCTCACCGCCGGCGCGGACGAGATCGAGGCGCGCCTGTCGCTCGGCGACCGCGCGCGCGACGCGCTCGTGCCGCTCACGCGCCGCGCGATCGCCGGCGCGATGGTCCCGCTCGTGGACCAGACGCGCAGCGCCGGGCTCGTGACGCTGCCTGGTACGTTCGTCGGCCTCGTGCTCGGCGGCGCCTCGCCGGAGACGGCCGCGCGCGTGCAGCTCACCGTGCTGCTGACGCTGCTGCTCGTGCAACTTTTGAGCGCATTGCTGACGGCCGAGCTGGTGACGCGCGCGGCGACGCTGCCAGGCGAGCGCGTCGCGGTGCCCGGCGCAGTCTGACGCGCGCGGTACCGTCCGCGGGTGCGCAGCAGGCGGACGCTGTCCTCCCCGGGCCGCGGCGCGCGGCGGATTCACCCCTCGGTGCTCGTCGCGTGGCTCGTCCTCGTCGTGCTCGCGCTCGCTGGTTACGTCGCCTTCCGCGTCGCCACGCGCGAGTCCTCCCAGCCGGCGTCCGTCGCCGCCGCGCTCGTCCGCTTCCGCGCGCTGCCGCCGAGCGCGCGCACGCTTCCGTCGGCGCTGCGCGGCCATGCGCTGCAGCCGGGGGTGTACGTGTACGACACGCGCGGCGTCGAGGTTTCGCACGTCCTCGGCACACGCCGCCACCCCTACCCGCGGCGCACGACGATCACAGTCTCCGTCACGCCGGGCGGGTGCCTGTCCACCCGCTGGGACGTGCTCGCCACGCGCCACGACGCGGCACTCGTCTGCCCGCCGCGCGGCGCTGGCTGGCGCCTGGTCGACCAGAGCGAGGAGCACGAGTTCGCCGGCCACGTCGACCGGCGCACGTACGTCTGCACCGCGTCGTCGGCGGACGGGCCGCCGCGCATGCTGCCCGGCGCTGCCTGGCACAGCCGCTGTGCGATCCCCGGCACCACGACGATCGACGACGGCGTCGTGGTCGGCGCCCGCACCCTGCTGCTCGACGGCCGCCGCACGCGCACGCTGCTGCTGCGCGAGGTGACGCGCGTGCGCGGCGACACGGTCGGCGCCGGCACGTCGTTCACGTGGCTGCTGCCGGGCTCGGGCGTCATCGTGCGCCGCACGCTCGCGAACGCGAGCACGACGCAGACGATCGTCGGGCCGGTGCGCTACGAGGAGCGCGCGACGCTCGCGCTCACGACGGCCCAGCCGCTGCACTGAGCCGCACCGACGCCAGGTGTGTTGCGCTCACCCCGCGCGCTGCGCGACGATCTCCAGCCGCACCCAGCGGATCTCGCGCTCGGGCAGCCGCGCCGCCACGTCGCGCACGAGCTGCGCGCCGGTCTCCGGACCGAGCTCCATCACGAACGTGCGCAGCACGACGCTCGTGAGGAAGCGCTCCAGCTCCTCGTCGGAAGCGAAGCGCGTGACGCGTGGCACGAGGCCTACGTCCATGCGGTCGAAGCCGGCGGCGCGCAGCCGCGGCTCGGTCTCCTCGACGCCGGCGTACGTCCACGGATAGTCGTGGTGGCCGAGCGCGTGCAGCGCCTCAAGCACGGCGGCGATGTTGCCGGCGCCGCCGCAGTCGACGACGAGCTGCCCGCCGGGGCGCAGCACGGCGGCCAGGTGGCGGAAGAGCGCGTCGTGGTCGCGCACCCAGTGGAACGTCGAGGTCGAGACGATCGCGTCGACCGGCGCAGCGCCGCCGAGCGGCCCGTCGAGCGGCTCGCCGAGGTCGGCGTGCACGAACGAGACGCGCGCGTCGCCGGCGAAGCGCTCGCGCGCCACGTCGAGCATCGCGGTCGAGCCGTCGAGCGCGATCACCCGCCCGTGCGGCAGCCGCTCGAGCACCGTCGCGGTCACCTGCCCGGTCCCGCATCCGGCGTCGAGGACGGTCTCGTCGCCGCGCAGTTCCAGCCGCGCGACCGCGTCATTGCCGCGCGCGTTCATGGGCGCATTGAGGGTGTCGTAGGCGGGCGCGTCCCACTCCCGCTGATCCGTAGTGTTCGTCATAGCGTACAATCGTACGCGATCACGGTTTCATCGGCAAGCCCCGGTCATCAGCGTTCAGAGCGACGCGACCCAGCCTAGACCTGCGCTGTCACGCGTCCGATGAACACCACCGATAGCGGGTATTCCCCAGCTATGCGTCGCCGTTCAGTGGACTCCAGCGCGGTCGCGAGCGTCGGGTACGACGCCGGCTCGCGCACGCTCGAAGTCGAGTTCGCCGGCGGCGCGATCTACCGCTATCTCGACGTCCCCCCGCGCGTGCACGCGCAGCTCCTGAGCGCCGAGTCGGCCGGCGGCTACGTCAACCGGCGCGTCAAGCCGTATCACCGCTCCGTGCGCGTCGCACCGCGACGTACACGTGCACGCCCGGAAGCCCCTTCCCGGCCCCGTACGCGGGGTGCCGCGTGACGTCGAAGCCGCTCGCCTCAAGCCAGTCGACGACCTCGGCCGGCTCGTAGAGCCGCAGCACGTGCTCCTCCTCGCTCGAGCGGCCGTCGCGCACGAGCGCGATGCGGCGCGTAAGCGTACGGGCAACGCGATCCTCTGCGAACTCGACGCGCATCACCCAGTCGTCGCCCTCGTGTCGCGAGCGTCGGCGTCCTGCGGGCTCACGGCCGGGCGCGGCGGCGTCGAACACGAGCAGGCCGCCGGGCTCCAGCGCGGTCGACGCGCGCTGGAAGAGCGGCTCCAGGCTCGGCGGCCCGCCGTAGTTGACACATTCGCCAATCGCCGTGATCGCGACGCAGGGAGGAAGCTGCGCGTCGTGGAGCGAGCCCTCCGCGAACATCGCACTCGGCGCCCGCTCGCGCGCAATCGCCAGCATGTCGGCCGACGCGTCGACGCCGAACGCCTCGTACCCGGCGTCGAGCAACGCGGCGGCCCAGATGCCGCTGCCACAGCCGAGGTCGACCACGCGCCCTTCCTCGATGCCCGCCTCACGCAGGCGGGCGAGCACGAACGGCGCGGCGTCGCGCGCCCAGCCGCCGAACGCGACGTCGTGCACGTGCGCGAGATCTGAGCCGTAGAGCGTTTGCTGCATCTCGCCGCGATCTTAAGACGAACGCGTGCCGATCTGACACTCCCCCACTCGTACGCTCGCCGGATGCCCGCCGCCACCGTCCCGGCCGCCGACGGCTACGCCCTCGCGCTCGAGGAGGCTCGCCGCGCCTTGGACGCGCAAGAGCGGACCGTCGCCCAACTCTTCACCCGCTCGGGCCTGCTGATGTCGGCGGCAGCAATCGTCACGTCGGTCCTCGGCGGTTCGACCGTGGCGGGCGCGACGGTCGATGCTGCGGCATGGATCGCCATCGCCTCGTTCGCGGCGCTCACCGGAGCCATACTCTCGATCCTCCGGCCACGGCAGACCTTGGAGTTCGCGCTTCATCCAGCCCCGCTCGTCGAGCGGCTCGTCGAGGCGCCGACCGTGCCGCACCCTGCGGACCTGCGACGAGAGTTGGCGCTTCACATGGGCGGGAGCATTGATCGCAATGCGTGCGAGATCAACGCCATGGTCGCGTCGTTTCACATCGCCAGCGTGCTTCTCGCACTGGAGATCGTGGCGTCGGTCGTATCGATCGCCACCGTCGACTAACGTCGAGCACATGAGACCGGTGACTCAGCGCCAGCGCCCACAGCCCACCACCCCCAGCCCGATGATGGGGCAGTTCGGCGAGCCGGCCGGATCGCCGCCGCTCCCATGGCCCAAGTACATCCTCGCGCTGCTCGGCTTCCCGGTTCGGACGCCGAAGATCTGGGATCAATGGGAGGATCCTCAGGGCTGACGCCCTACTTCACACTCCCCGCCAACAGCCCCTGCACGAAGAAGCGCTGGAAGGCGAGGAAGACGAGCAGGGGGATCGCGAGCGACAGGAACGAGGCGGGCGCGATCAGCTCGATGTTGGACCCGAACTGGCGCGTCTGCGAGAAGATCGCGACCGTCAGCGGCTGCGTGTTGCGCCCGAACGTCAGCGCCACGATCAGGTCGTTCCAGGTCCACAGGAACTGGAAGATCGCCAGCGACGCGATCGCCGGCAGCCCGAGCGGCAGGATCAGCCGCGTGAAGATGCGCCACTCCGACGCCCCGTCGATGCGCGCCGACTCCATGATGTCTCTCGGGATCCCGATGAAGAAGTTGCGCATCAGGAAGATCCCGAATGGCAGCCCGAACGCGACGTGGAACAGCACCAGCCCGAGGATCGTGTCGAACAGGCCGGTGTCCTGGTAGATCGTGAAGATTGGGATCAGCGCGACCTGCAACGGCACGACCAGCAGCGCGATGACGCCGACGAACAGCCAGTCGCGGCCGGGGAAGTCGAGCCACGCGAACGCGTAGCCGGCGAGCGACGCGACGATCACCAGCAGCGCCGTGTTGAAGACGGCGATCTGCACCGTCGTCCACAGCGCGCTCGTGATCGCGGAGTTGTTGAAGATCGCCTTGTAGTTCTCGAACGTCGCGAGGCTCGGGTGGGCGATCACGTGCCACCACCCCTCCTGCGTGATCGACGTCGTCGGCAGCAGCGACGTCAGCAGCAGCCCGAGCGTCGGCACGAGCCACAACACCGCCAGCACGGCGAGGATGACGTTGAGCGGCCCGCGCGCGACCGCGCGGCCCACGCGCGCGGCCCACGGCTCGCTCGTGCGCGCGCGCTCGCGCGGCAGCGCCACCGCCTGTCCTGCCGCTTGTCCAGAGGCCTCCATCAGACGCTCACCCCCTCACTGCTCCCGCCGGAAGCGCCGCACGTTCAGCGCCAGCACCGGCAGCACGAGGATGAACAGGAACACCGCGATCGCAGAGCCGAGCCCGAAGTCGTTCACGCCGCCGAACGACGTGCGCCACATCGCCAACGCAATGACGTTCGCGTCGTCCTGCGAGGACTGCGGTGCGACGCTCAGCACGATGTCGAACACCTTCAGGACGTTGATCACCATCGTGATGAACACGACGCTCAGCACCGGCGCGAGCAGCGGCACCGTCACGCGCCGGAAGACCTGCCACTCGGTCGCCCCGTCGGTGCGTGCGGCCTCCAGCACCTCGCGCGAGATCGCCGCGAGCCCGGCGGCGATGATCACCATCGCGAAGCCGGCCCACACCCACACGTAGGCGATCATCACCGCCGGGACGATCAGCTTCGGCCCGAGCCAGTTCACACCCGCGAACGGCGCCGCGAACGTCGACGGCGCGATCTTCACTCTGTACGAACCGGGTCTCACGCCCCCGAAGGAGAAGGAGCCGTCGTCGGCGCTCGACGTGCTGGCGACCGCGCCGCCGGACGCGCTCAGCAGTTGCAGGTCTACCCCGCCGAGCCCCTGCTCCCCGGGCTCCACCACGCCCGGTCTGCCGCCGCCGGGCTTGAAGTCACGCCACACGACGCCGTCGATCGCGCCCGCTCTCGGCGTTGGTCTGACCGCGTCGGGCGCGTCAGCCGACACCTGGTCGGACGGGATCGCCGTCAGGCCCATCAGCGCCACCCCGCCCGGTCTCACCACCGCTCTCAACACGTACCCCTGCGAGGGGCTCCCCGTCAGCGCCGGCGACGACGGTTGCGCGGTCGTCAGCGCACCGGATGAAGTGAACGCGTCGTGCACGACCTTCAACGACGCGTTGACCGTCCCCAACGACGGGTCGGTCTGGTCCATCACACGCCAAATCACCCCCGCCGCAAACAGTGAGATCGCCATCGGCATGAAGACGACCGTCTTGAACGCGGTCGACCAGCGGATCCGCTCGGTCAGGACCGCGAAGATCAAGCCGATCGCCGTCACGAACGCCGGCACGATCGCGACCCACAACACGTTGTTCTTGATCGCGGTCAGCAGCGTGTCGGTCGTGAACAGCGCCTTGTAGTTGTCGAAGCCGACGAAGTCACTCCCGCTGCGCCCGAAGAACGAGCGCACGATCGTGCGCACCGTCGGATAGACGAGCCACACGAGCAGGAAGATCAGCGCCGGCGCCAGGAACAGCAGCGGGACGAGCCGCTCGCGCCTGGAGCGGCCCGTCCCACGGCTTGGAAGCGCCGACGCCTCCACTGTCTACCCCTGGCCGTAGGCCTTCGCCGCGGCCGCCTCGAGCTTGGCGGCCGTGCCGTTCACGTCGCTCGGGTTGGTCGCGAAGTCCTGCAGGATCTTCCACTCGCCCTGCCCCGGCGTGCCGCCGAAGGCGGCCGGCGCGAGGTCGGACATGTCGAAGCGGAAGGTTCTGGCGTTCGCGACCGCGGTCGCCACGGTGCGCGTGATCTGGTCGGGGTAGGTGCTGGCGCTCACGCCCTTGTTCGGCGAGGAGAAGCCGCCGCGCGCCGCCCACACCTGCGCCGCTTCGGGCGTCGCGAGGAATCTCACGAACGCTCTCACGGCCGGCGTGTCCTTGAAGACGGTGATCGAGTCGCCGCCGCCGACGACGTCGTTCTCGTCACCGGCTCTGACCGACGGGAACGGGAAGACCCCGTAGCCGGTGCCGGCTCTGAGCTGTGTCTTGCTGGCCACGACGCCGGGCACGAAGTCGCCCTCGATCACCTGCGCGGCCTTCGGCGGGTTCTGGAAGACGACCTCGACCGAGGTGGTGAAGTCAGTCTGCGTCGCGCTCGTTCTGCCGGCGAGGTTGGAGGTGTTGCTCAGCACCTGCGCCATCGTTCTGAGCGCGGTTCTGACGGACGGGTCCGTCCACTTGATGCTGTGCGTTGAGAGCTGGTCGTACTTCGTCGGCCCGGCCTGCCGCAGGTAGATGTTCTCGAACAGGTCGGTGAGCGGCCAGCCATCGGAGCCGCCGATCGCGTACGCGGGCACGCCCGAGGCCTGCAGCGTTCTGCCGTCTCTGAGGAAGTCCGTCCACGTTCTCGGCGGCGTGACGCCGGCGTTTCTGAACGCTGAGACGTTGTACCAGACGGTCGACTTGTTGGCGCCCTTGAAGACGAAGCTGTAGAGCTTGCCGTTGATTTTCCCGAGTCTCACGAGGTCGGGCGGATAATTCGCTTCGAGCGTCGATCTGACGTAATCGAGCGGCTTCACCGCGCCCTTGGCCTGGAACTCTCTGATGAGGCCCGGCTGCGCGATCGTCGCGATGTCGGGCGGATTCCCGCCCTGCACCGCGGTGCTCACCACGGTCGGGACGTTGTCGCCCGCGGAGGTGTACTTCACTCTCACGTTCGGATACGTCTGGTTGAACTTGTCGATGACGGCCTGGAACGATCTCTGCTCGTCGCCGGTCCAGACGCCGACGACCGACACGTTGCCGGAGACCTTCGTGTTCGCGGAGGTGGTCGAGCCGCCGCTGCTGCTCCCCCCACCGCCGCCGCAGCCGGCGAACGCGACCGACGCCACCGCGAGTGCGGCGAGCGCGTGGAGTTGGAGCCGATGTGTCCTCACAGGTCAGTCCTCCCGTCGGGTGTCTCGTCGTAGATCCCGAGCCCCGTCTCCGGATCGAAGAAGTGCAGTTGGCGCGTGTCGACGACGACCTCCGCCGTCTCGCCCTCGCGCACCGACGAGTGGGGTGAGAAGCGGCCCACGATCGTCGTCTGCGTCGGCGGGCCGGCGTCAGCGCCGGCTGCGCCGCCGTCGAGCGTGCGCACCCCGAGATCCTCGGCCAGCTCCTCGATCTGCTCGGTCGCGGCCGGCGGCACGTCGACGCGCGCGTGCACGATCACCTCGGAGCCGAGCGCCTCGCGCAGCTGCACGCGCAGGCGCAGCCGACGGTCGTCGGGCGCGTCGCGCTCCAACGCGGCGTCGTGCAGGTCCTCGGGGCGGATGCCGACGATCAGCTCGCGGCCAGCCCACGCTCGCAGCGCGCCGCGCCGGTCGAGCAGCTCGCGGTCGAGCGCGAGCGTCTGGTCGCCGAGCCGCAGCCGCGGACCGCCGCCGTTCGCGTCCTCCAGCCGTCCTTGCAACAGGTTCATCGCGGGGCTCCCGATGAAGCCGCCGACGAACACGTTCACCGGACGGTCGTACAGCTCCTGCGGCGGCGCGACCTGCTGCAGCACGCCTCTGCGCATGACGGCGACGCGGTCGCCCATCGTCATCGCCTCGACCTGGTCGTGCGTGACGTAGATCGTCGTGACGCCCAGTTCGTCCTGCAGGCGCGCGATCTCGGCGCGCATCGCCACGCGCAGCTTCGCGTCGAGGTTGGAGAGCGGCTCGTCCATCAGGAAGGCCGCCGGCTCGCGCACGATCGCCCGGCCCATCGCGACGCGCTGGCGCTGCCCGCCGGACAGGTTCCGCGGCTTGCGCTTGAGCCACGGCTCGAGGTCGAGCACCTTCGCGGCCTGCCGCACGCGTCTGTCGATCTCGTCCTTCGGGACCTTCTTGAGCCGCAGTCCGAACGCGATGTTCTCGTAGACACTCAGGTGCGGGTAGAGCGCGTAGCTCTGGAACACCATCGCGATGTCGCGGTCGCGCGGCGGCACGTCGTTGACGACGCGCTCGCCGATCCGCAGGCGACCCTCGCTGATCTCCTCAAGCCCCGCGACCATGCGCAGCGCCGTCGTCTTGCCGCAGCCGGACGGCCCCACGAGCACGACGAACTCCTGGTCGCCGATCTCCAGGTCCATCGACGACACGGCGCGCGTGCCGTCGGGATAGACCTTGCTGACGGCGTCGAACGCGACCACCGCCATATGACGCACCTCCTCGGGGCCTACTGGTCGGCCGGCCGGCCAACCTCCTCCGGCAGGACACGTACCACCGCCCCTGAAGCGCCAAACGGAGGAGCGTCGTCAAGTCACCGCCGCCGCGCGCCGATACGTTTGCAGTGACATCAACAGGCCCGCGTGCGCGGAGGCTCCTCTTTGCCTTCACCGTGACAGCGCTCGCGGCGCTGTATGCGTACGCGCTGACCGGCGTCGGCGGCCGCTCAGCCGAGCACTTCTTCACCGACGATCTCTACATCGGGCTCGAGCTCGTCGGCGTGGCGCTGTGCGCGTGGCGTGCGCTCGCCGGCCCCGACCACCGCCTCGCGTGGTCGTGCATCGCCGTCGCGTTCCTGTGCTGGACGCTCGGCGACCTCGCGTGGGTGCTGCTGCCGGCGAGCGGCGACAGCCCGATCACGAACGGGCTCTACCTCGCCTTCTATCCGCTGTGCATCGCGGGCGCCGCCTTGTTGCTTTCACAGGGCAGCGAGCGCGTCGCCGCGCGCATGTGGATCGACGGGCTGCTGGCGGCGCTGACCGCGGCGGCGTTGATCGTCGCGCTCGCCTTCAACCCGATCGTCGCGGCCACCCACGGCAACGCCTCCCAGGTCGCCGTCAACCTCGCCTATCCGCTCGGCGACCTCGTGCTCGTCGGCTTCGTGCTGCTCGCGTTCGCGACGCAAGCGTGGCGGCCGGGGCGTGGCTGGGCGCTGTTCGGCTTCGGGATGGCGCTGTCGGCGATCGCCGACACGCTCTATGCCTACCAGGACGCCGTCGGCAGTTACCACGACGGCTCGCTCGTCGACGTGCTGTGGCCCACAGCGCTGATGTGCTGCAGCTGGGCCGCCTGGCAGCCGTGGCGTACGCCGCCGGGACGCCACCGCTACGGCATCCAGACGTTCGTGTACCCGAGCGCGTTCGCGATCGTCGCCGTCGCGCTCCTGACGTACGACCACTTCGTGCAGGTCTCAGACGCCGCGGCCCTGCTCGCGGCCGCTGCGCTGCTCGTCGCAATCCTGCGCGCCGGGATCACGTTCCGCGACAACGTCGCGCTGCTGCGCGCGACGCGCAGCGAGGCGCTCACCGACGGCCTCACCGGCCTGCCCAACCGCCGCCGCTTGATGCTGGACCTTGAGCAGGCTTTCCACCCCCACGGCCGCCACCACCTGAGGGGCGAAGCCGATGGCGGGATTCGCCCGGCGACGTTCGCGTTCTTCGACCTCGACGGCTTCAAGGGCTACAACGACACCTTCGGCCACGCCGCCGGCGACATGCTGCTCGACCGCCTCGCGGGCCGGCTGGCGGCGACCGTCGCGGGCCACGGCCGCGCGTACCGCCTCGGCGGCGACGAGTTCTGCGTGCTGCTCGACGGTCAGCGTGCGCTCGACGACGACGCCTGTCTGCGCGCGTGCCGCGCCGCGCTTGAGGAGCAGGGCGACGGCTTCCGCGTCGGCGCCTCCTGCGGCGCCGTCACGATCCCCGACGAAGCCGGCAGCCCGACGCACGCGCTTCAGCTCGCCGACCAGCGCATGTACGCCGCCAAGCGGCGCGCGCGCACCTCCAGCCGCGCGCAGACGCGTGACGTGCTGCTGCAGTTGCTGCGCGAGCGCGAGCCAGAGCTGCACCACCACCTGCACGGCGTCGCCGCGCTCGCCGCTGCTGTCGGCCGGCGCATGTCGCTCGACGCCGAGCAGCTCGACGAGGTCACGCGCGCGGCCGAGCTGCACGACGTCGGCAAGATCGCGATCCCCGACGAGATCCTGCACAAGCCCGCCTCGCTCGACGCGGGCGAGTGGGAGCTGATGCGCCAGCACACCGTCATCGGCGACCGCATCCTCGGCGCGGCGCCGGCGATGCGACCGGTCGCCGAGATCGTGCGCGCCTCACACGAGCGCTGGGACGGCGACGGCTACCCGGACGGTCTCGCCGGCGAGCAGATCCCGCTCGGCGCGCGGATCGTCAGCGTCTGCGACGCCTTCCACGCGATGACGACGCCGCGGCCCTACCAGCGCACGCTGATGCGCGACGAGGCGCTGGCAGAGCTGCGCCGCTGTGCGGGGACGCAGTTCGACCCGGCGGTCGTCGAGGCGTTCTGCGTCTTGGCGGTCGAACAGCCTGCGCCCGCTCGCGCGGTGCCTGCGGGCGCAGACCGTCCGCACGCACACGAACGTAGTTGACAGGAGCGGTTGCCGTCCGGTGTGCTGAAAGGCGGGAGGCGCCCGCGCGATGACTGCGGGGCGCGGTCGCCTCCACTTCTCGCGCAAGCCCCCAGATGCGACAGCGGCCGGAGCGCGTCCGCAAGCGCCCCGGCCGCCCCGTTCACCAGCGGTACCAGCCGCGGCGTCCGCCGTCGGCGGCCCCGCCCACGAGGAACCCGATCGCCCAGATCACGAGGGCGGCAATCAGGATCCACCACAGGACGTGCGCCGCAAAGCCGAGCCCGCCCAGCAGGACCAGCAGCAGCAGCAACACGATCAACGCAACCATCGGGTCCCCTTTCGTATTTCGCGGCCGAAGCCGGTGACCGGTCGAGAACGTTCCCGGCGACGGCCCGCGTCATGCGCGGCGATCGGCCCGATGGAGCAGCGGCCCGTGCAGATCCTCGACGCCGGGCCCAGGGAACGCGCACCGCGATCGCCCAAGATGCTGTCCATGCAGAGGACTTCACCCATTCGCCGCTATGTGCTGCTGCGGCATCGCGGGCTCGACGCGAGCGAGTCGCGTTGGAGCATGGAGCGGATCGCTCCGGCTCCGCGCGGCGCGGCCCGCGCTGCGCTCACCGCGCAGCCGTCGAAGCCAGGCGCCGCGCGCGACTAGCGCCGACGCCGGCGGCGCCGCCGCACGAGCGCCAGCAGCGCACCGAGACCGGCAGCCGCCGCGCCGAGATGACGGCGTGACGGACGGCGCGCCAGCGCGGGTGTCGACGCGAACGTGACGTGGGGCGGGGGCGCCGGCATCGCGAACTCTTCCGCGGCGAGCACGTCGTGCGGTCTATCGGACGCGTTCGGCTCCGGCGGCAGCTCCAGCGGACGCTCGGCGTGCCAGGCAGCTTCGGGCGCCGGCATCGCGAACTGCTCGGCGGCAAGCACGTCGTGCGGTCTGTCGGACGCGTTCGGCTCCGGCGGAATCTCGCTGTGCGGGTGCTCGTGGACGCTCATGAGCGCATCTTCGCAGATCGGCGCAACCCCGCACATCTGATGCACCTACGCTGAGATCTGCTTCGGTGCCTATACTCATCTCAAGGCCGAGCGGATCGCCTTCCGCTTTGCGCGAGAGGCCGAGCGAAAGAGAACGTGAACGCAATGAGCAGACTGCTGTTGGTCCCCCTCGAGGACGTCGTCGTCTTCCCGACGATGAATCTGACGCTGACGGTGGACGTCGGCGACGAGCAGCGCGTCCTGCTCGTCCCCCGCCACGAGGGCGCGTTCGCCGGTGTCGGCACCGTCGCCGACGTCAGCGAGCACGTGCGCCTGCCCGGCGGCGGACGCGCGGTCGTGCTGAACGGCCTGCACCGCGGCGTCGCCGGCGCCGCCCACACCGCCCCGGACGGTCGCCTCTACGTCGAGGTCGAGGACCATCCCGACGCCGAGCCGGTCGACGGCCGCACGCGCGAGCTGGAGCGCGAGTACCGCGCGGTGGTCGAGGAGCTGCTGGAGCTGCGCGGCGACGACGGCCGCATCCAGGCGTTCGTGCGCGCGATCAGCGAGCCGGGCGTGCTGGCCGACACCGCCGGCTACTCCCCCGACATCGCCTTCGAGCAGAAGGTCGAGCTGCTGGAGACGCTCGACGTGACCGAGCGCCTCGCGCTCGCGGTCAAGCTCCAGCGCGAGCGCCTCGCCCAGCTGCAGGTACGCAAGCGCATCCGCGAGGACGTCGAGTCGGGCGCCGAGAGACAGCAGCGCGAGTGGTTCCTGCGCAGACAGATGGACTCGATTCGCAAGGAGCTCGGCGAGGACGACGCGTCCGTCGTCGAGGAGTACCGCGCGAAGATCGAGGCCGCCGGCATGCCCGAGGCGGTGCGCGAGCAGGCCGACAAGGAGCTGGGCCGGCTGGAGCGCATGGGCGAGCAGTCGGGCGAGGCGTCGATGATCCGCTCCTACCTCGACTGGCTGATCGCAGTGCCGTGGTCAAGACGCTCGGAGGAGCGGCTCGATCCGGTCCACGCGCGCGAGGTGCTCGACAGGGATCATGCGGGCCTGGACGACGTCAAGGAGCGCATCACCGAGTACCTGGCGGTGCGCAAGCTGCGCGCCGATCGCGGCGTCCCGGACGACAAGAAGTCCGGTGTGATCCTCACCTTGATCGGCCCGCCCGGCACCGGCAAGACGTCGATCGGCGAGTCGATCGCGCGCGCGACCGGGCGCGAGTTCGTGCGCATGTCGCTCGGCGGCGTGCGCGACGAGGCGGAGATCCGCGGCCACCGGCGCACGTACATCGGCGCGCTGCCGGGGCGGCTCGTGCGCGCGCTGCGCGACGCGGGCACGATGAACCCGGTGATCATGCTCGACGAGGTCGACAAGGTCGGCGCCGACTGGCGCGGCGACCCGAGCGCGGCGCTGCTGGAGGTGCTGGATCCCGCGCAGAACCACTCGTTCCGCGACCACTACCTCGACGTCGAGCTGGACCTCTCGCACGTGCTGTTCATCGCGACCGCGAACGTCGCCGAGACGATCCCCGGCCCGCTGCTGGACCGCATGGAGGTGATCCGCTTCGACGGCTACACGACCGCGGAGAAGACGGCGATCGCGCGCGACTACCTGTGGCCGCGCCAGCTCGAGCGCAACGGGCTGAAGCCCGAGGAGGCGACGATCTCCGACGAGCTGCTGCAGACGGTCGTGACCGAGTACACGCGCGAGGCCGGCGTGCGCCAGCTCGAGCGCGAGCTGGGGACGCTGCTGCGCAAGACGGCGACCCGCGTGGCCGCCGGCAGCGTGACCGCGCCGGTGGCGCTCGCGCTCGACGACGTGCGCGACGCGCTCGGCCGCCAGAAGCACTTCCAGGAGGCGGCGATCCGCACGGCCGTGCCGGGCGTCGCGACCGGCTTGGCGGTCACCGGCACCGGCGGCGACGTGCTGTTCGTCGAGGCGGTGCGGATGCCGGGCGAGCGCAAGGACGCACTCGTGCTGACCGGCCAGCTCGGCGACGTGATGAAGGAGTCGGCGCGGATCGCGCTCTCCTACGTGCGCGGGCACGCCGAGGAACTCGGCATCCCCGACGGCGCGACCGACGGCGAGTTCCACGTGCACGTGCCGGCCGGCGCGATCCCGAAGGACGGGCCGAGCGCCGGCGTCACGATGGTCACTGCGCTGGCGTCGCTGCTGAGCGGTCGCCCGGTCAAGCACACGGTCGGCATGACCGGCGAGGTTACGCTGCAGGGCCGCGTGCTGCCGATCGGCGGCGTCAAGCAGAAGGTGCTCGCGGCGCACGCGGCGGGCCTGACCGACGTGATCCTGCCCGAGCGCAACCGCGGCGACCTCGACGACGTGCCGGCCGACGTGCGCGAGCAGATGACGTTCCACTTCGCGATGGGCGTCGACGAGGTGCTCGCGGTCGCGCTGGAGCCGGCGCGAGCGCACGCCGCCGCCTGACGCTTGGCCCTCCCCCGCGCCGGCGCGGCTCCCCCGCCGCGCCGGCGCTCCCTCACCTGTCATCTGCTGGCCGACCAGCCAGTAAGGTGGTGCCACGAGCCGGGGGCAGGGGGCCGCCGGCACGACAGGGCCTGGTTGCGGAGAGACGGGCCCGAAAGGGGGAATCGCCATGACCGGCACACGCCGGATGGTCGCCGCGCTCGCCGCGGCGCTCTGCCTCATCGCGCTCGCCAGCTCGGCGGCGCTCGCCGCCTATCCGAACTCGATGGCGGCCACAGGTGACTCGATCACCCGCGCGTTCAACACGTGCTCGTTCCCGTTCATCGATTGTCCGCAGAACTCGTGGGCGACGGGCACCGAAACGAGCGTGAACAGCTTCTACCTGCGCATCAGGGCGCTGAACAGAGGCATCGAAGGCAGGGCGAGCAACGACGCCAGGTCGGGCGCGAGGATGAGCAACCTGCCCGAACAGGTGAACAGCGCCGTCAGCCAGAGAGTCGAATACCTCGTGATCGAGATGGGCGCCAACGACGTCTGCACCTCCGAAGAGGGCAACATGACGTCGGTCGCCAGCTACAGGTCGAACCTCGAAAGCGCGATGAGAACATTCACCGAAAGGCTTCCGAGCGCGAGGATAAGCGTCGGCTCGATCCCGAACGTCTACTGGCTGTGGAGCCTGCTGCACACAAACAGCTCGGCCGTCTCCACCTGGAACTCGCTCGGCATCTGCCAGTCGATGCTGAGGAACCCGACCTCGACGTCCAGGGAAGACGAAGAACGCCGTCTGCGCGTCCAAAGACGCGAGATCGAATTCAACGGCGTGCTGGCCGAAGTGTGCGCCCTGTACGCGAACTGCCAGTACGACAGGAACACCGGCTACGAATACAGATTCGAAGCCGGCGAGGTGGGCACGCGCGACTACTTCCACCCGACCGTGAGAGGTCAGGCCTCGATCGCGCGGATCGAGTTCCCGCTCGTCACCTTCTGATCGCTTGCATGCTGCGCCGCGGAGGGTTCGAATCCTCCGCGGCGCGGTAGCGTGCTCGTATGAGCACGACCAGCAGCAGCCGGGAGCAGGAGGTCGTCGCGCAGGTACCGAAGGGCCTCTTCATCGGCGGCGAGTGGCGCGAGGCGAGCGGCGGCGGGACGCTGCCGGTGGAGGACCCGTCGACCGGCGAGGCGCTGTGCGAGGTCGCCGACGCGACGCCTGATGACGCGATGGCCGCGCTGGACGCCGCTTGTGCGGCGCAGGCGGAGTGGGCCGCTACCCCACCGCGCGAGCGCGGCGAGATCCTGCGCCGCGCGTGGGAGCAGTTGGTCGCGCGTGAGGACGAGCTGGCGCTGCTGATGACGCTCGAGATGGGCAAGCCGGTCGCCGAGTCGAGAGCGGAGATCGCCTACGCCGGCGAGTTCCTGCGCTGGTTCGCGGAGGAGGCGGTGCGGATTGAGGGCCGCTGGGCGACCGCGCCGAACGGCGGCATGCGGATGCTGACGATGCGCCAGCCGGTCGGGCCGTGCCTGCTGATCACGCCGTGGAACTTCCCGATGGCGATGGGCACGCGCAAGATCGGGCCGGCCGTCGCCGCGGGCTGCACGATGGTCGTCAAGCCGGCGAAGCAGACGCCGCTGTCGATGCTCGCTTTGGCGCAGATCCTGGAGGAAGCCGGGCTGCCCGGCGGCGTGCTGAACGTCTTCACGTCGAGATCCGCGTCGAAGACGACCGGCCCGCTGATCGACGACCCGCGCCTGCGCAAGCTGTCGTTCACCGGCTCGACCGAGGTGGGCCGCCAATTGATGGGCCAGGCATCGAAGAACCTGCTGCGCGTCTCGATGGAGCTGGGCGGCAACGCGCCGTTCATCGTGTTCGAGGACGCCGACCTCGACGCCGCGGTCGAGGGCGCGATGGTCGCGAAGATGCGCAACATCGGCGAGGCGTGCACGGCGGCGAACCGCTTCCACGTGCACGCGTCGGTCGCCGACGAGTTCGCACGGCAGTTGGCCGAGCGCATGGGCGGGTTGAAGAGCGGGCGCGGCAGCGAGGACGGCGTGCAGGTCGGCCCGCTGATCGACGACGACCAGCGCGGCAAGGTCCGCGAGCTGGTCGAGGACGCGCTGGAACGTGGCGCGCAGCGCCTCACCGACGGCGAGGCCGACGGGAGCGGGCGCGGCTACTTCTATCCCCCGACCGTCCTGACCGACGTGCCGGACGACGCGCGCATGCTGCGCGAGGAGATCTTCGGACCGGTCGCCCCGATCACCGCGTTCGCCGACGAGGACGAGGCGATCGCCGCCGCCAACAGAACCGAGTACGGCCTCGTCGCCTACGTCTTCACGCGCGATCTCGACCGCGCGATCCGCGTGATCGAGCGCCTGGAGACCGGCATGGTGGGCCTGAACCAGGGCATGGTCTCGAACGCCGCCGCACCGTTCGGCGGCGTCAAGCAGTCCGGCTTCGGCCGCGAGGGCGGCGCCGAGGGAATCGAGGAGTACTTGTCCGTGAAGTACGCGGCGATCAGAGCGGGCTGAAAAACCGGCCAGCGAACGCCCAAGCGTCACGTGGGGGCGTTAGCGTGCGCGCAACACATCCCCAAAGAGGAGAGTTGCATGCGCCGACGCGCTATGCCTTCCCCCGCGATGGTCGTCGCCCTCATCGCACTGTTCGTCGCCCTCGGCGGCACAGGCTACGCCGCCACCTCGTTGACCGACAACGGTGGCAACGCGGTCGCCGCGGCGAAGAGACACAGAAGAAGCCTCCGCGGGCCGCGCGGCTTCCGCGGCAGGACCGGTCCGCAGGGTCCGGTCGGCCCCACCGGCCCCACAGGCCCCCAGGGTCCCCAGGGGCCGCAAGGCGCGGCCGGCACGGCGAAGGCGTACGCGGAGGTGTCAGGCGACGGCACCCTCGTGAGAGGCCATGCCTTCAACATCGCGGACGCCAAGGTCACGCACATCGGCAGAGGCGTCTACTGCTTCGATCTCTCGGGGATCGGCATCACGACCGACAACGCAGCCCCGATCGCGACGCCGGACTGGAGCTATGGCCCCACGTTCATCGGCGACCAGGTCTTCGTCGTCGCGAACTCCAACGCGAACGCCTGCCCAACCGGTCAGATCGGCGTGCGGACCTACGACACGAGCAACACCGCCAAGGACGTCGGCTTCATCATCGCGTTCATGTAGCGGGCTCGCGGGCGCGGTGGAGCCATGGCTGCACCGCGCCCCGCGCGCGGCCCGCTCAGCGGTCCTCGAGTACGGCTCGTGGCTGCCGGACTTGGCGAGCCCGCCCGCGGCTGACCATGCAGCCGACCATCAGGATCGTCACGTAGAGCCAGGTCGAGGGCGCGCCCAAGCCGTCGGCGACCGCGGGCGATCAGCGCACGCCGAGCGTGACGATCACGTAGGCGATATCTCGGTCGTCTTCAAGGCCGACTTCGTCTCGGGCAGACCGACGGCCGCGCCTCGAACCCGCTGCACGCCTGCACCGGGATCCGCGGGTAGCGCGGGAACGACGGGTCGTCCTTCGAGCGTCTGCAGAGCGAGAAGACCGAGCCGCGGCGGTTCGGGACGAGCTGCTGGTGGGCACAGGCGTTGCAGAGACCGGCGGGCGGCGGAGCAGGCTGGCAGCCGGGCTCGGGCTCGGGCTCGGACACCCCGTCACTATACTTTTTGAAGCATGCAGACGTTCACGCGCCTCCTCGGCTTTCTGCGCCCGCACCGCCGCGGCGTGATCGTCTCCTTCCTGTTCGCAGCCGCCGCCATGGCCGCCGGCGTCTCGATCCCGTGGCTGACGGGCCAGGCGATCGGCGCGATCACCGACGGCGCCCGCTCCAAGCTGATCCTGTTCGCGCTGCTCGTCGCCGCCGCCGGCCTCGCGCGCCTCGGCCTGTCCGTCGGGCGCCGGCTCGTCGCCGGGCGCGTCTCGTTGGCCGTCGAGTACGACCTGCGCTCGCGCCTGTACTCCCACCTCCAGGAGCTGGAGCTCGGCTTCTTCGACCGCCAGCAGACCGGACAGCTGATGTCACGCGTGACGGTCGACCTGCAGGCGGTGCGCTTCTTCCTCGGCTACGGGCTGATCTTCATCGGCCAGTCGTTCTTCACGCTTGCGCTGGCGGCGGTCGCGATGTTCATCTACCAACCGGTCCTGGCGCTGATCGCGCTCACGCCCGTCCCCTTCGTCGTGCTCGTCGCGTTCCGCTACGGCCGCCGCTCCCGCCCCGCGATGCAGGAGGTGCAGCAGCGGATCGCCGAGCTGAGCGCGGTCGCGGAGGAGAACGTCTCCGGCGTGCGCGTCGTGAAGGCGTTCGCGCGGGAGGAGCTGCAGCTCGAGCGCTTCCGCCACCAGACCGGCCGCGTCTTCGACCAGGCGATGTACACGACGCGCCTGCAGGCGCGCTATGCGCCGCTGATCGGCTTCCTGCCCTACCTCGGCCTCGCGGCGATTCTGCTCGTCGGCGGACACGCAGCGATCAGCGGCTCGATCGACATCGCCCTCTTCACCGCCTTCTACGGCTACGTGCTGATGCTGACCGGGCCGATGCGCACGCTCGGCTACATGCTCGGCGCCGCGCAGCGCGCGACCGCCTCGGGCGCGCGCATCTTCCAGGTGCTCGACCGCACGCCGGAGATCGTCGCGCCGGAGGGCGCGCCGCCGCTGCCGGAGGGCCGTGGGCGCGTCGAGCTGCGCGGCGTGTCGCTCACCTACGACGGCGCGGTCCAGCCGGCGCTGCGCGGCGTCGACCTGACGGTCGCGCCGGGCACGACGGTCGCGCTCGTCGGCGGCACCGGCTCGGGCAAGACGTCGCTTGTCTCGCTCCTCCCCCGTCTCTACGACGCCACCTCCGGTTCGGTGCTGATCGACGGCGCGGACGTGCGCACGGTCGACCCCGGCTCGCTGCGCCGCGAGATCGCGATCGTGACCGACGACCCGTTTCTGTTCTCCGCGACCGTCCACGACAACATCGCCTACGCGCGTCCGGACGCAACGCGCGAGGAGGTCGAGGCGGCCGCACGGCGCGCGCATGCCGACGGCTTCGTGCGCGAGCTGCCGGACGGCTTTGACACGCTGATCGGCGAGCGCGGCCTGACCCTCTCGGGCGGCCAGCGCCAGCGGATCGCGATCGCGCGCGCGCTGCTCGCGAACCCGCGGATCCTCGTGCTCGACGACGCGACGTCGTCCGTCGACGCGTCGACCGAGCAGGAGATCAAGCAGGCATTGGCGGAGGTGATGGAGGGCCGCACGACGTTCGTCATCGCGCACCGCCTGTCGACGATCGCGCTGGCAGACGAGATCGTCGTGCTCGACCACGGCCGCGTCGCCGCGCACGGCACGCACGACGAGCTGCTCGCGCAGGAGGGCCTCTACCGCGAGATCGTCGAGAAGGGCCTGCCGGACCAGGTCTTCCTGACGCGCAAGCCGGTCGAGCAGAGCGATCCGGGCGCGGCCGCCCCCGCCCGCGCGAACAGGCGTGCGCCCGCGGCACGCGCCGCCGCCGCGCTGGCCGCGTCGCCCGCCCCGGCCCCAGCCATCCGTCGCGACGAGGGCGTCTCCGCGCTCGCCTCCGGCGCGCTCGGCTCGCTCACCACTGCCGGCCGCGAGCAGGACCGTCTCGCCGATCTGCGCCGCCGCCTGCGCCAGACCGGCGGGCGCGGCCGCAAGGTGCGCGGCCTGCTGGAGCTGCTCCGCCCCTACCGCGCACGCGTGGTACTGATGTTCGCGACGCTGCTGCTTGCAACCGCCGCGACGCTCGCGCCGATCCCGCTCGCCAAGCGCGCGCTCACGACCATCCAGGATCGCGACCTGGCGCGCCTGGACCGCACCGCCGCGATCTTCCTCGCCGCCGCGCTGCTCGCGTGGGGCGCCTCGTCCGCGCAGACCTACCTGACCGGCTGGGTCGGCCAGCGCGCGCTCCAGGACCTGCGCGGCCAGCTGTTCCAGCACCTGCAGTCGCTCTCGCTCGGCTTCTACTCGCGCGTGCGCTCGGGGGTCGTGATCAGCCGCCTGACGAACGACGTCGAGGCGCTCGACTCGCTCATCAGCGACGGGATCGTGACGCTGTTCCAGTCGACGCTGACGCTCGCCGGCGTCGTCGTGCTGCTGGTCGCGATGGATCCCCAGCTCGCGCTCTACACGTTCCTCGCGATCCCGCTGCTGGCGGCCGGCGCGCTCGCCTTCCGGATCGCCTCGGCCGACGCCTTCCGCCGCACGCGCGAGCGGATCGCGGCGATCACCGGGTACCTCCAGGAGACGCTGTCGGGCATCCGCGTCGTGCGCTCGTTCGGGCAGGAGCGGCGCCACATCGCGCGCTTCGCCGACCTCAACCAGGCCAACCGCGCGGCAAACCTGACGACCGTCAACCTCAATGCCGCCTACTTCCCCGGCGTGGAGCTGCTGTCCTCGCTCGTGACCGTCGGGATCCTGCTGGTCGGCGGCTTCGAGGTGATCCACGGCGATGCGCAGACGGCCGTGGTGTTCGCCTTCATCGCCGCGCTGAACCTGTTCTTCGACCCGATCCAGCAGCTCTCGCAGCTCTACACGACCTACCAGTCCGGCATGGCCGCGCTCGACAAGATCTTCGAGCTGTTGGACGAGGAGCCCGAGCTGGTCGATCGGCCGGGCGCGATCGTCTTGGACGAGGTGCGCGGCGAGCTGTCGTTCGAAGATGTGTCGTTCCGCTATGGCGCGGACGATGCGGGTTCGTGGGCGCTGCGCGACGTCTCGCTGCGCGTCGCGCCCGGCCAGACCGTCGCGTTGGTCGGCGAGACCGGCGCAGGCAAGTCGACGTTCGCGAAGCTCGTCGCCCGCTTCTACGATCCGACGCTCGGCGTGGTGCGCGTCGACGGGCATGACCTGCGGGATGTCGCGGCCGGCTCGCTGCGTTCACGCATGGGAATCGTGCCGCAGGAGGGCTTCCTGTTCAGCGGCACGGTCGCGGAGAACATCGCGTTCGGGCGGCCCGACGCAACGCGCGCGGAGGTGGCCGCCGCGGCCGAGGCCGTCGGCGCCGACGCGTTCGTGGAGGAGCTGCCGCTCGGCTACGACACGGAGATCGGCGAGCGTGGTGTGCAGCTCTCAGCGGGCCAGCGCCAGCTCGTCGCGTTCGCGCGCGCGCTGATCGCCGACCCTCGAATCCTCGTGCTCGACGAGGCGACCTCGAACGTCGACATCCAGACGGAGTCGCGCATCGAGGAGGGGCTGCGAACGCTGCTCGCGGGCCGCACCGCGATCGTGATCGCCCACCGCCTGTCGACGATCCGCCACGCCGACCTGATCGTCGTGCTCGACGGCGGCCGCATCGTCGAGCAGGGCACGCACGAGCAGCTGCTCGTCGCCGACGGCGCCTACGCGCGGCTGCATCAGGACTGGGCGGAGCAGGCGGTGGCGTAGCGCCGTTGGGCGCGCTATCGTTGCGGGCCGCAGGGGCGAGCCGCCGGTGTCGGCGGGGCCTCGCTCTTGCTAAGAGGATTGACATTCGGACCGCCCCGGGGCGGTCCGAATCGTTAATCGGAACTCGGCCGCACGATCCGGGCGCTGAGGCACTGCTCGTACCAGTGCCACATGAATGCCCGCTCCGGCCGTCGGGCAAGTTGCTGGTACGCCGCGTATGCGACGAGATCCGCAGCCTGGAGCCACTGGCTGCCCCGTGCGTCGCGCTTCCAGGGGTCCTCGACGAGCCGGCGCAGCGTCGGGTCAAGCTCGCTGTGAAGGTGTTGCAGCTCCGTGCTGTCGCCGTCGAGGATGGCCATTCCATAGTCCCCTCTCGCCACCAGGAGGCTGCCGAGCTGCTCCATCAGGACTCGGTAGGCGGCCATGCGGTCGACACCGGTTTGGGCGACGGTGAGAACGACGATCTCAGACATCGCCGCAAGTGCGTCGAGCGCCGACACATAGGTGCTCCAGCGCGCGGACCTGCTCCGGTTGAGCACGGCGTCCGCATCCTTCGACGGCCGGCCCCGTCCCGCCACCCAATGGGTTGCGTGAAGGCGGTAGTCGACGTCGACGCCATGCTCCTGGTGCAGCCATCGCCGCCAAGCCAGCCACCGAGCCGTGGCTGCGTTCCACCGCTCCACCGGAATGCCGATGGCGCTGAACGTCGTCAGGCGCTCGTCGCCCGAGTCGTCGACGTAGAACAGGATCATCGGCGCCGGAGGCGGGGTGCACCGCGGTCTCGCCCCGGTCGCGGCCGCGACGGACGCTAGATTGGCGCGCGATGCGCGACGAGTTCGCATTGCTGCGCGGTGTGGCGGAAGAGGACGTGGCGGAGCTGACCGAGCGGGCGCGGCGGCGGCGCTTCTCCGCGGGCGAGGTCGTCTTCCACGCCGGCGACCCGGCGGACACGCTCCATCTCGTCCGCGCCGGGCGCTTCGCGGTCCGCATCACAACCGAGTTCGGTGCGACCGCGACGCTAAACGTCGTCGGGCCCGGCGGCGCGTTCGGCGAGCTGGCGCTGCTGACGCCGGAGGCGCCCCGCTCCGCGACGGTCGCGGCCCTGGAGGACGCCGAGACGCTGTCGATCCACCAGCTTGACTTCGACCGCCTCCGCAGACGCCGTCCCCAGACCGACGCGCTGCTGGTCGGCGTGCTGGCGCAGCGCGTCCGCGAGTTGTCGGAGCAGCTCGTCGAGGCGCTGCACATCCCCGCCGACACGCGCGTGCGGCGCCGCCTGCTCGACGTCGTCGGCGCCTACGGCGAGGCCGCGGCGGGCGCCGTCGTGCCGCTCACGCAGGAGGAGCTGGCCTCGCTCGCGGGCACCTCGCGCGCGACCGTCAACAGAGTGCTGCGCGAGGAGCAGACGCGCGGGACGCTGGAGCTCTCGCGCGGTCGCACGACGCTGCTCGACCCCGACGCGCTCGCCAGACGCGCGCGCGGGACGTTCGGCTAAGTCCCGATCGCGACCGCGGCGACGAGATAGGCGGCGTACAGCGCGACGAGCGCCGCGCCCTCCAGGCGGCCGATCCGTCGCCGGACGACGAGCAGTGCCGCGAAGATCGCCGGAGCGACCGTTGCGGCGGGCAGGAAGAAGCGCGTCGTGTCGCGGTCGAGTGACAGCGGCTCGACGAGCGCGATGACGCCGGCGTTGAGCGCCGCGAAGTGGATGATCGTGCCGGCGATGTTGCCGAGCGCGAGCTCCGCGCGCCCACGTCGCGCCGGCACCGCCACGCGCGCAAGCTCCTCGGCCTCGACGCTGGCGGCGAGTGCGGTGTTGCCCAGCAGCGTCGGCGAGACGCCCGCGTTGCGCACGACCGCGTCGAGCCCCGCTCCCAGCAGCCAGCCGCCGCCGGTCAGTCCCACCAGCCCGATCAGCAGCCGCGCGAAGGGCCGGCGCACACGGTCCTCCTCGCGGCCGGCGAGCAGCTCACGCCCGGCACGCGCCGCGCCGACGAGCGCGATCCCGAACCAGACGATCAGTCCGCCACCCTCGAGGCGGGAGATGCGCCCGTCGACGCCCGCGAGGAACAGCGGCAGCGGCGCGATCGCGGTCCATGCGGCGAAGCGGCGCGGCAAGTCGACGGGCATCGGCGCGATCAGGCCGCCGAGCCCGGCGACGGCGAGCGCCAGGAACACGACCCCGCCGAGGAACGTGCCGGCCGCCGCGCCAGGCAGTCCTTTTGCGTTCGCGGCGATCCCCGCGGCGAGGTTCTCCAGCTCGAAGCCGGACAGCGCGACGGTCAGCACGAACGGCGCCACGCCGAGCCGGCGGCCGGCGCCGAGCAGACCGTCGACGAACGCCTCCGCCGCGCCGATCACGAGCACCACGCCGGCGGCCAGGACAGCGATGCCGGCAAGCGTCGACATGCCGAGACCTTACGGGCGCGCCGCCCCGGCGCGGGGCTACGGCCTCCTTGGCGCCGGTGCCAGGAAGCGCTTCCCGGCCGGCACGAGCACCGTCTTGCGCAGCACGAACGAGCGCACCGCGACGAGCCCCTTGGAGACGACCACGAGCGTGCCGGGCCGCGGGTGCGTGGCGCAGCGGTCGATGATCGTCCAGCGCGTGCCGCGCACCGTCGCAGCTCCGTAACGGCCGCGGGTGCGGATCCGTCCCCGTGCGCGGACCTTCAGTCTGCGGCCGTGGCGTGCGTGCGCGGCGGCATGGGCACGCGCGTCCTGCGCCCCGTCGCGCACCTGGGTCTGCGGCGAGGCGTCGCAGCCGTAGAGCGGCCCGGACAACGTCATCTCCCCCGGCCGCTGGCCGTGGTCGTACTGCGCAGCCTGACCTACGACGAACCGCCCGCCCGTGACGATCCCCTTCGCGCGCTTGCCGGTCGGGCTCGTCGCGTAGTAGACGACGACGCTGCCGTCTGCGACGTCCAGCTCCGCCCCCATCGGCAGGTTCGCGATCGCCGTCAGCGGCACGAATCTGCTCGCCCCCGGCAGCCGCACGAGCACCGTCCCCAGCCGTGGTCGCGCGACGACGCGCTTGCCCAGCACGGGCGGTGAGACGCCGAGCGGCGGCGTCGGGTTCAGCGAGTTGTCGACTGGCGGCGCGCCCTGCACGACCGCGCGAATCCGGTTATTGAAGGCGTCGGCGATCAGCATGCGCGCCCCGTCCTGCGCGACCGCGCGCGGATGCGCGAGCTGCGCCAGCTCGGGATCGCCACCGTCGCCCGAGAAGCCCGCCGTGCCGGTGCCGGCGAGCGTGCGGATCGTCCCGTCGACGCCGACGAGCCGCACGCGCTCGCCGCCCGAGTCGGCGATCGCGATCGAGCCGTCGGCGAGCGCCGTGACGCCCTCGGGCGCGTTCAGCAGCGCCTTGCCCGCCGGGCCGCCGTCGCCGGCGAAGCCGGCCGGACCGGCGCCGACGACGGTCGTGATCGTGCCGTCGGCGGTCACGCGGCGGATACGGTTGTTGCTCGTGTCGGCGATCAGGTAGCCGCCACCGGCGAGCGGCGCAACGTCGCTCGGCGCGTTCAGCGCCGCCCGCGTGGCCGGGCCGCCGTCGCCGCCGAACGCGGCCGGCCCGGTCCCGGCGACGGTCGTGATGATCCCGCTCGACGACACGCGGCGGATGCGGTTATTGCCGGTGTCCGCGATCAGGTAGCCGCCGTCGGGGAGCGGCGCAACGGCGGCCGGCTGGTTGAGCTGCGCGATCTGGGCGCCGTCGCCGTCGCCGTTGAAGCCGGGCGTGCCGTCGCCGGCGACGCTCGTGAGCGTGTTGTTGATCACCTCGCGGATGCGGTTGTTGCCGGTGTCGGCGATCAGAAAGCTGAGCCCGCTGGCGTCCAGCGGCGCGACGCCGCGCGGCTGGTTGAGGCGGACCGCCGGGTCCGTCGGGGGCAGGCCGTCGCCGCCGAACGCGCCGGGCGTGCCGCCGGCCGGACCGGCGCCGGCGACGGTCGCGATCGTGCCGTTGGCGTCGACGCGGCGGATGCGGTTGTCGCCGGTGTCGGCGATCAGATAGCCGGCGCCGCCGTTGAGCGGGTCGAGCGCCGCGACGTCCGAGGGCGTCGTAAGCAGCGCGCTCGTCGCCGGGCCGCCGTCGCCGCCGAAGCCGCCGCCACTGCCGGCGACCGTCTGGATGCGCTCGCCGGAGGCGCCGTGCACGACGCCGGTCGTGCCGACGGCGACGCAGGCGAGCAGCGCGCAGGTCGCGAGCAGGCGGAGGACGAGGCTGCGGCGGGATCGGGGCATCGCGTGGGACTCTCGCGCGTCGCGCGACACGGCACTGTCGCAGAGTCGACGCAGACCATGTCGAATGCGCGACACTGCCGCGCATGCCGCGGCGTCCCCCAGCCCGCCTGCTGCGCGCGCTCGTTGTGGGGCTGCTCGCCGCCGGGGTCGCGGGACTCCTCGCCGCGACCGGCGTGCTGGCCGGCTTCGAGCGCAACGCGCTCGACGAGCGCTACCAGCTACGCGGCACGCACCGGACGCCGGACGTGGTCGTGGTGGGGATCGACGAGGCGACGCTTGCGAAGCACGAGTTCCCGTTCAGCCGCGCGCTGCACGCGCGCGCGATCCGCGCGCTGCTGGCGGCGGACGCGCGCACCGTCGCCTACGACGTGCAGTTCTCCTCCGCTCGCGACCGCGCCGGCGACGAGGCACTGCTGCGCGCGCTCGACAGCCCGCGCGTCGTCCTCGGGACGGCCGAGCAGTACCGCGACGGCACGCCAGCCGTGCTCGGCGTGAAGCGCCTCCAGCGGCAGGGAACGCGGATCGGCTCGGTGCTCCTGCCGGTGGACGACGACGGCGTGTGGCGGCGAATGGACGCACGCGTGCAGGGCCTGCCCATCCTGTCGGTCCTGGCCGCGCACGGCGACCCGAATGCCGGCGAGCATCCGATCGACTACGCCGGGCCGCCCGGCACCGTCCGCGAAATCTCCTTCCTTGACGTTCTGGAAGGGCGCTTCCCACGCGCACTCGTGCGCGGGCGCATCGTCGTCGTGGGCGTCACCGCCGTGGACGAGCACGACGCGCACGCCACGGCCGCCGGCGGCGGCCTGATGTCCGGCGCCGAGATCCACGCCAACGCGATCCAGACGATCCTGAACGGCTATCCGCTGAACGACGCGCCGGCGTTCGCCACGATCGTGCTCGTCCTCGCAGCCGGCCTATTCGCGCCGCTCGCGACGCTCGTCGGCTCGCCCACGCGCGCGCTCGCGCAGGCGCTCGGCGCCGGCCTGCTCGGCGCGCTCGCGCTGCTCGGCGGCGCGCAGCTCGCGTTCGACCACGGGGCGATCCTGCCCGTCGCCGCACCGCTGCTGGCGCTCGCGCTCGGCACGCTCGGCGCGGTCGCGCTGACGTACCTGTTCGAGGTGCGCGCGCGGCGGCGGCTGCGCACGACGTTCGAGCGCTTCGTGCCGCCGGACGTCGCCGCGGCGCTGCTGCCCGAGGGCGAGGACGCGCCGGCGCTTGAGAGCCGACGGCTGGAGGCGACGGTTCTCTTCTGCGACCTGCGCGGCTTCACGACGCTCGCCGAGCGGTTGCAAGCCGAGCAGGTGATCGCCGTGCTGAACCGCTACCTCGATGCCGTCTCGAGCGCGGTCTTCGCGCATGGCGGCACGGTCGTCTCCTACCAGGGCGACGGCGTGATGGCCGTCTTCGGCGCACCGCTCCCCGAGTCCGACCATGCGCAGCGCGCGTTCGCGGCTGCGCGCGAGATCCTCGACACGGCGCTCCCCCGCTTCAACGCCTGGCTGCTGGAGGAACGGCTCGCCGACGCGCCGCTCGAGGCGGGCATCGGCCTCAACAGCGGCTTCGTGATGTCCGGCCTCGTCGGATCCGAGCGGCGCGTCGAGTACGCGGCCGTCGGCGACGCGACGAATGTCGCGGCGCGGCTGCAAGCGCTCGGCCGAGACGCGCCCGGCCGCCTGTTCCTCTCCGAAGCGACGCACGAACGACTCGGCGCCGCAGCCGACGGTCTGCGACGCCACGGGTCCGTCGCGTTGAAGGGGCGCAGCGAGCCGGTGACCGTGTGGGTCGCCGACTGAATCCCGTCCCGACGGCGCCGCTTTCGGACGCCAGATGACGTAGTCACGCATGACCCGGGTCTGCTCCGGTCCTGTTGACGCCAACGGCGAACTGTCAAGTGTGCGACCACAGGCCGCTCCAACTGAGGCGCGAAGGGACACGGCACGCGGCGCGGAATACTGCCGCATGGCCCTGGAGATCGACTTCGCTGATCCGGCTCGTCGCGCAGCCCTTGAGGAGGCGCGCAAGCTGATCATCGCCGGGTACCGGATCCTCCGCGATGACGTGGGTGCGGACAATCCGTCTGACAACGCGTTCCTGCGCGAGGCCCGGGTTTGCGCCCTAGCACGCATCGTCTGGGTGGGAGATCGCGGGGGCGCCGACGGGCGCACACCACACGGCGAAGAGGTGGAGATCAAGAGCACCCGCCTCGACGGACGTTCGTCGCTCAACTTTCCAACGAGCCGCTACGTGTCCCGCACGGTCATCGATCGGTTTCGCAGAGCCACGTACTGGCTATTCGCGATCTTTGACGTGTACGAAGAGTTGGTGGCCGTATACAGAGTCGATGCACCGGACATGCGTCCTCTGATCGACGCGCTCGAGGAGCGACTTGCCCGAAGCGAGGCCGCGCGGCTAGCGCTCCAGAACAACCCGAAGTTCTCGTTCACGAGCGTCCGACGCGTCGCTCAGCCCATCTATCTCCACGCCGACTTCACTGAACAGCTCCGACCGCGCGGCGGTTGGACGCTGGTGCGGGAGTCGTAGCGGGCGACTCAGAGCGCACGACGCCTGTGGCTGGGTCCGGAACCATCCCGTAGCCGGCAAGGATCGCTCGAACGCCTGCCACAGTGACACCGTCGACCTTCCAGTCGTTGCGGAGATATTCCGTGATGACCCACAGATAAATCCGGGTCGGCGTCAAATCCCCCGGCTGCGCCAGCGCCCGCCGCATTGCGGCGTCGAGTGCATGGTCCGGGGCATCCGCCAATGGTTTCAGCTCGCCTGCGCTTGCCTTGCGCATCGTGAGGACGAGGTCAGCCGTCACGATGCTCTCGAATCCGCTCGCCAATCCTTTCACCGACCGCTGTCCCTTGTCGAGCAGCGTTACGTGTTCCAAGGCGAATCCAGCGGCATACATCGCTCGCTGCACAAGCAACCACATGGCCCCATTCGAATTTGAGAACACCAATGAGAGTCGGCCATCACGTTTCAGAACTCGGCGACATTCGATCAGCGCGCCGATCATAAGGCGCTCATACCGGTCGGCGGAGCGCTCAACGGCTCCTATCCTCGCTCGATCGATCACCGCTTCGCTATCGCTGTCTGTGAACTCCCCGAGCCACGCCTCCTGAAAGAGATTCATGTCGCTGTAAAAGATCTGACTTCCAAACGGTGGGTCGGTGAACACATAGTCGACCGATCCGTCCGGTAGATCCAGTGCGTCAGCAGAGCCGAGCTCGTAGTGAACAGGCGAGCGTCTCGGAACACCACGCGAAGCCATCTCCTGTTGGATGAACGCATCCGAGCGGAGACTGGCTTTAACCTTGCGCTCAAACAGCTCATACACGTTCCACTCGTAGAAGACCGGCGCGATGTAGTAGTTCTGATTCGATGCATTGAGTGGGCGCTTTGGATGCCATTGGTAGCGCTTTGATGCACGAGTCAGGACCGCAGTGAACGCGAATGTCAGCTTCTGCTGCAGCGGAAGGTCTTCGACACCACGGATCGCATCGTTCAGGGCCGTCAGCACCGCAAGGTTCCGCTGCGAGTAGAACGACGCGATCGTCATGAGACCGTGTCGCCCCAGCGCAGACGCTCGGAACATCTGGCGCTCCGATCCGATCTTGACATCAGGGGGGTGAAGGTCCCGAAGACTCGCCGGAACAAGCGGCGCCTCAGCCTCCTGCTCACGAAGCGTCCCGGAGCACCCACAGCGCACGAAGTCGCGCACCGGTACCTCGTCTACACGTCGCATTGAACGCGCCTCGAACGAAGCCTCACACCCCGCGCATCGCATCTCCCCCTTGCGCCACCCAGCTTCCCTGAATTGCTCGTAGTAGACACTGCGGCTCGCGCACCGGGGACACTCATAAACGTACGACCACACCGTTTTCGACAAGCTTGCGACGCGTTCACATGCGTCGCAGCGGACCGCGTAGACGTCACCGAGCCGCCGCCGAGCTGCGGCCACCACCGCAGCAGCCGTCTGCTCGAGACTGGCATGGTCGACATCCAGCAGATAGCCCGTTCCAATGTGGCGGCCAAGCACACTGATGTCGCGCAACTCCGCCCGGCGTCCCGTGATCATCGCCGCCACCCCAGTCATCCCGGACCCTGCAAAGACGTCGAGTACCACGTCGCCGGGTTGTGTCAGCCGCTCGATGAACGGGACGATCGCCGTGTACGGGACCTTCGTCAGATAGGCGTGGGCGTTGTAGACCGGGTCGCTCCGCCGAACAGCCAGCTCGGCTGGCAGAGCGGCGTCCTCATCCTGAGCGAGCGAGAGCTGCGCGGCGTGAGTGCTGTTAGGACGGGGACGCGTACCCACACGAGCGGCAGTGACCATGCCGGTACTTTCCCAGAGCCAGCGGACGGAACATACGTTCGAGAACCGCCAAGCGACAGACGGGGACTGCGACTGCGGGACAGGGATTCGAACCCCAATTTCTCGGTCCAGAGCCGAGCGTCTTGCCGTTAGACGATCCCGCAACGGATCGGCCGATCAGGATAGAGGCTAGCTCGGCCGAGCGGCTCGACGCCGTGACGCGTGCAACGATGGCTGCAATGGAGCAGCGCCTCTCGCTCGTCACCCTTGGCGTCGCCGACCTCGCGCGCGCCCGCGCCTTCTACGAGGCGCTCGGCTGGCAGGGCACCTCGCCCGATGACGACGTCATGTTCTTCCAAGCCGGCGGGATGATCGTCGCCCTGTGGTCGCGCGCGAAGCTCGCCGCCGACAGCGGCATCGCCCACGACCCCGGCGGTTGGGGCGGCGTCACGCTCGCGCACAACGTCGGCTCGCCGGCGGAGGTCGACGCGGTGATCGCGCAGGCCGAGGCGGCCGGAGCGCAGATCCCCCGCCACGGCGCCGCGACCTTCTGGGGCGGCTACTCGGGCGTCTTCGTCGACCCCGACGGCCACCCGTGGGAGGTCGCCCACAACCCCCACTGGACGATCCAGCCGGACGGCTCCGTCACGTTCTGAGACGGCGAGGCCGCGGTGCCTGGCAAGGACGCAGGGAACGTGGCCTGCTGACGCAGGCGAGTGACCGAGGACGCCGCCAGGCGCCGCGGAGTCGTCGTCTCAGGGCCAGCCGGGCGGCATCTCGAACTGCTCCTCCGCCCCCAGCCCAAGCACGAGCGGGTCGCCGGCGCGGGCCGCGATCGTGAGCGGGACGTCGACGTCGGTCGTCGCGAACTCGACGCTCAACACGCTCCGACCGGGGAACACCTCCGCCAGCTCGCGCACCGCGCGCGCGTGGTGCTCGACGCCGCCGAGCGGCGAGCTGATCTCCGCCCGCACCGCGTCGACCTCGAACGGCGGCAGCGCCTTCACCTCCGGCAGCGCGAGCGGCGCGGCCGCCAGGCGGTCGGCATCGAGCTGGACGACGACGTCGTCCCCTTCGGCCAGCAGCACCGGCCCGACCGCCGGGCACTCGACCACCAGCACCGGCACCTCGGCGCCCTGGTCGAGCAGCAGCGTCGCTTCGAGCGCGCCGCAGGCGTGCACAAACGCGCGCAGCGTCACGGCGATCTGCGCGATCCGCTCGCGCGCCTCCTCGACCGGCGGTGTCACGCCGTTCAGAGCGCCGCGAGATCGGTGCCGAGATCGGCGAGTGCGTCGGCCCCGGCGCGCACGGGCTCGCGCGAGGCGATCAGCCGGCGCGCGTGCTCGAGGTCGTCCGAGCGCCCCACGGACAGCGCGCCCTCGACACGCCCGCCGCTCAGGTACCAGACGCTGAACGCGCCCTCTTCCAGCGACCCGCGCACGATCTCGCGATCCCAGCTCGCAGCCGGCCCGACGTACTCCAGCGACGCCCAGTCCGCCAGATCGGAGAAGAAGTACGGCACGACGTCGTGCTCGACCTCCTGACCGAGCATGTTCAGCGCGGCCGTCTTGCCATGGTTGAACGCGACGTCCCAGTGCTCGACGCGGATCCGCCGGCCGTTCGGCCGGGACTCGTACGAGCAGATGTCGCCGGCCGCCCACACGCCCGGCGCGCTCGTGCGCAGCTGTGCGTCGCACAGCACGCCGCCGCGCTCCTCGTCCAGCGCAAGCCCGGCGCCGCGGGCGAGCATCACGTCCGGCATCACGCCGGCGCCGATCACGACGCAGTCGGCCTCCAGCCGCTTGCCGTTCTGCGTCACGACGTGCGTCACGCGGCCGTCGGCGCCCTCGAAGCGCGCCAGCGCGTCCTGGCCGTGCACGACGATCCCGTGCTCCTCGAGCTGCGACTGGAAGAAGCGCCCCGCGGCAGCACCGAAGCCGCGCTCGAGCGTCACCGCCTCCTGCATCACGATCTGGCACGTCGCATGGTCGGCCGCCGTCAGCGATGCGGCGACCTCGCAGCCGATGTAGGAGCCGCCGATCAGCACGACGCGCTTGCCATCCGCGTCTGCGCGGATCGTGTCGGCGTTCCCCAAAGCCCGCAGGTAGTGGATCCCCTCCAACTCGGCGCCCTCGACGTTGAGCCGGCGCACGTTCGCGCCCGTCGCCAGCAGAGCGCTGTCATACGACACCGTCTCCTTCGAGGACAGCGTCGCCTCCCTCGCCCCCGTGTCGAGCTTCATCACGCTCGTGCGCGTGCGCAGGTCGATGCGCTGCTCTCTCCACCACTCGTCCGGGCGGAAGTACGTGTCCTGGCGGGACTCCTTGCCCTGCAGGTACTCCTTCGAGCAGGGCGGGCGGTTGTAGGGCGGCTCGGGCTCGCGGCCGACGAGCAGGATCTCGCCCTCACCGCCGGACTCGCGCAGCCAGCGCGCGCAGTTGGCGCTCGCGAGGCCGCCGCCGATCAACAGGTGCTTGACGTGAAGGTCTGCCATGGCCAGTTCGCGTCCGGACGCGGCGAGGTCTTACCCGGGCCCGGCGCCGTTACGCGTGAACTGCGGCGTGATCGACGCCTCGAGCCCCGGATCGAGGATCAGCAGCACCTCGTCGCCGGCCTGGATGACGGTGTCCGACTTCGGCACGAAGCCGGCCCCGCCGCGCAGCACCGAGATGATCAGGCTCCCCTCGGGCAGCTCGACGTCGTCGACGCGCTTGCCGGCCGCCGGCGCGCCGTCGGCCACCTCCAGCTCGATGATCTCGAGCCGCTCGCCCTCCAGCGCGAGCAGCTGCACGAGGCCGTACTGCGGCACCTCGTGCTCGATCAGACGCAGGATCAGGTCGGTCGCGGAGACCGCCGGACGGATCCCCAGCAGCTTGAAGTGCTGCAAGTTACGCGGGTTGTTGACGCGCGCCACGATCCGCTGGCAGAGGTACTTCTCCTTCGCCACCTGGCAGATCAGCATGTTGTCCTCGTCGTCGCCGGTGACGGCGATCACGAGGTCGGCGCGCTGGATTCCCGCGCGCTCCAGCACCCACAGCTCGGTCGCGTCGCCGTACTGGACGGCGTGCTCGAGCTCCTGCTCGACGATCAGGTAGCGGCGGCGCTCGGACTCGATCAGCGTGACCTCATGGCCCTTGCCCAGCAGCTCGCGCGCGAGGTTCCAGCCGACTTTGCCGGCGCCGACGACGATGACGTACATCAGGCGGCCTCGGGCTCCGCGTCGCCGAGCGCCGCCTGCTCGACCAGCTCGATTGCGTGCTGGGTCGGGCAGATCGTGTGCAGCCCCTGCTCGGCGTACCAGGCCGCGCGCGCCGGGTCGAGCACGCGCACGACGACGCGCGGCACGTCGAAGCGCCGCTGGGCGATCTGCGCGATCACAAGGTTCGTGTTGTCGCCGTTGGTGGAGGCGATGAAGACGTCAGCCTGCTCGATCCCCGCTTCCACCAGCGCGTCGACCTCGAGCGCGGTGCCGACGGTGAAGCGGCCGCCGGCGTCCTCCCAACTCTCGGCGAGGTCCTTGTCGAGCTGCTCGTGCGAGAGCGGGTCCTCGTCGAGGACGGACACCTCGTGGCCCGCCTCGAGCGCACGCTTGGCGACGGCGGAGCCGACGCGGCCGGCACCTACGACCAGGATGAACATGCGCGGGAGGTTACCGCGGTGCCCCGGCGTGCGGCTCGGCGGCCGGCGCCGTCAGGATCACGCGACAGGACGCCTTGCGCAGCACGTACTTCGTGATCTCGCCGACGTAGTTGTCGAGCGGGCCCCCAGAGCCGCCGAACAGCGCCCCGCCGCGCACGCGCGTGGGCTCCTCGGCGGCCAGCACGATCGCCTCCACCCCGCGTCGTCTCGCCTCGCGCACGATCGCCTCGCCGGCGCGGCGCGCACGCACCATCGCGGTCTGCACGTGCACCCCTTCGTACTCCTCGCCGACCGCCTTGGCGCGCCGCAACGCGTCCTGGGCGCGTCTCACCTGCGGCTCCGGCAGGCGCGCGTCGATCGGCAGCGACATCGGCACCTCGAAGACCCAGATCGCCTCGATCGTCGCGCCGTCCTCGTCAAGGTCGTCGCGCACCTCGCCGGCGAGCCGCCCGGCCGTCTGAACGATGTCGTCGTCGAGCGGCTTGCCGAAGATCGGCACGAGCAGCGAGCCGAACTCGGCGCGCGACTGCTCCCCGCCGCGCAGGGCGCTCTCCGGCACCGTGACGCGCTTGAGCAGCGAATTGCCGTCGATGCGGCGATAGACGACGTAGAGCACCAGGCCGCCCAGCAGCCAGCCGAGGCCGACGTAGCGCGCGCCGGTGTGCAGCACGACGACCGTGACCCAGCCGGCGCCGGACAGCAGCGCGCCGAGCACCGCCGGCAGCGGCAGCGAGCCGCCGCGGAAGCGGATCGACAGCGGCACCGCATAGGGCCGCTCGCGCTCGGGCTCGCGGTAGCGCAGGCGGATGATCGACAGGTGCGCGATCGTGAACGCGAGCAGCGCGCCGAACGCGTAGATGCCGACGAGAAAGTCGATGTCGGCGGGGATCGTGAGCGCCGCCGCGACCAGCGCCGCGAGCCCGATCAGCACGTACGGCGTGCCGCGCGTCGGGTGCAGGCGCCCGAGCGCGCTCGGGATCTGGCGGTTCGTCGCCAGCCCGTAGGCGAGCCGCGAGATCCCCAGCATCGCCGAGTTCGCGGCCGTCAGCAGCCCGACGACCGCCGTCACGGCGACGGCCGAGCGCAGCGCGTCGGCGAGCCAGCGCTGCGAGAAGGCGTCCGCGACCGACAACAGCGGCGCCTCGATGTCGCGCGTGGTGAAGGCGCCGGAGCCGCCGCTCACCGGCAGCGCGCTCACGCCGACCACCGCGATCCCCACGTAGACGAGCAGGATCGTGCCGACGCCGGGCCCCACGAGGCGGTGCAGGCCGCTGCGCGTCGTCTCCGTCTCGCCGGCGAGGCTCGCCGCCGCCTCCAGACCGGTGAACGCGATCGTCGCGATCGTCAGCGCGTAGATCGTGTTGCTCCACGTCGGGGAGCTGCCGAGGTGGATCGTGTCGGCGATCGTGTCCGGGTGCAGCAGCAGCACGAGCCCGAGCACGATCACGAGCAGCTGTACGGCGATGTCGGCGAGCGCGACGATCAGCCCGCGGCGGAGCTGGCGGACGCTCACGCCGCGCACGTTCGCGAGCGCGACCGCCGCGATGATTGCGATCGCGACGACCAGCTCGAGCGCCCCGTTCCCGACCGGAGCCGAGAACTCGGCCAGGTAGTTCGTCGCCGTGAAGGCGGTGACGGCGAGCAGGATGCAGTAGTCGAGCAGGATCGCCCAGCCGGCGACGAAGCTGACCAGCTCGTTGAAGGCGTAGCGGGCGAAGACGCTGGACCCGCCGCGCTCGCGGTGCAGCGCGGCGCCCTCGACGTACGTCATCGAGGCGAGCGAGAAGAACACACCCGCGATCAGGAACACGATCGGCGTCAGCCCCAGCGCGCGCTGGGCGACGACGCCGAGCGCGAAGTAGACCGAGCTGACGGACATCGTGTACACGAGCCCGAACAGCGCACGGGCACTGAGCGTGCGGGGGTTCACAGGCCTCTCCGCTCGCGCGCTTGCAGGTAGAGCCGTGCCCCGCCGGCCGCGACGAACAGCACGCCCAGCACGAGCCCGAGCGCAAGCCCGCCGCCGCCGGCCGCGAGCGTGCGCACGACGAGCGCGACGCCGATCGCGATCATCGCGAGCGACAGCACGCGCGTCGCCCCGTGGTGCACCTGACGCGGATCGGGCATCAGGCGACCGCCGCCGGCTCGACCGGCGCCGCCCGTCTGCCGCGGGCCGACTCGATGATCACGCGGCAGGGCCGCTCGGCCAGCACCGTCTCCAGCGTGCGGCCGAAGACCGAGCCGCCGCCGGTGCGCTCCGGCAGCGGCATCACGATCGCGCGCGCACCGATCTCGCGCGCCTCGTCGACGATCGCGCGGCCTGCCTGCCCGGCGCGCACCTTCTGCCAGTGGCCGGTCACGCGCCGGCCGCCCTGCACCTTCGACTGCTCGATCACCTCCTGCGCCGCCAGCTCCTGCTCCGGCAGCGCGGCGTTGATCGGGCTCGTGGCGGGCACGACGATCGTCACCAGCACGTGGATGCCGCGGCTGCGGCGCGCCGCCATGCGGATCGCGGTCGCGAGGATGTCGGGCTCGAACTCGCGCTCCTCGAACGCGACCAGCACCGACTCGTACTCGGCCTCGTGGTCGACGACCGGCTTCGGGACCGCCACGCGCGTCGTCGTCGTGAGGTCGAGCCCCTGACGACGGCGGTAGACGGCGTAGAGCGCCACGCCGAACAGCAGCCAGCCCGTTCCGGCCAGCGCCACGTCGACGTGCAGCGCCGTCACGGTCACCCACGCGAGCGCCGTGCCGAGACCGCCGACGAGCGCGAACAGCGGCAGATCGTGGCCGCGCCAGCGCAGCGTGCCCGGTCCGCTATACGGGCGCTCCTGCTGCGGCAGCTTCACGCGCAGCCGCACGACCGCCACGTGCGCGATCGTGAACGACAGCATCGCGCCGAACGCGTACATGTTGCCGAGGAAGTCGGCCTTGCCGGGGATCATCGCGACGCAGGCGATCGCCGAGAAGACGAGGATCCCGAGCCACGGCGTGCGGAACTTCGGATGGAGCTGGCGCAGGCGGTCGGGCACCTGGCGGTGGATCCCCATCGAGTACACGAGCCGCGAGACGCCGATGATGCCGGCGTTCGTGGCGATGAACAGGATCGTCGCCGCCAGCAGGCCGACGTACAGCTCACCGACGCCCTGCAGCGGCCCGAGGTTGAGGTGCTTGACGATGCCCAGCACCGGGTCGCCCGCGAAGCCGCCCTTGTCCTCTCCAACGCCGAGCAGCGTCTGGTACTGGCCGTTCGCGTTCTGCGTGACGGGCAGCGCGGACAGCGCGACGGCCGGCAGCAGCGCATAGATCGCGAACACGGCGATCACGACGCGGTTGATCGCGCGCGGGATCGTCGTCGCCTCGTCTCTGGCCTCCTCCGCCATGTTCGAGATCGTCTCGATGCCGGTGTAGGCGATCATCGCGACCGGGATCGCGATCACGAAGTTCTTCCAGGTCGGCGCGATCCCGAGGTGGACGTTGTCGATCAGCGTCTGCGGCGAGAAGACGAGCACCAGGCCGAGGACGACGAGCAGCAACTGTGTCGCGAAGTCGGTGACGGCGAGCAGGATGTTGAGTCGCGCCGCCTCCTTGACGCCGAAGACGTTGATCACGGCCAGCAGCGCGACGACAACAATGCCGGCGACCACGTCCCCCGGCCCGTGCCGCAGCGGCTCCCAGAACAGCGAGCCGAGGTAGTGCGGCACGAAGAACGCCGAGATCGAGATCGTGATGACGTAGTTGAGCATCTGGCCCCAGGCGGCGAAGAAGGACCAGAACTCGTTGAAGGCGTGGCGCGCGAAGCTGCTGGAGCCGCCGGCCTCCGGGAACATCGCCGTCGCCTCCGAGTAGGTGGCGGCGGTCAGGTAGAAGATGATGCCGGCGATCACGAAGACGACCGGCGTCAGCCCGAGCGCGAAGCTCGCGACAAGTCCGAGCGCGTAGTAGATCGAGCTGCCCACGTTTCCGTAGGCAGTCGAGAAGAGGGCGTTGACCCCGAGCACCCGCTCGAGGCCGTGGAGGCGTCGCTGAGCCATCGTGGCGTTCGGGATCGGATGCTACGACGCGGCGCGGCCGGCCCGCTGGGTGCTTGCGCTCACGGGCCGATCAGGTTCCCCAGCACGCTCTGCAGCGAACGCGGGTTGACGCCGTGTCGGCGTTCAAAGCGCCTGGCCGCCTTATCGCTCGCGAGCGCCAGCACGAGCTCCTCGCGGCTGCTGCCGTAGCGGCACGCGGCGACGTCGAGCGCTTGGAGCGCACGGTCCTGCAAGAAGCCGGCGATCCCGCCCGTGCCGGGCAGTCTGCGGGCTTTGCAGGGATCCTGGAGCACGACCGGCTTGGGCTGGTCGTGCGCGTGGACCGCGGCGTAGGCGGCCGGCGTGGCGACCGCGAGCGCAGCCGCGAGCGCGATCAGGCCGGTGAGCGGTCCTGCCCGCCGCCGTGCGGGCGCACCGAGCGCGAGCGCCGCGGCCGCCAGCAGCGCGAGCGCGCCGGCGAGCGCGAAGGCCGCGCGGAAGGCGTCGCCGACGGCGCTGACGAGCACGTCGTCGGCACGACGGGCGAGCTGGTCGTAGGTGGCGCGCTCAGCGCCCGCGTAGCCGCGGCCGTTGTCGGCGAGCGCCTGCCTGAGCCCCGCGCGCGGGCGTTCGGCCTCCACCCCGCCAAGCAGGGCCGGGGCGAGCGTCAGCTTGTCCTGCGGCGGCAGTCTGGCATCGAGCACGAGCGCGACGCCCTGCTCCTGCGCGCGCTCGGTCACGACCTCGAGGCGATGGGCGATCAGCGGCGCGAGCGCGATCAGCACGAGCGCGATGCCGGCGTGACGGACCGTCAACAGGCGCGCCGCCTCGCGTGCTGTCCGCTCCGGCAGCAATTCCCCCGCGAACGCCGGCAGCGCCATCCCCATGCCGGCGCCGGCGAGCGCCTGCGGCGGGATCGTCCACGCGACCGAGGCGGTCGGCAGCCAGGCGAGCGCCAGGACGCCGCCGCCGACAAGCAGGCAGCCGGCGAGCGCGCGCGGACGCGGAGGCGCCTGGATCTGCGCACCGGCGAGCGCTGCGAGCGGGAGCACGGTGACGGTCGCCGCGGCTGCCAGCGGCTCGACCGCCCAGCCGGCGATCAACAGCAGGACGAGGCCGAACAGGACGGCGGTGAGTGCGCCGGAGACGAGCGCCAGGGCGGTGGCGTCTTGGGGCTGTGTCCGGGCCGTGCTGCGGGCGGGTCCAGTCGCCGGTGAAGACGATTCCGCGGGCGGAGCCGCGGAAATCGTCTCACCCGCGCCACCCGCCCGACCGGCCGCTGCGCCGGACGCCCGCGCCGCCACTGCTCCGGCCAGCGCAATCGGAACCTGCGCGACGAAGATCGCGCGCCAGTCGAACGCTTGCGTGAGGGCGCCGCCAAGCGCCGGGCCGACCGCGCTGGCGAGGACGGCGGCGCCGAGCCAGTGGCGGCGGCCGGCGGATGTGCCGCCGCGGATCAGCTCAAAGGTAGCGACGAGTGCGAAGGCGCCGGCCGCCGCCTGGATCGCGCGGGCCGTCAGCAGGAGCGGCAGGCTGCCTGAGGCGGCACAGACGGCCGAGGCGAGTGCGAAGACGGCGAAGCCGAGCGCCGCCAGCCGCGCCGGCCCGAGCCGTCGCAACGCCGGCACGGCGAGCGGCAGCGCGAGCGCCAGCACACCGGTGTAGACCGCGATCACGGCCGCGACCCCCTCGACCGTCGTGTCGAGCGCGCGCAGCAGCTCCGGCAGCGCCAGCGTGACGATCGACGCGTCCGCCAGCACGAGGCCGGCCGCGACCGTCACCACCCAGCTGCGGGCGCGCATGGGTCCATCTTCGCGCACGCTTGGTGGCCGGTGGAGCGTTCGCTACCATCCCGAGCGGAGACGGTGAGCATCGCTCACTTCCGAGAGCCCGGAGCCGCTTGCTCCGGGCTCTCCTCGTAGAGAGGCCCGGCGCCCCCGCTTGAGACGCCGGGCCGGTGCCGCTACTTGCGAGTGATCCAGAGGATCACGAGCAGCAGCATCATGGAGACGGCGAGCTCGATGGCTCTCACCTCCTTTCTCGGGACCGGAGTCCCGGCCGGGACACGACGTCCCGACAGTTCTGGAGGCGTGCGGCCGTCTGCCATCGCGCCAGCGTACGAGCGGACTTCGCACGCCCGGCCAACCGCGCGACAGTTGGTTCGAACACTGCGCGGAGGCGTCGCAAACAGACGCTGAACTGGCGCACACGCAGGACGCGCATAGGCGCAATCGCGCGAGCGCCGGGGACCTATGCGATCCGGCGCGGGGCGAGGAACGACCACACTTGCGCCGCCGCTGAGATCGTCGCGGCGGGGCCGGGATCGGGTGGCGTGGCGCCCGGCCACTGGTGGCGGCCGCCGGCGATCGCGATGTGCACGACGGTCGTTCCGGCGCGGCAGGCACCCCAGGAGTAACGGACCGTCCGCGGCGCGATCGCACGGCTGCGCGGGCGGCGCTGCGCGCAGCCGTCGCGTGCGACCCAGCTCGCCAGCCACGGCACGACCGCGCCACGGCGACCGTCGTCAGCCGCGCCCCAGTAGGGCACGACGGGATCGTCGCGGCCGTGGATCTCCAGCACCGAGACCGGCCGCCTGGAGCGGCATGGCGGCAGCGTCGCGAAGCCGCCGGCGACGATCGCGACCGCGGCGAAGCGCTGGGGCATCGTGCAGGCGAGCAGCGCCGCCATGCTGCCGCCGTTCGAGACGCCGGTCGCTGTCACGCGGTCGAGGTCAATGCACCACTGCCGTCCGACGGCGTCGAGCAGGTCGGCGACGAAGTCGACGTCGTCCGGGTCGCCGCGCCGTTCCTCCACGTTCCAGCGTGGACCGTCGGCGTCGGGGAACACCCCAATCGCCGCCGGACCGCGGTCGAGCTGGCCGGCAAGGCCGGAGTAGCGCGCCATGAAGCGGCCGTTGCCGCCCGTGCCGTGGAACGCCAGCAGCAGCCGCGCCGGCGTGCCCAGCGCCGCCGGCGGGACGTGCACGCGCGCGGTGCGGCGCACGCCGTGCGAGACGACCGCGATGTCGACGTCGCCGGCCGGCGCAGACGCAGCAGCCGCACAGCCGGGAGAGGGCAGTGGTCCACGCGGCGGCGCGGGGGCGCCGCCCACGGCGGCGATGCTCGCAAGGCCGGCGGCGGCGAGTAGCAGCGCGGTGAACGCAACACGCAGCGAGCGGGCGACCATCGAAGATGGTGAACACGCCGGCAGCGGCATTGTCGCGGCGCGCACGCCGAATTCACGCCGCCGGCGCCGGCACCAGCCGCAGCTCGAAGCACGCGCCGGGCCGCTCGACCTCCACCAGCGCCAGCTCGCCGCCCATCCGGCGCGCCAGCTCACGGCCGATCGCGAGGCCGAGCCCGAAGCCGGTGGTGCCGCTCGTCGTCGCACCGCGGCGGAAGCGCTCGAAGACCGCCTCGCGCTCGCCTGGCGCGACGCCCGGCCCCGTGTCGCGGACGCGCACGCACGGAATGCCGCCAGCGGCGCCGTCGAGCTCGACGCGCACACCGCTGTCCGACGGCCCGAAGCGCAGCGCGTTGTCGAGCAGGATGCGAACGATCTGCGCCACGGCGCTCGGGTCGGCGACGGCCCACACGGGCTCCGCTGGGGCTGCGACGTCGACGCGCTGCCCCCGCTCGCGCGCCCGCGCGCCGAGCTCGTGCGCGACGCTGCGCGCGACCGCGCGCAGATCGACCAGCTCGCGCGCCAGCGGCACCCCCGCGTCGAGCCGGCTGAGGTCCAGCAGCTCGTCGGTCAGGCGCCCGAGACGCTCGGCCTGCTCGACCGCGTCGTGAAGCTGCTTGCGCACCTGCGCCGGCTCCGGTGGCGGATTGTGCCCGACCTCCTCGCGCAGCAGCTCGAGCATCAGCCGCAGCGACGTGACAGGCGTCCGCAGCTCGTGGGAGGCGGTCGAGACGAATGCCCGCCGCGCCTGCTCCTGCTCCCGCAGCCGGTCCTGCATCGTGGCGAACGCCCGCGTCAGGTCCCCCACCTCGTCGCGCCGCTCGTCGGCGGCGACCTCGACCTGCGGGCCCAGCCGCGCGACCCGCAGCGCCATGTCGCGCAAGCCGCGCAGCCGCCGCACGAGCGGCCCCGTCAGCAGCGTCCCGACGAGCAGCGCGGTCGCGAGCCCGATCAGCGCGGCGACGATCACCGCCCGCCGCACCACCCGCACCGCGGAGGCGACGCTGTCGAGCCGTTTGTGCAGGATCAGCGCGACGGCGCCGCCCTCCGTGCCGGTCGGGGCGGCGGCGAGCGCGACCGGCACCGGTCCAGCGTCGGAGATGCGCGCGACGACACGCCCGCTTGAGAGCGCGCGCAGCCCGATCGTGACCGGCGTGCGATCGTCGGGGTCGGTCGCCGCCACCACGACGCCGTCGCGGCGCACCAGCAGCGCCTCGGCGTTGGCGCGCCGCCCGACCGCGCGGGCGACCTGCTGCACCTGCGCCGCTCTCGGACGCAGCCCGTCGAGCCCGCGCAGCGCGACGCGCGCCGCGCCGGCGTCGCGCGCCAGCGTCGCGAGCGCGTCGTCGCGCAGGCGCCGTTCGAGCGGTTGCAACAGCGCCAGCGCGACGACCGCGAGCGTGACCGCCCATGTCAGCAGCAGGCCCAGCAGCAGCCGCACGCGAAGGCCGGTGAGCGCGGGCCGGCGCATCGCGTCCTACGCCGCGTGCAGCCGGTAGCCGCTGCCGCGCACCGTCAGCAGCAGCTCCGGCGTGGCCGGTTGCCGCTCCAGCTTCTCGCGCAGATGCCGCACATGCACGTCGATCCCGCGCGGATCGCGGTACGCGCTCTCGCCCCAGATCGCGCCGAACAGCTGCTCGCGGCTGAAGACGCGCCCCGGCTGCTCCATCAGCGCCGCAAGCAGCTGAAACTCGGAGAACGTCAGCTCGACCGGCTCCCCGCGCACTCGCACTTGGCGGTGCGCACGGTCGAGCACGAGCGGACCGACGTTCAGCACCTCCTCGCCGAGCGCGCGCGAGCCCGCGCGGCGCCGGACCGCGCGGATGCGGCTGCGCAGCTCGGCGAGCCCGAACGGCTTGACGACGTAGTCGTCGGCGCCGGCCTCGAGGCCGAGGACCGCATCGGCCTCGCTCGACCGGGCGGTCAGCATGATGATCGGGACGACGTTGCGGCGGGCGCGCAGCTCGCGACAGACCTCGATCCCGTCGGGGCCGTCGCCGAGCGCCACGTCGAGCAGGACGCAGTCGAACGTCTCAGTGCTGGCGCGATCGATCGCGCTGCGGCCGTCGGCGACCGCGAGCACGCGATGGCCCTCGCTCGTGAACGCGCGGCTGATCTGCTCGCGCAGGCTCGACTCGTCGTCGACGACCAGCAGCGACAGCTTCTCCGCGGCGTGCATGCGGCTGGAAACGCTAGTGGACCGACCGCGTCAGCCGTGCAGGCGCAGCAGCAGCCGCGGGCGCACGCCGGCGGCGCGGCTCGCGTCGCGGGAGTGCGCGCGCGCCCATTCGACGACCGGCGCGCAGCCGGTGACGTCGCGCGGGTGGCCGGGCACGCAATGCCCTCCCCCCGCCAGCACATAGCGCACCTGCCCCGCACGCACGGCTGCGGCGAGCTGGTGCGGCGAGACGAGCGGCCGTCCGTACGCGGTCGTCAGCACGAGCACCGGCTGCCCGTCGCGCGCGATCAGCGCACCGGCGCTGGCCGCCGCCATCGTCGCGACCTCGTAGCGCCCCCCGGCGCGATGCGCTCGCAGGTAGGCGCTCACATGCGTCAGCTCGCGCGCCGGCATGAAGCCCGGCTCGCCGCCGTCCGAGGCGTGGTCGCGCGCCAGTCGCAGTGCGTCGGCGGCGGGCACCACGAGCAGGCCGGCGAGCGCGACGGCCAGGAACGCGTGCGCCGGCAGCCGGGCGCGCAGGCGTCGCAGCGGCACCAGGCACGCGAGCAGGAGCGCGACGGCGCCGGCCGCGAGCGCAACCCCCGGCTGCGCCTGCACGACCGGCTGCGCAAGCCACGCACAGGCCGCGACAGCAAGCGCCAGCGCGGCAACGGCACTGCGGCGCAGCGGCGCGGCGGCGGCGAGCGCGGCGACGCCCGCGCCGAGCGCGAGCGCGATCGCCGGCGCAAGCGCGTCGAGGTAGCGCGCCTGCACCACGACCATGCGCGCGAAGACGGCGATCCCGACGAGCAGCCACACGGCGACGAAGACGACACCGGCGCGTTGCAGCCGCGGCGAGCCGTCCGCGGTCGCGTCCAGCACGGTCATGGAGGCATCGGCCGCAGACCGGCCGCGCCGCCGCCCTGCGAGCGTGGACGCGAGGCCGACGACGAGCGCGAGCGCCCCGACCGCGAGCGCAGCCACGAGCGCGCTGCCGACCAGCACCCCGAGCGCGCCCTGGCCGGTTCGGAACAGCGTCAAGGGACCGCCGCCCGGCCGCCCGGCGGTCGTGTTCGTCAGCCCGAGGCGGCTCAGCCCATCGAACACGAACACGACGTTCCAGGCGCTGCCGTTGGTCGACCCGATCGGGAACGGCTTCGGCCCGGGCGCGAGCGAGAGCGCGACGAGCCATGCGAGCGCTACCGCGACGAACGCCGCGCCGGCTATCAGCAGGGCGCGCACGCGCGCGAGCCGGCCGCCGCCCAGCGCGAGCCACGCGAGCACCAACAGCGCCGGCAGCGGAAGCAGCGCCTCGGCGAGCTTGACGTTGAACGCGAGCCCGAGCGCGACGCCGGCGGCGACCATCCACCGCAGCCGTGCCTGCGGCGCTTGCGCGGCGCGCACGACGCAGACCGCGGCGATCAGCACGAGCGCCATCATCACCGCGTCCATCGTGTCGCTGCGCGCCGTCACGACGGACGCCGGCAGGACGGCCAGCGCCGCCGCCGCGGCAAGCCCGGCGGGCCGTCCGAACAGACGGCGCCCGAGGTCGTAGACGATCGCGACCGCAGCGATCCCGGCGATCAGCTCCGGCAGTCGCAGCGCCGTCGAGGACCAGCCCAGCAGCTTGACGCTCGCGACCTGCAGCCAGAGGTCGAACGGCGCCTTGTCGACGGCGCTCATCGCGGTCGGGTCGAACGCCCCGACGAAGAGGTTGTGCCACGACTGGGACATGCTGCGCACGGCCGCGTCGTAGAACGGGTTTGCGGCGACGCTGCCGTACGACCACAGCCGCAGCACGGCGGCGAGCGCGACGACTGCGGCGAGCCCGGCAGCCGCCGGCAGCCGTCGCGTCCCGGCGCGCGCCCGCGGGCGCGCGGGGGCGGTGAGGCTCACCGCCTCCATCTCACGGCGCAGGCGAGTGCGCCTCGCGCAGCTCCCGGTGCAGCCACGCCAGCTCTCGGAACGCACGCACCACGACGCGCACGTCCGCACCGCTCTGCTCGCCGGCGACGCGCGGGCGGTGCGCGACGTCGCGCTCCTCAAGCCGCGCACCGCGTGCGAGCAGCTTGACGAGCAGCTCAGTGCTGATCATCGCACCGTGCGAGCGCAGCTCGACGCCGTCGAGCAGCTCGCTGCGCACGAGCTTGAAGGCGCAGTCGACGTCGCGCACGGGCAGCGCGAAGAGGTGGCGCACGAGCCAGTTCCACATGCGCGCGTTGAACCTGCGCGGGAAGGGGTCGCGACGCTGCGCGCGCCGCCCCACGACGACGTCCGCATGGCTGGCGAGCGGGACGAAGTGCGCCAGTTCGGCGAGGTCGAACTGCAGGTCGGCGTCGGTCAGGAAGATCCACGGCATGCGCGCGGCGCGCACGCCGGAGCGCAGCGCGTCCCCATAGCCGCGATTGACCGCGTGGACGACGAGGCGCACGTGCTCGTCGGCGGCGGCGAACGCGGCCGCCCGCTCGGCGGTCGCGTCCGTCGAGCCGTCGTTGACCACGATCACCTCGTAGTCGGCGGCGGCGCGTGCCGCCGCGGCCGACGCGTAGCGGATTGCGTCAGCGACGTTGTCCTCCTCGTTGAAGCACGGCAGGACCACCGAGAGGCCGGGCAGCAGCGGAGGTGCGTCAGGACGTGCCGCTGCCCGGCGCGGCGGCGCCGTCGCGTCAACCGGCGCCAGGAGAAAGCTCTCGCTCATGACGTCACCATGCCCCCGCCCGCGTCACGCGCGGTTGGCGCAACGTTAGGAGCAGGTTGGACGGCTCCCGGACGCACGACGGGCGGCCCCGGAGGACCGCCCGTCGGAACAGCTCTGCTCTGGCGTCAGCGCTTACGTGATCAGCGGGATGATCAGCAGCGCCACGATGTTGGCGACCTTGATCATCGGGTTGATCGCCGGGCCGGCGGTGTCCTTGTAGGGGTCGCCGACTGTGTCGCCCGTGACCGAGGCCTGGTGCGCAACGGAGCCCTTGCCGCCGAACGCGCCGTCCTCGATCAGCTTCTTGGCGTTGTCCCACGCGCCGCCGCCAGCGGTCATCGAGACGGCCATGAAGAGGCCGACGACGATCACGCCGATCAGCAAGCCGCCGAGCGCCTCCTTCGAGATCAAACCGACGACCAGCGTGACCACGATCGGGATCAGCGACGGGATGATCATCTCCCGCTGCGCGGAGCGCGTGACGATGTCGACGCAAGTGCCGTACTCGGGCAGGTCGGTGCCCTCCATGATCCCCGGCTTCTCGCGGAACTGGCGGCGCACCTCCTCGACGACGGCGCCGCCGGCGCGACCGACGGCCTCCATCGAGAGGGCGGCGAACAGGTAGACCATCAGACCGCCGATCAGCAGCCCGATCAGCACCGACGGGTTGCCGAGGATGAAGACGATCGGGTCCTTGCCCTTGCTGAGCAGCTTGGCGTTGAGCTCGCGCTCGAACGCGTTGAACAGCACGAGCGCCGCGAGCGCGGCGGAGCCGATCGCGTAGCCCTTCGTGACGGCCTTCGTCGTGTTGCCGACCGCGTCGAGCGGGTCGGTCACGTTGCGGACTTCCTCCGGCAGGTCGGCCATCTCGGCGATGCCACCGGCGTTGTCGGTGATCGGGCCGAACGCGTCGAGCGCGACGATCAGTCCGGTCAGCGAGAGCTGCGCCATCACGGCGATGCCGATGCCATAAATGCCGGCGAGGTGGTTGGCCCACAGGATGCCGAGCGCGATCACGAGCGCCGGCGCGGCGGTCGCCTGGAAGCCCTGCGCGAGGCCCTGGATGATGTTCGTCGCGTGGCCGGTCTCCGACGCCTTCGCGGTCTTTCTGACCGGGCCGAAGCGCGTCGAGGTGTAGTAGTCGGTGATCACGAACAGCAGTGCCGTGACGCCGAGCCCGATCAGCGAGCAGATGTAGAAGTCGCCGACGCCGGGCGTCGAGCCCGGGGCCAGCACGCCCTTGAAGCGGACGCCGTCCATCAGCCACTTCGTGATCGGGTAGAACGCCGCCGCGGCCAACACGCCGGACACGATCAGGCCCTGGTAGAGCGCCCGCTCGACCTTGCCGGCGGCGGAGCGCACGAAGAACGTGCCGATGATCGACGCGATGATCGAGACGCCGCCCAGCACGAGCGGGTAGAGCGCGACGTTCGTCGCGTCGGCGACCGAGAACGTCAGCACGCCGAGCAGCATCACGGCGACCGCCGTCACGGCATACGTCTCGAACAGGTCGGCCGCCATGCCGGCGCAGTCGCCGACGTTGTCGCCGACGTTGTCGGCGATCACGGCCGGGTTACGCGGGTCGTCCTCGGGGATGCCGGCCTCGATCTTGCCGACGAGGTCGGCGCCGACGTCGGCGCCCTTCGTGAAGATGCCGCCGCCGAGTCGCGCGAAGACGGAGATCAGCGAGCCGCCGAAGCCGAGGCCGATCAGCGCGTCGACCGCCTCCTTCGGCGTCTTGTCGACCCAAGCCGTGAGGATCCCGTAGTAGGCCGCGACGCCCGTCAGCGCGAGGCCGACGACGAGCATGCCCGTCACGGCGCCGCCGCGGAACGCGACGCTGAGCGCCTTCGGCACGCCGTCGCGCGCGGCCTCCGCCACGCGCGAGTTCGAGCGCACCGACACGTTCATGCCGATGTAGCCCGCCGCCGCGGAGGACAGCCCGCCGATCGCGAAGCCGATCGCGACGTAGATGTCCTGGATGAAGATGAGCGCGACGAACAGCACGACGCCGACGAGCGCGATCGTCGAGTACTGGCGGTTGAGGTACGCGCGTGCGCCCTCCTGCACCGCCGACGAGATCGAGACCATCTTCTCGTTGCCGGGCGAGAGCGCCAGCAGCGAGCGGACCGTCAGCGCGCCGTAGACCAGCGCGCAGGCAGCGCACACGAGCGCGACGACGACGCCGTGGTCACTCAGGAAGCTGGACAAGACTGGATCCTCCGGGGGGTTTCCGTTGAACATCCCGGCGCGCTCTCCACGCTCCGGCATGCTTCGGAGCCCTCACACCGGCGACCACCGGCAGGCAGGGCCCCTAAGAACCGCGCGAGTCTATCGTGGCCGGCGGCGGCGAGAAGTCAGCGCGCGGCTCAGCGTGCTACGCGCTGCGGTGCGCTCGTGCGCGGGACCGGCTCGGGCCACGGCAGCGTCGCGAGCATCCGCTCCTCGCCGCACAGCGACCACAGCTCCTCCGCGAGGTGCGGCGCCATCGGCGCGAGCAGGTGCACGAGCTGCCGCAGGCCGATCAGCAGAGCCGCCTCGTCGAGCGGGTCGAGCGGGTGAGCGGGATCCGCCCCGCCGTCGCGGGCGACACCGGCCGCCGCCGCTCTGCGCTCGAACTCGCGCAGCTTGTCGAGCAGCGCGATCGCGCCCTCGACCGCGTGCTTCATCTCTATCGAGTCGAGCGCGCGCGTGATGTTGCGGTGCGCCATGTCGCACCACGTCACGAGCTTGCGGCGGAGTCTCGTCGAGCCGTCGATCCGCTCGCGCAGCTCCGGGTCGAGCGCGTCCCAGCGCCGCGCGCGCGGCGCGGCCCACTCCCACAACTGGTCCAGCCATTCGGCGCAGAACCTGATCGGCTCGTCGGTCCAGTGGAAGTCGTTCTTCGGCGCGGCCGCGTACATCATCGCCACGCGCAGCGTGTCGGCCCCGACCTCCTCCAGCATCGCCTTCAGCTCGACGGTGTTGCGCAGGTGCTTGCTCATCTTCTTGCCGTCGAAGCGGACGAGCCCGATCATGCGCTGGTTCGTGAACGGCTCGCCGTCCGCGATGTGGGTCAGCAGCCCGACGTCGCGCAGCATCTTCGTGAAGGAGCGCTGGTCGAACACGAAGCCGGCGCCGTCGGTGCCGCGGATCACGTTCGTGACGGGCAGCCATCTGGCCGTCTGCGGGTGGTCGAACATCGCGCCGGCGCGGTCCGCGTAGGGGACGCTGATCGACAGCCAGGTCCAGAACGCGTCGACGTGGCAGTCGAGCGTGTCGGTCTCGCGCCGCGCCGGACCGCCGCACGACGGGCACGACGTGTTGACGAAGTCCTCGCGCTCGGCAAGCGGCCTGCCGGTGCCGTCGATCCTCAGGTCGGTCGGCAGCACGACCGGGAGCTGCTCCTTCGGCACCGGCACGATCCCGCACGCGTCGCAGTAGACGATCGGGATCGGCGCGCCCCAGCTGCGCTGGCGTCCGACCGAGAAGTCCGTGATCGCGTAGCGACGCGCCGGTCGCGTCTCGACTGCGAGCGCGACGCCGTCGGCGCCGGCCTCGTCCATGCGCGCGATCCCGACCTTCTCCCCCACCTCGGCGTCGGTCCTGTCGACGCCCGGGAAGCCGAGCGAGGCGGTCGCGCCGTGGCGCGCGTCGACGATCGGCGAGACGAGCACCGGCAGCGGACGGTCGATCCCCGCGATCGTCGCCGTCAGTCCGGTGTCGATCACCTCGACGGTGCTGGCGCGGTCGCCGCTGCGCCAGCCCATCGATCTCATGTCGCGCAGCGCCTCGCTCTCCTCCAGCTCCCCGACCCAGTCGGCCAGCCGCGGGTGGTTCGGCGAGACGGCGACAAACGCCGCCTGGGCGAGCGCGTCCGGCTCGGCGGCGAACACGATCGCCTGCGCGCCGGTCGGCGTCGTCGCGTCGAGCTCGACGCCGTCCACGCGCGAGAGCAGCGAGCGCTGCGCGCCGAGCGCGTTGACGTCCCAGCCGCTCAGCGTGTCGAGGTTGTCGTCGTTCTCGGCCGCGTAGCGGGTCGCGCGGAAGAACCACTGCTCCAGCGGGACGAAGCCCACCTCGCTGTCGCAGCGCCAGCAGACGCCGCCCTCCGCCTGCGTTTGCGCGAGGACCGTCTGACACGAGTCGCACCAGTGGACGTGGCGGGTCTGGCGGTAGATCAGGTCGTGCTCGAGCAGCAGCAGGAACAGGTACTGCGTCCACTGGTAGTGCTGCGGCTCGCACGTGACGAACGAGCGCTCCCAGTCGAACGAGGCGCCGAGGCCCGTGAAGTCGCGCCGGAAGTTCGCGCAGCACTGCTCGACCCACTCGGCCGGCGTGATCCCGCGGCGGATCGCCTCCAGCTCGGACGGCAGCCCGAACGAGTCGAAGCCGGTCGTGAAGAGGACCTGGTCGCCCATCGCGCGGCGAAAGCGCGCGAACGCGTCGGACACGGAGTAGATGCGCGCGTGGCCGAGGTGCGCGTTGCCCGACGTGAACGGACACGACGGGAAGATGTAGCGCGCAGGGCCCGCGGCGTCCTCGCCGGGGGTCGCGAAGGCGCGCTGCTCACGCCAGGCCGCCTGCCAGCGCTCGTCCAAATCACGATGTGCCGGCGGCACAGCTCCCCCAATTACACACTGATCCGAATATTGAGAACTTCAGTACGCCCGACGGGACTCGAACCCGTATCTCTGGCTTGAAAGGCCAGTACTCTCCAGGAAACTTGCGGTCTGGGACGCACGCGATCGCGTTGCCCAAAAGGCAGTCGGACACCGGAAAAAGACAAGCTCCCCCGGCTTGATGTCTGACACACGACAGTGCGTGCGGATCCCCCGATTGTTTCCTTTGACCGTTTGAGCTACGGGCGCAAGCGGTCTATCTGCGAGCAACATTAGGCAGCCGCTTCGCGGCTTGTCAAGTTGTGCCCGGACGGTAAGCTGTCCCGACGCGCCGTCCAAGGGGATGGTCGGCGCAAACCGGGGAAACGGGGGACGGGACGAGCATGGTCTCGGCGTCGATCATCGAGTGCATCGGCGGTACGCCGCTGGTGCGCCTGCGCCGGCTGTTCAGCCACGGGCCGCAGGTGTACGCGAAGCTGGAGCTGCTGAATCCGGGCGGCTCGGTCAAGGACCGGCCGGCGCGCTACATCATCGAACGCGGCCTGCGCGACGGCACGATCGCGCCCGGCGCGACGATCGTCGAGTCGTCCTCCGGCAATTTCGCGATCGCGCTCGCGATGGCGGCGCGCATCTACGAGCTCGAGTTCATCGCCGTCGTCGACCCGAGAATCGCGCCGCTGAACCTGCGCATCATCGAGCAGCTCGGCGCGCGCGTGGAGATGGTCGAGCGCCCCGATCCATTCGGCGGCTACCTGCACACGCGCCTGGAGCGCGTGCAGGAGCTGCTCGCGGAGATCCCCGGCGCCTACTGGATCGATCAGTACGCGAACGAGCTCAATTCGCAGTGCCACTACGACGGCATCGGCACGGAGATCGTCGACGCGCTGGGGACCGAGGAGCCGGTCGACGTGTTCGTCGCCGCGGTCTCGACGTCCGCCACCCTGATGGGGGCGGCGCGGCGGCTGCGCGACGCCTACCCGGGCATCCGCATCGTCGCGGTCGACGCGCAGGGCTCGGTGATCTTCGGCGGTCCGCCGAGCAGACGCAGCCTGCCGGGCATCGGCTCCAGCCGCACGCCCGAGCTGCTGTGCGAGGAGGAGATCGACGAGGTGCTCTACGTCGACGACTTCGACTCCGCGCGCGGCTGCCGCGAGCTGCTGCGCGGCGAGGGGATCCTCGCCGGCGGCTCGTCGGGCGCCGTGATCGCCGCCGTGCAGCGGGTCGTCGCGACGCTGCCCGCGAGCGCGCGCGTCGTGACGGTGCTGGCCGACCGCGGCGAGCGCTACATGGACCTCGTCTACGACGACGCCTGGGTCGAGGCGCATCGGCCGGAGGCGCCCGCGGTCCCCGATGCGCCGCCCGCCCCGGTCGCGCTAACCACAACCCCCTAGGGAGCCATGACATCGACGCAGACCGAGCCGGGGGCTTCGCCCGCCGAGCCGACCGCCGGCGACATCCTCTACCTCAACCGCCGCGACGTGCGCGCCGCGATGGGCGCCTCGATCCGCGGCTACGTGGAGGCGCTGCGCAGCGCGCTCGCGCTGCACGCCGAAGGCAAGACCGCGCAGCCGCTCAAGCCCTACCTGAAGTGGCGCGAGAACGGGCACATCGCCGACCGCATCATCGCGATGCCGGGCTACGTCGGCGGCGAGCAGGCGATGGCGGGCATCAAGTGGATCGGCTCCAAGCACGACAACCCGAGCGCGCGCGGGATCGAGCGGGCAAGCGCGGTGATCGTGCTCAACGACCCCGACACGCACTTCCCAGTGGCGGTCATGGAGGGCGGCGAGATCAGCGGCATGCGCACCGCCGGCGTGACGGTGTTGGCGTGCGAGTATCTCGCGCGCAGGGACTTCACCCGCGTGGCGCTGGTCGGCTGCGGCTTCATCGGCCGGCTGCACGCGCTCGGCCTGCTGGAGTCGTTCCCGTCGATCACGCGGGTGCTGCTGTACGACCGCGACCAGGCCGCGGCGCGCCGGCTCGCCGACGAGCTGGGCGACGTCGCGCAGGTGTGCGCGAGCGCGGAGGAGGCGGTGCGCGGCGGCGAGGTCGTCGTCCCGTGCACGGTCGCCGACACGCCCTACATCCGCGCGGAGTGGATCGAGCCGGGCACGTTCGTGTCCAACATCTCGATCATGGACGTCGAGCCCGACGCGTTCGTGGAGGTCGACAAGCTCGTCGTCGACGACTGGGACCAGTGCAATCGCGAGAGAAAGACGATCAACGTGCTCGTGCAGGCGGGGAAGCTGTCGCGCGAGGACCTGCACGCGGAGCTGGGCGACGTCGTGCGCGGCGCGCGACCGGGCCGCGAGAGCGCTGAGGAGCGGATCCTGCTGAACCCGATGGGCATGGCGATCGAGGACGTCGCCTGCGCCGCGGCCGTCTACCGCGCCGCGCGCGAGCAAGGGGCGGGCACGTGGCTGACGCTGGCGTAGCTCCCGCGGTAGCCGGCCTCGCCGAGCGCCTGCGCGAGCGCCACGACGAGGTGTACGTGCTCGTCGGGCCGCCGCGCACGGCCTCCACGGCGGTCTCGCGGATCCTCTGGAACCACCCCGCGGTGGGGTTCTATGCGCACGAGCCGTTCGAGCCGACGTGGTACGAGGGCGCGGCGGTGGAGCGCGCCGCGGAGCTGCTCGACGCGCCCGACGCGGTCGGCTCGCTGGGCGGGCGCGGCACGGGCCGGGCGCTCGTCGTGAAGGAGATGACGTTCCAGGTCGGCGACGCGTTCCCGCTGCTGGCCTCGCTCGCCACGCGCCCGCTGGTCTTCCTGATCCGCGACCCGCGCCTCTGCGTGGCGTCGCGCATGAAGGTGCTGCGGCGCTCAGGTCGTCCAGAGGTGTTCCCGCTGCGCGAGTCCGGCTGGGAGGACCTCGCGTGGCAGCTCGCGTACGTGCGAGGGGAGGGGATCGCGCACGTGGTGGTCGATTCGAGCGACCTGCGGCGCGCGCCCGAGCGGCTCGCGCCGGCGCTGCTGGAGGCGCTCGGCCTCGCGTTCACGCCGGACCTGCTGCGCTGGAAGTCGAGCGCCGCGACCGGCCTCAGCGCCGTCTCGGGCGCGGAGGACCCGTTCTACCGGCGCGTGCTCGACTCGCAGGGGATCGAGCCGCCGGCGGAGCGCATCCCCGACCTCGCGGAGTTCCCGGAGCCCCTCCGCGCCCACGTCGCCGCGTGCGTCGCGCAGTACGAGGAGCTGCGTGCATCTCAGTCGGAATGCCGACCCTGATGCACACAGATCGCTACTGACCCGGAACCCAGAGCCGCCCGGATCTCTGCGCGGGGCCAGGACCCTCGCCCGGCTGATCGCTCGCTGCCTCGGGCGCGGGCGGTGCGTCCGGGGCGTCCGCGCTGGGCGGCGCCCCGCCCTGCACCGCCTGGGCGTAGGCCATCTGCAACTGACTCAGCGCATCCCGGATCGGTCTCGCCTGCTCGGCGCCGAGCGCCTGCTCGACCAACGGCAGCAGCGCCCGCACCGCCTCGATCCCCATCCGCGTCTGGTCGAGGTCGCGCTCGCCCTCGCTGCCGGGCACGAGGCCGGCGCGCAGCACCGCCACGTTGAGGATCGAGACCGTCGCCTCGGTCACGACCTGCTCGACGCGGACGCGCTTGAGCTCCTCTTCGAGCGCGGCACGCATCTCCTCCTCGGTGGGCTCGCGCCCACCGTACGGACGGCCGCCGGGCGGCTGGGTCGGATCCTGTGCGCTCATACGATCGCCTCCTGGGCGTACGTCTCACGGGTTTCCCGGACCGTCGCCGCGTACACGTCGGCGATCGACGCCCCGGACTCCAGCAGACGCCGCTGACGCTGCGCGCCGTTGCAGTCCGGCAGCGCGACGTCGATCCCCAGCTCGCCGCGCACCGGCGCGGTCCACGCCAGCAGCCGCTCAACCGCCTCGGTCGCCGGGCGCTCCTCGGCGCGCTCGAGATCGATCAGCTTGCCGTCGAGCCCGTAGCGGATCGCGCGCCACACGTTCTCCTCAACCAGCCGCGGCGCGGGGTCGACGAACGGCACGCCCTCGTCCACATCGCGCGCGGCCTGCAAGACGGCGCCGACGATCAGGCCCGCCAGCGCCTCCGACTCCGCGGCGCTGCTCTGCGCGTCGCAGATCCGCACCTCGACCGTGCCGAACGACAGGTGCGGACGGATCGACCACCACACCTGCGTGTACTCGACGATCGAGCTCGTCTGCACGAGGAAGTCGAGGTAGGCCTTGAAGCTCGCCCAGTCGCCGAACGCGTCCGGCACGCCGCAGCGCGGGAAGGACTTCGTGAACGTCTGCGTGCGCGCGGTGTGGAGGCCGGAGTCGAGCCCGTCGACGAACGGCGAGTTGGCGGAGATCGCCAGCAGCAGCGGGAGCACCGGCCGCAGCCGGTCGCACACCTGCACGGCACGGTCGGCGCCGCGCACGCCGACGTGGACGTGCAGCGAGAAGGTGTTGTTGCGCCGCGCGACGTACTGCAGCCCGTCGACGACGCGGCGGTAGTGCTCGGTGTCGATGTTGCGCTGCTCGCGGTAGTCGGCCCACGGGTGCGTGCCGGTCGCGCCGAGCGCGACGCCGCGCTCAGCGGCAAGCGCAAACAGGCGGCGGCGGTGGTCGCGCTGCTTCGCGACCGCGTCGGCGAAGTCCTCTCCACGGCCGGAGCGGATCTCGATCTCGGAGGAGATCAGCTCGCCGGCCAGCGAGGCGGCCAGCACCGGGTCCGCCGCCGTGGCGGCGTCGCGCAGCTCCTCAAAGCGCCCGACCATGTCGAGCGTCGCCGGGTCGAGGATCGCGAACTCCTCCTCCAGCCCGATGGTGCCGTCGATCGCGTCCTCGAAGGACTCGTGCGCGGTGGAGAAGTCGAGGCTCACGGAGCGGGTGGGCGGCCGGGCTGGACGGCCCGATCAGGTGAGGTAAAAGTACAGCGCGTAGAGCAGGTCGACGGCCGGGCTGGAGGTGTGGACCGTCACCTCCGGCGGCACCTGCAGGAGCGCCTCGGAGTAGTTGAAGATGATCTTCACGCCGGCGGCGACGAGGTCGTCGGCGAGCGCCTGCGCGGCGGCCGTCGGGACGGCAAGGACGCCGACGACGATGTCCTCCTCTTCGACGATCTGCGCGAGGTCGTCCGTGCTGCGGACCGTCTGCGGGCCGACCTGCTCGCCGATCTTGGCGGGGTCCTTGTCGAAGATCGCGACGACGCGGAAGCCGTGGTCGGCGAAGATGTCGGAGGAGGCGATCGCGCGGCCGAGGTGGCCGGCGCCGAACAGCGCGATGTTGTGCTGGCCGGACGTGCGCAGGATCTTGCGGATCTGCGAGACGAGCGAGTCGACGTTGTAGCCGACGCCGCGCTTGCCGAACTTCCCAAATCCGGAGAGATCACGTCGGATCTGCGTCGAGTTGACATGCGTGTAGTCCGACAGCTCCTGCGAGGAGATCGTCTCCTTGCCCATCTTCTTCGCCTGCGTGAGCACCTGCAGGTAGCGCGACAGGCGAGCGGCGACGCCGAGCGAGAGGCGGTCGCCGACCTTCTCCAGGCCGGCCTCGGCGTCGTGCTCGATCGTGGAGCTCATCGCTGCCCAGTGTATGCCAGACGCCGCCGCAACTCGGCCTCGTCCACGAAGAAGTCGAACAGCTCCTCGCCGTCGAGGACGATCACCGGAATCCGCTCCAGGTACGCCTTGAAGAGCGCGTCGTCCGATTCGATGTCGCGCTCCACGAGTGCGAAGGACAGCTCCGCGCGAATCCGCTCCAGCAGCTCCCGCGCCTCGTCGCACAGGTGGCAGCCGGGGCGACCGTAGAGGACGACTTCGCGCATCGGCGCCTACAGCCCGCGCTCGCCCGTCGCGTAGGCATCGAGCGCCGCGTACTGCGGAAACGGCAGCGCCGGCAGGTGGCGGGCGGCGGAGGCGATCATCGCGGCGTTGTCGGTGCAGAGCTTGATCGGCGGCACGTCGATCTCGACGCCCAGGCCGCGCATGCGCTCGCGCAGCGGGCCGTTCGCCGCCACGCCGCCGCCGAGCGCGAGCCGCTGCGGGAGGGCGGGATCGGTTTCCAGCGCCCGCTCCACCCGCCGCGCGAGCGTCTCGACGATCGCGCGCTGGTAGGACGCGGCGAGATCGGCGCGGCGGCGCTGCGCCTCCTCCTCCCCCAGCTCTCTCAGCTTGTACAGGAGGGCGGTCTTCAACCCGCTGAAGGAGAAGTCGAGCCCGGCGACCTGCTGCGCGGTCGGGAACGCGAACGCCTCCGGGTCGCCGTCCTCCGCCAGCTTCTGCAGCGCCGGGCCGCCGGGGTAGCCAAGGCCCAGCATCCGAGCGCCCTTGTCGAACGCCTCGCCGGCCGCGTCGTCGTGCGTGGCGCCCAGCACCTCCCAGTCCGGCCCGTGATCGCGCACGTGCGCCAGCAGCGTGTGGCCGCCGCTCGCGATCAGGATCAAAAACGGCGGCTGGAAGTCGGCCGGCTGCAGGAACGACGCCGCGACATGGCCGTGCAGGTGGTCGACGGGGATCAGCGGCAGCCGGTGGGCCGCCGCGAGCGCCTTCGCGGTGCTGACGCCGACCAGCAGCGCGCCGACAAGTCCGGGGCCCTGTGTGACGGCGATCGCGTCGAGCTCGGGCAGCGTCGTGCCCGCCTGTGCGAGCGCGTCGTCCACCACCGCCCCGATCAGTTCGAGGTGATGGCGCGAGGCGACCTCCGGCACGACGCCGCCGTAGCGGTCGTGCACGCCTTGCGAGGAGATCACGTTCGAGCGGATCTCGCCGTCCTGCGTGACGACCGCGGCGCACGTGTCGTCGCAGCTCGTCTCGATCGCCAGGATCACGCCGCGCCGCTCACGTTCGGGACGTCGTCAAGGCGGCCGTTCAGCGTGGCGCGCGTGCGCCACATGATCAGGGCGTCCTCGCCGTTGTCCTGGTAGTAGCGCGGCCGCGTGCCGGCCGAGCGGAAGCCGAAGCGCTCATAGAGCTGGATCGCGGGGCGATTCGTCGGGCGCACCTCGAGCGTGAGCTGACAGCTCCCGCTGCCGTCGTCGATCCGCTCCAGCAGCGCGTTCAGCAGCGCGCTGGCGATTCCCTGCCGGCGCACCGCCGGGTCGACCGCGATGTTCATCAGATGCCAGACGGTGTCGTAGCGCGAGCAGATCAGGTGCCCGACGATCGTGCCGTCCTGTGCGGCGGCGAGGCATACGCCCGACGGCTTCGACAGCTCCAGCACGAACATCGCCAGCGACCACGGCGTCGGGAAGGCACGCCGCTCGACCGCGATCACCTGCGGGAGATCGGAGTAGGAGAGGCGACGGATCTCGAGCACGGAAGTCACGATGCCGTGGCGCGCCGTCTGCGAAACGCCAGCTCCGCGTCCGGGAGGCGCAAATAGGCCGGGAACACCGCCTCCCCGGCGTCTGGCTCCAGCGCCGCCGCGAGCCGGGCGTGCACCGCCGCCTCGACGCGATGCGCAGGAGCGTCGTCCGCCGGAACTGCGGCTCCAGCAGCTTCCAACACGTCCCTGAACCTTACCGCCCCGTCCCCCACGGCCACGGTGCCTGCCGGCAGTGCGCGAACGGCGTCGGCGAGCGCCTCGGGGGTGAGCGCGGCGGGGTCGAGCAGGGGCGGCGCGGCGGCGTTTGCCCCAGCCCACGCGGCCGCGAACGCCTCACCGCGGCGCGCGTCGAGGACCGCGAGGACGGCGGGCGCCTCCGCGGCGGCGGGCGCGCCGCTCGCGCCGGCCGCGAGCGAGCGCAGTGTCGAGACGCCGACGAGCGGCACGCCGTGGGCGTGCGCGAGTGCGCGCGCGGTCGCCACGCCGATCCGCAGGCCGGTGAAGGTGCCCGGCCCGACGCCGACCGCGATGCGGTCGAGCTGCGCGACGCCGATGCCCGCCTCGTCGAGCAGCGCCAGCGCGAGCGGCAGCAGCTCCGCCACGTGCCCCGGCCGCTCGCCAGGCGCCGGCTCGTGCCGACGCGTGAGCAGGTTCTCATCTGAGAGCGCGAGCGCGACCGTCGTGGCGGGGGTGGCGGTGTCGAGCGCGAGCAGCCGCATGCCCCGCATCGTCGCGCAATCGGCGGCCCGATGACGCGTCGGCCAGCACGCGATCGTGGCACGCGGCCGATCGGCCGCGGCGCCGGCCGATCTTCGCAAAGAGCGGGAAAACGCCAAAGCGCCCTGCGGCGTGCCCTCCGACCGATCGCATAGGGTGCCGCCCCGATGACGGCGAGCCTGCCCCCGTCCGGCACGACGTCCAGCCCCCCGACCCGGTCCGTCGCTCGCGGTTTTGCGGCGGTCCTGCTGGCGTTTGCGTGCCTGTGCGCAGCCGTGCCCGCGGCCCACGCGGCCCGAGCGAGCGGCCACCCCGCGCATGCCGCCCGCGCCCACCAGGCGCGGCCGCTGGCGCATGCCGCGCGCGGCTGCGCCCCCGCCTCCGGCTTCCTCTTCAAGCGCGCCAGCGTGCTGCGCACGCAGCGGCGCCTGCTGTGCCTGATGAACCGCACGCGGGCGCGCTTCGGCCTGCCGCCGCTGCACGCGAACGCCTGTCTGCACCGCGTCGCCGCGCGCCACGCGCACGACATGGTCAACCGCCACTACTTCGCGCACACGACGCCGAACGGCTGGGACCCGGCGCACCGGGCGCGTGCGTCGGGCTACGTCCCGCGCCGCGCGGCGTGGCTCGTCGGCGAGAACATCGCGTGGGGCGTCGCCGGCGCGGCGCGGCCCAACTGGGTGATGCGCGCGTGGATGCACAGCCCGCCGCACCGCCACAACATCCTCAGCCGCCGCTTCCACGACGTCGGGATCGGCGTGGCGCGCGGCGTGCCGGTGCGCGGCTTCCCCGGCGTGCGCCTGCGCGCGACGTTCAGCGTCGAGTTCGGCGCGCACCACGGCCGCACCCGCTGCGGCTGAGCGAGCGGGCAAGCCGCCGGCCGGCCGGACGGGCCGCCTACGCGGAGTTGACGGGCGCCTCGCCGCCCTCGATCGCGACCTCGCGCACGTCGCCGCCGCCGTGCGCGAGCTGCACGCGCGCCGCGACCGGGCGCCCGAGCGCGCCGTCGGCGACCTCCGGCCACTCCACGAAGGCGATCCGCTCCGGCGTCAGGTAGTCGGCCAGCAGCGCCGGGTCCTCGCCGCCGAGGTCCGCGAGCCGGTAGAGGTCGAGGTGCGAGACCGGGACGTCGCCGTCGTAGCGCTGGCCGATCGTGAACGTCGGGCTGGTGACGCGGCCGGTCACCCCGAGCGCACGGCAGGCGCCGCGCACGAACGTCGTCTTGCCGGCGCCGAGCTCGCCGGCGATCAGCACGACGTCGCCCGGTTCGAGCGCGGCGGCGAGCCGCGCGGCCAGCGCCTCCGTCTCCTCCGGACCGCTCGTGCGGTGGACGCCGGTCGGAGGCGAAGGGTTCAGGCGCATGGGCCGCGGACGGTAGCGTAGGCGCCGCCATGACCGACGCGCCCGGAACGCAGCGGGGCGGCGGGCGCGCTTCCCTGCGCGCTCGCGCTGCGACGCTGCGCGACTCCGACGTCGGCAGAGCCGGCGGCCTCGCGGCGGCGATGATCGCCAACAACGTCGTCGCGCTCGGCTCGACCGTCGTCTTCGCCCGGCTGCTCGACGACTACGGCTCGCTTGCGGCGCTCGTCTCCTTCTACCTGATCCTGTCCGTCGTCGGACAAGCGCTGCAGGTCGCGACCGCGCGCGACGCCGTTCTCGGTCAGCTCGGCGACGGCCCGGCGCTCGCCGCGACGCTGCAGAGCTGGACGCGCTCGCTGCTGCTGGTGACCGCGGGCGTGGCGGTCGTCTCGGTGCTGCTGCGCGCGCCGATCGCCGCCGCGGTCGGCGTGCACCAGGAGTGGGCGGCGGCGATCGGACTGCCCGCAGGCGTGCTGTGGCTGCTGGTGTCGCTGCTGCGCGGCGGGTTGCAGGGCACCGGCGACTACCGCGCCGTCGGCCTCAGCCTGATCGGCGAGCAGAGCGCGCGGCTCGTGCTCGGCGCCGCGTTGGCCGCGGCCGGGCTGGGCGTGACGGGCGCCTACCTCGGCACTCCGCTGTCGCTGCTGGCGATGGCGTTGTACTGCTGGGTCGAGCTGACGCGGCGGACCGGTGCGGCGGCGGGCTCGCCGGGCGCCGTGGCGCTGCCGGCCCGTCGCCTGCGCGACCACCTCGTCGGTGCGCGCATTCCGATCGCCGGCCTCGCGATCATCGCGCTGCTGCAGAACCTCGACATCATCGCCGGCAAGCACCGCTTCTCGACCGACGTCGCCAGCTCCTACAGCGCCACCGCCGTGGCGGCGAAAGTCTTGATCTGGGTGGCGATGGGCGCCGGCTTCTACCTCGTCCCTGAGACGTCCCGCCGTCACGCGGACGGCGAGGACACGCGCCCCGTGCTGCTGCAGTCGCTCGGGATCGTGCTCGTCTGCTCCGTGCCGGTGCTGACGATCTTCGCGCTGGGCGGCAGACAGCTGCTGCGCGCCGCGTTCGGCGCCGACCACCTGCTGGCGGTCGATGCGCTGCTGCCGCTCGGGGTGGCCTTCACGCTGCTGGCGCTGACCTATCTCGGGGTCCAGTACCTGCTGGCGCTGCGGCGCACGCTGTTCCTGCTGCCGCTCGGGGCGATCGCGATCGCCGAGCCGGTGCTGCTGCTGACGGTCGCGCCGTCGAACCCGGACGGCTTCGCGGCGGTGGTGCTGGCGGTTCAGGCGGTTGCGGCGGTGGTTGCGCTGGGGCTGGCATTCACTCGAACAGGCCCAGCTGATCGGCGCTGACGGCCGGCTCCTCGGGCTCGGCGGGCGCCGCGTCCGCGGCCGCCGGGACGCCTTCGGGCGGGAACGCGTCCTCCGGCTCGATCTCCGGCACCGGCTCCTCCAGCCGCTCCGGTTGCGGCGGCGGCCCCTGCGCCAGCAGCTCCGGCAAGCGCGCGAAGTCGGTCCGCAGCGTCTCCAGCATCGACGGCGTGTAGAGCGCGGCCGCCGGGTGGTAGATCGGGTAGAGCCGCACGGCGCGGTGGCCGAGCACGTGCACCTCGGGCTGGCCGTGCAGGCGCGAGATGCCGGTCGGGTCGCCGCGCAGCAGCTTCGTCGAGAAGTTGCCGAGCGTGCAGATCACGCGCGGCTCGATCAGGTCAACCTGCGCGTGCAGGTAGTCGCGGCAGGCCTCGATCTCCTGGGGGCGCGGGTCGCGGTTGCCGGGCGGACGGCACTTGAGCACGTTCGCGATGAAGACGTCTCTGCGCTCCAACCCGATCTCGGCGAGCAGCTTGTCGAGCAGTCTGCCGGCCTGGCCGACGAACGGGAGCCCCTGCTTGTCCTCGTTGGCACCGGGCGCCTCGCCGACGAACATCAAATCCGCGTCGGCGTTGCCGGCCCCGAAGACGACCGTCGTGCGGGTCTCGGCAAGCGCGCATCTCGTGCACGCGCTCGCTTCCAGATAGACCTGCTTGAGCTGCTCGCGGCGTTCGGCGGCGTCCATGAGACCTGCGGATGGTATTCGGGCGCCTCGACGTCTACCATTCGCGGCAGCCGTCACCCGCTTTGGGGACGGACTCTGCAGGAATCACACCACTTCTACTTAGAACCGACCGGTATCTCCCATGTGGGAACTGGAACGGGAATCCGCCCTCCCAGCCCTTGCGTGCCTGCGCTGCGCGGTGGTCGGCAACGGCCGCCTCGGTCGCGCGCTCGCCACCGGACTGCGCGAAGCAGGCCTCGACGTCGACGGCCCGCTCGGACGCGGCGCCCGCTGTCCGGACGCTGACGTCGTCCTCCTGGCGGTCCCCGACGCGGAGATCGCCTCCGCCGCCGCCGTCGTCGAGCGCCGGGCCGACGGACCGCTCGTGGGCCACTGCTCCGGCGCCACCACGCTCGACCCGCTCGCCCCGCACACGGCGTTCTCGCTGCATCCGCTGATGACCGTCCCGGACGACGGGCCGTCTCCGCTGGCGGGCGCGTCCGCCGCGATCGCCGGCACCACCCCGCACGCGCGCGGCGTCGCGCACCAGCTCGCGCTGCACCTCGGCCTCACGCCGATCGACGTCGCCGACGAGGACCGCGCCGCCTACCACGCCGCCGCCTCGATCGCCTCGAACTTCCTCGTCACGCTCGAGGCCGCCGCCGAACGGCTCGCCGCCGACGCGGGCGTCGACCGCGCCGCGCTCGTCCCGCTCGTGCGCGCGACCGTCGAGAACTGGGCCTCGCTCGGCTCCGAGCGCGCGCTGACCGGCCCGATCGCGCGCGGCGACGAGGAGACGGTGATCCGCCAGCGGCACGCGATCGCGATGCGCGCACCGGACCTCCTCCCCCTGTTCGACGCGCTTGCCGCAGCGACCCGCTCGCTCGCTCGCCGCGACGTGGAGGTCTCCGCATGAGAACGCTCCGCACCGTCAGCGAGCTGCGCGACCACCTGCGCGCCGAGCGCCAAGCCGGCCGCACGATCGGCCTCGTCCCCACGATGGGCGCCTTCCACGCGGGCCACGTCTCGCTGATGGAGCGGGCGCGCGCGGAGACCGACGTCGTCGTCGTCTCGCTGTTCGTCAACCCGACGCAGTTCGCGCCCACGGAGGACCTCGCCGCCTACCCGCGCGACGAGGCGCGCGACGCCGCGATCGCGCAGGAAACCGGCGTCGACGTGCTGTTCGCGCCGCCGGTCGCGCAGGTCTATCCCGACGGCTTTCAGACGACCGTGCACGTCGGCGCGCTGGCCGAATCGCTCGAAGGCGCCCAGCGCCCCGGTCACTTCGACGGCGTCGCGACCGTCGTCACGAAGCTGCTGAACATGGTCGGCCCCGACGTCGCGTTCTTCGGCCAGAAGGACGCGCAGCAGGCGCTGATCGTGCGCCGCGTCGTGCGCGACCTCGACATCCCCGTGCGGATCGAGGTCTGCCCCACCGTCCGCGAGCCCGACGGGCTCGCGATGTCGAGCCGCAACGCCTACCTCGCGCCGCCCGAGCGCGAGCGCGCCGTCGCGCTGCGCCGCGCGCTCGACGCCGCCGAGGCCGCCGTCGCCGCCGGCGAGCGCGATGCCGCCGCGGTCGCGACCGCCGCGCGCGGCGCGATGGAGCCCTACGGCGTCGAGCCCGAGTACCTGGCGCTCGTCGCCTCCGACAGCTTGCAGCCCGTCGAGCAGATCGACGGAGAGATCCTCGTGGCCCTCGCCGCGCGCGTGGGCCACGCCCGCCTCATCGACAACACCCTGATCAAGACCAACGGGAGACCCTGAAACCGCCATGCATCGCACGATGCTCAAGTCGAAGATCCACCGCGCGACCGTGACTGACGCCGACCTGCACTACGTCGGCTCGATCACCGTCGACCCGGAGCTGCTCGAGGCCGCAGACATCCTCGAGCACGAGCAGGTCGCCGTCGTCGACGTGAACAACGGCGCCCGCTTCGAGACGTACACGATCGCCGGCGAGCGCGGCTCCGGCGAGATGAAGGTCAACGGCGCCGCGGCCCGCCTCGTGCACCACGGCGACACGATCATCGTCATCTCCTACGCGCAGTACTCGCGTGAGGAGATGGAGCACTACGAGCCCACCGTCGTCCACGTCGACTCCCAGAACCGCATCGTCACCGTCGACCACGAGGTGGCGACCCTCCTCAGCTGAGGGCGCCAACCACGTCGGTCAGAGAGGAACGACCCGCCATGTCCGCCTCACCCGTCCCGACAGCCGTAGCACCAGGCGCCCCGCCGGCCGAGCGGCTCCCCGTCTCGCTGCCCGAGCTGGCCGAGAAGAAGCGCCTCGGCGAGCCGATCGTGATGGTCACCGCCTACGACTACCCGTCCGCCCAGGTCGCTGAGGCGGCCGGCGTCGACATCGTGCTCGTCGGCGACTCCGGCGCGATGACCGTGCTCGGCTATCCCTCCACCGTCCCCGTGTCGGTCGAGGAGATGCTGATGCTGTGCGCCGCCACGCGCCGCGGCCTGCGCACCCCGCTGCTCGTCGCCGACCTGCCGTTCGGCTCCTACGAGGCCTCCAACGAGCAGGCGATCGCGACCGCGCAGCGCTTCGTCAAGGAGGGCGGCGCGGAGGCCGTCAAGCTGGAGGGCGGCGGCGTGATGGCCGAGCGCGCCCGCGCGATCGTCGCGTCCGGCGTGCCGGTGATGGGCCACGTCGGGCTGACGCCGCAGACGGCGACGCAGCTCGGCGGCTACCGCGCGCAGGGCCGTACCGGCGCGCGCGCCGCGGCGGTCGCGCAGGACGCGCTCGCGCTGCAGGACGCCGGCTGCTTCGCAATCGTCTTCGAGGCGATCCCGGCGGCGGTCGCGCACGACCTGATGGAGCGGATCGAGATTCCCGTGATCGGGATCGGCGCGGGCGCCGCGACCGACGGCCAGGTGCTCGTGTTCCACGACCTGCTGGGGATCCGCGAGGGCGTCGGCGCGCGCTTCGTCAAGCGCTACGCCGACCTGCAGGCCGAGATGACGGCCGGCGTGCGCTCGTTCGCCGAGGACGTGCGCACGCACCGCTACCCCGCGCCGGACCACACCTACTCGATCGACCCCGACGAGCTGGCGCGCTTCCGCGAGCTGCTGGACTGAGGCCGCGCGGGCGGCGAGCCTCGCGCTCGCCGCCCCACCCTCTACACTGCGCGCGGCTTTCACAACTCCTTCACGCAACATTCACAGGAGGGCCGCGCGAATGGCGCGCCTGTCACAGGTCTTCGCACCCCGCGACCGCGAGTTCTTCGACCTCTTCGAAGAGGCGGGCGCCAACATCCTGCGCGCAGCCGATCTGCTCGATCGGATGCTGCGCAACTACCCGGACACGAAGGAGCTGGCGCGCGAGATCCTGTTGTGCGAGCAGGAGGGCGACCGCATCACCCACGACGTGGTGCAGCGGCTCAACCAGACGTTCGTCACGCCGATCGACCGCGAAGACATCCTCGAGCTCGCCTCCGCGCTCGACGACATCGTCGACCTGACGGAGGAGGTCGCCGACTACCTCGGGCTCTACAAGGTCGAGGCGCCGATGGAGCAGGCGCAGCGGCTCGCGCACATCCTGATGCAGGCGTGCCGCCAGATCTCCGAGGCAATGCCGCGCATGCGCGACTTCAAGGACATCTCGCACTACACCGTCGAGATCCACCGGCTCGAGAACGAGGGCGACCGCGTCGTGCGCGAAGCGATCGCGTCGCTGTTCGACACCGGCATCGACCCGATGGTCGTGATCCGCTGGAAGGACCTGTTCGAGCGCCTGGAGGAGGCGATCGACGCGACCGAGCGCGTCGCGAACACGCTCCAGGGCATCGTCATCAAGAACTCCTGATGGCGGCCGCCGACGTCATCCTCGGGATCGTCGTCGCCACGGCGCTGGCGTTCGACTTCACGAACGGCTTCCACGACACCGCCAACGTCGTCGCGACGACGATCTCGACGCGCGCGCTGCCGCCGCGCGTGGCGGTCACGCTCGCGGCGCTGCTCAACTTCGTCGGCGCGTTCTTGTCGCTCGCGGTCGCCGCGACGATCGCGAAGGACATCGTCGACCAGCAGCTCGTCACGACGACGATCGTCTTCGCCGGCCTCGTCGGCGCGATTGTCTGGAACCTCGCGACGTGGTACTTCGGGCTGCCGTCGAGCAGCTCCCACGCGCTCGTCGGCGGGGTCGTCGGCGCGATGCTCGCCGCCCACGGCACCGCCGCCGTGCACTTCGACGGGCTCGCCGGCAAGGTGCTCGTGCCGGCGCTGATCGCGCCGATCCTCGCGTTCGCCGTCGCCGGGATCGCGATCCTCGTCTGCTACCGCGTCGTCGGCCGGCTCGCGCCCGGCCCGGTCAGCCGCGGCTACCGGCTCGGACAGGTGCTGAGCGGCGGCATGCTCGCGCTCGCGCACGGCACGAACGACGCGCAGAAGACGATGGGCGTGATCACGCTCGCGCTGATCGCGAACGGCAACCTCGCGCCCGACGCCGCCGTGCCGACGTGGGTCGTCATCTCCGCCGCGACCGCGATCGCGCTCGGCACCTGGCTCGGCGGCTGGCGCATCATCAAGACGATGGGCAGCCGCATCATCAAGATGGATCCCGCGCAGGGCTTCGCCTCGCAAGGCGCCGGCGCTGCCACCATCCTCGCCGCCACACACTTCGGCTACCCGCTCTCGACGACGCACGTGATCTCCGGCGGCGTGATGGGCGCCGGCGCGGCCAAGCGGCTGTCGGCCGTGCGCTGGGGCGTCGCCGGCAACATCGTCGTCGCGTGGGTGCTGACGCTGCCGTGCGCGGCGCTCGTCGGCGGGGTCGTCTACGGCGTCACGCGCCTGTTCGGCGGCGGCGCCGCCGGGCCCGTGGTCGTCGCCGCCGCCGGGATCGCGCTCATGGTCTACGTGTTCGTGCGCCGGCTGCAACGCGGCGCCGCGATCACGACCACGGCCGAGGGAGTGAGCCCGTGAGCCCCGTCTCGGCGACGAAGATCGTCGACGTCGGCCAACTCGCGCAGGTGATCTACGTCGCGCTGATCGCCGGCGTCGCGCTGAGCCTCGCCTTCTCGCTCGTGATCCGCGGCGCGGTGCGCGCGGGCGAGCATCGCCGCACGCGCCCCGTGCTGGCGACCGCGCATGCGCTGCTGGCGACGGCCGGGCTGCTCGTCGTCCTCGGCGCGATCGTGTTCGGCGTCAGCGTGATGTTGAGCAAGTAGACGCGTCAGGCAGGCGCGGGCGGGGGCTCGGCGATCGGCTCCGGTGCCGGCGACGCCTCCTCACCGGCAGGCGCGCCGAGCCGCCGGCGCGGCAGGTTGCGCGTCGCGAGCAGCGACGCCAGCACGACGAACCCGCATGCCAGCAGGCCGACCTTCAGCGCCTTGAGCTGCGCGTCGGAGTAGCCGTCGACCACGGCGCTCGTCTCGGCTTGCGACAGCCCGGCCTGCTTTGCCTGCTGCTCGACCGTCGCGCTGTCGACGAACGACAACTCGCCCTCCAGCCGCACGGACACCGCGTCCTGCGTCGCCTGCGAGACGCGCGGGTCGCTGCTCACGTTGGTCGCGAACGCGGCGGCGAGGCCCGTGATGACGATCGCCCCGATCAGCGCCGTGCCGAGCGAGGAGCCGAGCTGCTGGGCGGTGTACTGGAGGCCGCCGGCCTCGCTGCGGTCGCTCTCCTGCACCGCCGACTGCACGACGTTGCCGAGCTGCGAGACGACCAGCCCCATCCCGACGCCGAGCACCGCCATCGCCACATCGAAGTCGGTCGTGTCGATCTGCGGCTCGATCGTGCCGAGCAGCAGCGCCACCGCGCCCAGCAGCACGAGGAAGCCGACACGCACGATCGTGCGCGGCGCGAAGCGGTTCGCGAGACGCGCGCCCAACAGTGCGGTCACCAGCAGGGCGATCGACGTCGGCAGCATGCGGATGCCGGTCTGCAACGCGTCGAAGCCCTGCACGATCTGCAAATAGAGCGGGACCGCAAAGAAGATCCCCATCAGCACGATCTGCTGGCCCAGCAGCGTCACGAGCCCGCTGCGCAGCATCGGCCGTCTCAGCAGCGCGAAGTGCACAAGCGGCGAATGCGCGCGCTCCTCCTCGCGCCGCTCCCATGCGCGGAACAGCGCCAGCAGCACGCCGCCGCCGGCGACCACGAACGGGGTCAGCGAGAAGCCGAACGGCTCGATCGGCGAGTTGCGCGGCGCCAGCCAGCCCCAGCTACTCGCTTGCAGCACCCCGAACACGACCAGCCCGAGCCCGAGCGCGGACAGCAGCGAGCCGACCCAGTCCAGCCGCGGCGCCGGGCCCTCGCGCGGCGCGTCGGCGACGAGCCGCGGCGTCGCCAGCACGATCGCGATCACGAGCACCACCTCGCCGGCGAACACCAGCCGCCACGTCAGCTCGGTCGTCAGCCAGCCGCCGAGGATCGGGCCGACGGCGATCGCCGCGCCGGCGACGCCGCCGAGCGCGCCATACGCGGCGGCGCGCGCTCTGCCTTCGAAGTTGCCGGCGACGAGCGCCGCCAGGGCCGGCAGCACCAGCGCAGCGCCGATCCCCTCCAGGATCGACCAGCCGAGCGTGAGCGACGCGACCGACCACGACAGCGCCGTCAGCAGCGAGCCGCCGCCGTAGATCACATGCCCGATGACAAACGCGCGGCGGCGGCCGAGGATGTCGCCGAGCTTGCCGCCGGTCATGAACAGCGCCGCCATCACGAGCGCGTAGAGCGTGATGACGCCCTGGATCGTCGTGACCGTCGTGTCGAAGTCCGCCACGAGCTGCGAGATCGAGACGTTCATCACGGCGGCGTCGAGCACCATCAGGAACTGCGAGGCGGCCAGCACGAGCAGCACCGCTCCGCCGGCCCGGGTCGCCCGGGGCGCTGCGAGAGCTGCTCGACCTCGATCGGGGGCCGGATCGGGCATACGCCGGCTGCGATCGCACCATGTGCGCGACGCGGGCGCAATCGAGTTGGCGCACAAGCGTGCGCCGACCGGTCAGCGCGGTGTCGCGGCCGCGCCGTCGTCGATCGCGCGCAGCACGCGCGCGGGCGCCCCGGCGGCGATCGTGCGCGGCGGGACGTCGGCGGTGACGACGCTGTTCGCGCCGATCACCGCCCGCTCGCCGATCGTCACGCCGCTCGTGACGACGACGTTCGCACCCAGCCACACGTTGTCGCCGATGCGCGTCGGTCCCTTCGTCGTGAAGCCCTGCCACGGCACCGGCGTGTCGGGATCGTCGAAGCGGTGGTTGCCGTCGGTCACAAAGCAGCCGTTCGCGAGCATGCAGTGCGCGCCGATCTCCACCAGCTCGACCGCGGCCACCATCACGTTGCGGTTGAGGAACGTGCCGGCGCCGATGCGGATGCGCGCCGGTGCCGGCGCCGTCAACCACACGCCCGGCTCGAACAGCGCGTGCGGCCCGACCTCCAAGCGGCCGTCGGTGAGGGCCTCCAACACGTTGCCCTCCAGCGGCCAGCGCGCGAACGCCTCGCGCTTGAGCAGCTCCCAGTGGATCCGCGCGCGGTTCCACGGCAGTGCGTTGCGCTCGTACCAGCGCCACTTCTGCGCCCACAGGCGCGCCTGGCGCGTGCGCTCGGTCATCGGTCCGACACCGTACAGGGCGCATGAGCGGCTTTGAGCGCATGCAGCCGTGGAGACGGGGGCACAGTCCGAACATGTCCGTTCCGACGACGCAACCCTCGCGCAGCCCCTTCGTCGCCACCGCGATCGGCGTGGCCGTGCTGCTGCTGGCAGTGATCGCCCTCTCGATCTTCGTCACCCCGCTGCTCGGCGGACTGGTGCTGGCGATCGGGCTCGTCTTGCTGATCGTGCACATCGCGATGCGGCCGGAGGGCCAATTGCGCGACGCCGCGCGAGACACGGTCCCTGCGCGGCGCCGTGTCGGTCGCCAGCGCGTGCTCGTCGTCGCCGACGCGCCGCTGAGCGGCGAGGAGCCGGCCGAGCAGATCCGCGCAACGGCCGGCGAGAACCCGCAGCTCGACGTCGTCGCGCCGGTGCTCGTGTCGCAGGCGCACTTCGCGACGTCCGACCGCGACAGGGAGATGGCGGAGGCGCACCGGCGGCTGGAGGCGACGCTGAGCTGGGCGCGCGACCACGGCTTCACGGCGACCGGCACGATCGGCAGCGACGATCCCGAGACCGCGATGGCCGACGCGCTGCGACGTTCTGGCGCAGAGGCTGTCCTGTTCGTGAGCCGCGGCGAGGACGAGCGTTCGCGGCTCGAGGAGCGCGCGCTGCGGCGAGCCGACGCCGAGCTGGCAATCCCCGTGGTGCACGTGCAGGTGTAGCGCGCACCGCCGGCTGCCCCGGGGCGCCGGCACCTGCATGTGCGCTGCGGGGCGATTCTGCGCCGCCCGGCCGCCCGCCGGCCCCGGCCCCCGGCCCGGCCCCGGCCGCCCGGTACGCCGGCGCGCGGCCTTGCTCCTGCTGGAGAGGCCTGTCATGTGATGTGGCTTTGGGCGCTCCGCGTTTGCGGGATCAGCGGTTAGCCTCTCCAGCAGGACAAGCCGCGCGCGGCTGACCGCCAGCGTCTCGCGCTCGGCACGTGGCGCGCGCGGCCGGGCCCGCGGCCGGGCTGCTGATCAGCAGCTTCTTGCGCTCGGCGCGTGGCGCCCGGGCCGCGGCTGACCAGCAGCGCCCGGGCTCGGCGCGCGGAGCGCTCGGCGCACTGCTGGTCAGCCGGGCGCGCAATGTCCTCCGCGAGAGGCTAACCGCTGATCCCACCCACATGGAGCGGCGCCAACGACAGCTCATGACAGGCCTCTCGCGGAGGAGCATTGCGCGCCCCAGGCGTACCGGGGCGGCTAAGCAGGAGCAGCAACCCGCCGGGCTCTGCGCGCGCGTCTCGGCGCGGAAGCAGGCAACAGCGGCCGCAGGAAGTCGCCGGTGACCGAGCCGGGCGTCGCCACGAGATCCTCGGGCGTCCCGACGCCCATCACGAGCCCGCCCTCGTCGCCGCCCTCGGGCCCCATGTCGATCAGCCGGTCGGCGGTCTTGATCACGTCGAGGTTGTGCTCGATCACGACGACCGAGTTGCCCTGTGCCACCAGCGTCTGCAGCACTTCGAGCAGCCGCTGGATGTCGGCAAAGTGCAGGCCGGTCGTTGGCTCGTCGAGGATGTAGAGCGTTCTGCCGGTGGCGACCTTGCACAGCTCGGCTGCGAGCTTCACGCGCTGGGCCTCGCCGCCGGAGAGCGTCGTCGCCGGCTGGCCGAGTCGCATGTAGTCGAGCCCGACGTCGTGCAGCGTCTGGATGCGCCGGCGGATCTTCGGGATGTGCTCGAAGAAGGTCAGCGCCTCCTCGATCGGCATCTCCAGCACCTCGGAGATGTTCTTGCCCTTGAAGCGCACCTCGAGCGTCTCGCGGTTGTAGCGCTTGCCGTGGCACTGCTCGCATGGCACGTACACGTCGGGCAGGAAGTGCATCTCGATCTTGATCTGCCCGTCGCCGCGGCAGACCTCGCAGCGGCCGCCCTTGACGTTGAAGGAGAAGCGGCCGGCCTTGTAGCCGCGCGCTCTCGCCTCCGGCGTCTTGGAGAACAGATCGCGGATCTGGTCGAACAGGCCGATGTACGTCGCCGGGTTGGAGCGCGGCGTGCGCCCGATCGGCGACTGGTCGACGGCGATGATCTTGTCGAGCTGGTCGAGGCCGGTGATGCGGCGGTGCGCTCCCGGCCGCTGCTTGGCCTTGTGCAGCCGGTTCGCGACCGACTTGTAGAGCACCTCGTTGACGAGTGTCGACTTGCCCGAGCCGGACACGCCCGTGACGCAGCAGAACGTGCCGAGCGGCACGTCGACGTCGACGTCCTTGAGGTTGTGCTGCGTCGCCCCCTCGATCCGCACGTAGCCGCTCGGTCTGCGGCGTCTCGCCGGCACCTCGATCCGCCGCGCGCCGGACAGGAACTGGCCGGTCGCCGACTCCGGCACCTGCTCGACCTCGGCGGCCGTGCCCTGCGCCACGACGTGGCCGCCATGCTCGCCCGCGCCCGGCCCCATGTCGATCAGGTGGTCGGCGGCGCGCATCGTGCCCTCGTCGTGCTCGACGACCAGCACGGTGTTGCCGAGATCGCGCAGCCGCTCCAGCGTCCCGATCAGCTTCTCGTTGTCGCGCTGGTGCAGGCCGATCGACGGCTCGTCGAGGATGTAGAGCACGCCGACGAGCGAGGAGCCGATCTGCGTCGCGAGCCGGATCCGCTGCGCCTCGCCGCCCGACAGCGTCGCCGACGCGCGGTCCATCGACAGGTAGCCGACGCCGACGTTCTCCAGGAACGCCAGCCGCTCTTCGATCTCGCGCAGCACGAGCCGCGCGATCCGTCGCTCTTGCTCGGTCAGCTCCAGCTCGCGGACCCACGCCAGCGCGCGGCGCGCCGGCATCGCGACGTACTCGTGGATGCCGAGCCCGCCGACCAGCACCGCGCGCGACTCCGGCCGCAGCCGCGCGCCGCCGCACTCGGGGCACGGCACGACCGACATGTACTCCTCGATTCTCTCGCGCGCCCAGTCGGAGTCGGTCTCCTTGTAGCGCCGCTCGAGGTTGGTGATGATCCCTTCGAAGCCGGTCGTGTACGTGCGCTTGCGGCCGAAGCGGTTGCGGTACTGCACGGTGACCTTGTCGCCGTTCGTGCCGTAGAGGAAGAAGTCGCGCTGCTCTTGCGGCAGGTCCTGCCACGGCGTGTCGGGATCGACCGCGTAGCGTTCCGATATCGCCGAGGTGAGCTGCTCGTAGTAGTTCGAGGCGCTCGCCGACCACGGCGCGATCGCGCCCTCGCCGATCGACAGCGTCGGGTCCGGCACGACCAGCTCCGGGTCGATCACCATCTGCGAGCCGAGCCCGGTGCAGCGCGGGCAGGCGCCGTGCGGGGCGTTGAAGGAGAAGATGCGCGGCTCCAGCTCCGGGAACGAGATGCCGCACTCCAGGCAGGCGAACTTCTCGCTGAACGTGAGCGTCCGGCCTTCGTCGACGAGCTCGACCTCGACGATCCCGTCCGCCAGCGAGACCGCTGTCTCGATCGAGTCGGCGAGCCGCTTGCGCAGCTCCGAGCGCATCACGAGGCGGTCGACCACGACGCCGATGTCGTGTCTGTACTTCTTGTCGAGGACGATCTCCTCGTCGAGCCGGCGCAGCTCGCCGTCGACTCTCACGCGCGTGAAGCCCTCCGCACGCAGCTCCTCGAGCTGTCTGCCGTACTCGCCCTTGCGCCCGCGCACGATCGGCGCGAGCACCATGAAGCGGGTGCCATCGGCGAGGTCCATCACCTGGTCGATGATCTGCTCGGCCGACTGGCCCTCGATCGGTCTGCCGCATCTCGGACAGTGCGGGTGGCCGACGCGCGCCCACAGCAGGCGCAGGTAGTCGTAGATCTCGGTGACGGTGCCGACCGTCGAGCGCGGGTTGCGCGACGTCGTCTTCTGATCAATCGAGATCGCCGGCGAGAGGCCCTCGATCGAGTCGACGTCGGGCTTGTCCATCTGGCCGAGGAACTGGCGCGCGTAGGCCGACAGCGACTCGACGTAGCGACGCTGACCCTCGGCGTAGATCGTGTCGAACGCGAGCGACGACTTGCCCGAGCCCGACAGGCCGGTGATGACCACGAGCGCGTTGCGCGGCATCGCGATCGTGACGTCCTTGAGGTTGTGCTCGCGCGCGCCGGAGACGACGAGCTGGTCCGAGGGCGACATCCGCACTGACTATAGGCGAGCGAACAGACGTTCCCCTGCACGGGAAGCCTGCGAGGTCAGCGCGCCGCGCGCTCCCGCCGCCGCATCTCCTCCGGGGGGAACAGCTGGCGGGGACGGACGCCGACTTCGCAGTGGTAGCAGCGGTCGGTTGTGTCGTCGGATGCGTACCACTCATGCTGCCCGCAGTCCTTGCGCCCCTTGGGGAACCAGTCCACCAGTGCCCACGGCACGTGTCCGCGGATCCATGTGCGCCAGCGGTAGCGCGGACGATGACGCGGAACGGAATCGAGCCGAAGCGCCTCACGGTGGACATAGGTCATGCGGCGAGTGTAGATCGCGCTGTCGCTCATTTCGACCGCTTCTATCTGTTGCGCACCTTCCGGAACTTCAGCTCCGCGACCGCCTTTCGCCGCTCCGCTCTCGAGCGCGACTTGTCGTTCGCCATACGCTGCAACTCGTTGTCATTCGTCTCGTCGAACTCGCTGTGCCGCTGGCGTCTGCCCACCGGCGGCACGCTCGTCGCCGCCCCGCAACGGCTCTGTGCGCGTTCGCGACGATTCACAGCAGGACCTGCGCGGAGGAGCGCGCCGCTGTCGTAGGCTGCGCCGCGATGCAGCAGTTGGCCGACGACGTCTGGCATCTCTCCGGCTTCCCGCCGAACGGCGTCAACGTCTACGTCATCGGCGACGTGCTGATCGACGCCGGCACGCGGCTCGACAAGGGCCGCATCCTCAAGCAGCTCGACGGCCGCGGGATCCGCGCACACGCACTCACGCATGCGCATCCGGACCATTACGGCTCCAGCCATGCGATCTGCGATCGGCTGAACATTCCGCTGTGGTGCGGCGCCGCCGACGCGGAGGCGGTCGAGCAGGGCAAGATGGTGTGGAAGGGCGGCCGCATGATCCCCGGGCCGCCAGCCCACCCAGTCGCCAGACGCCTCAGCGAGGGCGACGAGGTCGCCGGCTTCACGGTGCTGGAGACGCCGGGCCACTCCCCCGGCCACGTCTCCTACTGGCGCGAGTCCGACCGCACGCTGCTGTGCGGCGACGTGATGTGGGGCTGGCAGCCGTTCCTGCTGCGCGGACCGATCCAGCCGCCGGCGAGCGTCGTCACGCCCAACCCGGCGCGGAACCGCGAGTCGGCGCGCCGCATCGCTGAGCTGGAGCCCGCGCTCGTCTGCTTCGGCCACGGGCCTCCCCTGCGCGACCCCGCCAAGCTGGCGGCGGCGGTGGCGAAGCTGCCGCGCTGAGGCGCTCAGCGCCCCGCCGGCAGCACGTCGACCGACGGGAAGCGCTCGCCGAAGCGCAGGATGCCCAGCGGCGTCGGCGGGACGGTGACCGGCGCGGCGCCGGCCGTGCGGAAGCGCTGGAGCACGTAGGTCTTCGTGCGCGCGCGACCCGCAGGCTGGAAGCCCGGCACGCCGAGTGCCGTGCCGACCAGGGCCGGCAGCCGCGGCGCCTTGCCCGGATCCGGCGAGCCGGCGACCGTGACGACGTCAACCTCGCGGACCGCGGCGCCCGGCGCGGCCATCGGGCGCAGGCCGCGGCGGTAGTAGCGCAGCGCGAGCTCGCCGTTCGCTGGTGTGATGACGAGCGCGCGGGCGCCGCTGGTCTCGCCGAGCGCGCGGGCCAAGCCTCTCCAGTCCTGACGCTGGTACTGCGCGTCGGCCGCGACCGTCACGACGATCGCCAGCGAGATCGCACACAGTCCGGCGAGCAGCACGGCGCCGAGCCGCGGCGCGCGCGACGCGGCGCAGCCGACCGCGAGCGCCGCCAGCAGCGGGATCAGCGCCGGCAGCAGGTTGCGCGTGTTGAGGTAGTCGGCGCCTGCGAGCGCCGCCAGTAGCGGTAGCGCGACACCAACGCACCCGAGCGCTCCGAGCAGCAGTGCGCGCTCGCGCGCGGGGCGCGGCGTGCGACGCAGCAGCAGCCAGGCGCCCCCGGTCACAAACGCTGCGCCGAGCAGCCCGAGCGGCAGCGCGAGCGGACCGCGGTAGCCGAGCAGGAACTGCTTGGGGAGCTGCACGAGCCGCAGCGCGAGCGGCGTGCCGGCGATGTCGTACGGATTTCCGCTCTGGGCGATCAGCAGCGGCAGCAGCGCGAGGCCCGTGGCCGCAACCGCGCCGACGGCGCCGAGCGTGCTGCGCCGGCATGGGTGTCTCCACAGCAGCCAGGCCGCCTGCGGCACCAGTACGAACGCGGTGAAGTAATGCGTTGCTAGCGCGAGCGCGGAGGCAAGCGCCCAGGCGGCGAGCACGCGACCGCGGCGGTCGTCCTGCGCACGCAGAAACAACAGCAGCGCGACCACGCTCAACAGCGTCGCGAGCGCGTAGCTGCGCGCCTCCTGCGAGAACCACACGAGCAGCGGGTTGACGGCGACGAGCGCCGCCGCCGCCAGTCCGGCGCGCGCGCCGGCGGCCCGGCGCCCGATCGCATGGGCGACCGGGACGGTCAGCAGCCCGGCGAGCGCCGGAAGCGAGCGCAACCCCAACTCGCCGTCGCCGAAGACCCGCGTCCAGCCCCACTCCAGTGCGTAGAACAGCGGGGGGGTGCTCTCGGCATGCGGCAGCCGCGACAGCATCGCGCCGAACGGACGGCGCACGAGGTCCCAGGTGGCCGCCTCGTCGAACCAGATCGACTGCGTGCGCAGCGTCGCGAAGCGCAGGACGGCAGCCAGCACGACGATCGCGCCGAGCGCCAGCCACGACATCGCGGCACGCGGCGCTGACGACGACGGCGCGGCGGACTCGCGGACGGCGGCTTGCACGCGCCGCACGGTAGCGCTCGCGGCGGGCGCGCTATCAGCGGCCGGCGGCGGCGTACACGTCGTCGAGCAGCCGACCGCGCTCGTCGCCGAGCGAGAACTGCTCGGCGAGCACCCGCTCCGCCTGCGCGCGCGGCGCGCCGCTGAGCGCGAGCTCGAGCGCGACAAGGCGGGCGCCGGCGTCGTCGGCGGGCGCGGCATGGTCGGCGGCAGGCGGCGCCTGCGCCGGACCGGCCGGCGTGACGAGACGGGCACTGGCCTCGTCCGGCTGTGCCGCGGGCACGTTCGGTGGGGAGCCCGGCTGGGGGGAACGCTCCGCCGGCGCCTCGCTCGCCGCCGCGGCGTCGGGCGCGAGCGCAGCCAGCAGCGTCGTCAGCTCCCCGCGCAGCGCCTCGATCCGCTCCAGCGCGCCGCTGGCGGCGGCGGTCACGCGCTCGGTGGACTCGTCGCCGGCGCGGGCGGCCGCGCTGCTCCGACGCGACGTCGGCGGCCGAGCCGACGCGCGCCTCCAGCTCGTCGGCGATCCAGCGCAGGTGCGCGTCGACGGCGGCACGGTCGTAGCCGCGCAGGCGGGTGGGGAAGTCGCGCTTCTCGATGCTGCGGCGGTCGAGCGACACTCGCGGCGATCGTAGCGCTACGGCAGGCGCACGGCGCCGGCCTCGCGCACGACCAGCCCGTCGCGCTCCAGGCCGGCGAGCGCGCGTTCGAGCCGCTCGGGCGCGAAGCCGCCGGGGACCGGCTCGCCGGCGGTCAAGGCCGCGACGACGCGCCCGCGCACGAAGCGGTCGGTGTCCTCGAAGCGCACGCGCTCCCCCGCGCCGCGCCGCGCGGTCGGCCCGATCTGAGGACGCCCCTGCGAGCGGCACGACGCCGCCGGGCACACGTCACACACCGGCGCGCGCGCCGTGCAGACGGTCGCGCCGAGCTCCATCAGCGCCTGGTTCCAGTCGGCCGCGCGCCTCTCCGGCATGAGCGCCTGCGCCCGCCGCGCCAGCTCGGGTGCGCGCCGCTCGCGCCGGTCGAGCCGCTCGATGACTCGCCGCACGTTCGTGTCGACCGCCGCCGCCTGCACGCCGAACGCGAACGACGCGACGGCCGCCGCCGTGTACGGCCCAACGCCCGGCAGCGCCTGCAGCCCCTCCACCGTCCGCGGCCAGCCCTCCGAAGCGACAACCGCGCACGCCGCCTGCAACGCCAGCGCACGGCGGTTGTAGCCGAGCCCGCTCCACATACGCAGCACGTCCGCCGCCGGCGCGTCCGCGAGCGCGGCCTCAGACGGAAACCGCTCCAGCCACGCCTCGTAGTACGACACCACCCGCGCGACCTGCGTCTGTTGCAGCATCACCTCCGACACGAGGATCCGATACGGGTCCGTCGTCCGCCGCCACGGCAGATCCCGCCGCACGGCCGCGTACCAGGCGAGGATCGCGTCGGCGTCAGCGTGCGGCATCGGCGCGCACGCTAGCCGACGGCGCGGAGGTGCCGTCCGGCGCTCATCCTAGTTTTCGGATCGTGGCTCCGTTGACGGCCGTTGTCCTGATCGGCGTGATCGCGTTTCTGTTCGGCGCGGCGGCTCCGGTCGTGTTCGGCCCGCCCGCCGAGGAGCAGGCGCGTGCGACCGTGATCGACTGGCTCGTGCGCGGCCTCGTCGGCGCCGCCGTCGCGCACACCGCCCTCGCCGTCTACCAGCTCATCCAGCAGGCGCGCCACGAGGACGATCTCACCCGCGAGCTGCTCAGCGGCACGATGATGAACCTCCTCACCTTCGGCGGCATCCTGCTCGCGCTTGCGGCGCTGCTGCACCTGCTGAGCCGGCGCGCGGCCGAGCGCGCGCCGTAGCGGCTACGACGCCGGCGGCACCGGAACGGAGCCGCGCCGCTCCTCCGCCAACGCGATGTCGAGGTCGCGCCGCAGCGACTTGATCTCGTCGCGCAGCTTCGCCGCATACTCGAAGCGCAGCTCCTCGGCCGCCGCGAGCATCTCCTCCTCGAGCTCGACGATCGCCTTCTCGATCTCGGCCGGCTGCATCGCTCTCCCGGCGTCAAGCTTCATGCGGCGTCTGCGCCCGCGCGGCACCTTCGACTCGGCCTGCAGGAACTCGGCGATGTCCGAGATGCCCTTGACGATCGACTCCGGCGTGATGCCGTGCTGTTCGTTGTACGCAAGCTGGATCGCGCGGCGGCGATCGGTCTCCCCGATCGCGGCGCGCATCGCGCGCGTCTCTCTGTCGGCGTACATCAGCACCGTGCCGCCGACGTTGCGGGCGGCGCGGCCGATCGTCTGGATCAGCGACGTCTCCCCACGCAGGAAGCCCTCCTTGTCGGCGTCGAGGATCGCCACCAGCGACACCTCCGGCAGGTCGAGCCCCTCGCGCAACAGGTTCACGCCGACCAGCACGTCGTACTCGCCGAGCCGCAGCTCGCGGATGATCTGGATGCGCTCGAGCGTGTCGACCTCGGAGTGCAGATAGCGGACCTTGAAGCCCATCTCCAGCAGGTAGCCGGTGAGGTCCTCGCTCATCTTCTTCGTGAGCGTCGTGACCAACGTCCGCTCGTTGCGCTCGACCCGCTGGCGGATCTCGTTCATCAGGTCGTCGATCTGGTTTCTCGTCTCGCGCACGTTGATCTCGGGGTCGACGATCCCGGTCGGGCGCACGATCTGCTCGACGATCCGCGGCGAGTGCGTGCGCTCCCACTCGCCCGGGGTCGCGGAGACGAGCACGAGCTGCGGCGTGATCGAGAGGAACTCGTCGAATCTCTGCGGACGGTTGTCCATCGCGCTCGGCAGGCGGAAGCCGTAGTCGACGAGCGTCTGCTTGCGCGAGCGGTCGCCCTCGTACATGCCGCCGATCTGCGGAATCGTCTGGTGGGACTCGTCGATGAAGCAGACGAAGTCGTCGGGGAAGTAGTCGATCAGGCAGTACGGCCGCTCGCCCGGCTTGCGCCCGTCGAGGATCCGCGAGTAGTTCTCGATGCCGGAGCAGAAGCCCATCTCGCGCAGCATCTCCATGTCGTACTGCGTGCGCTGGCGCAGGCGGTGCGACTCCAGCAGCTTGCCGGCTCTCTCCAGCTCGGCGCAGCGCTCGTTCAGCTCGCGGCCGATCTCGGCGACCGCGTTCTCGATCCGCCCTTCCTCGACGTTGTAGTGCGAGGCCGGCCAGATGCCGATGTGCTCGACCTCCTCCTCGAGGATCTCGCCGGTGAGCGGGTCGAAGTGCTGGATCTCCTCGATCTCGTCGCCGAACAGCGTCGCGCGGTAGGCCGACTCGGCGTAGGCGGGAAACACCTCCAGCGTCTCGCCGCGCACACGGAAGGTGCCGCGCTGGAGGATGTCGTTGCGCGTGTACTGGATCGAGACGAGCTTCTTCAGCAGCTCGTCGCGGTCGACCATCTCGCCGCGCTTGAGGATCACGACGTTGCGGTCGTAGGTCTCCGGCGAGCCGAGGCCGTAGATCGAGGACACCGACGCCACGACGATCACGTCGCGCCGCGCGAACAGCGCCGCGGTGGCGGCGTGGCGCAGGCGCTCGATCTCCTGGTTGATCGCGCTGTCCTTCTCGATGTAGAGGTCGCGGCTCGGGACGTACGCCTCCGGCTGGTAGTAGTCGTAGTAGGAGACGAAGTACTCGACGGCATTCGACGGGAAGTACGTGCGGAACTCGTTGCAGAGTTGCGCGGCCAGCGTCTTGTTGTGCGCGATGATCAGCGAGGGGCGCTGGACCGCCTCGATCGTCGCGGCCATCGTCATCGTCTTGCCGGTGCCGGTCGCGCCGAGCAGCGTCATCGCGCGCTCGCCGGCCTCGATCCCCTCGGCGAGCGAGGCGATCGCTCTCGGCTGGTCGGCGGTTGGCGCGTAGGCGGCGTCGAGCTGGAATCTGCGCATCGCTTCGAGCGAGGGTAGCGGCCGCGGGCGACACGGCCAGCGCGTCGGGAAGGTTCGGCGGCCCAGAGCGTCTTTGCGCTGTGAGGTCAGTTCTGCAAGCGACTGAGAGGAGCCCCGTGACAAACCGCGCATTTGCGTGCGTCATCGCCGCACTGATCGCCGTCCCACTGCTGGCCGGCTGCGGCTCGAGCAAGAGCACGAGCAGCGCATCGACCAGTGCCGCCGCGAGCACGCCGGCGACCACACCGGCAACCATGCCGAGCACGACCGCAAGCAGCAACGCGGCCGGCCCCGAGACGATCAAGGCGAAGAGAAGCAAGCTCGGCACGATCCTCGCCGACGGCGAGGGCAAGACCGTCTACCTGTTCGAGAAGGACACGGGCACGACCAGCACGTGCAGCGGCGCGTGCGCGAAAGCATGGCCGCCCGTCACGACGGCCGGCGCGCCGAAGGCCGGCGGTGGCGTCCAGGCGGCGCTGCTGAGCACGAGCAAGCGCAGCGACGGCGCGATGCAGGTCGTCTACGGCGGCCACCCGCTCTACTACTTCGTCAAGGACAGAGACGCCGGCGACGCCTACGGCCAGGGCGTCGACGCCTTCGGCGCCGAGTGGTACGTGATGGGACCGAACGGCAAGAAGGTCGAGGGCCACGGGAGCAAGGGCAAGAGCTAGGCGGCCCAGGGGGCGCGGCGGCTGGGGGGAGCCGCCGCGCGCGGCCTGGCGCGCGGGAGCCGCTGCGCGGGAAGGAGCGGGCGCTCAACGGCGTCCTTCGGTGTTGACGGCATCGAAGAAGGAGGTCCCCCATGGCCAGGCGCATCCCCGCGCTCGCCGTCGTCCTCGCCGTGCTCGCAGCGGCCCTGATCGCCGCGGGCTGTGGCTCGAGCTCGGGCTCCAGCTCGTCCGGCTCCACGACCGCCGGCAGCACGACCATGCCGCAGCAGAGCGGCGCCGCGACCGTCAAGACCGCGAGCGCCAGCGGACTCGGCACGATCCTCGTCGACGCGCAGGGCAGAACGATCTATCTGTTCCAGAGAGACACAGGACCGACGAGCACGTGCAGCGGCGCGTGCATTGCCGGCTGGCCCGCTGTCACGACGCACGGCACGCCGCACGCGGCCGGCGGCGTCGCAGTCGCGAAGCTCGGCGTCACGAAGCGCAGCGACGGCAGCATGCAGGTGACCTACGCCGGTCACCCGCTCTACTACTACGCCGGCGACAGCGCAGCGGGCCAGACGAATGGCCAGGGCGTCAACGCGTTCGGCGCGAAGTGGTACGTGGTCGGCACGAGCGGCAGCGCGATCACGACCCAGACGAGTGGTGGAGGCAGCCCCAGCGGCTATTGAACCGACAACCGGCGCGCGCTTCACATACCGTCTGTATGTTTGAGCGACTGCTCACACACTCGGTGGGGTGCCGCAGGCGGCCATGTGGCCGCCAGAGGCGGGCCCCCCGGCGGTCTACGGGAGGCAGCTCATGGCGGACTTCACGGTCAAGCGCATCGACGACATGGAGGGCGCGTACGGCGGCGCGTTCAAGCGGGTGCGGGCGGAGCTCGGCGTCACCTCGTTCGGAATGGCGATCATCGACATGCCGCCGAACTTCGAGCACTACCCGACACACGACCACGCGAGAGACGGGCAGGAGGAGGTCTTCCTCGCGCTCAAGGGCGGCGGGGAGATCGATATCGCCGGCGAGCGCCACCCGCTCGACACGGACCATGCCGTCCGCGTCGCCGCCGGCGTCGACCGCAAGGTCCTCCCCGGCCCTGACGGGATCCGCCTGCTCGTGCTCGGCGCCAAGCCGGGCGCGGTCTACGAGGCGCCCGCCGGCTCGCACCTCGGCGCGCCGGACCCGGTGGCGATCCAGCAGCCGCGCTGAGCTACCGCAGGCCCAGTTCGGCCGGGTAGGTCCGGCGGTACTCGCGCCGCGCGTCGAGCACGCGCTCGACGTACGCCCGCGTCTCGGGGAACGGGATGTCGGCGACGTCGAGCCGCTCGCCGCGCGCGTGAGCGTCCGCCACCCATCTGTCGACGTTGCCCATCCCGCCGTTGTAGGCGGCGAGCGCCAGCACCTCGTCGCCGCCGTAGCGGTTGAGCAGGTAGCGCAGGTACCAGCTGCCGTAGGCGATGTTGATGTCGGGCGTGGACAGGTCCTCGGTCGTGAACGCCGTGCCACCCGATCTGTCGGCGATGAAGTGCGCGGTCGACGGCAGCAGCTGCATCAGCCCGAGCGCGCCGGCTGAGGAGGTCGAGTCGTTGAACTTCGACTCCGCGTAGATCACGCCCGCGATCAGCGACGGGTCGAGGTTCTTCTCGTGCGCCTGCTTGCGGATCGCGTCCTGGTGGCGCAGCGGCAGCGCGGTCAGGTCGTGGACGGCACTGTTGAACAGCGGCCGCAGCAGCAGCGCGCCGAAGCTCACGACGGCGAGGAAGCCCAGCAACAGCAACGCCTGGCGGCGCCGGCGGGCGGCCCGTGTGCGACGGGTGCTCCGGCGAGCAACGCGAACCTGGGCCGGACGGGAGCTCATCGCTTCAGCTTTGCAAGCACCTCAGACAGCCGCCGTTCGAGCTGCTCGACGCTGCCGTCGTTGACCACCACGTACGTGGCACGCGCAGCCTTCTCCTCCTGCGAGAGCTGGCGCGAGGTGCGCTCGGCGACCGCGGCGTGACCGCGCGCGCCAGCACGCTCCTCGCGCAGCTCCTCCGGCGCGACGATCGCGATCGTCGCGTCGTAGGCGGCCTCCATGCCGGCCTCGAACAGCAGCGGCGTCTCGACCACGGCCGCCGGCGGTGGCGGCTCTTGCACGAGCGCCCGCTCGCGGAACTCCATGACCTTCGCCCCGACGCGCGGCCACAGCACACCCTCCAGCCATGCCCGCTCGTCCGGTGCGGCGAACGCGTGCGCGGCGACGGCTGCGCGGTCGACGACGCCGTCCGGCGCCACCTCCTCCCCCCAGCGCGCGACGACGAGGTCGCGCACCTCGTCGCTCGCGTACAGCTCGTGGACGACCGCGTCAGTCGACAGCGTCGCGGCGCCGAGCTGCGCGAGCGCCGCGAGCGCCGTCGACTTGCCAGCGGCAATGCCGCCGGTCAGTCCGACAAACGGGACGCGGTGCTCGCGGCTGCTGCTCAGACGATCAGGCCTGCGGGGTCGGGTCCTCGGCGGGGGCCTCGGCCTCGTCGGCCGGCGATTCGTCGGCCGCGGGAGCCTCGGCCGAAGCCTCGTCGGCCGCGGGAGCTTCGGCCTCGGTCTCCGCCAAAGGCTCATCGGCCGCGGGCGCCTCGGGCTCGCCCTCCGCCTCGGCCGGCGCGGCCTCGGCGACCGGCTCCTCGGCGGCGGGCGCCTCGGCCTCGGGCTCAGACGCGGCCTCGGCCTCGGCCTCCGGCTCCGCAACCGCCGCGCCGCCGTCAGCGGCGAACACGTCCTCCGACAGCCCCAGCTCGGGGACGTCGTCGAGGCTCGTCTCGTCCCCGCCTGCCTCCGGCTCGATCTCGCGCAGCGGCAGCACCTGGCCCTCGACGCGCTTGATCGACAGCGACAGGCGGCGGCGCTCGGAGTCGATCTCGAGGATCTTCACCTTCACCTCGTCGCCCGGCTGGATGATCTCGCGCGGGTTCTCGACGTGGTGCTGCGCGAGCTCGGAGATGTGCACGAGGCCCTCGACGCCGTCGAGGATCTCGACGAACGCGCCGAACGTGACGACCTTCGTGACCTTGCCCTCGAGCTCGTCGCCGACGTTGTAGGTGTCGACGACCCGCTGCCACGGGTCCTCCTGCGTCTGCTTGAGGCCCAGGGAGATCCGCTGACGGTCGCGGTCGATGTCAAGCACCTTCACGTTGACCGTGTCGCCGATCGAGAGGATCTCGCTCGGGTGGTTCACGTGCGACCACGACAGCTCGGAGATGTGGATCAGGCCGTCGATCCCGTCGAGGTCGACGAACGCGCCGAAGTCGACGATGTTCGAGATCGTGCCGTCGACGACCATGCCCGGCTGCAAGCGGTCGAGGATCCGCTCGCGGTCCTCCCTACGCTGCTCCTCCAGCACCGCGCGGCGCGACAACACGACGTTGTTGCGCGAGCGGTTGAGCTCGATCACTCTGCACTCGATCGTCTGGCCGAGATACTCGTCCAGGTTCGGCACGCGGCGGATGTCGACGAGCGAGGCGGGCAGGAAGCCGCGCACCCCGAGGTCGATGATCAGGCCGCCCTTGACGACCTCGATGACGGTCCCGTCGACCGGCTCGCCCGACTCGGCGGCCGCTTCGATGCGGCGCCACGCCTTCTCGAAGCGCGCACGCTTCTTCGACAGGATCAGGCGGCCGTCCTGGTCCTCCTTGGTGAGGACGAGGGCGTCGACCTCCTCCCCCATCTCGACCTCGTCCTTCGGGTCGACGGACTTGCGGATCGACAGCTCGTTCGCGGGGATGACGCCCTCGGACTTGTAGCCGATGTCGACAAGGACCTCGTCCTTGTCGATGCGGACCACGTTTCCGGTGACGACGTCGCCCTCCTCGAACGGCTGGAGCGTCGCGTCGTAGTTGGGGACGATCTTGCCGTCGATCTCGAGCAGCAGGCCGTCGCTGCCCTCGACGATCTTGGCGTCAGTCGGGAGGTCGGTCGAAATTGACATGTAGGTACCGGTAGGGAACAGAAGTGAGCCGAAAGAGGTTAGCGGAGCGCGCCAATCGGATCCCACCGACCCACCCCCGGCCACCACAGCGCCCCTCGCCGTAGAATCCGCCATTCCCCATGCCGAAGCGTGCGACCAAGCGCGGCGCGGAGCGCACCCCGCTCAACCGCGACGCCGACGTGCTGATCTGCGGCGCCTCGTTCGCCGGCCTTGCGGTCGCGCGCGAGCTGGCCGGAGCGGGCGCGCGCGTGCTGATCGTCGACCGCTACGAGATCGGCGAGAAGCAGACGTCCGCGTGCGGGATCCCCACCGACTGGCTGTGCAGCATGGGCCTGATGGGCGCCCACCAGCAGACGTTCTCGGAGCTGGTGATGCACACCCCGCACGTCACGGTGAGATACCGCCTGCCGTGGACCTTCTCGACGTTCGACTACCGCACGCTCTGCGGGTTGCTGCGCGAGCAGGGCGCTGACGCCGAGTTCGACATCGCGAAGATCGAGGGGCGCACCGGCCAGACGGTCCACACCGATCGCGGCGACCTGACCGCGCCGCTGATCGTCGACGGGCTCGGCTGGCGGCGGATCCTCGGCCGCGGCGAGAACGTGCAGCCGCCCGACGCGTTCCTCTCGCGCGGACTGGAGGTGCACCCGGGCGGTGGCGGCCCCGACCTGGAGATCTGGATCGACCGCGGCTACGTGCCGGCCGGCTACGGCTGGTCGTTCCCGGCCGGCGGTGAGGTGCGCGTCGGCGTCGGCTCGTTCGACCCGCGCTTCCACGTCAAGGAGCCCACCGTGCGACTGGCGGAGGATCTCTCCCGCGACCCCGTGAGATTCCAGGGCAACTGGATCCCGCACAAGCTGCGCCCTGCGACCGACGACGGCATCTTCATGGTCGGCGACTCGGCGGGGCACTGCCTGCCGCTGACGGCCGAGGGGATCCGCACCGCGCTGTACTTCGGGCTCGCGTGCGGGCGCGAGCTGCGCGCCGTGATCGAGGGCCACCAGACGCGCGAGCAGGCGCTTGCGAAGTACCACGCCTTCAGTGCCGGCCACGCGTTCCAGTTCGACTGGATGCTGCGCGTGCAGAGACTGATTCCGCGCGTCGCGCCACGGCTGCTCGCGCCCGCGCTGCGCGCAATGACGACCCAGCGCTTCGTCGACTGGTCGTTCGGCCACTACCTGAGAATCGCCCATCCGGACTTCGCGCTCCAGGGCCCGCATGGCGGGCGGTTCGCGGGCGGCGGTGGCGACGGCGCCCAGCCGCTCGCCCTCACGGCCTGAGCGATCGAGAGGAGGGCGACGCCGCGCAACGGCGCCGCCCCCGCGTAACTGACTATATTAGGGTGACGGTTATGATGGTGCCGAGACCTTCATTAATGCTGCTCGTGGTGCCGCCGAGCGTGCCGTTTACAGTTCCGCACCTTATGGTTCCGCCAATCGTAGCTGAGGTGATTCTCCTCGTTGCGACTTCACGGTTGAAGGTGAGGCTCGCTGGTTCGGCAGCGGTACTTCTCGCTAGGCAGGTAATGCCGAACACTTCCCGGACTCTGAAGGACGCGCCTATCGAGTTCGTCGCTATCGCGGATATGTTCGGTAGCGTGCCGCTGAATGAACCGTATGTGATGTGCCAGGGAAGGGTTTCGCTTAGGACCGTGACTTCCCCGTTCCTGCACGAAGCGACCCTGACGGCAGCGAACGTGATGTAGCCGATTAGCCTGCCGACGACCTTTTCTATCACTCTTGAGTGAAGAGAGCCTTCCAGGATGATTCCGCATTCGACGGTGTTGAAGCCTCCGCCGAAATCCATCCTTTCCCAAACTGCCCTGATCCCGGTGTTGTTCGTAGTGGAGAGCCGCCCCGCTGACGCTAAGGCCGTCAACGCGGCCAACAGCACAGTGGCGCCCACGACAGCAAGCAAGAGCTTGAGATGTCGCATATGTGAGACCTCTTAATCTTTGAGTGGACAGAACGACACATGCGGTGCATGCGCTGATCTCGTGCCGGCGATTCCCCCTTTCCCCGACGACATACCGAAACATGGTATTAGACCGGCGACGATCCGATGTTGCGCCAGCGGCGGTGGCGCTGGGCGAGGCGGGCGGCGGGATCGGCGGCGGTGATCTCCGCCAGCGCGGCTGCCAGCGCGGCGCCGACGCGCGCGACGAACGCGTCCGGCTGCTCGTGCGCCGGCTCGGGCTCCGGGACGAGGACGTCGGCGATGCCGGCCTCGAGCAGGTGCCAGGAGGCGCCCCCCTGCGCGGCGGCCAGCTCGGCGGCGTGGTCGAGGTCGCGGTAGAGGATCGCTGAGGCGCCCTCCGGCGCGATCACCCCGAGCGAGGCATGCTCGGCGACCAGCACCCGGTCTGCGTTCAGCAGCGCGAGCGCGCCGCCGGAGCCTCCTTCGCCGAGCAGGACGGCGACGGTGGCGACCGGCAGCGCCGCCATGTCGGCGAGGCAGCCGGCGATCTGGGCGGCGAGCCCGCCGCGCTCGGCGTCCTCGCTCAGCTCGGCGCCCGGCGTGTCGACGATCGTCACGAGCGGAAGCCGCAGCTCGGCGGCGAGCGCCATCGCGCGGCGCGCCTTGCGGTAGCCGGAGGGATTCATGACCGCGGGCGTGCCGTCGCCGCGACGGCGCTGGGCGACCACCACGGCGGGGAAGCCCACGACATGCGCGAGCGCGGCGAAGCAGGCTGGATCGTCGGGGCGGCCGTCGCGCGCGCCGCGCAGCGGCGTGACATCGGCGGCCAGCGCGTCGAGGAGCGCGCCCGCGCCCGGCCGGCGGCGATTGCGGACGTGCTGGAGCGAGGCCCAGGCGTCGCGGCGCAGCGCGTCGACGTCGGGCTCCGGCGCGAGTGGTGCGAGTGATGCAACCGAGCGCCCCGCGTCGGCGTCGTCCGCGGCGGACCCCGGCACGAGCGCTGCGGCCGGCGGTCTTCCCCCCTCGCTGCCCGTCGTGACGGCCAGCACGACGGCCACGCGCGAGCGGAGCGCACCAGGCGCGACGACGTCGTCGATCAGGCCCTGCGCGAACAGCGTCTCGCTGCGCTGCACGCGCGACGACAGCGCACGGCCGGTCAGCAACTCGACCACGCGCGGACCGGCGAAGCCCGTCACCGCTCCCGGCAGCGCGACCGTCACGCTGCCGAGCGAGCCCCAGGACGCAAGCACGCCGCCCATCGTCGGGTGCGTCAGGCACACGACGTAGGGCAGCCCGGCGGCGCGCAGCCGGACGGCGGCGTCGGCCAGCTTCGCCATCCCGATGACGGCGAGCGTCCCCTCCTGCATGCGCGAGCCGCCGGAGGCGGTCAGCGCCACGAGCGGCAGCCGCTCCGCCAGCGCCCGCTCGAACGCGCGCGCGACCCGCTCCGCCGTCGCAACCCCGATCGAGCCGCCGAGGAAGCCGAACTCGCCCGCGACGAGGACAAGCGGGCGACCGTCGAGCGTGGCGCGGCCGGTCAGCACCGCCTCCGACAGGCCGGTCGCCGCCCGTGCCTCCGCAAGCCGATCCACGTACGGGCGCGTGTCGCAGAACCGCAGCGGGTCGTCCGAGGCGACGTCGGCGTCCCATTCCTCGAAGCTGCCCTCGTCGATCACGAGCGCGATGCGCTCCCGGGCGCTGGCGGGGCCGCTCGTCACGCGCGGATCCTAGAGCGAGGCGGGAACGAGGAAGCCGGGTCGCTCAGGCGAACGGCGAATTGCGCCGCAGCCATTCGGCGAGGAACGGATCGATGATCCGCCACCGTCCGCCGTGAGCAGGTGCGTGTTTGCCCTGCCCGGTGTAGCGGGTTGGGCTACCAAGATGTAGTCCACGCGGCTACATGAGGCGAGTTTCCACGGCTACATCGCCCATGCGAACTAGACTCGCGCCCGCATGGCCCGCGCTACGCACTTCGCCGACCGCCTGATCGCCCGCGCCGAAGCGACGCGCAGCCACCTCGTCGTCGGCCTCGACCCGGACCTGCGGGAGCTGCCGCCCGAGCTGCTCGACGGCGTCGCGGACCTCGCCGGCGCGGCCGCGGCAGTCGAGGCGTTCGTGACCGCGGTGATCGACGGCGTCGCCGAGCTCGTCCCCGCGGTCAAGCCGCAGTCGGCCTTCTTCGAGGCGCTCGGCTCGGCCGGCATTGCCGCGCTCGAGCGCGTCGAGGCGCACGCGCGCGGCGCGGGCCTGCTCGTGATTGAGGACGCGAAACGCGGCGACATCGGCAACACGATGGCTGCGTACGCCGCGGCCGCGCTCGGGCGCGTGCGGCTCGACGACAACATCGAGCTGCCGGTCCACGACGCCGACGCCGTCACCGTCAGCCCCTACCTCGGCCCCGAGTCGCTCACGCCGATGATCGACGTCGCGCGGCGCTTCGGAAAGGGCCTGTTCGTGCTCGTGCGGACGAGCAACCCGAGCTCGGGCGAGGTGCAGGACGGCGTCTACGAGCGCGTCGCCGCGATCGTGGACACGCTCGGAGCGGAGGGCGTCGGCGAGCGCGGCTACGCCGACGTCGGCGCCGTCACCGGCCTCACCTACCCGGAGGAGGCGCCGGTGCTGCGCGCGCTGATGCCGCGGGCGATCTTGCTGGTGCCCGGACTCGGCGCGCAGGGCGGGCGCCCTGAAGACTTCGCGCACTTCCTGAACGACGACGGCCTCGGTGCGATCGCGGCCGCCTCGCGCTCGATCGCGGGCGGATGGCGCACCCGCGACGGCGGCGAGCCGGCGCTGACGGCGGTCCGCGCGGGTGCGCAGCAGGCGGCGCGCGACACGAACGCCGCATTGCAGCAGGCGCTCGCGGTCGCGGACCGCTGGCGCTGGTAGCGCGCCGCCGCGGTGGCAGCGCCGGCCGCGCCGACCGCCGGTAGTCCCGGCGGGCTACACCGGCGGCGGCTCGCCGTTCGGCGGCTCGACGCCCGGCGGCAACTTGAGCCGCGCGGGTGGCTCGTCCGGTCTCAGCGGCGGCTCGGGCAGCTCGACGCCCGGCGGCATCTCGACCTTCACCGCCTGGCGATAGTCCCACCACTCGCGCAGCCCGATCTGGATCGAGGCGGCGAACGGGATCGCCAGCAGCGCCCCGACGATCCCGAACAGCGTCGCGCCGAACAGCACCGACACCAGCACCGCGAACGCGTGCGTCTCGACCGCGCGCTTCTGGATCTGCGGCTGGATCACGGTGTTCTCGATCTGCTGGTAGACGACCGCCCAGATCGTCCACACGATCGTCGCAACGGGGAAGTTGTGGAACACCGTCACGAGCCCGACCAACACCGCGGCGATCGTCGCGCCGACGAGCGGGATCAGGTCGAAGATGCCGACGACGACGGCGAGCGGCGCCGCGAACGGCACGCCGAGGATCGCCAGCACGACGAACGTCGTGACCCCGGCGATCGTCGCCTGCAGCAGCGCGCCGCCGACGTAGTTGCCGACCGCCACGCCGATGCGGTCGAGCGCGCGCGTGATGCGCGGCGCGTGCTCGGGCCGCGCCTGCGCCACCCCCCAGTCGATCCATCGTCGCCCGCTGGCGACCATGAAGACCGACAGGATGAGGATGTTGAAGGCCGCGAACAGCGAGCTGACGATCGTGCCGCCGACGCTCGACAGGACGGAGGCGGCGTCGGACAGGTGGCTCGGCAGCTCCTTCGCCTTTCTCTGCAGCTGGTCGCCGATGTGGTACTCGCGGTCGAGCTTGCGCAGCGTCCGGTTCTTGTTGACGAAGTCCTGCGCGTCGCGCACGTAGCGGGGCGCGTTGTTCGACAGGTCGGTCACCTCGCGCACGATCGGCGGCACCACGATCGCGCTGAGTCCGATCGGCACCAGCACGAGCCCGAGGTAGGCGATCGCGATCGCGAAGCCGCGGCGCATGCGGCGGTTGAGCAGGTTTACGGGTCCCGACAGCGCGATCGCGATGAAGCTCGCCAGCACGAGCCAGCCGATCGGCTTGCGCAGCCGGTAGATCAGGTAGACCGCGATGACGACGAGCAGGATCGTCAGGACCGTGCGCAGCACGGCGCGCGGCGTCGGCTCGGGCCGCGTCGGCACGTGGACCGGCAGCGCCTCGGGCTCTGGCGCGGAGCCGCTCACTTCGCCTCCAGCCAGTTCGGCCCGATGCCGGCGTCGACCGCCAACGGCGGATCGAGCTCCAGGGCGCCGACCATCGCCGGCACGACGAGGTCGCGTGCGCGCGGCAGCTCGTCGGCCGGTCCCTCGAACAGCAGCTCGTCGTGGATCTGCAGGACGAGCCGCGTCTGCAAGCCGGCGTCGTGCAGGGCGTGGTCGGTGCGCACCATCGCGACCTTCATCACGTCGGCCGCCGTCCCCTGGATCACCGTGTTGACGGCAAGCCGCTCGCCGAGCTGCCGCACCTGCCGATTGCGCGCGCGCAGCTCGGGGATCTGGCGGCGGCGGCCCATGAGGGTCGTCACATACCCGTTCTCGGTCGCCTGCTCGATCGTCGTCGCGATGAACGCCTTCACGGCCGGGAAGCCTTCGAGGTAGCGGTCGATGAACTCCTGCGCTTCCTCGCGCGGGATGCCGAGCCGGTCCGACAGGCCGAACGCCGAGAGGCCGTAGACGATCCCGTAGTTGACCATCTTCGCCTTCGAGCGCGAGCCGGCGTCGAGCTGCTCGGGCGGCGTTCTGAGGATCGTCGCGGCGGTCGCCGTGTGCACGTCCTCGCCTCTGCGGAAGATCTCCTTCAGCACCTCCTCGCCGGCGATGTGGGCGAGGATCCGCAGCTCGACCTGCGAGTAGTCGATCGACAGCAGCGCGTTGCCCGGCTCGGCGAAGAAGCAGGCGCGGATCTCGCGCCCGAGCGGCGTGCGGATCGGGATGTTCTGCAGGTTCGGGTTGTTCGAGGAGAGGCGCCCCGTCGCGGCGACGACCTGACTGAACGTCGTGTGGATGCGGTCGTGCGCGTCGGTCAGCTCCGGCAGCGCGGCAAGGTAGGTCGATTCGAGCTTCGTCAGCTCGCGCCAGCGCTCGATCTTCTCGATCACGGGATGCTCGTGGCGGATCGCCTGCAGCACGCGTGCGTCGGTCGAGTAGCCGGTCTTGCCGCGTCTCTTTCTCGACAGGCCGAGCTTGACGAACAGCACCTCGGCGAGCTGCTGCGGCGAGCCGATCATGAACTCGGTGCCGCACTGGTCCCAGATCTCGCGTTCGAGCTCGGCGACCTCGTCGTTCACGCGCGTGCGGATCGCCGCCAGCCGCTGCTTGTCGAGCTTCAGACCGATCCGCTCCATCTCGCGCAGCACGTGCACGAGCGGCAGCTCGACGTCGCACAGCAGCTCCGTCAGGCCGCGCTCCTCGATCTGAGGGCGCTGCGCGGCGGCGAGCGCGTGCACGAGCAGCGCATCGCGGGCGGCGGCGTCCTCGACCGAGGCCTCGACGCCGATGCCGCGCTCCTCGCACAACTCGTCGAGCGCGTACGCGCGGCGCGCGGGGTCGAGCAGGTAGGCGGCGATCAGCGTGTCGAACGCGAGCCGCCCGGGGACCGCGCCGAGTGCCTTCGCGTCGTGCGCGATCGCCGGGCGCTCTCCGAGCGCGGCCGCCAGCTCGTCGGGCGCGCCGCATTCCCCCGCCAGCGCCTCCTCGCCGCCGGCGTAGGCGCCGAAGCGCCACGCTTCGCTGTCGCCGAACAGCGCGTCTTCCGGCTTCTCGGGCGCGCGCCCAGCCAGCGCGACCTCCGCGTCGGCCGGAGCCAGCGCGGCGAGATCGGCGGGCGCGGCGCCGTCGCGCACGCGCGCGCTCACGCGATGATCTGCCTCCGGCCGGGGCGCGGCCTCGGCGTCGCCGTTCCCGAGCGCCTCTTCCAGCCGGCGCAGCGGATCGCGCAGCTCGAACTCGCGGAAGACCTCGCGCAGGCGCGAGCGGTCCGGCTCGGCGCTCACGAACGCGACGGGGTCGACGTCGACCGGGATGTCGCGCCGCATCGTCGCGAGCTGCTTCGAGATGCGCGCGTCCTCCGCATGCGCGATCAGGTTCTCGCGCCGTCTCGTCGCTCTGATCTCGGGCGCGTGCGCGAGCACGCCCTCGAGGTCGCCGTACTCCTGCAGCAGCTGGGCGGCCGTCTTGTCGCCGATGCCGGGGACGCCGGGAATGTTGTCGGACGTGTCGCCCTTGAGGCCGATGAAGTCCGGCACGAGCTCCGGCGGGATCCCGTAGCGGTCGATCACGCCTTGGCGGTCGTACAGCTTCGTCTCGGTGATCCCGCGCGCGGTCGCCATGATGTGGACGCCCTCGTCAACGAGCTGGAACGAGTCGCGGTCGCCGGTGACGATCGTCACCGGCACCCCGGCCGCCTTCGCCTTCTCGGCGATCGAGGCGATCACGTCGTCGGCCTCGTAGCCCTCGACCGACACGTTGGCGTAGCCGAAGGCGTCCACGAGCGGCTCCAGGTGCGGCCACTGCTGCTTGAACAAGTCCGGGCGCGTCGAGCGCTGCGCTTTGTAGTCGGCGTAGACCTCTCTGCGGCCGGAGTGGCCGCGGTCCCACACGACGATCGTCGCCTTCGGCCCGTGCTCGGTGAGGATCTTCACGAGCATCGAGGCGAAGCCGAAGATCGCGTTCGTCGGGAAGCCCGTCGAGGTCGCGATCGACTCCGGCAGCGCGAAGAAGGCGCGGTAGGCGAGCGAGTTGCCGTCGATCAGGAACAGCTCGTCGTGACCGGCGCCGTTTGCACTCACGGCGTGGAACTCTACGAAGCTCCGCGGCGTGGCCCTGTCGCGCCTCACGCACCCGCCGCTCTTTCCACGATGCGGAAAGCGAGGATCGCCAGGCGGCAATATACTTCGCTCTCACCGTTCATCCAGACGAAGGACCGCACACGCCATGGCCACCACCCCGAGCGCTCAGTTCAGCCTCACGATCCGCGTCGAGATCGCGGACCGGCCCGGGATGCTCGGTCGCGTAGCAAGCGCGATCGGCGATGCCGGCGGCACGATCGGCGCGGTCGACCTCGTCGCGATCGAGGGCGGCCGGACGGTGCGTGACATCACCGCGCTGTGCGCCGAACAGGCGACGTGGGGTGCGATCACGGGCGCGATCGAAGCACTCGACGGCGTGCGCGTGCTCGACACCGTCGACCGCACGTTCCAGGTCCACCTCGGCGGCAAGATCGAGCAGCACAACAAGCTGCCGCTGAAGACGCGCGACGACCTCTCGATGGCGTACACGCCCGGGGTGGCGCGCGTCTGCAAGGCGATCGAGGAGGACCCCGACAAGGCCTTCCAGTACACGATCAAGCGCAACACGGTCGCCGTCGTCTCCGACGGCACCGCGGTGCTCGGGCTCGGCGACATCGGCCCGGCCGCGGCGATGCCGGTGATGGAGGGCAAGGCGGTCCTGTTCAAGGAGTTCGCCGGCGTCGACGCGTTCCCGATCTGCCTCGACACGAAGGACCCGGACGAGATCGTCGCGATCGTGAAGGCGATGGCGCCGACGTTCGGCGGCATCAACCTCGAGGACATCTCCGCCCCGCGCTGCTTCGAGATCGAGGACCGCCTGGTCGAGGAGCTTGACATCCCCGTCTTTCACGACGACCAGCACGGCACCGCGGTCGTCGTGCTGGCCGCGCTGCTGAACGCCGCGAAGCTGACCGACCGTCGCATCGCCGACCTGCGCGTGCTCGTCGTCGGGCTCGGCGCGGCCGGCGTGGCCGTCACGAAGATCCTCAGAAGCGCTGGCGTGACCGAGGTGATCGGCTGCGACTCGCGCGGCGCCGTCCACACGGCGCGCGCGGACTACCTCGACGGCTCGATGAACAGCGTCAAGCGCTGGTATGCCGAGCACACAAACCCCGAGCAATTGTCGGGCGGCCCGGGCGACGTGATCGACGGGATGGACCTGTTCATCGGCCTCTCCGGCGCACGCGTGATGCCACCCGAGGCACTCGGCCGCATGCGCCCGGACCCGATCGTGTTCGCGATGGCGAACCCGAACCCCGAGGTCACGCCCGAGGAGGCCGCCCCGTACGTGCGGATCATGGCAACCGGGCGCTCCGACTACCCCAACCAGATCAACAACGTGCTCGCGTTCCCCGGCATCTTCCGCGGCGCGCTCGACGTGCGCGCGCACGCGATCACCGAGCAGATGAAGGTCGCTGCCGCACAGGCGATCGCCGACTGCGTGCCGGCCGAGGAGCTGCGCGAGGACTACATCGTGCCCTCCGTCTTCAACCGCGACGTCGCCCCAGCGGTCGCCGCCGCGGTCGCCGCGCAAGCGCGCGAGAGCGGACTCGCCCACGCGCACAACGAGGTCGGCTTCGCACCGGCCGACGAGCTGCACGTCGGCGCGGCCTGAGCACCGCAACGCGCCGCCCGGCTGAAACGGGTAGGACTCGCCCATGCGCGTGACGGTGACGGGCGCGACGGGACTGATCGGGACGCGGCTGGTGGCCGCGCTGGCGCGGCGCGGGGATGAGGTGACAGTCCTGTCGCGCAACCCGCAGCGCGCGCGCGAGCGGCTCGGCACGGGCATCGAGGCGCTCGCGTGGGATCCGCTCGGCGAGCCGGCTCCGACCGTCGCGCTGGCCGGCCGCGACGGCGTCGTCCACCTCGCCGGCGAGCCGGTCGCGCAGCGCTGGAGCGCCGCCGCCAAGGAGCGCATCCGCACCACGCGCGAGGTCGGCACCGCCAACCTCGTCGCCGGTCTGCGCAGCGCCGATCCGCGGCCGCGCACGCTGGTGTCGGCCTCCGCCGTCGGCTATTACGGCCCGCACGGCGACGAGGAGGTGCCGGAGTCGACCGCGCCGGGCGACGACTTCCTCGCCACCGTATGCGTCGCATGGGAGCGGGCTGCGCAGGCGGCAAGCGAGCTCGGCGTGCGCGTCGCGATCGTCCGGACCGGCATCGTGCTCGATCCGGACGGCGGCGCGCTCGCGAAGATGCTGCCGCCGTTCAAGGTCGGCGTCGGCGGCCCGGTCGCCGGCGGACGGCAGTGGATGCCGTGGATCCATGTCGACGACCTCGTCGGCTTGTATCTCGCGGCGCTCGGCGGCGAGCACTGGAGCGGGCCGCTCAACGGGAGCGCCCCCACCCCGGTGACGAACAAGGACTTCTCGAAGGCGCTCGGGCGAGCGCTCAAGCGGCCGGCCGTCGCTCCCGTCCCGCGGCTTGCGCTGCGCGCGCTCTACGGCGAGATGGAGCAGATCGTCACGACCGGTCAACGGGCCGTGCCGCAGCGCCCGCTGGCGCTCGGCTACGCCTACGCGCACCCCGAGCTGGACGAGGCGCTGCGCTCAGCCCTCGATTGAGCTGCTGACCGTGCGCTCGAGACGCAGCGCCCCGCCGGCCACGCGGTAGATGCCCCAGTCGTCGAGCGACGTGTCGCCCGCCCGGTCGATCGCGTAGCCGCCCAGCACACCGCCGGGCTCGACGGTGCGGAAGTACGCGCGCACGACCGCGCGCCGCGTGACCAGGCCGTCGGCTGCGTCGCGCTCCGCGCGACGGACCGCGTCCAGCACGCTGCGCATCGCCTCGTAGCCGTAGCGCGCCTCGGGCGTGGGCGCGCGGCCGTAGCGGCGTGCGAACGCGCGCGCGAAGCGCCAGCTCGCCGGCATCCCGTTCACGCCGACCGGCCGCGGGCGCGTGACGTGCGCGACGGCCGCGGCGCGCCCGAGCCCGGCGAGGAAGTCGGCGTCGGCGAGCTCGTCCGGCGCGTAGAGCTGCAGCAGCGGATCGGCGCCATGCAATTCGCGCCACAGCCGCGCAGCGCCGGGCCGCGTTCCGGTCGCGTCAAGCGCCGCGTCAGCCCCGGCCGCGCGCATGCGCGCGATCGCATCGTCGTGGCGCGTCATGTGGTCGTCGATCTCCTCGCGTACGACGACCGCGATCCCCGCTGTGTGCGCCTTCGCGCGCAGGCTGACGGCGAGCGCGCGGCCGCTTGGATCCTCGTCGGTGAGGATCGCGAGCCGCCGCACGCCGTCGCGCTGCATCGCGGCGAGCAGCGCGGTGACCTGGCTGCGATCGGACGGCACGACGCGCGCGAACGTGCGGCCGACGTCCCGCAGCTTCGGGTAGTAGCGCTCGGGCGAGCCAGCGACCGCGCTGCTGCTCGTCGTGAGCGCCATCGCCGTGTCCAGCGGGCTGACCTGCAGGATCCCGGCCTCGTTGAGCAGCGGGATCGAGATCGCCGAGCTGCCGGTCGCCAGCTCGCCGAGGTACGCGACGGTGCGCGGGTCGCTCGCAGCTCGGCGGGCGTTTTGGGAGATCTGCGCCGGGTCGGAGCGGCCGAGCCCCGGCGTCGAGGCGTCCAGCGCGACGAGCTGCACGCGGTAGCGGCCGACGCGAGGGCCGTCCTGCGCAAGCGCGAGCCGCTCCGCGTCCAGCACGTCGGCGGCGACGTCGCGCAGCGGGCCGCGTTCAGGCACCGAGCTCCAGATCGTCAACTGCGTCGCGCGCAGACGCGGCTCCGGCTGAGCCCCTCCGCCGCCGCATCCGGCCAGCCCGATCGCGCCGACGACAAGCGTCAAGGCAAGGCGGGGCAGGGCGCGACCGGACACCGGCGCGGATTTTAGGGTCGCGCGCGCCTGCCGGGTGGAAGCCGCCGGCCGCGGAGCCGCACGACGGTTGCCCGGCGCGCCGACGGGCTAGGCTCCGGGCGATGCGAGTTGGGATCCTCACCGCGGGCGGCGACTGCCCGGGCCTGAACGCCGTGATCCGGGCGGCGTCGCGGCGCCTGCTGGCGCATCGCCATGAACCGGTCGGGCTGCGCCGCGGCTATCGCGGGCTCGCCGAGCGCGATCACATCCCGCTCGACCAGAAGGGCGTCTCGGGGATCCTGCCGCTCGGCGGCACGATCCTCTCGACCTCGAACTACAACCCCTTCCGCGAGCCGGACGGGCTCGAGCAGGTGCGTGCCGCCCAGGCTGCCGACCCGCTTGATGCGGTGATCGCGATCGGCGGCGAGCACACGATGATGATCACGCGCCGCCTGTCCGAGGAGTTGGGCCTCCCGGTGATCGGCGTGCCGAAGACGATCGACAACGACGTCGTCGGGACCGACTACACGTTCGGCTTCGACACCGCCGTGCAGACCGTGACGTCAGCCCTGGACCGCCTGCACACCACCGCGCAATCGCACGACCGCGTGATGGTCGTCGAGGTGATGGGCCGCAACACCGGCTGGATCGCCGTCTTCGCGGGGATCGCCGGCGGCGCCGACGGGATCGTGATCCCTGAGCTGGAGCTGACGGTCGAGGAGATCGCGGCGGCGATCCAGCGCCGGCACGAGCGCGGCAAGGACTTCTCGATCATCGTCGTGGCGGAGGGCGCCGAGCTGGCGTTCGAGGGCGGCGAGCGGCGGCAGATCCGCGCCTCCGACGACGTCGACAGCTACGGCTACCCGCGCCTTGGCGGGATCGGCGTCGCGCTCGCGGCCGAGATCGAGGCGCGCACCGGCTATGAGACGCGCGTCACGACGCTCGGCCATGTGCAGCGCGGCGGCACGCCGACCGCGACCGACCGCGTGCTGGCGACGCAGTACGGCGTCCACGCGGCCGACCTCGTGATGGCCGGCGAGACCGGCCGCATGGTCGCGCTGCACGGAACCGAGATGACGTCGATCCCGCTCGAACAGGTCGACGGCATCAAGACGGTCGATCTCCGCTATCTGGAGATCGCGCGAACGTTCTTCGGCTGAGCGCGCCGGGATACCGGCGCCGAATCGGGGTCATCGGCCTCGCCAGTACGAAGTACAGGCTTCGGCCTGCTTCCCCCGCCCGGCTTGATCCCCGACGCGCTCAGGGCGTCGGTGACAGGCTTACCAGCCGCCGTTGGCGGAGCCGCGGTGCGAGGCGCCCGGCAGGAATTTGCCGAGCGACTTGACGGTGCCGGCGATCACGATGATCAGCAGCGTGATCAGCATCGCGTCAAAGCCCTTGACGCCGATCGCCCACAGGAAAACCCAGAGGCAAAAGGCGAGCGCGGTGGTAAGTGCGAGGCCCATAGCGCGCGGAAGACTAGCGGACCGGGTCCGCGGAAGGCTCGCTCGCGGGCGCGCCGAGCGCGTCGGCCATCGCGGCGACGATCGCGCGCACCTCGGCGGCCGGATCGTCCGCCTCGCCGGCGGCGCGCACGAGGCGGCTGCCGACGATCACGCCGGCGGCCCCCGCGTCGACCGCCGCCGCCGCCTGCTCCGGCGTGCCGATGCCGAAGCCGACCGCGACCGGCACGTCGGTCGCGTCCGCGGCACGCCGCAGGAAGTCCGCCAGGCCCGCGTCGAGCGCGCCGCGCTCCCCCGTCGTGCCGACCAGCGACACGGCGTAGAGGAACCCGCGCGCCAGCTCGCCGATGCGCGCCAGGCGCTCCGGCGGCGTCGTCGGCGCGACGAGCGGCACGAGCGCGATCCCCGCCGCGTCGCAGGCGGCGCGCAGCTCGGGCGCCTCCTCAAGCGGCAGGTCGGGCACGATCAGGCCGCTGATCTCATGCGCGCGCAGCGCTGCGCAGAAGGCCTCGAAGCCGCGCGCGTAGACGATGTTCGCATAGGCCATCAGCACGACCGCCACGCGCGGGGCGAGCGCCGCCCCCAGCTCGAGGATCTGATCCACCGTCGCGCCGTTGCGCAGCGCCTGCACGCCCGCCGCGTGGATCACGGGCCCGTCGGCGAGCGGGTCGGAGAACGGCACGCCCAGCTCGACGAGGTCGGCGCCGCCGTCCGCGTACGCCTCGCCGATCGCCAGCGCCGTCGCCATGTCGGGAAAGCCGCCCATCAGGTACGGCATCAGCGCCGCGCGCTTACCGGAGGCCGCAAACGCCTCCGCGATGCGGTGGATGCCGTTCGACGCGCTCATGCGTGCGCCGGACCGCCCGGCACGCTCGCATCCGCACCCGCCCCCTCGGCGGCGCCCCGCTCCAGGTCCAGCCGGCGGATCACCTCGGCGAGGTCCTTGTCGCCGCGGCCCGACAGGCACACGAGATCGAGCTCCGAGCCGCCGTTCGCGAGCGTCCACGCGATCGCGTGCGAGGACTCCAGCGCCGGAATGATCCCCTCCAGGCGCGCGAGCTTCTGCAGCGCGGCCAGCGCGTCCGCGTCCGTCACCGCCTCGTAGCGCGCGCGGCCGGTGTCGCGCAGCCACGCGTGCTCCGGCCCGACGCCCGGATAGTCGAGGCCGGCGCTGATCGAGTGCGCCTCGAGGATCTGCCCGTCGGCGTCCTGCATCACCGCCGAGTAGGCGCCGTGGAGGATCCCCGGCCGCTCGCCGACGGTGAGCGGGGCGCCGTGGCGACCGGTGTCGATCCCCTCCCCCGCCGCCTCGACGCCGACCAGCTCGACGGCGTCGTCCATGAACGGCGTGAAGATCCCGATCGCGTTCGAGCCGCCGCCGACGCATGCGATCACGCGTTGCGGCAGCCGCCCCTCGCGCTCCAGGAGCTGCGCGCGCGCCTCGTCGCCGATCACGCGCTGCAGGTCGCGCACGAGCGCGGGATACGGCGCCGGGCCGGCCGCCGTGCCGAGGATGTAGTGCGTCGTCGCGACGTTCGTGACCCAGTCGCGGATCGCCGCCGAGCAGGCCTCCTTGAGCGTGCGCGTCCCTGCCTCGACCGGCTCGACGTGCGCGCCCAGCAGCCCCATCCGCTCGACGTTCGGCTTCTGGCGGCGCATGTCCTCGGTGCCCATGTAGATCACGCACTCGAGGTCGAGCAGCGCGCACGCGGTCGCGGTCGCGACACCGTGCTGGCCGGCGCCGGTCTCGGCAATGATGCGCGGCTTGCCCATCCGCTTCGCCAGCAGCGCCTGGCCGATCGCGTTGTTGATCTTGTGCGCGCCGGTGTGGTTGAGGTCCTCGCGCTTCAGGTAGACCGTGCGGCCGACCGCCTCGCTCAGCCGCTCGGCGAGGTAGAGCGGCGTAGGACGGCCGACGTAGTCGCGCAGCAGCTCGCGCAGCCGCTCGGTGAAGGCGGGATCGCGCTGAGCGTCGAGCCATGCGGCCTCCAGCTCGCCAAGCGCCGGCATCAGCGTCTCGGGCACGTACTGGCCCCCGTAGGGGCCGTAGCGGTGCTCGAGGCCGGCGCTCACGCCGCGCGCTCCGGAGCCGGGGCGGACGGCGCGGGGGCAGCGCCGGGCGAGCCGTCGGCAGACGACGGCGGCGCAGCGGGAGACGCAGCCGTCGCGCGCACCGCCTGCGCGAACGCGGCCATCAGCGCGTGGTCCTTCACTCCCGGCTCGCACTCGACGCCGCTCGCGACGTCGACCGCGAACGGCCGCACCGCGGCGATCGCGTCGCGCACGTTGCCGGGGACCAGCCCGCCGCTGAGGATCAGCGGCCGGTCGCGCGGATGCTCGCTCGCCAGCTCCCACGCGAACGTCTCGCCGGTGCCGCCCGGCCGGCCGGGTGCGTACGCGTCGAGCAGGTGGAAGTCGACCGCGGCGAATGCGTGCAGCGCGCGCACGTCAGCGCGGCCGCGCACGCGCGCGGCCTTGATCACCTTCGCGCCGGTGCGGCGCGCGACCTCGGCGCAGTAGGCCGGCCCCTCGTCGCCGTGCAGTTGGATCAGCGTCAGCTCGAGCGCGTCGGCGGTCGCCGCGACCTCGTCGAGATGCGCGTCCACGAACACCCCGGCAAGCTCCGTGCGGCGCTTGAGCGCGGCGCTGATCGCCGCCGCCTCGTCCATCTCGCAGCGGCGCGGCGAGCGCGGCCAGAAGATCATCCCGACCGCCCACGCGCCGAGCTCGGCCGCGTGCTCGGCGTCGTCCAGGCGTGCGATGCCGCAGAACTTGACCTTGGGAGCGTCCACGCTCCCATCGTAGTTGGCGGCCGGACCAGCGGGGCGCGTCGTCGCGCGGCTACGGCGACTGCGTCTGCGACGGCGCGACTCTGGGCGCGATCCCCAGCGTCACCGAGAGCTTCTTCTGATTGCCGCTGCGCAGGATCCCGATCCGCACCGCGTCGCCCGGTCTGTGCCTCGCGATGTCGGCCGTCAGGTCGCTCATCGAGGTGACCGTGAGGCCGTCGAACGACTGGATCACGTCGCCACCGAGCATGATGCGCGCCCCGTTCAGCTGGCTCTCGATCGTGCCGCCGTGCACGCCGGCCTTCGCGGCGGGGCCGCCGCTCGTCACCGTCTGCACCAGCACGCCCTTGTTCGCCTTCAGCTGCAAGTCGGCGAGCGACGCGTCGATCGTCGCGCCGGTGATGCCGAGATAGGCGTGCACGACGGTGCCGGCCTGCTTCAGCTGCGGCAGCAGCTTCTTCGCCGTGTTGATCGGCACCGCGAAGCCGATCCCGACGTTCCCGTTGCCCGCGCCGCCGGTGATGATCTGCGAGTTGATGCCGATCACGCGGCCGGCCGCGTCGAGCAGCGGACCACCCGAGTTGCCCGGGTTAATCGGCGCGTCGGTCTGGATCACGTGCTGGATCGTGAAGCCGTTCGGCGCCTGGATCTGCCGCTGCAGCGCGGAGACGACGCCGGTCGTGAGCGTGCGGTCGAGCCCGAACGGATTGCCGATCGCGAGCACCGGGTCGCCGACCTCGGCGGTGCTGGAGTCGCCGAGTTGGAGCGGGCTCAGCTTCAGGCCGGAGGTGTCGACGGCGAGCAGCGCGAGGTCGTTCGTCGCGTCGGTCCCGAGCACGCGCGCCCGCACGACGCGGTTGTCGTCGAAGCCGACGTCGACCGCGGTCGCATCCGCGACGACGTGGTAGTTCGTGAGGATGTGGCCTTCGCTGTCGATCACGAAGCCCGTGCCGGTCGCCTCGCCGCCCTGGTCGGTCCCGAACGGCGAGCTGCCGCCGCTCGATCTCAGCTGTGAGCGGACGTGGACGACGCCGGGCGCGTCGCGCTCGTAGATGTCATGCGCGGTGAGGCCCTGTTGCGCCGCGGTGCGGGCGGCGCTGTCGCCCTCGCTCGACGGGCTCGCGACCGGCGCCTGCTGGACGACCGTCGTCGTCCTGGCGCCGCCCCCCACCCCAGAGGCGAGCAGCGCGACGGCGACGACGGCGCCGCCGATCAGCGCGGCGACCAGAGGCGAGCGAAGGACGGTTCTCATGCGACCGAGCGAGTCTGTCCGGCGGCGCTCAACCGCAGCTTAAGAGCCGCTGCGGGAATGAGGTCGTTTCCGCAGCGGCTCAGACGGCGTCCTCGCCCTGTCCCGTGAGCGCACGGCAGGCGGCTTCGACGTCGTCGGCGCGCATCAGCGCCTCGCCGATGAGCACCGCGTCGACGCCGACGCGCTCCAGCTCGTCGAGCTGGTCGCGCGTGCCGATCCCCGACTCGGACACGACCGTCTTGCCGGCCGGAATATCGGACAGCAGCTCGAACGTGCGCTGCACGTCGACCGTGAAGTCCGTCAGGTCACGGTTGTTGATGCCGATCAGGTCGGCGCCGAGCTCGAGCGCGACCTCCAGCTCGCGCGCGTCGTGCACCTCCACGAGCACGTCGAGGTCGAGCGCAAGCGCGTCGGCGTGGAGGTGCTGGAGCTGGCGCGGCTCGAGCGCGGCGACGATCAGCAAGATCGCGTCGGCGCCGACGGCGGCCGACTCGAACAGCTGGTAGTGATCGACCACGAAGTCCTTGCGCAGGATCGGCAGGCGCGTCGCCGCGCGCGCCGCGCGCAGGTCGTCGAGCGAGCCGCCGAAGTGCGGGCCCTCGGTCAGGATCGACAGCGCTGCCGCACCCGCGCGCTCGTAGGCGCAGACGACGTCCGCCACCGCCGCCCCTTCGCGGATCGCGCCCGCCGACGGCGAGCGGCGCTTGTGCTCCGCGATCACGGAGATGCCCGGATGCACGAGCGCCTCGGCGAACGGGCGGTCCTCCCCGCGCGCGATCACCTGTTGCTCGAGCGTCGCGATCGGCACGGATTCGCGACGCTGCTCCACCTCGCGGCGGGTCGCATCGACGATGCGCTCCAGCGTGTTCATGCGGTCGAGGCCTCCCTCGCGGCTGCCGTGGTGAAGCGGACGTAGTGGTCGAGCACTGCCGCGGCCGCACCGGAGTCGATCGCCGCCTCAGCCGCGCGCACGCCCGCCTCCAGCGTCTCCGCGCGGCCGCTCGCGTACACGCCGGCGCCCGCGTTCAGCACCGCGACGTCGCGCGGGGCGCCGCGCTCGCCGGCGAGGATGCGGCGCGTGATCTCGGCGTTGACCTCGGGCGTGCCGCCGTTCAGCTCGTCGGGGTCGGCGCCGTCAAGGCCGACCTCGGCGGCGTCGACCGTGAAGCGGTGCAGCGCACCGGCGCGCACCTCCACGACGTCGCTCGGGGCGCACGTCGACAGCTCGTCCAGCCCATCCTGGCTGCACACCACCAGCACATGCTGCGCGCCGAGCTGCGCGAACGCGCCCGCGATCGCATCCAGGTAGCGGCCGTCGGCGACGCCGGTGAGCTGGCGCGTGACGCCGGCCGGGTTCGTCAGCGGGCCGAGGAAGTTGAAGATCGTGCGCACGGCGAGCGCTCTGCGCACCGGGATCACGTAGCGCGTCGCGGCGTGGTGCATGGGCGCGAACATGAAGCCGAAGCCGACTTCGTCGACGCAGCGGCCGACCTGCTCGGGCGCGATGTCGATGCGCGCACCGAGCGCCTCCAGCACGTCCGCGGCCCCCGACAGCCCGGTCGCCGAGCGGTTGCCGTGCTTGGCGACCGTGCAGCCGGCGCCCGCGGCGATCAGCGCCGCCGTCGTCGAGACGTTGAACGTCTGCCGCCCGCCGCCGGTGCCGACGACGTCGAGCAGCTCGTCCTGCGTGTGGTGGATGTCGACGTGCGCGGCCAGCTCACGCATCGTGCGCGCGAGGCCGGCGATCTCGTCGACCGTCTCGCCCTTCGTCCGCAGCGCGATCAGGAACGCGGCGATCTGCGCCTCGCTCGCGTTGCCCGCCATGATCTCGGCGAGCACGGCGGCCGCGTCGTCGGCGGAGAGATTCTCGCCCGACGCGAGCGCGTCGATCGAGCGGGTCAACACGTCGCGGTCGGCGCTCATGCGATCCCTCCGACGGCCGCGCGCGCCCCCGCGGCGAGGAAGTTGCGCAGCAGCGCGTGGCCCTGCGGCGTCAGCACGGACTCGGGGTGGAACTGGATCCCCTCCGCCGGCAGCGTGCGATGGCGGATCGCCTGGATCACGCGGCCGCGGGCACCGCCGTCGGCGACGCTCGCCGGATCGCCGACGGTGGTCGCGGACACCTCCAGCTCGGCGGGCAGCGATGACTCCTCCACCACCAGCGAGTGGTAGCGCCCGACCGTCAGCGGACTCGGCAGCCCCTCGAAGATCGTCGTGCCGTCGTGCTCGATCTCGCAGATCTTGCCGTGCACGGGCTCGTGGCGCACCACCTTGCCCCCGAACGCCTGCGCCAGCGCCTGGTGGCCGAGGCAGACGCCGAGCGTCGGGATCCCCGCCTCCGGGAACGCGCGCACCGCCTCCAGCGAGATGCCCGACTCGTCGGGCGTGCACGGGCCGGGCGAGACGACGACCGCCTGGCACCCGCGAATCAGCAGCTCCTCGACCGTCGCGTGGTCGTTGCGCACGACCTCCACGTCGGCCCCCAGCTCGCCCAGGTACTGGACGAGGTTGTAGGTGAACGAGTCGTAGTTGTCGAGGACGAGGACCTTCATGGCCACTCAGGCTGCGCGACCGCCAGCTCGATCGCCTGCTTGACCGCACGCGACTTGGCCTCCGACTCGCGCAGCTCGTAGTCGGGACGCGCGTCCGCGACGGTCCCGCCGCCCGCCTGCACGTGCGCGACGCCGTCCTTCACGACGACCGTCCGAATGTGGATGCACGTATCGAGATCCCCGGTGTAGGACAGGTAGCCGATCGCACCGCCGTAGCCGCCGCGCTTGACGGGCTCCAGCTCGTCGATGATCTGCATCGCACGAACCTTCGGCGCGCCGGAGAGCGTACCCGCCGGCAAGATCGCGCGCAGCGCATCGAGCGGCCCGACGCCGTCGCGCAAACGGCCGGACACGCGCGAGACGATGTGCATGACGTGGCTGTAGGCCTCGATCTCCATGTAGGCGTCGACCTGCACGGAGCCGTACTCGGACACGCGGCCGACGTCGTTGCGGCCGAGGTCGACGAGCATCACGTGCTCGGCGCGCTCCTTCTCGTCGGCCAGCAGCTCCTCCGCGATCCGTCTGTCGTCCTCGGCGCTGGCGCCGCGCGGGCGCGTGCCGGCGATCGGCCGCGTCTCGATGCGGCCGTCGTGCACCGTCACGAGCGGCTCAGGCGAGGCGCCGGCGATCTCGAAGTCGCCGAAGTCGAGGAAGTACATGTACGGGCTCGGGTTGACGGCGCGCAGGCCGCGGTAGATCGAGAACGCCTCGACCGGCGTCTGCGCCGACCAGCGCTGGCTCGGCACGACCTGGTAGGCGTCGCCGGCGTGGATGTACTCGACGATCCGCTCGACCATCCCCTCGAACTGCTCGGGCGGCATGTTGCTGGTCCAGGTGGGCGCCTCGCGGTCCGCCGACGGCTGCGCTCCGGGCGCGGGGACCGGTCCCGCGAGCCGGCGGCGCACGTCGGCGATCGCCTCGACCGCGCTCGCGTAGGCGTGTTCGAGCTCGGCGTCGTCGTCCGCGTAGACGTTCGCGAGGATCGTCAGCTCGCGTCTGAGATGGTCGAACGCGACCAGCACGTCGGTCAGCATCAGCGCCAGGTCCGGCAGGCCCACCACGTCCGGATTCGGCGCGCCGAGCGGCTCGACCGTGCGCACGAGGTCGTAGCCGAACATGCCCACGGCGCCGCCGGAGAACGGCGGCAGATCGGGCAGCGGCGCCTGGCGGTAGCGCGCGACCTCGTCGGCCGCGAGCGCGTACGGGTCGCCGGGGTCGCCGAGCGACCAGCGCAGCACGCTGCGGGGCCTGAAGCCGATGAACGACCAGCGCCCCACGCGGCCCTGCTCGGCTGACTCCAGCAGGAACGCCGGCCCGTCGCCGCGCAGCTTGAGGAACGCGGAGATCGGCGTCTCGCAGTCCTCCACGAACGTGTGCCGCAGCGGGATCAGATTGTGCTCGGCTGCAAGCGCGCGCACCTCGTCGAGCGAGGGCGTGACGTGCACGACCGGCGCTGCCGGTTCAGCGGCTGCGCTCATCGAGCACGCGCTCGGCGTCGGCGAAGCTCAAGCCGCGGCTGCGCAGCAGCACGGCGAGGTGGTAGAGGACGTCGGCGGCCTCGTTCGCGACACGCTCGTCGCTCTCCTCGCGCACGGCGCGCACCACCTCCTCGGCCTCCTCCTCGACCTTCGCGCCGGCCAGTTGCGGGTCGGCGAGCAGCGTGGCGGTGTAGGAGCTGGAGGTGTCGGCGGCCTGCGCGCGCTGCTCGATCGTGCGTTCGAGCGCCGGCAATGTCTCGTAGGGCGCGCCGGGCGTCAGGTCGCCGGTGAAGAAGCAGGTGCGCTCGCCGGTGTGGCAGGCGGGGCCGGCCGGCTCGACGAGCGCGAGCAGCGCGTCGCCGTCGCAGTCGACGCGCAGGGCCTTCAGCCGCTGCACGTTGCCGGAGGTGGCGCCCTTGTGCCACAGCTCGTCGCGCGAGCGGCTCCAGTAGTGGACCTCGCCGGTGGCGCGCGTGCGTTCGAGCGCCTCCCGGTTCATGTAGGCGAGCGTGAGCACCTCGCCCGTCCGCCAATCCTGCGCGATGCACGGGACGAGGCCGCGGTCGTCGAACGCGATGGCGGAGTCGGGCATGAGTCGGGAGATTGTAGGCGCGGCTACGCCGCGGCGGGCGGCCAGCGCCAGGTGCGCACGGCGACCGGCCCTTCTTCGACGGCGAGCGCGGCCGCGGCGGGCGGCGCAATCGGCAGCTCGGCGACCCACGGCGGCGGGCCTGTCGACACGTCTTCGCCGCCGCCGATGCCGGTTCCGCGGCACTTGAGGACCGCCTCCCAGCGGACCCAGGCGCTGAGGAACGCGCGCTCGCGCTCGGCGAGGTCCTCGATCGCGGCGATGCGATCGGCCTGGTCGGCGTCGAGCACCCGGCGCGCGATCGCGACGTGGTCGACCGCGCGACGCGGCAGCTCGACGTCGACGCCGACCTCGCGTCCCCGCGCGACCGCGATCACGGCGGTGCCGGCGGAGTGCGAGAGGTTGAAGCGCAGCGCGCCGTCGTCGCCTGCGAGCGCCGGCTTGCCGTGCGGGCCCTCGACGAAGCGAAGCTGTCGCGGATCCGCGGCGGCGTACGCGCCGAGCAGCTCGCGGAGCGCCGCCCGGGCGGAGGTCCAGCGGTCGCGATCCTCCTCGCGCACGAAGCGCGCCGCGCGCTCGCGCTCCTCCGCGCTCAAGCTGTCGTCCGCCCGCGTGCCGTCGAGCACGATCAGCCACACGTCGACCGCGTCGTCCGCGAGGCGCGGCCGCGCCGGTCCGGGCTGCCACGGGGTCTTCGTCACCGCGCGGACGCTAGCGTGCCGGTCGATGGCCTCGCCGGCGGCAGCACCGACGCGCGTCCCGCCCCGCGTGCTGGCGGCGATCCTGCTCGGGACAGTCCTGAACCCGATCAACTCGTCGATGATCGCGGTCGCGCTCGTGCGCGTGGGGAACGACTTCGACGTCGGGATCGTCGCGTTGTCGTGGCTGATCTCCAGCTTCTATCTGGTCGCGGCCGTCGGCCAGTCGGTGCTCGGACGGCTCGCCGACCAGTTCGGGCCGCGGCGGCTCCAGTGCATCGGCTTCGCGCTCGTGATCGTCGCGGGCGCGCTCGGTCCGCTCGCGCCGAGCTTCGGCTGGCTGATCGCGGCGCGCCTGCTGCTGGCGGTCGGCACCTCCGCCGGCTACCCGGCCGGCCTGGCGCTGCTGCGCCGCGCGTCGGGCGGCGAACGTCCGGCGCCCTCCTCGATCGCGGCGATCACGATCGCGAACTCGTCCAGCGCCGCGCTCGGACCGGTGATCGGCGGCGCGCTGGTCGCGCTTGCGGGCTGGCCGGCGATCTTCTACGTCAACGTCGCGTTCGGGCTGCTGGCGCTGCCGCTCGCGCTGCGCTGGCTGCCGGCCGATCCGCAGCACGCCGGCGGCGTGACGCTCGCGCTGATCCGCCGACTCGTCGACCTGCCGGGGATCGCGGCGTTCACGGCGATGCTCGCGAGCGTGCTGGCGCTGCTGCTGTCGTTCGCCGGGGAGCCGCTGTGGTGGCTCGTGCCGGTCGCGCTGCTCGCCGGCGCTGCGTTGGTGTGGAGCGACCGCCGCCGCGAGGACCCGTTCCTCGACGTCGAGATGCTCGCCGGCAACCGCGCGCTGCTGAGCGTGTGCGCGCAGTACCTGCTCGTGAACATCGTCGCGTTCGGGATCTTCTTCGCGCTGCCGCTGTGGCTGGAGGACGCGCGCGGCTTGCACTCGGGCGTGGCCGGACTGATGGTGGCGCCGCTGGCCGGTGTAGCCGTGCTGGCGGCGCCGCTCGCCGCACGGCTCGTGGCGCGCCGGGGCGAGCGGGCGGCGCTGCTGACGGGCGCCTGCGCGATGGTGGTCGGAACGCTGCTGCTGACGACCTTCGAAGCCGGCACGCCGCTGTGGGCGATCGTGCCGGCGACTGTCGTGCTCGGCATCCCGATCGGCTTCAACAACCTCGGCCTGCAGTCGGCGTTGTACGGGGCCAGCGACCCCGAGCGCACGGGCGCCGCCGCCGGGTTGTTCCAGACCTGCCGCTTCATCGGCGCCGTGCTCTCCACCAGCCTGCTCGGCGTCGTCTTCGCCGATGGCGTCGACAGCGCGTCGCTGCACTCGTTGGCGTTGATGCTCGCCGGCGTCAGCGCGGTCGTGCTGGCGGCGAGCGTGCGCCGCAGCCCGCAACGCATCACTCGAACGCGCTGAACTGCCACGTCGTAGCTTGCGGCTCGATCCGCAGCTCACGCGCCTTCGGAAACCGCGTCCGGACGACGGCGTTGTGGTATTCGGCAAGCCACCGGTACTTCTCCCAGCGGCGCTTGTGCCGGCGACTCCCGTGCAGGCGATCGATGACGGTGTCGCGATGGTCCTTGAGGACGGAAATTCCGTCGTCCGGTTCGTGGAATGCAGCACCGAGATAGTCGATGAACGTCTGCCCGTCGTCATCGCACATCAGCATGGACCCGGCCGCCGTCCCTCGTTGCGTCTCGGCGGCAGCGCGGCTCAGCACGACGCGAGGGTGGAGCGCAGCTTCGCTCTCCAGGTCGTACGCCTCGACGAGCGCCGGGCCGAACAGGACCTGGTCGCTGACGTGCAAGCTCCCGAGGCTGAGGCCACCGCGCACGAAGAAGCCCTCGGCAAGGAGATCGCTCTGCAGCGACCGCGCCTCCCGCATCAGTTAGCCCACCTCGGTTGCGTCGTCGGTCTTTCTGACGATCGGCGCCGCGAGCACGAGCGTGTCCGAGAAGAACGCCGAGCGGTATGGCGAGATCTCGCCCAGGAAGTCGCGGTGCATGATTCGGACTGCTCTGTGGAGGGCCACAAGATGCCGTGCCGTGTGCTGGCTCATGTTCATCTCGCGCACGCCGAGCAGGTCGACGAACAGCACGGCACAGCGGACGAGCAGCGGCCGGCCGTTGCCCGTCATGAACGGGTTTGCGCTTCGCACAGCTCTCATCGAGTGCCTTCCGCTGGCTACGCGGCGCGCGTGTGCCGACTCCGACCGCGCGGACCGAGCGAGTAGGTCCAAGGAATGCGGCGAGGCGTGCTCCGGTCCACCTCGATCAGTCCTCGCCACCGTGCCGACGTGATCCAGTCGGACAGCACGGCGCGCACCCGCGGGTCGTCGAGCCGCGCCTCGATGTAGTCGTAGGTGACGGGTTCAAGCTCCGCGACGATCGGAAGGATCACGTCGTCGTACTGCTCGTACTCCCGCAGATGCAGCGGATAGCGCCGGCCGTCAAGCGTGCGGGGTCGCTTCCAGCCGAAGGTCTGGGGGGCGACGTAGCTC